>Ga0209211_10000082_pt1 | contig 205536 bp, 164 predicted proteins | sample RifGroA2_FD_183992 | JGI IMG/M metagenome (GOLD analysis project Ga0209211, IMG submission 183992) | Groundwater microbial communities from Rifle, Colorado, USA - Groundwater A2 (SPAdes) (version 2) | ecosystem: Environmental > Aquatic > Deep subsurface > Groundwater | place: Rifle, Colorado...
CCTTATTGCGAAAGATCCCTCGCCGTTTCCGCTGAGACCGCGGCCAAAGGGCGCCGCAGGCCGAAAAGGAATTTCTCAATAAGGCGGAAAGCCGCCAGAGTTTCCGTGGTCTGAGCCGAAAGGCGTGCGGAATCTTCGTAAACTTTGCGGCCGTTCCCAAGAGCCGCGTGATTGGAATGAGCAAGTTCCAGGGTGTCCAGGAAGCTTTTTTCTATATCCTTATTAAACCCCAGTTCACCCAGAAGCGAGATAGCTTTGGCCGCGTATTTAAGGTTCTGCACCGGCTCGATCCTGGAGATATCCGAGAAGAACCAGCCGCAGCTGGTGAACATGAAGTTTACATGCTTCTGGAGCTCCAGGAGTTTCAGCGCTCTGGTCTTTTCCGCGGGGGAAAGGGTTCTGGAGGCGTGCTCCGCCAGGAAAGCCTCGACTTCCGGCCCGGAGGCGGCGGAAAAAAGGTCCGCATATTCGTTCCTGGCCAGCCAGATATCTTTCAGCAGGCTCCGGGCTTCCGTTTCGTAAACCTCGGCCGCCGTATCCCGGAGCTGGTTCAGCGCGGCCCTGAACGGCAGCCTCCAGACCGTCCGGCCTCCGCTTTCGCTGCCGCAGTCGCAGCCTCCTTTCCAGCGGCGTACGCCGTGGGAGCAGCTCCAGGCGGTGCCGTCCCCGTCCGGGCCTTTTTTTATCTCCGCCTCGTACGCCGGCGGGTGCGAGTCCAGATAGGAGGAAAAATTAATGGTTTCTATGCCGTGATTTTTCAATTCATGGCGGAAAGCGTGGGCCAGCGTCATATCCGCGAATTTGTGATGGTGGCCGAAAGTCTCGCCGTCCACCGCCAGGCTCAGGAGCTGGTCGTGCGCCGCGCCGTGCTCGAAGCCCGCGGCCAGGCGCGCGGCCAGATTCTCGGAATTCTTAAGCGCGCCCTCGAAGGCCAGGGCCTTGGAGAGCGGTCCGTCGTAGAAGAAAAGGGCTAGGCTGCGCCCTTTTATGGGTTCGCCGGCGGGGGTGCGGTCTAACCAGACATACGGCCGCCTGGTCTCGAAATGTCCTGTGGAAACGTCTGTCCACTTTTCCGAATCCAGCGGCCGTATCTTTTCCGCCTGGTAGGGCGACAGAATGGCGTAGCGCAGCCCCTGATCCACCAGCACGCGCAGGGTGTTTTCATCGGCCGCGGTTTCCGGCAGCCACATGGCCTCGGCCCGGAACCCGAACCGGCGCTCGAAATCGGCCAGGCCCCATAGCACCTGGGTCAGGCGGTCGTTGAACGAGGCCAGCGGCAGGATGGTGTGGTTATAGGCCTGGGCTATGGCGTTGGAGTGACCGTGTTCCGCCCTGGTTTCGGCCGCGGTTCCGATGATCTTGGCGTAATAGGCGGGATAGCGTTTTTCCAGCCAGGAAAGAAGCGTGGGGCCGAAGTTGAAATTCAGGTATTTGTAATTGTTAACCAGCTCCACGGCGCGGCCCATCTGGTCGTTTATCCGGGCGTAGGCGTTGGGGATATAGCATTCCCGGGCGATACGCTCATTCCAGTCATTATAGGGGAAAGCCGAATCCTGGGGGGCGATCTCGCCCGTCCAGGGGTTCTCCCTGGGCGGCTGGTAAAAATGGGCGTGAATGGCCAGGTATTTCCGCCCAGGATGTTTTTTTTCCATAAAGGTACCTGTTACCTTTGGGGGGGCTTTTTTAGCCAGGCTTTTTTACTTTGTAGCCCAGGCTTTTGAGTTCGATTTCCACCTGATCCAGATGATCGCCCTGGAGCTCCAGCGCTCCCATCTTGACCGTGCCGCCCACGCCCAGCCTTTTCTTGAATTTTTTCAGCAGCTCTTCTTTTCCGGCCGGGTGCAGCCGCAGCTTTTCGATTATAGTCATGCCGCTGCCCTTATGGCCCCGGCGGAAAGAGACGCGCACGGGTTCCGCTTGTTTCGGCTTGGCTCCCGCCGGAGCGCAGACGCATGGACTTCCGCCGCACGCCGGGCACGGCGGTTTCCAGGCGGGGTCGGTGGAGTAGACGATCCGGTCGGGCATCTAAGACCAATTATAGCAAAAAGGAGCCAGCCTCCTTTTGGGGGTCAAAAGGAGGCTGGCTCCTTTTTGATTGTGAGCAGCCAGACGAGTTCCTTTTCGTAGGCTTCGGGCGAGGGGGATTTGAGTAATGTGAGCGGCTCGTTTTTCAGCAGGGCTTCCAGGAAGCGGTTTTTTGCGGTTCCGAAAGCGCGGGCGGACAGTTCGTCCAGCAGGACGCGGAAGTTTTCAAGGCTGGATAAGGTTTTCAGCGGGCCCAGACCGGAATAATCCTGTCCGTCGCAGTCGAGACTTAAACGGAGCGGCGCCGGTCCGCCGATAATGATATCGGCGGTGAAGACGGTTTCTTTCGCGGAGGGGGGCGTCGGCAGAGGCGGGATGGACGGGAAATAGCGGGCCCGCAGGGAATTTATGAGTCCGGCTTCCAGCGCGGACGTGTCTTTAGGCGGTATTTCTACGTCATAGGCGCGGGCGGTGAGCGCGCGGACGGTTTTGGCGGGTATATGGTCTTTTAAGACGCCCGAGGTAAAATAAAAACCTTCCGTCTTAGGTTCTATTTTAGATACGGGCAGCGGCGGGGGCGGGTTTCTGAGATCCTTGTGCGACAGAAGCAGGGTTTCGAAGCCATAAGCCGAGGCCCGGAGATTGAAAGCCGAAGCTTTGGCGAGCGACGCGTTCTCCAGCAGGAATCCGGGGCTTCTCCGGAACGCCGCGGCCGCTTCATCGCGGCTTATACAGCGCTCCTGGGCCAGGAAGCCGAACGTTTTTTCCCTGGAATAAGCCGGATCTTTATGGAGGACGCAGTAAAGTTCAACCATGACCCTTAGCCGCCATGATGTCCAGGATGATCCTGTCCACTTTGTCCATGCCGAATTTTGAAATGCGGGCGATATTCTTTATGGTCTCCTCTCCGGTGGCGCCTATGAAGCCTTCCAGTTCGGTTATCCCTTCCCCGTTCACCGCCATATAAGCCGCCCGGATGGCGGAGTCGGCCGAGGAGGCGACTTTAAGGGCGCAGCCGCTCTTGGCGCCGTCGCAGAGCATGCCGCCGATGTCGCTGATCACGGTGTTTACGGCGCGTCCGGCGGCTTTCAGATCCACGCCTTTCAACTGATAGACGATGGCCACGGAGGCGCCGACGCCCGCGGCTACCGCGCAGCCGCAGATGGGGGCCAGTTCGCCGGTAAAAACTTTTATATAGGAGTTCACGAGATGGGAAAGGGCGATGCTCTTTAAAACCCTGGGTTCCCTGATCCTGAACGCTTTGCCGACGAGGTAGGGCACCAATATGGCCACCACTCCCTGATTCCCGGAGCCGCCGCTGGACATCACTTTCACCGCGGCGCCGGCCATGCGCGCGTCGGTGGCGGCGGAAGTGGTCAGTTTGGCCGTGGAGAGAATGTCCTTTTTCAGGTATCCTTTTTTGATCAGATCCTGGATATAATAGCCGACTTTCTTCAGTTTAAGGCCTTCGCGCGAGGCCTTGAGATTGAATTCTATGCCTTGTTTTATGTAGGCCAGGTCGGCCGCGTCGGCTTTTTCAGCCTCCTTGAAAAGCCGCGAGAAATCGGCTTTCCTGAGGAGATTTTTGTAAGCGTCACGGCCGCTCTTCGCGCCGGCGCCTGAGGCGCCCGCGCGGGCGGCGACCGGCACCCCTCTGAACACGGTTTTGCCGTCCTTTTTAAGCAAAACTATATTGCCGTGTCCGCCGGAGAGAACGCAGACCGCCTTGTGACCGGCGGTTTTGAGACTAGCCTTTACATAAATACCCCGCCGCGAGTGATCCACGCTCAGTTTGATCCGGCCGCTCTTTATGAGCGCTTTGGCCGCCCTGAGCGTTTCTGGAGTGACTTTCCGGAAGATTTCGGTTTTGAGGCCCGGCTCCCTTATCAGCGTTCCGAGCGCGGCCGCCAGGAGATTTCCTTTTTCGCCTTTGGTGTTGGGGAGGGCCACGGCGAGACCATTCTTGTAGATGCCCGGGTCGGTGCTTATTTCCGCTTTCAGGATCCGGCCGCGTCCCAGCAGCTCCGCCGCTGAGGCGGCGCAGAACGCGACGGCGACCGGCTCGGTGCAGCCCATGGCCGGGTTGACTTCGTATTTCAGGACTTCTTTTAGTAAGGACATAGGGGGGGATTGAAGATTCAGGATTTAAGATTTAAAATTCAGAATGCCAATTGTTTTTTTCTGGTCCAGATCGTCAGAGCGCCGGCTGAGATAAAGGCGCACGCGGCGCCGACCACGAAAGGCGCGGCCGGGGAGACCTTTGTCCACAGAAGGCCGGCCAGGGCGCTGGCCGCGAAAGTCAGAAAGCCCATGGTTCCCTGGAAGTAGCCCATGCCGGTGGCGCGGTTATCGGCGGCGCTCAGATTGGAAATTACGGCCTTGGCGATGCCTTCGTTGAACGCGCCGTAGAAGCCGTAAAGGGCGAACAGCGCCCAGATCATCCAGCCTTTGTCCGCCGCGGCGAAGCCGAGATAGACCGCGGAGAAAACCAGAAAACCGAAGATCATGCTCTTTATTTTTCCCAGCCTGTCGGACAGCCAGCCGGCGGGCGCGGCCAGAAAAGCGTAGACCAGATTATAGCCGGTGTACGCCAGGATGACGTGCGTGGTGGTGAAACCGGCGTTCTTGGCTTTCATTATCAGAAAAACGTCGCTGGAATTGCCTATCGCGAAAATGGCATAGAGGGAGACAAAGGTCTTGAAATCGGAAGTCATGGGGGTGCGGGGGGGAGTGGTCAGTGCAGAGTGATCAGTGGTTAGTGATGAGGTTCCGGATCCGCCGCTTTGGCCGGCGGCTTCTTTGACGAAATAGATCAGGACGAAAACACCCAGTATGGCGGGGATAAAAGCGGCTTTGAAAATAAAACGGTAATCAGGGGCGTCGGCCGGCATACTGCTCAGCATCAGGAGGGCGACCAGCGGGCCGAGGGCCGCGCCCAGGGTATCCATGGCCCGATGAAAACCGAAAGCCTTGCCCCAGTGCTGTTTCTCTATGGAATCGGCGATAAGCGCGTCGCGGGCGGAAGTGCGCAGGCCTTTGCCCACGCGGTCTATAAAACGGGAGAACAGGACGAAATGCCAGGTAACGGCGAACGCGAGCACGGGCTTCGCTATGGCCGAGAGGCTATAGCCGGCCACGATGAATGGCTTGCGCCTGGAAACCTTGTCCGACCACAGGCCTCCGAGGATCTTTAAAAAGCTGGCGGTGGATTCGGCCACGCCTTCTATGAGGCCCACCACGCTCATCGGGGCGCCCAGCACGGAGGTGAGAAAAATGGGCACTATGGGATATAGCATCTCGCTTGAAATATCGGTGAGGCCGCTTACAATGCCCAGGAAAGTCACGTTCCTGGTCAAACCTGTTCTCATGTCCTTGAAGAAACCCATTAAACCTCCGGAAAAAAATAGGGTAGAGGGTATAGAGGTTAGGGTAGAGGATGCAGAAATAAGGAATTTCCCACTCTAAACCCTGGACCCTATACCCTAACCCCTACCGTGATTATACCAATAGAGCCAGAGCCGCCGCCACTAATACGGCGGCGCAGAAATTGAGGAGGAATACGCCCAGCGCGTCCTTAAGCCCCAGTTCCCTTATCGTGACGGCGAAAGCGCCGATGCAGGGCAGATAGAGCGTAAGAAATACCGAGGCGACCACCAGCTGGCCGGGCCCGAGTCCGAATGGGATCAGCATGGCGATGGAGATGTCCTTGCGCAGGAAGCCGAGCGTCATCACCGAGACGGTGTCGGCCGGCAGGCCCAGAAGATGCGTGACGGGGTATTTAAAGAGCCCGGTCAGGGCGTGCAGGATGCCGGTCATATTGAGGATATTTATTGTCAGCACCCCGGCCAGGATCATGGGCACCGCTTCGACCAGGAAATCTTTCAGGCGCAGCCAGGTCTTGGACCACAAGACCGGGAGGGAGGGGAGCTGGTAAGGAGGGATCTCTATGAAGAGTTCCGGCGTTTCGCCTTTCAGGACGCGGTTAAGCGCCAGGCCCGCCGCCGCTCCCGCGCCCGCCAAAGCCAGGAACACGGCGATAGTGTATTTTACCGGATAAGGCGCCAGCACGCTTAAGATCATGGCGCTCTGCGGCATGCAGGGGGCGGCGGCCAGGGTCAGCGCCGTGGCTATAACGCGCTCGCGTCTGTTCTCAAGAACCCGCACCGCCAGGATGGCCGGCACTTTGCAGCCGAGCCCCAGCATAAGCGGGATGGTGCCGTAGCCGTGGAGGCCCAGCTTATGCATCGTGCTGTCCAGCAAAACCGAAAGTCTGGGCAGATAGCCGAGATCCTCCAGCACGCCCAGCACCAGATAGAAAGCTATGAGATAGGGGAGGACGACGATAAATGGAATGTAAAGTCCGGTGACGAGCAGGCCGAAGTCTTCCATGGGTTTCATGGAGGCGCCCACAAGCAGGGTCTTCAGCGCGCCGCTCAAATGGAGGAACACTGAGGCTTTTTCCAGCGCGGGTATGTACACGCCGTTGAAAAGAGGATCCAGAACCTGAGTGATGAGTGTTTCTCCGGCCGTCCTTACGGCCGCGAACACGGCCGCCATGGCCGCGAAAGCGAAAGGGATGCCGGTGGAGGGCCTGGAGGTGAGGTCTTCCAGTTTCTCCAGCAAGCTGGGGTGTTTGTGGGCCAGGGTCTGGCATTGGGCCGTCAGTTTGCCTACGAGGAGCCATTTTTCGTCGGTGGAAGCGGGGGGCGCGTCGTGCCTCGGCAGACCTCCGGCCCGGAACGACCGCACTGCGTCGTTAAGGAGCGTGAGCCCTTCTCCGGTGGTCGCCACGAAAGGGATCACTTTTATTTTCAGCGCGGCTTCAAGTTTGGCGGAGTCTATGCTGATGCCGCGGCGTTTGGCGATATCCGACTTGTTCAGCAGGATTATCATGGGGGTTCCGAGGCCCATAAGTTCCAGCGCGAAAAAAAGGTTTCTTTCCAGGTTGGTGGCGTCCAGCACGTGGATCAGCAGTTCTTTGCCGTCTTCAAGTATCATCCTGCCGGCGGCTTCCTCGGCTTTATTCGCCGGGCTCAGGCTGTAGGCGCCCGGCACGTCTATGACGGCGAAATGCTCTCCGCCAAGCACCGCCGAGCCGCTGGTGTAGCTTACCGTTGTGCCGGGATAGTTGGAGGAGATCACGTCCAGGCCGGTCAGGCGGGAAAAAACCACGCTCTTTCCGACGTTCGGGTTGCCGGTCAGCAGGAGCGTGCCGCAGCTTACTTTTACGCTGATCCGCTTTGCCATACCCCGGCCCAGGGCGATCCTGGAACCCATCACTTCCACCGTAACCGGCCCCTTGTACCCCTTGGGCGTCCTTTTGGTCAACTGGCGGCCGGAGTGTATTCCCATAGTCTGAAGTTTTTCCGCCAGTCCGGGAGGGCCGGAAATATCGATGACGCAGCCCTTTTCGTGTTCCTTCATGGAAAGCAGATCCGAGATTTTGTCGTTTTTCATATCGCGCGAGCTTTTCTGTATTCCTCGGCAAGAGTTTTCAGCACTACGGTCAGATCTTTTTCGCCCTCGCCCAGCTTGTACGATGTCGTCATCACTTTTTCAATAGCTTCGGTGACCGGCAGCCGCTGGCCGCGTCCGTCCGCTTCTTTGAGCATAAAACGCGCGTCTTTAAGCATATGTTTGAGGGCGAAAGCGGGGGGGAAGTCTTTTTCCAGGATATTCCGTTCCTTCATCCTGAAATAGCCGCAGTTCAGCGCCGGGCTTTCGTTCAATACGGAAAATATCAGTTTGGGATCCAGTTCCAGCCGCTCGGCCAGGATCGCGCTTTCAGCCAGGGCGGCGGTGAGCCCCGCCACTATGAGATTTACGCATAGTTTCAGCGCCGTGCCGGCCGGAGCGGGCCCGGCGTAGATCACGGTTTTGCCCATTGCCAGGAGAATGGGCCTGGCTTCGTCCACCGTTTTTTCCTCTCCGGCGGCCAGCATGATAAGCGTGCCGTCTTCCGCCAGCGGTTTTGAGCCGGAGACCGGGCAGTCTACGAACCTGACCCTTTCCGCGAAGCAGCGATCTTTAAGTTTTTTTGCGTATTCCACGGAGACCGTGGAGGCATTGATGAGGAGGCTGCCGTCGAAACCGGCGGCGAAAACGCCCTCCGGGCCTTCCAGCACGGCGTCCAGCGCGGCCGGGTCGGACACCATCGTTATCACCACATTGCACATCCTGGCCAGCGCTTTGGGCGTGGCCGCCACCTCGCAGCCTTTGTCCGCGAAGCCGGTGGTTTTCAGACGGTTGCGGTTATGGACCGAGACGTTAAAACCGGCTTTTACGAGATTTTCGGCCATCGCCCGGCCCATGACGCCGAGCCCGATAAAACCTATCCGCGGGGGAATGCTCATAATATTCTCCTGCTGCCATAGGCCGTATGCCATAAGCCATAGGCAGATTTAACCTTTAAGCTTTTTTAACTCTGCCGGGGTCAGGTCGCGCCACTGGCCGGGGAGAAGGCCGTCAAGCTTCAAGGGGCCTATGCTCAGTCTCAGAAGCCGCAGGACGGGAAAACCCACGGCGGCCAGCATCCGGCGCACCTGGCGGTTGCGTCCTTCCCGCAGCTCTATCTCCACCCAGGAAACAGGCACCGTTTTGCGGAACCTTATCGGCGGGACTCTGGGCGGCAGATCCGGTTCCTCCACGGCGCGCGCTCCGCACGGGAGGGCGGGGCCGTCGCTGAGAACCGGGCCTTTGCGCAGTTTCTCCAGCGCGTCGCCGGTAATGGTACGCTCCACCTGGGCCAGGTAGAGCTTGGGCATCTTATGCCTGGGTTCCGCTATGCGGCTCTGGAGCGTTCCGTCGTCCGTAAGAAAAAGCAGGCCCTCGCTGTCGGCGTCCAGGCGTCCGGCGGCGCGCACCCCCTTTGGAAAACCGAATTCCGCCAGGGACTTGTGGCCGTGAACCGGGGTGAACTGCGATAAGACGCCGTAAGGCTTATAAAAAATTATATAGCGCATGGCGATGCCGTAAATATGAAGAGTGCTTTACGACGCCGGCCCGAAAACCGGCGCCAATATGTTATTATATTTTATATGCCCTACGCTTTTGTGGAAAAACAACATGATTTCGACGTCCTTGTCGCCAAACTCCGGACGCATAAATACCTCTCCATAGACACCGAGTCCAACAGTATGTACGTGCATAAGGAACAGCTTTGCCTGGTGCAGCTTGCCAGCGAACATCTGAACGCCGTGGTCGACTCCCTGGCCGTGGATATAAGAGGCCTTGCGCCCATTTTCGCGGATAAACACATAGAAAAAATCTTCCACTCCGCCGAAGCGGACATTAAGACCATCAAAGCTTCCATACCGGTCAAGTTTGAGAACATCTTCGACGTCATGCTGGCCGCCAAATATCTGGGCCTTAAACGCTGCGGCCTGGAGAATATGGTCAAGGAGCACATCGGCATCGAGCTCAACAAGAAATTCCAGAAAGCAGACTGGGGCCGCCGGCCGCTGATGAAAGAGATGCTGGATTACGCTATCGGCGACGTCCTCTATCTGCACAAGCTGCGCAATATGTTCGCGGAAGAGCTCAATAAAAAAGGCAAGCTAGAAGAGATAAAAAGCGAATTCGCCGAGGTCGCGGAGCTGGAGCCTTCGAGGAATGAATTCGACGAGAACGGCTTCTTCCGCATCCACGAGGCCCGCCAGCTCAACGGCCGCGGCCTGGCCGTTCTGAGAGAACTTTATATTTTCCGTGAACGGGCCGCAAGGGAACGCAACCGGCCGCCGTTCAAGATCATCAGCGAAGACCTGATGTTCCGTCTCGCGACGGCGCCCAAAGAGGCCCTCGACAACCTTTCAATTTTCAAGGGGATGTCCGCTTATGTCCTGGCCAATCACGGCCCGTGGATAAAGGACGCCATTCAGTACGGGCTGAAAGCGCCGGAAGTGCAGTTTCCGAAACGTTCCGCGCCGCCGTCTTCGGACAAGCGCGTGCATTTTGAGGGGATACGGGAGCGGTTCAAGGTGCTCAAGGCCTGGCGCCTTGAGACCGCCAACAGGCGCAATATGCTGCCCGAGGCCGTGCTCAGCAACGATATTCTGGAAAAAACGGCGCTGATAGATCCCAAGACGGCCGACGAACTTAGAAGCGTGAGGGGGTTCGGGCCGGAGAAGTTCGTGTTGTACGCCGAGGAAATGGTCAAGGCCCTGAGAAAGCCTAAAAAAACCGCCTGACGCGTCATCCCAATATTTTTCTCATCAGATCCGGCCGGTTTATCTCCCTTAACGCTTTTATTATCAGCGGCCGGTTTTCCGGCTTGAAATACTGGAGCAGCGCCCGGTGCAGGCGCCGCTCCGTTTCTTTTTTAGCGGAGTAGACCGGTTCCAGGGTAAAAGGATCCAGGCCCGTGTAGTACATGGACGAGGCAATGTCCATGGGAGCCGGCAGAAAGTCGTTTATCTGAAGCGGCCGGTAGCGTCTGGCTTTCAGAAAAGCGGCCAGTTCGGCCGCGTCCTCAAGCGTCGCGCCCGGGTGGGCCGAGATAAAATAGGGCACCAGATACTGTTCTTTTCCCGCCCTTGAGGAAGCCGACAGGAACTGCTCGGCGAATTTAACGAACACGCCGCTTCCCGGTTTTCTCATTTTTTTCAGCACTTCCGGCTGGCTGTGTTCCGGCGCCACTTTCAGCTGTCCGCCGGTATGGAACGCGGCTATTTCGCTGATGTACTCGCCGCATTGCAGGGCCAGATCCATCCTGATCCCGGACGCGACGAAAGCTTTTTTAAGGCCCTTTATTTTCCTGACTTCGCGCAGCAGCTCCAGCAGAGGTTTGTGATCGGTCTCAAGGTTCGCGCAGATCGCCGGATGCAGGCAGGACGGTCTTTTGCATTTTTCGCAGAGGCCCGTGTCCCTGCCGCCCATGCGGTACATATTGGCGGAGGGAGCGCCTAAATCGGAGATGAGGCGCGTGGAACCTTTTTCGTTCACCAGTTTTTCGGCTTCTTTCAGGATGGAGCCGCGGCTGCGGGACTGGATAAATTTGCCCTGGTGCAGGCCGAGCGAACAGAAAGCGCAGCCGCCGAAGCAGCCGCGGTGGATAACGATGGAATCTTTTACCGTTTCGAAAGCGGGTACGGGCTCTTTGTAGGATGGGTGCTGTTTTTTCAGGAAAGGAAGGCCGTAGATCCTGTCCAGCTCTTCCATGGCCAGGGGGAAGGAGGGAGGATTCTGGACAACGGCCCGCGTATCGGAGAACTGGATCAGGGTTTTGGCGCACCAGGGATTGGCTTCTTCGTGGATCATGCGCGTGGCGCCGGAGAATTTGAAGCGGTCGCGGGAGACTTCTTCGAAAGAGGGAATGACCAGCGCATTTTCCGGCTTGAGTTCTTTAGCCTCTTTCTGGCCGAGGACGTACGAAGTGCCGCGCACGTTGCGTATTTCTTTAACGGGCGTCCCGGCTTTCAGGAGGGCGGCTATCTCAAGTATGGGACTTTCGCCCATGCCGTAGACAAGCAGGTCGGCTTTCGCGTCCAGCAGCACGCTCTTCCTGACTTTATCGGACCAGTAATCGTAATGGGCGAAGCGGCGCATGGAGGCTTCTATGCCGCCGAGGACTATGGGAACGCCGGGGTAGGCTTCGCGGGCGCGCTGGGCGTAGATGACGGCGGCGCGGTCGGGCCTGAGGCCGGGGCGGCCGCCGGGTGAATAGTCGTCATTGGAGCGGATGCGGCGGTTGTGGGTGTACTTGTTGATCATGGAGTCCATATTGCCGGCCGAGATTCCGAAAAAGAGGCGCGGTTTGCCGAATTTTTTGAAGTCTTCGGCGGAGATCCATTTGGGCTGGGAGAGGATGGCTAAGCGGCAGCCGGCGGCTTCGAGGACGCGGCCTATGAGCGCCATGGCGAAGGAGGGATGGTCTACGTAGGCGTCGCCGGTGACGAGGACGACGTCGACGCAGTCCCACCCCCTGGCTTTGACCTCGTCCGTCGTCATCGGTAGAAATTTGTTTGTGTTCATAGTTCCAAACCAAAGTATAACATTTTGAGAAAAAAGGCAGACCCTCAAAAAGGTGCCTGGCACCTTTTTGAGGGTGGCTTTTATTTTGGGTGTTTTTTTGTAATAATAGGGGTAGGCGGTCATGGACGAGGTTTGGAGGCTATTTATGAAGAAATTTATCACACTGTTCCAGGCGGTTTTGGCGGCGGTTCTTATGGCGGAGGGCGCGGCTATGGCCGATCCGTTCTCGGATTTTAAAAAATACGCGGCTGAGTCCTATCTGAAGCCGTTCGCCAAGGATTTCGGCGGGCTTATCGGCGGGGCCGATTTTCATACCGGCCGCACAGCCGGTTTCCCGGGCTTCGACGTGGGGATCGCGGGTGTGGTTCAGTCCAAACCCAGTTCCGCCAACACGATACTCAAGACCGCGGGGGTGGACGCGTTTGGTCTGGCGCTTCTGCAGGGTTCTGTGGGGCTGCCGGTTGTGGACGCCGATCTCACGGTGCGCGGCGTAACCTATTCCGATCTGACCATTGTCGGCGGAGGCCTGCGTTACGGGCTTTTAAAAAGCGGAACGCTGACCAAATTTATTCCTGACGTGTCGGTTTCCGTTTTTTACGACGCGATAAATTACACGTATTTCAAGGGCAGCCATATGTCGGTGGACGCCGCTGCTTCGCTGGATATTCCCGTCGTAAAGCCGTTCGCCGGCATCGGATACGACAGAACCAAACTTGAAGTTAAGGGCGTCGGCGCCGCGCTGGACGGAACCACCGCCGCCGTTTCCGCGCCCCGCTACACGCTGGGACTGAAACTTGTGCCGTTCCCGCTCACTTACGTGTTCGCCGCTTACAGCATTTTGCACGGCCAGGCCGGCTATCAGGCGGGTCTTGGTATAAAATTCTAGGAGGAACAATGGAAACCAATCAGACCGAAAACGCGGAAAGCGCCAGATTAATAGAGCTGGCCGAACACTACGGGGCCAATAACTACCATCCCCTGCCTATGGTCATAGCGCAGGCCAAAGGCGTCTGGGTAAAGAGCCCGGAGGGTAAAAGATATATGGATATGCTCAGCGGGTATTCGGCGCTGAACCACGGCCACAGGCATTCCAGGATCATAAAATCCCTTGTGGAACAGGCGAAGAAAGTCACGCTCACTTCGCGCGCTTTTAATAACGACCAGATAGGGCCGTTTTTCAAAGAGATCTGCGAATTCACCGGTTACGACATGGCGCTTCCCATGAATACCGGCGCCGAAGCGGTGGAGACCGCTCTCAAGGCGGTCAGGAAATGGGGTTACAAGGTGAAGGGCGTGGCGGAAGGCCAGGCCGAGATAATCGTCTGCTCCAACAATTTTCACGGCAGGACGATCTCGATCGTTTCTTTCTCGACCGAAGCGCAGTATAAGGACGGCTTCGGCCCCTTTACTCCGGGTTTTAAGATCGTCGCCTACGGAAACATCGACGCGCTCAAGGCCGCCGTGAACCCTAACACCGTGGCTTTCATGGTGGAACCCATACAGGGCGAGGCCGGTATCATGGTGCCGCCGGCCGGCTACCTGAAAGCCGCTTACGACTTCTGCAAGGCTAATAAAGTTCTTTTCGTGGCCGACGAGATCCAGACCGGCTTTGGCCGGACCGGCAGGAGATTCTGCTGCGATCACGATAATATAAAGCCCGACATGCTCATTCTGGGCAAGGCCCTTGGCGGCGGCGTTATGCCGATCTCCGCGGTCGTGGCCTCGAAAGACGTGCTGGGAGTGTTCAGTCCCGGCGATCACGGCAGCACGTTCGGCGGCAACCCGCTCGCCTGCGCCGTGGCACGCACCGCCATCAAAGTGATCGTGGAAGAAAAACTGGCGGAGCAGTCCCTGGAGATGGGGAATTATTTCATGGAACAGCTGCGCACCATAAAGGGCAAACATATCAAGGAAGTCCGCGGCAAAGGCCTGCTGATCGGAGTGGAACTGGATACCGCCGCCCGCCCCTATTGCGAGCAGTTGATGAATCTCGGCATTCTGGCCAAGGAAACGCACGACCATGTCATCCGTTTTGCCCCGCCGCTCGTTATCACCAAAAAAGAGATAGACTGGGCTTTCAGGCGGATAAAGAAAGTCCTCCGCAAGTAGCGCGCGGAAATGCGTGAAAAATACGGGATCATAAAAGAAAAGTTCGGCGCGGACTGTTTGTTCTCCGCGCCGGCTTCAGGTTTTACCACTTACCGGGCGGGCGGTCCCGTGGACGCGCTGGTAAAACCCTCTTCCCGCGAAACGCTGGCCTGGCTCAGCGCTTTTTGTCTGGAAAATGATATCCCGTTTCTGGTTTTAGGGGCCGGTTCCAACATCCTCGTCAGTGACAAGGGTTTTAAAGGCGTGGTTGCGCTTACCCTGAAACTGGATAAAATAGAACTCTCGGGCGGCACGCTTACGGTAGAAGCCGGGGCATTGTGGGACAACGCGGCCGGAATTTCGGCGGAGGCGGGGCTGTCTGGTCTGGAAAAGACCTCGGGCATTCCGGGAACGGCGGGGGGAGCCGTATTCATGAACGCCGGAGCTTTCGGCCAGGAGACTTTCGACTGTCTGGAAAGTTTCGAGGCGATGAACCGGGCGGGCGCGGTGAAGATTTTTAAAAAGAGCGATGTTAAATACGGTTATCGTAAAGTGGAGGGGCTTGAGGGGCTGACGATCCTGAGCGCCATGTTCAGGCTTAAGGCGGGGGACAAAAAAACGCTGGCGGCGGAACGACGCGGTGTGCTGGCCCGGCGCGCCGAAAAACAGCCGCTGGATTTCCCATCGGCGGGCAGCGTATTCAAGCGGCCGCCGGGGGATTATGCCTCGCGCCTCATCGACGCGGCGGGGCTTAAAGGTTTAAGGATAGGGGATGCTCAGGTGTCGGAGAAACACGCCGGCTTTATCATCAACCGCGGCAAAGCCTCGGCCTCCGATATCTATGCTCTAATTGAAAAGATACGTTACGAAGTGAAAACCAGATCCGGTGTGGAATTAGAGCTGGAACAAATACTGCTGGGCGAATTTAACCGGACGTAAATTATTAACAAACGACCCCGGCCGGCCGTGCGGCGGCGCGGGGTCGTAAACCCAGCCGGTTTTATCTTTTATCGCACTTGAAGATATTCCTGTATGCCGACACGGAACTGACGGTGAAAGCGGGGTCTTCGCTTTCGATCACATAATTGTCCTGATCTATAAACTCCGAAAGATGGAAGACATCGTTCCCGCCGGCCTGCGCGTCCCTTAGCGTTATCGCCCTTGGGAAATTGAGGTTTTCCGTAGATGTTGTAAAGATCCTGGAGTCCCATAGCTGGCCGTGATTCGTCCAGCCCTTGTAGGCATATTTTTCAATTTCTCCAGTGGCCTTGTTCAGGACGAACAACGCCTTTACATAGCCAGTTTCCTCAAGTTCGAAACTGTATCCGAAGTTGGTCTTATTGTGCGTGCAGAAAGCCAGCCCCTGAACCGTAATAAACTTGCCTTGATTCTTCGCCAAATATTCCGTGGGCTGCTGCGCATAGGCCGAACCGCATAACATTAGTGTCAGAGAAAGAAGAACATATTTCATTTACATAACTCCTTTATTCGTTTAAGTTCGCCGCAGACTAACCGCCTAGCGACGTATAAAGTCCTCATGCATAGTATTCCATAAACCATGCAGTTCCACAACGGCCTTTGGTCCCTGCCCGTGCCAGGCATTGGACCCAGATCCGCATAGGTATTATTGTTCTGACAGGTTATCCGGTTTTTTTCAGCTTTTCTATTTCAAGTTTTATCTGGTCGTCCGGGATCTTGGTGAAAAGAAGCGTGTCATCGGTTCCAAGCGTTTTGTTGTTCAGATCGCCGGTATAAGGCTTGAATTCCGGGGCTTTACCATCTGTGTTCATCCCCGCTTTGGTCAGGATCTTCAGGGCCGTGTCGGGGATCACCGGGTACAGAATTATCGCCGCATTTATTATCGCGCGCGAGGCCACGTTCAGAACGGTTCCGCAGCGGGCCAGGTCGGTCTTCCTGAGCGTCCAGGGGGCCGTGTCGTTGACATATTTGTTGGCGGCATGGGCCAGCGCCATGGCCTGCGTAAGCGCGGCCCGCACGCGGTAGGAATAATAAGACTTGCTTGCCTCTTCGAACACCGGCGTGAAACTGTCCAGCAGCGCCTTGTCCTCCGGCTTCAGTTCGGAAGAAGCCGCCGGTATCTTTCCGTCAAAATTCTTCCTGATGAACGAGAAGCACCTGTTGACCAGGTTGCCCAGGCTGTCGGCCAGCTCGTTGTTACGGGCCTGGAAATCTTCCCACGCGAACTGCGAGTCCGAAGTTTCGGGCCCGTTGGACGCTATGGCGTAGCGCAGCGCGTCCACGCCGTATTTCGAAAAGAAGTCCGCCGTGTCGATATACCAGCCGTCCGACTTGGAAAATTGCCGGCCTTCGAGGTTGTAAAACTCGTTGCCCGGCACATTGTCCGGTATGATATACGGTTTGTCCTGTCCCATCAGCATGGCGGGCCAGATGATGGTGTGGAAGATGATATTGTCTTTGCCTATGAAGTGGATCAGCTTGGTTTCTTTATCGAACCACCAGTCTTTCCAGGCTTCCGGCTTGCCGCTCAGCCGGGCCCATTCCATGGTGGACGAGACGTAGCCTATGGGCGCGTCAAACCAGACATAAAGGACTTTGCCTTTGGCTTCCTCCAGCGGCACTGGGACGCCCCAGGCGAGGTCGCGGGTTATGGCGCGTTCCACCAGGCCTTCTTCGATAAGGGAGAGGGCCTTGTTCTTTACGTTGGGTTTCCAGTCCTTTTTGTTCTCCAGCCACTCTTTCAGTCTGGGCGCGAAAGCTTTCAGGTCCATGAAGTACTGGGTGGCCCGGCGGATCTCGGGTTTCCTGCCGCAGACCTTGCAGGCGGGGGAAATTATTTTGGACGGATCCAGCCATTCGCCGCACTTGGTGCATTCGTCGCCGCGCACGTCGGGGGCGCCGCATTTTGGGCAGGCGCCGGAGACGTAGCGGTCCGCCAGGAAGCGGTTGCAGGCGGAGCAGTAGAACTGGTCTTCCACGGCGGGCTTTATGAGGCCTTTTTTGTGGAGGGCGAGGAAGAATTCCTGCGAGAGTGCGTAATGTTCGGGGATGGTGGTTCTGGAAAAGTGGTCGAAGCGGATATTAAGCTTGTCGAAAAATTCCTTTATGATGTTGTGGTAGCGGTCCACGTACTGTTTGTAGGGTATGCCTTCTTTTTCGGCGTTGATGGTTATGGCTACGCCGTGCTCGTCGGTGCCGCAGATGTAGAGGACGTTTTCGCCTTTCTGGCGGAGGAAACGGTTGAAGATGTCGGCCGGGAGGTAGGCGCCGGCTATGTGGCCGAAGTGGATGGGGCCGTTGGCATAGGGCAGGGCGCTGGTGATGAGATATTTGGACATGGCGGTTTCCTTATTCAGAGGTCAAGATATCCAATTATATCATTTTCACTAAAACCCCCCGGGAAAGTAACGCAGAGCGGAAAGTTGTCAGGGTTTCAGAATCGGCGAAAGATTATGGGTTGGTTTTTTTGGCCCAGTGTGAGGAGTTTGAAGAGGATCCAGAGGAGGATGCCGCCCAGGAGGAGCAGGGGGATGCCTATTATCGCGCCTACGATGGTGGAGGTAAGGATTAGGCCCAGGACTATGAGGCCGAAACTGGCAAGCAGTATGGCGGTGATAAAGAGGAACTTTACTTTCAGGAATAAACCGTAAAAGGGAATATTAGCGGTGTCAGGGTTTACGCCGGAAGCGGAGCCACCGGTCGTTTGGCTGGCAGGGCCGGAGGCGCCGTGGGCTTCAGGTCTTCCAGGGCGGTTCCCGCGGCGGCGGCCGGTTTCAGCGCCTGAATTTCCCGGCGCGCCCGGGCCGGAAACTATTTCCGCTTCCACGCAATCGTCGTTGGCAGGTTTTTTAAAAACGTCCAGTCCCATACAAGGCTAATTATACCAAGAAGCGGAGATAACAGGGCTCAATAATCTATAATATAACGATGAAAAAACGTTTCCGCGCCGCGTTTCCTCTCGCTATTCCGCGCCGGCGCGCCATCTTTACCCTGATTTTTTTATTTTCTCCCGTCGTTGCCCGGAGTATGCCGGCCAATCCGGTCCCGGTCGAGGTTTCCCAGCCCGACGGGACTAGGATCAGGGTCTCTCTCAAGGGCGATGAGTTTTATAAGTGGCATGAAGACGAAAAAGGCTATACCATCCTCAAGGATACCGTTACCAGCGAATGGACTTACGCCGAAAAGGACGCGCGGGGGGTTCTTACGTCCGGGAAATATATAGTCGGCGCTTACGATCCCGCAAAACTCGGCTTGCCCAAAAGATTGATAGACGACGGAAAGGCCGTCCGGGCAAGGACGGCCCGCGCCAAGCGGGATGTCTACCCGTCTTTTTCCGTTTCCGGAAGCCGGGCCCCCGGCGCCCCGGCCAGGACTCCTATCTTGAACGGCACAATGAAAAATCTGGTGATACTTGCCAGATTCTCCGACCTGGCCCCCACGCATACTTCGGCTGAATTCAGCGATCTTTTCAATACGGCCGGTTATATTACCGACGGCGCAGTCGGTTCGGTGCGGGATTATTACCAGGAGGTTTCGTACGGCAAACTTACCGTTCAATCCACGGTAACCGCCTGGGTCACTCTTCCCGGCAGCGCCGCCGATTACGGCGCGAACACAGGCCCGGACGGTTCCGATGCCGATCCCCGCAAAATGGTCACAGATGCCATAGATCTGCTGGATCCGGTTTTTGACTTTTCCACGCTTGATAACAATGGCGATGGCTGGGTGGACGGCCTGGACATTATTCACTCCGGTTACGGCGAAGAATCCACCGATAATCCTACGGACATCTGGTCCCATTATTGGGGGCTTGACGATCCGATCACCAGGGACGGAGTGAAAATACAGATGTACCATACGGAGCCGGAACTCAGAAGCGGCGGGGGTATTACGCGCATAGGCGTTATCTGCCATGAAACAGGCCATTTCCTGGGCCTGCCCGATCTTTACGACACTACGGGCGCCAGCGCCGGGGCCGGCTCGTTCTGCCTGATGGCCCTGGGAAGCTGGAACGGCGGAGGCGTCCCGCCCGACGGCCGTTCTCCCGCCCATCCGAGCGCGTGGTGCAAGAAAACTCTTGGCTGGGCTTCGGCAACGCAGCCATTGACGAGCGGAGCATATTCTCTGCCCAGGATCGAAGATAACAGCCCCGCCCTGTATCTTTTAAGGTCTCCCGCTTTTCCGTCCACGGAATATTTTTTGGCCGAAAACCGGCAGGGGCACGGTTTCGATTCGGCTCTGCCAGGACCTGATATGGGGATGCTGATCTGGCACGTGGATGAGAGCGTGGCCAATAACGACAACCCCGCTCATTACCTTGTGGATCTGGAAGAGGCCGATAGCGTGCAGCATCTGGAACTGAGCTATTCCGCGCTCAGTTCCAACCTGGATTACTTCCGTTCGGATAATAAGAGCAGCTTCGGAGACGCCACCGTGCCCGGCAGTATAAGTTATTACGGCTACGGCCTCGGGATCTTAATGAGCGGCATCTCGGCCAGCGCCGATCCAATGACTTTCAATTTATCGGGGGTGGAAGCTTCGCTGGCGAGCCTGAACAGCATGGACAGGCTTAAGGCTTATCCGAATCCCTGCTATTTCAACAGATCCGACCTCACCATCGGGGGTATGCCCGCGGATCCGGATCCGAAGATCTATATTTATAACACCGCGGGTGAGCTTGTCCGGACGCTTCAGCGCGGCGACGGCATAAACTCTTTTAACACCGCGGTGTGGAACGGCAGGGACAGGAACGGGGCCAAGGCGGCCAGCGGGCTTTATATCTATCTGGCGAAGACCGCCAATTCCGGCAAAGCGACGGGGAAGTTCTATATTTTCTGGTAAGGTATGAGGAATAAAATAATATTTTTGATCACGGTCAGCCTTGCGGTTCCGGCGCTCCACGCCGGGGCCGGATCCGACGGCGCCGCTTTCCTCAAAATTGACGCGGGGGGCAGGGCTGCCGCCATGGGAGGGGCTTTCACCGCCGTGGCCGACGACGCGTCGTCCGTTTTTTATAATCCCGCGGGGCCGGCCCTGCTGCGCAGGAAAGAACTGCTGCTTGCCCATAACGAATGGCTGGAGGGGCTCAGGAACGAGCACGCCGCGTACGTTCAGCCGGTGTCGCCCAGGCTCACGCTTTTTGCCGGGTTCACCGCGCTTCTGGCTCCGTCGCTGGCCGGGTATGACAGCGCTGGCGCGGAGACGGGGAAATTCAGCGCCATGGACGGCGCGGCCGGCGCCGGTTTCGCGTGGGCGCTGAAAGATGGAGATTCTTTTTTTGGCCTTTTCCTCAAGACCGTTTATCAGCAGGCGGACACGCGAAAGGCCTCGGCTTACGCGGGCGATCTGGGTTTCATAAAGAATTACGGTGAAACTCTGCGCCTGGGCGCGGCCGCGCAGAACCTCGGCACGCCGATAAAACTTTATCAGGAAAGTTTCGACCTGCCCCGCACTTACCGGGGCGGAGGGGCGTACCGCGTAAATAAGCGGCTCTGGGTTTCGGCCGAAGCGGTGAAAGCGGGCGCGTCCGAAGCGATGTTCGCGGCCGGGGCCGAGGGCAATCTTGAAGGCGCGTTTTACGCGCGCTTAGGTTATAAAACCGGCCGCGCCAGATACGGCGGACCGGGGTTTTCTGGAGGCGTGGGGATCAGGGACGGGAATACGGGAGTGGATTACGCTTTTACGCCGTTCGGAGATCTGGGCAGCACGCACCGTCTGACACTTTCGTTTAAATTTGGAGAAGAGCGCGGGGAATTTACCCCGGCGGCTCCCGCGAGGCGCGTCCGCCGCGCCGTCAAACATTTACCCCGTGTGAAAACGCCCAAACCCAGACCGGCGGCGGTAACCCCGCCCCCCGCCGAAACGGAAGACAAACCGATCAATTTTCTATGGTGAGGGGTTTTCCGCTATTCGTAGAGTAATTTCCGCCAGAGGGGGGCGATCCTGGAGAGTTCGAAGTCCGCCGCCCTTCTGACACCCGCGCGAGAGTATTTATCCAGCGCTTCCTGATCGGACAGCATGGCCGAAACCATTCCGGCCCAGTTCTCTTCCGCCGGTTCGAGCGGAGTGGACGCTTTGCGCCTCAAGCCGGACAGGACGGGCATCAAGATCCCGTAGGGCGCCGGTTCCGCTTTCAGGGCGCGGAAGTGGATGGGAGTTTCCGGAGAGAGTATTTCCCTGGGGCCGGAGAGACAGTCGGCGGAGAGCACCGCGGCTCCGGCGGCCATGGCCTCCACGAGAGAGTTCGGAAAGCCTTCCCAGAGGGAAGTGAAGACGAACAGGCGCGCTTTGGAAATGAACCGGTAGGGATTGTCCTGGAAGCCGGGGAAGTAAACGTCCGCGTCCGGGGGGGGCGCGCCCGCGCCTGAAAAAGTTTTGAAACCCAGCTCCCGGCTCAGGCCCGCCAGGTAGTTTTTAAGTCCGCCTTCCCCGAGCAGAACAAGCGCCGCGTCCCTGTCGGAATCTTTCACTTTCCTGAAAAATCTCAGCAGATGCCACTGGCCTTTGGCGGCGGTGAGCCTGCCGCTGGTGATGACCACGGGCCTTTTAAAAACGGCGGCGTAGGCGGCGTCCAGCGGCTGCGAGGCTTTCCGGGCGATATCGCCCGTGTCGCAGCCGTTGGGGATTACTTTTATTTTTTCCGCCGGCACGGAGAACCTGTCGGCCAGATCCCTCTTTACGCCCTGGGAATTGGCGACTATCATGTCCGCCGAAGGGTAAAAACGCTTTATAAGGGGGCGCATAAGAACGCCCCGCAGGCCCGAGAATTCTCCGGAGGGACGGGTGCGCTCGCAGATCACGGCCCGATGCCCGCTTTTACGCGCGGCGAGAATATTGACCAGATTCGCGCGTTCCATGAATGACAACACCGTGTCGCCGGGCCCGGCCAGGGCGGCCAGCCTGCGGGCGTAGGCGGGGATGCAGGCCGTCTTGAAAACTGACGGCGTGGAGGGGCCGTGCGGCGAAAGAAAAACCGGCTTCGAGGCGCCGGTTTCCTGGGAAACCTCTCTTTCCAGCAGCAGCATAGCGTCGTGCGGGAGCAAAGCGGCAAGCGCGGCGAATTGCTTTTCCGCGCCGCCTTTGAAGAGGGAATTTATCAGCAGCTTGAGAGCCATAGATCTTTGCCTTACGAAAATTGTGTGGTATTTTTATTCGCGTATTTATCGATACAATACGACTTCAACTGCAATTTTCGGGTTAAAGCAGAAACCCCGTGATGGCGGCCGAGACAAAGCAGGCCAGCGACCCCGACAGAACGGCGTACATGCCCAGACGGGCGATGTCGGGTCGGCGCTCGGGCGCGAGCGCCCCTATGCCGCCTATCTGTATGGCGATGGACAGGAAATTCGAGAAACCGCAGAGAGCGTGGGCGGTTATTATGAGCGAGCGCTGGCTTATAACGCCGGGGTTATCTTTAAGAAAATTTGCCATGTTCAGGTATGCCACAAATTCGTTAAGGACGGTTTTCTGGCCTATCCAGTTTCCCGCCTGGGCCGCTTCTCTCATCGGTATTCCCATCAGCCAGGCCAGCGGGGTGAACAGCCAGCCGAATATTTTTTCCAGCGAGAGTTGCGGGTAATTCAGCAGCGCGCCGGCGTGTCCGACCATGAAATTGAGCATGGCGAGCAGCGCCATGAACGCCAGCAGGCAGCCGCCGACGTTAAGCGCCATCTGCAAACCCGTTGTTGCGCCGTTGGCGGCGGCGTCGATCACGTTCTTGTCGGCCAGCTCAAGCCGCATTTTCAGCATGCCGCGTGTTTTCGGCTCCCCCGTTTCCGGTATTATTATTTTGGCTATTACCAGGGAGCCGGCGGCCGACATTATCGACGCGGCCAGCAGATGTCCGCCTATGCCCGGGATATACGGCATAAGCATACCGGAGTACGCCGCCATGACACCGCCCGCTATGGTGCCCATGCCGGCGGTCATAACCACGAAAAGTTCCGACTCCGTCAGCGACGCCATATAGGGGCGTATGGCCAGCGGCGCCTCGGTCTGCCCCACGAAAATATTCGCGCTCGCCACCAAAGATTCCGCGCCGGAGGCGTTCATCAGTTTTACCATGATCCTGGCGAAAAAAAGCACTATTTTCTGCATTATGCCCAGATAATAAAGCACCGACATGAGGGAGGAAAAGAAAATTATCGTGGGCAGAACCTGGAAGGCGAAGATGAAGCCGATGGACTGGTTGTTAATGAGACCGCCGAAAACGAATTTCGCTCCCTCATCGGTAAAGGAGAGGAGTTTTATTATCACGCTGTTTATGAACATGAACGCTTTTTGTCCCGCGGGAATTTCCATGACCAGCGCCCCGAAAATTACCTGCAGTATGAGGCCGCCCGCCGCGGCCTTGTAGTTTATGGATCTTTTATTTTTGCTGAATAGCCAGGCAATGCCCAGCAGCGCGAACATACCGAAGAAACTTATAAGCCTTTCCATGGTGTCTCCTGATCAATAAATGCAGATAGAAGTGTAGATAATTTGTCCTGCAAATACAACTTTGCAAGGAGTTTCTATTTTGTTACCATTTATCCGTTCACCGGGCGTGGTTTTGAGGCGCCGGTAATTATGGAGGCTCAAATTATGGCGGAAAAAAATCAGCAGGCGCCTTTCCATTATGAGTGGTTCACCATGGGCGACATCAACGGCTTTTTCGGTCTGATGTTCGATAACATGACGGTCCTTTCTTTCCTGGCAGGCATACTTATCTTCGCTTTCGGCTTCCCAGCCGAAATTGTCTATAAAAAAATGTTCCCCGGCACCGCCTTCGGCGTGCTGTTCGGGGATATTATCTATACCTGGATGGCCTTCCGCCTGGCCAGGCGCACCAACAACCCGAAAGTAACCGCCATGCCGCTGGGCCTGGATACCCCTTCCACCATCGGCATAGCGCTGGCCGTGCTCGGCCCGGCTTTCCTGGGTTTCAAAGCGCGCGGCATGGCGGAATACGACGCCGCCATGATGACCTGGTATCTCGGCATGGCCACCATGGTCCTTATCGGCATTTTTAAAGTGATATTCTCTTTCATGGGCGGCTGGCTGCAGAAAATAATCCCGCAGGCGGGGCTGCTCGGCTCGCTGGCCGGCATAGGGCTTGCCCTTATCGGTTTCGGGCCCATGCTGGAGGTTTTCGGTATGCCTCTCATCGGCATGATCTCGTTCGGCCTTATCATCTATACGCTGATAGCCGGCATAAAATTGCCGGGGAATTTTCCGGGCGTGCTTGGCGCGGTCGTCGCAGGCACGGCGCTTTATTATATACTGGCGCCCCTGGGGCTGGCGGGCGGACATTACCAGCCCTTTACCGCCCAGTTGCATTTCGGCCTGCCCATACCGTCTCTTGGTTTCTTAAAAGGCATGAGTGAAGCCGTAAAGTATCTGCCCATAGCCATACCTTTTGCCATACTTACCGTGGTGGGCGGCATTAACGTAACCGAGAGCGCGCGCGTGGCCGGCGACGATTTTAAGACGCGCGACATATTGCTGACGGAGGCCGTGGCCACGCTGGTGGCCGGCATCTGCGGAGGCGTAGCGCAGTCCACACCCTATATAGGCCAGCCCGCCTACAAGGCTATGGGAAGCCGCGCCGGCTATACGCTTCTTACCGGAATTTTTATAGGCCTGGGCGGTTTCCTCGGCTACGCGGGCTTTATAGTCGAGCTGATCCCGCGCGCGGTAATCGCGCCTATCCTTATTTTTGTGGGCCTCGACATCATGTGTCAGGCGTTCCATGCCTGTCCCGTGCGCCACGCTCCGGCGGTGGCCCTGGCATATTTCCCTACGGTGGCCCGCTTGCTGCAGATAAAACTCTCAAACATCGCAGTGGTGCCCGCCGAAATCTTCGCCAGACAGCTGGCGCTTGTCGATGAGGCCCTGCCGGAACTTCAGATAATCGTGGCGCTGGGCAACGGCTTCATTCTCACGGGAATGCTGTGGGGCGCTTTTATGGCAAAGTTAATAGACAGGCAGGTGCGCGCGGCCGCGGCCTACGTCCTGGTCTGCGCCGCGCTTACCTTTTTCGGCATTATTCATTCGGCCATTCCGGATGGAAATATGTATCTGCCCTGGTCGCTGGCTTATCCGGCCAGCCAGGTTCCGTATCAGTTCACGTTCGGTTATCTCGCCCTGGCGGCGCTGCTGTTCGCACTCTCTTTCTCAAGGGAAGCCAAAGAAATGCCTGCCGCGGAGCGCAGCCCCGTGCATCAATAAATACCCCGTATTTTCCCTGTGACGGCCGTTAGGGGGAGAAAGTATATTTTTTCGCCGGTGGCCGGGTCTTTCCACGTGGCGGAGTCGCTGGAGTTGTCGCGGTTGTCCCCGAGGAGGAAAAGGCCGCCGGGCGGCACGGTAAGCGGGCCGAGATTGTCGCCGTCCAGCAGCTCGTCCGGCCTGGTATGCCGCGCGTAGGGTTCAAAAAGTTTTTCTTCGTTAAGCCGGACTTCCTTGTTCCGTATTTCTATCAAGTCGCCGGCTACCGCTATAACTCTTTTCACCGATTCATGATCCTCCCCGATAGGGGAGCGGAAGACGATTATCTCGCCTCGCCGGGGGGCGCGGGATCTGAAAGCGAGTTTGTCCAGGATCAGGCGCTGGCCGAGGTAAAGCGTGGGGGACATGGATTCGCTGGCGATATACATCGGCTCGTAGGCGTATTTCCGGATCGCCAGGGCCGCCGCCAGGGTGACGAAAATTATTACAAGAGTCCGTTTTAAATTCATATGGGGACGCCCTTAGTTAATTAGTTTCCGGTAGTTCCACCGGCAGCCGGCCGCGCGGGTTTGCGGCGCCGGTCAGGACTTCTCCGGCCGCCGCCATGCCGGGGGCGGTCATGCCGTATACCGCCAGCGCCGCGCCGGCCTCCGGGTAATTGGAAAGGTCGTAGGGGCTCATAAGGCTTATAAGCACCGAGGGCTTTCCAAGGGAGAGCAGAGCTTTTATCGCTCTCTTCTGGTTCCTGTTCTGCGCCCCCGCCCACTGGAAGCTGCCTATGACGAGCCGATCCGCTTTGGCGGCGATCGCCGAAGCCCTGGCGATATCTTTTTCAGCCGGATCTATTCCGAACAGGGACTGTTCCGCGGAATAGCCGTTTTCCGCCAGCACCTTGTAAAGGGAGAGGGCGTTGCCGCTGAAGCGGGGGGGCGCGAACATTATAATCGCGGTTTCAGCGGTTTTGTCTTTCAGCGGTATAAGGCGATCCCTGTCGCTCACCAGCGTTACGGCCGCCCTGGAGAGGGCTTCTGCGATATTGACGTAAGCTTTGTCGAAAGGCGCGGAATAGGCCGGGGTTTCAAAAAGGCCGGCCGCGCGCTTGGCCTCATAGACCCTGTAATACGCGTCGTTCACGCGCGTTTCGGTGATAAGGCCGGCTTTGACCTGGCGGACTATTTCGCCGCGGGCTTTCAGAAAGTCGCCTTTGCCCAGCAGTATAAGATCGGCGCCGGCTTTAAGGGCCAGGGCCGCGGCTTTATGCACCGGGTGTTTTGAGGTTATGGCGCTCATGTCCAGGCTGTCGGTGATCAGCAGGCCGCCGAACTCCAGTTTTTTTTTGAGCAGGTCCACGATGACCGGTTTGGAAAGAGTGGCGGGATTTTCCGTGTCGAGGGCCGGGTAGAGGATGTGGGCGGTCATTATGAGCGGAACCTTGAGCTCTATAGCTTTTTTAAAAGGGGGAAGATGATCCTTTTCAAGCGCCGGCCGCGCGAGCCTTATTACGGGCAGAAGTTTGTGGGAGTCGGTTCCGGCCGCGCCGTGGCCGGGAAAATGCTTGGCCGCGGGCAGTATGCCGCCGGCGCGGAAGCCGTTGATAATAGCCGCGCCTATTTTTGATACCAGTTCCGGCATCCCGCCTATGGCCCTGACCCCGATAATAGGATTTTGCGGGTTGGTGTTTACGTCCAGCACCGGCCCGAAAACCATGTTGATCCCGGCCCGCCGCAGTTCCCGTCCGGCCAGATAGAAGAGGGAAGCGGTATTGTTTTCGTCGTCCGCGGCGCCCAGCATCATGTTCGTGGGGAGTTCGGCCAGTCCCAGCGTGGTGGGGACATAAACGCTTCCGCCCTCGTAGTCCGCCGCGATGAAAAGCGGCGTCCGGGCCGCGCCGGCGAGAGCGCTGCGCTGCAATTCTTCCGTAAGGCGCAGGGTGTTTTCCAGCGAATAGGAACCCCACTGGAGCTGTATTCCGCCCAGGCCCAGAGCGACCGGCCCGGCGGCTTTGGCGGCTTCGGCCGCGTCTATGGAGATCATGAGCAGCTGGCCGACCTTGTTTTCAAGCGAAAGCGCGGTTTCAGCCCGGAGGCCGGGCCCCGGAGAGAACGACACCAGGGCTAAGATGATGAAGAGCATTATTTAAACTTATAGCCTTTCTGCGCGGCCTGTTTATGCACCGCGTCTATGACGGCTTTATCCAGCGTTACGGGCGCGCCGGTCTGCTTCTTCTCCTCTCCGGCGATGTACGTCTTGCGCTCCTGCTGGAGGCGGAGAATGTCCGCCTTTATTTTCTTGCGCTCGGCGAGCTTGGAGTCGAGATGTTTATCCAGCTGGGCCTGGTCCATTTTCCTCAGCTCTTCCGGAAGCTGGTCTTTTTTTATCTCCGAGCGTTTCATGGCGCCGCTCTCAATGGCGCTGATGACGTCCCAGGAGGACTCCTGGGCGCTCATGGCGGCGCTTGAGGCGGCTTTAAAAACGGCCCTTTCCGCCATTACGCTTTTTCCGCCGGAGGCGACGCTGGCGTCGAGGGTTTCCTTGCCGCGCATTCTGGTCTGGCCCATCGAGCCGTACACCACGTAGGTCTCGTTGAGTTTAGAGCTCAGCCGGGTTATCTGGTCGTCCTGGGGCGCGGTTATGGAGGCGGCCGGGGCCGATTGGTCTATATTGGTATATTCTCCGTCGGCCAGCTGGGCGGCGGCCAGCCACTGGGTGGCTATCCCTTCCTGCCGGCGCCCGCAGAATATGGTGTTGACGAAGATGCCTTTGGCTTTGGCCAGCGCGACGGCTTCATGAAAGTCGGTTTCGCCCTGTGTGAAGGGCTCGTTGCCGGCGATAAAAATGGCCTTATAGGCGTCGTCTTTTTTACTCCAGTCCAGTTCATTAACGGCGTTCTTTATAACCAGGCCGCAATACTCGTCGCCGCCGGCGGTTTTAAGAGCGAATAATTCCTCCGCCACCTTGTCCAGGTCGCGGGTGAAAGGAATGACCTGGCGTATCCAGCCTTTCTCCTGCTTCAGGCCGCTGTTGCCGTATTCGTAGACCGCCACCTCGATGACGGGCGACGAACCGCTCTTTTCGGAGGCGTTGAGTTCATTGACGATCTTCCAGACCTGGCTGCGGGCCTGGTTGATGAGGCCGTCCATACTGTTTGAGGTGTCCAGCAGCACGGCTATCTGGACCAGAGGTTTGCCGGCGTAATCTTTGCCCGGCTGCGGCGGGAGCCCCTGATCCTGCCAGGTCTTTTTGATTCCGGCTGCCGCGGCGGTGAGGATCCGGCCGCTTTCGGTTTCCACGATCCTGGCGTTGACTTCGGTCATGCCGTCCTGAACGTCATTCAGCGTGCCCGTGACTACGGCGTCGGCGCCGAGGAGTTTCCCCAGTTTTCTGGCGGCGTCCTCGTCTATGGCGCCGGAAGCCTGGAGGTTGAGTTCCCCCATCACTTTTTTGAGGAGATTCCGTTCGATGAGCGTTATCGTCTTATTCTGGGCCAGAAGCGTGGTGAGGCGCTCCTGTACAATGACGGGGCCGTCGGAGGTTTTGCCGCTGGTGTAGGCGAATTCGAGCACGGCCAGTTTTATGCCCGGCCGGTCCTTTATTCCGTCCCGGAGCTTTTCGGCCAGGGCATTCAGTTCTTCGGAAGCCGCGGTGAGCGCTTTTTCCGGGGGCGCGGGCATTTTTACAGCCGAAGCCGGACCCGCAAAAACAAGACACAGCAGAAGATTGGAGATCAAAAGCCCTTTGAGCATATTTAAAGTCCTCCCCATTGTGAGTTACCTTAGCCTGAAAGTTGCAGTCGCAACTTTCCGCCCGCATAGCGGGCGCCCTCCGGGAGGCATACACCTCGTCGGGCCGGGCGCGCATAGCGCTGGGCCCGACGCCCGCTTCGCGGGGGATCCTGCAGAATAATTCTGTCCGCCTGATGCTCCTATGGAAACCGCTTCCAACTGCAGGATTCAGGTTAGAATACAAAAACACCTCCGTAAAGTCAAAACCCTTTACCGGCGGTAGAAAAAGTGATATCGTAATTTTATGAGACAATGGTTTTTTGCCGCGACCGCTTTGCTGGCCTTTTCGGCGTGTGCCAAAAAAGAAGAGGCCGCCTATACCCGGACCACGTTCCTGCTGGGCACGCCGGCTCATGTAAAAGTTTTCACCGCGGACAGGGAAAAAGGCGAAGGAATAGCCGGCGCCGTTTTTAAAGAGTGGAAGAGGATAGCCGACGAGTACAGTTTCACGGAACCGTACAGCTATGTTTCTTACGTCAACAAAAGGGCCTACGGCGAATGGGTCAGGGTGGACGACGAATTCCTCAAGCTCCTGGTTTTGTCCCTGGATTACTACAATCTGACCGGGGGTGCGTTCGATATCACGTTCGCGCCTCTGTGGCCGGTATGGAAAGAAGCGGCCGCCTCCAGGAAGATGCCTTCGAAGGACGAGATAGCCCGGGCGCTTGCGGATATGGGCTCCGGCTATGTGCAGGTGGATCACGAAAGGAAAATGGTCCGCTTCGCCAGACCGGTCCAGATCAACCTGGGCGGAATTCTGCGGAGCTATTGCCTGGAACGCGGGCGCGTGGTAATGAAGCAGGCTATGGGGAAAAATAAATGCCGCGTGGAACTCAAACTCGGCGGCAATGTGCTGGATTACGGGGAGGGGGACTGGTCCTACGAAGTCCCGGATCCATTCCACGAGGGCGGGACGCTGGGGCGGCTCCGGTTTAAAGGGGGCGTCGTGATGTCCTCATCGGGCCGCGACCATTTTGTGCGGATAGAGGGGAAGCTGTATTCCCATATCCTGGATCTGAAGACCGGCTATCCGTTGTCTGATTTTTCCAATCTGCTGGTTTATTTTCCCACTGTAGAGGAAAACGAATACATCCCCTCGGCCGTGCTGGCCGTTATGGGCAAGGAGAAAGCTTTCGCCCTGCTGGGCAGGATAAAGGGTTCGGCCGCCCTGTGGATAGACGGTTCGGGAAAGGTGGAAGTGTTCTCCAACGGGAACAGCAAGGCCGTCTGGGAAGAGAAAAAAGGCCTGTTCTAACCTGAAAAAATTCAGTTGAATTTTTTCAGGTAAGGATAAAGGCCGAGGGATAAAGGCTAAAGGGCGAAAAAAGCCCTTGTATTCCCTGTGCCTTTTCTTTCATCCTTAAGCCTTTTGTTCTTCGAACTCGCCTTTGGTTTTATTTTTCCTTACGTTATACCAGTTGAAGCAGCGGCCGTTCATGGCGATGTAGACGCCCGGGGGGAGCGTCTGCGCGAATGAAAGAGCCGAACCCAGATTGAACATCCCGTCAGAACTCCCGAATTTGTAAGGCACCATGGCGCCGGTGAGCACCACCGTCTTGTTCTTTATCTCCGGGCCCAGCAGCCTGGCCGTCTCAGGCATGGTGTCGGTGCCGTGGGTGATGACGATGCTGTGTTCTTTCGAGGCCAGGCATTCCCGGAGGATCTTCTTTCTGTGCGCGGCGGTCATGAACAGGCTGTCTATCATCAGCAGGGTCTTCACGTTCACGGAAACGCGGGAGCGTCCGAGGGAGAGCATCTCCCGCAGATGGGTGTCCCTGAAGAACAGCTCGCCGTTAAGCTCGTTGTATTCTTTGTCGAAAGTCCCGCCGGTGACTATGACCTTGATAGCCACTTTTTATTTCCTCCCGTCCCTCAGGAACGCCAGGTAGGCTTTGTAAGCCATATAGATGTCCAGCTTTCCGGCCAGTTCCATCGGCGCGTGCATGGAAAGGAGTCCCACGCCGCAGTCCACCACCTGCATACCGTAGCGTGCCATAAGCCAGGCGATAGTGCCGCCGCCGCCCTGATCCACTTTGCCCAGCTCGCCGGTCTGCCAGATGACGCCGGCTTTGTCGAAGATGCGGCGTATCTGCGCCACGAACTCCGCGTTGGCGTCGGAGGAGCCGGATTTTCCGCGCGCGCCTCCGTATTTGGTCAGGCAGACGCCGTGGTTGAGGAGCGCCGAGTTTTTCTTTTCCGAGACGCCGGCATATAACGGGTCGAACAGGGCGTTCACGTCGGCCGAGATCATCCATGAATTGCCGAGGGCGCGTTTGAGCGTCAGTTCGCTGTAACCGTCCGAGGTCAGGTTTACCAGTTCCGCGGAGGTGTTCTCGAAGAAGTTGGAGGCCATGCCCGTGGCGCCCACGGAACCGATTTCTTCTTTGTCGCAGAGGAGTACGACCGAGGTGTATTCGGGAACGCCCTTGAGGTCGATGAGGGCCTTCAAACCGGCGTAGGCGCAGACGCGGTCGTCCTGCCCGTAGCCCAGCACCATGGAGCGGTCCAGGCCGGCTTCCCTTGGCTTATCGGCCGGCACCAGTTCCAGTTCGGCGGAAAGGAAGTCGCTTTCAGTGACGCCGTATTTCTCATACAGGAGTCTCAGGATGTTGTGTTTTATTTTTTCTTTGCGCCCTTTCTCGCTTACCGGCCTGGAGCCTGTGACCACGTCCAGGTTCTCGCCTTCTATGCCTTCCGCGAGAGTTTTCTTGTTCTGGTCGGCGGCGAGGTGCGGCAGCAGATCGGTGATGCAGAGCACGGGATCGGACGGGTCTTCGCCGATGGTTACGGTTATTTTCTTCCCGTCGGGTTTGACGAACACGCCGTGCAGGGCCAGCGGGATGGTCACCCATTGGTATTTTTTGATGCCGCCGTAGTAATGCGTGTCCAGCAGCGCCATGTCCCCGGCCTCATAGAGGGGGTTCTGTTTTATGTCTATGCGGGGAGCGTCGGTATGCGCGCCCACGATCTGCATGCCGGCTTCAAGCGGCTTTTTGCCTATGATGACGGCCATCAGCGTTTTGCCGGCGCAGGATTTGTAGACACGGTCTCCGGGCGCGAGTTTGGCGCTTCCTTTCTCAAATTGGAGCAGATCCCTGAACCCCGCGGTTTCAAGCAGGCGCACGCCTTCATCGTGGGCTTCACGCTCGGTTTTGCCGGCGCCGAGGAAATTTATGTACAGCTTGCCGATTATCTCCATCGCCTTGTCGTCAGCGGGGGAAAGTTTTTCATAGCCGTTGTTGTTTACGTAGGTTATGTCGTGTTTTTTGGCGTTTTTTCCGGTTTTAGTCGCGGTTTTCATGACGGCTCCTTTAAGTCCATGAGGATAGCGGTGGCCACTTTTCAAAATACTAGCATAATTTCCGGTTTGCCGTCTTATTTGATATCATTGTGGACGATGTTCAGTGAAAATCCCTACTCCAGGAAAGTGCTTTTTCTGATCTTCGGCATAAGCCTTTTCAATTACATTGACAGGCAGGTGCTCTACGCCGTCTTCCCGCTTATAAAAAAAGAGCTGTTCCTGACCGATACCCAGCTGGGGCTGCTCGCTTCCTCTTTTATGATCGTTTATATGTGCTTCGCCCCGCTGGTCGGCTATTTCGGCGATAAATACAGGCGGCCCGTCATAATCGGCGTTAGCGCCGTTTTCTGGAGCGTGGCCACCGTTTTTACCGGCATGGTAAAGACCTACCCGCAGATGCTTTTAACGCGCTCGGCGGTGGGGGTGGGCGAGGCCGGCTACGGCACGGTTTCCCCGTCGTACCTGGCGGAATGGTTTCCCGTAGAAAAACGCGCCCGGGTCATGGCGCTTTACGCGCTGGCGATACCGGTGGGCAGCGCGCTCGGCTACCTGCTGGGGGGGTTTCTGGGCCAGCATTTCGGCTGGCGCTCCGCTTTCTACCTGGTGGCCGTGCCTGGAATTATCCTGGGCATCGCGGCGATGTTCTTTAAGGAGACGCCGGAGAAGCTCGCGCGTTCGTCCGAGCGGGTGAAACTCGCCCAGTATAAATGCCTTTTAAAGAACAGGCCTTTTCTGCTGATAGCGTTCTCACAGGCCATCAGCACGTTTTCCATCGGCGGGCTGGCGGCCTGGATGCCTTCTTTTTTCGTCAGGGATTTCGGTCTCTCCGTGGCGCAGGCAGGCGTCACCTTCGGCGCTGTCACGGTTCTGGCCGGCGTGGCCGGCAATCTTGCCGGCGGCTGGATAGCCGACTGGCTGCACAAAAAAACCAAACGCGCTTATTTTATAGTCGGTTATCTCAGTTATTTCATCAGCATGCCTTTCGGCGTGCTGGCGGTGCTGGCTTCCAGCCTGCCCATGGCGCTGGTGATGATTTTTTTTACGGAATTTTTTATTTTCAGCAACTCGGGCCCTTATCATGCCGCCATAGTGGAGGTGACCCCGGTCAATATGCGTTCCATGGCTTTTGCGCTGGATATTTTTATTCTGCACGCTTTCGGGGACGCGGTTTCTCCCACAATAATCGGGATGGTTTCGGACGCCAGGGGGCTGGCTTTCGCCATTTTCCTGGCGGTGATGTTCCTCTTTTTCGGCGGAGTGACGTCCATCTTCGCCGGGTACTACTATAAAAAAGATCTCCATCCGGAGCTCGCGTGAAACCATTGTTAGAGACAGTGTTCGAAACCGACGACTATATCGTGGTGAACAAGCCCTCGGGCCTGCTGACCATGCCGGGGCGCGGCCCGGCCGCTTCCGAAAAAAATCTCCTGGCCCTGCTGACCCAGGCTCTTAAACGTCCCATGTTCGTGGTGCACCGCCTGGATAAAGACGCCAGCGGACTCATTCTATTCGCCAAGAATGGGGCCGCCCACCGTTATTTCTCGCTCCTGTTCGAGACGAAAGAAATAAAGAAGAAGTATCTTGTGGCAGTGGAGGGGCATATCGGGGAAAAACGCGGCGAGATAGATAAGCCCATCCAGGCCTACGGTTCCGGGCGCATGGGCGTGGGTTTTAACGGCAAGGCTTCGGTCACCAGATATGAGACGCTGGAACGGTATAAAAAAGCGGATCTGCTGGAAGTGGAGCTGATCACCGGCCGCCGCCACCAGATACGGGTGCATATGTATTACATAGAACATCCCGTTATAGGCGACCGGCTTTACGGCGATCCCGCGAAGCAGGCCGCCTATCCGCGGCTTATGCTGCATTCCTATTCGCTGGAGTTCAAGGACCCGGCCGGCAAAAGAAAATTATTAAAGGCCGATCCTCCCAAAGATTTTCTCAGCGTGCTGCCGTTCCTGTAAAGTTGAATCCGCGCGGACATTTTGGTAGTGTTTAAGTATAGTAGACCGGGGCGAGGGGGGAATTATGATATCTAAAAACATCGGGAATCCGGACAGAATTATCCGGATAGTTGTCGGGCTTGGGCTCGGTTATGTGGCGTTCATGAGTTCGGGGCCGGCCGCCGTCATTCTATGGATAGCCGCCCTGGCGGCGCTGGTTACCGGCCTGGTAGGCTGGTGCGGCGTCTATCTCTTACTAGGCATCAACACCTGCAAAATAGACAAGCCATAGTCCAAAAATTGCGCGCAATTTTCGGAAGGCTAAGGGATAAAGGCTTAAGGATGAGGGCTGAGGAAATAATTATTGTTTTTTCAGCTTAAAGGTTTTGAGGAAATCGCGCCAGGCTTTTTTTCCGTTATACTGCGGATCAGGCACGGAGTCTCCGTAGGAATATTTCAGCACAAAAAAGCGCTTTCCCGCCGGGACTACGCAGAATTCCTCGGTAGTGAATTCGGCGGGGCCTGAAGCGTCCGGGGGGGGCAGGCGCACCGGGACCTTTCTGCGGTAAATTATGACGCGCGCGCCGCCCGCCGCCGCGCTTTCCAGTTTCTCGGCCGGTTTGCCGCCGCTGGAGCGGGCCTCAAATCCCACCAGAAAGTCGCCGGATGTTTTATAGCGCGAACCTTGTCCGCCGGCCAGCCGGATCGTTATGGCGTGCAGATCCCTGGATAGTACGGTCCGCGGATCGCCTTGCGTCAGGCCGTTCTCGGATGTCCAGCCCTGCGGGATGGTGTATTGTGATAGATCAGAGATCAGTTCGCCGGTTTTTGCCATGGAGGGCTCCTTAGCCGCCGCTGCGCAGGCGGACAGCAATAATAGTGTTAGAACGGCGTGTGTTTTCATAATATTCCTCCGCAGCCGGAAGCTTTATCTTTTTCCCAAAGTTCCTCTAGCTGCGCACGTGAGATCTGTCCCGGTGGGGTCGGCGGCGCCTCGGACTCCCAGGTTTTGCCCTGCATTAAGCCGGTCAGAACCTGTCTGCGTTCTTCCATTACCCGCGCTTTTTCCTTGAAATAGCCGTTATCGGCTTTGGCCGCGAGGCTGCCGGTCCAGGCTTTGCCCGCTTCTCCGTCGCATTTTCTTATAAGCGATTCAAGGTGCTCCTTTATTTTCCGGAGGTTATATTCGGTGTCCGGGAGAGACTGTAATGTGGCGTAAAGACTTTCGTTCAGGCTCGTGAATGGATCGCCGTCCATGTCGTGTTCCTCGATGAAATGGTCGATTATTCTCTGCCAGGTTACAAGAGATTCCCGCCGCGCGGGGAGGCCGAGCAGCAGTGTTTCAATGTCCGCCAGGCGCTTTTCGTAAGCGGTACGCGGGGATTTCATCTCCTCCGTGCTCAGTTTTGCTGCGTAGGCGGCCGTGGTCGATTGCAGCCGTTTATGGTAGTCGTCAGGATCCGCCATGTATTTCCAGGACCAGCCGTCAGTGATCTTGTTTCCCAGTTCCGCTCCCACCGTCCAGCCTATCAGTCCGGCGTTGGCTTCCTCGTTCCGGTGGAATTTATAGACTTCCGCAACTCCGTATCTTTCCGCGCGTTTCCGTTCGAGGACATGGCCTAAGAGCTCGTGCGCCGTCACCGCCGGAGCGTTCTCCGTCTGTGCCGCCAGGTAGGCGCTGTTCAGGGCGACTTCCGGAGGGTTTTTTTCCGTGTCGGAGTAGCCGTCGTCGGTCCAGAATGTCTTTTTGCCGTTGATCTCGAAGATTTCGGTGCCGGGGACGTCTTCAAAAGCGATAACGGCTTTCGCGTCTTCCTTGATGAATTCGGCGGCCAGTTCCCTGGCTGTGGGGCTGTCCATCATCCTGGCGAGTATAGCGTTCAGGGCGGCGCCCTCGGCGGGAACGCCGCGGTCGTTTATGGTCACGTGTTTTTTGAGTTCCGCCAGCAGCCTGGCTTTATCCTGGGGGGAGGGGGATTGCGCGGCCAAGGCGGCCCGGCGGACAGCGCCGTCAAAGAACGCCTTTCCCTCCTGCGCTGAGGCGTCAAGATCCTCCGCCCGCGCGCCGACAGCGGCGGCAATAACGAGCAGAGCCATGGTGAGCAGCCGGTGTTTCATAAGATCCGTAAATAGTCTAATGGACGTGGTACCGGATGTCAAGGGCACTGAGTTCCCCAATCCTCCGCTAACAATGAAAAATGGCGGCGGGCTGCAAGTGCGGGGGCCTGCCAGGGGGTGGCCTTTGCGCGTTCCCTCGGCGGCCTGTGGGGTCGCAAAGGCCACCCCCTGTCACCCCTCCAACTATACCCCGCCGCCATCCTCCCTGTATAGAGCATTGCGGAAGCAGCCGTATCGGCGGGGAGCCCTTTGGCTCATGCGGATATTTGAAATGGACAATAATGGTGGGCCATTATTTCAGGATCGCCTTGTGTTGTATCGTTATTTTAACTACAGGCCGGCCTATTTTGAGGTGCCTCGGATATCCGAGATAAAAGAGTATATAGCAACCGACACCGAACGTAAGGTGGAAGTTCATTTCGCCTCTCCAGATGCCACATTGTTCAGTGTAAGGAACACCCTGCAATATCGCAAAGCCGGATAAGTATATTATTGAGCATTGGAATCGTATAGGCACCACCATCGAATGGTTTGGTTATTTCTATCTTATCTGGAAGGATGGCGGCGGGGTATAACTGGAGGGGTGACAGCCATGGGTCGGATCGGGCCGGAGGGGAACCGGCGCGAAGTCGCCGGGCCCCGTAGGCCCGATGGGCCCCATGGCTGGCAGGCCCCCGAACCGGCAGCCCGCCGCCATTTCTCCGCTTTCACCCAATGGATGAAATCCTCTCATCAATGATGCAGGCTTGTTAGCGGAGGATCAGGGAAATTTTGCGCTATTTGGCTGTGAGTTCCAGTTCTGCGGTCTTTTCCAGGCCGTCGGAAAGGTACGTTATTTTTATTTTATCACCGGGGACGTGTTTGCCGAGTTCCCGCGAGTAGCTCCTCAGATCGTCCGTCGGGATCCCGTTGATCCTGGTCACTACGTCTCCGGCTCTGAACTCCGTGGCCGATAAAGGAGACCCGGGGGCCACCGAGTCCGCCTTTACGCCTTTGCCCTGCCACTCAAAAGACGGGATCAGGCCGGTGGAGACGGTTCGTTTGTTTAGGGATGAGGGATGAGAGATGAGGGATGAAGGGGAACCGGGCGGTCTGGTTATTAAATCGCTGTCGCCGGCCAGGTAGTCTATTATTTCTTTCAGGAACTCGGCTTCTTTGACCATACCCGCATAATCCAGTTTCTCGGCCGTGTCGGAAAACTTGTGGTAATCCGCGTTGATACCGCTCAAAAGCTGAACCGCGGGTATGCCGGCTTCTATAAAACTCGCCTGGTCGCTTGAATCCAGGTTCTGGCGCGAGGCCTCGTAATCCAGGCCGGTCACAAAACCGGCGCCCCTCAGTATATGTGTCCATTTATCCGAAGAGCCGGAGTTGAGGAACAGCATTTTCCCGCCGTCCAGGCGGCCGACCGAATCCAGGTTTATATCGGCGTTTATTTTCGCCGCCCTCCCGCCGCCGAGGTTTTTTATAAAGTGTCTGGAGCCGAGGCGGCCCCGCTCTTCTCCGTCAAAAGCGGCGAAGACGATGGTCCGCGACGGGCGCCGCTTTGAATAATAACCGGCCAGTTCGAACAGCAGCGCGATCCCCGAGGCGTTGTCGTTAGCGCCAGGATAGACTTTGCCTTTCTCCGAGGGAAGGTGGTCGTAGTGGGCGCTGACGACGACATATTCATCTTTGCGGCCGGAACCTTCGATCACGCCGGCAAGGTTCCTGAGGGCGTGTCCATTCTCTTCCCATTCCTGCGCGAATCGTGTTCCCGCGAAGCCATCTTCAGGCGAAGCGGAACCGTCGAAAAACGGTTTCAGGCCGTATTCCAGGAACATTTTGCCGATATGCCTGTAGGCCTTTTCCAGCCCCGTCTCGCCGGACCCGCGCCCCTCCAGTTCCGAAGCCAGATAAACGGCATGCGACTTCATCCTGTCGGCCGAGAAAACGGAAACCGGCGCGGCCAGCGGCTCGCGCGCGGGATATACCGGGGGTACGGCGTAAGGGCCCAGGGTCGCGGTGAGCGGGGCGCGGGGGTTGAGGCAGCCATTTTCAGCTTTCGTACACTGGCCGGAGGCCGAATTGTCCGGGTTCCAGCCGCCGGTCTTTACGGCGGCCATGCCGGCGTCGAAGACCAGGTAGCCGTATTTGCCGTAATGAGGCAGTTTGGCGGCCAGTTGACGGAGTTTTTCCGGCCGGTCGGTCAGGATCAGTCCGGCGGAATAAGCGGGATCGCCGGGATTGAAACCGGCGAACACCATTGTGGCGGCCGCGAACGGGAAGTCCTGATTGTCTACGACCGCTTTTTCCGGGCCCAGCCGGGCGCCCAGCCGCGCCAGGCCGCCGGCCAGTTCCGGATAAAATCTGTTTTCGTTTCCGAAGATCCATATCTGACGGTTCTTGGGCAGAGCGGAGAGTTCCGAATCTTTTCTGAGCTCCGGCGCATTCCCTTTATCGGCGGGCCAGGCCGCCGCGAAAGTTTCGTAAGCGCTGTACGTCCCGCTGGAGGCGGCGGCCGGCAGCACTAACAGCGGCCCGGCCGCGCCGAGCAGGCGGGAGAGCGTCGGCGGGGTTTCCAGCGGATCCAGTTTGCGGAAAAGATCGAATTCCGGGTCTACCGCGATGCGGGCCGGTTTCACCATCGAGGAATATTTAAAGGATTCCTCTTTTTGGGTCACTATCAGAAGCGATTTGCGGGGGCGGCTTATATTCTCAAGCTGGATATAGACCGGCACTTCCAATTGGTAGGCCGGTCCGTCCTGAAGCTGCACGATCTCGAATTCAAGGCCGAAACCCTCCGCTTCCCTGGTGATCTTTACGTTCCTGAGGGCCAGTTCCGGGGCGCCCGGCAGGTCTACCCATTGATGGAAGAATTTATCCAGGCGGCCCTTTCCCGTCTGTTTTTCAAAAGAGCGTTTAAGGTCGTCGAAAGAGGCGCTCCTGAATTTATTTTCTCTGTAAAAATCCCGCAGGCCGGCCTTGAATTTAACGTCGCCCAGGCTGGTTCTGAGCATATGATAGAACATGAGCGACTTTCCATAGCCTACGGCTTCGGAAGCCGGCGAGCGGCGGGACTGGAAACCGCGCAGGGGAAAATCTTTACCGGCGCGCACGTAATCCGCGTATTTCTGCAGGGCCGCCATGCGGTATTCAGCGCCTTTTCCGCGCCCCTCGCTTATCAGGTAATCGGCCAGGTAGGCGGTCAGGCCCTCGCACCAGTTGCCTTTTTCGTAATCCACAAAAACCCCGTTGCCCCACCAGTTGTGCAGGATCTCGTGCGGATAGGAAGAATTGAGGATGAACGGGAAGCGGATGATCTTCGGCCCCAGCAGGGTGAAAGACGCGACGCCGTAGCCGGTTTCCCAGAAATTCTCCACCAGGGCGAATTTCCCGTAGGGATAGGGGCCGATGAGGCCGGCGTACATCTCCACATATTGCCGCGCGGCGGTCAGATATTTTTGCGCCAGGGCTTCGTCGGCTTCCCGCAGGAAGACCTGGAGTTCCGGTTTTTCCCCGTGATCCGCGTATTCCTTATATTTGCCGCAGGCGAGCGTTATTTCATCCTGCGGGACGGCCGCTTTCCAGACGGAGCGGGTACGCCCGTCTTTCACGACGCGGCCGGTACGGTCGCCGCCGGCCACGGACTCGTAGCCTTCAGGCAGGTCGGTTTCCAGTTTAAAGGAGGAAAGTTCGCCGTCGAACTCCGGATACCAGAAAGTGGAGCCGGAAAGATAGCAGCCCTCGGGGGAGATAAGACCCGGGGTCTCGGAAAAGCCGCGGGCGTAGTCTTCCTCCTGCGCCGCGGGCGGATGGGCTATCCTGCCGCCGTATTTTAATTTAAAGGTCTTTGTTCCTTTCGGCAGACTAAGCGAATATTTTTCGAAGACGTCCCAGGACGAAGAATAATTCACGGCATAGACGTCCCCAGGTTTTTCGGGAGGAAGAAGAGTCAGTGATGCGCCTTTGGTGAGAACTACGGGAGAGAGGCCCTTGTGAAGCGAGAAGATGAGCCCGGTTTTAGCCTCCGGCATTGTTATCGAGTCCTCCGCCTCCAGGAGGTTTTGTTCCGGCTCCAGTCTGAGCCTGATGTCGTGCCCCACCACTCCGGCGCCGGCGAACGGTGAAAATAAAAAAAGGAAAAGCGGCAATATTTTCATTTTTACAATATACTATAATTTTGAAATGAAAAATAATCCGCCGACAGCTTTGCTTTTAGTCATTGACGCGCTGGGCATTTCCACGCTTGAGCACCTGCTCAGGAATTATAATAAAAAGATCAAACTGCCCAACCTCTCCCGCCTGGGGCTGGGGAAAATAACGGCGCCGGAATTTGGAAAACGTTTCTCCCCGGAATACGCGGGACGGTCTTATGCCGCGGCCGTCAGGCAGGCCTCGGCCACTGCGGACAGCCTGGTGGGCCACCGCGAGATGATGGGCGTCCTGGACGACCGCACTTACGATCTTTTTAACGACGGTTTTCCGGCGAAGTACATCGCCGGGCTGGAAAAGCGCATCGGCCGGAAAACTTTTTTCAATAAAATGGCCGCGGGCATGGAGGCCATAGAACTCAACGCCGCCGAGCATGAACGCACCGGCAGCCCTATCGTTTACGCCAGCAAGTGCGACCCGCTTATCCAGCTTGCGATGAACGAAGCCGTTATTCCGGTCAAGGAACAGCACCGGATAGCCGACGCCGCTTTCGCCCTTGCCATGGAGATGGGGATCCCCATAACCCGCGCGATAGCCCGCTCCTATATCAGGGACTCCAGTGGCGCCATAGTCCGCACCTCCAACCGCCACGACGCCGTCCTGCCCATAGGCGGAAGGACGCTGGTGGAGATCCTGTACGACAAAGATATCTGGACGGCGGCCGTGGGCAAGACCAGCGATCTGGTCAACACGTCTTACCATGAGAAAGTGAAACTGACCGGCCTGAATTTTATCGACCCTTCGCTGGGTCTGCGGTTCGTGCACTCCGGAAAAAAAGACACCAATCCGTATTCGATACAGGGAACCATAAACGCCCTGACCGGCGCCAGGCATATCTACCGCCCCAGGGGAACCTTTATTTTCTCCAACCTGGTGGATACGGACAGTTTGTACGGCCATACCCGCGACATTCCCGGCGCCGTGAAGGCCCTGGAGGAAATAGACCGCGTCATCCCGCTTTTTGAAAGCCGGCTGGTTAAAGGCGATCTCTTGATCATTACCGCCGACCACGGGATGGAACACAGGGACGATTACGGTTATCATTCCAACGAGCCGCTGCCGTTCCTCGCCGCGCGCAAAGGCTACGGCGGGGATCTGGGGGGGCTGCGGACCGGGGTTTGTCCGGGTCTCTCCGACATCGGGCACGTGATAGGTCAGCTTTTCGGCGTACAGAAAGAATATAGGGAGATGGCAGGGATAAGGCGGACTATTTTACTTCCTGCCTGCCCGCATAATCCGGTTCCACGAAGGCGCGGAAGGACTGGGGCGTGAGGGCCGCCCAGTTATAGCGGTTGGCGGCGTTCCAGAGTACCCAGCTTTCCAGCATATTGCGCCTGGCGGCGATGATCTGGGCGCGCACTTCATGCGGGCCGTAATGATGTCCCATGCTGAAATCCTGCAGATAGGGGCGAAGCTTGACATAATCCGGCCCCAGGCGCTTCAGGGCGTCCTTAAGGCCGCGGTCTATTACCTTGTAGGGCTGGCTGTTCGGATTTTTCAGATTGTATTCCCCGGTGTAGTAGTGGGAGGGGTACATCATCGGGTATATGTAATCCACGTTGTGGGCTATGGTCTTGAGATCCTGTCCTATGCCCATATCATCACCGGCGGTGGTGGTCAGGCCGAAGACATCCGCGGAAATTTTTACTTTGTAGGGCCTGAGCCGCCCTCGCGCGTAAACCAGGAAATCCCTGAGATTGGCGACGGCGGTTTTGGAGGTATGGGGCCTGGCGTAGCGGCAGAGCGAGGTGCTGCCCTCGGTCGGGTAGCGGAGATAATCGAACTGGATCTCGTCAAAACCAAGTTTCGCGGCGCGTTCGGCGATGTCCAGAGTATACGCCCAGACCTCTTTATTATAGGGGTCCAGCCAGGTGGAGCCGTTGTTGGCGCGCCAGGCGCCGCCGTCGGGAGTGCGGACGGCCATGTCCCCGCGCTGGATCGGCATGATTTTGTCCTTGAAGACCACGATACGGGCCGCGGTGTAGAGGCCGGCGTCCTTGAAGTCCCTGAGCATTTCCTCCGGGCGGGAAATGGCGGGCTCGTACGCGCCGTATCTGTGCGCGGTTTCTACTCCGGGGATGTAGACTTTCCCGTCCACTTCTTTGATCGCGATGACCACGGTATTGATTACCGAGTTATCTATCCTGCCGATAAGTTCGCGGCGCGCTTTCCTGGAGCCGGCGCCCCATGCTGTGAGATGGATTCCGCGTACGATCTTCTGCGAGAGTATTTTCTGGCGGATAGTGTCTGTGGAAACGAGGGATGAGGGGGGGGCGGCAGGAGTTTTGTTGGCGGCTGAGACAGTGTCCGCTAATGCCAGGAGCAGGAATAATATTGTCGTAAGCATTTCCATATATTCTACAATTTAAATATGCGACAGACCATAACGCTGGTTTTTTCAGGGGTGCTATTTATGACCGCGAATCTTTACGCCCAGAGCGAATTTACCGTGCATTATAACCGTTTGAATGGGGACTATGAAAACTGGTCCCTGTGGATCTGGAACGAGACCGACAAGAAAGAGGGATTTGAGGTGGTTCCGGCGGGGATCGACGGCTATGGCGCCATCTTTAAATTAAATCTTAAACTTTTCGGCCTGGAGGGCAAGACCATCGGGATACTCCCGCGGCTCGGGAACTGGGAAGCCAAGGACGGCCCGGAACGGCTGCTGAAAAAATCTTCCCACGGCGCGGTCTTCCTCGCCGAAGGCGACCCGGCCGTCTACCCGGCCCCTCCCGAAGTTTCCACCAGAATAGTTTCCGCGCTGCTTGAAAGCGAGAACGGGATAAAGGTTCTCTTTAACCGTTTCGTGGATCTGCCTTACGTTTCCAGACAGGGCTTTTACGCCGTCAATGGGGAGAACGTTTTTCATCCGTTGAAGGCCGCCTTTCCCGGCGGCAAAACTTACGGCCGTGCCGTGATCCTTGTCTTTGACAGCCTGGGACAGATGGATTACCGCGCGCTTAACGCCGGGCGCTGGCGGCTCCATTCCAGGGATATGAAGCCGGCGGCGCTGGGCCTGGGCGGGGCGGTCTACGGCGACTATTTTAAAAGCGATAAGGAGATGGGGCTTCGTGTCGCGGATAAAAAAACCTTTATAAGGGCTTTCGCCCCGTTCGCGTCGAAAGTGGAGGCGCTTTTTTATAATGCCCCGGCCGGCCAGTCCCGTTCCGGCCGCCAACCCCCGGTGAGCTATGCGCTGGCCTGGCGGGAGAACGGCCTCTGGGAAACCGAGATCCCGGAAGACCTCTCCGGCAAGTACTGGAAACTGCGCGCCGTCCAGGGCGGAAAGACTTTTGAGGGCCTGGATCCCTACGCGCCGGCTGTGACGGCGCACGACGGGCTGGCGCTGGTTGAGGCGGAGACCACCGCTGTCGCGCCCGGCCCCGTCTTTGATCCGGCGGACACGGTTCTTTATGAAATGCACATCCGGGACTTCACCATAGATGGTTTTTCGGGTGTGGAGCGCAAAAGTAAATACCTCGGTCTGACCGAGACGGGGACAGTCCACCCCGAGTACCGGGAAATAAAAACGGGTATCGATCACCTTTCCGAGTTGGGCGTGAACGCCGTCCATCTCATGCCGTTTCAGGATTTTGAGAATAACGAGAGTTCCCCGGAATACAACTGGGGCTATATGCCGGTCAATTTTAATTCGCCAGAAGGCTGGTACGCCACCGGTCTCTATGGCGGAGAAAGGGTGAGAGAAGCCAAGGCGATGATCGACGCCCTGCATAAAAAGGGGATCAAGGTTATCATGGACGTGGTTTATAACCATACGGCGGAGACCGGGGGCAAGGCATTTAATTTTGACGCTCTGGCGAAAGATTATTATTACCGCGTCAAAGAGGACGGATCTTACTGGAACGGTTCCGGCTGCGGCAATGAGTTCAAATCGGAATCCCCGATGGGCCGCAAGTTTATCATTGATAGTCTGCTGCACTGGGTCAACGAATATAAAGTGGACGGCTTCCGCTTCGATCTGATGGGTCTGATAGACCAGGAAACCGTTTTCGCGCTGGTAAAACGCCTGAAAGAGGCGAAGCCTGACATCCTCATATACGGGGAACCCTGGGCCTCCGGCGAAACCCCGGTGAAAGGCGTGAAAAAGGGGACGCAGAGGTCGAAAGGCTTCTCGGTGTTCAACGATAATCTGCGCGACGCCCTGAAAGGCAGCGTGTTCAAGGCCTCCGAGCCGGGTTATGTGCAGGCGGCCGTAAACCGCGAAGCGGTCATGCGCGGGATCAAAGGCGCCATAGACGAGTTCACGGATTCTCCGCTGGAGACCCTGAATTACGTCAGTTGCCACGACAACCACACTCTCTGGGACCGCATTACGCTCTCGGCGAAGGATGAGCCGCTGGAAAACCGGGTGCGTATGGATAAACTGGCCCAGGCGGTAGTGCTTACCTCGCAGGGTATACCCTTCCTCCACTCGGGCGAGGAATTTCTGCGCACCAAAAAGGGAGAGGAAAACTCCTATAACCTGCCGGACGGGATCAACAAGATAGACTGGACGCTGAAAAAAAGCAATAACGGCGTGTTCGCTTTTTACCGCGACCTCATCGCCCTGCGCAGGGCGCACCCCGCTTTCAGAATGAAAACGGCCCAGGCCGTCCGGGACAATCTCAGGTTTTACGAGGATCTGGGCCTGCCGGTGGCCGCCCCCGATATCGCCTATGTGCTTAAAGGCGCCGAGGCCGGGGATTCCTGGAACCGCATCGTTGTGCTGATCAACCCCCGGAAGACCGCGCAGAAGTTCGTCCTGCCTATAGGTGAGTATGAAAAGGCCCTGGACGAGAACGGCGCTTGCGCCGGCGGCCGTAAATTTTCCGGTTTTATAGACGTGCCCGCCCTGTCAATGACAGTGCTTTACAGATAAGAAAGGCGGCCCCCCGCGTGTTGACGGGTTTACCGAATACATACCGGTCGTGAGCCGGGGTGTAACCAACAAGTCATTGTTATCCGTTCCCCCTACGATATATAATATATATTAAATTATGTTAAGGGGAAACGCTGCCTGGATCCGGCGGAGGGTGGTTATACCGTTGCTGGCGTGTTGTTTTGCGCCGGCCGCCGGGCATTGTTTAACGCCTTCTAACGTGCAGTTTACCGGCTCCTCCACGGATACCGCGTCCTTATCCTGGGATCTGGACACGCCCGGGACGGAAGCCCCGCTGATGGTCATCTCCACCGCGCCTGACTTCAGCGTGGCGTTTTCGTCGGTCACCGGCGCCCTGGGCGCCCAGACCACGGCGTATTATGGTCTGACGCCCAACGCCACCTGGTTTTTTAAGGTGAAAGTTTCAACCGAACCCGATGCCGCCTACTCCGCGCCGGTCTCCACCATTACGGATCCTAATCCGCCGGTAAATCCGCTGATAACAGGCGTTTACTCCTCCAGCATCTCCGTCTCCTGGTCGGACGCCGGCAATAGCCCGGGATCCGTGTATCTGGCCCGGGCGGCGCAGGACGAAGCTTTTGAAGTGGAACTTGTTTCCACTCTGACCGTCGCGGGGTCGTATGTTTTTGAAGGGCTTGACCTTAATACCACCTATTATATCCGCGCGCGGACCGTCGGCTTTTCCGGCGTCGAGACCGCCGACGCCGGGTTCGGCTCCACAATAACGCTCTCCGCCCAGCCTGTTTCTCCGTCGTACGCCGCGGTTTATTCCAGCGGCGTCCTGCTTTCCTGGGATCCGAACGGGAACCTGGCCGGCACCAGGTACGAAGTCCGGATTTCCAGCGACGATTTTCTGACGCTGAATTATTCCTCGTTCCCAGCGGCGCCGTCGCTGGCCGCCTACGGCCTTGCTCCCAACACCACATATTATTTTAAAACAGCCTCGTTGAATTCGGCCGGGGCAGCCTCCGCGTATACGGTATTCCCGTCCACGCTGACCAGGGCGAATGTCCCGGAGCCCCACTCGTCGGGAAGCTTTGCCTCGGCGACATCCGATACCGTGGAGCTTCGCTGGCTCCAGAATTCCAATCCGGCCTATACGGAGTATTTTCTGCATGTGTCTTCCTCCCCGGATTTTCAGGGCCAGGAATACGGGGCGGGAACCTGGGCCGCCTGGACGTCGCTCGTTTCCGTGACACCCCTGGATGCCGGCGTCACTTTCTATTTCGAGGTTAAAGCCCGGGATGCGTTGTCAAGGGAGACGGCCTGGCTGGTTCTTGGCGCCACGAAGACTCTTACCGGGGCGGACACGATCCCTCCGTCCGTGATAGATCTGCAGGGCGGGGATGATGTTTTGCGGGGAGCGGCGGGCGGATACTATAGAGTTCATTTCTCCGATCTGGGCTCGGGACTTTCCAGATTTGAGGTAAAGCTGTCCACTTCCCAGAACCTGGCGGGGACGCCGCTGACCGGCTGGACCGAGGTCGTCACCGACATAAACGCCCAGAGTTACGAGACGGACTGGCAGCTTCCTGAGGCGGTTTTTCAGACTATAACCGAAGGCGTTACGGCTTACGCCTCGGTGCGGGTCTATGACCTGGCCTCCACGCCCAACGTCACGGTGTCCACGGATGTTTTTTATGTCATCCGGGATACCACGCCCCCCGTTATCGTGAACGGCGCCGTGTCCCCGTCGGGCTGGCAGAGTTCCGATCCCGGACCGTTCAACGTGGACTTTTCCGACGCGCGTTCCGGGCTGGCGCTCATACAGTACAGCGCCGCCTATTCCGCCGGCGCGGCCGACGCCTCGGTGCTGGGCTGGACCGATATAGATACGCTGGTTTCCTCCGGGACATATACCGCGGACTGGAGCGTGGATTTTCAGGCGCTGTCAGGAGGCGCGACCAATTACATCAGCGTCCGCGCGGCGGACGCGGCCGGGAATTTTACTACGCTGGCTGATGCGTTCAAGATCCTGAAGATCGCCGGAGGTCCGGGAGTAGCGTTCGCTTCTCCGTCCGCCGCCTATGTCTCCACGGCGGCGGCGCTGTCAGGTTCGGCTTCCGGAGGAAGCGAGGGGATAGCGGTAAGTTATGTAGAGGTCTGGTTGAAAGAACTGGCCGGCGGGAAGTATTACGACGGCGCGGGCGGTTTCTCCGCGGGCGCGCCGGTCTGGCTCAGGGCGGCCGGCGGACAGGTCTGGAGCCTGAATGTCGCCACTTTCGGGCTTGTCAATCTATCCTCCTATACCGCGGTGGCCAGGGCGAAGGATACTCTGGACCGCTATTCGCTTACCTACGCCACCGCTGCGTTCACGCTGGATCAGGACGCGCCGTCGGTAGCTCTTTCCTCACCGGCCGCGCTCTCCACGGTTTATGCCCTGGACGCGATAACCGGTACCGCCGGCGACGCGGGCAGCGGTCCCGCCCAGGCGGGGATAAGCGTTAAACGGCTTATTGACGGGAAGTGGTGGAATTTCTTAAGCCGGGGGTGGGACACTGCGCAGTCTTCCAGCTTTACCGCGGTTTCCGGGGGGGGCTGGACTTTCCTTCCCGACGTTTATCTGAGCGGCAATATGCTGAGCGGCTACGATTATTTTGTTACGGCCTGCGCCGCGGACGCGGCGGCCCCCGCCAATCTTTCCGCTTTCGGCCTGGCCGGTTCCACTTTTACTTTTGTGGACGCCACGCCTCCCGGACAGACGGTGCAGGTTTCGGCTTCCACCAGTTCCGTGTCCGTCCCTCCCGGCAGGCTGCGCGTCACCTGGGTCTTTCCCGGGGACGACGGCGGGACCGGGCTGCTGGGGATGGGCGAGTTCGCCGTCAAATACGCCACGTTTACCGGGTTCGACTACAGCACTGCTTCGGCCCAGGTGCTTATCGCCACCGCGTCGGTTCCGGCGGGAAGCACGCAGGTGTATCTTATATCCGGGCTTGCCAATTCCGCGAGTTACTACCTCAGGCTCTGGACTAAGGACGACGCCGGTTTCTGGTCGGCGGCCTCTCCGGAGTTCGCCGGCCTGGCGGGAGAAGGCCTGCCCGACGCGATCGCGGGCCATGTGCGAACCTCCCCCGGACAGGGTATAACCGGCGTGCTGGTGGAAGCGTTCAACGCTTCAGGCGCCGCCGCCCGGACGGCGTATACCGTAGACGACGGGAGCGGGAGTTTTACGGCGTACGGCCTCGACGCGGGGGTGTACAGGGTGCAGGTTACCTGGGTGGAGGACGGGATAGCCAGCTCAGTTTCCAAAGATGGTATTCCGGTGGGCTATGCCGACGCGGATTTCACCCTTTCCGTGACCTATACGCTGGCAAGCGTCTCCGGAGTAATACCGGCAACAACTCGCAGGTCGCAGGTCACAAGTCACAGGTCGGAGGCGATCGGTTATAGCGGGGTTGCGTTATATCAGCAGGGTAGGCGCGTGGCGGCAGTGGAGGCGGAGTATGACGGAAGTTTTAAAATAGCGAATCTGCTGCCCGGTGATTATGAACTCAGGGCGCCCGGCATGGCGCCGCTCCCGGTGCGGCTGAGGAGCGGGGAAAACCTTGTGGTAAAACCGCTCGGCGAACTTCTGGCGGAGGATTCCCTTTACGCATATCCGGATCCGGCCCGGACCTGGGTGAAGTTCCGTTTCAGAACCGATGACTTGTCGGTTAAAAAAGAATTAAGCGTTTTCAACGTGGCGGGTCTTCTGGTAAAAAGGGTTCGCGGCGACGACCCGGGCTGGATCGGTACGGGGAATCCCTATGAGTTCCGCTGGAATTTTTCCGGTTCGGATCCTGCGCCAGGAGTTTATTTTTACAAACTCAACGTGAAGTCGCAAACCACCGGAAAGAGCCGGGTTAAGACGGGTAAGTTCGCGGTGATACGTTAACGGCCAGTAGTTAGTGATCAGTAGATAGTGGTCAGTGGGAGATTTAAAATGAAAAAAACATGGTTAAGTCTATTTTTGTGCGCCTGTCCGGCGGGGGCCGCTTACGCGGGGAATCTTACGGGCCATGTCATTTCGGTCGTGGACGCCGGAGGAAATATTCGCGCCACATATTCCAATTCAGAAACCATTACCCTCAGGCAGCAGGTAAATAACGCCGTCCAGGGCACGGGAATGATCAATTTCACGTTCAGGATCTTTAACCCCGGCGGCGTCGAGGCTTTCACGCACACCGGCAACGCGGCGCCGGGCACGCCCGGCCTCAGCCAGACCCAGCTCTCCGGCGTGGCTGTTTCGCGTTTTTATTCCACCCCCGGGCAGTACACTTTCCGGGGAGAGGCTTCCCTGGACGGGGAAACCTCCGCTCCGACCGGCGTCAACTTCACCATTTCCTCGCCCAACATCACGCTCATTTATCCGCCTTCCGGCGCCGCCGGGCTTGCCGACACGCCGCTTATCTTCAGGTGGGTGGGCAGCGGAGCTTCCCAATACCGCATTACCGTGGCTGAGAACGCCGGGCTTTATAACCCGGTGCATCAGTCCATCAACTCGGGGGAAACCCTGTTCAGCTATCCGCAGAATCCCTCCAATCCCAGGGAACAGCTGGTTCCGCAGCAGGTTTATTACTGGAAAGTGGAGGGGCTGGACGCGGCGGGCAATACTATTTCGGAAAGCAATGTTTATAATTTTTCGCTCAGGAACCAGGCTTCTTCCCAGTCGCGCAATGTCAGCGTGACCGGTCTGGAGCTCGCCGCTCCGCTTTTGGACAGGACAGAACCGCTGAACTTCAAGGCCACGATCTATAATTCCGGCAGCAGCGCCGAAACCAATATCGGGCTCAGGATGTCGCTCGGAGGCATCAGCGCCCAGGATTCTCCCAAACAGATCCAGACCCTGACTTCCGGCGAGCGTAAAGAAGTGTCTTTTACCGCCTTTATGCCTTCTGACCAGGAAACCAGCCTGGCTGTCGCCTGCGTGGATATCTTCGACGACAATCTTGCCGACAACTGTAAGACGAAATTGATAGCTAAAGATAGCGGCGGCCCCCCCGCGTCCGGAGGGCCTTCCAAAAAACTGAGCTATGACGAACTCTGGGCGGAACTGACAAAACGGCTGGGACCGGACGCGCTCAAGGCGCTTGAGGGTTATACGTTCCAGACCATAGAGTGCGGCAACTGCTCGGGTTCCGAACTTAATGATCTTCTGGCGGCCCTGATCAGCGGCGACGCCACGCTGACCGGCGCCAGCATAAGCGAAACCGGCGGCGCGGCCGCGGCCCCGTCCGCGCAGACCGGCCGGGGGACGGCGGAGACCGCGGGCGCGGAAGAGGCGCCGGGAATGGATCTGGAGATCATTAAACCGTCGGCTCTCCAGGATGAATGGACGGGGTACGCGGCGGCTTTCTCGGAAAAAGAGGCCTCCACTTTTGTCGTTACCGGAAAAAAAGAATGGAAAAAATTATGGCAGTCCCTGTCCGGGGCCGAACTCCCCGACGTGGATTTCCCGGAGAAAATGGTTCTTGGCATAGTTTCCGCCTCCCGCGACAGGGCCGAGACGATACGCATTCTTTCCAGGCGGCGGACCGAGGAAGGGCTTATGGTGGATTATTATTTCATACAGGCCTCCAAAGAGAAAGAGATCCCGGCCGCGGCCTATATCCTTAAGGTCGTGGGCAGGGAGGCTGGTAAGGTAAATTTCAGGAGACTGGATATTGGCGCGAAGTAACCGGAAATAAAAAACGGAGGAATTATATATGAAACGCGGACAATGGAAGAGATCGGTGATGATAACGCTTGCGCTGCTGTTTGGGGCCTCGTGGCTGCCGGGCCGTGCCGCGGCGGCGGGCAGGGTCAACGCCATCGTGGTGTACGTGAGCGGCGACGTCCAGGTGAAGCGATCCGGGGGGAGCGCGTTCGAGCCTTTAGCCCTGAACGATATGCTTTACTTCGGAGATGAGGTTAAGACTGGTCCGTCCAGCCGGGCCTCCCTGGCCACCAAAGGCGGCGCCGAGGTCCGGCTTAACGAGAACTCAACTTTCAACACCGACGCCCGCGCCGGGGCCAATGGAATGCTCCGCCTCAAGGTCGGCCAGCTCTGGACCAGAATGCTGCATAAGATGGCCAAGCTGGACGTCCGGACGCCTTCGGCTGTCTGCGCGGTCCGGGGAACCGAAGCCGACATAGAACAGCGGAGCCTGCTGACGGTCAAGGTGTACGAAGGCCATGTGGACGTGCAGAATTCTCTGGGCAGGCAGTCTCTGGCGGCCGGACAGATGAGCACGGTTTCAGGCGCCGGCGCGGCTCCCGCCGCGGCCAGGAAGATGGGCGCTTCCGATGTGGGGAATTGGCAGGAGGGCATTACGTCCAAGGATATGCAGAAATTTCTGGACAAGCTAAGCTCCGAGGCGGGCGGTGAGAAGAAGCTAAAACTTAAAATAGACAAAGACGGCAAAACCAAAGATGTTGAGATTAAGCTGAAGAAAAAGTAGGGGCTAAAGGCTGATGTATTGCGGTCTATATGCGCGGGGATCCCCGCTCCTGTCCGTGTCTGCGGCAGAGCGGGGATCAGGAACCGGAAATATCGTTTTTTCTTCGGGATTTGGGTTGGCCGGCGAGGTATACTATGAGAGGCGAATTTTATGATAAATCTGAATAAATTACGATCGGCTTTCCTCTTTTTCGGTATCCTCCCGCTTTTGTGCGGAAGCGGCAGCGCCGCCGAAAGTTCCGCCGCGCAATTCCTGAGTCTCGGTTTCGGAGCCAGGGCGCTGGGCATGGGAGAAGCTTTCACGGCGGCGGCGGACGATGTTTCGGCGGTATATTATAATCCCGCCGGGCTGGCCCGGCTGAAATCAGGCGCTGGAGAAGCGCTGATCTCCCATTCCTGGCATATCCAGGACACGGGGTTGACCCAGCTGGCTTACGCCCGCGGGAATACCGGATTTTCGCTTACCTATTTTTCTGCGGGGTCGCTGGAGGGGAGGGATGAGGCCGGGAATCTTAAGTCGGACTTTACGGCGGAGGATTTCGCTTTTTCCGGGGGGTACGCGGTAAAAGCCGGAAAGCTGTCCGCCGGCGCCGCTCTGAAAGCGGTCAGGCAAAGAATAAAGAGCAGCGCGGCTTCGGCTTTCTGCGCGGACGCCGGCCTGCTGTACGGTTTTGACGGGACGCCGGTCACTCTGGGCCTGTCCGTGTCCAATCTGGGGACGGAGGTGAAATTTGAGGACGAGAGTTTCCCGCTGCCGGTGGTCTACCGCGCCGGTCTCGCGGTGCGCACCGGCAGGGCATTTCCCGCGGTGCTGGCGGCGGAAGCGGATTTCCCCAACGATTCTTCCGCTATCTTCCGGATCGGCCTGGAATATACCGGGTTTGAGATTCTCGCGCTCCGGGCCGGCTACAGGACGGCGCCCTCGTCCCAGCGGAACGCGATCCTGGGGAAAGGTTTCGGCGGCTCTTCGGGCCTGAACGAGCTTTACGGTTTTTTCATGGGTCTGGGGTTCGACCTGAAGTCCATGAAGCTTGATTACGCCCTGCTCCCCTACGGAGAACTGGGCAGTTCACACAGGTTCTCGGTGGGAATGCGGTTTTAAAGGCAGTGATTAGTGAATAGTGAGTAGTGGTTAGAGACGGCGAAAAACGGGTACATCTTATGAAAACAAAAAAAATATTCTCCGTGCTTTTTATACTGGCCGCCGGTTACTGGTTACCGGTTACCGCTCTTTACGCCGGGGTGCCTAACCTCATTACCTATCAGGGACGGCTGAAAGAGAACAATCAGCCCGTGAACGGCAGCCGCAATATAGAAATATTCCTGTGCGACACGGTTACCGGCGGCTCATGCCATACTTCGAATTCGCAAAGCGTGACCGTCTCCACCGGCCTTTTCAGATCCACTTTCACCGTGCCGGGAACCGTTGACCTGTCGGCGGGAAACTGGTGGCTGGAACTCAAGGTGGAAAGCACCGTGCTTTCTCCGAGGGAACAGCTTTCAAGCGTGCCTTATTCGCTGCATTCCGCCAGCGCCGCTTATGCCAATAACCTGGCCGCCGCCGCGGGCGCCGGGGCGGTCATAGCTTCAACGCATGTGTATCTCGTAAACGGCGCCAGCCTTACCGTCTCGGGGGCTGTGAGCGCGAATATTTTCTACGGCAACGGGTCGGGCCTGACCGGCGTGACCGGGGCCAGCGGAACGGATAATACCAAAGTGTTAAAGGCCGGCGACGTAATGAGCGGGCCGCTGCTGATCTTGTCCTCGGCGGCGATACTCGCGCCCGACACGCAGTCCATGGCATTATGGGTGTCCACCTCCGTCAGCCAGCCCATACTGGCCGTTTCGACCGCCGGCCGCGTGGGTATAGGGATCGCCCTGCCTTACGCGGATCTGCACGTCAAAGGCCCGTGGATATTAGGCGCTTCTAACGCGTTTCCCGCGTTCGGTGTCGCGGGCTGGATGAACTCGCTTCAAGGTAATTTGCTGGAAGGCGGCGGCGGCTCCTGGGCTAATCATTTTGTTTCCTACGGCGGCGGAGATATAGCGCGGTTCGGCGCAAGCGCTTCCAGTGGGGCGACGCCGGACGTTAAAGTCGTTGTAACCAACGCGGGTAAGGTGGGTATAGCGACCGGCGCGCCCCAGGGTTTATTCCAGGTAGGATCTGACGTTTTTACGGCGTTAAGCGGCGGTAATGTCGGCATCGGGACCGCGGCCCCCTTGTCGAAATTAGACGTTTTGAACGGCTCCATAACTATAAGGGGGGCGCAGGCCGGTCTGGTGTTCGAGGACGCGGATCGCGTCATATCTTCGGAAACGGCGGCCGGGCTGGGCGCCGGCATACGGGTGTCCACCAATGTTTACATAGTCGGTTTCTCTTCGGCGGCGAAGTATTACGGCGACGGTTCGGCTTTGACCGGGGTCGCGGCCGGCAGCGCCCTGAACGTGACCGGGATCGTGGCGCTGTCCCACGGCGGCACCGGCGCGGATCTCTCCTCCGCCGGCGGGCCCAATCAATTCGTGCGCCAGAATTCCGCGGGCGGAGTATTCAGCGTTTCCGCCATCGCGGACGCGGATGTGCCGGACACCATCACCCTGTCCGATCTGACGCAGGTGACGAACCGCGACCATTCCGTTCTCACCAGCACCGGCGCCAACACCCACGCGCAGCTGGACGCGCACCTGGCGCTGACCGGCGCCGCGCACGGCGCCACTGCCGCCAATACGTCCAATAAGATAGTATCGCGCGACGCTACCGGAGGTTTCTCCGCGGGCGCGATAACGGTTTCTTCTATCACCGCGACAGACGCTTCAGGCATTTCCGCCTCGCAGGTAATGTTTGCCGGCAACGTGGCGGTATCGTCCGAAACTTCTTCCGCTTTCGGTTCCGGGATAAGGGTGTCCACTAATGTCTACATGGTCGGATTTTCTTCCGCCGCCAGATATTACGGCGATGGTTCGGCCTTGACCGGTGTCGCCGCCGCGCTGGTGCCCGCGGCCGGAGTGCAGAACGGAATTCTGGGCGTAAATGTCGTGGCCTCGTCGGTGGGACTGTCCGGTTTTTATAACGCTCCTCCCGTGCGCGCGAATCTTGGTCTTGCCATCGGGACGAATGTGCAGGCCTGGGACGCCGACCTCGACGATCTGGCGGACGGCTCTCTGACGGGTTCCAAGGTCGGCTCGGGCGTGCCCGCGGCGAATATCGCCGACGGTTCATTGGGCGCGAATGTGCTGGCTTCTTCGGCGGCCGTCAACTCGGTTTACGATAACGCCATAAGCGGGGTAAGCGCGTCGAAATTAAGCGGCGATGTGCCGGCCGGCAATCTTGGCAATGCGGTGTTAAAAGCCGGGGACACGATGACGGGGGCATTAACCATAAGCGTTCTTCCGTCGCAGCCGTCCGCTCTTGTCACCAACGGCGTCGTCATAAGCAGCGGCGGCGTCATCCAGACCACCGGTACGGGGTATGGAACCATCCCGGGGGATCCCCGCGGCTTCGGCGCGGTGGATCTTCAGGCGATCAGAAGCGTCGCCGGCCAGGTCGCAAGCGGCCAATATTCCGCGTTGGGCGGGGGAGGATATAACACTGCCTCCGGTTTCTATTCGGCCGTGGGAGGGGGCGCCTCCAATACGGCCGGCGGCAGCTGGGCGGTTGTATCAGGCGGCACCAATAATTCGGCGGCCGGATATAAGGCCGTGATCGGAGGCGGGGATTCAAACAGCGCCTCAAATGAATATTCGGCGGCGGGCGGCGGTAAATTTAATATCGTCTCCGGCTCTAACTCGGTCGTCTCCGGCGGCGCGTACAATGTTGCCGACGGCACGGCGGCCGTGGTCGCGGGCGGTGAGAATAACCGGGCTGGAGGCGCATATTCCGGCGCGTTGAGCGGCTCCGGCAATAAAACCGCGCAGCTGTATGCCGTGGCGGCCGGCGGTTATGGTAATAACGCCGGCGGCAAATATTCCATGATTCCCGGCGGATACCGCAACACCGCTACAGGGGACTTTTCGTTCGCCGCGGGTTATCAGTCGACAGCCGCCGCCAGCGGCGCGTTCGCCTGGAAAGATTCCGACCCGTCCGACAGCCTTCTCAATGATGTCGCGGATCAGGTCAGGTTCAAAGCTAAGGGCGGTTTCTGGGTGTCCACCGGCGCCGTTTACTCAGATCCGGCTTTCTTTATCGCCGGCAATAACAACGTGGGCATGGGTACGTCCGCGCCTGCGTTCAAACTGCATGTGGCCGGCCCGGGCGGGACTATCGCCGGACTCAGCACTTCCGCCAATAGCACCGACGCGGCGGTCTACGGCTGGGCCAATTCCGGGGCGACCGCCGTTAAAGGCGTTTCCACAGGAGGCGGCTACGCCGGCCGCTTCGAAGGCAATGTTTTTATCACCGACGGCGGCGCCGCCGGAACGGGGGGCAAATTGGAAGTCAAAGGGGAAACCAGCGACGCTACCAAAGCCGCGCTTAACGTGATCAATTCCGCGGGGGCGAGTCTGTTATATGTGAGAAACGACGGCAAGGTGGGCATAGGGGAGGCCAATCCAGCCCAGGCGCTGGTCGTAAACGGAGCGGTGACGGTGGGGGACACGATAGGTTTTACCACCGGCACGATCCGCTATAATACGGCGGCCGGGAACCACTTTCAGGGTTACAACGGCACAAGCTGGGTCAACTTCGATGTTTCCGGCGGAGGGTGGACTACCGCCGCCGGCGCAATTTACCCCGGCACGCTGTCCGATCTGGTCGGCATTGGAATTATTCCGGCCGGACACAAGCTGCAGGTGTATGACGATAACAGCACCCTGGGCCAGCACGGCATATATTCCCACATTTATCCTAACAGCGGCATTCCAACGACAAGCTACGGTCTTGACGGTTCAAAATCGGCCATTGCGGGACTTGCGGATTCCAACGGTGCGGATGCAAAATTTTTCGGCGTGGCCGGTTATCTGAACGGCGCCAGTCAGACCGATTCAGCGGGCGTTTTCGGCGGCGCGGATAAAGGCGCGGCGGGAATAAGCCCCGTTACATGGGGGGCGCTGGGTTACCGGGATTCCCTTTCCAAGGAATGGGCCGGTTATTTCAGAGGAGACGGCTATTTTTCGGGCAATGTCGATATTTATAACGGCGGCTCAAACGCGCTGTTAAGGATCAGCGCCGACGGGGCCGCCGGCGTAAACTCCCCCGTAGTCATTACGCAGATGAAAAACACCACCGGCAGTATTCTGCCCGGAATGACCTTGTTCTCCCTTTATGCCAACGGTTACAACAGTCCCTTTCCGGGATATCAGCCGGCCGCTCAGATATCCGTGGTCGCCGATGCCAATACCGGGGATGTTGCGGCCGATATGCCGGGCCGGATCGAATTCGCCACCACGCCGGACGGAACCGGCGCGCCGCAAACCCGGATGGTGATCAAAAGCTCCGGCGCGGTCGGTATCGGGATCACTAATCCCACGGCCCGGCTGGAAGTGCTGGAAACGGATACTTCCGGCGGCGCCTATGTCCTGAAAGTGGGCACGACCTCCTCCTCTTCCTCGCTTGCCGTTTCCACCGACGGCGCGGTTTTTGTGGGCGGAGATCTGAGGGCGAGGGTATGGCAGCGTGTTTTCGCGGCCGATCTGGCAAGCAATATGAGTACTTTTGTAATCCCGGGCCTGCGCGGCAACACGGACGGCGAATATAAGCTGCTTATCCGCCTGTTTGAAGGCGCGATGGGCCTCTGTACCGTGAAGTTACAGCCGAACATGGACACAACCCTCGGGAATTACAACTCCCAGTGGTATGGCGCAACCGGCCCCGCCGCGGTCAATCACGTGGTCAATACCGGGACATTGGACAGCATACCTGTCGCCACTGTCGGAACCGCAGGTCTGATAGAGCAGGCGTCTTTAATAGAGGGGACGTTGATCGCCCGTGGAAACCCCAAAGTTTACAGCGGCACGATGGTTTCCATTACGCAGCAGACCACAAGGCAGATCGGAGGCAGTTGGAACAACGCGGCGGAAATAACCTCCATACAGATCAATACGGACATAGCGGGTTGTCTAGGCGCCGGAACCCGCATAGAATTGTGGGCTTTCAGATAAGAAAGGTACGCAGAACCTGTCATCCCGGCGATCTGGCCGTCTGAGGGGCATAGCCCTTTGAAACGGCACCTACACAGGTATTGTTGGCCGGGATCCATTAGCAAAGATTTTTGGATTCCCGCTAAAAGCACGCGGGAATGACGAGCGGAAAAGTGAAAGGTAACAGGTGCCTTTTGAATATATGAGTATCTGCAAACTGGTTTTTGCGGTGTTGCTGCTCGTTCCTCCGGGCGTCTTCGCGGCCGGGGCGAAGAGCGGCGGCGCCGTTGTTATAAGCGACGATATTATAGGCGCGCCGGCGGGCAGTATCGAGTTGGCGGGGGGAATTTATCGCGCGCAGGGCTTTATCGGGGCGGTGGACAGCGGTCGGCACGAGGCCGGCGCGGCGGTGGTGGAATCCGGATTTTATTCATATCTCCTGAGCGCTCCGTCCGTCTACGGTTACTCAGGGGTTTCCACGGGGTCGATCCTCTTCAGCTGGCTGGACGCCAATCCCGCCGGCACCGATTATACGGTTTTTCTCTCCACCTACGCGGGGACTAGTCCCTACCTGACTTTCCAGAGCACTACGGCGTATGAGGCGAACTTCCCCTGGCTGGCGGCCAATACCAGCTATTACGCCTATCTTCAGCCGAACTACATGGAAAGCGATTTTACGGGGATGGTTTCCACAACGGCTGTCACGCTGAGTTCGGCCGTGCCCGGCGTTTTCCTGTCGGTGAACGACGCCGGCCCCCGTTCGGCGCAGTTCCGTTACGCCAGTTTCGTAAATCCTGGCGGAGTGTTCAACACTCCCTGGTCCCAGGAGGCGCAGTCGGCCCTGCCCAAAACGCTTTACGGCCACGGTTCGGCTCTGTACGGCGGCTTTCTCTACGCCGGCGGCGGCCACGACGGCGTGGGTTTCAGCAGCGCCGTCTATTACGCGGCCATGAACGCGGGCGGCGCGTGGAATTCCTGGACGGCGGCCGGGTATCTGCCGTCGGCGCGTTACGGCGCCGCGCTGCTGGCCGCCAAAGGCCGGCTTTACGCGCTGGGCGGTTATAATTCCGGCGGCGCCACCGATCAGGTCTGGTCGGCCGCTATCTCTTCCACGGGAGCGCTGGGAGCCTGGCGCGCCGAAGCGCCGCTGTCCGGCGCGCGGTATATGCACGCCGCGATCCTTTACCGTGGACAGATCTACGTTTCGGGAGGCTATTCCGCCGGGGCCGATGCCGTGGTCCGCCGGGCGGCGCCGGGGGATGACGGGGTCATTTCCTCCTGGAGCGCCGAGACTTCCCTGCCGTCTCCGCGCTACGGGCACGCCATGTCGGCCTACAACGGTTTTCTGTACTTGACCGGAGGAAAGGACGGATCCACCGTCCGGAGCACGGTCTGGACGGCGCCTGTCGGGGCCGACGGAGGGTTGGGCGCCTGGCAGACCCAAAGCTCCCTGCCGTCTCCGCGCTACGGCCATAAGACCGAGATCGTGGACGGACGGTTGATAGCGGCAGGCGGCAATAACGGTTCCTCAGCCCAGCTCCTTGTGTTCGGCTCCACCATTTCAGCGGATGGAACCACCGGCGTCTGGCAGGGATTTGACCCGCTCCAGGCGCCCCGGCAGTTCCACACACTTGAAAAGATCGGCGGCCGGCTTTGTCTGCTGGGGGGGTCGGACGGCTCGGTGTCCTACGCGAATGTTTCCGTCTCCACTTTCGCCGGTACCGAGTATCTCGCCGAAGCTGCTTCCGATTCCGGTTTCTCCACGATAGTGGGGAGTTCTTCCTGGAACCCGGATCATGCCTGGGACGCCGCCGGCCTTGTTCCGGACACCGATTATTATTTCCGCGTAAAGGCCAGGAATTGGGCCGGGGTCGAAACTTCTTATTCCGGTTACATAGCTACCCGCACCTACGCCGCGGCGCCGGCGCTTTCCACCTGGACAGCGGTATATCAGACCAGCGCCGCCGTCAGTTGGCAGTTGAACGGCAATCCGGGCGGCGTCAGCTACTATTGCGAGATCTCAAGCTATCCCGGCTATGTTCCGCTGACCGATTCCCTGTCTACCGGAGGGAATTACGCCGTCTTCTCCGCGCTTGTACCGGGAACCACTTTTTACGCCAGAGTGCGCGCCGTGGACGGGCTTGCCCGGAATACGGCTTTCCTGGAGCTCCCTCCGTTCAAGACCGGATTCGACCCCGCGCTGGATACCAGCAGTCCCACGGTCGTGGACAATCAGGGCGGCGATCCCGCGTGGCGGAGTACCAATACCTACGCTTACGCGCTGGAATTTCACGATACGGGCGGCTCCGGACTGGACAAATTCCAGATTCAGGCCGCCACGGAAGCCGGGGGCGGTTCCGGGATAGTCGCGGCCTGGACGGAAGCCGCGGCCGGCATAAACCAGGACGATTACGTTCAGTCCTGGCCCCTGCCTCAGTCCGTCTGGGAAAGTATGGCGGAAGGGGCGACTAATTATATCTCGGTCAGGGCTTTTGACAATGTGGCCAATTCTACTACGGTGTTCGACGCATTTTACGTCCTCAAAGACACCACGCCGCCGGGCATCTCTCTCAGTTACGTTCCGCCCGCGGGCTGGGTGGCGGAGAACCCCGGCCCGGTTTCCAGCGCCACTTTCACCGAAGCCCTTTCAGGTCTTGACCGGATCCAGTACAGCGTCAGCGTAAATAAACTTTCGCTGGACGGCAACGTGCTCCCCTGGACCGAGATCGCGTCCGTTCCGGGGTATTCCGTCGTCGAGGCGACCTGGAGCTATGATTTCACGCGCCTGGCTAATTCCGCCACCAATTATTTCAGTCTGCGGGGCACGGATCAGGCGGGTAACGAAACTATCCTGGCCGACGCTTTCAGCATACAGAAAAACGTAAGCGGCCCCGTGGTAACGATAAGTTCTCCGACCGCGCTCTTCCTGTCCACCATAACACAGGTGAGCGGTTATAACAGCGAGACGAACGGGAAGTCCGTGCTGCTTACGGAACTTTCCTTAAAAGACAAGGCGTCCGGGCTTTACTGGAACGGCGGCGCTTTCCTTTCCGGCACCCGGCTCTGGCACGTGGCCGCGGGCACTTACCCTTTCGTATTCGATATGCCCATGACCCTCGTTAACGGCAGGCAGTACGAAGCGGCGGCCCGCTCTTCCGATACGGCGGGCGATTACTCCGCCTCCTACGCGACTTATACTTTCACTTTCGACGACGCGCCGCCCGCGCTCGGCCTTTTGCACCCGGCCGGCGGCTCGACGGTCTATTCGGAAAATTACCTGAGCGGGACGGCGGCGGATTCCTCCGCCGGAGTCCTGCGCGTGGAGGCCGCCATTAAGCGTCTGGAGGACGGCAAGTGGTGGGATCCGTCGCTCTCGGCCTGGACGGCGGCCCGCGCCGCGTTCCAGACGGGAAATTCCGTTTACTGGAACTACAACTTCACCAATATCCTGGCGGCTTCGCTCACTAACGGCGCCAGTTATTACTGGACGGCGAGGGGGGCGGACAAGTCCGCCCCGGCCAACACCGGGGTTTTCGACGTTTACGGCGCCACTTTCGCTTATTACGACACCGCGCCTCCGGGAGCGGCGGACGACCTTGCCGCCGGTCCCGGCGCGAACCCGGGCAGCGCGGCCCTGGCGTGGACAGTACGGGGGGACGACGGCCCCGCCGGTTATCTGCTGAGCGGCGGCTTCGCGGTGCAATATTCCACTTTCGCCGGCGCCGCTTTCTCCACGGCCTCCGCTTCCGTAATTATAAGCACCGCCGGTCTTGTCGCGGGCGCGCGCGCCGGGCATACCATTATCGGCCTGGCGGCCGGCGGCACTTATTACTTCGCGCTCTGGACCAAAGACGACGCCGGGAACTGGTCAGGCCTTTCCAATATCGCCTCCGGCCAAACCGCCCTTTCCGAGGCGGGGACTATCGCCGGCGCCGTCACCCAGGCATCGAGCCAGCCCATACAGGGCGTAATGGTGGAGGCCTACACCCAGGCCGGAACTCTCGCCGCTTCGGACACTACTTCCAGCGCGGGAAAATATTCTCTCTCCGGCCTGAGCGCCGGGAAATACACGGTCACGGTTCTGTGGAGCGCGGAGGATATAGCCAGTTCTGTTTCCAAAGGCGGCGTGGATTGCGGAGCGGGGGATCTCAATTTTACGCTGAGTATTTCCTACCAGCTGGCCGGGGTTTCAGGGGTGATCCCGTCCGGCTACCGGCCCGGATCCGGCTACCGGGCGGCCGCCGCCGGCCCTGAAGGAGACCGGCCGTATGTGGAACTTTTCCAGCGCGGCCGGCGCGTGGCCATGGCTTACGTGGACGAACAGGGCAGATTCTCGCTGGACAACCTGCTGCCGGGCACCTACTCCATCAGGGTCTACAACGGAAAAGAATTCACGGAACCCCAGACCGTAAAGCTTAAGGACGGCGAGCGCCTTCTGTTCACGCCCAAGTGGAACGTTCTCAATAAGGAGGCCGTTTACGCCTATCCCAACCCCGCCGGGAGCGAGGTAAGCCTCCATTTTGAGACCAGCCTCACCCCTTTCGAGGCGGAGATCCACGTCTTCGACATAGCCGGCCGGCTGGTCAAGAAATTTCCGACAGCCGCCGTTGAGCAGAATTATAAAGGGTTTGGCCTGCACCGGATCCGCTGGCGGCTCTCCGGGGAGAAAGTGGCGTCCGGGGTTTACATCTATGTCCTTAATATCAAGGATCCGAAAACCGGGGAGCGCGCGCGGAGTATTAAAAAATTTGCGATAATTAGATAATTTGGATCAAAGATGCGCCTAACTAAACTTGCCCTGCTCCTGTGTCTGTCTTTCCCGCTCCGCCTTTGGGGCGAGGATTCGGCGAGCCTTCAGTTCACCGTCGCCGCGCCGGATCCCGTGGTTGCGGGCGAGAACGTTAAATTCCAGACCTTGACTGTAAATACCGGCGCGACCCAGTGGGAGAAAGGCTCCTACTACTGGGTGGCCGAGGTCTACACCATAGAGAACGAAGAACCCAGGTTCCTGGCCCAGACCGAGCCGGTCACCCCCGCGGAAAGCGTCCCGCCCGGCGGCGCCGGCGGCGTGCAGCTGGTCTTTACTGTGCCGGATACTTTCAGCGGCCGGCGCCTGCTGTACAGGGTCATTCTCATAAAGGACGGCCGGCGCCTGCTGGAAACGGATTTTAAAGGCTTTCAGGTCATAGAAAAGAAATTCACTCCGCCGCCGCCCCAGGATTTCAGGGCGGGCGGAGACGTCAGCGTCACCTATAAGAATTCCAGCACGGGAGGGTGGGATAATCATCAGGTCATAACTTCCGCGAACATCGTCGGTAAGGTCAAACGGGCCTCTTTCCTCTTTAACACTTACCTCGTCCATACTTACAGCAGGCCGGTCACGCCCACTATCGTGCTTTTAAATCTTTACGCCCCCTGGGGCAATCTTAGCGCGGGCGATATCGCGCCCACCCTGACGCCGTTGAGCCTGGACGGGCAGGGTATGCGAGGGGTCTCGTATGAAAGGCAGAAAAACCGGTGGGCTTTTACCGGGCTGGTGGGCCGGATAGTCGCGCCGCAGGAACCCACCGCTTCGTTCTCGGGGCGCTTTGCCAGGTACACGGGAGGGGGAAAGGCCGTTTATGAGCTGAGGCCGAACCTGAAATTATCGCTGGACTATGTGCTGAGCAAGGACGACGCTTTTTCCATCACCATAGACACCTCGGCCAATATTATGAAGCCCCAGCAGAGCGTCGTATCCGGCGCGTCCCTGGAGTGGAAATTCCTGAACGCTTTCACGCTTAACGGCGAGTACCAGGCCAGCGCTTTCAAGGCCGATCTTAAGAGCGAAGCCCAGGCGGTCCGGGGGACGGGCTACAGGCAGGAACTGAAGTACAGATCCGGGCTTGTGGGACTTAAAGCCGGGTTAAGCCGGGTGGACGCCAAATTCGCGTCCCTGGCCAGCCCCTCCGTAATCCCCGACCGGCTGACCTACGACGCCGAGGCCGGAGTTTATCCGGCGGATTGGCTGTCTTTTTCCGCGGCTTATAACACCTATCGGGACAACCTGGCGAACGACCCCGGAAAGACCGCCACCACCCAGACCCAGACGAATTTATCCAATACGCTGCGCCTGTTCGGCGGTTCCATGCTTACCACGTCCATGATGACCAACACCGCGCTCGGCAAACCGGCCGGGGTTCAGGATAACCGGACCAATACGCTCAATGTCTCGCTGATGCAGCCGATAAATGTTCATACCGTCAATATCTCGGCCCAGACCAGCGACTTTAAGGACAATACCCGGCTGTCGCACGACCTGTCCTCCACCCTCTTCTCCCTGAGCGGCTCTTTCCGGGTCTCGCCCAGGCTGTCCCTTTCCTCCGGCATGGTCAATTCCGTCACCAAGGACAAGATAGACGCTTCCTCCAACAAGAATAATTCATTCACCGGCAATATCACCTACGGCATACCGCGCCGGGCCATGGCTGTCCAGCTCTGGGCCACGCTTTCCTCTAACAAGAACAGTTCGCTGGTGACGCCGGGGGATACGAGCGTCATGAACCTGAATCTTGAGACGGTCTGGCTGAAAAGCAGGAGTTCCAAATTCACTTTCGGGGTGGGTTCCAGCGCCAAAACCGACAACCGCAACAGCGCCAACAACACCAGCGAGATCACTTTCCTCACCAGGCTGAATTACTCGTTTTAGCGGTCAGGGTTTCAGTGTGGGGCGCGCTTTCCGCGGTTTTGCGGATCGGTTTTTTTGCGCGTTCTTTCCGCGAACAGCGGTTCGGGGGAGCTTGTCCAGGGCCTGCATATACTCTTTTAACTGGCCGTCGTCCGGGGCCAGTCTGAGGGCTTTTTCCCAGGTGTCCCTGGCACGGGGGTAATCTTTAAGCTGGAGATAGGTGGAACCGAGGCGTTTAAGCGCTGTTGTGTCTTCCGGCTCGAATTTCAGCGTGTCTTCCAGCTCCCTGACCGCCAGGTAGAACTTGGAATCGTAAATGTAGTGCAGGGCAAGTTCCTTTTTGTGATCCAGCACGCCGGTTTGGGCCGGCTTTGTGTCGTTCAGTTTCAACTGGGGGGACTCTTCTTCCAGCAGCGCGGTGAGCTTCTGAAAACGCGCGTCCCTGGGACTGAGCTCGGCGGCGTAGCGGAAAGCGTCGTAGGCGAAAGGCAGGTTCTCCTCTTCGTTGACGAAATTAAAAATTCCCTGGGCGGCGATGTTCCAGGGCTTGGCGTTGGACGGTTTGCGTCCCGCTATCGCGGAGATCTTTTTCAGCCTGCCGGCCAGTTTTGAGAACAGCGGACTGGAGGGATCCACCGCCGCCATCTCTTCGATTTTGAGCAGCGCTTCCCCGTAGTGTCCCCGCGCCACCAGCGCGTAAAATTTTCCTTTCTGTCCGGCGGCCGAGCCGGACAGCTTTTTCCGGGCTTCCTCTATCATGTTCCTGGCCGTCACCTGGGTCGGATCCAGCCGCAGAACCTGGCTCCAATAGTCTATGGCTTTCTGATAGTTCCCGGCCAGATAACTTTCGAAAGCTTCGTCGTAGGCCAGCGTCATCTGACGGCTTTCCGGAGCGGGCTGGGCGTCCGCGGCGGCGGAGGTCTCCTGGGCGCGGGCTCCGGGGACGGAGAGCGCCGGGATAGCCGGGCCGGAAAAGAGCGCGGCCAGCAAAATAGTCCTGCCCCAAAAATCGCTTTTCATTTAAAAACTCCTCTTGTGCCGGACGCTTAAAATCAACCCGCCGTTTCAGCGGGCTGATTTTGCGCGTTCTCCTGGCGGATAACCGTTATCTCGATCCGTCTGTTCCTGCCCCGGCCCTCCTCCGTATCATTAGGCGCGAGGGGGCGGTATTCGCCGTAGCCGTAAGCGCTCAGCCTTCCGGCCGGAAAGCCGTCCGCCGCCAGGTAGTTGATGACCGAGAAAGCCCGCATGAGAGACAGTTCGCGGTTCGAGCGGAATTTTTTTCCAAGCATCCGCGCCGCGTCGGTATGGCCCTCCACGAGCACCGGGCTGTCCATTTTTTTCAGATTTTCGGCCACGCTCCGCAGGAGCTCTTTCGCCCCGGCCTTGAGTTCCGCCGAGCCGGAGTCAAAGAGCACGGGCGCGGAGAAGGTCAGCTTGATCCTGCTGGTCGTGACCTCTACGCCGAGCTGGCCGGCCTGGATCTGTTTTTTGAGGTCTTCTTCCACTTTTTTCGTGAGCTCCATGTCCTTTATTTTTTTGTCGGCGGATTTCACACCCAGTTCTTTCTGCAGGGTGGCGATGGCTTTTTCATATTCGCTTCTTTTCATGTTGTAGGAGAAAGCGTACAGCGCCAGGAAAAGTATCACCAGCGTGGACATCAGATCCGCGAAAGGCACCATCCAGAGCTGTGTATTGCCTTTTTTCAAGTGCCCGTCCTGACCACCAGGATCTCTATCCGGCGGTTCCGGGCGCGGCCCTCCGCGGTGTCATTGGAGGCCACGGGGCGGTATTCTCCGTACGCCGCGGAGATGAGCCGCTCGTTGGGGATCCGGAATTCGGAGGCCAGATACTCCACCACGGAATCGGCGCGGGCGGCGGAAAGCTCCCAATTGGTTCCGTAATCCCCGCTCCTGATGGGGGCGGCGTCGGTGTGGCCCTCAATGAGAATATCGTTCTTGTCCAGTTTCTTCAACAGGCCGCCCATAGCGGCCAGGACTCCCAGGGCGTTCGGCTCCAGCCGCGCCCTGCCGGATTTGAAAAGTATGGGGGCCGAGATATTTATGCGGATCACCTTGTCGGTCAGCTCTATATCGGCCAGATCCTTAAGTCCCGCCTTTTCCAGCTCGGCGCGGAGGGTTTCGGCGGCGTCCTTTTCCCTGAATTTCTGTACCACGTTCTCCGCCTTTTTTTCTTTCTCGGCTTCCATATGCTCCCGGTCGAAACCGCTCAGAAAGCCGGCATGCGCCTCTTTTTCCGGCCGGAGGCTGAAGACATAGAGTATCAGAAAAAATAGCATCAGGTTGGTCATGATATCGGAAAGCACGATGAGCCAGAGGGGGTTCTCCTCCGTCCGGTGCGGGGAATAGCGTTCTATAAAGAATTTCATTTCTTCAAAGTTTTCGCTTTTCTCCGCAGGGCCAGGGAGAGGTAGCCTTCGAGTTTTTTGGAGACCAGCCAGGGAACGTCGCCCTCATGGAGGGAGACGATGCCTTTGGCGATGATCTCCCGGAGCAGGATGTCCTCTTCGGAATAGTAGCCGAGTTTGCTGGCTATCGGCAGGAAGAGGAAATTGGCCGAGAAGATACCGTAGAATGATGCCGTCATGGCTATGGCCATGGAGGAGCCCATCATCTGCGGGTTCTGGATATTGCGCAGAACCTGCACGACGCCTATCAGCGTTCCCAGGAGGCCGAAGATGGGGGCGAAAGTGCCGGCCGAGTTAAAGATATTGGTCTGCTGCTGGTGGCGCAGGCGGGTGGTGTTGATGTCGTGCTCCATGCGCTCGTGCAGGATATGCTCGTCCACCCCGTCCACGATCATCTGGCAGGCGTCGGCCAGGAAAGCGTGGGGCAGGCGGGGGATCTCGGACGCTATGGCCTCAAGGCCGTTTTTTTTGGAGATGTCCGCGAGGTTCACGATGACGCGGATGATCTCCGAGATGGGGGGGCGTTTGGGCGGGAACAGGACCAGGCGGAAAGAGCTGGACGTCCATTTGAGCGCCGCCCAGGGGTAGGAGATCATCACCGAACCGAGAGTGCCGCCGAAGATAAGAACGATGGCCTCCCAGTTGAGCAGGAACTTCAGCATGCCTCCGGAGGAAAGCACGAATACTATCACGCCGATGCCGAAGAACGCCCCGAAAAAAGTCATTAGATCCATAATATCTCCTCGCACCCCGCGCTTTATTTTAGTTGTAACTATCAACCTTTATTTTCTGTAACCTGGGGAGGGGGCAACGGATCAGCCTCCTGCGCCGGAACCTGCGCCGCCGGTTCCGGGGGCGGGACGGAGCCTGTTTTATTGAGCGTTATAAAACCCTCCTGCGCCAGTTTTTTTAATTCCTGCGCCACCCGCGCTCTTTCGGCGCGCTGTACTTCCGGAGCGGGATTCCGCGTGAGATCCAGTTCCTGCCGAAACCGTTCCTGCATGCCCTCCGACAGCTTTTCCAGAAAGGCCTGGGCCAGATCCGAATTCTTGAGCGCCAGCGCCAGATTCCGCATCGGGATCCTGCGCGCCAGCATCTGGGTCTGGGCCGGTTCCAGTTCTCCGAGATCGCCGAACCGGACTATGGCCGCGGAAAGTTTTGCGGCGAACTCCGGGTTGTGAACGGCAAAAGACAGGGAGGCTTTATCCTGCATGTTTTCCGGGAGCTGCTCGATGATGCCTATGGTTTTTTCCTCGCTGCCGACGACATAGTCCAGGGCGGAGAACAGCGCGGTCTCAAGTCCCTTGATCCGCGCCTCCGGCATGAGAGTCACTTTGGGCAGGCCGGCCAGGGCGTCTATGCTTTTAGGGTAGAGGGCTTCCACCAGGGCGGCCGCCACTGGCCCGGAGGCGTAACTGAGGACTATCGTGAGATCCTCTACCGGCCTTGTGCGCAGTATGAACGCCAGGTTTCCGGCGTTTTCGGTAGTGAGGAACCAGAAAGGAGATTTTCGGGGAGGTTCCGACCACAGGCTCATTTTTTTGTCCTTGGGTTTGTCTTCAACCGCGGCGGCTGGGAGAATTTCCGGGTTTTTTTCCTGGTTCCGCTCTTCGCCGGCTTTTGAGCCGATTACGCCTACAAGATCCCTGGCGGTGAGGGCGAAGGGTTTGAGAAAAGCGAATACGGTGAAGACGCCGAGCACCGCGGCCAGCAGCACCCAGATCAGGTTCCAGAGATTGGGGGGGAGGAGGAGGTCGGCCGGGGAAAACGGCCGCGCTTTTCGGAAATCCATTTTCTCCACGGTTATAAGGTCTTCTCTTTCCGGAGGCAGGCCCAGCAGTCCGGCCGCGAGTTTTTTGGCGAGCTTGAAGTCCCCGTCGGGAAGGCTCCTGTCCAGGATGAGGGTGGCGGAGATTTTTTTTATCATGGTCAGGGAACTGGAAAGAGAGATCTCCCCGACTTTTTCCTTTTCCGGGATGCCGGGCAGAAAGTCGAGCGCGGCGGGTTTTTTCTGTTCTTCCTGCAGCTCGGCCGAGATGATGACGATGATGTCGCCCGTGCCGAGCGCCTCGGAAAGAACTAGCTGGATCCTTTTCTCAAGCGAGCTTTCAAGCGCCAGTTTCGCTTCCATGGAGGAACGGGAGGAGGCTTCGGCGGCCCGGCACCGGGAACCGGGGGAAAACAGGATAACCGCGCCGAATACCGCGATAAAACAAATCCATGCCTTGACAGGCCTGAGAGAGCTTTTCATTTATATGATCCCCTTGTCCGATTGCGGCCAGCCTGAAGCGGGCCTGCGTCTATTATAATAATTAAACAATCCCCGGACAAATATTTCGCGCCGGAACAATGCGGAGATTTATCTTGACTTTGAAAAGGACTTTTAATAATATTCCTTTACGGTTGTTCTCAGCGCTTGATATTAAGGAGAAAGTGAATGAAAAATAAGATGTTCGGCGCGTTCGCGGCATTGATGCTGGTTTCGTCCGCCTACGCCTTTGACGGCGGTGTCACGTTTGACCAGAACGGCAGCGTTCCCGGTATAATCGAGCAGATAAAGTCAGCCAATCCCGGCGCGGATATCGTTCCGCTTCCCGGTGATCCCAAGGCCGCCAAAAAATGGACGGTCATGGTGTTCGTCAACGCCAAGAATAATCTTGAAGAGTTCGGCCTCAAAGACGTCAACGAGATGGAAATGACGGGTTCCGACGCAAACGTCAATATCGTCGCGGAACTGGGCCGCATCTCCGGCTACTCCACCGCCGACGGCGACTGGAAAGGCGGCAGAAGATATCTCGTCCAGAAAGACGCCAACGCTTCCAGGATCGTCTCCCCGGTGCTGATGGAACTTCCCAATGCCGACATGGGCGACTGGAACCACCTGGTGGATTTCGCCAAGTGGTCCATGGAAAAATTCCCCGCGCAGCATTACGTGCTCGTGGTCTGGAACCACGGCGCCGGCTGGAATAAGGATCTTGTTTTTGAGGCCCAGAAAGGCATCTCTTACGACGACGTGACCGGCAATCATATCACCACCCCCCAGCTCAGGAAGGCCATGGAGCAGATCGGCAAGATAGACATCTTCGCGATGGACGCCTGCCTGATGCAGATGGTGGAGGTAGGCTATGAGATAAAGGATTACGCTGATTATATCGTCGCTTCCGAAGAGACCGAGCCCGGCGACGGCTATACCTACAATACCTGGCTCAGCCCCCTGGCCGCCAAGCCCGGCATGGCCGCTGCGGATCTCTCCAAGGCCATGGTTGATTCGTACACCGACCACTATCAGGCCATTGATCAGGGTGCGACCCAGTCTTCCATAAAAGCCGCGTCGTTCGCCAAACTCGCGCAGCTTCTGGACGGCTGGACCGCCGAAGTCATGGCCGCCAACGACCTGGTGGTCGTGAAGAATGCCCGGACCAAAGCCCAGGCTTTCTATTACACCACCAGCAAGGATCTCTATCATTTTGTAAAGCTCGTAACCGGGGCTACGGCCAGCGCCGCGGTATCCGCGAAAGGCAAAGAACTGATGGATTTCCTCAAGACAGACCTGATAACCCACAACCGGGCCACCGGCGCCAAATACGCCAACGCTTCCGGCCTGGCCGTCTATATCCCCAACTCCTATACGGCGGCGTACGATTCGCTGCTGTGGACCAAGGATTCTAAGTGGGACGACTTCCTGAAATGGATGAAATAAGTCATTAGCGCTGTTTTAAAAAGGGCGTCCGCCTCAGGCGGACGCCTTTTTTTTAGGTATACTATCCCTGGATATATGACGCGCAACCGCGGAAGAATCTGGTTTTTGACCGAGTGCGTTCCGGCGGCGGCATTTTTCTGCCTGTTTTCGGGCGGAGCGCTTTCCGCCGGCTCCGGGGCCGGGACGACGGCGGCTAATTTTCTAAAGATCCCCGTGGCGGTCATTCCCGCCGCTCTGGGCGAATCTTATACGGCAATGGTAGGGCCCGATTCCATTCTCTATAACCCCGCCGGCCTGGGCCTTTTAGGCTACTCCTCTTTTTCCGGCAGCCACAACCAGTACCTGGACGAGATCACCCAGGAGTACGCCGTTCTCACGTACCGTTCTAAATTCGGGACGATCGGCGCGGGCTTTTCCATGCTTTCCAGCGGGCAGTTCACCGCGTACGACAAAGACGACATGATCATCGGCAAGACCAGCACCAGCCACCGGTTCTGGACGCTTTCTTACGCGCAATCCTGGCCGCATTTCAACCGGGACATAGGCAAACTGGATCCCATGCTTATAACTCCAAGCTGGACCAGGGTTACGCCGGTGCCGGATTACCGCCCTAAAAATTTCCGGGTAGCGCTCGGGGGCAGCGTAAAGCGAGTGAGCGAAAAACTGGATAAAATGACCGCCGGCGCCTACACCATGGACGCCGGCGCCATGCTGATCCTGCCCGGGCATTTCCATCTGGGCGTTTCGGCGCTCAATCTCGGCGGCCGGCAGAAATTTTTCGCCGAAACTTATAAGCTGCCGGGCGTGCTGAGAGCCGGGGCGGCCAAGGATTTTCATTCTATAAACGACATTATTATAGTTACGGCGGCTTCCGACGTCATAAAGTACTCGGACGCGCCGGCTTTTAATACCGTGGGGCTTGAAACCGATGTGCTGAGAATGTTCCAGCTCCGCGTCGGCTATACCAGCCATCGGGACATCGGATCGCGCATTTCAGGCGGGTTCGGCATGAATTTCGATAGATTCACGGACAAAGCCGGTTTCATCCACGGCCTCAGGGTGGACTATGCTTATCTGGATTACGGCGATCTGGGGCCGACCCAGCGGATCGGTATGCAGTTGATCTGGTGATTTTTGTATAATTCCATGATGGATATAGAGCAATTTATCGCCGGGCGCGCTTCCGTCATCAATAGCGAGCTTGCCAGGCGCGTAAAGCGCATTCCCGACTGCTATCCCAGGCTCAGGGAGGCCATGCTGTACTCCCTTGCCGCGGGGGGGAAGCGTCTGCGGCCAGTCCTTCTGACCGCCTCATACGAATTGTTCGGGGGGAACTGGCGCAAGGTTCTGCCCGCCGCCTGCGCCCTGGAGATGGTTCACACCTATACCCTTATCCACGACGATCTCCCCGCGATGGACGATGACGACTTGCGCCGGGGGCGTCCGACCAGCCATAAAGTTTTCGGAGAAGGTCTGGCCATTCTCGCCGGAGACGCCCTGCTTACCGACGCTTTTTCCGTCCTCTATGATAATTCCCGGATCAAAGGCGTGAAAGCGGAAAGGATCCTTGAGGCGGCCGGCATTCTGGCCCGCCGCGCCGGCGCCGGCGGCGTCGTCTCCGGCCAGGCCGCGGATCTGGAGGCGGAAGGCTTTCTCAGGGGGCGCGGAGCCGCCGGCTCCCGGCGCTCCAAAGCCGTGCGGCTGCTGGACTATATCCACCTGCATAAAACTTCCGACCTTATTACGGCTTCCGTGGAAATGGGCGCGGCCCTGGCCGGCGCCGGGCGCAAAGACCGCCGGACTTTATCGGAGTTCGCGGGGGCTATGGGACTTTGCTTCCAGATAGCCGACGACGTGCTGGATGTGGTGGGCGACAAGAAGAAGCTCGGCAAGAGCGGCAGCGATGCCAGGAACGCCAAGCTTACCTATGTTTCCCTTTACGGGATAGAAGCTTCAAAGGCGAAAGCGGCCTCGCTCATGGCGCTGGCCCGCAGAAAACTCAAGGCCCTGCCCTGTCCCGCCGGCCGGCTTAAAGTGCTGGCGGAGATCGCCGATTACGTATATAGCCGGGAAAAATAGCAAAAGGTGCCTGGCACCTTTTGCTAGGGGAAAAAACTGATGGAATTGCTGGAAAAGATACGCGGAGCCAAAGATCTTAAAAAACTGGAAGTTTCCCAGCTTCCGCCGCTGGCCTCGGAGATCCGGTCGGTCATCATACGGAATATCAGCAGAACCGGCGGACATCTTGCTTCCAGCCTCGGCGCCGCCGACCTCATCGTCGCCCTGCATTATGTCTATGACACTCCGGAGGACAAAATAGTTTTTGACACCGGGCACCAGACTTACGCCCACAAGATCCTCACCGGCCGCGCGGAAAAATTCCAGACCGTGAGGCAGAAAGGGGGGATTTCCGGGTTTTTAAAGCGCTACGAGTCGGAATATGACGCTTTCGGCGCCGGACACGCCTCGACGGCGCTTTCCGCCGCCGCCGGCATGGCCGCCGCCCGGGATTATCTCGGCCTGAGCCACAAGGTCGTCGCCGTAGTGGCCGACGGCTGCATGACGGGCGGAATGGCCTGGGAGGCGATACAGAATATCGGCCAGTTGAGAACGGATATGCTGGTCGTCCTGAATGACAACCAGATGTTCATTTCCCAGCGGGTGGGACGCCTCGGCAGGATCCTTACCAGGCTTTTAACGCTTGGCACGGTGCAGACGGCGGAGCGGAAAGTGGAGCTGTTCCTGAACCGGTTCCAGTTCTGGGGCAAAAAGATCCTGAGAGTCGCGAAAAGGGCCCGGGTGCTGTTTTTTCCCGGCATGATCTTCGAAGAGATGGGCTTTACGTATTTCGGACCCGTGGACGGCCACAATATTCCGGAACTGACGGAGGTTCTGGGTTACGTGAAAGATCTCAAGGGCCCGGTGCTTCTGCACGTGGTGACCAAGAAAGGCAAAGGTTACGAGCCGGCCGAAGCCGAACCGACCGAGTTTCACGGCGCCCCCAAATTCGAGATGGAAACCGGCCTCTCGGTAAAGGATGCGGCCGGGACGCCGACTTTCACGCGTGTTTTCTCCGATACCATTCTCCGGCTGGCGGAAAAGGATCACAGGATAGCCGCCATTACGGCGGCCATGCCGGAAGGCACGGGGCTTGACGGTTTCCGGGATAAGTTTCCGAACCGCTATTACGACGTGGGGATAGCCGAAGAACACGCGGTTACTTTCGCCGCCGGCCTGGCCGCGGAAGGGATCAAGCCAGTGGCGGCGATCTATTCTTCTTTCATGCAGCGTTCTTTCGACCAGGTGATGCACGATATCTGCCTGCAGAAATTGCCGGTCGTTATAGCCATGGATCGCGCCGGCCTGGTGGGGGAGGACGGCCCCACCCATCACGGCGTTTTCGACATCGGCCTTTTCAGGATGCTGCCGGATCTCGCCGTCATGGCTCCCGCCGACGAGGACGAACTCCAGCATATGCTTTATACCGCCCTGGAGCTTAATATGCCCGTTATGCTGCGGTATCCGCGCGGCAGGGGCTTCGGGGTGAAGATGGCGGCCGAATTCAAGCGCCTGCCGCTGGGCAAAGGCCGCCTCCTTTCCAGGGGCCGGGACGTAAATATCCTCGCCATAGGAAACCGGGTGCATCCCGCCGTGGAAGCGGCGGAGCTGCTCAAAGCCAGGGGCGTGGATGCCGGCGTGGCCGATATGCGGTTTATCAAGCCCCTGGACGGCGGGCTGGTAAAGGAGCTGGCGGGCCTGGGCCGGCTGGTGACCGTTGAGGACAACGCGCTTGAAACCGGTTTCGGTTCCGCCGTGCTTGAATATCTGAACGAAAATGCGATACAATCCAACCTCCTGAGGCTGGGTATTCCGGACCGGTATATAGAGCAGGGCCGCCCCGACGAACTCTATGAGGATCTGGGACTTTCCTCCGGAAAGATGGCCGACAAGATCGCAGAGTGGTTAAGGAGCTAAGGAGAACACCGTGCCCGCAAAAATAAACCTTAAAGAACAGTCGCTCAAGCTTACCAAGTCCCACGCTTACAGGAAAGCCTATACCGACGCGACTTTTTTAAGCAAGGACGAACTGCGCCCCGTCAGGCTGCAGCTCGAACTGCTTAAAACCGAGATGGCTCTGGCCGAGCAGGGAATCAAATCCACGGTGGTCGTCTTCGGCAGCGCCCGTATCTGGAGCGAAGAGGAGTCGGCCGCGCGCATAGGCGAGCTTAAAAAACTGGTTCTTAAGCGCCCCAAGGACGCGGCGCTCCGGTCTAAACTGGCCACCGCGGGAAAGCTGGCGCATTCCTCAAAATACTACGAGGAAGCGCGGAAACTGGCCAGGCTGGTCTCGGAACAGGGTACGCTCGGCGGCAACAAGCTTATAATTGTCACCGGCGGAGGGCCGGGGATCATGGAAGCCGCTAATCGCGGCGCTTACGAAGCGGGGGCCAGGAGCGTCGGTTTGAATATCACGCTTCCCCAGGAACAGGGGCCCAATCCTTATGTTTCGCCCGAATTCTGTTTCCGCTTCCATTATTTCGCGGTCAGGAAAATGCATTTTGTCATGCGGGCGCGGGCGCTGGTGGCGTTCCCCGGCGGTTTCGGCACCATGGATGAGCTTTTTGAGGTTCTGACGCTGGTTCAGACCGGCAAGAAGCGCCGCCTGCCCATCATCCTGTTCGGCAGAAAATACTGGAACGATGTTATGAATTTCAGGAATATGGCCAAATGGGGCTATATTTCCTACGAGGATCTGGAGCTCTTCAAATTCGCGGATACCGCCGAAGAGGCATGGGCGATAATCGTGGAATTCTATCTGAAGCATCCCGCGAACGGCAACGGCGCTTCCGCGCCGGTCACAAGTCACAAGTCATAAGTCACAGGTTAGAGGCAGTCGGAGGACTGCGGTGGGCGAAAATAACGGAAGCCGGAGGGCCGCGTTGGCGCTATCCGCAGTCATGACGGCGCTGAGTCTTTGCGGCGCCGCGCTGCTGGCGTTCTATCCTCCGCCCTCGACTTTCGCCCGGCTTTTGCCGGCGGACAATCCCTGGGTCAGGGACGGCCGGTTTTCCGTTCCGGTCTGCAACGGGGTGCAGTGCAAATTGTGCCCGTTCGAATGTTTCCTGCCGGAGGGCGCGCGCGGCCGCTGTAAAGTGCGCGTGAACTACGGCGGGAAGATCAAGACCCTTGTTTATTCCAAGGCGGTTTCCGTCCATCTGGATCCCATAGAGAAAAAACCAGTCTACCATCTTTATCCAGGCAGCCTGATCTATTCGCTGGCCTCCCCGGGCTGCAACCTACGGTGCAAAGCCTGCCAGAACTGGGAGATCTCGCAGATCTATCCGGAGCAAGCCGATAAAACGACGCTTGTGCCGGAGCGGCTGGATCTAAAAACGGACAGCGCTTCCGGCCGCGTTTACGGCGAACTGAAACAGAAGGAAGTTGCGACGCTTTCGCCGGAAGAGATAGTTTCCTGCGCCCTGGCCACGCGCTCCCGGGCCATCGCCTACACTTATTCCGAGCCGGCGGTTTTTTATGAATATATGTACGACACGGCCCGCCTGGCCAGGAAAAAGGGCCTGAAAAACGTAATGGTGAGCGCCGGGTATATCAACCGGGAGCCGCTTGAAGAACTGCTGGAGTATATGGACGTGGTGAAAATAGACCTGAAAGGCTTCGACGAGCGGTTTTACGGCGAGTATGTCGGAGGCGGACTTGAGCGGGTAAAGGACACTCTCAGGACCCTGAAGAAAAACGGCGGCCTCTTCGAGATCGTCAACCTGGTCGTGCCGGGCTTAAACGACGGCAAAGAAAGTATCAGGGCCATGACCGCGTGGATAAGAAAGGATCTTGGCGCCGATGTCCCGCTTTTTTTTTCGCGTTTTTCGCCCAATTACCGGCTGGCCAGCATAGCGGCCACGCCCGTGGAGACGCTTACACGGGCGCGTGACGAGGCGCTGAAGCAGGGTCTCAAATATGTATATGTGGGGAACGTTCCGGGGCACGCGGGGGAAAACACTTATTGCCCGGTCTGCGGGAGGATCCTGGTGCGGCGCTACGGTTACGCCGTGCTGGAAAACCGGCTGACGCCCGCCGGCGGCCGCTGTCCCCACGACGGAACCAGGATCCCCGGGATCTGGTAAGAATAATATGAAAAATACCACGCTGGTATTTACGGTCGTTATGTTCGGCATCTGCGCGTTGGCTTCCGCGCGTGAGCCGGCGTTCGCCGGAAAGTTTTATCCGGCGGATAAAAAGGAACTTGCCGCGTTCGTGGATTCGGCCCTTGCTAAAGGGGAGATTCCCGGGTTGCGGGGTGCGGTTCGCGGCGTTATCGTTCCTCATGCCGGGTACCCTTTTTCCGGGGGCATCGCCGCCTACGCCTATAAAGCCATAAGCGACGATTACGAACTGGTAGTGATCCTGGGCGCGGGGCATACTGTTAATGTAAAGGGCGCGGCGCTCCTGGCCGGAGGTTATTACGAAACGCCCTTGGGCAGAGTGCCCATAGACGAGAAAATTTCCGCCGAACTCATCAAGGCCAGCCCGCTTTTTGAAGACCTCCCGGCCGCGCACGCGAACGAACATTCCGTGGAAGTGCAGCTGCCCTTTCTCCAGCGCCGTATAAAAAAACCTTTCAAACTCGTGGCGGCGGTGCTTAACAACGCCGCCCCGGACGACCTTGCGGCCATAGGCCGGATCCTGGGCAAAAAACTCAAAGGCAGGAAAGCCCTGCTGGTCGTTTCCACCGATCTTTCGCATTATCCGAAGCATGAAGACGCGCTTCTGGCGGACAACACGCTGGCGCTGGCCATAAAGACTATGGAGCCCGGGTATTTTTGGCTGGCCAACCGGATCCTGCTTTCAAAAGGGGTTCCGGAACTCGCCACCTGCGCCTGCGGCGAAGCGGCCGTGACGGCGGCCATGGCCGCGGTGAACGAACTCGGCCCCTCGCGGTTCGTGGAACTTAAATACGGAGATTCCCATACCCAGGCCCCGCACTTTGGCTCTTTCGGAAAAAGTGCGGGGCAGGCGCCGGATCTTGCCGGCCCCGAAAGAGTGGTGGGCTATCTGGCCGGGGCTTTTGTCGCGGCTGACAAGGCGGCGGCGGGAAAAATAGATCTCCGTCCGGAACAGAAAAAAATATTGCTGGGCGCCGCCAGAGAAGAGATCTCAAACAGGCTGCTGGGGAAGAAAACGCCGTCCGGCGGGCTTTCGAAAGATTATGCGTTCAATCTGCCGGGCGCGGTTTTTGTGACGCTTACCGAAAGCGGGGCGCTGCGCGGCTGCGTGGGCACGATAGAGCCGCGGATGACCCTGCTGGACGCCGTGCGCTACGGCGCCGCCGCGGCGGCTTTTGAGGACACGCGCTTTAAACCTCTTGAGAAAGAGGAGCTGAAAAAAATAAAAGCGGAGATCTCCATCCTCTCCCCGCTCAGGAAAGCTGCGGGCGCCGTCGAAATAATTCCGCACAAGCAGGGCGTTGTTATTGTCAGGGACGGTCATTCCGGGCTGTTCCTGCCGCAGGTCTGGGAGCAGATACCCGATAAAGAGGCTTTTTTAAGCGAGTTGTGTTCCCAGAAAGCCGGGCTTGAGCGGAATTGCTGGCGGGATAAAAAAACCGCTCTCTACGTCTTTACCGTGGATTCGTTCTCCGAGTAAGGAGCGGATGCAAAGAGGCAAGGCAGCAGTCCGGGCGTGAGCGCCGCCGCGGCCCAGAGCAGCGAGGTTCGCAGCCCCGCCAGGGGTATGAGCGCCGCGGAGAAGACAAAACCGCCCAGGGCCGCCCCCAGCAGATCCGAATAATAAAGCCGCCCGGCCTCCCCGTCCTGCGCGCCCGCGACGGCCACGAAATAACCGCCCAGCGCAAGGCCGCCGCCGAAGATCAGGCCCATAAAAAGAAAGAAAAGTCCCGCCGGCGGCATGGCTGCCAGTCCGGGCGCCCGGAGATAAAGTCCGGCCGTAAGCGCCAGCGCCAGAAGCAGCGCCGCGGCGCGCGCCGTGAGGCGTGGAAGATTTTTAAAAACGGAAGTTCCCGCCGCCGCTCCCGCCATAAAGCCCGCGAACAATATGCCCAGCTTCCAGTTGAGCTGTCCGCTGTAAGTCTGGAACATGAGCAGGCAGTCCACTTCAAAACCCATGGCCCAGAAGCCGGCGAGGAAAACCGCCGCGGCTTTTCTGTCATTGAGCAGCTCCGCCGGCCGCAAAAAGCGGCTTAAAAGCAGGACGAAGATCACGGCGAGCAGCGCCAGGCCGGTAAGCGCTCCGGGCGAGACGAACATCGCCAGCCACATCTTCCAGAGATAAAAATATGCCGCCGGATCCAGATCCGTGTTGAGCCGGGGCGCTTTCACTTTTGCCGCCGCGGCCCGCGCCCACTGCCCGCGGTAGGGATCCAGCAGAAAAGGGAAGTTCTCCGGCACGGCGTAAAGGTTGTGTATTTTCCTTTGGCGGTACCGGCGCGCGAGCGTCTCCGGCGACAGGTCTATGGCGGAGTCCGACGCCAGAACCGTCAGGATCCCGCCGGGCACAAGTTCCACGCGCTTAAACGCCGCCGAAACGGAGGCGAGTATCGAAGCGGCGAAATAGGCGCGTTCCGGGGGGAGATAATTTTCCGAGAACGGCAGGGTGAAAACCAGGATGCCGCCGCTCCTCAGCGCCGCGGCGGCTTCCCGGAAAAACTCCACGGTGAAAAAACGGTTCGCGGCGGCGTTAAGCGGTTCCGGCGCGGTCTGGAAAATAAGGTCGTAAGCGCCCGGACGCTTTTTCAGCAGAAGCCTGGGATCCGTCCGCTCTATCCGCGCGGGTTCCAGACCGGGCCCCGCGTACTTTATAATGAAAGCGGTTCTGAAACGGTCGGGATCCGAAACCGTAATATTTTTTGCTCCGTGCTTTCCGGCTTCCGCGGCCAGGAGCAGCCCCGCCGGGCCGGCGAAGAGGATTTCTTGCGGTTTTTTATGGGCGAGCAGGGGCAGTTGGACGGAGATCTCGGTCTGTTCAGCCGGCGGGAGCTGGGCCAGTATGGTGCCGTCTTCTATAAAGAGCCTCTGCCCCGGGGAATCCAGAATAGCCAGACGCGAGCCGGTGGTTCTGGCGTAAGCGCGGGCGGTTTTAAAGAGAGTGGGCAGGGCGAAAGGGGGAACAAGATGCGCTCCGCCGAAGAAGAGCGCTCCCGCAAGCGCCGCCGGTACCAGCTTTCTGATGTTCAGCAGGGGTGTTCCTGGCGCCGAGAAGATCAGCGCGAGAGCGGCCAGGCCGCATATCAGCAGCGGGTCCGCCCCCGGAAAAAAAACCGAGTGGAGAAGCGTGAGCAAACCTCCGGCGGCCGCGCCGTAAGTTTCGGCCCTGTAAAAAGCGAGGCGCTTTTCCGCCAGACCGCGGGCCAGGCATACGCCGTTCGCCAGCGCGGCCGGCAGGGTCAAAAAAAGGCTGAACGCCGTCAGTTCCAGGAGTCCGGGTATAAGGCCGGGGCTGAGCAGGAGTTCCGCTTTCCTGAAAAGCAGAAGGTTTAACCCGGCGGCCGCCGTGAAGACGGCGCAGGCGGCCAGAAATCCGCGGGGACTTTCAAGCCTCTTTGCGAGGCGGCCTTTCAATACTAACGCCATTCCCGCCGCGGTCCAGAGCAGCCAGGCCGAGAGGCCCAGGCCCAGCGCGGTTTCGTGCGCCAGAAGCAGGCCGGAAAGCTCTTTCAGCGTAAAAACCTGCGTGATCAGCGAGAATAGTCCAAGCAGAAAAAAAGCGGGCATATTTTTGTATATTATACTATTGTAGAACGGATCCTCTATGACGGATAGAACAAAATTTCAGCCGGCCCTGGCTTTTTCTTTAGCGGTGCTGCTGCCGGTTCTCTTCTTTTCAAGGCGCATAGCCGGCGCGGAGCTGAATCCCATTTACCCCGTCCTCTGGACGTTATTTACGGCATTGACCGCCTTTTTTATTATTTACACCGGCAGGGTTTCTTTTTACCGGAGAATATTCTTTTCCGGACTGGCAGTTTCTTTTCTGGTTCACTTTAAACTGAGTCTTTTGTCCAAGGTCTTCGCGTCTTCCTGTTTCAAAGACACGCCTTACTGTCATATCGCCATAGCACCTTCTTTTTTCAATTATCTTTATCAGCAATATCTGGCCCTTATGAGCGGAGACTGGCGGCTCTGGGGGCCGCTCACCCTGGCGTTTTTGTGGCTTTTTTTTACCCTCGTCATAGGCCGGGCCTGGTGTTCCTGGGCCTGTTTCTACGGGGGCATAGACGACGGACTTTCCGCTTTACCCAAAAAAGCGCTGGTCAGGAGCGGGTTCCCGGCGGGCTGGTTCCGGGATTTCCCGGCGGCGCTCCTGATCTTCCTGCTGCTGGTGTCGCTTGCCTATATGCTGCCGGTCTACTGCCTTTGGCTTTGTCCGTTGAAAATGACTTCGGCTTTTCTGGATTCCGGGGACGCTTTTGTGCGGAAGATCCAACTGGCGCTTATGCTGTTCGCTCTCGCGGTTTTGTTTATCGGCCCGCTTTTGACCAAAAAAAGAACTTTCTGTTCCTTTCTCTGCCCGTTCGGAGCCTGGCAGGCTTTCTGGGGCCGCATCAATCCGTTCCGCGTGATAGTTGATAACGAGAAATGCGCCGCCTGCGCGGCCTGTCTGGATTCCTGTCCCATGTACGCTATCAAGGCCGGCCGGGAGGGCAAGCCGGAAATAGCCGCCTATTGCAACCTTTGCGGCGAGTGCCTCCCATCCTGCCGGCGCGGCGGGCTCCGGTTTTCGGTGTTCGGTATAAAGATCCGGGACGCGCGAACCGGCTTCGGGCGCCTCCTCGATCCGGAGAGCTTTTTTGTTTTCTGCGCCCTGGTTACGGCGGGGACATTCGGCGCCCTGTTCGCCCCCGCGGCGTTGAAAGATATCGCTGATTTGCTACGGAGGATATTATGAAAGATGGGAAATGGGTGGAACCGCGTTATACCAACAAGGAAATATTCGAGAAGGATTACTCCAAACTTGAACTTTCCGGCACTGAAGTTAAGTGTCCGGGATGCAAACTGCCGGTCGGGCTGACGCGGAAGAACGCGATCGGCAAGACGGCCGGCTGGTGCAAGCAGTGCAACCGGGCGGCGACGCTATGACCATAGCGCAAAGCGCTATGGTCGCCATAGGCCATAGGCTTTAGGCCATACGCAGAAAAAAATCCGTGTCTGCGTACGGCATATGGCCTATGGCGTATGGCAGATAAATAATTCCGCTTTACCGTCAAGATGTTATCAATACTCTCCGAAGGTTTTGTTCTTGGACTTTCCACCGGCTTCTATTGTCTTACTTCCTGCCTGCCGGTTTTGGTTCCCTATTTGCTGAGCGAGGGGGGAAAGGCCTGGAAGATTAATTTTTCCATATTTCTGGAGTTCCTGTCGGGGCGTTTCATCGCCTACTTTCTGTTTGCCGTGGTTTCTGTTTTAATAGGCAGGACATATAACCCTTATCTGCCGGATTGGGCCGCGCCGCTGGCAATGGCGCTTACCGCGCTGGCCATGCTGTCGTCCCTCATTTTCTGCCGATCCGCCGCCGCAGGCGGGGTGTGCGCGCCGCCGGTCAGTCCTTTTTTTAAAAGAATACCGCTGGCGCTGGGCTTTATGACGGGTATAAATGTTTGTCCGCCTTTCGTGGCTGCCTTTGTGCGGCTGGCGGGTATGGCCGACATGACGGCGGGACTGTTTTATTTCACCGGATTTTTTACCGCCACTTCCATCTTCCTGCTGCCCGCCATAGCGCCGACGCCTTTCCTGAACGAACGTCTTAAGGTCATAGGCCGCATGACCCTGGCTATAGCGGGAGTGTGGTACCTCCTGCTGGGAATCACCGGCCTGATAGGCCTTTAGACCTATATGGGTATAGGTCTTTTGGCCTTGCCGGTTTTGGGGCTTTGGGACTATACTCTAACTGTAACTATCATTGATCTTAGTCAACACCGTGGAGGTTCAGTGAAGAAAGTAGTCCTCGCTCTTGTTTTAGCTGCCGTAGGTTTCCCGATCCCGGCTTTTGCCGCCGGATCCCCCGAAGAGGTTCGCGCCGCAGGCGATCTTTCTTTCGACTATATTCTGAATAAGCTCACCGACGAATATTCCAAAGGTCTCCTGATGCCCGCGCCGGCCGCGGCTCCCGGGGAGAGGGAGTCCGGGCGGGACGACCGCCTATGGGTCGCCATTTCCGCCTCCAATAGCCGCGAGCGCACCAGGCTGCTGGAAGCCGGAGTGGATATCGTCGAGATCCGGAAAGACAGGGTTTACGGAGTCATCCACCGGGACGCCCTGTCTCAGTTGTCCGGCAGAGGCATCGGGGTACTGTCCCAGGAACCTCTCAGTCTGCATCTCGGCTCATTAAAAGATTTTCCGGCGGCGGACGCGGCTTACCATAACTTCAAGGAGACCACGGAATTGCTTAACGCCCTGGCCTCCAGGAATTCCGATGTCGCTTCCGTCTTTTCTATCGGCAAGAGCGTGGAGGGCCGCGACATCTGGTGCTTCCGGGTGAATTCGTCCGCGCGGGGTTCCGATCCAAGCGCCAAGCCGGGCGCCGTCTATATAGGCAACCATCACGCCAGGGAACATCTTTCCAATGAAGTGCCGCTTCTGTTCGCGGTGTGGCTGATGGATAACCGCGCCGTTCCCGAGGTTAAAAAATACATAGACACCCTGGACATCTACATAATCCCGATGCTCAACCCCGACGGCGCGGAGTTCGACATTAAAACCGGCTCCTATAAGTGGCAGCGCAAAAATAGGCGCGTCAATTCCGACAGGTCTATCGGCGTCGACCTGAACCGCAACTATGATTCCTGGTTCGGCGGGCAGGGTGCGTCCCATTATCCTTCGGCCGATACCTACTGCGGGCCTTCGGCTTTCTCGGAACCGGAATCCACGGCCGTTAAGAAGTTAGTGGAAGCGCGTAAGAATCTGCGGACCATGATAAGCTATCATTCCTATGCCAGCACTGTTCTCTACCCCTATGGCGGCAGCGAGGCCGAGATACCGGACGCGAGAGACCGGAAAGTGTTCGTTGATATGGCCGGCCGGATGGGGGCTCTTACCGGCTATCACCCGGAAAAGTCCAGCGATATGTATGTCGCAACCGGGGACACCTGCGACTGGGCCTACGATATCGGCGGGATCTTCGCTTTTACGATCGAACTGGAAGGCAACAGCTTTTATCCCGGCGCCGGCATAATCGACAGGGCTGTCAAAAACAATATCAAGGCGGCGGCCTATATGCTGAGCGTCACGGACGATCCGTATAAAACACTGCAGTAACCGGTATCCAGTAACCAGTGATCAGTAAGAAAAAATAAAAAACCCGGGGAATTCCCCCGGGTTTTTGTCGGGTGAAGTTACTGGAATTTACCGGTCACCGGTTACTGATTACCGGTTACCGTCCTTTACCTGAGCGTGAGTATATAGGACTTTACTTTTTTGCAGGGATAGTAGGATTCCTTGGTCTTGGCGAGGCCCGGTTTGCCCAGGTCGCTTTCCTTGTTGATATAAACATACTGTCCGGGCAGGCATTTGGCGAATTCATTGTCCAGGAACTGGTAAAGCCCCTTTACGTTGCTCAACGCCTTTTCAAAATTCAGCACAAAGGTGTCTTTAGACAGCCAGCCGCCGAAAGCGAAGCCCGCTGTTTTTCCGTCTATGGAGACCATGACGCCCCGCATCTGCAGCAGTTCAAAATCGCGCAGAGCGTTCAGGATTGCCTTGCGCTCGCAGTTCAGCATATCCAGGTGTTCCCCTATTTCCGGGTCGCGGGCCCATTCATCCAGCAGTCCGGCGCATCTGCCGCAGTTGGCGGGAGTGAGGGGCTCCACTTTGACTTCATGCGCGGCTATTATTTGTTTATTGAATTGTGCTATCAGGTTCCGCTTCTTGGAGAATTTATGCCCCTTGAGCCCGGCCAGGTCGGAAGCGCTGTAAATGTAATCCATGTAGCCAGGCTGTTCCCTGACCGTGAAGAATTTTTCCACTTCCGCCGTCCCGGCCGCCGACAGATAGTCTTCCGCGGCGTAATAATACTGCCGGTAGCCGAGCTTGGCCGCCCAGCCGGCCAGCTCCGCCGGAAGGGGGCGCCGAAATGGCCTGGTCAGCGGCAGCAGCAGGCGCCGGTTCTCCGGCTTTTCTATTTCAATTTCGGAGATAAAAAGCAGATCGCCCTCTATGCGGTAGTGGACGTCGTAGACGCAGTGGTTCCAGGCGATTATAGAAGAAAGGGAATATTCGCACAGGCTCCAGCCGTAGATGTCGAAAAAATCTCTCAGGGCCGGGTAATCTTCGGCTTTTAGTTTTTTAAACATGGTTCCTTTTCAGCATCATGGGGCGGGCGCGCTTTATCACTTTGAATCCCAGGGCCTCGTAGAACGCGCGGGAATCATTCTGCGCTATGAGCCCGATCCAGTTAATGCCGTCGGCCTTCAGGCGGTGTTTTAGTTTGAGTATTATTTTGGAGCCGAGGCCCCGCGACCGGTATTCTCCGGAGACGGCCACATCCTGTATATAGGCGTCGGAGACGCCGTCGCTTATGGCCCGGCCCATGCCTACTACGCGGCCTTTATCCAGGACGGCCAGGAAACAATGGCTGTTTCCGATAAGTCTGGCGGCCAGGGCAGGAGTGTCGCCCTTCCGCCACCAGCCCTGCCGGGCGTAAAGGGAAATGATGTCTTTGAGCGCCGCGGGCTCCGGTTTTTTCAGGAAGCGGAAGGAAATCATAGCCGAATTTTATGGTATCTAATTTGCGTCCGAATTGCTACCGTACCATGTCCCAGATTATTTTCGCCAGCAGCGCGTTCGCCACGAGGAAAAGCGCCGGGCGTATTATCCACGTTCCTTTTTTAAGCGCCAGATGCGAACCCAGATAATTGCCAGCCATCCCGGCCGCCGCCATGGCCAGCCCCAGCCTGATGTCCACCAGCCCCAGAACCAGAAAAGCGGCCAGGGCCGCGAGGTTGGAGACGAGATTAAGGAGTTTGCTCAGGGCGGTAGCTTTTAAAAGGTCGTAGCCGCAGAAGCGCGTGAAAGCCACGGCCAGGAAAGTGCCGGTTCCCGGGCCCAGCATGCCGTCGTAAAAACTGACGGCGAAAGCGATGAAACCGCCGCGTGCGAGCAGCGCGTTCTCGCCGAGGTCGGAGCTGTGGTCGGTCAGGCCGAGGCGGTGCCGCGAGATGATGAAAAACGCCACCGGGGGCAGGACGATTATCAGCAGATAGCGGATCATTTCCGGCGGCACAAGCGAAACGGCCCTGGCGCCCAGCAGCGAGCCGAGGGCGGCGAAGAAGACGAGGACGAACAGGAATTCTTTTTTGAAGCGGAGTTCCTTGAGGAATTTGAAAGCCGCGACGGCGGTGCCCAGGCTGGACGAGAGCTTATTGGTGCCGAGCAGGCGGTCAAGCGGGAGGCCGAAGTGGAGGTAAGCCGGGAGTGTTATAAGTCCGCCGCCGCCGGCCATGGAGTCGATAAAACCGGCCAGGAAGATAAGAAAGGCGAGAACAAGATAGTTGGCGTGGGAGCAGAGAAGTTCCATATATTGATTATACCCGAAAACCGGCCCCGCCCGCCCTATTTGTCTTGTCCCGTCTAAATAGGTAAAATCTTACGACAGCGCGGCCATATCTTTGCAGTCCGCCAATCTGAAAACGAGCGGGAGACCTGTATAATGGACACGGAAACAAATCTTCAGAATCTAAAAGACAAAATAGAGATAGCCGGCGGCGGGAAAAAAGTGGATCTCCTGCTTAAAAACGCCAGGGTCATAAATACTTTTTCCGGAGATATCCACAGGAACCATGTGGCCGTGCATAAAGGGAAGATAGTCGGTTTCGGGATCTACTCCGCCAAACAGACCATAGATCTTAAGGGCGCGTATCTCTCCCCCGGTTTTATAGACGGCCATGTCCATATCGAAAGTTCCATGGTCAAGATCCCCGAATTCGCCAAAGTGGTTCTGCCTCACGGCACCACTTCCGCCGTTATCGATCCGCACGAGATAGCCAATGTGCTGGGCCTGGACGGCATAAAATATATGCTGGCTTCGAGCGTCAACAGCGTGCTGGGCGTGTATGTGATGCTCCCCTCCTGCGTGCCCGCCACCAGGCTTGAGACCGCGGGCGCGGAACTGACCGCCCACGACCTGGCGCTTCTGCTGAATGACGAGCGCGTCCTGGGGATTGGCGAGATGATGAATTATCCCGGCGTCATTTATCAGGACGAGGAGGTTCTGAGAAAGATCGCCATCGCGAAAAACAAGGTCATTGACGGCCACGCGCCCATGCTGAGGGACAAGAAACTCTTTGCCTATGTTTCCGCCGGCATCCGTTCGGATCACGAATGCACGAACGTCGAGGAGGCCAGGGAAAAGCTGCGCGCCGGCATGTATATCATGATCCGCGAGGGCACGGCCGCCAAAAACCTGAAAGGCCTGCTGCCTCTGGTCAATTCCGAAAATTCCCGAAAGTTCGTCTTCGTGACCGACGACAGGCACCTGGACGATATCCTGCGCCAGGGTCACATAGATTATCTGGTCCGCACCGCCATACAGCTGGGCGTGGATCCCATAAGGGCCATCCAGATGGCCACCATCAACACCGCGGAATATTTCGGCATCAAAAATCTGGGCGCCATCGTCCCCGGTTATTGCGCGGATCTGGTGGTGTTCGACGACCTGAAGAAGCTTAAGATCTCGAAAGTGTTCAAGGACGGGAAGCTGGTGGCGCGCAACGGGGTGATAGAGCCCCGCGTCATCACCGAGTACGAGGGCAAGACCAGAGGCACCATAAACGTCAGGTGGATCGAGCACGAGGACTTCGCGCTGAAAGCCGGGGGAAAATACGCGAAAGTCATAAACATGATCCCCCATCAGATCGTGACGAAAGCCACTGTCGAACCGGTCAAGCAGGACGGCGGCTACGTCTCTTCCGACACCGAAAAGGATATTCTCAAAATAGCGGTGATAGAGCGCCATATGGCATCCGGCCGCGTGGCCCTCGGCCTGGTCAGGGGCTTCGGGCTTAAAAAAGGAGCCATAGCGTCGTCGGTCTCGCACGATTCGCACAATATCGTGGTGATAGGAACTCATGATGGGGATATGTACGCGGCGGCCGTACAGGTGGTCAAGATGCAGGGCGGGATAGTGGCCGCGCTGAACGGGCAGATCCTTGAGGCCCTGCCGCTGCCGGTGGCCGGCCTTATGTCCGACAGGAGCGCGGAATTTGTGCGAGAAAAACAGAGAAGACTTAACGAAGTCGCCAAAGTCCTGGGCTCCAAACTGGACGATCCGTTCATGGCCATGTCGTTCCTCACGCTGCCGCCCATACCGGAGATCCGGATCACCGACCGGGGAGTGATAGACGCGGTCAAGTTCAAGGTCACTCCGTTGTTCACGGAGAAATAGAATTGCCGGAGGCAGGGAGGTGATGAAGCAATGAAGCAAAAAAACAAAGGTTTGCGCTTTTTCGTCCTTACTTCATTACTTCCCGCCTTCTTGCTTCCTGTCATTTACTCCTCCCGGGCCGCGGCGGCCGAGCTTGTTCGCGGGCCTTATGTGGAAGCCGTCAGCGCCGGGATGGCTGTGGTGCGCTTCCGTACGGACGCGTCCACCGTCGCCTGGCTGACATACGGCGCGTATCCGGACTGCGAACGCTTTATGACGCTTTCCCCGCAGGTCAGAGAACACAAAATAGCGCTCTTCGGCCTTCTGGGAGACACCACTCACTGTTATCGCATCTATCTGCCGGACTCGGCGAGCACCGGCTCGTATAAAGCGGCGGAAAACGCGTTTAAAACGTTCCGCGGCGCCGATAAGCCCTATTTCAATTTTCTGGCTTTCGGGGATTCCGGCACCGGCTCCGAGGAGCAGCTTGAACTGGCCGGGCAGATGGAGAAATTTACCCCCGACTTTGTGGTGCATACGGGCGATATTCTGGAGGAAGGGCTTGACGCGGAGGCGGACGACCAGTATTTTGTCCCGTACAGAAATATGCTGGCGAAGTATCCTTTTTTCCTCGCCCTGGGCAATCACGACTACGGCAGACAGTACAGAAAAACCGGGGGCAAAAAATTCCTGAGGGAAAACTATATCCCGTTTCATACCATGCCTTATACCGGCAGCCCCCCGTACTATTATTTTTTCGACTCCGGGAACGCCCGCTTTTTTGTTCTTGATACCAACTATTTCCATGGCGCCAGGTGGGCGCAGCCGCTGGATAAGAGCTCCAGGCAGTATAAATGGCTGGAGCATTACCTGGCCCGAACCAACGCGGCCTGGAAGTTCGTGGTTCTGCATGAACCCCTCTATTCCACCGGGGCGCATGACCTGAGCGTGGAAGAAAGGGCGGTTCTGGCGCCCTTATTCGAAAAATATAAGGTGGATCTGGTTTTTCAGGGGCATGACCACGACTATGAACGGACCAGGCCGGTGAAAGACGAACTTGTGAACGAGCGGGAGGGGCTTATCTACATCACGCTCGGAGGCGGGGGGAGCCCGCTGTATTTTCAGCGCAATAAGGCCGACTGGTCCGAGAAATTCATGCCGGTCTATCATTTTGCCTATATCGAAGTGAAAGACGTGAATCTGAAAATGACCGTTTACGATAAGGACGGCCAGGTCATAGACACGCTTGAGATGCAGAAGTAAGGAACTATGGAAAGTTTCTCCGCTCTATTCGGTCCCTGGATAATAGGATTCTATTTCTTTCTTTTCGTTTCCATCGTTTTCCTTTACCGCGCCGATCCGGAATCGCGCAAGAAAATGCGGATGACGGCTTTTCTGACGGTGTGTTCGATAGCCGGAATACTGGCCGCTAAATTCCTGGGCGGGATCGCCGCCGCCGGTCTGGTGAAACTGCTGGCCCTGGCCGCCCGGATGTCAGCCATGATAGCCGCCGTAAATATCGCCGGCGTGTTCGTTTTTTCCCTGGTCATGCCCAGGCTCAGGACGGGAGTTTCAAAATTCATTGAAGATCTTATACTGGCGGGCGCCTATGCGGCCGCCGGGCTCGCGGTGATGTCGGCTTCCGGCGCCAACCTCAGCGGGATTCTGGCCACGTCCGCGGTCATGACCGGCGTGGTGGTTTTTTCCCTTCAGGACTCCCTCGGCAACATTATCGGCGGCATGGTGCTGCATCTTGAAAATTCATTCAAACCCGGCGATTTTATCCAAGTGGAGAGGTATGAGGGTATCGTGCGCGAGATCCGCTGGCGCCAGACTACGATCGAAACCCTGGACGGGGATCTGGTGGTGATCCCGAACATCATCCTTATGAAGAGTCTGGTCACCGTGCTGGGCCGGGCTTCGGGGAACATCCGCTTTCGCGCCGTTTCTTTTAACGTATACTACGACCGGGCCCCGGGTGAAGTTATCTCCGCCGTGGAGCGGGCCCTGCTCGAAGATCCGCCCGCCTGTGTCGCTCCGGCGCCGGCTCCCTACTGCGCCATAAAGGAATTTCAGCCTGATTGCGTCGCTTACGAGCTCCGGTATTATCTTTCAGACCTTTCCGCGCCCGGCAGAACAGATTCCAGCGTCCGCGTCAGGATTTATTACGCCCTCTCGCGCGCCGGGATCCAGCTGTCCGTTCCGTCCAGATCCGTGGTGGTAACGGAGGGCGCGGACGCCGCGGTGGAAAAAAACGCCAGAGCCGAACAGGAGCGCAGGCTTACAGCGCTTAAAAGCGTGGATGTCCTGCGCGTCTTGTCCGAAAGTGAGAGAAGCATTCTCGCCGGGCTGCTTAAACCGACGCCGTTCGCCGGCGGCGAGCTCATGATGAAACAGGGAGCGGTGGCCGACTGGCTTTACATAATTTACAAAGGCGGGGCTGAAGTGCGGCTGTATTCCGACGTGGGATCCGGGACTTATCGCGTGGTGAAAACGCTCGGGCCGGGGGATTTTCTGGGCGAGATGGGGCTGTTTGCGGGTGAGCCCCGTTCCGCCACGGCGGTGGCGTCAGGGGAAACCTGGTGCTACCGGCTGGACAGGGAAGGCTTCCGCGGCATCCTTGCCGGCAGGCCGCAGATAGCCGAGTCCATAGCCGCCATGCTTGCCGAACGGCGCGTGGAACTGGCCGAAGCCAGGGAAAAGATGGCCGGAGAAGGCGCCGCGCGCGGGTTGGGGCTGGAACAGCGGAACCTGCTTTCCAAAATAAGGAATTTTTTTAACCTCTGATTTTCTCCCCGCCTGAAAAAACACCCCGCGGAACCGGGGGATCCCCGACGGGAAAATAGCATTTTCCAATCCAAGGATGAGCATGATATCTCTCGTCGGTGCTCCGTCGGAGATTCTTAACCGTGCCTCCCTTTTGCGATAATCCAAGGTAACGGCAGGCCTGCAAGTTCGCGGGCCTGCCGGGGGTTGGGTTCCAAAAACCGGTGTCGGGCACACCGTGCCCGCACCTCCCGTCCTCGGGCGAGCCCAGTGTCCGCCGCGGACACCCCGCGCTTCGTATGCTCGGCCTCCGGAGGGTTTTTTCCACCCAATCCCCCGTCACCCGCTCCATTGATTTGCCTGCCGTGCTCCTTATTAAAGATTTTTATCATAGGTTCATCTCTCAGTCTGCACTTTTCTGAACAGTTCATACTTCTCTTTCTGCATAAGCCGTGCACATTCGTTGTCGCTCTCCGCCAGGGCGATTTTATCCAGCTGTTTAAAGGTAACGCCTTTTTTAAGATATCGCCTGGCATTCGCCAGCCTTTTAAGGGCTTCGTATGAGTGAGTATATTACCTAATAGCCTCACGTATAATTCCGCATAGCAGACAAATACGCTGAAAGAGTAATGTATGAATATGAACACAGTCACCCAGTGCCTTGTTCGTCAGGTAATGGAGCATTCAAGGGAGTGAAGCCACGAATAATGAGGCAGAATACTACAAGATTGTGGACGAAACCTCGGCGCGCTACGCTTCTTTGAAGAAAGTCGGCGCGGCAGAACTGAAGCATTTGACGGAGGAACTAAAAGGCGCGTGGAAACATATAAGCGAGCTGCTATGAATATTGCAAGAGGCTGGGTGGCGCGTTCTCTCATTCTGTTCTTAGCAGCGCTTGTGGTCGGAATTATTCTGAAAGAGGTGGTCGCTCCCCGGATTGTGCGGCGGCGGTTAATTTCAATAGTTCATGACAGTTGCAAAACTTGCGAGCTTTCGCTCAGCCGTGTTCATGTTTCGCTGCTGCCATTAGCTCTAAGCAGCAGTCGTGTCCGTTTTACCGGGGGGACGCCAAATGCGACCGTAGTTCATGCCGAGGCGGAGCGCGTTTACGTGCCATTCGCGTTTTTTCCGCTTTTAACGAGCCGTTTTCATGCCGGTCGAATTGAAATCGAACAGCCGGTGATTAAAATATCGGAAGGCGATCTGTATGTTTCTTCTTCTACCGATGACAGTTCTGCCCGACCGCTTGAGCTTGAGATAGAGGGCATCAAGGTAAAAAACGGTTCCTTTACTTACATTCGTGAACATCCTGTACGTAAAGGGACACTGAACGTTTCGCGGATAAATGTGGCCATGGGGTCTGTGGGCAGTTCTGACCGTCTTCGTGATACATACGTTGAGGCAACCGCCGACGGCCTGTTGGAAGAGTCCGGGCAATTCCACCTGCAGGTAAGGGCTAAGGTTTTCGCTAAAATTCCGGACGCCAATGTTAAATTACAAATTTCGGGGCAGGATCTCGCAACCCTGAACCCTTTCTTCAGGCCGAATGACGGAGTTCAGCTAAAGGGTATGCTTATTAACGCCCAAAGCGTAGTGGTTATTCGCGGATCGCGTCTCAACTCTTCCGCTTATGTGCGCTTCCGGAGACTTAGTGTGAAAATTAAAAAAACCGATGAGCGCAGCGCCCTTTCCGCGTTTTTTCAGACTCTCATGGCTTCCATCACAATGGGGAAACAAAACATTGATGGAGGGAATTATGACAGCCAGGGAACTGTGGATTTAGAACGGAAGCACAAAGAGACCATCATCAGTTTTACTCTAAGAGGGATGAAAGAAGCCGCAATGAAGGTCGCCTCTCAAGGCGGAAAGTAACTAATTTTAGAAAGCCGGTTCCTAAGGGTAAATGCCGGTAGACATAAGAAGGAAAAGGTGGTGGAATTTGTTGACGGAGGTCTGAAAGGGAGACAAAACAATGGAAAAAAAGAAACTTACGACCAACGCGGGAGCGCCCGTGGCGGACAACCAGAACATAATGACGGCGGGCAAACTTGGTCCGGCGCTGCTTCAGGATGTCTGGTACCTTGAAAAGCTGGCGCATTTCGACCGCGAAGTTATCCCGGAACGGCGCATGCACGCCAAGGGCTCAGGGGCCTACGGAACCTTTACGGTAACCCGCGACATAACCCGCTACACCAAGGCTAAGATATTCTCGGAGGTGGGCAAGAAGACCGAGATGTTCGCGCGCTTTTCCATAGTAGCCGCGGAGCGCGGCGGGGCCGACGCCGAACGCGACATACGCGGTTTTGCCATGAAATTTTACACCGAGGAGGGAAACTGGGACTTGGTGGGCAACAATACCCCGGTCTTCTTCATGCGCGACCCGCTTAAATTTCCGGACCTGAACCACGCTATAAAGCGCGACCCGCGCACCAATCTGCGCAGCGCGGCAAACAACTGGGATTTCTGGAGCTCTCTGCCTGAAGCGCTGCACCAGGTCACAATGACGATGAGCGATCGCGGCATACCGTATTCCTTTCGGCATATGCACGGCTTCGGCAGCCATACTTTCAGTTTCATAAATGCGAAGAACGAAAGATGCTGGTGTAAGTTTCACCTTGTAACACAGCAGGGCATAAAGAATCTTACCGATCAGGAGGCTGAAATCCTGATCGGAAAAGACCGCGACAGCAACCAGCGGGACCTCTACGAGAGCATCGAGCGTAAGGACTTTCCGAAGTGGACCATGTATATACAGGTTATGCCGGAAAAAGACGCGGCCAAAATGCCGTATAATCCGTTCGATCTGACCAAGGTCTGGTTCCACAAGGATTACCCGCTGATAGAGGTGGGTGTGATGGAACTCAACCGAAACCCGGAGAATTACTTCGCCGAGGTGGAGCAGGCGGCTTTCAACCCCGCGAACATTGTGCCCGGTATCGGATTTTCACCGGATAAGATGCTGCAAGGACGGCTGTTTTCCTACGGAGACGCGCAGCGCTACCGCCTGGGTATAAACCATCACCTTATACCGGTAAACGCCGCTCGCTGTCCTTTCCACAGCTACCACCGCGACGGGACTATGCGGGTGGACGGCAACCATGGCGGCACGCTCGGCTACGAGCCCAACAGCTATGGCGAATGGAAGGATCAGCCCGATTTCGCGGAGCCACCGCTGGACCTGGAGGGGGCTGCCGACCACTGGAACCACCGCGTTGACACGGATTACTATAGCCAGCCGGGTAAGCTGTTCCGCCTGATGACCCCGGCGCAGCAGCAGGTGCTGTTTGAAAACACCGCCCGCTCGCTGGGAGACTCCCCCGAAGAGGTTAAGCTGCGCCACATCGGTAACTGCATGAGGGCCGACCCCGCCTACGGTGCGGGTGTGGCTGAGGCGCTGGGGCTCCGGCTTCCCGAATTGGCGAAAGTTTGAACGCAATGAAATGATAAATAAAACATTCTCAGTACTCGTCTTGACGGCGGGTGTTCTGGCAGCGGTTCCAGTTCAGGCGCAGAAAACGGGGAAAAAAGGAGAAACTATGTTACAAACAGTACAAACTTACAAGGCTGCGGACTATCCGCGCCTTTCCAGGATGCCCGGCTTCAGTGTTCAGTTGGCAGCCAATCACATGAAGCTTTATCAGGGCTACGTGACCAATACCAACGCCCTGTCGGAAAAGCTGACGGCAATGCTTACGGACGGCAAGGAAAAGACTCCCGAATATGCGGAACTCAAGCGGCGTTTTGGCTGGGAGTTCAATGGAATGCGCCTTCACGAACTCTATTTCGGGAATATGGGATCAGATGGGATTCCGCAGCGGAGCGCCCAGGTCTACAAAACAATACTGGAGGACTTCGGAAGTTTTGAAACCTGGAAAAAGGACTTCATTGCCACCGGCTTGATGAGGGGGGTCGGCTGGGTGGCCCTGTACCAGGACAATGTCTCCGGCAGGGTATTCAATGTCTGGGTAAACGAGCATGACGGCGGTCACCTGGCCGGCTGTATGCCGCTATTGGTCCTGGACGTGTTTGAGCACGCCTATATCACCGACTACCAGTTGGAGCGCGCCAAATACATAGAGGCGTTCTTTAATGTGATAGATTGGGAGGCGGTCTCAAAACGCTGCGCTAAATAAGGAAAATCCCATGCCATACATTAATGTCGGTGAAAAAAATTCGGGCAGTATTGATCTCTATTATGAGGATCTGGGTACCGGGAATCCGGTAGTGCTTATCCACGGGTGGCCGCTGAGCGGCGCCTCCTGGGAGAAACAGGTTACGGTTCTGCTGGCTGCGGGATATCGCGTGATCACTTATGACCGCAGGGGGTTCGGGCAGTCCGGGAGACCTGTGACAGGCTACGACTACGACACCTTCTCCCTGGACCTGCACAAGCTCATTACAAAGCTCGACCTGCGCAATGCCGCGCTGGTCGGTTTCTCCATGGGCGGTGGAGAGGTGGCTCGTTATCTGGGCCGCTACGGGTCGGAGCGCGTGAGCAAGGCTGTGTTCATCTCTTCGGTGCCGCCGTTCCTTCTGAAGACGGCTGACAACCCGGAGGGGGTGGATGGCAGTGTCTTCGAGGGAATAAAAAAAGCCCTCGCTGCGGACCGGCCGGCGTTTCTTTCCGCCTTTCTTGCGGATTTCTACAATGTCAACCTCCTTGGCGGTAAACTTATCAGCAGCCAGGTTGTCCAGTACAACTGGAATGTCGCCGCAGGCGCTTCGGCCAAGGGGACGTTCGATTGCGTCTCGGAGTGGGGAACCGATTTCCGCGGGGATCTTTCGCGCATCGAGGTTCCCACGCTGGTAATTCACGGTTCGGCCGACCGGATACTTCCTATAGCCGCCACGGGAATCCGCACTCAGAAAGCTGTCAAAGGAGCCCGCCTGGTGGTGATAAAGGACGGACCGCATGGCCTGACGTGGACCCATGCGGAGCAGGTAAACCATGAACTGGTGGAGTTTCTAGGCCAGAAGGATTTGCAGGCTTATGTGAGCGGAAGCTCGGGGGTAACGTCGGAAAATAAAGGAGAAAAAAATGAAAAACAGTAAACTGCAATTGATGTTAGCTGGGCTTTTTTTGTGCGCGGCGGCTATTCCCGCTTTCGCCCAGGAAAAATCCAGGGAAGATAAGAAGCTGGAGGCCAGCGCCGCAGAACTGGACAAAAGCGCCGCCAAGCCTGAGGGGCAGCAGCGGGTGATTGCCAGGATAAAAACGGAGTTCGGAGTGGATGACGCCCGCGTGCAGAGTCTGCGCGACAAGAATATGGGGTATGGTGAGATCTCCATAGCGCTGGGCCTGGCTCAGGGCTTGCCTGGCGGCATTACGGATGCCAATGTGCAAAAAGTGATGGAACTGCGCCAGGGTCCGCCAGTTATGGGCTGGGGTAAAATAGCCAGGGATCTCGGTTTGAAACTCGGCCCGGTGGCAAGCAAGGTTCATAAGATGTCCGCCGAGGTGCGCAAACAGGAAAAAGGTGAGAAGGCGAATAAATACAAAAAAGAGAGTGGCGAAAGAATGGGGAAACCAGAAAAGCACGAAAGGCATGAAAAGATGGAGCGGCCGGAAAAGCCGGAGAAAGGCGGCAAGCATTAGCAGCCTGCGCGGCGACCATGAAATCTAGGGACAGCATGAAACCGGGCACAAATCCGAACACTGTTTTAGACCGTACGCTGTTTGAGATTTGCCGTCGATAGGCTGTTCACTAAAAGGTTTATTTTCGCTGCTAAAATTTGCTTTATCCGCGACGAGTATGCTATACTAACTCTGCGGGGTAGAGCAGCCTGGTAGCTCGCAAGGCCCATAACCTTGAGGTCGCAGGTTCAAATCCTGCCCCCGCAACCATTTCGAACCTGGAACAAGCAATATCAGGACCATACCCTGGGCGCAAGCCCGGGGTTTTGTGTTTGCAGGGGACGCTGCTTCCAATCTTCCCAATTCGAACTCTTAGTGCATTCTTTCCTGGACTGAATCCATTTTAGGAAGTTAGGAAGCAGCGTCCCCTAGGGACGTGAATTCCGCGAAGAAGCAAGGCGGTTCTTCTGCCGTGCGGCAACGGTGAAAAATGTCTTGCTCTGAGAGGCAAAAGGAAGGTAAATTCAACCATCCGGCAAAAGGTTTTGTTACCTGATATATATAATAATTTGTTTTAATATAGGAGGCGGGGGGATGAATTGCACACCCGGCGGAATTTCACACGACGCACAGGATTTTATGGCTCAGCTTGAACACATTGAAGCAATAGAAAAACAGCTCTGGAACGCGGCCGACACTCTTCGTGCCAATTCCAATTACGCGAGCAACGAATATTTCATGCCGGTGATGGGCCTTATCTTTCTACGGCACGCCTATAGTCGCTATTTAGGCGTCAAAGACCAGATTATAGCGGACCTGCCCAAACGCGGTGGGAAACCTCGCGAACTGACTAAGGCAGATTTCTCCCAAAAAACCGCGATTTTCCTTAGGACTGAAGCGCAATTTGACCACCTCGTTTCTCTCCCTGAGGGCGCAGACCGGGCCAAAGCCATTATAAAGGCGATGGAGTCCATAGAGTCCGACTACAAAACGCTGGAGGGAATATTGCCCAAACAGGATTACCAGGAAATTTCCAACGAGGTCCTGGGTAATCTTCTGAGAATGATGAATCCGGACGAGCTTAAAACCGCTTCCGGCGATATTTTTGGTCGCATTTACGAATACTTTCTTACCCAGTTTGCCGACCAGAAGGCGCATGACGGCGGTGAGTTCTTCACCCCTGTCTCGCTGGTCTCTCTTATCTCCAATGTGCTGGAGCCTAAAAAAGGCATAGTTCTGGACCCTGCCTGTGGCTCCGGCGGAATGTTTGTGCAAAGCGCGCATTTTGTGGAACGCCTTAAGGAAAACCCTTCCGAAAAGCTCACCTTCTACGGTCTTGAAAAAAACGCCACTACAATCCGCTTGGCGAAGATGAACCTGGCCGTCCACGGTTTGCAGGGCAACATAGAAAAAGCCATCACCTATTACGAGGACCCACACGAATTGCTCGGTAAGTCCGATTTTGTAATGGCCAACCCACCGTTCAATGTGGATGAGGTAGACGCTGAAAAGGTCAAACGCGATCCGCGTCTGCCTTTTGGGCTACCGGGCGTGAATCAAAATGAAAAAGTCTCCAACGGCAATTACCTGTGGATAAGCTATTTCTACAGCTACCTTGCCAAAAACGGCAGAGCGGGATTTGTAATGTCCTCTCAGGCTTCCAGCGCGGGGCGCGACGAGGCCAAGGTACGCCAGAAGCTTATCGAAACTGGCGCGGTGGACGCTATGGTGGCCATCCGCTCTAACTTTTTCTATACCCGCACCGTGCCCTGCGAGCTTTGGTTCCTGAACAAGGCAAAGCCCGCCCAGCATAAGGACAAAGTTCTTATGCTGGACGCACGCAATGTATACCGCAAGGTTACGCGCAAGATTTATGACTTCAGCCCTGAGCAGTTGAACAATCTTCTCTCAATAGTCTGGCTCTATCGTGGAGAGCAGAAGCGGTTTACCGACCTTGTTGCCGGGTACATGGAGCGCACTCTGGCGGAAGCCTCCACCTGTATTGATGACGCCGGTAGCTCTGCAAGGCCAATTCAGGACTACGTCAATAACTTATTCCAGTTGAAGAACCATTTGGAGTCCCTGGCATCTGATTTTAAGAAGGTAACGACCCATGCGGAGGCGTTAAAAGAATTTTTTGATGAACTGCAAATCTTTACTGCCGATGCCGTTGTGGCTTATAAAGCCCTGGTTCTCTCCGAGAAACGCAAATGGACTGATGTGTATCGTAAGAAGGGCGACCTTAATAGCGCGGTAAAAAGCTTCTCGGCCTTGGATAACGCCACCCGGGACCTTGTAAAGCAGGCCGATCTGGTTTACAAACTCGGAATAAGGGTATATGACATCGCAGTAAAGGATCCGGGTAAGTTGGGAATAGGCTACTCTTCCGAGGCCCGCAAGGCCGCTGATGCCAGACGCACCGTATTGGTTGAGCAGTTAAAACAGGTCCATTATTTCTATAAGCAGGCGGCATGGCTTACCGAGCGCTTCCCGGAAGCGAAGTTGAGAGATGTTTCCGGCCTGGTGAAGTTGGTGGATAAGGCCGAGCTTGAGAAAAACGACTGGAGCCTGACGCCAGGGCGGTATGTGGGTGTGGCCCCGGAAATAGAGGATGAGAGTTTTGATTTTGAGGAAGTCCTGCGCGATATACATGTAGAACTGGAAGGCCTGAACGCCGAGGCCGCAACTCTTGCCGCCAAGATAAAAAATAATTTTGAGGAATTGGGGATATGAGTCTTACCCCTCATAAGCTTGGAGAGATTGCGACTATTACTTCAAGCAAGCGTATATTCTTTAATGAATATGTGGACTCCGGTGTGCCATTTTATCGCTCTAAGGAAATTATCCAGTTTTTCAACAATGAAACAAACAGTCAGCCGCTGTATATTGCCGAAGCAAAGTATTCGCAGATAAAGGAAAAGTTCGGTGTTCCCAAAATCAATGATTTGCTTTTAACGTCAGTCGGAACGATTGGTGTCCCTTATCTGGTAAAAGATGACAATCCATTTTATTTCAAAGATGGAAACCTAACGTGGTTCCGAGATCTTGAAAAAAAGGTCGTACCAAAGTATTTTTTCTATCTGCTTCAGACCCCATCAACCCGCTCATTGTTGAATACTCGTGCCAAAGGTTCTTCGCAACCAGCGCTAACAATAGAATCACTTAAAGACATAGAACTTGCATTCCATAATTTAGAAGCACAGAGAAAAATAGTGGATATCCTGTCTGGATATGATGACCTGATTGAGAATAACCGACGGCGGATAGAGTTGTTGGAAGAGTCCGCCCGGTTGCTCTACCGCGAATGGTTCGTCCATTTCCGCTTCCCCGGCCATGAACATTCGGAAATTAAAGACGCGTTGCCATCCGGGTGGATAAAGGCGAAACTATCTGACGTCGCAGATGTTAATCACAGAACGATCGGTAGAAATTACCAAGGCCCGATAAAATATATCGATATCTCTGCTGTTACACCGGGAAGGATTAATTTAGCTCAAGAATATGATTTTGCAGAAGCACCTAGTCGGGCACAGCGTGTGGTGAAACATGGTGATATTCTTTGGTCATGTGTGCGCCCTAATCGAAGATCGCATGCAATAGTCTGGAAGCCTGCTGAAAATCTAATTGCCTCGACCGGCTTTGCTGTTATTACTCCGACACATTTACCCACATCCTATTTATATCACGCCATAACAACCGATGATTATGTGGGATACCTTTCGAACAATGCCCGTGGAGTGGCATATCCTGCGGTTACTGGAACAGATTTCGAAAATAGTCGTATAGTAAAGCCGCTCCCTCAAATTGTGCAGTTATTTGATGATATCGTGGAGCCCGTGCTTACCCAAATCTATATCCTGAATGAGGGGAATGTGCGGCTTGCCCAATCCCGCGATATACTTCTACCAAAACTAATGAACGGCGAGGTTGCCGTATGAGCCAATATACCGAAGATTCGTTGGTTCAAAGGACCACGGCAGACTATCTTAAAGATAGCCTCGGGTGGATCTCGGTATATGCCTACAATAACGAGGATTTTGGTCCGGCCAGTCTTCTGGGACGGGCGTCAGACAAGGAAGTGATTCTAACCCGCTCACTCCGGAAAAAGCTGGAAGAGTTTAACCCCGGGTTGCCCGACGATGTGTATGCATCAGCAGTGCGCCAGGTAACCGAAGCCGGCCTCAGCCAGAGCATCCTAACCAACAACCGGGAAAAATACGAACTCCTTAAAACCGGCGTAAAGGTGCCATTCCGCAACGCCGCCGGTGAACATAAAACTGAAACCCTGCGTGTTTTTAATTTTGACGAACCGGAAAAGAATGAGTTCCTTTGCGTGCGCGAGTTGTGGGTACGCGGTGATCTCTACCGCCGCCGTACCGACATAATCGGTTTTGTAAACGGAATCCCGCTGCTTTTTATCGAGTGCAAGAACATCCACAAGGACGTTAAAGCCGCCTATGAGAAAAACCTTGCGGATTACAAGGACACCATCCCGCATTTGTTCAGCCACAACGCCTTTATAGTCCTGGCTAACGGCACCGAAGCCAAATTGGGCTCCGTGTCCGGAAAATTTGAGCATTTTCATGAATGGAAACGACTTTCCGAAGGGGAAACCGGCATTGTCGGCATGGAGACCATGCTTAAAGGCATCTGTGCGAAGTCCAACTTCATGGATTTGTTCGAGAACTTCATTGTCTTTGATGATTCGGCCGGCAAGCAGGCCAAGATCATCGCCAAGAACCACCAGCACCTGGGTGTGAACCGTGCTTTTGAGGCCGTAATACAGCGCAAGGCGCGTTCTGGTAAGCTGGGTGTTTTTTGGCACACACAGGGTTCCGGCAAAAGCTACTCCATGGTCTTTTTTACCCGAAAAATACACCGCAAGCTCGGCGGAAATTTTACGTTCCTTGTCTGCACCGACCGGGATGACCTGGACTCCCAGATATATAAAACTTTTGCCGGGTGCGGCCTCGTAGATAATGACACCGACCCCTGCCGCGCTGCAGACGGTGACCACCTCAAAGCTCTTCTAGGCCAGCACAAAGCGTATGTGTTCACTTTAATACAGAAATTTAACCAGGATGTGGCACCTGAAAACGGATATTCGCTGCGGGATGATGTGATAGTAATTACAGACGAGGCGCACCGCACCCAATACGGGCGGCTCTCCCTGAATATGCGTAATGCCCTCCCCAACGCCAGTTATATTGGTTTTACAGGTACGCCCCTATTCAAAGACGACGAAATAACAAAGCGCGTGTTTGGCGACTATATCTCCACCTATGATTTTCAACGCGCAGTTGATGATAACGCCACTGTCCCGCTCTATTACGACGCACGGGGAGACAAGCTGGGAATTGAAACAAATGATCTCAATGAGCGTGTTGCCGCTAAGCTGGAGGAGTTGGAATCGGACGATATAGACGTCCAGCAGCGTTTAGAGCGTGAGCTGTCCCGCGATTACCACATAATTACCGCTCAAAAACGACTGGACCAGGTGGCTAAGGATTTCGTGGAGCATTATTCAAATGCCTGGGAATCCGGCAAGGCTATGCTGATCTGCATAGATAAAATCACCTGCGTGCGGATGTATAACCTGATTACTCAATACTGGCGGGAGAACATAAAGGAGTTTAAGACCAAACTCGGGCGAATAACCGACGAACAGGAACTTGCCGAACGCCAACGCCAGCTTGAGTGGCTGCAGGAAACCCAGTTTGCGGTAGTGGTAAGTGAAGAACAGGGGGAAGTGGATAAGTTCCGGAAATGGAATTTGGACATCACAAAACATCGCCGGCTCCTTAAAAATGGCCTGGACATTCCGGAAAGGCTTCGTAATAAGCCGGAGTTCGCCGGAAAACAGCGCATGGACGCCGACTCCGCCTTCAAAGAGCCGGAGCATCCGTTCCGGGTGGCCATTGTCTGCGCCATGTGGCTAACCGGCTTTGATGTGCCGAGCCTGGGGACGCTATATCTGGATAAACCGCTAAAAGCTCATACCCTCATGCAGGCCATAGCCCGCGCAAACCGCGTTTATGAGGGGAAAAACAACGGGCTTGTAGTCGATTACTGTGGAATCCTCAAAAACCTGCGTGCAGCACTCGCTGTTTTCGCGGGCACAGCTGATTCCTCTCGTGGCGACGGCAGCGATGCCGATCCGGCTAAGCCGGAAGAGGAACTATTAGAGGAGCTTAAAGAAGCCATTTCCTATGTTCGCATTTTCCTGACTGATCGCGATGCTTCGCTGGATGACATTATCACGAAAACCTCTTTTGCCCGTAATGCGGCGATTCTAGCAGCCAAAGAGGCCGCAAATGAGAATGATGAGACCCGCAAGCGGTTTGAAATAATGTGCCGGGAGGTTTTTAAGAAATTCAAGGCGTGTATTAACATCTTCGGGGTAAACGATTTTCGTAAGGACTATGACGCCATTAACATCGTGTACCGCAGCCTGCAGAAAGACCGTGATGAGGCAGATATTACCGACATAATACGCCAGCTGCATGCCATTGTGGACGATGTCATCACTACTCAGGGTGCGGCTCCATGCAAAGACAGAAAAATATTCAATATCGCCGCGATTAATTTTGACCGCTTGCGCGAGGAATTTGAGCGATCACCGGCAAAGCGGACCACAGTGCAGGGGCTTAAAGAGGCTATCGCTTGCCGTCTCCAAAAGATGCTGGCTCGCAACCCTCTGCGAATGGACCTCCAGCAGGATTACGAAAGGATTCTTGCTGAATACAACCAGGAAAAGGACCGTGCCACGATAGAGCATACCTTTGAAGCCCTGCTTAAATTTGTCCAGCAACTTGATGAAGAGGAAACACGGTCTATTCGGGAGGAGTTGGACGAGGAAAGCCTTGCCATATTCGATCTCCTCAAAAAGCCGGAATTATCCGCGCCAGATATTAAGCGCATAAAAAAAGTAGCGGTGGAGTTGCTGGGGACCCTAAAGGCTGAGAAACTGCGTATAGACCACTGGCAGGAAAAGGAAACCACTCGCGATTCAGTCCGCATAGCGATACATAATTTCCTCTACAGCGACGACTCCGGCCTTCCCGCGCCAGTTTACACCGAGGCCGATATAGAGCAGAAGACCGCCGCCGTGTTCCAGCACGTCTATCGCGTGTATCCGACGGTGCCATCGCCGTACTATCATTGAGAAATGGCTGGTGTTGTTGAAAATTTAATGAGGTGGAAGTGATATATGCGAATTCTAAGTATTGATGGTGGCGGGTATCTCGGATTATCAACCGCCACTTTCATTGAAGGGATAGAACAACACTTTGGGAAATCTTTTGCATCAAACTTTGATCTTTTTTGTGGCACTAGTACTGGGGCCATTATTGCTCTCGCATTGGCTTCCGGGCTTTCGGGCAAGGAGATACACAGTCTTTATGAAGATTTTGGCCCCAAAGTATTTAATAACCGAATCCCAGGCCGAAAACAAGTGCGAATCTTCTGGGGATTTCTTTTTAGTCGATATAGTAATAAACCTCTTCGGAACAGTCTACAAGCAACATTCCAAAACCGGACACTTGGCGATCTTTATGCCGCCAACAAACGCGTACTGATTACCGCCTTTTCCTTGACTACAGGGAGACCAAGGATATTTAAGACAGATCATAGTCCCGAACTTTCACGGGATAATAAACACTTAATCTGCGATATAGCTCTTGCAAGTTCCTCTGCCCCTACCTATCTACCTTTAGTCAAAATAGCCGATCCCACAAATGGTGCCATTGAGGCATACTGTGATGGAGGAGTATTCGCGAACCACCCGGCACTTTTAGGTTTTACTGAGGCGCTTTATCATTGCCGAGTGGAGGCAAAGGATATCCAGGTTTTATCGCTTTCAACGCCTAGGGCAAGTCTGGCCGAGCATGAATCTAGTAAAACTATAATGGAACGCCAACTGAATCGAGGAGCGCTGGGATGGGGGTGGAATGGCAAGCTCGCCAATATTTTTATAGATGCTAACTCAAGTATTACACATGAAACGCTTCGTCGCTTGGTGGCGAGATCACCAGGCGCGGTTTACGAACGCATTCTGCTGAATAAACCTGAAGGGGTAGAAATAGATACGACTCACGATGCAGCAACACGCACTTTACGTCAAATTGGATTTGATGCGGCGGGACAAGGAGAGGTTCGTGCTCGTATCGCATCATTCTTTCCAAACTAGGAGATATAATAATGGCTAATGTACAGAAACAGTTCGAGGAATTCCATAATAAAATCCGCGTCGACGACTATGATTCTCTCCGCGAAAAGCGTGATATTGTCCTAAAGCGCCTGCGGAAGCATCTCAAAGAAAACAAACGGCCTGGTTTTGATGAACTACTCCAGGGGAGTTATGCTATGGGTGTTGGTATCACGCCTATTAAAGAGTTGGAGTATGACATGGATATTGGGCTCAGATTTGAAATCAATTATCAGGATTATAATGCCGCTGAAATTTCAAAGTGGGTCTATGAAGGTGTCGAGGATCATACCGACAAGGTCGAACAAAAAGGGCCCTGCATACGAGTCACTTACGCCCAAGGTGGGTACCACCTCGACTTGGTATGCTATGCGTGGGAGAAAAACTCAAACAGTGGAATATTTAAGCTCGCGCATAAAACTAAGGGCTGGAAACCTGCAGATCCCCCGGGTCTTTTGGAGTTTGTTGAAAAAACACGAAAACCGTTTGATATTGCGAAGGATTCTGCGACCCAGACCGACCAGTTTCGACGCTCAGTTCGATATCTTAAACGGTGGAATGATGAGGCCATCCCAAGGGAGTCTGATACAAAACCGACAGGGCTGTCTTTTATTCTCCTCTGCGCGGAGCACCTCTCTCCTACTGTTGCCGCAAGCGGCCAGTCAGATGACCTCACAGCACTGCGTAATTTTGCACTTTTAATGGCAAACACTACGGGGCGTTTAGTTGCTAAAAAACCCACTCCGGAGTATGAGGATATCTTGGCCAAGTTGCCGGATGCCGAAATGAATGCGTTGAAGTCCCGATTCGAGAGTCTAGTAAAGATTCTTGGCAATGCGGCTAAGGAAACCGATCCCATAAAAGCATGCGAACTGCTCCAGACGGTCTTTGGTAAGGATTTCCCTGTTCCCACAGCGGAGGAAACCGCTGCGAGGACGTCAGCCCCGGCTATAATAACCTCCAGTTCTTCTGCATAAATTAATATGGATCGCATAGAGGCTCAGAAAGTCTTCCGTGATAATGCCACAAATGAGGCAAAGGAAGAGCTTAAAACATTAGGATTCCGTCCTGATGCGGCGACCCGCTGGAATAGAGAAGCGACTCCCGCAAGTGGCGGACAAGCCATCTCAGTCACAATTCCCGACAGATTCCCTGACAGCCTTCCCGAGATATTTGTATCCCGGGGGCAACTTTCGCGGAGAATACCGCATGTGGAACCAAATGGGAAAATATGTATTGCACAGGAAGGTGCTGTTCTCTTAGACACGGGGCGTCCTCGTGCAATTGTTCGTGATGCTATTAAGCTTGCGGAAATTACCTTGACCCGCGGACTCGCTGGTGAATTAGATGCCGATCTGCACGAGGAATTCTTAGCGTATTGGAATAGAGGCTGCGCCTGTAAGATTATATGGTTTTCCCCTATCCGAAAGGAGGCGGGCGAGATTACGTTGGTGGCTCTCGACGTGGGGGACTCAAACTTCTGTAAAAATATTGTCGGCCCAAGTTATGAGGAGATTGATGCTTGGGCGAAGAAAATTAATAAACGAGTGCGTTCTTTCGGCAAGGCTTTTTTTATTCCACTTCATACGCCCTTTCCTCCACCTGATTTCGATGAACAGTTGTCGGTTGAAGGATTTCTGGAACAAATAGAGGACTTGTGCGATACTTCTGACTTTGATGCGCTTATAGAGTGGCTTACCACAGTTACAACTCCAGCCACCATTATCGTTTCGATTCCAGCTACCGACAAGAGTGGCAGTGTTTTGTTTGGGTTTGCAATACCTCGAATAGACTCACTCTATCACACACGCATGAATCTTCGTCCCAAGCATGCGGCCCAGGATATTGAATATATGCCAGGCATGCCAATCAAACGAATAGAAGTCGAAAGGCATGATTCTGATTTTATTACTACGCGCGGCGGAGCTTTTGATATTCTCCGAACAAAGACAGTGGCCGTAATAGGTTGCGGCGCACTGGGTTCACAGGCTGCAAAGTGCCTTGCCCTAGCTGGAGTGGGCAAGCTAAGGCTTATAGATCCCGAAACATTTGCTCCAGAAAATCTTCATCGACACCTTCTTGGCGCAGGCTGGATTGGGACCAGCAAGGTAGTCGGTATTGAAAAAGAATTATCTTCTGCCCTCCCAAACCTTACAGTGGAAGCACGTCCACACTCAGCGGAACAAGTCCTGCATGATGAGCCAGCTTTTATATTGGGAAGTAGTGCAATCCTAATTGCAACTGGTGATGAGACTTTGGACCGCGTTTTGAATGATTTACTCGTAGATGGTCCACCTTCCATCTTCTCCTGGATTGAGCCATTAGGTATTGGTGGCCATGCATTATCTACGCGAAATTCTGGAGAACGAGGGTGTTTCGAATGTCTTTATGAACCGATTAATGGGGTTCGATTAGGGAATGTATCATCCTTTGTTCGCCATGGTCAGGAACTTGCCCGTTCATTTGCGGGATGTGCAGGACGATTTATGCCTTTTTCCGCACTTGACGCAATTCGTACAGCCACCGAAGCCTCTCGCTTGGTAATCGAAGCATTGGCTGAGGATTCACCAAAAAACACTCTTGTCAGCTGGTATGGAGACCCACAGGCCCTTATTGCTGCAGGCTTTACTGTATCCGACCGCGCTGCGCGCTTTTTACCTGGTCAGACGATAAGGACGTCCAATTTTGCACGATTGGATTGTAAAATCTGTGGCTAAAAATAAAACACTCCTTTTTTCGCGTCCGATGGATGGAATGCTTTCAGTACAACCTGAAGCCATAGCGACGATAGTCCGCTATTCAAAGCCAGATGGTGAACATTCTGAGGCAGGTGGCGTGCTTTTAGGGAGACTTATTCTTGAATCAAGAGATGTTGCCATCGATCGTGTAACAGAGCCTTTCGAAGCGGACAAACGCAGTAAATTCCATTTTTGGCGATCTCGTATGCCGCATCAGAACATCGTAGATCAAGCCTGGAAGAATTCCACGGGAACATGTATTTATCTGGGAGAATGGCATTGCCATCCAGAGGATGACCCACATCCCTCCAAACATGACTTAGAAAACTGGGCTAAGATTGCAAGAACTGCCAGCTACGAACAAGATTTTCTTTTTTTCGTAATCGCCGGATATACACGAATACGTGCCTGGGAGCTAAATAAAGCCAGAATCAAGCCGACGGAGTTGCTTGAAAGTGAGTGTGGAAGATAAGAGAGGAAAATGATGAAAAACCATGTCATTGGTGTAATGAGCATCTGCCTTATTTGTGCGGGTTGTGCAAGCCGGCAATTATTGCGTCCAGTAAACACACAGGGGGCGGAGAATCTTAGGAACCTGAGTGCAAATATTGAGATAATTCGAGGAACATATATTCCTGTCATGGGCGCTTACTTGGACTTCAAAATCCAACAGCTTCGTGTGGCGAAACAGAACGAACTATTGGCAGGGGGAATAAAACTGTCTCCAGAAGCGCAAATTCAGCTTGAATTTTATACCCGCGACCAGCAGGCAAAGAAAAAAGAGGTGCTGGATTTGCTTCAGGCATTGCTAGATACGTTGAAGGAGCAAACCGATATCGCTACAGTCCATCTTGATGCCTACAAGAGTTTTGCTGAAAGCGGAAGATTGAGCGATGCCGTTGCTGCGCAACTGCAAGACTCTAATTTCCAGATAAAGGCGTTGTCTATGCTCAAAATGGACCCGGTGAAAGCAAAACGAGTGCAAGAATTACTGTCGGAATTATCGAGGTAATGGAGGCGAGTTATGTCAAATAACACTGAGGAACAGGAAACAGCCGTTGCGGGACTTCCCGCTGAAGTTCAGGAACAAGTAAAAAATCTAGTGATGTTAGTTGCGACCCAGCAACAAGAGATTGCCTTATTGCGCTCCCAGCTTGCGGGGTTTATGTCAGTAGGAGGGCCTCAACCATCACAATTGGCTCAGGCTTTTTCTAAAGCCTCTCGTAATACCTTTGGGAAGGATGATGCTACTGAGGCAGTCGCAAACCTTAAGGAAGAGCTTCAAAAACGGGATCAATGGGTTTCGGCAGTAGTGAAGTCTTTTCGCTTTGCGAAAGAAGTAGTGACAATACTGAAATAGAATTGCTGTTATTTTACGATAATGACATTGCCTGAGTTATTGCCTGATAATAACGAGTTCAGGGAAAAATCGCGGCGGTTCTGGTCTAAGAAGTATGGACGAGAACTGTCTATGGGAGAGATTGACGAAATATATCGTAATCTCACCGGCTATTTTAATCTTCTTCTGCGTTGGAAGCATGAAGACGATGCCAAGAATGAGAAGAAAATGTGATCTTCCCACAAATTCAGTCTATGTCGAGTTTTTATGCATGATGAGCTTGAGCACGCAGAGCTTGAAATAAAACGTCTCCAACAGGAAAATGAGGAGCTTCGCAGGCGTTTGGGAATGGCCGCCGATGCTCCCACGCCGGCCTATACAACGGAAGCCCCGGAACTTCCGTTGATAGCAGACTCTTTGCCGTCGGTTGCACAAAACTCAGCGCCAGAGGATAAGATTAAGCTGTTCCGCTCTTTATTCCGGGGCAGGGAAGATGTCTATGCTGTTCACTGGGTCAATGAGCGAACGGGCAAGAAAGGCTATTCTCCGGCTTGCGAAGACCCTTACAGCCTCCAGAAGGGAAAGCCTCGCACCTATTTGCCACTGACAGACCATGTGATCGTGAATCACTTTGAAGGGACCCAAACTGCCGGGGTGTTCCCTTTGCTTAAAGATAATTCCTGCTGGTTCCTGGCCTGCGATTTTGATAAGGAAGGCTGGCAACTGGATGCCGTAGCCTATATAGAAGTTTGTAAGCGGTATGGTATTCCCGCCTATTTGGAGCGATCACGCTCAGGTAATGGCGGCCATGTCTGGATATTCTTCTTCGCGCCGGTATCGGCTGTTTCCGCTCGGCAGCTTGGGATGAGGATTTTAAGGGTAACCATGGATGTCCGGGGGGACCTGGACCTCGGCAGTTATGACAGATTCTTCCCCAATCAGGATTTTGTGCCAAAAGGCGGCTTTGGAAATCTTATAGCCTTGCCGTTCCAAGGTAAATGCCGCACCATCGGTAATACTGAATTCCTCGATGTTTCCACTACGGAATTAAAACCATATCCCGACCAGTGGTCTTTTTTAAGTGGCATCCAGCGACTCACTCCACAACAGCTGGATGCTTTACTTGAAGTTATACCGTCTGTCACTATCGGCCCCGGCAAAGTCGAAGCCACGTCTGAAGCTATAAGAGCCAGATATCCGGCCCCTAAACAAATCCGTTGCGCGATGTGGTCGTCTTTCAGTCTCGAAAAGTCTGGTATTCCACCCTGGATGCTGTCCAAATTAAAGCATCTTGCCTCTCTGCATAATCCGGAGTTTTACAAAATGCAGAAACTCCGCCGGTCGACGTACATGCTCACCCGATTTATCAAATGCTACCGTGAAGATTTTAGCCATTTCCACCTGCCACGTGGAACCCGGCAAGACGTTGAAGAAATAGCCCGACAAGCTGGAAGCGAGCTTCTATGCGTGGACCGGCGCAAAGTGCCGGAGCCACTCTCATTGGAATTTCACGGTAAATTAAGCCCTGACCAGGAAAAAGCGGCTCAAGCCGTCCTGCGCGAAGACATGGGGCTTCTTGTCGCGCCTCCCGGGGCCGGTAAAACGGTAATGGGCTGTTTCGCCATAGCCAAGCGCAATCTGCCGACCTTGATTTTGGCCCATCGTAAGCCCATCCTGGAACAATGGCGCAAACAGCTTACAACACTTTTAGGGCTGGAGCCTTTTCAAATCGGCCGGATCGGAGGCGGTAAAAAGGAACAAAACGGTATTATTGACCTAGCGACGCTCCAGACTTTGGCGCGTCTTGAGGATTTGCCCGCGCTTTTCTCTAAATATGGGTTTATCATAGTTGATGAGTGCCACCACATACCTGCGGCGACTTTTGAAGCCTGTATAATGGAGGCCCCCACCAAATATATTCTGGGCCTCACAGCCACTCCTTACCGCCGGGATGGATTGCAGGATATACTTATCATGCAGTGCGGGCCAGTTCGCCATAAAATGTCGGAACAGATGAGTGATCTTCCGTTGCAGTTGAATATCCGAGAAACCGAGTTTGTGTGTCCGACAGACGTGGAGACGCCAATTCAGGAAGTTTTCCGCAGTATTGTGCATGACGAGACGCGCAGCACGTTAATAGAGCAGGACATATCCGAAGCTTTGAAGCAAGGGAGACGCTGCCTGGTCTTAAGTCAGTGGAATGAGCATTGCCAGGCTTTGGCCGGCAAACTGACGCAAAAGGGGAAGACTCCGTTTGTCTTAAGCGGAACCCAGGGCAAGAAAGAGCGTGCCGCAATCTTAAAATCAATCCAGGACACCCCGCAAGACAAAGACTTAATCGTCGTCGCAACCGGACAGTATTTGGGAGAGGGCTTTGACTGTCCCCAGCTAGACACTCTTTTCCTCGCTTTCCCTGTATCTTTCAAAGGTAAACTTATACAGTATGTGGGACGCATTATGCGGGAGCACCCGTCAAAAAACCGTGTGCTCGTCTATGATTACCGGGATTCGCAGGTCCCCGTCTTGAATAAAATGTATGCGAACCGCATGAAAACATATAAAACCATGGGCTTTAATAATCAGAAGGAGACTCTGTTATGACCAAAATCCCCGAGTTTTTGCGTCAGGAGGAATCTGAGACGTTGGAATTCAAAGAGGCATTCGGCAAGGAAGCTATTGAAACTATTGCCGCTTTTGCTAATACAAGAGGCGGTGCGCTGCTTATTGGGATAAATGACAAAGGAGTAGTAATCGGAGTCCCATCCACGAAGAATGCGCTGAAAGATTGGGCGAATCACATTTCCCAGGCGACCGGCGGTTTGCACCCGTCCATTGAGGCGGGTGTGGTTAAGGGTAAGAACGTGGTTGTGATTCAAGTAGAAGAACATCGCATCAAGCCCGTTATGTGCCACGGTCGCGCTTTCATACGGTCCGGGTCCACCACGCGCCAGATGACGCTTGAAGAAATTACCAGGTGCGTATTGGCGAATGCGGGGGTGACATGGGATGCGTTGCCTGAACCCCGCGCCAATGTGTCGGATATCTCCATGTCAAAGTTCAAAGCCTTTATGGACACCGCTAAGCAAGAGAAGCGGCGATCTATCCCCGCCGGAACGTCTCACGCCGAACTCCTTGAGAAGCTGGAACTGGTGATAAAGGGTAAGCCGACCCGGGCGGCGATTATGCTTTTTGGGAAAGAGCCTCAGCGGTTTTATAGCCAGGCTATGCTCAAGATAGGTCGCTTTCGGAACGAAACTCTCATGGTGGATGACCGGCGCATTGATGGGACATTGTTTGACCAAATTGAAGGCGCTATGGGATATTTTCGTGAGAAGCTGGACACGCGCTATGTGATGACAGGCCGCCCCCAGAGGGATGTTATATGGGAGTATCCGTTAAAAGCGCTAAGAGAGGCCGTTATCAACGCCATCTGCCATCGGGACTATATGAGCACGCGTGATACCGAAGTTCGTATCTATGATACCGAGCTTATGGTCTGGAATGCCGGCAACCTGCCTCCCGGCATTTCCCTGGACACTCTTAAGCTGAACCATCCCTCCGTTCCGCGCAACAAGAAAATCGCCGAAATCTTGTATTATGCCGGTGTCATAGAGGCATGGGGCGGCGGAACAAAATTAATCATGGCCGAGTGTGCTTTAGCCGAGATGCCAGAGCCGGTATTCGACCAGGAGATTGGCTTTAGGATTACATTTCGGAAAGCTGCCATGCAAAATGCTACCCAGGAAAGTCCCAAGGATACTGCCCAGAAAACTGCCCAGATAGCTACCCAGAAAACTGCCCAGAAAATACTACAGGCTATTACTGGCAATTCACGTGTTACTAGGAAAGAATTAGCTGGCATTGTCGGATTAACAGAGGATGGCGTCAAATATCACCTTAATATGTTGCAGAAGAAGAGTATCCTTCGCCGAATAGGCCCAGATAAAGGTGGCTATTGGAAAATTATAAAGGGCTAACCACGGAGAATTCTGGCTACTGTGACAAGTTGTGCCTATGACACATAGTTGACACTATTCGCAACAGCAAGTGCTATGAATTAGGGTTATGATTGCGGGCTGACCGGAGAATTGCGGGAAGATTCAGTTATTTCCATTTTGGAAACAACTGCCACGGATGGTAAGAAATATTGTAAGGGCGGCAAGAATAGCGTTAGCTGGGAGCAGATAGGCCGAATTGCGGTGCAGTGGCATCAAGGTCTACCCAAATCTCCTTCCAATAGCGTTCCGTGTTGACGAGTATCTTGCCCCCGCAACCAGATTTACAGATTCAAACCTGGAACAAGCAATATCAGGATGCCCTGGGCGCAAGCCCGGGGTTTTGTGTTTGTTGGCTGCCATTGTACGTCGTACTAGCCGGTAGTTGTTTGCGCCTAAGCGCCATTACGGATAGATTTGCTTGACATTATCCAGATCAAGATATAGTATAGAGGCATGCTGAATGCTTCGCTGGTTTTGAAGAAGCACAATATACGGCCCACGATGCATCGTTTGGCTGTGGCCAAGGTTATATTGACCAGCAGGGCCCATCCATCGGCGGAGGAGGTCTGGATCTCGGTTAAAGCCAAATACCCCGCTATCTCGCGTGCTACGGTATACAACACCCTGGATCTGTTCGCGGAGAAAGGGCTGTTGCGCCGGCATATTTTACGCCAGGGAACGTCGGTCTATGACCCGGCTATCCAGCCGCACCACCACCTGGTTGAGGAAGAGACCGGCCACGTTTACGATATCCCCTGGAACGCCGTTCGCCTCCCGGAGAGAATAGAGCTGTCGGATTTCGAAGTGACTGAGTTCCATCTGGTAATTAAGGGTAAAAAAAAGAGGGGGGGATAATACAATGGAAAAAAAGAAACTTACAACCAACGCGGGCGCGCCCGTGGCGGACAATCAGAACATAATGACGGCGGGCAAGCGGGGACCGGTTCTGCTGCAGGATGTATGGTTCCTGGAGAAATTGGGGCATTTCGACCGCGAGGTGATACCTGAGCGGCGTATGCACGCCAAGGGTTCCGGCGCTTTCGGCTGTTTTACCGTGACGCACGACATAACAAAATACACCAAGGCCAAGATTTTCTCCAAAGTGGGCAAGAAGACCGATATGTTCGTACGGTTCTCCACTGTGGCGGGAGAGCGCGGCGCGGCTGACGCGGAGCGTGATATACGCGGCTTCGCCATGAAATTCTACACCGAGGAAGGCAACTGGGACCTTGTAGGCAATAATACCCCGGTTTTCTTCCTGCGCGATCCGCGCACCAATCTGCGCAGCGCGAAAAACAACTGGGATTTCTGGACATCCCTGCCTGAGGCCTTGCATCAGATCACCATCACCATGAGCGATCGCGGCATCCCGTGCTCGTACCGGCATATGCACGGCTTCGGCAGCCATACTTTCAGCTTCATTAACGCTAAAAACGAACGGTATTGGGTGAAGTTCCATTTCACCAGCCAACAGGGGATAAAAAATCTTACCGACCAGGAGTCCGCGGATATTATCGCCAAAGACCGTGAAAGCCACCAGCGCGACCTATACGAGAGCATTGCGCGTAAGGACTTCCCGAAGTGGACCATGTTCATACAGGTCATGCCGGAGAAGGAGGCCGCGAAAATGCCGTATAATCCGTTTGACCTGACCAAGGTATGGTTCCACAAGGATTACCCGCTGATCGAGGCGGGGGTAATGGAACTTAACCGCAATCCGGAGAATTACTTCGCCGATGTGGAACAGGCGGCGTTCAATCCCGCGAACATTGTGCCCGGCATCGGATTCTCCCCGGACAAGATGCTGCAGGGGCGGTTGTTCTCTTATGGTGACGCGCAACGCTACCGCTTAGGCGTGAATCATCACTTGATACCGGTAAACGCCTCCCGCTGTCCTTTCCACAGCTACCACCGCGACGGGGCCATGCGCGTAGACGGCAACCACGGCGGCACGCTTGGTTATGAGCCCAACAGCTACGGCGAATGGCAGGAGCAGCCCGACTTCTCGGAGCCGCCGCTGAATCTGGAGGGGGCGGCGGGTCATTGGAACCACCGCGAAGACTCCGATTACTATACCCAGCCGGGCAAACTGTTTCGCTTAATGAGTCCGGCGCAGCAAAAAGTGCTGTTTGCGAACACTGCCCGCGCTATGGGCGACGCTCCGAATGAAGTAAAATTACGGCATATCGGCAACTGTATGAAAGCCGACCCGGTCTACGGCCAAGGCGTGGCCGAGGCGTTAGGCTTGCCGGTTAACGAAGCGGCCAGGGTCTGAGCGATAACTTACCATCAAAGGAGAAAACATGATACCGAATAAAAAAATTGAAGCGATGTTGAATAAACAGATGAACGCGGAGTTTTACAACTCCCATCTCTACCTGGCGATGGCCGGCTGGTTCGAGTCGCAGAACCTGACTGGCTTCGCCCGCTGGATGGAGATACAGGCGGAAGAAGAACGCGGCCATGCGCTGCGCTTCTATAAGCACCTGAAAGAGCGCCGGGCAGCCATACTGGTGGCGGAGGTGCCTGCGGTACCGATCAAGTACAAGAGTCCGCTCGAAGCCGTGACTGCGGCATTTAACCACGAGGTTCATGTCAGCCAGGAAATAAATAAGATGCTGGAGGCGGCTAACTCGGAGAAAGACTTTGCCGCCGCGATCATGCTGCAGTGGTTCGTAAATGAGCAGGTGGAAGAGGAAGCCCAGACCGACGCCATCGTGCAGCAGTTGAAGATGGCTGGAGAGTCCAAGGGCGGACTCATGCAGATAGACCACCACCTTGGCAAACGCAAGGATGACTGAATAACCGCATACCGACTGAAATAAAAAACCGGACGGTTACCCAGAGCGGGGATCTCACGCCGGCCGCAAAAAACAGAGAATCGGCGCGGTCTTGCCGCGCCGATAATACCGTTACAGGAGCCGATCACATGCAAAACAACTTAGCCCGCGCCGTCTATGTCGCGACAGTCCTGGCCTGCCTGAACTGTCTCGTTCCGTCTTTCTCCGCCGCCCAGGCGGTGAAGCAACGTGCGGAAATAGAAGCGAAGTACAAATGGGATCTTTCCAGCATTCTGCCCGATGACGAAGCCTGGCATAAATCCATGGATCGGCTAAGAGCCGGCCTGGGTGATTTTGACCGGTACAGAGGCAGGCTGTCGGATTCGGCCGCCAATGTCCGCCAGGTTCTTCAACTGCGTGACGAACTTTCCATTATAGCCGATAACCTGCTGGTCTACTCCAAGATGAAACTGGACGAGGACAAACGGGTGAGCAAGTACCAGGAGATGCAGAGCCGGGCTTCGGACATATATTCCAGGCTCGCCAACGTCGCGGCTTTCATACAACCGGAGCTGCTGGCGATGGACAGCGGTAAGCTGATGGGTTACGCGGCATCCGATCCGGGACTGAAGCCTTACGACTTTATGCTCCGAAACCTCATCCGCACGAAGGCACATATCCTGTCCGACAAGGAGGAGGCCCTGCTGGCCGGGGCGGGGCCAGTGTTTGAGTCCCCGTCCCGCATATTTGAAATGATCAATGACGCCGATATCTCGTTCGGCAATATCAAGGATGAGAATGGGAAAGATCTCCAGCTCACGCGGGAGCGGTACAGTTATATACTGGAGGGCCCGGACAGGCGTATGCGCCGCGACGCCTCCGAGATGTATACCGAAACCTATATGAAGTACATAAACGGGCTGGCGGCCAGTCTTTCGTCGTCCATAAAGAAAGACCATTTTCTTGCCGCCGCCCGGAAATACGGCAATTCTCTTGAAGCCAGGCTCGACGCGGATAATATTCCGGTGGGCGTATTCAAGAGTCTGATAGCGGCCGCAAGCGCCAATCTGGAGCCGCTGCACAAATGGGCCGCCCTTCGCAAAAAGATACTGGGCGTGGACGCGCTTTACACCTACGATCTGAGCGCCACGCTGATGAAAGAAAAGCCCAGGGAATACACCTGGGAGGAAGCCGGGGATCTTGCGCTGAAAGGGCTGTCCCCGATGGGCAAAACCTACCTGGACGAGTACAGGAAAGGCCTGACGTCGGCCTGGATAGACGTTTACGAGACACAGGGTAAGGACTCCGGCGCCTATTCCTGGGGCACTTATACTTCGCATCCCTATGTGCTGATGAACTATAATAATTCGCTGGATCACGTTTCCACGCTGGCCCACGAGATGGGCCACTCGATAAACCGCCTGTGGATCAACAGGAGCGAGCCGTATCACTACAGCGATAATTCGTTGTTCACGGCTGAAGTCGCTTCAACCTGTAATGAGGCTATTCTGATGAAGTACCTCATCGCCAACGCCAAAACCAGGCAGGAGAAAGCCTACCTGCTGACTAAATACATAGAGCAGATAGTCGGGACTTTCTATACGCAGGTGATGTTTTCCGAGTTCGAGCTGGCCATCCATGAACGCGTGGAAAAGGGCGGCGCCCTCTCGGTGGACTTCTTTCGCAAAACTTACCGCGATATTTATCAGAAGTACTGGGGGCCGGAGCTGGTTATAGGGCCGCTCAATGACCTGGGCGGCATGAGGATCAGCCATTTCTACCGCTCGTACTACGTGTACCAGTACGCCACCTCCTACGCCGCGGCGCAGATGCTTTCCGACAGGATAATCCGCAATGAGAAGGGCGCGGTGGAGGCTTACTACCAGTTCCTGAGAACCGGCTATTCCGATTATCCGGTGGAGGTGCTTAAGAAAGCCGGCGTGGATATGACCACCCCGGAGCCGGTGGCCGGGACCATAAAGCTTTTCGGCGAGCTGGTGGATCAGCTGGCCGGGCTCATGAACGGGAATTAACGGCGCTTCAAAATGTGCTATTATGTACTGGCCGGACCGCGTGATCGGGACGGCTTCATTAAGTTTCCGATAACAAAGGAGATACGGTTTATGAAAAGAATAACGTTGTTGAGTCTGATGTTCGTCGTCCCGGCTGTAGCCATGGCGCAGGAGAAACCTATGACCGAAGACCAGAAGACGCTGTATTTCCTGGGGCATAACGTGCTTTCCAGGAATCTTAAGCAGTTCGACTTTACCCCGGAGGAGTCAAAGTATATCCTCATGGGTCTCACGGATTCCCTGAACAACGTCCCCGGCAAAGTGGACGAGTCGTACGGGCCCAAGATCAACGAGCTGGTGGGCCGCAAGCAGGCCGCCGCCGCCCTGAAAGAAAAGGAAAAGGGGAAAGCGTTCCTTGAAAAGATGGCCAAAGAGAAAAACGCGAAAAAGCTTCCCAGTGGAGTGATCTACATCCCCATGAAAGAAGGCAAAGGTGCCGCCCCCAAGGCCACCGACATGGTGAAAGTCCATTACCACGGCACTTTTCCGGACGGGAAGGTGTTCGACAGTTCCGTGGACCGGAAGACCCCGGCGGAATTCCCTCTTAACGGCGTGATCCCCTGCTGGACCGAAGGCGTGCAGAAGCTGAAAATCGGCGGCAAGGCGAAGCTGGTCTGTCCTTCCGATACAGCCTACGGCGACCAGGGCATGGCGGGCGCCATCCCCGGCGGAGCCACGCTGGTGTTCGAAGTTGAGCTGCTGGATATCGTGAAACCGGAGGCGGCGCCGGAGACGAAGAAAGAGGCCAAACCGGCCGCGGTTAAGGCGCAGTAACCGCGTCGGAAAACAAAAATCTACGGGGAGCGGAATTTGAAAATTCCGCTCCCCGTTTTTTCGTTCCCTTATAATTCCCCGTTTGCAGCCGGGCTCTTCGATTTAATGATTACCGAAAGGAGTATCGAAGCGGCCAGGATGCCGAGCACCACGGACAGGGAAAGGATCGCGGGGATGTGAATGAAACCGGAGGCCAGCATTTTCAGGCCGACATAAAAGAGAATGGCGGAGATGCCGGTCTTAAGGAACCGGAACGAGTCCATGATGGCTGCCAGGAAAAAATAAAGGGAGCGGAGGCCGACCACCGCGAAAACGTTGGAGGTATAGACGATGAAAGCTTCCTTGGAGATCGCCAGCACCGCCGGAATGGAGTCCACGGCGAAGATCAGATCCGAGGTCTCTATGACCAGCAGGGTGGCGAACAGCGGCGTAGCGTGCCAGACGCCGCGCTTTATGAAGAACTCCCCGGCTTCCGAGGCCTCGCGCATCGGCATGATCCCGGCCAGCAGTTTTAAAACGGGGTTTTTGCCGGGGTCGATTCCCTCATCCTTCTGCAGGAACATTTTGACCGCGGTGAAGAGGAGGATGGCGCCGAAAACATAGATGAGCCAGCTGAAAGCGTTGATCAGGCTTACGCCGGCGAAGATCAGGAGAAGGCGCATGAACACGGCGCCCAGGATTCCCCAGGTCAGGATCTTCGGCTGGTGTTTTCTGGGCACTTTGAAGTAAGCGAAGATCATGATGAACACGAACATATTATCCATCGACAGCGAATACTCTATGACATAGGCCGTGAAGAATTCCAGCATCCGTTCATAGCCCAGCATATAGCCGGTCAGGAAGCCGAACATGGCCGCGACAATTATCCAGAAAGAGCACAGAAGCAAAGCTTCTTTTTTGGATATTTCATGGGCCCGGCCGGCTGAGATCCTGATGTCGGCGATGAAGAGGGCGGCGGCGGTCGCCGCGAAGACGATCCACATTGTTTCAAGATTGGTCATGCGGTAAATTATACCTAATAAGCCGGTAATCAGCATTTCCAATCCAAGGATGAGCATGATATCTCTCGTCGGTGCTCCGTCGGGAACTCTTAACCATGCCTTCCTTTTGCGATAATCTAAGGTAACGGCAGGCCTGCAAGTTCGCGGGGCCTGCCGGGGGTTGGGTTCCAAAAACCGGTGTCGGGCACACCGTGCCCGCACCTCCCGTCCTCGGCCTCGCCGCTTACGCAAGTCTCGGCCTCCGGAGGGTTTTTTCCACCCAATCCCCCGTCACCCGCTCCATTGATTTGCCTGCCGCATCCTTTATCTTAAAATTTATAAGCCCCGAAGAACTTTGTCATAATGCTGAGAATTGCAGTCAGGCAATAAAAGCGTTTAAGAGCTGACCAAATGGAGACATGGCGTTCTATCACGTCTGAAGCCGTAGAGTGTCTGGATGATTTGAAAGGATAATTACCCTGGCGATGTCGGTGGAGCGGGTGGCAGGGGAGCCGGATAAGCGGAACCGTCCGGAGGCCGAGCATACGAAGCGCGGAGGCCGAGGAACGGAGGCGCGCGCACGGTGTGCGCGACGCCGGTTCCGCGTTCCGGGCCCCTGACAGGCCCCGCGAACCCTGCACCGGGAAATCACACAGAAGTCTTGATGTTACCCTGTTTTCAGGCTCATCTTGTATTGGATAATTCTCAACCTTGCCAACCGCGTTATTATAATTTAGAATGAATCTGATGCTTTCGGACTGGAGGTGTGTATGGAAAAAACATTTGAGATAGTGCTTCTGCTGGCTCTGCCGGCTTCCGGCAAATCGGAAGTAAGGCGGTTCCTGGCCAACGTGGAGCCGGAAAGGCTAAGGAGGGAATTCCACATAGGGCCTAATCTGCAGCTGGACGACTTCCCCTACGTGCACATGATGCGCCGCCTGGACGACGAGCTTGTTAAACTCGGACGGGAACGGGTTTTCTTCAAGGCCGGGGACAGGCCGTTCAGGGACACCAGGGACTGGGGCACGCTGATTCATCTGCTCAACGAGGATTACCGGGATCTGATGGGGAAAAACGTGGTCAGGGCCGATTCCGCCGCCGAACTGCTTATGCGCCGCATAGATAAGGCGGGAGAGAAGGCCGCGATACCTCCGCGCCTGGCGAAACTTGATAAGTCCGCCTGGGCCGGCGCCGCCGGGGCGCTTGAGAAAGAGGCCCGCGCGATGCTGGAGGAGAAGCATGCCGCCTACCCCGCGTCTTTCGAGGGAAAAACTATCGTAATTGAAGCCGCCCGCGGCGGTCCGGACAAGTCCTCTTTCCCGCTGCCCTCGCCGCTCGGCTATCTGTATTCTATCGGCGAAATGGATCCGGAGATCCTTAAACGCGCCGTTATTCTTTACGTCTGGGTGACGCCGGAAGAGTCGCGCCGCAAGAATACCGCGCGCACAAATCCCGACGACCCGGGTTCCATCCTGCACCACGGCGTGCCGATGGAAGTTATGCTGAACGACTACGGCTGCGACGATATGGACTGGCTGGAGGCGAACTCGGAAATACCGGGAACCATCACCGTGACGTCGCACGGGCGGAAGTTCCATATCCCGGTGGGGAGATTCGACAACCGCGTGGATAAAACTTCTTTCCTCCGGGAAGATAAGAAGTTATGGGACGCGAAGAAAATAGCCGGCATAACGGACGGTATCAAGTCCGCCACCGACAAACTGTTCTCAATGGCGGCCGCCGTCAAAAGGTAGGAGTGGACGCAAAATAAAACCGCCGCGGGTTTAATAACCCCGGCGGTTTTGTTTTATGCGGTTCAGGTTGACGGTTCCTTATTCCAGTCGTCCGGTTTCAGCGGCGCAAGCTTGCTGTTGTGCCGCCCGTAGAGGAAGTAGATCGAAGCGCCTATCGCCATCCAGGCGATGAGCCGCAGCCAGGTAGCCCAGGGCAGGAAAGCCATCTGCGCCAGAGAAATTACGGCGCCAAGAACCGGCACCAGCGGCACCAGCGGAGTTTTAAACGGCCTTTTAAGCTCCGGGTGGCTTTTGCGCAGCACCAGTATGCTTACGCAGACTATCGCGAAAGCCAGCAGCGTTCCTATCGAAACCATTTCGCCCAGCGCGCCGATCGGGAACAGCCCGCCCAGGAGCGCCGCGACCGAGCCCGTAACCACGGTGGTTATATGCGGCGTGCGGAAGCGGGGATGCACTTTCGAAAATAATGGGGGCAGCAGCCCGTCCAGCGACATCGCGTAGAAGATGCGCGGCTGGCCCAGCAGCAGCACCAGCATCACGGAAGAGAGGCCGGCTATGGCGCCTACCTTTATGAATTTCCTTAGCCAGAACAGGGCGGGGCCGGCGGCGTCTACGCCCACGGCGATCGGATCCGGCACCAGCAGTCGGTCGTATTTGACTATGCCGGTCAGTACCAGCGCCACCAGGATGTAGAGTATGGTGCAGACAACCAGCGACGCGAGTATGCCGATGGGCATATCCCGCTGGGGGTTCTTCGCTTCCTGCGCGGCCGTGCTGACGGCGTCAAAACCGATATAGGCGAAGAAGATCACGCCGGCGCCCCGCGCTATGCCGCTCCAGCCGAACTGCCCGAAGACGCCGGTGTTTTCCGGTATGAAAGGATGCCAGTTAGCCGAATTCACGTGCGCGACCCCGAAGACGATGAATAAAATAATGACTATCACTTTGGCGGCGACGGCCAGGTCGTTGACTTTGGCGGATTCGCTGATGCCTACGACCAGCAGCCCCGTGACCGCCGCTATGATGAAAACGGCCGGCAGATTCATGACGGCGCCGGTGGAGGTCCAGCCCGCGGAGTGGCTGAAAGCGAAAGGCGCCTGAGAGAGGGCCGCCGGGATATTCACGCCGAAATCCCTGAGAAAACTGACCACGTATCCGGACCAGCCGACGGAAACGGTGGCCGCGCCGAACAGATATTCCAGGATGAGATCCCAGCCGATGATCCAGGCCAGAAGCTCTCCGATGGTGGCGTACGAATAGGTGTAGGCGGAGCCCGCTATCGGGATCATCGAGGCGAATTCCGCGTAGCACAGGCCCGCGAAAGCGCAGCCGACGGCGGAGATGATAAAGGAAAGCACGATGGCCGGACCGGCGTACTGGGCGGCCGCCTGCCCGGTAAGCACGAAGATCCCGGCGCCGATAATGCCGCCGATGCCTAGCAGCGTCAGGTTCAGCGGCCCCAATACCCGTTTCAGAGAATGCTCTTTTTCCTCGGCCTGCGTCATCAGCGCCGTAAGCGATTTCTTCCTGAATAGTGCTTTCATACTCCTCCCGGGTGCGGCATGAATTGTGAAATGGTACAAATTTGCCCCCGGAAAGGGCAAATTTCAGAGGAGGATGATGTTTCGGCGCCTCCACTTTTTGTATCATAACGGTAATGTTTAAAAAAATACTGCTGGTGGATGATGATCAGCTTGTGCTCAACTCCACCCGGAGATATTTACAGGAGCACGGGTTTAATGTCGCCGCCGCAGACAACGGCGCCGAGGCGGTGGTCCGCGCCCGCGAATCCATCCCCGATCTTGTCATAACGGACGCGGAAATGAAGGGGCTTGACGGCTTCACGCTGTGCCGGGCCATAAAGGAAACGGAAGGATTCTCAAAAGTCCCAGTGATAATAATTTCAGGCCGGAAGATAAGCGAACAGGATATCCTGGCCGGCTATAACAAAGGCGCGGACGACTACATCTTAAAGCCCTTTTCTTTTCCCGTCCTGCTGGCCAAAGTCAAAGCCGTGATGAAGCGCTATGAAGCGTTTCAGGGACAAACCGGAAAAATCACCAGATTGGGCATGGTGGTGGATCCTTCCGACAGGACGGTCACGGTGGGCGGCAGGATCGTAAGCCTTACACGCAAGGAATTTGATCTGCTGACGGCTCTTGTGACCGGAGGCAGCCGCCTCTTAAGCATAGCCTATCTGCTTGAAACGGTCTGGGGCTATGATCCGGCCAGCTATAACGACCCTCATACCGTGGGCGTCCACGTTTCTTCCCTGCGGAAAAAACTGGGGCCTGAAATAGGCGGCCACATAACAAGCGTTACCGGCCACGGATACAAATTTGATTGAAATTTGACAATTTCCGGGCTTTTACCGTAACTCTTCCTGTTAGAGTATTGGTGCTGACAAGGAGGGGTTATGCCGGGAACCGGATCGGCTTTAAAGTTTTTTTTAACACTCGCATTCCCGCTTTTCCTGAACGTCCCGCATATCTCCGCCGCTGAAGACGTGTATAAAAAGATCGCGAACGATTTCGTCCGGTATTCCGTGGATAAAAAAGTCAGGAATGTGGCCGTGATCGCTTTTTCGCGCAAGGCGCGCGCCTCCCGCGAGGAGAGCGAATATTTCTCCGAGAAGCTGCTGGCCTGCCTGGCCGAATCCGGCAAAATAAATCTGCTTGAGCGCTCGCAGCTGGGCAGGGTGCTTGAGGAGCGCAGGCTGGCCGCGGCCGGCGTCACGGAAGAATCGCCGGGGGATGCTCACTCAAAAATAAATCCTTCGGACGCGATTATTGTGGGCACCATTTTCGGCACGAAAGACCAGTTAAAGATAATAGCCAGGATGATAGACCCCCTTACCGGCGCGGTGCTGCATACCGTGCAGGCCCAGACCGAGCGCCAGTGGGACATCATGCCCGACTGGCCCGACTCCGAGCTGGAGGTGCCGGATATGCGCGTCGTCGCGGCGATGTTCAGGGACGAGGAGCTTAATCCCCAGTCCTCCAGTCTGCGGGATTTCCGGGACGCTCCGGTCAGTTTCACTACGGAAACCTGCAACGCGCGGCGCGTCCGGCTCTCGGCCATGCAGGCGGCGGCCCTGGGAGTCAAGGCCAAGTACTGGGCCCTGCAGATGAGGGATCCTGATTTCGACAGCGGGCAGCTGAGACGGAACCCGGGCGCGGAGATAGCCGATCCTGTAGTCAGGAAAAAATTTTACGCCCTGCTGGACGTTTTGTATAAGGCGCGGGCCGTGCCCCCGTTCAGCGCGGAAGAATTGAGCGCCGTCGTTTATTTAATGGGCGAAGAGGGGAGACTGTCGGATGAATGCGGGCTGCACTAACCCGAATTCCTCAACTGGAATTCGGAGGGATGAAGGATGAGGGCTGAGGGATGAAACAATACAACAATACGCTTTCAACTGCAATTTTCGGGCTAACCTTTCAGTACTTTTTCTACCAGATCCCGTATTTCGTCTATGCCGAAGGGCTTTATCAGAAAACCGTCCACTTCCACCCCGGGCACTATGGGCCTGGAGAGGTTAGAGACGGAGCCGGTGATCACTATTATCTTCGCGGCGGGGCGGCGTGCCCGTATTTTCTTTATTACTTCTTCGCCGCGGATGTCCGGCATCTTGAGGTCGCAGATCACCGCGCTGAATTCTTCTTTTTCGATAAGGGCAATAGCCGCCGCGCCGTTCGTGGTTTCCGAAACGGCCCAGCCGCGGCTTAAAAGCGCGCGTCTCACGTAATTTCTTACGAGATCTTCGTCGTCCACGATAAGAATTCGTCTTTCCATAATCAAACCGGGAGGGTCATAGTGAAAGCGGAACCTTTTCCGGGCTCGCTTCTGGCGGTTATCGCCCCATTGTGCTTGTTCATTATTCCCAGACAGACCGAGAGGCCCAGCCCCGTGCCTTTGCCCGGGGGCTTGGTCGTGTAGAAGGGGTCGAAGATCCTGGTCAGTATTTCTCCGGGGATCCCGACCCCCGTATCGGAAATGGTGATTTCCACGGATTCTCCGGCGGCGGCCGCGAGGCGGGTGGTTATCGCCACCGTTCCCCCGTCCGGCATGGCGTCGCCGGCATTGTTAAGCAGATTTAAAAAGACCTGCATAAGCTGCTGGAAGTCGGCGTTCACCATAGGCAGGCCGTCTCCGAACTCCCGGACTATTTTTATCCTTTTAAGTTCCATCTGGCGGGCGCAGAGGGTCAGCGTCTCGTCCAGGACTTCGTTCACGCTTACAGGCTCCAGGGAGGATTTTTCCTGCCGGGCGAAAGACAGAAGCGAGGTGATTATTTTCTTGCAGCGGAACACGGCCTTTTCAATGTCTTTCAGATCCTGGTAGTTCTGCGTGGCCCGCGTCGTGTTTTCAAGCACCAGTTGGGTCAGGCCGAGTATCCCAGAAAGCGGGTTGTTTATTTCATGCGCCAGCCCCCCGGCCAGTTGGCCCAGCGCGGACATCTTTTCGGCCTGGATAAGCTGGGACTGGGTTTCCTGAAGCTGTTGGTAAAGATTGGCGTTCCTGAGCGCCAGGTTTACCAGCGAACCGAAGATCTTCGCCCGCTGCATATCGTTTTCGGTGAAGTATTCTCCTGAACGGCGGCGGTTTATATTTATGAGCCCCGTGAGCCTGCTCTCCTCCATCAGCGGCAGCATCATCGCGAATTTTATCTCTCCTGCCCCCGCTATGTCCGAAAATCTTTTGTCTTTAAGCGGCTCATCCACCAGCGCGACGGCCCCGCCCCCCGTGTCCGACAGTTGGCGCAGCATACGCGTACAAATTTCGAGCCGGGATTCCTCCTGCGCTCTGCCCTCCAGGCCGTAGGAAACGGTTATGCCCGGGCGTCCCGCCTTATCGATCAGAACCAGCATGGATTCGTCGGCTTTGAGGATCCGTGTGACCGAATCTATGATTATACGGAGCAGTTCCTCGGAGCGGATGGTGGAGAAGATGGCTTTTGTTATGTCGTTGAATTTTTTCTTTTCGAGGGCGCGTTCCACCACGGTAAGAAGTTCGGCTATCTGGAATGGTTTGTGCAGATAGTCGAAAGCTCCCCGGCGCATGCTCTGGATGGCCGTCCCCATGGTGCCGTGGCCGGTGACTATTATGACCTCAACTTCCGGATCCGTTTTTTTTATCTCGCCAAGGGCGGTTATGCCGTCCATGCCGGGCATCTGGATGTCCATGATCACGAGATCGAATTTCTCCGCGCCCGCCTTTTTTACGCCTTGTTCGCCGGTGAAAGCCACGGAGGTCTCGTAATCCTTGGTTGAAAGCGCGGTGCGGATAAGATCGGAGACCTGCTCGTCGTCGTCCACCACCAGTATTCTGGCTTTGTTCGTCATAGGCTCGATCCGTACATTGTATGAAATATTACGGTTTCCGCGTAAACCGGCCCCGTTTGTTTTGCAAACTCTTCTCAATTTACTAATATATGTAAATGTCGTTGCGCCGAGGTAGCTCAACGGTAGAGCAATCGCTTCGTAAGCGATAGGTTGTGGGTTCAAATCCCATCCTCGGCTGTTTTACAAGATGGGATTTGAAGCTGACCTGCGCGCTCACGGTGTGGGAAAAGTGAGCGGAGCGAACGTCAGCGCAGGCGGCCGGTTCCGGCGGAGCGACCGGGAGGGAGCGGGGGAGGAAAAATCCCATCCTCGGCTGTTTTACGTCTCGTCAATTTATGTCCAAAAAAAACGATCTTCAGTTGCCGGAATTCTCCGATATTAATTTCGCGCCGGGCGTGGCTTTCGCCAGAAAAGTGATCTGGTGGTGGCTGCCGATCCTTTACCTGCTGATCTCGGATTCTTTCTACCTGCGCACTTACGATTCCGCGCAGGTCAAGATAACCCTGCTGCAGATGGGCGGCTTTACTCTGGCGGGCCTATGGGTTTCTCTGCTCGTGCTTGAAGGCCGCAAAGCGTTCAGAAAAGAAGACTTCGTGTTCCTGGCGCCGTTCTTCGCATACCTCGCTTATACTATCTTCTCGTTCTGCCACGCTCCTTACAAAGGGCCCAGCACGGATGATCTTGTCCGTTACATCAGCTATATGGCGGTTTCGCTCGTTATAATCAGGGAATTTAACGAGAGCGCCATCAATCGCCTGACCAAAATTCTCATTGTAACCGCCTATATCTCGATCCTGTACGGATTTATCCAGTTTCTTGATACCCGCATGTTCCCTTCGAAAGAGGCCGGGCCCGGAATAGATCCGTTCATCTGGCGCTGGGCCTTCACCCAGCGCGTTTTTTCCACCTACGGCAATCCCAATTTTTTCGGAAATTTCCTGGTGCTCTTCCTGCCGATAGCCGTCACGCAATATATGAAAAACCGGTCGGTCTATCTGCTGCCGCTCATTTTCCTGGATCTTCTGTGCCTTTATTCCACGGATACCAAGGGCGCCTGGATAGGTTTCGGTATTTCCTGCTGCGTTTTCGCGGCCATTTATCTCTATTTCTTTACGCAGCTGGATCGCGCGAAACTCATCAAGGCTTTTGTGTCGCTCGCCGCGGCGGGAGCCGTGACCGTGGCGCTGGTGCTTAATTACGCCCTTAAAAGCCCGACCTCGGTGCCCTTCCGGCTGGCGACCTGGCTGTCCACATGGGAGATGGTCGAGACGCATCCCCTTCTCGGCACCGGGGTGGGGAGTTTTAAGGTGATCTACCCGGCCTTCCGGCGGCCGATCATTTTCCATCTGGAGGGCAAGCACAATACCGAGACCGACCATGCCGAGCAGGAACATCTGGAGCAGTGGATGGACAACGGCCTTATCGGCTTCGGGATCTACCTGTGGCTCATTTTCTTTGTGGTTACGGTGGGGCTGCGCGGGCTGGGCTCCCTGACCGGGAACCTTAAAGGAAGCCGTCCTCCGCCGGTGGCTTACGATCTCCTGGGTTACCTTACCGCCCTTCTGGGTATGCTTTTTCATAATTTCACCGATGTCAGCATGCGTTTCGTGTCCTCAGGCATCTTCCTTGGACTTCTGCCCGGCGTGATCGTAAACCTCGCGCGGGGGCAGGCCATCTGGGAGCTCCATTACAGGGAAAACAAACAGGAGCCCGTAGAGGAACCCGCGGGCGGCTCCGCTTTCTACACCGCCGTTCTGTGGGCGCTGAGGGCCGCCGCCGTGGCCGGCGTGCTTTACCTGGTTGTTCTGCTTTTCCAGGAGTTCTCGGCGTTGCAGGGGCCGCTGCGCGGGTATGTGGCGGGCGGGGAGATCCTGCAGTGGTGGATCTCCTGGACCGTGATGCTGGGGGTGACTCTGGGCCTGGCTTACGCGTTCATTAACATCGTCCTGAAAGGCGTCTCGCCGGCGGTTCCGGTGGTGGTTCTGCTCGCGCTCCTGCCGGTCTACTACTTCTGGGGCTGGTTCAAGGGCGACGTCTATCATAATATGGCGATCTTTTTTTCCAAGCAGGGCAAGTGGGAGGACGCCATAACCTATTACAAGCGTGTCAACCGCCTTAACCCGTATTTCATCATGCCTTACTATTTCGTCGGCAACGTGTTTAACGACCGTTTCAACATGGAGCGCCAGTATCGCAAGGAATGGGGGGATGAGAACGAAATTCCGCGCACCGATTTCGAGCGGGCCATGGCCGCCTATGAAGCGGTGCGGGCCATCGCCCCTAATTACGTGCAGATGCATCACCAGGTGGGCACGCTTTACATGAAGATGCACGATTACTACGCGGGCCAGGGAAAGCCGAAAGAAGCGGCGGAATATCTGGATAAGGCTCTGGCGCGTCTTAACCTTTACGAGAATCTGGATCCAGTCTACGCCCCCAATTACTACAGGAAAGCCCAGATCCATCTGGCCAGGCGGGATTATCCGTCGGCCGAGCGGGAATATCTGAACAATGTCAATGCCTGGAAATGCCACCGGAAAGGACATCTGCATGAATCCGTGGAAGGTTACACATATCTGGCCAATCTGGAATACGCCGCTGGCAGGTATAAGCAGGCTCTCGAAGCGTACGGCAAGGTGCTTGCTCTTAACCCGGAAGCCCAGCCGGCCAAGAATCAGTACGCGGCCCTTAAACAAAAATTCGGCCTCAACGTCTGGGTGGATCCCGGGAAAACCGGTAATCCTAAGCAGTGATCAGCAGCCGGTGCCGCCGTTTATCTAATGCCACAAAATCCCGACAAAGCCGGAACAGCAGGCAGGTATTTGCTCACCCTTTCGCTTATAACCGTTTTTTTCGTCTCGCCGCTGTTGTTCTTCACCGATCTTACCCGTAATCCCTACTATTTGCAGATAACGCTCCTTAACGCCGCCTTGCTGGCGGCCGGCGCCACCCTGCTGGCGGAAGCCGTCCGGCAGAAAGCCTGGCCGCTGCCTCCTAACATCCTGTACGCGCCGCTGGCGGCGCTCCTGGCCGTGATGGTTCTCAGTTTCGTACACGCCTGGTTCGGCCATATGGCTTTTTTCCGTCCCTCGATGGTCAGCGAATTCACCCGCGCGGGAGTATTTACCGCCGTCAATTGCGTCCTGGTGTTTTTACTGGCCCAGAAGGTTCCGTTCGATTCCGGGCCGCGCCGCCCGTCGGCTTACGGCTGGCTGGCTTTCATTCTGCTATGGGGCGGATTATGGTTCCTGTTCCCGGATCTGAAAACTCCGGCGGCGGGGGACAGCCTGATGTCCCGGTTCTGGGATCCTTACGGGGGGTTTCTCTGGGCGGGAGGGGCGGTCGCGGCCTGGCGTCTTGTCCGCAGATTCAACCAGGAGGATTTCCTCCATCTGGCCATGGCCGCCGGGGCGCTGGCTTCCTGCTACGGCGTGCTGCAGTATTTCGGTGTAGAACTGGTCTGGCCGCGCCTGCTGAATCCCTACGGCAACCGTTCAGTTTCCACTTTCGGGAACCCGAACTTCATCTCCTCCTATCTGGTTATGCTTCTGCCTTTCGCCCTGGCTTATCTGATGTCCGCCGAAAAAACCGCGCACCGGCTTCTTTACGGCTTCATCTTCCTTTCGTACGCGGCGATGCTGATGGCGAGCCTGACCCGTTCCTCCTGGGGCGGGGCCGCCGCGGCGCTGGCCACGCTCTTCGCTTTCAGGGAGTACCGGCGGAAATTCATCGAGAACCGCAAATTCCTCGGCTGGTTCCTGGCCGCGGCGCTTCTGATAGTATTTCTGTGGCCCGCGCAGTCGCTGAAACCTTTCAGTTCCGGGCTGCTGGAGCGCATGGGCGAGGGAGCGGGAAAATTCGATTCTTTTTCCTCGCTTTCGCTGAAAGCGGGGCCGGGCAGGATCTATTCCTCGTTTCACCAGCGTCTGCTTATCTGGACTTCGGCCTGGCAGATGGGACTTGAGAGTCCGATGCTCGGCAAAGGCTGGGGGCTTTTTGAGAATTTTTATCCGTTCTACCAGGGCGGGCTGATCTTCAATTTTGAGGATGTCCGCGGCCTGCGGACCCACGCCAATAACGCGCACAACGAGATTATGGAGATATTTTCGCAGACCGGCCTTCTGGGGCTGGGCGTTTTCATCTGGCTTTTTTACGTTCTTTTCGCCGCTTTTTTCCGCTATTGCGGGGTTTCCGGCCCGGAAGAGCGGTATTGGACGGCGCCCTACGCCGCGGCCGTCGTCGGGATGTTCGCGGACAATATGTTCAACGTGTCCCTCCATTTCGCGGTGCCGGCCATGCTATTCTGGTGGCTGACCGGCGGATTTTCCAGGAAACTTTCTGGCTCCGGCGGAAGCGCCGGGCGGCCGTGGGGGAAACCGGCCGCGGGAACGGCCGCCGCGGGGCTGTTGATCTTGTTCTGCGTTTTTTGCATCTGGTACTGGTCCGCGCAATTTATGCGCGAGATGTATTATTTCCGCGGCTTTAAGGCCATGCGCAGAAATGATTTAGCGGGGGCGGTGTCGGAATTAAAGAAAGCTTACGACAGCAACGGGCGCGAAGTGAACAACAATTACGAACTGGCCAACGCCTATGTGCGCGCGGGGGATCTGGCTTCCGCCAAATGGGCCTACGGAGAGGCGTTAAAATCCAACTCAGGCTATGATGAGATCTATTTTAACCTGGCGATAGTTGAGAAACGGCTGGGCAGGACGGAGGCGGCACTGGACGCCCTTAAGGTCTCCGCTTTTATAAATCCGCTCAGCGCCGCCACTTTCAGCGTTATGGCGGAGACGTATCTCGGAGACGCCGGCCGCTACGCCAAAGAAGCCGCCGGGATGTTCGAAGCGGCCGGGAAAATATTCCCGCGCGACGCAAATATCCGGAACGCGCTCGGTTATTTCTATACCCTCCTCAAGGACTACCGGAGCGCGAAGATGGTCTACGGGCGGGGCGTAAGGGATAATCCGGGAGATGCCACGCTGATCCGCAACCTCGCCGCTTCGGCGGCCCAGCTGGGGCTGAAAAACGATCCAGACCTCCTCTGGCTGAGGAAGTTCCAGGAAGTTCAGACGCGCCTGAGTTCGGGGGAGCTCTCCGGCCCCGCCAGGGCGTCGGCGGATGAACTGGTCGGCCTGGAGCCCGCCAATCCCAACGCCCTGGCCCTGCGGGCCAAACTGAGTTTTAAGGCCGGCGACTATAAGGGCGCCGAACGCGATCTGCTTAAGGCCCTGGAGGCAAGGCCGGGCGATAACAATCTGCGCTACGGGCTTGCGGTGATCTACGAAAAAAAAGGGGAGCTCGGATCCGCGCGGCGGGAGTGGGAAGCCCTGCTGCAGGCCGAGCCCGGCAACGCGGCCGCGGCCGAGCGCCTGAAAAATCTGCCGTAGCCCGAAAATTGCGATGGCAATTTTCGGAAGGATGAAGGCTAAAGGATGAAGGATGAGGGGAAAGATGTGAAGAAACAACAAGGTTTTATCCGCCCTTTAGCCTTTATCCCTCATCCTTTATCCTTCCCGGAAAACCCAGTCGGGTTTTCCGGGTAACATTTGCGCAATAATCCGGCAATATTTAGGTAAATATTAATGTGTTAAATATAAGCGGATTCAAGGATTCGGGATTGCGGATCTGCAAAGAAGCGGGAATTAAGAAAATATTTTCGGCAATCCTGAATCTTCAATCCGCAATCTTCAATGCTGTTGATATGATTTTCCGGAGCCACGTTATGAAAATGATGCCTAAACTCAAGTTCCCGGCCGCGGCGGCCGTTTTTGCCGTTCTCGTGTTTTTCGGCGGGAATTTCTCGGAGCTGCCCGCCCAGCCGGACTCGCGGGCCGGTATGAGCCGTTCGATGGAACAGGCCATACGGCTTTACCACGAAGGACAGGATAACGAGGCGATGGACAGGTTTATGGATATCCTCGTGAAAGGTTCCCCTTCGGAAAAATCCATGGCCAATGAATATATCTCCAGGATCACTCTGCGCATGAATACCGGGATACAGACTTTCAGGGATCAGGGGACGGAGGGCGGGGTAATGAAAGATGTGGAGGGCGTCCGGAGGGTTCCAGTCAGGAGCCAGGCGGCCGCTGGAGAGGATCTGGTTCCTTCGGAGGAAGAGGCCGCTGTACGGGAAGCTCCGGAGACCCGGCAGGCCCGTGTCGCCGAAAAGATCAGTGAGCGGATAGTCGCGATGCGCAGGACGCTTCTGCTGGAGCTGGGCAAGTCGGACGCCGTTAAGATTTATATGGGCGAGGTCCTGCCCAGAGCCGTCACTATAAACCCCCAGCGGTTTTTTGTGAATGAGACCGTCTTCAAACCGAACGCGTCCGCCGCTCTCTCGAGTCTGGCCGGCCTTATTTTCACGCTCGGAAAGGCCAACGTGCTTATTCTGCCGGAGGGCGCGGTAGAGGGCGACGTCAAAATCAAGAATATCAGGCAGGCAATCGCGCTCAATTCCTACCTGATTTCACGTGGTATTTCACAAGCGCGCCTGGACGTTAATCTGACGGGTGCGGACATCAGGTTCCCCAAGGAACTTACGAACATAAGCGGCCTGATCCTCCTTTTCAATTACGACGTGGTCCCCAGGCTCAAGGATCTGGACGATGCGCAGGCCAGAGGCCCCAAAGTTTCCCTCGGTGTTTATCCGACGGCGATCTCCGTGCAGAAGAACGAAGGCGCTCTAGTGGAATTTTCCGTGTTCGAATCCCCGGCCGGCAAGCCCACGTGGAAGTTCGAGATCTTCTCCGTGCAGCCGGACAATACTCTTTTATCGCTGCAGAAACTGGATGGCTACGGCCCCCAGTACAACCAGAGTTACTGGAACGGCCGCAAGAATTTTTTCGGCGTTCCCTATTCTTCCGGCAAATACATGGTTTCCGTCACGGCGACGGATATGGAAGGCCGGGAAACCAATCTGCGCCGTTTTCTGGTCATCAAGGCGGGCAAAGAGGAAGAACCGGAACGTGAAGCCAAAAAATCCCCCGCCGCCGCCGTCGCGGCCAAGGCCGCCGGCGGGCGGCAACTTCCGCCGAAAAAAGTCAAACCGGCGCTCAAGAAAGCCGGAACCACCGGCGTCAGGGCGGCTAAAACCGTCAAAGGGCGGAAGAAAGCGGCGGAAAAATTATCCGCCGCGGCCGTTCTGAAAGAAGCTCCCCCGGCCTCCGCCGAAGAAAACGCCTCCCAGCCGGAGAAAGGGGGACAGGCGGAAGACGGCGCGCAGGAGTCCCGGACGGAATTCAGCGGCCAGGTGAGTTACAAAATATATTTCCGGGAGGAAACGGCCATCGTAACGCCTAACAGCGAAAAAAAACTGGCCCAGGTCGCGGAAACCATGAATTACTATCCCATGGCGAAGATCAGGCTCATCGGTTACGCCTACTCCGGCGAGGCCAACTCGGAAGCCATGGCCCAGAACAGGGTCAATTATGTGGTCGCGCGTTTCACCAAGAAATACATGATCGGCAAGGATCGGATGGATATCTCAACCCAGATCTCCGACACCCCGAAGAGTATAGTGGAGATAAAGATGCTGGGTAAGGAATAAGGGTTCGGACTGTCGCAAGACAAAGGTAATTTGTAGAATATGTATGCTTTGCAAAGGCGATCCGCGGGTTTCGGTTCGTATCCCGAAACCTTGGTTTTTTGAGACTTCTTATGGCCAGAATTACGGCGGCTAAAAACTCTATCGGCATACACATTTCCCCCAGGGAGATCTGCCTTGCCCAGACCAGGCTGGGGGGGGATGGCCGGATGCAGGTGGAACACCTGATCAATGTCCCCACCGGATTCCACGCGAAGGAGGGGACGCAGCGCCCGTTATCGTTGAATAACGATTTTTTTGACGAAAAAGCCTCCTGGATCAACGGATTTCAGACCGCCGTCAGAAAAATAAACTGGAACAGCTCCTCCGCGGTCGTAACTCTCTCTTCCCAATTTTCGATCCTCCGTTATTTCGTCATGCCGGCCGTGGAAAGGCGCTTCTGGAACAAGGCCATACCGATCGAGTCTAAAAAATATATCCCTGTTTCGTTCGATGAGGTGGTTTATGATTTCAACGCGGTTCCGCTGGCCGAGGGCGGGAAGCTGGGTGTTCTTTTCGGGCTGACCCAGCGCAAAAGCGTGGAATTTATCATGAATATCCTCAAAACTTCCGGCCTGGAAGTGACGGCGGTCGAGGTGAATTCATACTCCGTGGAGCGGTTGTTCTCTTTTCTCGACCCCGGGGAGCACGCGGCCAAAGCTTATATTCATTTCTCCGGTGGAACCAGCCTCATGTTGTTTTCCAGCGCCGGCTCTCCCGTTCTTTACCGCGAGACCGATTACAGTATTTCCAGCACAATGTCGGAGCGCAAGCGCCTGGATGTGAAAGGCGCCGTGCAGTTCGTGGATCGCTATATCGGCGGGCAGGTATATAAGCGCCTGATGCTGAGCGGCGATGGCATGGAAGTCTGGAAGCCCGTCGCCGAACAGGAATCCATGATGCCCGTGGAGGTCTGGGATCCGGCCGGGGCGTCCGGCCTCAAGGACAACGACGCGGCCTCTTTTTTTGCCGCGGGCGCGTCCCTCCGCGGCCGCGTCCAGGAAAAAATGGCGCTGGATATCTCCGGCGTAAGTACGGCGGCCGGGCTGGAGAAACAGGTGCACGGGTATGTGTGGGGCGTTGCGTTCGCGCTGGGCGGACTTCTGCTTTTCCTGTCCCTGGTGGGCCAGATCCGGCTCATGATGATCAACTCTGAATTTACCGCCCTGAGCGCGGCGGTGGAGGGCGCTCCGGAACTGGAAGGCAACGACGTGGGGACGATAACCGCTAAAATAGAAAAACTGCAGGCCGACGTTAAAATGCTTTCCGTCCTGGACGGAGAGGCCGATTTTCTGGCGCCTAAACTGAACGCTGTCGCGGATAATATACCGCCCGAACTGTGGCTGACGAATATTCATTATCTGAATCAGCTGGCGGCCTCGGAAGTGCAGGCCGCGCCCAAAATCCTGGATCTGACCGGTGAAACCAATCTCAAGGGGGAGATGAAGCTCGCCATGGTGGAAGTTTTTAAGAAAGCCCTTAAAAATTCTCCGGAGTTCAGGGTATTCATGCCCCCCGGCGGCGGGATGGAATTCGATCTTACCGGAGATTCTTCCGGCCAGGCCGCGGATTCCGCGGACGGACAGGGCCGCGCCACCGTATTTACCATAAAGTGCTCGGCCAGGAGGAGAGGCTGATGTCTTCCATCCTGCGGCTTGCGGCGGGGATAAAGAGCTTTGTCCGGGGCATGGCGGACGACGTTCTCATGATCTACGCCGAAAAGGGAATAGAGCCCTTTAAAAAACCGCTTCTGTTGTCCATACCGGCTTTGCTGGTTCTCTACAATTTTGTCTACGTGCCTCTGGGCGGCCGGATCCGGGCCAGAAAAGGCGCGCTGGAGCAGGTTCGGCTTATAGCCGCCCATTACGAGGATTATTCCAATGCCCGGACCCGCCTGGCCGGGTATAAACGCCGCCTTCCGCTTATCAAGGACAAGGACGAGTGGCTTAATTATGTGCTGACAGCCACGGCCAAGGTTCATGGCATTGATTTCTATTCCCTTTCCTCCCAGAGCGAGATCACGGCCGGGAATTTTCTGCTGGTGACGCGTACAGTAACGGTCACCATCACATATGCCAAACTGGGCAAATGGATAGCCGATATAGAGAACTCTCCGATATTCCTGAAAGTGGCGGAGGTTACCATCGTTAAGGATCCCGCCCAGACCGGTATGCTTAAAGTTACCATGACCGTCTCCACCATGTTCCCGAATCCGACCGCCGCGGCGGGAAGGACGTGATATGAAAAATTTCAGCGGCTGGATCGCCTGGTTTTTACTCGCGGCCGTGCTGGTCGTCCCTTCTTTCCTTTTCTACAATTGGTGGATTGATAAGAGCGTGAAAGAGGCGGCGGCCCAGGCTTCGGTTCAGAGCGTTTCCGCCGCGGGCATTTTCGGGCGTTCCCAGGATGCCGCACCTTCCGTGCAGGCGGCCTCAACCGTCCCGGCCGCGGCCGTCTCCGCCATTCCGGCGCCGGCAGCAGAACCTCCGGCGCCCCCGAAAGAAACTCCCCGGCTCCAGGAAACTGCGCGGGTTCCGGCCGCCGGGCCGGAGCCGGGCCGGCGGGACTTTACTGTCGGCGGCGGAACTCAGGTTTTAAGGCCGTCCTCCGCGCCGGTTCAGGAAGCCGCCGCTGAACGGGTTCCGGCCAAGACCGCGGCGGGCTCTTATTTCAGTCCCAAGTCCGCACGCGATCCCATGCTGAGCCCGGAGGATTACCAGAAGATGAAGGACGAGGAGGCGCAGCGTCTAGAGACCGAACGCCAGCGGCGGCTGACCCTCGCCCGGCAGCTTAAGGAAAGCAGCGGGGAGACCCGCATCAAGCTGCAGGGCATAGTGGGTAACAGCGCGATAGTCAACGGGGAAATGCATTTGGCCGGGGATACGGTGGCGGGGGTAAAACTGCTGAAGATCGGCCCTAATTACGTGATCGGGGAATACAAAGGAAAGAGATTTAAGAAAATTTTACGGTAAAATTAATGGAGGTTCTATGAAAAAGCTCAGGATTTTACTCACCGTCTGTCTGCTGGCGGAACAGTTTGCGGCGCCGGCCGCTCTGCTCTTCGCCCAGGAAACCCAGCTCCCGGACTCCGACAAGGATTTTACGGCCGATCTCCAGGGGCCCTCTTCAGAAGAGGGCGGGCCAATCCTGGAGCAGCCTTCGGGGCAGGATAATGCCCTGCCCCGGTCCATCCCCCGGGGCAGGACTCCCGGGACGCCTCTGGAACCTGTGCAGATAGGCGGCGCTCCCAGGGAAGTTTCGATGTATGAGGAAACCGAAACCGTTTCCCCGCTGGATCGCAAGATAGGCCCCATACATCTTAAAGGCGCCCCCCTGTCTTCTTTTATGGAGATCATTTCGGCCCAGTCAAAGGTCAGCTTTATCGTCGCAGAAGGCCTTGAGTCCAAGACCATAACCGTCTACCTCCGCAAGACCACGGTGCGCGAAGCCCTGGAACTGCTGCTGAGCATAAGAGGCCTGACTTACCAGCGCATCGGAAAAACCAGCACCTACGTGGTCAGGAAGCGTTCGGCCGGCACTCCCAATCTTATAACCAAGATCTTTGTGCTGAACTATATCCCGCTTATACGCATCGGTTCCGTGGGCGAGGATATAGCCTCCATCACTTCACAGGACGTATCCTCCAGCGGGATGTCCGCTGAAACGCAGGGCGGCGCGGGAGCCGCCAGGCCGCAGGGCGACGAAAAAGGGATCGCGATCCTGAGCGTTATAAAAAGCGTGCTTTCAAAAAACGGCATGCTGGTTACCGATCCCCGGACCAATACCCTTATCGTTACCGATGTCCCGGAGGTTTTTCCGCAGGTGGAGCAGATCATTTCGGAACTAGACAAAAAAGCCCCTCAGATACTCATAGAGGCCCAGATAATGGAGATCAACACCGATCGTCTCAATGAACTGGGTATAGAATGGGGCGGTTCCCGCGGAGAAATGGCTTATTTTGCCGGCCCGGCCAGGCTTACCGATTACGGCCTCAGGCCCGGCTTTTTCTCCGGCGACCAGTGGAAGAATTTCTTCCCTAAGACGACCGACACCTCCGCCACCTCCGCCTCCGGCGGCAGCACCAGCGGCGGGGTCGATTCCGTTTTCGCCACCGGACAGCAGAGCGCGAAAGGCGTATATTACGGCATCTTCAGCCTGGCGCAGCTGCAGGCTATTTTCAGGGCGCTCATCTCCAGGGGAGAGGCCCATTATCTCGGCAAGCCCAAGATCGTAGCCATGAACAATATGACGTCGCTTATCTCCATCTCCAGGGACGCGGCGGTGGGTACCGGCAGTTCGGTCTCTTCAGCCGGCGGCGCGACCGGTTCCGTCTCCACTTCGGTGGAACGGAGGCGGGTGGGGCTGGTTCTGAAAGTCACACCCCAGGTCAACAGAGAGGGCTATATCACTATGGTCATTCAGCCCAATTATTCGGATGTCGTGGCCTCCGGCGTGGCGGTGCAGGGGCAGACCATTCTTGACCCCGTTTCAAGGGGTGTTTCCACCATGGTTCGCGTGAAGAACGGCCAGCCCGTGGTCATAGGCGGAATGCTTTCCTCCATAGAGACCAAAAGCGTAAAAAAAGTGCCCCTGCTGGGGTATATCCCGATAATCGGCTGGCTGTTCACCAGCGTCAGTTCCAGGCGAACCAACACCGACCTGGTTATTTTCGTTACGCCCACAATTTTGGTAGACTAAACTCTTATCTTATGGCGCGAAAACGACTTGGCGAAATAATGGTGGAAGCGGGCTGGATAAACGAGGAACAGCTCGCCAAAGCCCTGAAATTCCAGCAGCAGAATCCGTGTCTTCTGGGCGAAGCCGTCGTAAAACTAAACTTCTCCAGCGAAGAGAAAGTCGCCATGGGGCTGTCCAAACAGCTCGGCATTCCGTACGCTTCCCGTGAAAACCAGATCCTTAATCCGGAAAAAGGCCAGAAACTGGAAAAAATCCTGCCCGAGAGCTTCGCGCGCGAGCATATAGCGATCCCCCTCTTCGTGGAAAACAACGTTCTGGCCGCCGCGATGACGGATCCGGCCAATATCCTGCTGATCGACAATATAAAACTGGTCACCGGCATGGAAGTGCAGCCGTTCATCGCCACCAAGGCGCAGATCCTTAAAGTCATAGATTCTTTTTATCAGGGTGCGGCGGATCTGATCGATACGGTCATGGACGCCGGCAAAGGGAGTACCGGGACTTCGGAGGACGATGTTATAACCGCGGACGGCCGGCTGGATCTGGATAAGGTCATCATCGGGGAGTCCAAAGGCGCCCAGTCCATAAAACTTGTCAACGCTATCCTCAAGCAGGCCATTTCCGAGCGGAGCAGCGATATCCATCTTGAAAAATTCGACGAAAAAGTTTCCCTGCGTTTCCGCATCGACGGCGTGCTCTACGAGCGCAGCGCTCCTCCCGGCGACCTGGTGGATTCACTTATTTCGCGCGTAAAAATACTTTCCAAATTGGATGTGTCCGAGCGGCGCCTGCCGCAGGACGGGACTTTCTCCATCAAATACCAGAACCGCGTCATCGAAGTCCGCGTGTCGGTCTGTCCCACCGTCTTCGGAGAAAAGATGGTTCAGCGTCTACTGGATAAAGGAGCCGTGGAACTGAATATAGACAAACTGGGTTTCGAGCCCAGGCAGCGCGCCGACTTTCTGAAAGCGGCGTCCGCTCCGCACGGCCTCATTTTCCTGACCGGGCCGACCGGATCCGGCAAGACCAGCACTTTAGGCGCGGTTCTGAACGCTATCAAGTCCCCGGAACTTAATATCATGACGCTGGAAGATCCCGTGGAGATCAAAATGGAGGGCATAAGCCAGGTGGAGGTCAAGCCGCAGATAGGCCTCACTTTCGCCACGGGTCTGCGCGCTTTTCTCCGCCAGGATCCGGATGTCATCCTGGTGGGAGAGGTGCGGGATGATGAAACGGCCGAAGCCTGCCTTAAAGCCGCGATGACCGGACACCTGGTGCTCAGCACTCTGCATACCAATACCGCGCTTGAGGCCATTCCCAGGCTGATAGACATGGGGATAGAAAATTATCTTCTGGCCGGCACGCTCTTGTGCCTGGCCGCCCAGCGTCTGGTACGCCAGCTTTGCCCCGAATGCAAGCAGCCCTACAGACCGCCGCAGGACGAGATAGATCAGATGACGGCCGAGTGTCAGATCAGCCCTCTTCCCGATCCCGCCAAACTGACGTTTTATAAGCCTAAAGGCTGTCCCAAGTGCCTGAACACGGGCTATGCCGGCCGGAAAGCCATCTACGAGGTCTATTTCAACACGGAGGAGATGAAACGCATCATCTTTAAAGACGCGGATATCCACAGGCTGCGCGAGGCCGCCGCTAAAGGCGGGGCCTGGGGGCTGCGCGCCAGCGGCTGGCGCAAGGTTATCGCCGGCGTGACCTCTGTGGATGAGATGCTTTCGGTCACGATCACGGAACAATAAGTCAGCGGGTATAGGGCGGGGGATCGAGGAGAAATCATGGCCAAATTTATATATACGGTGCAGGACGCCCAGGGTACGGTTACCACGGGGAGCGTTAACGCCGACGACGAGGATCAGGCTGTACAGTCTCTGCAGGCCAAAGGCCTCTTTATCCTTTCCATCCAGGTGGAGGAAGCCAAATCCAGGAGCCTCCTGAGAGTGCCGCAGTTTAATAAAGGCAAAGTTTCCGGCCGGGATCTGGTTTTCTTCGGCGAGCAGATGTCCACGCTGCTGGGCGGAGGCATCCCGCTGGTGCGCGCGCTTTCGCTGCTGGGCGAGCATTCCGGCAACAAGAGCCTCTCCATGGTGCTGGGGCAGGTCACAAAGGAAGTTTCCGCGGGGGGAACCTTTCACAAGGCCCTCGAAAAGCATCCGAAAGTTTTTGACGAAATCTGGGTTTCCCTGGTGCAGGCGGGAGAAGTTTCCGGCCAGCTGCCGACCGTTCTGCGGCAGATAACCTCGTACTGCGAATCGCAGGAAAATATAAAGTCCAAGATAGTGACGGCGCTGGCCTACCCCGCGGTTCTGGCCGTATCCTCCGTGGGCGTTTTGGCCTACTTTATCATCTATGTCGTCCCGGTCTTCGCGGGGGTGTTCAGCGACTTCAATCTGACGCTCCCTTTGCTCACACGTTTTATCGTGGCGATTTCGGGTGTTTTCGCCAAATATTTTGTTCTCATCGCGGTAGTGGTCATAGGCGCCGTCGTTTCGTTCAGGGCCTATATAGCGACTTCCCCGGGGCTGCTGACCTGGAACCATATTCAGTTCAGGATTCCGGTTTTTGGCGGCCTGATAAAGAATATGCAGACGGAGCGGCTTCTTACCACCATGTCCACCCTGATCCGCTCTGGTGTCAGCATTCTGAACGCCGTTTCTGTGCTGGAGGGAGCGTTCCGAAAAAATCTTATCTACCAGAACGCGCTTAAAAAAGCCAAAAACGATATCGCCAGCGGGCGCTCCATCTCCGAGTCTTTTAAAAAGACCGGGATCTTCCCCGGCCTGGTCACGGAAATGATGTGGATGGGCGAGGAGTCCGGAAAACTGCCGGATATAATCGTGGTGCTCTCGAAATTCTACCAGGAGCAGATAGAACAATGGATCAGGCGTTTTTCCTCGATGATAGACCCGATCCTGGTGGTGGGTATAGGCGCCATCATCGGAACGATCGTCCTGTCGATCTTTATGCCCATCTTCCAGCTGTCCCAGATAGGCGCGAAGTAAACTTGCCTGCGGAGGGATTTATGAAAAATAACAGGAAAGGGTTTACGCTTATCGAGCTTGTGGTTGTTACCGTGATCATCGGTATACTGGCTACCATGGGTATCCCTTATTATCTGAAGACGGTTGAAGTTTCTAAAGCCGGGGATGCGGTGGGTATCGGGCAGCTGCTGGCCAATTCTTACCGGATGTACCTGGTGGATAATCCGGGCGCGCCCTTGAACGGACAGATCACCGATACATGCAACACTTATACCGCCTGCGCCCTGGCGCCGGCGGCCCCCAATCCCTGCCTCCTGGTGGCCTGCAATTATGTGGCCAAGCAAAATTGGGGCGGGGGTGCGTATTCCTATTCTATCGGCGCCGGCGGTTTCGCCTCCAGTATCCGGCGCAAGACCGGACCCAGCCCCGGCACCAACACCACTCCTTACAGTAGTTGGGGATATGATTTCAGCACCTCGGGCGGCTGTTCGCCTGTCGGCGGAGCTCCGTCATGCCCGAATTTCTGACGCTAAAAATTCACAAAAGACCCGGCCAGACACTGGTGGAAGTTACAATCGCCATTCTGATAGCGGCCACTACTACAGTGGCCGTATTTTCAGTGATCCTGTCGAGTTTTGTTTCAGAGAAAAAATCGGACAAAAAAGAGCTGTCGGCCATGGTGCTGAAAAAGGCGCGGCAGACCCTACAGGCTTTTGTCAGCGTGGATCCGTCCGACCCTGATTATTCGCCCAATGCCGGGGGGATCTGGACAGGAGTGGACGCCAGCGGACAATGGGCGCTGGCCGCCGGAACCCACGATATTTCCTCGCTGATGAACACCGCTGAAAATGCCGTTCTGCGCCGGGACACGTCCTCGGGCGCGGTTCCTAATTGCGTCATGGGGGGATCCTGTTATCTTTACTATACCGTGGAAGACAGCGATTGCATTAACGGGCGTTTCCTGATCCCTTCCCAGCCCACCAATACTCCCTCGAAATCCTGCAAGACGGTTAAATTTTATATGCGCTATGCCGATTAACCTATGAAAAAAGGTTTTACCCTCATCGAGCTGCTCATCGCCATCCTGCTTTTCGGGTTCATGGCCATGTCCCTGGCCACGATCTATTCCACCGCGCACAAGCATCTGTTCCAGAACTACCGGCAGAACACAGTTAAGGCCGGCGCCTCGGTGGCTATGAAAGCCATTACTTCGAGGTTGCAGCAGAGTAACAGGATAGATCTGCCTCTGTCCGGCGGTTCCGGGAATATTCTCGCTTTCGCCGTAAATGTGGATCAGAGGAGCGGATGCTACCCCGTAAATCCCGACACGCCGTCCCTGACCGCCTGGCATTATTTCTGCTATCTTCCCGGCGTCACGGCCCAGTGTCCGCTCGGTAACTGCCTGTTCTACCACACCGGACCGATAACGGGCGGGTCGGGCTGCCCTTCCGGCACGGTCTGGAACACCGCTAACGGCTACCCGGTCGCCGGTAATTGCGGCCAGATCACGCGGCCCGGGGAGGCCGTTCCGCTTCTGTTATCTTCGTTTGTCTACCCCGCCCCGAGTTTATTTTCGCGTCCGACAAGCGGTATTAACACTCTCGGCAACAGTGTGGTGAATATCAATCTGCGCGTATACTGGGATCCGTGGGCGCAGGTCGTTTCCGGAGTTAAGGATTTCCGTTCCACATCCAGGCTTATAGACGTTACGCTTAACACGAACGTAAGGGTGATCCGCAGCGGCCAGAACTAAAAACGGCGTTAAGGAAAATCGGCGAAGACGGTGGAAGATGATCCTTTTTATACTTTTGTTTTCAGTCCTGAATCTTTCCGCCGCCGGGCCGCCTGAAGCGCCTCCCGCCGCCTGGCATCTGAAAGCCTCTCCGCATTTTAAGATCTATCACGAATCCGACTGGTCTCCGGATTCCATCTCCCTTGAACTGGAGCGCCTTTACGGCAGACTGCGCTTTACGGTCTCGATGTTCGCGCCCTGGATGGTAAGCGAGAAGACCAGGATCTACATATACAGGGATCAGGACTCCTATCTTAAAGGCGAATTCAATCCCCCGAAATGGTCGAAAGGCCTGGCGTATTTTGCCACAAAAACGGTGGTAGTATACGATCCCGGGGACATCGTCAAGCTGCGCGCCGTGGCGGCCCATGAACTTTCGCACCTGTATTTCGAAAGCTATTACGGCGAGTACCTCGCTTACCCGCCGCAATGGCTTAATGAGGGGCTCGCCGTGCTTATGGAGGATATGTCGTATCCCGGCGAAGGTCCCTGGACCCAGGCCCTTAAATATTTTCCCGCGGAGAAGATCCTGCCGCTGGACGGTTTTCTGAAACTCAGCGTGGACCGGCTGGATTCCGCCGAAGAAGTGGGATACTGGTATCTGGAGGCGTTCGGGGTGGTCTCGTATCTCTTTCAGCCGCGCAAACGACTGCAATTTAAGAATTTATGCCAGCTGCTGAGGAAAGGGGAAAAACTGGAACCGGCCCTCTGGAAAATGTACAGGATCAAAAACTTCCCGGACTTTGACCGGTCGTGGCGGGATTGGCTGCGGGTCTATGAGGCCGGGGGGAAGCAGAGTTTTGCCGGAGATTTTTCTTCGGCTGGTTTTAATTTTAAACCCGCCCAGCTCTCCTCTTTCACGTTCACCAATTTTCGGCGGTAGTAAGGATTTTTTGTCCTTTATCCTTTAGCCTTTATCCTTAAGCCTTGCCCAAGGTGTTCCTTAAGGTAAAACCCGGTATGTGAACCGGCGGCCCCGGTTATGCCGGGAGTAGCGCCGGCGTAAATAAGCCGCCCGCCCGCCGCCCCGCCCTCCGGCCCCAGTTCTATAATCCAGTCGGAAGACGCTACGACGTCCAGGTTGTGCTCTATGACCAGCACCGTATTCCCCTGGTCGGCCAGGCGATGCAGCACTTTCAGCAGTTTCTCCACGTCCGCGAAATGCAGGCCGGTCGTCGGCTCATCCAGTATGAAAAGCGTCCTGCCGGTGGAGCGTTTGGCCAGCTGTTCGGCCAGCTTGAGGCGCTGGGCCTCTCCGCCGGAAAGGGTGGTGGCGCTCTGCCCCAGCTTGATGTAGCCCAGCCCCACTTCGCGCATGGTGGAAAGGACTTTGGCGATCTGGGGGATTTCCGAAAAATGCCCGGCCGCTTCGTCGGCGGCCATATCCAGGACTTCCGCCACGTTTTTTCCCCTGAATCTGACCCCGAGCGTATCCTCGTTGAACCGCAGTCCGCGGCACTCCTCGCACTTGACGTAAACGTCCGGGAGGAACTGCATCTGTATTTTGATGGTGCCGTCGCCCTGGCAGGTTTCGCAGCGCCCGCCCTTGACGTTGAATGAAAAACGTCCGGGCGCGTAGCCGCGGCGCTTCGCCTCCGGCAGGCGGGAGAAGATGTCGCGGATATGGTTGAATACCCCTGTGTAGGTGGCGGGGTTGGAGCGCGGGGTTCTGCCGATGGGTGACTGATCCACGATGATGACTTTGTCTATGTTCTCTTCGCCCTTCATGTCTTTGAACCGGCCGGGGCTTTCTTTGGAGTTATAAAGCTTCCTGGCCAGGGCCTTGTAGATTATCTCGTAAAGCAGGGTGGACTTGCCGGAGCCCGACACGCCGCACAGCGTTACGAAAAGGCCCAGGGGTATCCTGATGTCTATTTTCTTAAGGTTGAACTGCTCGGCTTTCGTGAATTCAAGCCAGTTTTTCCCGGGCGCGCGCAGCGGGTGGTCCAGGGAGGCTTTCTTTTCGCCCCGCAAAAAAGCGCCGGTCAGGGACGCTTTGTTTTTCAGGATAGCGCGCAGATCCCCTTGTGCCGTAATATGGCCTCCGGCCGCGCCCGCCCCCGGCCCCAGATCCACGATATGATCGGCGCTGCGGATGACGGCTTCGTCATGTTCCACCACTAGCAGGGTATTTCCCAGATCCCGCAGGGACTTGAGCGTGTTGATGAGTTTGGCGTTGTCACGCTGGTGCAGGCCGATGGTGGGTTCGTCCAGCACGTAAAGTACGCCGGTCAGGCCGCTGCCGATCTGGGTGGCCAGCTGGATGCGCTGGGCTTCTCCTCCGGACAGGGTTTCCGAGCGGCGGTCCAGCGAGATATAGCCCAGGCCCACGTCGGTAAGGAAAGTGAGCCGGGAGTTTATCTCTTTCAGGATCAGCCTGGCGATGGAACTGTGCTTTTCGCCCAGGGCGAGACCCGCCATGAATTCCTTTATTCCCGCGATGGGCAGACCTGAGACCTGGACGATGTTTTTGCCGCCCACCAGGACATGCAGGCCCTCGGGTTTGAGACGGCGCCCGCCGCAGACCCCGCAGACGGTCTCGTGCATGAACTTGCGGTAGATCTCCTCTTTAACGAAATCGGATTCGGAATCGGCGTAGCGGCGCTTCAGGTTCGTGATCACGCCTTCGAAGTCTCCCTCGCTGTTTCCGCGCAGGAGTGTGTCCCTGTCTTTTTTTGACAGATCTTTCCAGGGCTTATCCAGCGGGATGCGGTGTTTCCTGGCTGCGTCGAGGATCATCTCCATATAATAGCCGGACCAGGAATTCTTCCAGCGGTGGGTGCGCGTGGTGACCGGATTGGACCAGGCTTCTATGGCTCCGTCGTTGATGGATTTTGTTCTGTCGGGGACTACAAGCGCCTCATCTATCTCGATCTTGACCCCCAGTCCGCCGCATTCCGGACAGGCTCCGAAAGGGGAGTTGAAGGAGAAAAGCCGGGGCTCCAGTTCCGGGAAGCTGATGCCGCAGGACGGGCAGGAGTTTTTTTCGCTGTACAGGATCGGCTCTCCGCCTCCCGTTTCCACCGCAGCCAGGCCGCGGCTCTGTGAAAGAGCCAGTTCCACGGCCTCGGTGAGGCGCTCTTTTTCGCCCGGGCCAGCCGTCAGCTCGTCCACGAAAAGTTCTATGGTGTGTTTTACGTAACGGTCCAGTTTCGGGACGGAATCCAGATCCAGCAGTCTGCCGTCCACGCGGATCCTGACGAAGCCGTTTTTTTTCAGCCGGACAAAAAGTTCCTCGTAGGTTCCTATGCGGCCCCGGATGAGCGGGGCCAGCACTTTTATCCTCCTGCCGGAATACTTGGAGGAGATCTCGGAAACTATGCCCTGGGCGGACCAGGCTTTTATGGGGCGGGCGCATTGCGGGCAGAACGGAGCCCCCACTTTGGCGTACAGCAGGCGGAGATAATCGTAGATTTCCGTAACGGTTCCGACGGTGGAGCGCGGGTTTTTGGAGGGGGAATGCTGCTGAATGGCTATGGCCGGCGAGAGTCCTTCTATGGACTCCACTTCCGGTTTTTCCATCTGCTCCAGGAACTGGCGCGCGTAAGCCGAGAGGCTCTCTACGTAGCGCCTCTGCCCCTCCGCGTAGATTGTGTCAAAAGCCAGGCTGGATTTCCCGGAGCCGGAGAGGCCGGTCAGGACCACAAGCTTGTTCTTGGGCAGTTCGACGGTGAGGTTTTTAAGATTATGCGCCCTCGCGCCCGTAATAATTAATTTGTCCATATTAAATTTAGTATCCGGTGTTCGGTAATCAGTAACCGGTAAAAATCATAAGAGTTTCCCTTAAAATTTATGACTAACCGGTTACCGGCCACTGATTACCGGTTACCGCTGTACCGGTCCACCGCCGTATTCTTCGCGTACGCCTCGTCGGCGGCCGGGTAATTGATGTTGAAATGGAGCCCGCGCGATTCCTTGCGCGCGGCCGCCGAACGGATAATAGTATCGGCCAGGCAGGCGATGTTGCGTAATTCCAGCAGATCCAGTGTGAGCAGGAAATCCCAGTAATATTTCACTATCTCCCCGGCGATTATTTTAACCCTGGCGCCGGCGCGTTCCAGGCGTTTGTCGCTGCGGACGATCCCCACATAGTTCCACATCAGGGTGCGGAGTTCGTCCCAGTTATGGGTGATCATGACCGCCTCGTCGGAAGGGCGCGCGTCGCCATAATTCCAGACTCCGGATTTCAGGGTTTTTTTGACGCGCGTCCTGACGAAATCCCCTTTTATGGAGACGGCCGCCCGGTGCGCGAAAACGCAGGCCTCCAGCAGCGAATTGGAAGCCAGGCGGTTGGCCCCGTGCAGACCGGTGTGGGCCGTTTCACCTACGGCGTACAATCCGGGCATGGCGGTGCGGCCCCAGTCGTCGGTTTCCACTCCGCCGCAGAAAAAATGGGCCGCGGGAACGACCGGGATCGGCTCCCTGGTCATGTCTATGCCGAAAGAGAGGCATTGTTTATGGATATTCGGGAAGCGTTTTTTAATGAACGCCGCCGGGCGGGAGGTTATATCCAGATAAACGCATTCGTCGCCTGTTTTTTTAAGCTCGCTGTCTATGGCCCGCGCCACGATGTCGCGCGGAGCCAGTTCCTTGCGCGGGTCATAGGCCGCCATGAAAGGTTCTCCGCCGGCCAGCCGCAGCACGCCGCCCTCGCCCCGCACCGCTTCCGAGATCAGGAAAGATTTGGCCCTGGGATGATAAAGGCAGGTGGGGTGGAACTGGACGAACTCCATATTAAGGAGGCGCAAGCCGGCCCGGTACGCCATGGCCATGCCGTCCCCGGTGGCGCTGTCGGGATTGGAGGTGTAAAGGTAGACCTTGCCGGCGCCGCCGGAGGCCAGTATGGTTCTGGCGGCCAGAAAACTGTGGATGACGCTGGTTTTCGCCTCCAGCACGTATGCCCCTCGGCAGACGTTGGCCGCCGGCCGGGTTCCGGCCGGGTGGGCGTCCAGGATAAGATCCACGGCGGCGTGATCCTCGAAAAAACGGATTTTTTTGTTCGAGCGGCACAGTTTAAGCAGCGCTGATTCTATTTCCCGCCCGGTAGAGTCGGCCGCGTGCAGGATGCGCCGCCTGGAATGTCCGCCCTCAAGGCCGAGTTCGAAACCGGCGCCTTTTTTAGTGAAGCGCACGCCCAGTTCCACCAGTTCCTTTATCCTTGCCGGACCTTCGCGTATCACGAGTTCCACCACGCGGCGGTCGGCCAGCCCCGATCCGGTTTTCAGAGTGTCGTTTACGTGGAGGAGAAAATCGTCGTCCTTTCCGGTGACCGCGGCGATGCCGCCCTGGGCGAGATCGGTGTTGGAAACGCGCGCTTCGCGCTTGGAGACAAGGTGAACCGAACCCAGGCGCGAAAGCTTATGCGCCGTCAGCAGGCCGGAAAGCCCCGTGCCTATCACCAGAAAATCAGAATTGTAAATGGACATAGGGGTTCAGGATTCAAGATTCCGGATTCCGGATTCTTCTTTCCGCTTTCATTATCCGCCGCAAAAGTCTAAAATATATTCTACTAAATATGAAAATAGCGGACTCAAAAGTAAAGCGGAAACTGCTCATTTATGTGCCTGTGGCTGTCTCGCTGGGTATACTCTTCTCGCTGGTCTACCCCAACCTCGGCCTGCTTGCCGGGGTCATGCGGGACTCCCATCCTTTGTTCCTCCTGGCCGCGCTGGCTTTTTCCTTTACGAGCTATCTTTTTATGGGCCTCTCCCTCTGGGAGGTGCTGAAGATTCTCGGATACCGCCTGCCGTTCTGGGAGACGGCGGGGGTCTCTTTCGTCTCCACCACGGTAAATTATTTCGTCTCTTCGGGAGGAGTAAGCGGTTTCGCCACCCGCGCCCACCTGCTGAGCCGGCGCCGGATCCCGTATGGGATAAGCGTCACCTCCTCGGTGGTGATCAGCGTTTTCATTTATCTGGTGCTTTCAGTCGTTATAATCGAGGGCATGGTGCTGCAGATCCTCAGAACCAACCAGTTCGGCATGAAATTTTTTGAAGGCGTGGCGGGGGTTCTGTTTGTGCTGGCTTTCGCGTTCGCGCTTGTCCTGCTGTTCTTCCACCACGAACTGCGTTCGGCCTGGGCGCGCAGGATCTATCATATCGTCAATCATTTTCTGTTTTTTTTCTCAAAGAAAGAGATCCCGGAGGAAACCTTTCTGGAGTTCGAAAGCCAGCTTGGCGCCGGTATACGCACGATTCACGCCCGCAGATACGAGCTGCCCCTGGTTCTGGCGTATGTCTGTCTGGACTGGATCAGTAATATCTTCATACTTAATTTCGCTTTCCGCGCCGTGGGCGTGAATCTGGGCTCCACCAAGCTTGTCATAGGCTTCGCTTTCGGACAGCTTATGACGGTGATACCTTTCCTGCCGGGGGGGCTGGGCGCCATGGAGGCCGCCATGACGGCCGTCTACGTCCAGGCCGGGGTGGAACTAGGCCACGCCCTGGCAGCCACGCTCATTTTCCGTTTCCTTTACTACCTGGTACCGTCGTTAGCCAGCATTTTCGTATACTGGGCGCTGAAAGTGTCCGAAACGCCCGATCAGGGCGGGGAAAAGCCTGTGCCATGAAGAAAAGCAAAATACTCATAATCGAGGACAGCAAGAGCACCTCCGTGGTTCTGAAGGAAGTCCTTGAGAACGAAGGCCGCGCGGTTTTTTTGGCGGGTGACGGAGTAGCGGGGATAACTCTGGCCAGGCGGGAGAGGCCCGATCTCATCCTCCTGGATCTGCTGCTCCCCAAACTCAACGGTTACGAAGTCTGCAACGCCCTCAAAAGAGATAATGCTACCCGGCACATCCCTGTTCTGGTCATATCCACTATGGATTCTCCGGAAAGCGTAGAAAAAATTAAATTATGCGGCGCCATAAATTTCATGAAAAAACCTTACGACCTGGACGCTCTCCTGCGCGAGATAAAGCGGCTTCTGCCGCCGGCCTGAGGCGCGTCTACGAAAGGTTGTTTAAGGCTTTCGGCCCGCAGGGCTGGTGGCCTGTTTCACCGCGGTCAGGCTGGCCTCCCGCCTATCGCCGGCTGTTTTACGGGCCGCAGCCGGAAAAAGCCTGTTTCGAGATCTGCGCCGGCGCCCTCCTGGCCCAGAATACGGCCTGGGCCAACGCCCGAACCGCTCTGGCCGGACTGGTTAGTTCCGGAAAGCTCACGGTTGAAAGCCTGAGCCGGATGGATCTGAGGGTTTTAGGCGGGCTGATACGCTCCTCCGGCTTTTATCGTCAGAAAGCGGCAAGGCTTAAAGGTTTTTCCGCATACGTATTGATCCGGCATCCCGAGGGGATCAGAAAATGGTTTTCAGTGACCCCTCTTGAGGAACTGCGGGACGAACTCCTGAAGATAAATGGTATAGGCCCTGAAACCGCAGATTCCATGATCCTGTACGCGGGAGGCAGACCAAAATTCGTGGTGGACGCATATACTCACAGAATATTCGGGCGTCTGGGTCTCGTTTCCGGGACTTATGCCGGACTTCAGTCTGCTTTTGAGCGCGCTTTGCCGCCGGATCACCGGGTTTATAACGAGTATCACGCTCTCATAGTGGCGCTGGGCAAGGATTGCTGCCGGAAGACCAGGCCGCTTTGCGGAAAATGCCCGTTGAAGAGTATGTGCGCCGTACCCTGAACCCTCTGCCCTGTCATATGGAGATATTATGATAATTGAAGAACTTGAAAAGACAGCCGATCTTCTGGAAGCGGGAAAACCGGATGCGGCTTTTAAAGCCCTGAAAAGGATCCCCCGGCCGCGCGGATTTGAGGGGCGCTGGTATTACCTGTACGGGGAAGCCTGGCGTCTAAAGGGGATATTCGACAAAGCCATAACCGCTTACGGATCCGCTCTTAAGCACGGTTTTCCGACCGCTGAATTTTTCTGCCTGGCCCTTATAAAAGCCGCCGCCTGCCATCGGGCGCTGGGGCATGAGAAACAGGCTTTCGCTTTCGCCCGCGCGGCCCTTAAAGCCGCGGCCGGCGCCCCGGGCCTGAAGTCCGAGGCGGAGCTGGAGCTGGCCATGGCTTACCGTCTGAAAGGGGAATTTGAAAAATCAGGGCCAATACTGGAGCGTCTGCTCCGCGGGTATCTTAAAGAGAAAGATCACGGCGCCGCGGCTTTTATATTCTGGGCGCTGGGCGGTCTTTACAGGCTGGAAGGCCGGTATAGCCTTTCAATAGAGTCCTTTAAAAGATCCGGGATGTACGCGGGCAGGGATAATGATCCGTCCGCCGGGGGTTACGCGCTGTTCGGGCTGGGCGGTGTGCTGCGCGTGGCGGGTTTCATGAAGCCCGCGCGGGCCGCGTACGAGCGGGCGCGTAAACTGTTCCTGAAGACGGAGGATTCTTTTGCCAAGGCCTATGCGGAATGCGGGCTTGCCAATGTGCTGCGGCAGCAAGGGGAGCTTGACGCCGCTTTTAAGGGCTATCGGCGGGCGCATAAGCTTTATTCGGAAATAGGCGATAGGCCCGACCTGGGTTTCGTGGAATGGGGGCTTGGGGAAGTCTACAAGAAGCGGGGGGAGTTTAAGAACGCGATGTTATATTTTAAGCGCGCCCGGCGGCTTTTTGACGGCAACGCGGAGCCGAGGGGCGAGGTCCTGAGCGAACTTTCAATGGCGAACGTCCATTATCTGGAAGGCCGCGCCGCCGAAGCCGACAAAATGTATTTCGCCGCCATAGCCAAAGCCAAAAAACACCATCTCCGCACCTACCTGGAAAGCTTCACCTGAGGCGGCAAGGCAATGCCGGGCAAATGTGTCCGGACAAAGGTGCCAGGCTTATTTTTCAGCAGAAAAATGCGCCTGGCTCTCTTTGCCGAAAATGCTGGGCTAACCTGAAAACTTCAGTTGAAGTTTTCCGCCCGCATAGCGGGCGCCCTCCGGGAGGCATACACCTCGTCGGGCCAGGCGCGCATAGCGCTGGGCCCGACGCCCGCTTCGCGCTCGGATTTATTCCCTATAACTGTTCCTTTTATTTGGCCCAGTCTTGACAAAAGGCACTTAAATTAAGATTATATGCCTATGGATCTAGGTTACGATATATGTCGTAACGATCGTTGTCGTAATTAAGGAGGGCTTATGAATCCTTTCAGGTTTGGCGCGATAGTGGAGGGCGAACACTTCACTAACAGGCGCCAGGAAATAAAGGAACTGGTCTCGGACATCGAATCCGGGCAGAACGTGGTGCTTATCAGCCAGAGGCGTTACGGCAAAAGCAGCATGGTTAATAAAGCTCTTGCCGGTATGGATATCAAGTCAATACGCCTAGATCTGGAAATAATTTCAGACGAAATAGACCTGGCCAACGCCTATGTCAAAAAAGCGCTGGCTTTAAGTCCCTTTGAAAAGCTGAAAACTTATCTAAAATCCCTTAAAATACAACCCGCCATGGAATATAATCCCGCCACAGGCGAAATGAATGTTTCCTTTTCCCCGACCGCGGCGGATAAGAGTTCCGTTATCGCGGAAAGTCTTGAACTGCCGGAGGTAATCGCCAAGAAGCAGAATAGGCGTATTGTGGTGGTGTTTGACGAGTTTCAGGAGATACGCCGCATTTCTCCCAATCTTGAGAAAAAAATGCGGGGAGTCTTTCAGGCCCATCAAAACGTATCTTACATATTCATTGGCAGTCAGGAGAGCATGATCCGCGACATCTTCCAGGAAAAGAAAAATCCTTTTTACAAATTCGGCCGGCAGAAGGTTTTGGGGGGTATTCCCGAAAAAGAGATGGAGGATTTTGTGTTGAAGAGGTTCGCCTCCGCAGGCATAAACGCCGTCGGGATAGTGAAAGATATCCTGGCATTTACCGGATGCCACCCTTACTACACTCAGCAGCTTTGCCATGAACTTTATATCACGCACGAAAAAGGTCTCTTCCGGCGGGAGCTGATAAAGGAAGCCATTGGAAATATAGTGATCCAGCATAACGCCGACTATAAAAGGTGGTGGAATGGTCTGGATAATACCGAGCGCAAGATTGTCATAGGGCTGGCCGCGGGCGGCAGCGCCGTAACTTCGCAGCAGTTCATCCAAAAATACGGGATTAAGACCGTCAGCACCTCCGGCAGCGCCATCGGAAGGCTGATTGACAAAGGTATAATTGTAAGGCGTGATAAAAACGCCCATGAGATAGAAGACCCTTTCTGGAAAGAGTGGATAATTTCAAACAGGAATTAGGCTGTACCGGCTACTCTGGCCGGATTACATCTTGAAATCCCAGCCTAGGTAGAGTTCTCTGGCTTTGGGGTCGTTCAGCAGGACTTCGGCCGTGCCTTCTATGAGGATAGCGCCGTTGTAGATCAGGTATGACCTGTCGGTGATGGAAAGGGTTTCCCGGACATTGTGGTCGGTTATCAGCACCCCGATGCCCTTATCTTTCAGGTGGCAGATTATCTTTTTTAATTCGCTGACCGTGATGGGATCTATCCCCACGAAAGGTTCGTCCAGCAGGATGATCCTGGGCTCGTTTATCATGACGCGCGCCACTTCCAGGCGGCGCTTCTCTCCGCCTGAAAGCGACCAGGCCTTCTGCTTCCTCAGTTTCAGCAGCCCGAATTCGCCCAGAAGGGAGTCCACCCGGTTCATGATAACCTTTTTGTCCCCGACCGTGCGTTCCAGGATCGCCACAAGATTGTCTTCAACGCTGAGACCCCGGAAGACCGTGGGTTCCTGCGCCAGATAGCCGATGCCGTTCCTGGCCCGCAGGTACATGGGGGCGGCGGACACATCCTTATCGTCTATGAAAACCTTGCCGGAGTCGGGTTCCAGGAAGCCGACCAGCATATGAAAGGTGGTGGTCTTGCCCGCCCCGTTGGGGCCGAGCAAGCCGCAGATTTCCCCGGACCGGATATCCAGGCTTATGCCGTTGACCACTTTCCGGCGGTTAAAACTTTTTTCAAGCAGTTCGGAATTCAGTCTCATAAATAGGATTCAACGCGGCTGCGCCGCCTTCACGGCTTTTATCCAGCCGGCTACATTGTTATACAGCTTTACGTCGCCGGTATCCCGGAAAAATTTCATTCTCTCGCCCGTCATGGCGAAATCCCTGCCCTCGCGGGTTCCTATGGCCGCCGGCAGGGATCTGGCGGAGGTTTTCGGCCGGGAGGGGGCCGTGGCGGAGTTATAAATGAGGAAAGAACGTTCGGTGTCGCTGTAAAAGCCGTTGTCCGAAAAAATTTCCATATTTTCGGTGCGCAGATAGAAATTTCCCAGGAAATCCATGGAGGCCTTGGCGTTGTCGGCGTTGATCCGGTCGCAGCGGCCGCGCAGGAGCTTGCCGTCGGCCGCGACGTGTTTCATCCGGATCGGGTCGCTGCCGCGGTAAAGTTCGGCTTTCTCGAAGTTCTCGTGGTATTTCCCGTTGTCGCAATATAGTTCCAGATTAGAGCCGTCCGCGAATTTGCGGAGGCAATAGACGGAACCGCGCAGGGTCCATTCCGCGGTCTTGCGGTCATGGACGGCGTGATCGGCCTTGAGGTTATAGACGGCGTTACGGAAAGAAACAGTGCCGTCGAAGATCTCAAGGCTGCTGGCGGTGTCCGTTATCAGCCTGTATTTTTCGCTCCTGACCACGGAACCCATCAGCAGGTCGTCGGACGCGGCGCTCAGGCCCGCCGGAGCAAAGCAAGAGAGACACGCAAGCATGAGAAGCGCCCGTGTCCGCGCCCGATACCGGTCATTTTTTCTTTTTGGCATCCTGTTTCCCGGTCGTGGTGGTTTCCTGCCGCGTTATTTCTATCTCGGATAAGTCCGGCTTGGCCGTGAAACCGCGTCCGTGGGTGACGGTGTTGTCTTTATAGATGGTCACCGGATCTTCGGTCCAGATCTTGTCCTTTTCGGAACTGAAGAAAAGCCTGGAGGTCAGCAGCGTCATGGCCTGGGTTTTGGACTCCACTCTTACTTTCTTCTCAAGCTGGGCGTCTTTCCTGGTCATGTTCAGGAATCCGGTTTCGGCGGTAAGCCGTGAGGCGGGCCTGTTGTTCTCAAAGAACGACATCTCCGGCATATCGAAGTGGATCCTGGTCTCGCCTTCTTCGAACCGGGCCGTCCCGGAGTTTAAGGTCCAGCGGACCAGGTTGTCGTTAACCTCCGAGACTTTTACGCCGGTGAGAAGACTGGCTCCTTCCTGCACCGTCCCGCCCGGGACGCTGCCGGAGCAGGCGGCCGCCGTCAGCGTAAAAAAAATGATTAAAAATTTCAGAGCAGACCCTCTCTCAAAAAGTCTTTTTCGTCTATAATGCCGACAGGACGGGAAGTTTTACGGTCCACGACCGGCAGATTGTCTATTTTTCTGGCCGAAATGAGTTTTGCGGCGTCTATCGCCATGGTGTCCGGATGGACGCAGACCGGCCTTTTGGTCATTAGTTTGTCGATAGTAGTGGCAAGACCGGCTTTCCCGCGCTCAATGCTGCGTCGCAGGTCTCCGTCGGTGAAAAAACCCGCGAGCCGGCCGCGCCCGTCCGCGACGGAAACGGCTCCCGCCGCGGTGGCGGTCATGACGGCCAGCGCGGCTTTCAGCGTGGAACCGGCGCGCACCACCGGATTTTTCCGGCCCTTATGCATCAGATCCGAGACGCGCAGATTCAAAAGCTTGCCGAGGCTGCCGCCCGGGTGAAGGCGGGCGAAACTGGAGCTGTCGAAGCCCTTGATCCGCATCAGTGTTATGGCGAGGGCGTCTCCCACCGCGAGCATGGCCGCCGTGGAGGAGGTGGGCACGATATTGTACGGGCAGGCCTCGTGGCGTATATTGAGGCGCAGCGCGATGTCGGAATAGCGCGCGATCCTTGAATCCGGATTATTGGTGAGGGAAATTATTTTCAGGCCTTCTTTAGCCAGGATGGGGAGCAGTTTGGCGGTCTCTTCGGTTTCGCCGGAATAGGACAGCGCCAGGACGATATCGTCCCTGGTTATCAGGCCCATGTCGCCGTGAAGCGATTCCACCGGGTGAAGATAAACGCTGGGCGTGCCGGTAGAGGAAAGCGTGGCGGCTATTTTGCGGGCGATGATGCCGGATTTTCCCACTCCGAGCACTACCACTTTCCCGCGCGCGGCAAGCAGGAGGCGCGCGGCTCCGGAGAAGTTTCTGCCGAGGCCCTTTGCGGCCAGCCTTAGCGCGCCGGCTTCTTCCGTTATCACGGCCCTGGCCGATTTAAGTATGAACGCATCGGAAACAGTTTTCATCTTTTCCTTCATCCTTTATCCCTCATCCTTAATCCTTGCCTGAAATTGCCGAGGCAATTTCAGGGCTAAGGCGCCGGAACTTTGTGAGGATTAAGCCAGGGCGTCATTTCGGCCGGGATCCGGCGCTGGTCGTAGGGCGGCGGCAGTTTGTGAAACAGCCAGCTGGCCGCGAAGAAAAATATCGTTGTTCCTATGTAGATCCAGGAAAGCGTTCTGAGATGCCATTTCCAGTCCGGGAACCAGACAGGGGGGAGCGTAAGATCCCTGCCGCATTTTCTGCATAATTTAAGCGTGGCCTTGTTTTCCTGACCGCAGTTTAAACATTTCATAATTTTGCCTTTTGAGCGTAAACTTTTAATCTCTTATTCCGCAAATTTCATTGCCAGTTTATCTATCTGGTTCAGCATATTTACGGCGTCCGGGACGAGGCCGAGCTTTAATGAGTTCGGCCCGTCGGAAAGCGCTTTGGCCGGCTCGGGATGGGCTTCAAAGAAGATTCCCGCTATTTTCAGGGCCGCCGCCGCTTTGGCCAGCGGCAGCGCCAGCTTCGCGTCTCCGCCGGTGGCCTTGCCCAGGGCGCCCGGCTTCTGGACGGAATGGGTGCAGTCGAAGATCACGGGGTAGCCGAACTCTTTCATGATCTCAAGGCCGCGCATATCCACTACCAGATTGCCGTAGCCGAAACAGGAGCCGCGCTCCGTAAGCATGATGTTCCGGTTGCCGCGCGATTCTATTTTTGAAATTATGTTGGCCATATCCCAGGGCGCCAGGAACTGGCCCTTTTTGACATTGACGACGCGGCCGGTATCGGCGCAGGCGAAAAGCAGGTCGGTCTGCCTGCACAGAAATGCCGGGATCTGCAGGATATCGGCGACTTCGGCTACGCGCGCCGCCTGCGAGGGTTCGTGAACGTCTATCAGAACCGGGACGCCCAGGCGGTTCTTGAGATCCTTGAGGAAATCAAGCGCGGTCTCGATCGGAATGCCGCGGAAAGAGGAGTGGGAGGTCCGGTTGGCTTTATCAAAGGAGGCTTTGAGCACGAAAGAGGTGCGGAGCTTCGCGAACATCGCTTTCAGTTTCCCGGCCTCCGCGGCATAACTCTTCAGCGATTCTATGACGCAGGGACCGGCGATGTAGACGAGAGGAGAATCGTTGGAGAATACCGCGGTTCCCGCTTTTATCCTGACCTGTTTCATAGAACCACCGCCTTGGCGGAGGCGGCCGGCGCTCCGCCCGTGTTCCGCGTCCCGCGTCCCGCGTCCGATCTGACGGCGGCGGCGACGAAGGCCCTGAAGAGAGGATGGGGTGTCAGAGGCCTGGATTTCAATTCGGGATGGAACTGGACACCCACGAACCAGGGGTGTCCTTTCAATTCCACTATTTCCGGAAGACGTTTTTCGCGGTAAAGTCCGCTGACGATCAGGCCTTTCTTCCCGCAGGCTTTAAGATAGCGGGTGTTGAATTCGTAGCGGTGGCGGTGCCGTTCCGAGACAAGGGGCGCCCCGTAGATCTTCGCGGCGAGGGAGCCGGTTTTGAGGCGGCAGGGATACGCTCCCAGGCGCATGGTGCCGCCCTTTTCTTTCACGCCTTTCTGTTCCGCCATCAGGTCAACCACGGGGCAGGGCGTTTTAGGGGAGAATTCGGTTGAGTGGGCTTTTTTGCAGCCGAGGACGTTTCGCGCGAATTCGATGACCGCGCATTGCATACCCAGGCAGATGCCGAGGAACGGCACGCCGTTCTCGCGGGCATAACGCGCAACGGCTATTTTGCCCTCTATACCCCTGTCGCCGAAGCCGCCCGGTACGATGATGCCCGCGGCTTTGGACAGGCGCTCCAGGCAGTCCTTCTCTTCCACGTCCACGAAATCAAGTTCCATCCGGACGCCGTTGGCTATGGCGCCGTGATGGATGGCTTCCACCAGGGATTTATAGGAATCTTTCAGTCTGGTGTATTTGCCGGCTATCGCGATGCGTACGCCCTGGGCTTTTCCGGCGGTTTTAAGTTTTTCCAGGAAAGCGCTCCATTCCTCGAAATCCCATTTTTTGCTCCTTATCCTCAGGAGCATCATGATCTGTTCGTCCAGGCCCTGTTTCTTGAGAAGATGGGGCACGGCGTAAATGGAGAAGCTGTCCGCAGCTTCTATGACGGCCTCGTCGGGGACGCTGGTGAAAAGGGCTATCTTGTTGCGGATCTCCCTGCCGAGAGGTTTTTCCGCGCGGCAGACGATGATATCCGGGTCTATGCCGATCTCGCGCAATTTATTGACCGAGTGCTGGGTGGGCTTGGTCTTAAGTTCGTCGCTGGCGGAAAGATAGGGTACCAGGGTCACATGGATGTACATAACGTCGGTGCGCGTCCTGTCGGGGCGCATCTGCCTGGCGGCTTCCAGAAAAGGCAGGCTTTCTATATCGCCCACCGTTCCGCCGATCTCTATGATAGCGATGTCGAAGCCTTCGCCGGCCTTGTAAAATCTCTTTTTTATCTCGTCGGTGATATGCGGGATGACCTGCACCGTCTGGCCCAGGTAGAGGCCTTCGCGCTCCTTGGCTATGACGGTCTGGTAGATCTGCCCGGCGGTCATATTATTGGTCTTGCGGGTGTCGATCTCCAGGAACCTTTCATAATAGCCCAGATCCAGGTCGGTTTCGGCGCCGTCGTCGGTCACGAAAACCTCGCCGTGCTGGAAAGGCGCCATGGTACCGGCGTCTACGTTTATATACGGATCGCATTTGACGATGTTTACGGACAGGCCGTGGGCTTTTAACAGACGTCCGATGGAAGCCGCCGTTATGCCCTTGCCGAGCGAACTGACCACGCCTCCGGTCACAAAGATATATTTCGTCATTTTTGCCTTTGTAGAAATTTCTCGGCCGCTTTCAGATCCGCCGGCGTGTCTATGGCCGGCCCCAGCATCTTGACGGTGGCGACGCCGATGGTCATCCCGTTCTCAAGCGCGCGAAGCTGTTCCAGGCGCTCCAGGAGTTCCAGCGGGCTGGGGGGGAGTTTTACGAAACGTTCCAGCGAAGAACGCCTGTAGATATAGAAGCCGCAATGCTTGAACCACGGGAAATTTTTCAGATCCGAAAGCGGGTGGTGGAAAGGAATGGGGGAACGGGAGAAATAAAGCGCCCGGCCGGCCCGGTTCATGGCTATTTTGACGCAGTTCGGGTTGTTTATCTCCGCCTTGTCGGTGATAGGCGCGCCGGCGGTGGCGATGTCATAGCCTGCGCTCATGGTCTTGAAAGCCGCCACCAGAGTTTCGGCGCGCATGAACGGTTCGTCGCCCTGAAAATTAATTATGAATTTTTTTTTGGAGCCTTTTGCCGCTTCATAGACGCGGTCCGTGCCGGACTGGCACCGGGGGCTGGTCAGCGCGCATTTAGCGCCGATGCCGCCGGCGAAGTCCAGCACGCGGCGGTCCTCGGTGGCTATGACCACCGGCCCCAGACCGGATTTAACGGCGGCTTCGTAACACCACTGGAGCACGGCTTTGCCCCGGATCTTCGCGAGCACCTTGCCGGGAAAGCGCTGGGAGTTGTAGCGCGCGGGGATTACGATAAGGCAGTTTTTGTCCATGATTTGATGTTTTCCAGCAGTTCTTCTCTCGTGACGGTAGCGGTGCCCAGTTTCCCAACCACTATGCCCGCGGCGAAGTTGGAGATAAGGGCCGCTTCTTCCAGCGAAGCGCCAGCGGCCGAAGCCAGCGCCAGCGTGGAGATGACGGTGTCTCCGGCGCCGGTGACGTCGAAGACCTCCCTGGCCTTGGTGGGAATGTGCAGGATCTTCAGGCGGCCGCCGGTAGTATTAAACAGCGTCATGCCGTGTTCGCCCTGGGTGATCAGCAGAGAACGGCAGTTCAGGGATTTTACGATCTTTTTGCCCAATTCCTCCAGCGCGGCCTGGCCGTCTTTCTGGATAAGGCGCATACCCTGATAGGCTTCCATGGTATTAGGGGTCAGGCAGGTCACTCTTTTATAGCGGGCGAAATGTTCCGTTTTGGGATCCACAAATACCGGCACGCCGCGCCTGACGGCCAGAGTTATGGCGGCCTCTATGATATGCGGGGTAAGCAGGCCCTTGCCGTAATCCGAGAGTATCAATGCTCCGGCGCCGGCCTTAAACTGTCCGTCCAGCACGCTCAGGATGGTTTTCTGCAGGGACGGCGTGAGCTGGAGTTCGGGTTCGCGGTCGAAACGCACTACCTGCTGGTGTTCGGCTATGACGCGGGTCTTTTCACCGGTGAAAGTTGAGCGGTCGCTTATCAGGGAGCCGGTGTCAACGCCTCTGTCGGAGAGGTGCTCGCGTAATTCCTCGCCGGTCTTGTCATTGCCGATCACCGCGATCAGGCGGGGTTCGGCGCCCAGCGCCATAAGATTGGAGGCGACATTGGCCGAGCCTCCGGGGCTGGAGCGCTCTTCCCGCACTTTCACCACGGGGACGGGGGCTTCCGGGGAAATGCGCCGCACGGAGCCCCTGATGTAGCGGTCGAGCATGACGTCGCCCAGCACCACCACGCGCTGAGCGGAGAAATTATCGATGATTCCGCGGAGTTTCTTAAAGGACGCCGGATCCATAGGATAATTATACTAATTTAGCGCCCTGTCTCGCCCGGCGGCAAAACAAAACTGCGCGGGCTGAGAGGCGCCGCGCAGTTTTTGCGGATACGGCTTGATTATTCGGGCAGATTGACGGTATAGCCCGCCTCGGACAGAAATTCAGCCGCTTCCTCTATGGTGGAGAATGCCCCGGCATTTTCCTGCCTGGCTCCAAAGTCGTCCAGTTTGGCCAGTATGCACTCAAGAGCCGCGCGAACCGGCTGGGGCGTTCCAGGCTTCCTTATGAGCGCGTAGATCTCTTCATAAACGCTTACTTGCCGGTTCGCCGTCCCGCGGACGCACCAGTAGGAACCGTTTATTACGCTGTAGCCCGCGCTCGTTCTGACGGGCCCGCCGGTGGCCTCTCCGGCCCGGCCGGTGAAGAAATAATGCTGTTCATCCCGGCGCTGCTTGTCCAGCACTATATAAATATCATTCTCCTGGAGAGGAGGAATGCCGCCGGGACGGTAAGAGGTGCCCTGGCTCGCCATGAGGAGCTCCCTCGCGTAAGGGAGCCTGGCGTTCTGCCCGCGGCAGTAAAGCCTTGCGCTGGCCGCGGTCGCGCGGGGCTGCCCCGGCGCCGGCGGGATCCACTGCAGATCCGGCTGGGGGTCTACCCAATCGGAGTACTCGTTGGACTGAAAGAAATCAAAAACTTTCTTTGCGAGGAGCTTCATGACGGTCGCGATCGGAGCGGCCGCCTCAAAACTGCGCGTCTGGCCGGTGCTCAGTTTTTCAACGGTCAAAGTTACGGAGACGCTGGTTTTGTCCTGCAGGAGATAGGAGCCGTAAATGACATAGTCCACGTTATTCAGGAGTTCCCTCGGCAGCGACTCGCGTGTCGAGTGGGCTTTGAGAGCCCTGACCATGGGGGAACCGGAGTAAAGGAAATCCACCCTGCGCAGCCCGTCTCCCAGGCCGTAAGCGCTGTAAAGTTCGTCAATTTCCGCGCGGAATTGATTCTCAAGTATTCCCTGCATGGCCTCGTCCTTGCGTTTATCGTGAATCTGATCGAAATTCAGGATTGTCTGGGTGATGGTTTCAGCCAGCGCATCCAGATTCGCGTTTGCCGCGGCCAGCGGGATAAACAATGACCCGAATTCGCGCAGCAGAGTTTTTCTTACAATGTCGCGGTTCCTGCTCATTGTGTACGCTAACTCGTCGTAACTGGTCCCGTGGAGGAAAATCATGTCGGGCCAGATATGCCCGGTTCTTTCCCGGTTCAGGAAGTCAGCCCCGGACTGAAAATTATTTTTTGGGTTTTTAGGGGCCGGAACGCCGGCGCGGGCCGGCGCCTGCAGGGCGCAGACCAGCGCAAAAAAAACCGCCGTAAACGTGGCTTTGGAGATGGATCGATTGTGGTTCATGGTAATAGTTTAGCGTAAACGAGGCCGTTCATGCAAAGGCAAAGTGCCCAGGTTGATAAGGTTTTGTGCCTATGTCCGGTGTAGGCCCTGCTGCTGAGCTACGGGCGGATCTCGCGTTTTACGAGTTTGGCGGTCACGGAGCCTATGAAGATCTCGGCTTTCAGGATCAGGGGCAGGCGCAGTTCGTCGTCGGTTATCCAGGCAAGCATCTTTTTGCCTTTTTTCGCCACGAAAAGGCCGTCATCCCCCAGCTGTGGTTCTATCATAACGCACTTGAATTTGCCGTAGGCCGTGGATTCTTTCTCGCGTTTCCTGAATTTTATATTCATGCGCCAGTTGCGCTTGGTGTTGACGGCGATCTCAACCGGAGTATCCGGCTTCATTTCCATGGTGCGCACCAGGTACAGCGCGGAAAGCACGTCGCTCACCGGCCCCTCCAGAGTTCCTTCCACCGGCCCGGTATTTCTTTTCTTGTTCATTTTTTCGCCGCGGAAAGTTTTAGCCTCGTTGTCGAAAATGACCCATTCGTTGAAGAAATATCCGCCCTCCTGGATCTTCTTATAGTAGCCGCGGGAATACAGGGTCTCCACGTCCATCCAGGATTCGTTGATATCCGAGACGGAATAAAAATTCCGTATGAAGGCTGCTGATTTTGCGCCTGAGATGATATGATAGGCGGGCCGCCCGTCTATGGTTACGATCTTGTCTATCCAGATATAAGCCGAACCTACATTGATCAGGCCCCAATAGATCTCGTATTGCAGGTATTCCCCGTACCAATCGCGCCGCAAGGCCGCGGTGTCCGTGTCCACGGCCGCTTCAAGCGAAGTATAGGGATGCACCAGGTATACTGGGTTTTCTCCGGCGCGGAGCGCTCCGGTGTGGAGAACGGACAGGATGAGCGCCGCGGCAATAATTTTTCCAGTTTTAAAATCCATATTTTATCCTCGCGGCCACTACTGCGGCCAGCGCCAGCATACCCAGCAAGCCGCGCCACTCTTTGTTCTTACGGAAGATCTCCCAGGAGTAGGCGCCGCATTCAAAAAATCCGGAGAGGGCGCCGGGGCGGGGGATAACGGCGTTGACGCGCTCCCTGTACCGTTCAAATTCAGGCCCGTAGGAAGAGAGCAGAAATTCCTCTTCGGCTTTTATCTGAACCCGGTAGATTAACGTGAATGAAACGGTCGTGACCAGCCAGACCAGCGCGGTGCGCAGAGGGGCCTGGCGGTTTGAAAGAGAAATGAGGAGGCCCAGCACCATGAAAGCCGTTCCCAGATAAAGGGGATTGCGGACTACGGCGTAGGGGCCGGAGACCGTGAGCGTCCTGGACTTGACTATCGCCGAGGAGGCCAGCAGGCGTATGAGCTGGCCCAAAGCCATCACGCTGAAGCCCGCCGTAAAAAGCTTCCAGCTGGCGGGCTTGGCCAGGATTATGACCGCGACAGCGATAAGCTGAGAAACCAGTATTCTTTTTTTCATGCAGTTTTCCTTATTTCTGAAAACTCTACCCTAACCCTTTGATCCACGCCGCCGCTTCAAGGAGCCCCTTTTTTACCGCCCGGCCCCCGGCGAGGCCCGGTCGTTTCCGCAGTTCGCTCCGGCCGTGCCCGGTCTTTACCAGGATAGACGCCAGGCCCAGCGAATCCGCGAGCTTCATATCGCACGTCTTGTCGCCGATGACTACGGACCGGGAAAGATCTATGCGGTGATGTTTCAGGGCTTCTTTGATCAGGCCCGGGCCGGGTTTGCGGCAGGCGCAGCCTTCATCAGGCAGATGGGGGCAGAAATATATGCCGTCCAGAAAGACGCCTTTCGCGGCCAGATCCCGGCGGAGTTTGAGGTTTATCGCCACGGACGTTTTCAGCGTCATATAGCCTCTGCCGATACCGGCCTGATTGGTGACGACTATCAGCCGGTAGCCGAGGGCCGACATGATTTTCAACGCCTGGAAAGCGCCCTTGTAGATCCTGAGCCGCTCCGGATCCGTAAGGTAGTGTCCCGGCCTGTCATAGACTATGGTGCCGTCCCTGTCCAGGAAAACCGCCGGGCGCTTCATATCTTTTCCGTTTTTTCGCAAATAGGCGATCATATGAGATCAGTGGACAGTAGTCAGTGACCAGTGAACAACGGAAACGCTTCACGCTTTGCTTTTTACGTTTTTATGCGGCGTTATGGTTTCCATTAGCCGTTCGTGTCCGTCTCCCAGAAAGATTATTTTCACGGAGAGAATGAACACTCCGCCTCCGAGGAGCCGGGGCCAGTCCGCCGGAAACCGCACAAAATCCTTGTAGGTGGTTATGAGCGGCAGCTCTCCCCGTGTTTCCTCTATGGCGCGCAGTTCTTCCCGCGTGAACTGGTGATGATCCGGGTAACGCCAGATCTGCGCCGGAACCGCCTTGAGATCCACGATGGTGTTTTCGAAAGACCTCGGATCGCCGATGCCGGAAAGCGTCACCACGCTTTTGCCGCGGAACCTGGAAAGCGAGACCTTTTCCTTTTTAAGAGCGTCCAGGAACATGTCTGGAGAATGCATGCTTTCTATCACCGCCGCGGCGGGAGCCACTTTTTTTATCTCCTCTTTCAGGGCCTCTATTCCGTCCCCGGAAGCGTGTTCGCAGTGGGAGAGAATGATGGCGTCCGCCCGGTCCAGTCCCGCGGGGGTTTCCCGGAGATCCCCCAGCGGCAGCAAAGAGTCCTTATGGAAAGGCATGGTAGCGTTTATAAGAGCCACGTTCACGTCGCGCCGGAGCCGGAAGAACTGGTAGCCGTCGTCCATCAGCAGGATATCGCTCTTGAATTTTTCCAGGGCGGCCAGCCCGGACTGGTAGCGGTCGGAAGAGACCAGGACGGGGATTTCGTGCTCGCGCAGCATTTTGAACAGCATCAGGGCTTCGTCCCCGGCCTCTTCCGCGGAGAACGGCTCGCCCTCCGCGAGGATAGTGAGTTTTTTGCGGGGCGCCTTGCGCCTGTAACCGCGTATAAGGACGGCTGGGTTGCGGCCGTTTTTCTTCAGTTCTATCGCCGCCATGACTACGGTGGAGGTTTTGCCCGTGCCGCCGGCGGAAAGGTTGCCGAAACAGACTACCGGCACCGGGAGTCTATAACTTTTCAGCAGGCCGGCCTCGTACAGCATACGCCGCAGAGTGATGCCTGACACGTAAATAAAAGAAAGGAAACGCAACAACAGACGGCCCGCCGTCTTCTTTATAAACCGGTCCCTGAGCCTTTTCGGGTTCATAGAGCGAGTCCCGACTCCTTTGCCATAGAGAGTAGTTTAGCAAATACTGTTTCCGGGGACAGCCCTTTCAGGCATTCTATGTTCCCGGAGCAGTCGTTCTTCTGGCAGGCGAGGCAGGCAAGGGCCTCGTTCCTGACGGCCAGGTGCCTGGGATCGCCGGGAGGGTTCCAGCTTTCGGGCCGGCTGGAGCCGTAGAGCCCCAGCGTCGGTATGCCGGAAGCCTGCGCGATATGCCTGGTACCGTTGCAATTGGAGACCAGCAGGGCCGCCTGTTTCAGGAGAGCCGACAGCCTGGAAAGAGTGGGGGTTTCCGGCGAGACGACCACGGAGGTAGAAGCCGCCGCGCGGACGATGTCCTCAGCCAGTTTCTTTTCGCCCGGTCCCCACAAGACCATGACGCCGGCTTTTGTTCTTTGAGTTATAAGGGCGGCCAGGCGGGCGTAATGTTCCGCCGGCCAGCGGCGTGTGGCCCGCCGCGAGGCGGGGGAAAAAGCTATGAGGGGAGCGCCCGGGAGTCCGGGACGGGATACCGCGGCGGCCCATTCCAGGTCTCCGGCCGCCGGATAGCATTTGGGATACGGATAAAAAATATTCTTCAGGCCGAGCTGTGCTATCAGGTCTATCTTAAAAAAGGGGTTGTACTCCCGCTGGCCGGGCTTGAGCTCAAGTTTAAAGTTGTAAGCCCAGGAGGAGTGGGTATAGGCCGGCCCGGCTTTTATCCGCGCGCCGCTCATTGCCGTCATCAGGGCGGAGCGGGGGGTGGACATCAGATCTATTACAAGATCGTATTTCCTCCGGCGTATTTCCAGGAGCCATTTAAGCGGATGGGAATTGGAGTAAGCCAGCACTTCGTCTATGGCCGGATTGCGCTCCAGTGCCTGATCCGCCGGCGGCTGGGTGAGAAAATCCAGCTTCGCCGCCGGGAAGTTGGCTTTCAGCACTTCGGCGGCGGGCGCGCTCAAAAGCACGTCTCCGATCTGCCGGAACTGGATCAGAAGTATTTTCTTTACCACAGCCGGGACGCTCCCCTTGTCAGCTGCAGCCGGAGATCCAGATTATTATCTCCGCCTTTGATGAAGAGGCGGTCTATAGGCCCGGCTTCCCGGTTCCAGGGCCAGGGCGTCTTGCCCTGCCTGAAACTGAAATCCAGGACATAGCCGGCTTTGAGCGCCAGCGCTCTTATGGCCGGGGTGTAAGCGCCGGCGCCGTAGGGATACGCGAAAGCGCTCATCTCCCGGCCCAGAGCGGCTTCCAGCTGCTTCTTGGATTCCGTCAGTTCCCAGGCCGCGTCCTCAAGAGGAAGTTTTTCCAGATTCGGATGGCTCATGGTGTGCGAGCCGAATTCCATCACGCCGCTTTCCTGCATTTCCGTCAGCATCTTCATGGAGGCCATATTGATCCAGGGTTCTGTTCCGGGATCATGCCAGAGATTGGCTTTGCCGATCGTGTTGAACACGATGAAGATATTGCCTTTGGCGCCCAGCTCGCGCAGGATCTTGTAGGCGTGGGTATAGTTATTCTCGTAGCCGTCGTCGAAAGTTATAAGGACCGCGTTCGCGGGCAGCGGCTTGCCGCCTTTCTGCGCCTTGCTGACTTCGGAAAACAGCACCGGGACATATCCGTGCGCCAGTAGCCACGCGACCTGGGAACGGAATTTTTCCGGGGAGACCCACAGGTCTTTCAGCTTCGAACCCTCCGGAGGCTTTCCTATTTTGTGGTAGACCAGCGCCGGCAGGCCGCGGGCCGCGCCGCGCCACCAGGTCCAGCGGGCGCTGGCCAAAGCCGCGCCCGAAAAAACGGTAACCGCCAAAAGTTCATTCAGCATATTTTCCTTGTAATCCCGGAATCCCTTTGCGCTTTACCGCTTATGTTCTCTTTATCTAAAATGTCTTTCGCCGCCGCCAGGACTTTATCCGGGGTCACCAGTCTCATACATAAAAAATGTCCGCGCGGGCATTTTTTCGAACCGTGCAGGGCGCAGGGCCGGCAGGCGAGGGGTTCTTCCAGGACTATATTGCCGGCGCCGTAGGGGAAAAAACCCAGCTCGCGCGTGGTGGGGCCGAAGATCGCGGCCACCGGCACGCCGAAAGCGACGGCGATGTGCATGGGGCCGGAATCGTTGGTGATGAAGAGCTTGAGCCTCCGTATGAGGCCCATAAGATCTTCCATGCCGGTTTTTCCGGTCAGGTTAAGAATGGAGCCCGGCGCCGCGGCTTTTTCAATTTCCCCGTTCCATTCTACTTCGTTCCTGCCGCCCACCAGCAGGACTTTCGTGCCGTAGGCGCGCGACAGTTCGGTTATCAGGCGCGCCCAGTAATCTTTCGGCCAGCGCTTTGTCGGCCAGACCGAGCCGGGATTGGCCCCGATAAAGATGCTCCCGTCCAAACCGGGAAACTTTAACGGCCCGGCCGCTTCCCGCAGGGCGGGGAAAGAAGCGGCGGTATCGCCTTCCAGCGGCAGAACCAGCGTCAGGTTCCGCTCCAAGTCGTGAAGGAGCCAGGAGAAAGGGACTTTGTGGGTGAACAGGAAACTGCCGGCGCTTGAGTCGAAGCCTATGCGCATGGGAATGCCGGCCAGGCGCGCCAGCAGCGCGCTTCTCAGCGACCGGTGGGGAACTATGATGATGTCGAACCGGCGTTTTTTGAGTTCCGCCAGGAGACGAAAAAAATTTTTAAAAAAGGTGCCTGGCACCTTTTTGTCATCGGCGAGGACTTCCGCCGCCAATCCGGAGGAGGCGAACACCTGCGCCGTTTCCGGCCGGGTCAGCACGGTGATCTCGGAATCCGGCAGGACTTTTTTTATTTTTTCCAGCAGCGGCAGGGTCAAAACCGAATCTCCCAGGAAGGCGGTCTGCAGCAGCGCCACGCGCTTCGGGCCTTTTTTAAGCGCCGGCGGCCCGGCTTCCATGACCCAGTCCCCGATCAGCGGTTCCCGGTGTACGGCCGGGACGTTTATGGCGTCCAGGACTTCCAGATACCGTTCCAGCGTGTGCTTTTCAAGGGCCGGGCTGGGCACGCGGAAATTCACGAAAAGGCGGCGGGCCAGGGAATCCTTGCGGTAGCGGGTTTTCAGCGCGATGCCGGAAAAAAAAGCAAGCAGACGGCTGCGCAGGTTCGCGTGCAGATCCACGAGGATGTCGTAACGGCCTTTCTTTATATCACCGACGGCCGATATCAGGCCGCGGAAAGGGAGAATGTCCGAAACGAAAGGATTTTTGGCCGCGGCCGCGGCGAACTGGGGCTTGACCAGCATTGTAATGCGGGCGTCCGGCCACCGGCGCCTGAGGTTCCTCAGGACGGGGGCCGTCAATATGATGTCGCCCAGGGACGACATCCTGATCACCAGTATTCCGGGCGCGGTTTCCATGGCAGCGGTAAAAATTATATCATTTATCAAAATATATGGCGTCAGGCTGAAAGCCGAGGGCTAATATGCGCAGGTGGAAAAATATCGCCGTTCTCGCGTCCCTCTGTTGCGCCGCTTTCGCATTTTACAAAGCTGCCGGCGCCGTTTCCGCTTCCGCCGTTTACCGCATTCTTATAAGCGAGCAGACCACGATCGGCAATACCGCGCCCAAGACCGGGGGGGCTTATTCCCTTTTTGGCAACACGGGGCAGTTGGGCCACGGGACGCTCAGCAGCGCCCGCTACTCCGTCAACTGGGGCACGGTCAATTCCTGGCGGCCGCCCCAGGATAACGTGGATACTTCGCATGTTTATCCCAATCCCTGCAACCTCAGCAAAGGCTGTAACGGCGTGACTTTCACCAGGCTGACGCTCCAGGCCACGGTGCGCGTTTACACTGTTTCCGGGGAACTGGTGCGCACCATCGAAAAAAACAGCAACCTGGACAGCATAGGCTGGGATCTCAGAACCGATAACGGCAGCCGGGTGGCCAGCGGCCTGTATATTTATCTTAACCAGGGCGGCGGCGGCTCTAAAAAAGGAAAACTGGTGATCGTCAGATAAAACAGAGGATTGGAGTGGCGACTGTCCGCTTTGATCCGTGCGAAGAAAAAAACTATGAAGAAAATTATTTTCGCGGCTCTTATTCTCCCGGTGCTGGCCGGGCTCTCCGTCCTGGCCGGAGACATCCTGCCCGGGTCGGTGCCCGGCTCGCTCAATTATCAGGGCCGCCTTGAAAGGGATAACGCGCCTATCACCGGCCCCGTCCATCTCATTTTCAGGATCTACAATGTTCCTTCGGGCGGGACGCCGCTGTTCTCATCCCCCGAAGTCCTGGTGACCGCCGCGCAGGGTATTTTCAGCGCTTCCATAACTCCGCCCGGGGACGTTTTCTCCAACGCGGGCGCCCTTTACCTGGAGGTGCAGGTGGAGAGCGACGTGCTTGCGCCGAGGGAGCCGTTCAACAGCGTGGCTTACGCTCTGGCGGCCAAGAAACTGGAAGACGGGGCGAGCATCTCCGTCGCCACCCTCACTTCCACAGGAAATGTCGGCCTGGGCACGGACGTTACCGGCGACAGGCTTTCCATAAGCGGAAAAATACGCTTTACCGGGCCCTCCGACGCGATCTGTTTTTCCGACACCAGCTGCATGTACTCAGCCGGAGTGGGGGCCACTGGGGGCGTGACCAGCACGGTGGACAGCGTTCTGGAAGCCGATTCCGATCTGAACAACACCGGGGAAATGATAGTCAAAACTACAGGAGTGGAACGGCTCAGGATAAAGAACGCTTCCGGCGGCGGCGGGATCGGAATAGGCCCGGGGGCGCTGGCGGCGCCGCTGGGAACCGTGGATATAGACGGCTCGCTTTACGTGGGCAGCCAGGGGATCTATGACCGGACAGGCGGCTCGGTCACTGTAAGGGGCCTCTTCGTACCCGATGGCGGGATAACAGGCGCCAACTCCGAGTATCTTTCGCTGGGGCGGACCGATAACGTGATAGCCCTTATGAGCGGGGGCGCCGAGCGGCTGCGCGTGCATTCCAACGGCAATATAGGAGTCGGACTGGCCGCTCCGGCGGATAATCTTCAGGCGGCGGGAGATATAGCCTCAAATACCGGCGTCAGGGGCGGAAGAGTGTCGATAGGCGATTACTCGACCTGGACCGATCTTTTGAACGAGGTGCGTTCCGAGGCCGGGTATGATCTTCTCCTTCAGCAGACCAATAGCTACAATGTCGGCATAGGCACCAACACTCCCAGGGAAAAGCTCCACGTCAAAGGCAGCGTGCGGGCCGACAAAGGGATAATAGCGGCCACGGCCGCTTTTTCGGGCGCGGTCAGCGTCAACGGCGATTTTACGGCCAACTCCGGGGCCGGGAACAGGGTCTTTCTTTCCTCCACGACGATTTACGGGAGCCTGACCGTGACCGGCGGCGTGGGCTCGGATAAAGGACTGCCCGCTTATGTCGCCGATAACAACGCTTTCACCGGAAAAAATACTTTCACGGGTCTGGTAACGATCTCGACCGACATTCTCGTCTCCAACCGCCTCGGCGCCGGGGTGCTGGATTTTGATTTTCCGGCGGCCAAATATCTCCAGATAGGAGACAACAGGCCGGAATTCTCCGGCGACGACGCGGCGGCTTACATCGTGGCCGGCACGAACGCCGATTCCCGGCTCTTTTTTTACCGCGGTGGCGCGGAAGCCGCCCATTTTGAGACCCAGGCGGGCGCCAATCTGGCCCTGGTGGTAGGCGACGCCAAGTCCGCCGTGGACGGCACCTACTACCGCATCTTCAACAGCGTTGTGCTTATCTCCACCGGCAACAGCCCCGTCGGCGCCACCACTCCGGCGGTCTATATCAGTTCCTCTCTGGGAAATGTCGGCATGGGCACCGCCATCCTGGACCCCAATCACCGCCTTACGGTGGAGGGGAATATAAGGATCTCGACCTCCTCTTCTCCGGGCAAGAGTTACGGCATTATTTTCGCCGACGGCACCGCCCTGAACAGCGCCAATCCGGGCGGACTTTCGGTGGGGGCCGTTTCCAATAATACCAACGCCGTGGTGCAGTCGGACGCGGACAGCGACGGTTCCGGTTCCGTGATCCTGCGCGCCAGCGCGCTTGACGCCCTTGTGGCGAACTCGGGCGGCAACGTGGGCATCGGCACCTCCAATCCCCTGTCGAGGCTGAATGTCAGAGGAGGCGACCTTGTGCTGGGCGCCCCCTCACTGGGCTCCGGCGGCTCCGCCTCCGAGGATATTTTTGTGGCCGGCAATGTGGTGGTGGACGGAGGCATTGTGCAGCGTTCCGCCACGCCGGTGCTTCTCAGCGCTCTGACCGTTTCCGGGAACGTATATCTTTCCACCGGGACGTCCGCGGGGACGCGCCTGGGAAGCGAGGTGCCGCCGGTATATAAACTAGACGTTACCGGGGATATAAACGCCTCGGGGGCGTTGAGGACTGGCGGTACGGCCAGGATCTCGGCGTCCGGAGTCGTGGGCAGCGGGGGCGCCAACGCTTCCTGGGACGGGTCGCTTATCCCCGTGAACAGGGGCGGCACCGGGGTCTCCTCTTTCCTCTCGCAGGGTATTCTTTACGGCAACGGCACCGGCGACCTTAATGTGACCGCCGCCGGGGCGATGTACCAGGTGCTGAGGGCCGGAGCTCTCGGCGCTCCCGCGTTCGGCGCCGTAAATCTGGATCAGGCCGCCGCCGTGACCGGGATCCTTCCCGCCGTCAACGGCGGCACCGGGGCCGACCTCGGCGCGGCGGCCGCAGGTTCCATCCCTTATTTTTCCGCCGCCGGAGTTATGAGCGCCCTGGGAGCGGGGACGCTGAATTATGTTCTCCAGGGCAACGGCGCCGGCGCGGCGCCGGGCTGGGTGCAGGCCGTGGAGACGAATACCGGCAATACGATAGTCCGGCGGGACGCCTCTGGCAATTTTTCCGGGGCGACGATAACCGCCGCCGCTTTCAGCGGAAATCTGACCGGCAATGTGACGGGCGATGTTTCCGGCAGCGCCGGTTCCCTGGCCAACACTGCCGCGGCGGGAAACAGCGCCCTTACCGCGATAAATTCGGCCGCCGCGGGAACGGTGCCGGTCGCCAGGGGCGGCACCGGCGCCGGGACTTTCACGCAGAACGGCGTGTTATACGGCAATGATGCCTTAGGGATCAATGTCACGGCCTTGGGAGCGGCGAATACCGTTCTGAGGGGCACCGGCGGGGCGCCGACATTCGGGACGATCGATTCCAATTACACTTCCGGGGCCACCGGCAGCTTCGATGTGGCCGTGACCACCACAACCCCGGCGCAATGCAAGCTCCTGACCATCACGAACGGCCTGATCACCGCCATCGGCGCGAATCACGCCTGCGACTAACCCGAAAGTTGCAGTTGCAACTTTCCTCTGACTTCCGCAGACCCCCTAAAAACCATGATGTGTTTATTGGCAACAGGCTTGAGGTTGGGGTCTCCCGTGGGTCAAACAAGGTTCGCGGGCGCCGCCGGTTTCCCCGGCCGCCCGGGACCGGTGCTTATGGGGAAGAAATCCGGCAGTCTCCGCCGGTTCCGGAACTCGACAAAAAAGCAAAGTTTTTTGTCTCAAACATCCTCACCGTCCCGGAGGGATACGCTCCGACTGCCGGATTTAAGCCCCTAAATGGGCGGCCGGGGAAACCGGCGGCGCCCGCTCCAGCGTAGGCATAATATTTTAAAAAAACATTTATCCGCCCCTATTGAAGATACGTCAAAATTTACCCGCCCGGGGGAATGCGTTCACCTTACAGATCGCGAATTTTTGTTGTTCTATGGTTATTATCCCTGGGCTGGATATTCGGCTGTGCCCAATTTTGGGTGGGGTTATCTTATGTTATTAGAATTTAAATCTATCAACCCATAGGCAAATTCGCTTTGGTCGCGCAACACCACGACATTCTGGTGTCCCGTTACGGAAGTCAGGCCAAATCCTCCGACAAGCTGTTTTTATCGATAGGAAGGATGGCGGCGGAGTATAACTGGCGGGGTGGCGGACATGGGTCGGATCGGGCCGAGGAGGAACCGGCGCGAAGTCGCCGGGCCGGCCGCAGGCCCGATGGGCCCCATGTCCGACAGGCCCCCGAACTGGCAGTCCGCCGCCATTTTTCCACTTTCACCCAACAGGTTAAAGATAAATTTCGATAATGGACAGGGTTTTATTTGTGGCGCCCTGGAGGGACGCCAGGGCCGCTTTGGAGGCGGCGCCGGCTTCGCTGAGGGCTGAGGGATCTTTAAGAAGCGAAATTGCTTTGTCGGCCAGTTCTTCGGAGGTTCGTATCATGAAGCCGCCGTTTTTGCTTATAAGCGCTTCGGCGCCTTCCCGCGTGTTCTTCACGTTCGGGCCGAAGAGCACCGGCCTGGAGAACGCCGAGGGTTCAAGCACGTTGTGCCCGCCGGTATCGTCCAGCGTTCCTCCGACGAAGACCACGTCCGCGAAAGAATAAATATCCGCCAGCCGGCCTGTCTCATCCACCAGAACTCCGTCGGGGTCGGGGCGGGCGTGTCCGCGCCTGGACCAGAGAGGCGCGATCAGCCCTTTGTTCCTGATCCTGGCCGCGGTCGAAGCGGCCGTTTCCGGGTGGCGGGGGGCTATTATAAGCCGGGCGTCCGGACAGGCCGCTTTTATCTTCAGAAAAGCGTCCAGGAGCAAATCTTCCTCTTCCGGATGGGTGCTGCCCGCGCAGAAGATTTTTTTACCTTTCCAGCCCGAGCTCTCAAAGAACGCTTCTATTTCGGCCCGTCCCTCCGGCGCCGGCGAAGCCAGGTCGTATTTTATATTTCCGGTCAGGATCAGTTTATCCTTTACGCCCGGCAGGAGGCCGTACCTTTCAAAATCTCCCCGGCTCTGGGCTGAGATTTTTACTATGCCGCTGAACATCAGGCGGGCGAGGGGCGGGAACAGCCTGTAGAATCCCAGGGTTCCGGCTGAAATGCGCGCGTTTATCAGCAGCACTTTCACTTTCTCCTTGCCGGCCGCATAAAGCAGGTTCGGCCAAAGTTCGGTTTCCGCGATCAGGATCAGTTCGGGTCTGATCCCGGAGATGAAGCGGCGCATCAGCGGATAAAAATCCAGAGGGAGAAGAACGGCGGCGGGCGTCAGTTTCAGGGCCTCCGCCTTGCCGGAGGAGGTTGACGTGGTTATCAGCACCGGTTTCGAAGGGCAGCGTTCCCGCACCAGGGGGAGGAGCGCTTTCAGCGCCCTTACTTCTCCTACCGAGGCCGCGTGAAACCATAACGGCCGTTCCGCGAAAACGGGAAGATTCACGGCCAGGCGCTCTTTAAGCTCCGCCAGAAAATTTTTAAGCAGCCCGCGCCTGGGGGAAAATAAGAAAAAAACGAAATAGAGCGCCGCTATGAGCGGCGCCAGAAGATTGTAAAGGATAAGGAGTAAAAGGCCCATTATTTGAGCAGTTCCAGCGCTTCGGGTTCGAGGGCGTTCAGGGCCGCCTCCAGTTCCGCGGCCTTGGCCGGCAGGGAGTCCGTCGCGGTCACTTTGATAGGCTTGCCGTAAACAAGCGCCGCTCTGCCGAAAGGCAGCGGAAGTTCGAAGTTGTCCCAGGAATTAAAGGTTATTTTGTTGGAGAGCCAGACCCCGCCGGGCAGTATTTCCATGCCGGTTTTCTGGGCCAGGTAAACGATCCCCTGCTGAACCTTGCCTTTGGGGCCTTTCGGCCCGTCCGGGGTCAGAGCCACCGGGAAGCCCTTGCCGGCCCGTTCCATAAGCTCCATGAGGGACTGGGAAGCTCCCCGGCTGGTGGAGCCGCGTATGGTATTCAGTCCGAATTTGCGCAGGATCCTGGCCACATATTCCCCGTCCCCGCTTTTACTTACCAGGACGGAGATCCAGGTATTGCGTTTCGCGTAGATCATGAACGCCAGCTGGGAATGCCATAGCGCGTAGATGAAATCGGTCCGCGCCGGACTGTTGCGCGTTTTTATCCGGGTGGTGGAACCGGCGAACAGCAGATACAGCCAGGCTAACGAGGAGAGGAGCGCGTAGACGGGGCTTGAGCGTGTTGACTCATTCATTTTTTTGCGGACAATTTTTTCTTTGCCAGCCAGGGGAGGCTGAAGATAAAGGAATACGCCGGGCTGAGAACGCTTTCGTTCAGGCTGATGCCTATTTTATCCGCGTTGAGGCGTCCCAGGCAGGCGGCCAGGACGGCGGCGTCCGACCGGACGGAGGGCGGTTCCTCGGTTTCCGGTTCCGGGCAGGCGAAAAGATAGTTGGGTTTTCCAAGATCCAGTCCTTCGGCCGTAACTTCCTGGGCAATAAGTTCGGTTATGACTTTAAGCCCGGTTTCCGAGAAAACCAGCGCGGCGGTCTCGGCGAGCCGGAAAAGTTCCGGATCCGTTATGGCTTTAAGTTTCGTCTCAAAAGCCGTCCCGAGCGTCATAACGCCGAGCGTGCCGGTCATGCCCTGGAGGCCGCTTTCCTTCGCCAGAGCGTCTTCCGGGGCGATGAGATCGAATACCGTGGAGGGTTCAAGGGCCGCCGCGAGGGACGAGATATATTCCCTGGCGCTTTCCTGGTCGGCCAGGCCCAGGGCGAACAGGTCTATCCTGCGTTTTTTGGCCTTGCGCAGGATCTCATAGGTGTAGATGGGGATCTTGAATTTTTTTATCTTGCGCATTACTTGTTTTTATATTCCCACTGGTAGACCAGCGGGGTGGCTATGGCGATGGTGGAATAAGTGCCGCAGATGCTCCCCACCAGCATGGCGAAAGCGAAATTATTGATGACATCCCCTCCGAAAAAGAAAAGTATCGCTACCACGCCCAGCACCGTGGCGTTGGTGATAAGGGTCCGGGACAGCGTTTCGTTGAGGCTGACGTTCACCAGTTCTCCCAGGCGCATTTTCGGGAATTTCTTTATATTCTCGCGCATCCGGTCGAAGATGACGATAGTATCGTTGATCGAATAACCCGCTATCGTCAGCAGGGCCGCGACAACCACGAGATCCACTTCCCTGTTGGTTATGGACATGGCGCCGAAAGTCACAAATACGTCGTGCAGGAGGGCCAGCACGCCGGCCGCTCCCCACACGGGATTGGAAAACCTGAAAGCCACATAGATGATGATGCCGAACAGAGAGAGTATTATGGCGAACAGGGCCTTTTTGCTGAGGTCCCTGCCGACCACCGGGCCGACGTAGTCCCTGCGTTCCTCGATAAACGCGTTGCCCGGCATACCGGCCTTGAGGCCGCGCAGTACCTTGTCCGCTATCTCATTTACGTTCTCCTGCCTGCCTTTCACCTTTATGCCGAAAGCGTTCCGGCCGGTAAAGGTCTGTATGCCGGCCTCTATGCCGGCGTCCTTTACGGTTTTCCTCACTTCCGCTATGGTTACGGGGGTTTCAAACTTAACCTGGAGGAGGGTTCCTCCCGTAAAGTCCAGTCCAAGGTTGGCGCCCTTGAAGCCCACGGAGACGATGCCCGCCGCTATAGCGAGGCCGGAGACGGCGAAAAAGACGTAGCGCTTCGCTATAAAGTCGATATTGGTTTTCCTGACGAGGTTCATCATATACTGAGCTCCTTGGGATTGGAAGTGAGCCAGAATTCGTAGATGGCTCTTGTGACGAATACGGAGGTGAACATACCGGCCAGCAGGCCGATGGTAAGCGTGACGGCGAAGCCTTTGACGGGGCCGGAACCGAACTGGAACAGGAATACGGCAGCTATCCAGGTGGTGACGTTGGAGTCCAGAATCGCGGTCCAGGCTTTTTCATAGGCCGTCGGGATGAGCATGGGAATAGGTTTTGAGAGGGCCAGTTCCTCGCGCATTCTCTCCAGAATAAGAACGTTGGCGTCTATGGCCATGGCCAGGGACAGAATCATGCCGGCGATGCCCGGCAGGGTCAGTGTGGCGGAGAAGTAGCTCATGGCCGCCATGAGAAGAACGAAGTTGAGGCCCAGGGCTATGTTCGCTACCAGGCCGCCGGCCCTGTAATATGTAACCATAAAGACAACAACGCAGAGAAAACCAATCAGGGAGGCTGTGACGCCTTTCTTTATGGAGTCTTCCCCGAGATCCGGGCCCACGACTCTTTTCTCGATGATCCTGACCGGCGCCGGGAGCGCGCCGGCTCGCAGGATTATGGCCAGGTTCCTGGCCACTTCCATGGTGAAAGAACCCGTTATTTCTCCGCTGCCGCCGCCTATGCGGGACTTTATGACCGGGGCCGAATGAACCACGCCGTCCAGGACGATGGCCAGATATTTGCCGACATTATCTCCGGTGTAGCGCTCAAAGATCTTGCCGCCCTCTTTGTTGAAAGTGAAAGAAATATTGGGGTAGCCGAACTGCTCGTCGGTGGACACCCGGGCGTTCTCCAGGTATGCGCCGGTGATGCCCACGGAGGACGACAGGACATAGTATTTGGTCCTGGCGCCTTCTTCTTCGGGGGCGGCCCTGAAAAGTCCGGTGTTCCTGGGCATGAGTTTCGCTATCTCCGGGAGGAGCGCGCCGTCTTTTCCGAAAGGGGATTCCGCCAGATCCGCGACTTTGGTCAGCGCTTTTTCGGCTTCGGCGCTCGTGTCCACCAGCCGGAATTCCAGCAGGGCCGTTTTGCCTATAAGGTTTTCGGCCTCTTCGGTATTGGAGATGCCGGGCAGATCCACCGAGATCCAGCGCTCTCCCTGGCGGGAGATGGGCGTTTCGCCTACGCCGTACTGGTCTATCCGGTTTCTCAGGATCTCTATGGCGCGCGCCAGGGCATCGTTGAGATTTTCTTTTTTGTCCAGCTTTTCCACGTCCAGTTCCAGGAGCATATGCGTGCCGCCCCGGAGATCCAGGCCGAGGTTGAGCATGCGTTTGGGACGCATCTGCACGGCTTCAAGTTTACCCCTTTCGTCTGCGGTCTTGGTGTACCATTCCACGGTGGGATATAAAAGCCATACGGAAAGTATGACCAGGCCCAGTACAAGGCCCAGCTTCCAGTGTAATTTGTTCATTTTGCGGCTCCTGTTATTTAATGAGGCCGGCGACAGCCGACCTTACCACGGTGACTTTCACGTTTTTGGCTATTTCCACTTCCAGATCGTCGCCGTTCATGCCAGTGACAAGGCCGACGATCCCGCCGTTGGTGAGGATTTTGTCTCCCGCCTTTATGGCTTCAAGCATGAGTTTGCGTTCTTTCGCCTGCTTCTGCTGGGGGCGGATGAGCAGAAAATAAAATATCGCCATGATGGCGATCAACGGCACGAATTGCATGAAAGCTGCGTTAGGGTTCATTAGAGGTCTCCTTAATAAATGACGCTGATGTTATGATATTCTAACAAATTTTACCGGCGCCGCGAAAATAAGAATCATAGAACTCTTTCTTTTTTTCAGGAAAGTTCCCGTTGCTTATGGCTTCGCGCATTATCCTGGTCTGATTTATCAGAAAACGCAGATTATGGATCGAAAGCAGCCGGCCCGCCAGAAGTTCCCCGGCCTTGTAGAGATGGGCGAGGTAAGCCTTTGAATAATTTTTGCAGGTTTCGCAGTCGCAGTCCGGGTCCAGCGGAGACTCGTCCCGCCTGAAAGGCGCGTTCTTTATGTAGAGCTTGCCGCGGGAAGTCAGGGCCTGGCCGTTGCGGGCGTTTCTGGTGGGGAGAACGCAATCGAACATATCCGCCCCGGCTCCCACCGCTTCCCAGATGTCCTCCGGACTGCCGAGGCCCATGAAGTAGACGGGGCGGTTCCTTGGCAGGTTTTCCGTGACCACGGCCAGGGACTCGTGCATCTGTTTTTTTGTTTCGCCTACCGCAAGGCCGCCTACGGCGAAGCCGTCGGGATTCACTGTTTCCGCCATGTGCAGGGCGGCTTCCCTGCGCAGATCCGGGAAAGTCGAGCCCTGGATGATGCCGAAAAGCAGGGGTTTTTTTGAGGCTTCGATATGCGCGGTCGTCCTGGAGAAATGTTCCTTGGAGCGCTGCGCCCAGATCCTGGTTTTTTTGAGGGCGTCGGCGGCCTCGGCGTGGGTGGAGGGGTTCTTTACGCAGACGTCCAGGCAGGTCCGGATATCGGAACCGATCCGGGCCTGGTAATCTATCACGCGTTCCGGAGTAAAAAAATGGGAGCTCCCGTCGATATGGGAGGTAAAATGCACCCCGCTGTCGGTTATTTTCCTGAGGTTGCTGAGGCTGTAAACCTGGAAACCTCCGGAATCCGTAAGGATGGGGCCGCGATGGTTCATGAACCCGTGCAGGCCGCCGAACTTTTCCAGCACGTCCAGGCCCGGGCGCAGATAGAGGTGGTAGGTGTTGGAGAGGAGGCATTCTGTGCCTATGGCTTTAAGGTCGGCCTGGGAAAGGGCCTTGACCGTGCCCTGGGTCGCCACGGGCATGAAGACCGGCGTATGGATAACGCCGCCCGCTGTTTTGAGAACGCAGGTTCTGGCCCGGCAGGCGGGGTCGTTCCCGATGACTTTAAAATGATCCATAAATATTTTTTACCCTGGCCTATGTTATTAGCATCGCGTCGCCGTAAGAATAGAAACGGTATTTCTTATCCACGGCTTCGTTATACGCCTTGAAAAGAAGCTCCCGACCGGCGAAAGCGGCGGTCATGTAGAGCGGCGCGGACGAAGGCACGTGGAGGTTGGTTAAAAAAGCGCCGGCGGCCTTGAATCTGTAGCCGGGGTAAATGAAAAGTCCGGCCCTGCCCTCGCCGGGGGAAAACCGCCCGGCTTCGTCCGAGAAAGTTTCCAGGGTGCGCATGGATGACGTTCCCACCGCTATGATCCGGGAACCTCGTCCTCTGGCGGCGTTAAGCGCGTCCGCCGTTTCGGCGGAAAGAGAACATTCTTCTTCCAGCATTACGTGCGCGGAGGGGTCTTTGCCGCGCACAGGTTTAAAAGTTCCCCAGCCGATATGGAGGACGAGATAGCGCACTTCCACGCCCTTGGCCCTGATCCTCTCAAGAAGCTCCGGAGTGAAATGAAAGCCCGCGGTGGGAGCCGCGATGGAGCCCGGGAGGCCGGCGAAGACGGTCTGATAACGTGAATCGTCGTGGTCTGCTTCGCCTGGAAGCTTTGCGGAACCTTGTCCCGCTTTCTTCCTGGCTTTGAGAATATATTCCGGCAGGGGGACTTCCGCGTTCTTTTCCAGATAGGCGGGATCAAGGGGGGCGGAAAGTTCAAAAAGGAAACTGCCGTCCGGATTTTGCCCAGCGCAGACCGCTTCGGCTCCGCCCCGGCAAACGACTTTGCGGCCCGGCCGGATCTTGCGGGCCAGCGCTGTCCAGGTTCTGAGATCCGGGCTTTCCGGCTTTATCAACAGGAGTTCCGAACGCCCGCCGGTGGGTTTGAGGGCCGGCAATTTCGCTTTCCAGACCTTGCTGCGGTTGAGCACCAGGACGTCTCCCGGAACCAGCAGATCCGGCAGATCCCTGAAAACTTTATGCGCCACGGCGCCGCCGGAGCGGCTTAAAGTCATGAGGCGCGAGGAATCTCTCGGTTCCGCCGGCCTGGACGCGATAAGCGGCTCGATCTCAAGATTCTTAAATTCGGATAAAGCTGATCCGGTCATAATTAAAAATTCCACATACCCTGACATACCCAGTTTTTAATTTACATCCTTTATCTCGGCCCCGGGATAGTAATGGCGGAGTATTTTTTTATAGTTCCTGCCGGCCAGCGCCATATGCTTGGCCCCCTCCTGGCACATGCCGACGCCGTGGCCCCAGCCCCGGCCGGTGAATTCGTAGCCGCCGTTGAGGGGCGCTATGCGCGTGATCATGGTGCTTTTAATATCATAAGTGCTGAAAACCTTGCGCAGGGCGGAAGCCTTGACGGTAAAAGAGCCTCTGTCGGTGACAAACCGCAGGCTGACGGCGCGCCCGGAGCGGTCGCGTTTATACACGCGGACGCTCTTTATCCTGAAAGCGGCCGAGCCGTTGTTCTGGATGAAGGAAAGGAGATCCCGGGTCGTGGCGTAGAAATCCCATTTGTAGTGGGTGGAGGTGGAACAGAACGGGTCGGTGACGCCGTAGAGAGGCTTGAGGACTTCTTCGCCCCAGGCGGAACTGGCGCTGGCGGTGTGTCCGCCGCAGCAGGCGTGAAAAAAAGCGGTGAGAAGACGGCCCTTGTATTTAAGAACCTCGCCGCGCGTGGAATTGACGGCTTCTATGATCCGCGAGTTCATCCCGGAGGCGCCGTTATATACCTGCGTGTCCACCCCGTCGGTTATATCGTAATCTTTTTTCGGGTTTGCTTTCTTCAGCGCGTAAGTGCGCGAGGCGACGGCCTGGGCTTTCAGGGCTTCCAGCGGCCAGTCGGGGCTCATTTCCACCGGCAGCACGCCGCAGAGGTAATCCTCCACCGGAAGGTGTTCTATGACCTCCAGTTTTTCCGCGGCGGTGGTCTTCATATAGATATCGCCCTTATAAAAACGGTTGTTGAGTTTTACCCTGTCTCCGCCGTCCGCGGCCAGCAGCTTGACCGGGGATTGGAGGGTGGCGCCGGCCACCGCCAGCCTGGAGGGGCTTATATATTTGACTTCATAGGCCGATCTTTCCAGCAGCATATATTTCTGTCCGGTTTTGACCTCAAGAACATAAACCTTGCCCGAAGTGTTGATCCTGAAACTGGGGACGTTGCGGGCGATGGCGATGCGTATGACGGCGGAATTGCCTTCGCCGGAGTCGGCGGCGAAAGAGGGGGGGAGGAGAGTCAGCAGGATGCAAAGAATCAGTTTCAGCATGGGAAGCGGTCAGTGGCTCGTTTCTCGCGGCTGGAGGCTGGAGTCCCTTATAAGAACTTCTCCTGCGCCGGGGCCTTAAGTCCGAGGTGAAGGTAGGCTTTTCTGGTAAGGAGCCTGCCCCTGGTCGTACGCTGCAGGAAGCCGGACTGCATAAGGAAAGGTTCTATCACATCGGTAAGCGTGTCGAGTTCTTCCGAGACGGCGACCGCCAGGGTTTCCGCTCCCACGGGGCCGCCGCCGAATTTCTCCGCGACGGTCAAAAGCAGACGGCGATCCAGGCTGTCCAGGCCCTCTTTATCTATCTCCAGCGAATCCATGGCTTCCATGGTCACGCCGGGGGTTATTACGCCCCCCGCCCTTACCTGGGCGAAATCGCGGACGCGTTTAAGCAGGCGATTGGCTATCCTGGGGGTGCCCCGCGACCTGTCCGCGATCTGCGCCAGGCCTTCCGGCGTGGCTTCGGTTTTAAGGATGCGGGCGGACCTCTCCAGGATGCTCACTATCTCGGGGCGGCCGTAGAAACCCAGATTGAAGACTATTCCGAAGCGGTCGCGCAGCGGCCCGGTGAGGAGACCGCTTCTGGTGGTGGCGCCTACCAGCGTGAATCGCGGCACCGTCAGCCGGAGAGTCGTGGCTCCGGGGCCGGTGCCGGTGCTGATGAAGAAAAGAAAATCCTCCATTACGGGATAAAGCGCCTCTTCCACGGCGGCGTTCAGACGGTGGATCTCGTCGATAAAAAGGATATCGCCCTCCTGAAGCTCAGTGGTGAGCATGGCCGCCAGGTCGCCCGGCTTGGCCAGAACCGGCCCGGAGGTGACTTTAATGTTCACTCCCATCTCGCGCGCCAGGATATGGCTCAGGGTGGTTTTGCCCAGGCCGGGGGGTGAGTAGAACAGGCAGTGGTCAAGCGCTTCTTTCCGGCCTTTTGAAGCCTCTATGAATACGCGCAGATTATCCTTGAGTTTCTGCTGGCCCACGAATTCGTCCAGGCTGGAAGGCCGGAGGGCGCGATCCATGTATTTCGTTTCCTCGGCGGTCGCTTTGGAGCAAAGCAGATTTTCCTTTTCAGGCATAGGTAGTCCTATCCGGGCGAAAGCCGCTTGAGCGTGCGTTTAAGCAGCTCTTCCGCGTTCTCGGTTTCGGGGAGCCCGTCGGCCGCCGCGGCTTCCAGGGCGGCCTTGGCCTCGGAGGGTCTGAATCCGAGATTGGATAAAGCGGAGAGCACGCGGGTGTAGACGCCCTGGGCGGCGAACCCCGCGAGCCTGGCGGAGCCGGCGGTCTGGAAATCCGGCATCCTGCCCTTGAGGGCGGCTATGAGTTTATCGGCCGTTTTGGAGGTGAAGCCGAAAATGGAGACCAGAAGTTTAGGGTCGTTCTTTATGACCGCCTGCTTGAAGTCCGGCAGGGACTTAAGCGCCTTATTCAGATAATCCAGGGCTTTTTTCGCCCCGGTGTTGGGCACGGCGCCGCGGAAGAGATCAAAGAGGTCTTTTTCTTCTTTCGTAAGGAAACCGTAAAGAGCGGCGCCGCCGTACATACTGATCGATTCCGCCGTCAGCACATACGCCTCCGTGCCTTCCGGTCCGAGGCTGCGGAGAGAAGCCTCGCAGAAAAACACCTCATAACCGACGCCGCCCGTCTCTATGACGGCGCTTTCGTCGGTTTTAAGGATCACGGAGCCGCGCAGGGAAGCTATCATCGGGCCGCCTCGATGGCCGCTTTGAAAGGCGCCACCCGGATGTGGCAGAGAGCGGCCGCCATGGCGTCCGCGATATCGTCCGGACGCGGGATTTCTTTGAGGTTAAGGCTCATCTGCACCACCCTCTGCATCTGGAGCTTCTCCGCGTTGCCGCTGCCGCTGACCGTTTTTTTAATGGTCCGGGGGTTGTAGGAGGCGATTTTAAGGGAAAGCTTTTCGCAGGCCAGGAGTATTACGCCGCGGGCGTGGGTGGTGTTGGCCTGGGTGTCCGCGCGCTTGGAAAAAAAGACCTCTTCTATGGCCGCCTCGCCGGGATCGTTTTCTCTTATGACCGCGGTTAGCGCGTCGAAAATCTCGGCCAGACGTTTTTCAAGCGCCAGCCCGCCGGCGGTATGAATGAGACCGGACGCAAGCAGCCGCGGAGGAACCGGCGGGGCGCTTTCCAGCACCGCCCAGCCGGTGCGATCCAGTCCGGGGTCGATTCCTAATATTTTCATTACTCCAGTTTGGCCAGGATAGCGTCCGGGATATTGAAGTTGGAGTGAACTTTCTGCACGTCGTCGTGGTCTTCCAGGTTGTTCATCAGGTTCACGACCTGCTGGGCTTTGTCCTCGCCCACCAGCACTTCGTTCTTGGCGAGCATGGTAAGTTCGGCCAGGACGACCTTGATCTTTCGGTCTTCCAGCTGTTTCTTTACGGACTCGAAGTCCGCCGGGGAAGTGATTATCTCGTATTCGTCGGAGTCGGGGGGAGACTTGAAATCTTCGGCGCCGATATCAAGCGCGAGCGTCATCAGTTCGTCTTCTTTCGCGTCGCTTTTTTTGACGGAAATATATCCTTTCGGTTCGAACATCCAGGCCACGCAGCCCGTGCTGCCAAGGTTCCCGCCGGAAACTTCGAAGATCTTGCGTATTTCGCTGAATACCCGGTTCCGGTTGTCGGTGGTTACTTCCACCAGGACGGCTATGCCGCCGGGGCCGTAGCCTTCGTACATTATTTCCTCGTAAGTCATGCCGGGGAGCTGGCCGGTGCCGCGCATGATGGCGCGTTTTACGTTGTCTACGGGCATATTGGCGTTCCGGGCGTCTTCCATGGCCTTGCGGAGGCGGGGATTCTCGTCCGGTTTGCCGCCGCCGATCTTGGCGGCCATGGCGATCTCCTTGATGATCTTTGTGAAGACCTTGCCTTTTTTTGCGTCCGTAATGGCTTTTTTATGTTTTATTCCCGCCCAGTGAGAGTGTCCGCCCATAGTTGGCTCCTTATATCTTATACCTCCGGAGAACCGGAGGACTTTTTTGTACGCCGTCTTAAAATAAATTCTATAATAATAAAGAGCCTTTCACAAGGTTTCGGTAAATCCGCGCATTCGGCGCGGGGTGCGGATCAGGTAAGGTACTCTGCTCCGGGTGGTTCAGCGCAGCGACCAAGCGAAGCGCCGGGAGCAAGCGACGATGTAATGGAGGGCAGAGCCCTCCTTGTGGAGCACCGGGCGCCACCTTATAAAGCCCGGCGGTCATCCGCCCCGCGCATTCGGCGCGGGGTGCGACAAGGGGCCCCCTTAGCTCAACTGGATAGAGCGACTGCCTTCGGAGCAGTAGGTTAGAGGTTCGATCCCTCTAGGGGGCAAATTTAGGTCACATTTATGCAACTAATTTTCAATGTTATTGAAAGACCGATATAAGAGAATATAGATATGCGATCGGCTATACTTCCGCTTTTATTGTGCGCCGGTCTCGCGTATGGCCAGACGCTGTCCGATAAGGAATTGGGCCGTAAGGCGCTTGAGACCGTTCTCACGCAGATCAAAAGCCGGGACTCTGATGTCCGGGGCATGGCCGTTGATATCCTGGGCCAGACCGGGAATAAATCCGCTGCCGGAGTCCTCAGAAAACTCCTGTCCGACGCAGACCGCCACACGCGCCTGAGCGCCGCGGAGGCGCTCTGGAATCTGGGAGACCTGTCCGGCCTCAAGGCGGTTTATGCCGTGATCAACGATATCCCGGCCCAGGGTACGCTGGTGAATTCTCCCCTGGCAGAACTGAAGATTATTTCGCAGAACAAGATCCGCGAGCACGCCATAGAGGCGCTGGCGCGCATGCAGGGAGAGAAAGCGTCCGACGCGCTTTTCAGCCTGAAAAACGATACATACGGTTCCATAAGGGATGTCGCGGCCCGGGAACTGGCCCGGCTGGGCTACGCGGACGAACTCGCGCAGTTCGTGGACGCCGTCGGCAGCGAGGATGAAGCCATACGTTACGAAGGCGCGAATATGCTGGCAAAGATCTGCAATCCCGATACGGTGGAACCGCTCAGGGCGCTGCTGGGCGGGGAAAGATCCATGCGGGTGCGGATCGCCGCGCTGGACGCCATGAAATGCATGAACGGAAAGAAAAACGCCCTTCCCGAACTGCTCAGGCTGGCCGATGAGCCCAATCCCACCATCAAATTCAAGGCGGTGGCCGCGCTCGGGATCATACGGGACAAAAAAGCTTTTGAGAAATTAAGGGAAATATACGGCGCCACCAACGACATTGCCCTTAAGATAGCGGCGCTAAGAGGACTGATGAGCGGGGGTGTAAGTCCGGACGAGAATGTTCTCACGCGCGCTTTTGACTCCAACAGTCAGGAAGTAAAGCTGGAAGCGCTGAAAGTCCTGCGGGGGATACCGGACGCGGACGCCAGGCAGTATCTGGGGGCCGCCTTGAACGATGAAAGCGTCAGCGTTCGGCTCGGCGCGGCTTTGCAGATCCTTAAGCGGTACGCGAAAAAGCAATAACGCATCATATGAGGAAGATGATCCGGACACCGTTTATTTTTGGCGCGCTTCTCTGGGCTGTGCCGGGATATTCCGCGGCCGCGGGCCCCCGGACGGCCGTTCAGCGGAATTCTCCGCTGGCGGATTCGCTCAGGAAACCGGCAAAGGCTCCCGGCGCCGCCGCCCGGGAGGCGTTCAGCGCTTTTGTGAAGAAGACCGGAGGGGGCGCCTGGCGCGTGCGCTACAGTCCCAAAACCGCCCTGCCGGAAGCCCTCGTGGGCGCTAAAACCGCCAGGTACCCCGGCGCCCCGTCCGAGGCCGCGTTCGCTTTTTTGAACGATAATAAGGATCTGTTGAAAGTGGATCCCGGACAGCTTCGTCCGGTATCTTCCAGAACTTTCATGGGCGTCACGCATTTGCAGTACGACCAGGTCTATAATTCCGTCCCGGTGGAGTTCGCTTATGTCAGGGTGCACGTGAACTCCTCCGGAGAGGTGACGGGCTACCAGGCAAAATTCGAACCCGGCATCGACGTTCCGCTTACCCCGGCCCTCCCGGCCGCCTCTGCGGAAAGCGTCGTCCTGTCGGCTCTCGGCTTTTCAGCGCGGATCACCGGAAGCAGCCTGGTTCTCTTCCCGGATCCGGCTTCGGACGGAGCGCTGAAGCTGGCCTGGAAAGTAAGGGCCAGGGCCGAGGGCACAGCCAGCGGCGTCTGGGTCTGCTACGTAAGCGCGGCCGACGGGACGCTTCTTTTCCGTTACAATGATCTCCGCTACGCCTGCGCCCCGGGCAATGCCGTGACCACCGGCACCGTGAACGCCGCGATCTATCCCATTTCCCCGGTGCCTACCGCCGTTCCCAGCGATATCCCGCCTGATTCCTGGGTCAGTCCCGTGATCGCGCCGGTTACCAATCAATATGTCTGGGTGACCGATAATAAGTTCACCCCCACTCAGGCGACCTGGGGGGACGCGCCCGGGGACTATTGTTCCCCCGCCGCGGGGAAGGTTTTCGCCTCTCTGAAAGGGCCGTATTTTTCCGTGGTCAATTCCCGGGGGCCGAGCGCGCATTTCGACAACGGCGGCAGCGAATGGCTGCACTATCACCATACCCCGGGCATCACCGCCAGCCAGTCCTTTACCGTGCCGGACGACTGGTCCGGCGGCGACCAGGCTTTCGCCAAAGTTATGCCGCACTTCGCCTCTTTCAGCGTGGGCAGCATGGACGTTTTCGGGGATATCGCCGATACGGCGGAACTCCATGTCACGGACTCCGCCGGGAACAAGGTGGCCAGCTACATCGGCTCCCGCGTCAATCCGTTTTTCGGCGCGCCGGTGGAGAACCGCACTTACGGGCTGGTTCTTGACCTCCCCGGTGTCGGCGCGCCCGGCGGTTTTACGGTGGATATTTCCAGCTATCTGGTGCTTACAAACAGTCCTCTCGTGGCTGATAACGCCACCGGTTCCATTCTGTGGTCCACCGGCGCGCCGAACGTCCATCTGGATCATTTTCCCGGCAACATAGAGAACGATTTGGCCGAAGCGAACGCTTTTTATCATCTGAACAAGGCCTATGACTATTTCAGCCTGATCAACAAGGATCCGGCTCATCCGTCCCAGCCGCCCGCTGATCTGTCCTCCAGGCAGGTTCCGGTCATGGTTCATGCGAGCGGCTCTCCCGACGCTTCGCCCTACGAGGGTATGCTGAACGCTTTTTATGACCTGGAAAAGGACAATATTTTTCTCGGGGACGGCCCCGTAGGCGCGGGAGGGGCGTACAGATCGTTCGCCCTGGATGGAACTATTATACGCCACGAATATATCCACCGGGTGGTCAACCAGATCTACCCGATAATAAATTTTGGGGAATTCGGCGCTCTTTCCGAAGCCATGGCCGATTATTTCTCGCTCACCTCCTTTCTCCACGAGAGCAGGGATATTTCCGTGCTGGGTAATTTTATTGTCGACGCGGGCGAGGGCGCCGCCCGCGACCTGGGCGGCGCGGCGGCGAGCATGCCGGCGTCCTGGATCGGCGAGATCCACAGCGACAGCCTTATCCTTTCCCAGGCGCTGTGGACTCTGAGGAAAGACGGCACGATCGGTCCTTTCGTGTCGGGTACTTTCTCCGGCATGAATAAGATCGATGTTTTCACTTACGCCGCTCTTTTCTATTTCCCCGACAACTTCGCGAATTTTTACGACGCATTTGTCGAGGCCTGCAATCTTCTGGATCCCGGCTGTTCCGCACGTTCCAAAATAGACGACGCTTTCGGGGCGCACGGCATTCTTTCTTATATGTCCGCGGCCGGCGTGGACGGCTACGATAACGCGGCGCGGAGCGGTTCGCTGTGCGGCAACAATAACGGGCCGGAATGCGCCACCGATATAAGCACGATGACCCGGCTGTCCGCCACCGTCTTCCCTGAGGGCGACGCCGATTACTACGCCCTGCCCCTGGCCGAGGGGAGTTTCACCGCCGCGCTGAAGCTGCCCGCGACCCCCGATCCTGATTTCTACTACGCTTACGCTATGTATCTCTTCGACGCCGACCGGAATAATGTGGCGGAGGCGGCCCCTGTCATCGCCGATCCTATCAACGGCTACAGCGACTCTTCCGGCGTTTCCCTGACCTACTCCGTCCCGGCCGCGTCGGCGGGCCGGTTTTATCTGCTGGTGGCCGCTAACCCCAACGGCAATCCGCGGGTTGCCTCAGTCCTGCCTTACACCCTCACGCTGGACTATACGCCCAAAGGATCGGCGCAGGCGGATCTGGTCACGGCGGTTTTTGATCAGGACAATATAAGTTTCAGCGTGCCTTACGCCAACTTCCCCATGGCGGGCTCGCCCTCCTCCTCCACGCTCACCGGCGCGGAGTCTTCTTTCCAGTACGCCCAGCTGCGGGATCATAATTACCAGCCGCTGGCCCTGGCCCGGACAGACGTTGCGGGCGGTTACCTGAGCGTGGTACCGGGCAGCATGGAGTTCAAAACGACCGCCAGGAACGGGCAGCCAATCTCCAGCATCTGGGGCTCGGTCAGGCTTAATCCGGGTTTTGACGTCCGCTACCCCGGGGTCGGTACGGTGTACCTTGAGATTTTCGGCCTCAACCACATGGGCCGCTCTCTTTCCCTGGGCGTTTCCAACGCCATCAATCTTAGCACCAACCGGTCCGATCTCACTACTTACAATAATATCCTGACCGCTCCGGGCGACCGGGCCATCATAAAGTACGACGTTCAGTCGGCCGGGGATCTTTCCATTAAGATCTACACGGTCACCGGTTCCCTGATCAAGACCGTCCACGATGGCCCCGTTCCGGCGGGTAAGGGAACCGTAGACTGGGACGGCACCAATTCCGGCGGTTCCAAAGTGGCAAGCGGCATCTATTTCGTAAAGGCGAAAGGCCCCAAACTGGACAAGGTGGACAAGATAGCCGTCGTACGGTAGAGCGGTAACCAGTATCCGGTGACCGGTCACCGGTAACTGCGGGAAAGAACAGAAAGGCGTACTGATTTTATGCGTATTTCAAGGTATAACAGGAAAAGCACATCTGCCCGGATGTTTCTGTTTTCCTTTATACTGGCCACTGGTTACTGGTTACCGGTTACCGGCTATGCCGGCGGGCCGGGATCCGCGAGCGTGCAGATCCTCAAGACGGATATGAGTCCCCGCGCGATGGGCATGGGGGGTAGTTTTGCCGCCGTCGCGGACGATATCTACGCGGCGCATTACAATCCGGCCGGCCTCGGACAGCTTTACCTGCCGGAAGCCTCGGCGATGTATCTTTCCGGGTTCGAGGACTCCAAACTGCAATATCTGGCTTTTGGTATGCCGCTGCCGATCACGGGGATCGCCGGGCGCGCCAGGCCCGGCATGGCCGTTTCCGCCGTCTTTACCCAGAGCGGACAGTTCACCTACCGGCGGATAAACGCAGACGGTTCCGTGTCGGCCAGCGATATGGACGCCGAATCGAACAGGATCTTATCCCTGACTTACGGAGAGAAAGTTTATTCCGGTGAAACCAGGATCGAGGGCTACAAGGCCGCCTTTGACCAATACCTGGGCCTCTCGGCCAAATATATCGGTTCGGAACTTCTGGGCAAGTACTCGGCCTCGGCTTTCGCGCTGGACGCGGGCTGGCTGGTGCGGGAGACTAATCTTGGTCTTACGTTCGGCGCGGCGCTCTCCAACTACGGAACCGGCGTCAAGTATCTTAAAGAGACCTCGCCTCTGCCGTCTATCCTGCGGCTCGGCCTCGCTTATGAGCGGCCGACCGTTCTGGACCAGTCTGTTCTGCTGGCGGTGGAAAACGATTTTTACACTACCGAGAGCCTCAAAAGTTTCCGGGCCGGACTGGAATACCATTTTGAAAAAATTTTCAACTTCCGGCTGGGGTATAAAGCGCTGGAAGACAACAGGGGCGGCACGATGGGATTAGGGATACATCACGAAGGCTTCTCCCTGGATTTCGCGATGTCGCTGGCAAGCGAGGTCTTTAATACCTCCCAGGTTTCATTTTCTTATAAGTTCACGGGCTGGCGTCCCGGTGAGCACAAAAAGCCCCGTTACCATGAGGAAGAAGATCTTCCCCGGCCCAAAAAAGCGGTGAAACCAGCCGTAAAAGAGCCGGTAAGGCCCAGGAAACGCGAAGCGGCCCCCGCCGAAAAAAATTCCGATTTATACCTGATATACTAACTTCAGGCTCCCAAATCCTCCTCTAACAAGCCTGCGCCATTGATGAGAAGATTTCACCCATTGGGTGAAAAGTGGAAAAATGGCGGCGGGCTGCAAGTGCGGGGGCCTGCCAGCCATGGGGCGAATCGGGCCTGCGGCCGGCCCGGCGACTTCGCGCCGGTTCCTCCTCGGCCCGATTCGCCCCATGGCTGGCACCCCTCCAGTTATACCCCGCCGCCATCCTTCCAATACAGAACATTGCGGAAGCAGCCGTATCGGCGGGATTACCGCTTAGTGGAGGATTTGGGCTGATTCCCACTTTAAAACTGCCCGGTTTATGTCGTATTGTAATAATAGAATGCCTCCTGTGTTGAATTGGAAAGACCACAAGAGGCATTCTATTTTTTATGAGCGCTTTGTGGTCTGGTTTCATGTGCGGAACAGATAAGTTGTAAAACCGAGGCAGGCGTATAATTGGAGCGGGTGCCGGGGGGCCGGGTTAGCAAAACCGTACCGGAGCTCGGCGCTTGCGTAAGCGCGCCGAGCGAGGTCCGGAGGTGCGGCCACGGTGTGGCCGACACCGTTTTTGCGTTCCGGACCCCCGGCAGGCCCCGCGAACTGGCAGGCCTGCCGACCGTGGGGGGAACCTCTTTCACCCATTGGGTAAAATCTGTCACCCTATGCGGCCGTATGCTTAGCGGGGGATTTAGGCGGCCGCATTTGACAGCTATCTGGCTTATTTATAGAATAAGGAAAGGAAGGCGTGCGGGAACAGGCGCCTTTTCCACGGAGGGACTTTAAAATGAAAAAAACTTTAGCGCTGGCGGCTCTTTCGCTTTTAGTGGCGGGCTGCTCGACCACTAACCAGAAAGGCACCGTTTCGGACAAGGGCGAGATCGAACGGGAATGGGCTGAAGAGGGCGTCACCAAAAACTTCGTCTTCGCCCGCGGCATCGGCGCGGCGGATCAGACCCTGGAAAATAAGACCCAGCGCATGGCCACGTCCAGGAACGCCTCCATCGTCAACGCACAGTACAATATGCTGTCTTTCATCAAGGGCGTGAACCTCGAAGGCGGCATTACCGTGGAGAAAGCCATTGAAACCGATTCCGTGCTTGCCACCAAGATAGACTCCGTGATCAAGGGCGCGCAGGTGGTCAGGTCGGAGTGGACCGCCGACGACGGCTGCGTGGTGGTGCTCAGGCTTTCCAAAAAGGCCCTGAAGGACGCCGGCCTTAAGATAGCGGATTAATTGATCAGTGGTTAGTGGCGAGTGATCAGTGGTCAGTGCCTGAAACAGATCGGGGAATTTCCTCGTGTGATAGTCACTAACCACTAAATTTATGAAACGATATACCCTTATATGCGCCTCCCTGATGGCCGGATTGCTGCTGGCCGGCTGCTCCGCCACGCGCAAGTCGGCGCTTAACAGCGCTTACGAAACGGAAGTGGTGGAAGCCGAAGGCATGGCCCCCGTAGTTAACGGAGACGTCGAAGGCGCCAGAAAAACCGCCCTTAATGAGGCCATGAAAAGCGCCCTGGGCCTCGTGGTCGGCATCTATGTTTCGCAGGAGGCCGTGGTTTCCAAGGCCATTCTTATCGACGACACCATAACTTCCCAGACCGAAGGTTATATCGAAAAATACGAGATCCTGAAAGAAGCGAGGGACGGGGATTTCTACAAGACAAAGATCCGGGCGCACGTGCGCAAAGAAGATCTCACCGCCAAGCTCAGGAAACTGGAGAACGAGCCCCAGAAGCTGGGGAATCCCGTCATAGGTTTCGATATCGCGGAGAGCGTGGATGGCAAGGCCCAGGAAACGGAATACGCCGCGCTGGAGCTTAAACACAAGTTTTCCGAGGCCGGCTTTATGACGGGGGAGAAGGATAAGGCCGATATCCTGATCAAGGGCTCCGTTAAATCCGATTTCAATACGCGGGAAGGTCTGGGGGGATTTCTCTCCTACCGTGCCGGTCTTTCGATAAGCGCGGTCAAACAGGGTTCGGGAGAAACGCTCGTGGCCCTCCAGGAGACCTCCGGAGGAATAGATCTTAACGAGCCGTCCGCCGCCCGCGCCGCTATCATCAATTCCGCCCGGAAAGCCGGGGAGGAACTCAAAGACCGGGTGCTCAAGGCTCTGCGGGAACGATCCGTGGTCCGCGTCACCATCTCCAATGTGAGCGGCATGAACCAGTTGAGCGAGTTTATGAAATCGCTCAGGAATATTCCGCTGATCCGCGACTGCTGGCTCAGAACCATGACTGGCGGCGTCGCCGCTATAGATGTGGGCCTGAGGAAAGGAACCGCCTCGGATCTGTCGCAGCTCCTCATGAAAAATCCGAAGTTTCCGGTAAAGGTGAACCGGACCTCCTCATACGACCTGGAAGCGGAACTGGTAAAACCGTAAATATCAGGGTAGAGGGGGCAGTTGAAATCTCTACCCTCCCTTATTTCCTTTACTTCCTTTTGTTGAGTTTTTCCCGCCGGCGGTTATCAAAATCCTGAAGTTTTTGCTGCTGGATCCTGACGAAGTCGTCTATAAAGTTTTCTCTGGTTTCCAGTTTCCGGCGGAGGTCTTCGGCGCGCTTTTTAAGCTTAAGGTAGCGGCGCTGCTCCGCCTGCATCAATCCGGAGAAATGCGCGCTCACCGCCGCTTCGGCCCCGGGGCCGGACACGACAGCCTCGCTGCCGGCCGCCAGAACGGTTTCCTTCCCGCCGCTCTTGACATCCAGTTGTCCCTCGAACAGGCCGATCTCAGCCGCGGCGGAGGCCAGGTCTATGGTGAAATCCGTGCCTCGCACGGCGCAAACGGCCGATGGTGTCCTTACCTCGAATTTGGACGCCTTATGTTTAAGCCTGGCCGCCATCCAGAGTATGCGTCCTTTTATAAAGTTGAAACCGTAATCCCGGTTGTCTTTCTCAAGCCTGAGTCTTTCAACCAGCGTTTCCGAATTCTCGTAAAGATTTATAAAAGTCCCGTCCGCCGCCAGTATCCGGCACCAGGCGCCGGGCCCGGTTTTAAGCCGCGCCCCTTCCCGGAGGGTGACCGCGCTCCGGAGCGGCAGCCAGGTCTCATAGCCGGGCTCAATCAGCAGAACCTCTCCCTTATATTGATAGACGCAGGCGGTCGCCGGCGCCCCGTCGGCCTGGGCTCCGTATACCTGCGTAAAAAAGCCCAGCGCGATAAACGCGGCGAAAATATTTTTCATCCAGCCTCCTGAATTTTTTTAAAAAATCAATCTTTTATTAACAACTAAAAATATACAATATATCAGGCGGTTCGTGATATACGGCCCGCTTGAAAATTATGAATTTTTTCCGGCTGCGATTTATCAATACTCTTCTGGTGCTGTTTATCGGCGTCGCGCTCGGTTATCTTATGAAAGAGCGGTCGGGCGTCAAGAAAGGGATTCCCTACACCGCCAAGTATCCGTCCAGTTACGCCGCCGTTCCCATCCCGCCTTCGGGCGCGGCCGAGGACCCCTCCGTCGCGGCGGAAATCCAGACGCCGGCGGCCGGGTTGCGGCCCGCCCGGCCCGCAAGCCGGGAGCGGGAAGATGAAGATTTTGAAATGCCGATAAAGATCCCGCCGTCTTCCGGCGACGACAGCGAAGCCGCCGATCAGGAAGAGGAATCTCCGCTCCCCGGCGGGACAGAGTACGCGGAACCGAAAAAGGAAGAGGAAGCCGTCCGCGGCTCCGAAGACGCTTTTTTCAGGAATCCGGCGCGCTTCGCCGGCCGGGATCTGCAAATGGAACTCCAGATGATCATGGCCAGAAAAACCGCCAAAGGCTGGCTCCTTAACCTGGTGCGCAGCAAGGGAGGAAAAAACGCCGATTATCTGTATGTCGAGGATGATTCCTTGATCGGCGACAAACCGGATCTGAAGATAGGGTACTCTTATATCGTGCGCTTCAGGTGTCAGAAAGGCGATGCCGCCTCCGGAAATAAACTTCTGGGGCTGACCCCCACCAATGATAAAGCCCCCTGGGCCACCGGCATCAGCGCCGTAGAATAGCATGTCTTATTTCTTCATTATCAATCCCACTTCCGGCAAGGGTTCCGGCGCGCGCCTGTCCGGGCGCATCCACGCTTTTTTCCGGGGCCGGGGGATCCATTATGAGATCGGGTTGACCGAACGCAAAGGCCACGGTCTGGAACTTTCGCGCAGGGCTCTGCTGGCGGGGTTCACCAATATAGTCGCCGCCGGAGGCGACGGCACCATCCGGGAGGCGGCCGAACCGCTTATCGGCAAGTCAGCGGCGCTTGGCATACTCCCGCTGGGTTCGGGGAACGGTCTCGCCCGCAACCTTTACATCCCGCTCGGACAGGAAGCCGCCCTCAAAGGCCTTCTGGAATGGGAACCGCGGAAAATAGACGTGGGCCTCGCCAACGGCAGGCCGTTTTTCTGCGCGGCGGGCGTGGGTCTGGACGCGGAGGTGGCCAGGATCTTCAATACCCGGCTGGGCGGACGGCGGGGACTGTTCCCGTATGTCTATCACTCGGCTTTGGCGTTTTTCAGATATTCTCCGCTGCGCACCGTTGTTAATATAAACGGACGCCGCCTTGAGTTTTCTCCCATGGTTACCGCGGTGCTTAACGGCCAGCAGTACGGCGGGGGGGCGAAAGTAGCGCCCGGCGCTTATATAGACGACGGACTGCTGGATCTCGTGGTGATAAAAAAAGCCGGCATTTTAAAAACGCTTCTTGCCGTCCCCGACCTTTTCGGCGGCCGGCTTCCCAGGCACACAGACCTGGTTACGACGGCCGTTTCCGGCCTGATGGAGATAAGCTTTCCGCCGGGCTCCGTCTATCATCTCGACGGCGAAGATTTCAGCGATAGCGGCTCTCTCAGGATCTCCGTGCTGCATAAAGCCCTTAATGTTAAAGCCCCGACGTGGGGGAAAACGGAAACAACTTGATTTATGACCCTTATGGAACAACTTCGCAAATATTCCGCGCCGGCGGAACTTTGCGAAAAAATGACGGACGGCCGCGTGCGCTGTCTAGCCTGCGCCCATAAATGTCTGATACCGCCGGACGGCTCGGGCGTCTGCAAGGTTCGGTTGAATGAGGGCGGCATACTGAGGGTTCCCTGGGGTTATATTTCCGGCTATGGCCTGGATCCGGTGGAAAAAAAGCCCTTATTCCACGTTCTGCCGGGCGCGTTAACGTTTTCCTTCGGAATGCTGGGGTGTAATTTTAAATGTTCTTTCTGCCAGAACTATCTGACGTCGCAGGTTCTCAGGGATCCCGCCTGCCATGCCGGGGAACTTGCGCCGGCAACTCCGGAGAAACTTGCCGCTTCCGCGCGCGATGCGGGGGCGGCGATAATAGTGTCTACGTACAATGAGCCGCTCATAACCGCGGAGTGGAGCCTGGCCGTTTTCAAGGAGGCGCGCAAATATGGTATCAGGGCCGCTTATGTTTCCAACGGCTATGCTTCGTCGGAAGTCCTGGATTATATAAAGCCCCATGTTCAGTTCTACAAGGCGGATCTCAAGACTTTTAACGGGGAAAATTACGCGAAGGTGGCGGGTGGGAAGCTTTCAAACGTTCTCAGGGCGATAGAGATGGTCCATGCCAAGGGGTTCTGGCTGGAGATAGTGACTTTGCTTATTCCGGGTTTTAACGACGGTAAAGAAGAACTTGAGAGTGTGGCGGGGTTCATTTCGGGGATTTCCAGGGACATTCCCTGGCATGTCACGGCTTTTTATCCGACCTATAATATGACCGACCGGGGGGCCACTCCTCCCGAAACGCTGCTGAAAGCGCGCGACATCGGATTGAAGAAAGGTCTGAAATACGTCTACACCGGCAATATCCCGGGGCAGGGATACGAAGACACTTTATGTTCTTCATGCGGCAAAACGCTGGTGACGCGCCGCGGCTTCAGGATCCTGAACAACACCATAAAAATTACAAAAAAAGGCACAGGCCTCTGCGCCCATTGTGCAGCCCCCATCCCCGGCGTCTGGAAGTAACGAAACACCGGTGCAAAGGCGCCAGGGCAAAGGTGCCAGGCTTATTTTTCGGGCAAAGGTGCCAGGCTTATTTTTCAGCAGAAAAATGTGCCTGGCTCCTTTGCTCCGGGGCTAATTGGCTTTGGGCTATAGCACCGCAGGATAGTAAAGCGGGGGCCTGTCGGGGCGAGGCCTTTTCGCGTTCCGTCGGCAGCCTGCCGGGTCGAAAAAGCCTCGCCCCGCCACCCCGCGTTAAGCTTACGCACATAATGGCCGCTCGTCTTTATCCCCCGCCGCTTGACCTGTCGCAAATCACCCCGCCGGTCTCCAGTTGAAAGCACGATCCATTTTATGCGGGCATAAATTTGATATCATCTGAAAAAGTTATCACAAGACTGTTCGGTATGCTTTGACCTTGACCCAATATATACCAATGAGTGCTAAAAAGAGGTGTTTCATGAATCCGGTCATTTTATTGATGGCAGCATGCTTTTTATGTTTTGCATCGAACTCTCGCGCTGAGGTTATTCAAATGCTAAAAACACCTCGGGGCGCTGATGTTCAGGTTATCGTGCATAATTCCGACACATCGTCTGGCTCGGTAATGGTTATTGCTCCAGGACGCAGTTGTAACGCTAAGTCGCAACTATTTGAAACTATAGGGAACCTGGCCCCTGACTTAGGCATAACCGCCGTGCGATTCGAATGGGCCTATTGCTTATCTGACCCCCAGCACCCTTCTCCCTCGCAAGGCGGAAAAAACGAAATTGAGGATATGCAAACTGTCATTACTTTCGCTAAATCGCTTCAAAAGGTAGATACCCCACGACTGGCGCTCGTAGGCAAGTCCATGGGAAGCGTGATTGCTTACCGAGTATTTGCCAAAGATCCCTCAGTCAAGGCGCTGGCGCTACTGACACCATTGTGCCTATCAGTTTCTGACTGCGACAATATGTATCCCAGCTTAAAAAAAGAATCTCGTCCAATTTTAATGACCATGGGCGATAAGGATAGCGATAACTGCTCTATTCCTGCTCTTTTTGATTTTCTGAAAGACGACAGCGGCGATATCTGGATTTCCATCGCTGGAGGCGATCATGGTTTTGGTATTGCAGCGGCAACTGGCACATTAACTACGGATAAAACCCAACGCAATATTAAAGCAGTCGTGACGAGTTTACTCAATTGGGCGGATATAAAACTGAATCCATAAAACACACCCCAGTCCTACACTTTATGTTCTTCATGCGGAAAAACGCTGGTGACGCGCCGCGGCTTCAGGATCCTGAACAACACGATAAAAATTACCAAAAAAGCAAAGGCCTCTGCGGCCATTGTGCAACCACCATCCCCGGAGTCTGGAAGTAACGAAACACCGCGGCAAGGGGCAAAAGTGCCAGGCTTATTTTTCAGCAGAAAAATGTGCCTGGCACTTTTGCCCAAAAATATGGGGCTAATGGGCTTTGGGCTATAGCACCGCAGGATAGTAAAGCGGGGGCCTGTCGGGGCGAGGCCTTTTCGCGTTCCGTCGGCAGCCTGCCGGGTCGAAAAAGCCTCGCCCCGCCACCCCGCGTTAAGCTTACGCACATAATGGCCGCTAGGCTTTATCCGCCCGGCGCTTCCTAAGAAAATAAAAATGGAAAATGGGGACGCCCTTAGTTAATTACGTGTAGGTCAATAAATACCATCGTCTTGGAAGTTGAGCCAAAAGACAAGCAGTGATTAGGACCTTTGGCTCATGACGGAGATTGGCGGAAACTGTACCCTATTTAGAGGTTCAACAGCAAAATGAGTATGCTTAAAAAGTTGCGCAAAGCCGGTTTGCCTCTCGTTTTAGCGGCGCTTTTCTCCAATACTGCGGTAGCCGCCGCTGATATTTATTTTGCAGCTCCTTCCAACGGGCTTGCCTTTCACGAAACCGTCCTGAGCCTCAAAGCTCAGTCTGAAATGCCGAACAAGGGGGAGTCCCAGCCGGTATCCGTTGCGGTTTACGATGATGTCGGACTTTCCCGCGCGGCCGCTTTTGGCATCAAGGTCTACAACTACAAAGTACTTTACAGCCAGCTGGGGTACCCGGATCCAGGTTATTTCGGCGCGAGTCCGGAAGAAATTAGGGATCTTGAAACTTACACCGACCAGGGAGTCGCCGACAGCTATTACAGGGATATCAATAGTTATCTGCGCTTTTATCCCGAGTCTTATGAATGGAAGACGATTGGCCCGGAAAAAGCTGAAGCCATGGTCAAAAACCTGGATCGTCTTTTCGCGCGCGTTCCGCAACTTCCAGGAGATCTGATTTTATTTCGCGGCCTTACTCTGAAATTCAGGGCAAACAAAAGCTATGGTATCAATGAAGAGTTTGTTGAGAAAGGTTATACTTCCACGACAACTTCTTATCCGGTGGCGGAACACTTTGCGACCCACTCAGTACCCTTTTTTAGACCAATAACTGATACGACCACCCTGAAAGCCATATTCGCCATCTACAATAATCGCCCTGGAGAACGAGGCGTTCTTATGGATAATATGGAAGACGAAATTATTTTAAGGCACGGGATCAAATTCAAAGTGATGGCTAAAAAAGAAATTGGAGAAAAATTTGATTTTTATCTGGTGCAGGCATGCTCAGATCCCTGCGAAAGTTCTGTAAGACGCGATATCGGTTATTTTTGGGACAACTTCAGGACAAAATAGTTGTCCGGGCAGTGACTAGATCCTCACTATAGGAGTAAACCAATGAAGAAAACAGCGTTTTTCGCGTTGCCGATGGCGGCGCTGATGTTTGCCGTTTCATGTAAGGGGAAAGAAGTTGCTCAGTCTGATGAAACGCAGGCTGCAGTTGCGCAAGCCAATCCGGCCAGAACACCAGCAGCCGGAACCAATAGTCCTGACGCCAACAATAACGGGCAGGACATACCATCGCAGGCTTTAGTTTTACAATCAGTAACACCTCCGGTTCCTGCGGACGAGAGCCCAGCGGCGAGCGTCCCCGATTGCATGAATGGCGGGTGTAATTGGAATAATGCCGCAGCCTATTGCCAGAGCCATGGCGGCCGGTTGCCTACGGCGCAAGAATTACGACAAATCTATGATGCGGAATGCGCTAAAAGGCAGCAATCCGACACGTGTAAGAAATGGTATTGGTCTTCGACAGAAGATGGCTCTTTAAAAGCTACCGGCATGCGTTTTTACGATGGAGATATGCACGCAGGAGTTAAGGGTAGTGTTGCTACCGGCATTCTGTGTATGCATTCTGAAAAAGAATTGAAAAATAGATGAGCAAGAAAATGCATTGAATATTCTTGATAATTCTTGATATATACACTACAAAGTATGACTATAGCGGGTGTCACGTTGATAGGATTCGGTGTGGGATACTTTCTGCTCACACTGGCCGGAGTCATTATGCTGCCGATATTGCTCAGGCGTAAAAGCATTCAGGGGCCATGGCTCCTATTTGCAATATTCGTTATTCCGGCTGTCGTTACCGGGCTGTCAATAAAAGATCCCTGGTTCGCAACTGAAGGAATCTGGAGATGGGTTCGTCTTATTCTGCTGTTCTCCTGGGCTCCTGTAGTTCTGGGGTTTGAGATAAGAAATAAGTTTCTGTACGCTACCCAAGTTGCGAAATGGACATTCCGGTGGACGCTGTGCGCGCTAATGCTTGGATTCAGCATTTGGGCTTTCGGTAAAGCCGAGAGGGGGAATCTCGTTCAGGCGCATGTTCACGCCGGTTCATGGTATTGGCTGGTTGCGAGTGAGGATGGTGAGGACGGCTATCTTTTTACACGGGATGAGAATGGTTCTCTTCGGTCGCAAAAGGTGCTGGACAGCGTCGGGGGCGATGGCATTTACTCTTATGCTATACGCTGGGAAAATGATCGGATGCAGGTCTTCCTGTCGGAGGAAACCACTCCCCAAGGCAAGCCGCCGATTCAGCACACTTCCAAAACCCCGGCAGCCCGCCCCTTCTCACCCGGCGACGACCTCCCCCTGAGCCAACCGGAATAGACCTCCGTGAAATGGGGACGGTCCCCAGTCCCGACAAAAAAGGCAAAGGCGCCAGGGCAAAGGTGCCAGGCTTATTTTTCAGCAGAAAAATGTGCCTGGCTCTCTTTGTCCGGCTCGCTTTGCCAAGTGCGGGGCTGGTCGGCCTTGGCTTGTGCACCGCAGGATAGTAAAGCGGGGGCCTGTCGGGGTGAGGCCTTTTCGCGTTCCGTCGGCGGCCTGCCGGGTCGAAAAGGCCTCACCCCGCCACCCCGCGTTAAGCTTACGCACATGATGGCCGCTCGTCTTTATTCCTTGTTGCTTGATTCTATCCGCCTTTAATAAATATTTGATATAGTGCCGAGTATGGGATCTAAAAGAATAGACCAATGTGTCGACCAAATTGGCGGATGTATTAAACCCTGGTCTGATAAATGAATGAAAAAGAACACCGGTGTGCCTGAATGGGCGAAAGGCGCGGTTTGGTATCAGATATTTCCGGAACGCTTCGCCAACGGCGATACGTCTAATGACCCGGGGCCGGACGATCTTGAGATCCCGGCGCCGCGCGGCTGGAAAATAACGCCCTGGGCCGCGGACTGGTATTCGCGGGCTCCCTGGGAGAAAAAGAATTTCCGCTCTTTTTTCCAGTCCGTGATCCACCGCAGGTACGGCGGAGATCTTCAGGGGATAATCGACAGGCTGGGCCACATAAAGCGCCTGGGCGCGGACGCGATCTATCTTAACCCGGTCTTCACTTCGCCTTCCCACCATAAATACGACGGAGAAAGCTTCCACCACATAGACCCCCGTTTCGGCCCGGATCCGGAAGGCGATAAACGCCTTACCGCCGCCGCCAAAGAAACGGAAGACCCTGCCACCTGGGTCTGGACTAAGGCGGATAAACTTTTTCTCGAACTGGTGCGCCGGATCCATAAACGCGGCATGAAAATAATCATCGACGGGGTATTCAATCATTCCGGGCGAGGCTTTTTCGCGTTCCGCGACCTGCTGGCCAACGGCCGTAATTCCCGCTACAAGGACTGGTACCGCGTAACAAAATGGAATGCCGCCGGACCGGATGGCTTTATTTACCGCGGCTGGTGGGGAATAAACGGGCTCCCCGAATTTGACCGCACCCGCGACACATTCCATTACGGCTATAAGCGGTATCTTTTCAATATAACGCGCCGCTGGCTCGCTCCGGGCGGTGTCACGGCCGCCGGTGCCGACGGCTTCAGGCTGGATGTGGCGCCCTGCGTGCCGCACGGTTTTTGGAGAGAGTGGCGCAAAGAGGTCCAGGCCATAAAGCGGGACGCCTGCCTGATCGCTGAGGTATCGTATATAGCTCCCGCTTTTGTCAGCGGCGGCGAGTTCCATGCGATGATGAACTATCCTTTCGCCTACGCGGCAGCTAAATTTTTCGCCGGACGCAAAAAAAGGATATCATCGCTGCAATTCGACCGCGCGCTGGCCCGGCTGCGGGGGGCCTATCCGGAAGACGTCACGCACGGCATGCAGAACCTGCTTTCCTCACATGACACTCCCCGCCTGAGAAGTATGGTATGCAATCCGGACCTTGCGATAGCCGACGATGCTTTTAATCACCGCAAGACCAAGGCGGAGTTTAACTCCGATTATAACACCGGCAGGGGAGGCGAAAGGGAACGGAAAATTCACATGCTGATCGCGGCCTTTCAGGCTCTTTATATCGGCGCGCCGATGATCTATTACGGTGACGAATACGGCATGACCGGCGCTAACGATCCGGACTGCCGTAAGCCTATGCTCTGGCCGGACATAGCGTACGCCAGGGAATCGCTGCGCCCGGAACCGGGCTCGCGTAGGGAACCGAATCGTCCCGACATCGGTCTGTTCAAACATTACGCTAAATTCCTCACGGCGCGCAAAACCTGCGCGGCGATACGCAAGGGCTTCTATAGAACGCTCTATGCCGAGCCTAACGGTCATCTTTTCATTTTCGAACGCAGGTTAGGCGCGCGGAGCGTTGTCTGCATTTTTAACGCGGGCGAAACCCCGAGAGAGATCACCGTGCCGCGATCTGGAAGAACCAGGCCGCGGCTGCTGGCAGGCCGCGCCGCATTTAACCGGGAAGCCAGCAGGCTCAATATTAAAATAGGCCCGCTGGAAGCGGCCGCGCTGGCGGAATAACACGTGAGTAAAGGCAAGAAACAGCCGGTGATAGTGGTGGCCATAGCGCGGGAACTGGCAGGTTTTATCTGGGGTTTGGGTCCTTTTTTTGAATTGAGCGGACCAAAGGGCCCTTACTTAACGGTTTCTTTAGCTGTAATATATAATGCATATGTAATGCAGTGAAAAATTATATGGGATTTAAATTTGGCAAAATTATATTAATCTCTCTTTGTGCTTTTGCTTTTACGCCGGCATATTCCGCCGGGATTAATCAAAAGGCGCCGTGGACTGTGATGATGTGGCTGAACGGCAGCAGTTCAGATATCGAAGTTGTGGCCTTGTATGATTTATTGGTCGCAGAGACTGTCGGGTCTAATTCCAACGTGAATATCGTTGCGCAGCTTTCCAGAGGAACCGGGAATTCTTATTCATGGGATGTAGGCAATTGGACAGGGGCGAAACGTTATTACGTGCAAAAAGACCAGCCGAATCAGACTAATGTGTTCAATTCCCTGGAACTATGGAAAAGTGACGCCATAGATACCGGGGATTACAAAGAACTGGTTGGTTTTATAAACTGGAGTAAACAGAATTTCCCGGCGGAGAATTACGTTCTGATCATGTTCGGACATGGCAGCGGAATGGAGGATTTTCTACCGAGACCTTCAGGGATAAAAGCCACATCTTTTGACGGGAAGACCAATAATTATATCTCAGTAGTGGAAATGGAAAAAACGCTCAGAGAAACCGGCGGGATTGATCTGCTGGTCTACGAATCATGTTTAATGCAGATGATGGAAGCTGCATACCAGCTAAAGGATGTTGCGAAAGTAATTGTGGGTTCGGAAGAAGTTATGCACATCCCGTCTTATCCTTACGCGGTTTTTTTAGGATTGCTCTCCGAACAGCCGAGTATTACCATTGAACAGGCGGCACAATTCCTCGTTAAGAACAGCGACTTATCAAGAGGAAACGGGGGGACTATCTCGGCTCTAAAAACCCAAAGGATGACGGATTTCGCTCTAAAACTGAATAAATGGGTCCAGCTGGTTTCAAAATCCGGAGCCGGTGAAGTAACCGCTGTTAATAAGCATCTCATACGCTTCAGAATACGCTCCAATTTCGAAGAGGCAGAGGATCGGCAATTGGCGTTTTTCGTGGATCTTTATGACCTTATAGAAAATTATACGGACAGCATGACTGGAAATTTTTCGGAAACTGTTGCGATAAAACAACTTGGATCTGAACTTTTAAAGTTCTTATCCGATGAGATAGTAATCGCCAATAAGACGCAAGGCCGCACTAGTGAGGATATTCCCTACAACCGCGCCAAAGGTGTTTCCATAGCGCTTGCCCCGAGAAACCCGGCCCTGCTCCCCAAAGGTTTTTTTGAGGTATACTCCGGATTTAATTTTGAGCAGGATACTAACTGGAGCGCCTTTATTAAACGATCACTTCTTCCTTAATATCCAATACTCCACGAACACTAGGCGATAAAGTGAAAACAAGGGCAGCGGCCTGTTATTTATTGCCGAGGAATACCGCCGAGCGATCATCATGTGTGTAAGTTTAACGCGGGGTGGCGGGGTGAGGCCTTTTCCTGACTTCCGAGTTGCCCTAAAATTTGCCAGCTCTCTCGACGAGAGCCTCTTGGCTTTTGGGTGTCCCATTGGTAAAATAAGGGGATGTTCGTAAGGAAAAAACGCAACAAAAGCGGTTCGATCAG
>Ga0209211_10000084_pt1 | contig 203196 bp, 183 predicted proteins | sample RifGroA2_FD_183992 | JGI IMG/M metagenome (GOLD analysis project Ga0209211, IMG submission 183992) | Groundwater microbial communities from Rifle, Colorado, USA - Groundwater A2 (SPAdes) (version 2) | ecosystem: Environmental > Aquatic > Deep subsurface > Groundwater | place: Rifle, Colorado...
CCCTTTCCCACCGGGGTTGTGGGAAAGGGGTAGAAGTTGACCGCCACAATATCCACGGGCGTAATCCCCAGGGCCTCGACGGTCTGGAGATCTTCCGGGGCCTCCCGGCGAAAAAGAATTCCACTCATCAAGGGAAAGCTCAGCGTTTTCATTCTTCCGTGGAAGGCCTCGGGGGTTTTGGTTAGCTCCTGCGCCTCGGTCACTTCGATTTTGGCATCACGGAGGGCCTGACAGGTTCCGCCGCTGGCATAGATTTTAATTCCATGTTTGCGCAGGGCCCGGGCCAGCTCAATTAATCCCGTTTTATCATAAACACTCAAAAGCGCCGTTTTAGCTTTGACCAGTTCCATGCTTATCTCCTATTCCTGTACATATTCCACAATATTTTTAAAGAGAACCTGCCCGTCACTGGGCGCGAAAGGCAGACCGCTATATCCCGGCCCGCGACTCAAGTTAAATAAATTGGCTTCTGGATGAGGCATAAGGCCCAGCACATTGCCAATCTTGTTGGTGAGGCCGGCGATGTTGAGCAGCGATCCGTTCACATCCTCCGAGTAGGTCAAGGCGATATAGGAAGAGAGCTGCTTTTCGGTCACATCCAGGCCCAGCAATCGCCCCTCACCGTGGCGCATGGGCATCTGCAATTTGTTTGGTAAATTTCGAAGCCAGGGCGAAGGATTGGCGCGATTGGGACGCAGGGTGACCCATCGGTTCTTAAAATGGCCCTGAATATTGGGGGCAAGTGCGAATTTTTTCCCGCGAATACTGGGCAGGAGTCCAAGCTTGACCAGGGCCTGAAAGCCGTTGCAGATACCTAAGATGGGAAACTGTCTTTCAGAAAAGCGCTGCAGCTCTTCGCCTAATCCATGTTTAAGCTTGAGGGCCAAAATCTGGCCGCTGCCCAGCTCGTCGCCGAAGCTGAAGCCGCCGGGAATGGCGAAAATCTGAAAATCCCCCAGCATCGTGGGCCTCGCCAGGAGATCGTTAATATGAACGATAAGGGGATTGGCACCGGCCTGAGCGAAGGCCAACGCCGTCTCTCTCTCACAGTTAATTCCGTCACCGGTTAGAATCAGGGCACGCGGAGTGTAGGTCATTTTATACTCCTGTTCCAAAAGTAACTCATCTCGGAGACCGCCATCTGCAAAGACTCCTCACCGTCCTGGGTGCGAATCTTCAGCTCGTGCCCTTCTCGCGTCTGGCCTAAATAAGTGAAGGCGCTCATCCGGGACTCGAACTCGGCGCGCTTTTCATTCGGCACACCCAAGATCATTCGAAAAGGCCCTTCGCCAAAAAGCACCTGGTCATCCACGGGAACGGCCAGCTCGCAGTCAAGGCCCAGCTTCTGGGAGTGTAAGAGCATTTCGGCCAGGGCCACCGCCAACCCTCCGTCGGAGAGATCGTGGGCGCTGACCACCACACCATCCAAAATAGCACGGTGGATAGCTTCATACTGGGCCCGCATATCCTTGAGTTTTTCTAACATCTGCCACAGAAGATTTTCGTCTTTGGTGGAATCGGCATAAATTTCGGCAAACTCGGAGGCGCTCAAGGAACCACGGAGGGCACCCATGAGATACAGACAAACGCCCGGTCCGGGAATCGCGGGAGAAATACTTTTACGAACATCAAAGCGTGAGATGGCCGTAACCAGCAAGGTCGGTAGGGCACTTATCGTTATCTCGCGGCCATCCAAATGTCGGCCTTTAAAATCATTCTTCATGCTATCTTTGCCGCTGATCATGGGAACTCCAAGAGCGCGAGCGGCATCGCGCAGACCCATCAAGGTCCGCACCAACATCCCCAGCTTCTGATCTCCGGGCCCGGGAGATTCCGGGCGCGCCTGTTGCATGGGGTCCGGCCAGCAGAAATTATCTAAAATGGCGGTGAAGGCGGGGTCTCCACCATGGACGATCCCATTGCGCATGGCCTCGTCCACCGCGCACACACCCATCAAGTACGGATCAACCAAAGACAGTCGAGGATTCAGGCCCATGGAAACCAAAACCCCATTCTCCATCTCTCCCCCGTGGGGATGTAGCCAGACTCCGCCGGCATTATGTGGGGCCTCACCATTCATGCCACCCATGGGGCGAATCACGGTGGAAGCCTGAACCTCGTGATCGTAGCAGGTAATCCAGGGCCACTTTGAGGCGATATTCGGCCGTGACAAAAGCCTTTCGAGGGTATGCTTAAAATCCACCTTGGGCGCCGCAGGTGCCTTGGCAAGACGCCATTCAAAGGCCCGGCCGATATTCTCGTTTCCATTCCAGTAGGCCTTCAGCTCCATGGGAGGAAGTCCGTCATGGAGAAAGGCCAAGGGCAAGGACGCCACGGTGTCGGGGCCGACCTTCACCTCAAAAAAACCGCTTTGGGTGAAAGTTCCAAGAACTGAGGCCTCCACCCCACGCTTCAACGATAACTCGAAGAAGGCCACCCAGCTTGTCTCCGGAACAGCAAAGGTCATGCGCTCCTGGCTTTCACTCACGATGATTTCCCAGGGCATGAGGCCATGATATTTCAAAGGACATTTACTCACATCAATTTCAGCGCCACCGGACAGCTGCGCCATCTCACCCACACTTGAGCTTAATCCGCCTGCGCCATTGTCGGTCAAGGTGCGATAGAGTCCAAGGTCGCGGGCCTCCAAGAGAAAATCCTGCAGGCGTTTTTGGGTGATGGGATCGCCAATCTGAACCACAGATAAAGGAACAGATTCTTCCAACTCCAGCGAGCTCATGGTGGCACCGTGAACTCCATCACGGCCCACGCGCCCACCGGCCATGACGATCAGGTCACCGGGAAAAATTTCTTTTTTGTCCGTCGGTTTGCCCTTGATCGCAGGTGGAAGAACGCCCACCGTACCCACATAGATTAAAGGTTTGCCAGCATAGGATGGGTGAAAATAGATCGCCCCACCCACCGTGGGAATGCCGCTCTTGTTGCCGCCATCCTCGACCCCTTTATGCACGCCTTCCAAAATACGCTTGGGCGAAAGAAGTCCCTTGGGCAACTCAGAAAGGGCGACGGCATCGGCGTCAATTTCCTCGGCGGATGTTTTTTCCTGAGCGACACAAAAAACATCGGTATTCAAAATCGGTCGGGCACCCTGCCCGGTGCCCAAGATATCGCGATTGACCCCCAGGATTCCGGTCAGGGCGCCACCATAGGGATCAAGGGCCGAGGGACTATTGTGGGTTTCAACCTTGGCACAGAGATCAATATTTTTATCAAACCGAACGATTCCGGCATTGTCTTTAAAAAGTGAGATCGCCCAGTCGATTTTTCTTTCCGCAATAATTTCCTCACTGACACCTTTGATAAAAGTGCGGAAGGCCCCGTTAATTTCAGCCGGGCCGAAGGCGTGGGTCGCCGCAGGGCCCTCGGAATAGTGAATTTTGGCACTGAAAATTTTATGCTTGCAGTGCTCGCTCCAGGTTTGGGCCAGTATTTCCATCTCCACATCGGTTGGATTTTCGGGAAGGGCCAAGCGCCGTCTGTGGGCCAGGAAGTCTTCATTCTTAAACTGGGCCTGAATCACTTTGATTTCCGGCAGCTCCAGCGCCCAGCAATTTTTCCCCGATAGGCCCAGCAGCTCCTGATCACTTTTGGCCAGGTCGATTTCACGCACCAGCTTGGCACTCAGGTCCTCACCCACCGGGCCTGTGATCTCAACCTCGCGGGGAAGTTTTTCAAATTCAGAGCGGGTGTAAACCTGGCATTCTTCCAGCAGTCCATTGGCCAGGAGAGCGTGGGCGGCACTAAGCAGCTCAGCATGGGAAACATCGCCCGAGATAAGGTAAAGCCGGCCCGAGCGGACCTGGGCCTGAAGACCTATTAATTGCAAGGCCTCATGGGCGGCCTGGCCTTTGTTATCGGTCACACCGGGGCGGAAGGTGATTTGTACAGCCATATCATAATGAGGTGGAGTGGTGGTGCAGAGAACCGGATCACAAAAGGCAGATTCAACTTTTTTGAGACAGTCTCGCTCAGTGGAGGCGATAAAATATAATTCGCCAATGCTCAGGGCCTTGATGATGCCTAGATTTTTTTCCTGAAACCACCGCTGGAGTGAGGCCAGGGGACCGGCAAGTTCTCGATGATAAAGCTCATAGCGAAAGTATTGCATCGCTACCTCCTGTGCCTGCGGGTTGATTCCAAATCTGCAACAGGCCGGTGGGTGTCGATCGACCGACCAGATGGCCGCGGCTCCACGCCTCTAAAAACTCATGCCATAAAGGCCCTTCCAAAGAGCGCCCGCGGGACTTAAAAGTTGCAAAGTCATCTTTTTCAAGGCGCGGAAAACTTTTTTGCAAAACGATCGGCCCGTTATCCAAGGCCTCAGTAACCAGGTGAATGGTGACGCCCGAAATTTTTACGCCGGCATCAAAGGCATCCTGATAAGCGTTGGCACCTTTGAAGGCAGGCAAAAGGGAAGGATGAATATTGGCCACCCGATACAGCTCGCCTAATTTCCAAGATTGTAAAAAGGATGCTCCCAGGATGCGCATGAAACCCGCCAGGCAAACCCATTCGGCCCCAAACTCCAGCAGGGCCCGACTCATTTTTTCCTCGTGAGCGGCACGATCTGCTTTTAGTTTTGGATACGGCATACACAGGCCGGGCACCCCAAAGTTTTTAGCGCGGGATAAAACATAAGCGTCCTCGTGATCACTCAGCACCGCCACCACCTGGGCCAGGTGGGGAAATTTGTGGCACCAGCGCATGATGGCCTCAGCGTTGGTGCCATCTCCGGAGGCCATAATTGCCAATTTCCGCGTTTGCATGATTAATCCCGCCCAATATCTTTGCGATAGAAACTGCCATCTAATTTTATTTTTGTTAAGGCACCATATACTTTTTCTCTGGCCTCGCGCATGTTTTGGCCACAGGCCGTGAGGCCGAGTACTCTTCCGCCCTTATTCACCAGGCCGCCATCCGTTCCCTTCGCCACCCCTGCATAATAAACGCTCACCTGCTCAGCGCTGATAGGGGAAATGGATTTACCCAGAATCATCCCCTTTCCTTCCACATCGGGATAACCGCCGGAGGCCAGCACCACATGCACAAAGCATTGATCGGGATTATTGTGGTGGCCCAGCTTATGGAGGGTCTTTTCGGTCACATGCCAAAAAAGCATCCCGAGATCGAGCTTCAGACTGGGGATGAGCACCTGGGTTTCAGGGTCACCGGAGCGAACGTTATATTCTAAAAGAAAGGCCTGATCGTCTTCAATCAGCAAACCTAAAAACATAAAACCTTGATAGGAAAGACCGCGATCTTTAAGACCGTTTATACTTTTTCGAAAGATCTCCTCGGTCTGCTGCTGAATGGAAGGCGAGGGCCAGTTGGGTCGAAGCTGCGCCCCCATGCCACCGGTGTTGGGACCGAGATCAGAGTCGAAAGCACGCTTATAATCCTGGGCGTAACCTAAAATATAAAATGAATCCCCATCCACCAGTGCAATGGTGGAAATCTCGTAACCTTTCAAACGTCTTTCTAAAACAAGCTTTTCTGATTTGATAATTTTGTTATCAGAGAGCAGCGCCCACACCGCGGCCTTGGCCTCCGCCTTGGTGTCGGTGACAATCACGCCCTTGCCTTGGGCCAGCTCATCGGCCTTGACCACGATGGAAAAGGGCGCCTTGTCAATAAATTGCTCGGCCTCGCTAAGCGAGCTGGTGGTAAAATAAGGGGCCGTCGGAATCCCATACTGCTCCATAAAGGTTTTGGCAAAACCTTTGGAACTCTCCAACTGAGCGGCGGCGCGACCGGGACCGATCACGCGAAACCCTTCTTGTGAGAAGAAATCAGCATACCCCTGGGCCAGGTAAGTTTCCGGCCCGATCACCACTAAATCCACGTTCAGCTCGCGCGCCCTCGCTGCCACTGCTTCTTTCGTGTCCTCTGCGGGCGCGTTGGCAAACAAGGGAGCTAATCCCTCACTCAAAAATAATCCGGGATTGCCCGGGTGCACATAGACGTGCGTGATGAGCGAGGACTTTAAGGCCCCTAACGCCAAGGCGTGCTCTCTGCCACCACTTCCAAGGACGACAAGCCTCATGCAAACTCCTGTAAAGATCGGGCCACCTGGCCAAGCTCCGGCACCTCAGGGAAAGGCCGGTTGATCTGGGCCCCATCCGCCACCACATTGGCGAGAGCGCAATACATATTGCTGATACTTTTCTTAAAAGCGGGAGGTAATGCCGGCGGAGCGCCTACGGCCGCCCTGGCCTCTTTTTTCCAATCGGGGCCACTCTGATTTTCCCCATTCTTTTTCTTATAGCTCTCCCACTCTTGGAACCAGGCCGTCTTGCGGTAAAAACGCCGCAGCACTTCTTTGGAAAGCTGCATGCCACGATATTCCAGCCGTAGCTCGTCGGGCCCGATGGCATCCAGCAAAATAATTTGCCGGCCCTCGCCGAAGCCAAATTCAAATTTGCCGTCCTGCAACTCAATCTCATGGCGGGCGAAGGCCCCTTGAAGGAGATAGGCCAGCAGCCGAATATGGGTATTTAAATTTTCAAACTCGTGGCGGCCACAGCCGCTGATCTCTTCCGCCTCCCGCAACCTCAGCATGCGGTCGGAGGGTTCAAGCTTGGTGGAAAATTCCACCAAAGGCCTTTCAAATTTGGCGCCGGCCACGGGGACCTGGTCGAGATTCAAATCTAAAACGACCTCAGGATTTTTCAGCCGTTTTAGGAGACTGCTGCCCTCGGGAAGCGCGAAGCGGAAAATGGCCTCAAGGGGAATCAGGCATCGCTCCGGTTTTGTGTTATAAAGTGCATAATCATAGTGCCCATCTTGAAATGGCGGCCGAAGAACCTTAAAAGGCAGCACGCCGATGCAATCAGTTCCCACATGGGCGCCGAGCTTTTGCCCGGAGAGATTATACTTGCCTAAAAAATGATGGGACATCCCGGTGGATTCAAAGCGCTCCAGGCCGGCCTTCTCGGCAGGACTGAGCAAGGGCAGGATCGGACGAACCAGCTCGCGCCAAACGTTGGGCCGTTCGAGCATGGTAAAGCAGCCGGTGGTGAAGGCCGCCAGGGCCTCGCCTTTTTTTTCGATATGATCGGGCATCTCGCCCCAGTCAAAAATGGAGTAGCGATTTGAAAAATGAAACAGCAAGGGAGACTGGGCATAATCGCCGTGAATGTTTTTTACACTGCCCTGATGAATAAGAGGGAACTGTTTCATCGAATCACCTCCTGCAATTTAAAGATCTTGTCCGCCATTCGAACGGCATTCACAAAGTTATTAAGTCCCACCCAGGGGCCGTTCAATCTGGCCCACTCAAAAATTTCCAGCGCGCGGGTGTGGGATTTGGCCTTGTTTGACTCCATCAACGGAACGAAGATGCCGCTCCCAACCGTGGTGAATGGTTTGAAATCGATGGGGTCAGTGATGACAAAGATATTGAGGCAATCTGGCAACGGACTTTCCTGGGTGCTCCATTCAATGTTTAACTCCTGAGCACAGCTTCGGGCCTCCGTAAAAAAATGGCGGGAGTACTCGTACTGCCAGTAGAGGTCCTTGCAAACCAAATTGACCTTCCGGCCAAAAGATTGCTTGAGACAATTTTTCAAAAACGTGACCGCCTGGTCATTGGCCTCAGGAAAAGTGGCCAGCACCGGAACCCCTTTGGGCATCTGGGAAATGGAAAGGAAAGCATCAAATCCCCCCAGTCGCGAGGCCACGGGAATTCCCAGAACCGGGCCGTCAAACTGGGCCGCCACGACACCGGGGAGATGGGCCGAAAGACCTGCACCGGCGATCACAAGATCAAAATCTTTCCGGCCTAAACGCTGCTCTAATTCGCGATAATTTCTATGCGCCGAGAGAATCGCCAGCTCGGCAGTGAATTCGGGCGACAACATTTCAAGCAAGGGTTCATAGACCCCGGCATCGCTTTTAGACCCGAAAAGGACCAGGACTCTAGGTTGCTTCATATTTTTTTCTCCGCTTTCTCACGAACCTTTCCTCTCTCAAGAGCAAAGCTGTGACATTTTTTTAAGTCTGTCGGGTACTCCCCCGTCAGACAGCCCTTACAAAGTTTTGGCCCGTTTACCGCCGCCTCAATATCATTCGTATCCGTGAAAAAAACCTCATCCGCCCCCACCCAATCGGCGGCCTCTCGCTGGCTTAAATTGGCCATGAGAAGTTCGCCTTGTACAGGAAAATCGATGCCATAGAAGCAAGGATGTTTGATGGGTGGGCAGGTGAGCGCCAGACATACGGATTTCGCCCCATGCATCCTCAGTAAGTTGACAATTTTCTTCGAGGTGGTGCCGCGAACGATGCTGTCATCCACCAGCAGAATATCTTTGCCCTTAATCTCACTCACAATGGGAATCAGCTTTAAGCTGACCGCCAGCTCACGCTTGGATTGGCCGTTTAAAATAAAACTTCGCTGAACATAACGATTTTTAAGGAGCCCTTCGCGATAGGGAATTTTAAGAGCTTCGGCCAGGGCCCCCGCGGCCGTCCGGCCGGTATCGGGCACGGGCATCACCACATCGAAAGTTCGCCCTGATATCTTTTTGGCCAGACGCCGCCCCAACTCAAGGCGCGCGCTATAAACACACTGGCCTTCAAGCACGGATTCGGCCCCGGCAAAGTACACCCATTCAAACATGCAGTGAGCGGCCTCTTTGCCTCCCACATCGGCGGTCAGGACCTGACCCTCGGGAGTGATCAGGATGAATTCACCAGGCGCTAAATTCTTTACCACTTCCATGCCCAAAAATTGAATTGCCGAGGACTCAGAGGCAAAGAGATAGGTGGTCCTCTCCCCTTCCACCTTTCGGCCAAGAAGCAGAGGCCTGATGCCATGGGGATCGCGCAGGGCAAAGAGTCCTCCGTCCGCCACCATGCCCACCACGGAATAGGAACCGTTGGCGTGGGCGACGGAGGACTCTTTGGACGACACCGCCATCTCAAAGTTGAAATTGCCATTGGTGCCGCGCTCTCGCCCCATGAAGTAGCAAAAGAGCTGCAGCAAAACTTCGGCATCGTTGCGAGTTAAAAATTTAATTTTATATTTGCTCTGAACTTCTTCCGCCAGTTCAATCATGTTGGCGAGGTTGCCATTATGGGCCAAGGCAACACCGAAGGGCATTCCCGCCAGCATGGGTTGCAGGTCCTGTATCCCGTCGCCGCCCACGGTGGCATAGCGAGTATGGGCCAGGGCCATATCGCCTTTTAATCTCTCCAGGTCTTCGCGCTCGAAGGCCTGGGCAATCAGTCCCAATTTTTTTTTGTCAAAAAAACGGCCACATTCCTGATCGTAGCTGACCATTCCCGCGCCATCTTGTCCCCGATGCTGCAGCATCAAAAGCGCCTGATAGGCGACAAGAGAAGCCGATGACGTTTGAACTTTATTTCCTGGAAGGGATGCTTTTGAGGGAACTTGAATAACGCCGGCAACACCACACATAATGCCTCCCTCTTGCTTCCGAACGTTTCTTGAAATTGATGACTCTTCAAGAGCAGTTTAGAAAAATGGATACAATTTGACTAGAAAATTTAAGTATTGCTAATTATAACAATCACGCTAGCTTATACAGCACATTGCAACACATGGTAATTATTACATTTGAAAAAAAGACATGCTCCTGGGTCCGCAAGTGACACATAGCGCCATCTGGGCCATAATCAAGCGTTTCCTCTTGGGGTTGGTGTAGGTCAATGAAATCGCTCGCAATGATAAAATCGCTCTTGGTCGTTGTGACCTTCCTTGTGGGTCTGGGCGCGGCCCCTGTGACCTTCAGCGAGGACATTTATGAGCCAGATCCTTCCGACGATCCCTCCAGTGAGGTGGGAAGTGGCGGCAACACATCGATTGAGGAAATAAAGCCCTTGCCCTCGGAATTTGTTCTCAAGGCCAAAGATGATATCCGCGATGGCATCTACGATATGCAGCTCGGTCTAGCGGCAAGTCTCTTCGATTCCATCACCAATCAGACACTTTTTGACTACGGCGATGATGTTTACAATGTCGCCATTAGTGTCAAGCGCGACGTCTACAATAACCAGGACATCATGGATTCCTACACCGTTGTGGATACCATGCGCCTGCCGTTTCGTCTCAATCTCTTCAACCCACCCCGAGTCCCCCTTGGCCCGGTAAGTTTGAAGGCCCGTCTCTCGACTCAATTTCAGTTGAGTATGATGAACGTGCGCACCGTCTATCCCAGCGAATTACGCCATCTTCCCCGCCCCACCATCAATGAGGAGGAGCTCCGGCAGGTGGATCTGACGGCGCTCACCGCCAATAGCGCCACCAGTAACCCTGAGGAGGACGAGGTTCTCTTTGACGACGATAAAGTCGAAGCCGAAAGTTTAGGACAAAAGATAAAACGGTTTTTTAAGGGAGACTTCAAAAATCCCGAGACCAAGGCGCGCTGGTCAAAATTCTACAATATTCTGGCCCATCCCTTCCGTATGCCGGTCACCCAGAAAAATTTCCAAAAGATGGGCGTGGGCGAGATTTTTTCTTATGGTCTGGAAGGCCTGATTGAGCTTGATCTGGAGGCGGCCTTCTCCATCGCCGCTTTGCCCGGTTTTGATTCCTTTAATGTTGGCGTGAGTAGCTCCACCTATTTGAAGGGAAATTATCGCGTCTCCATTTTAAAGGAAGACACCAAAAATGTGCTGGTGAAATTAAATCGCGTGAAGTCTCGCGGCACCGCCTTTTCCTTTGGCGCTCACGAAGATTTGGTTTTATTTGAAGGCGTGACGATCCTAGGTGCCAAGGTGGCCAAGATCACCGAATCGGTTATCCCCTTCCAGCTCACCGTGGCCAAAAATTACGCCCACTCCTTTGACGTCGCCTATCGCTATGACCTGTCCAACCCTGATGCCCTGGAAGCCTATGGCGATGCCTTGGGCGGCCGTTTTAAACTCTCCCATGAGCTCTCCAAGCGCGAAAACTCGGGCGTTCGTTGGGCCTACAATCGCGACCAAAGAGAGCACTCCACCGTCAAACAATATCGCATGAAACTCAGCTTTCTCTTCGAGCGGACCCATCAGTCCAGCAATCGCCATACCGTGATGGTGATTACCGACGGGGAAGGCACCCACCATATTTATAAAGGCGAGGCCCACAACGGCCGAAGCTGGGATACTTTGTGGGGGCCCTCAGAGGTCAAAAATTATAGCTTCAAATTTTTAGTCGATAAGGCCAAATATTACACCTCCAACCAAGGTGCCGCACTGACCTTCACCGGCACTCTCGGCGATACGCATACCACGCTTAAAGAACTTAACAGCTATATGCGACAGGTGTCCGAGGCCACCGGGCTTGTCGACCTCTTTCCCACCATTCAAAAAGATTATCCGCGCAAACTTTGTCTCTCCCAGGTGAATAGCAAACAAAATGAGCAGCTGGTTGAGCGGGCCACCAAAAAATGTGAAAAAATCAAACCCAGCGCTCTGGGAACCAGCCGCTTCTTCTACCGAATAGGTTTCAACAAGACGACCATTCAAACTTTTATGAACACCGCCAGCACCAGCTATTGGACAATTCTGGAAAAGGCCTTCGGCATCAAGGCCGGCCGGTGGTCGACGACCGGCAAACGCACCTGGTACAACATCCAAAACGCGCCCCTGGCCCTCCTCAATCTTCCCTTGGCCTTGGTTGATGTGACCATTCTCCGCGCCGCTCGTCTATATCATGCCGAGCGCTTCGCAAAATATTGGCGCAAGCTAAAAAATGTTCGCTCGCTGGATGAGATGTCACAGAACTTTTCTAAAATGCTCACGACCTCGCTCTTTAGCACTGAGTTTCTAAAAATTATAAAGATTGCCGCGCCCACGGAAGATTTTGAGTACTACGTCGATGCCCGCTCGGATTTGACCTTTGGCCAGATTTCCCGCATTGGAGACTCCCAGGTCCTGACCGACCAGGAATTTGAGCGACGGATGCGCCAGATCGATTTTGAGGTTCCATCGAACCACGTCCTGTACGACCCGGAATCTCTGATCACGGGCCTGGACATAAAGAAGATTTCCGACGGCGAATTGGAGCTTACCTTTGACCTGTCCCATGCTCCTAAATACTTTTACCTGTCCCTTGAGAGGTCCGGCATTTTTAAAGGCTACAAGCGTTTGGCGTCCGTTTTCATGGTTAATTCAGCCGATCTCTCACGTCTGAAAAAAGGTCATAACTCTTTTAAATTACTGCTTAATTCCCAGGATGCCGTGGCCAAAACTCTGGCCACCCATCTGCTCAAGGGAGGGAGTTTTACCCTCAAGGGCTCCATCATGCGGCCAGGTCAGACCTGGGGCCCGCTGAGCATTATTAGAAAAACCATCGAGAAACCCGAGAAACCGGAAGTCCCTCAGAAAAAACCTTGATTTAGTGGAACGGTACAGCGTATACGGCGCCATGCTTTATACATATACGGCAGTAACAAACAATATCTTGGTTTCGGCCACACCTTATCTGATTAAGGAAAAAAGCCGGCCCAAAGATCAGCATTTTGTTTACGCCTACCATATTAGGATCAAGAACGAAGGTGACACCGCCATTGTGCTTCAGCGACGTTTTTGGCGCATTCGCCACGGCAAAAATAAGCAAGAAGAGATTTTAGGCGGGGAAGGGGTTGTTGGCCAATACCCCCAAATTAATCCCGGCGAGGAATTTGAGTATCAAAGCTTCTGCCCCATTCCATCACCCTTCGGAAGTATGAGAGGGCATTTTCAGTTTATTGACAAAAATACTTCCCTGACATTCCGTGCTGATATTCCACTGGTTTTTCTGCGCCCCGATCAGGCCTTTACACCTGACCCTCGCCCCACTGATAATATAATCGCTTGATTATCACTCCATTCTCACCGTAAAATTTTACCCATAGGATATTTATATGATCAATGATCTTGGACTACTCTTTCTCCGCGTTGGGGCCAGTGCTCTGATGATTCTGGGGCACGGCCTGCCGAAAATTCTGGAATTTGGCCAAAATGCCCAAAGTTTTCCCGACCCGCTCAACGTGGGCAGCAAGGCCTCGCTCATCCTGGCGATCTTTGGGGAAGCCGTCTGTCCGCTTTTTGTGGCCCTTGGTCTGAAAACTCGCTACGCCAGTGTTCCTCCCCTGATTACCATGCTGGTGGCGGCCTTTATTGTCCACGCCGGTGACAGCTGGAACAAGATGGAATTTCCATTAACATACGCCCTACTCTTTTTTGTGATCATGTTCTTAGGATCAGGACGCTTTTCCGCCGACCATCTTTTCTTCAAACGTGGGTAAGAGGAGTTTTGTGTGGCCGTGGTTTTGTTAGTATCGGAAGAAGGTTTAACCAAGTCGTATCCCCTGAGCCGTTCCCCCATCATCGCCGGCCGAAGTAGTCACTGTAACATCGTCCTTACCAATGTGCTCTGTAGTGGAGAGCACTGCCAGTTTGTTCTGACCGAAGGTGGCCAGGCGAGAGTGATGGACCTGGGAAGCACCAATGGGGTTTCGGTCAATGGTTCGAGTACCTTGCATTGCAAGCTGTTTATCGGTGATGAGATCTACATGGGAGATGCCAAGGCCTGGTTGGATACTTCCAAGATGACCATTCAAGAAAAGCAGGTTCACACTAAAGACAGCGATTTGAAGCGCCATCCCGCCAAGCCTGTGATTAAACTTCCCCCTCTTCCCAAAAGCGAAAAAACGGGAAAACTCCTGGCAAGCGGCAAGGCCCCTAAGGAAACTCAGTCCAATCCCCACAAAACGTCGACGGCGGTAAAAAATATACGCAAGGCCCGATCGGTGGCCAGTAAGAAAAAATCACAGTAAAACCTCAGGATGAAATTCTCTGTCCTATGTTTTGTCATACTTTTCGCCGCGCTGGCGAAGGCCGCCGATTATTCCCTCAGTCCAAACTGGCAGGGGGTATGGAAAGGTCAATGTCAGCTACTGAATAGCGATTCCCGCCCCCCTGATCCGATCTCCCCTTTTCGAATGGAAATGCACATAAAGGAACTCGCCAAAAATCCGCTCCGCTACCAATGGCAAATCATCTACGGCATGGGAGCGACCAGGCAGGTCCGTCCCTACGAACTCTATTATGACAAACAGAAGGAACATTTTGTTTTAGATGAAAAAAATGGAATCTTTCTCGACACCTTTTATCGTGCGGCAGAGGCCACCTTGTATTCAGGGTTTATCGTGGACGGAAAATATCTGCAAACTGAAGAGGTGCTCATTCAAGGAAGATTACGGGTGCGCATTTATTCTTTTGCTCAAGCACGTCTCACCCTCAGTCGGCCCGAAGTACACACTTTTGAGCAGGCCTCGCTGCAAGAATGTTGGCTCTCCAAATAGCGGGTGGCCCTATCCAAAAATCTGACTGCCAATTCTGACATAATCGGCACCATGCTCAACGGCAATCTGATAATCACCACTCATCCCCATGGAGAGCTTCAAACCCTTTATGCCAAGGGATTTTTCCAGGTCCAACTTCATCTTTCGCAGCTCTTTAAAACAACGATGGGCCTCGCCCTCGGCATCCTTGGTGCGAAAGGTTCCCATAGTCATGAGCCCGGCGGGAATTAGGTTGGCGGGAGCACCATCTTTGAGGGCCTTTTGAAAGGCCAGCTTCAGCTGCTCCTGATCGGTAAAGCCCCACTTCTCTTTTTCTCCCGAGGTGTTCACCTCAAAAAAAAGCGCAAGAGGCCTGGCGGCCTGGGGACACTCAATAATTTTTTCCAAGAGTGATAAGGAGTCCACGGAATGAATGGCGCTGAGACGTTCGACCTTTAATACATCTTTGACCTTATTGCGTTGGAGATGGCCGATAAAATGCCATTCAAGGTCCGGAAGGCCGGCCAGCTGCTCACTCTTTTTTACTAAATCCTGCACCCGATTTTCACCAAAGATCCTCTGCCCCAGCTCATAGGCATAGGCCATTTCCTCAATCCCCGTATGCTTGGTCACCGCCACGAGCTGAGACGAACCCAGGTGGCTTCTGATATCTTTCAGGGCATCACTGATTAATTTTTTTTTGGGTTCGGTTAGCATTAAGTGGGCGTCGAATCTTTCTTCTTGAAGCTGATGGTGGCCTTGACCTCAAAATCATACTTCGACATAATATCCTCGATGATTTTGTTGTGATCAAGCTTGGCCAGGTGCCCACTCAATTCCTCGCGGATACTGAGCGCAAAATCTTCCTTGGCATTTTTGGCGTTTTGAACCAATCCCGAAAGGATATCTTTTGGGAGCGGCAAATCCGACAAAATATTGCGAACGGCATCTTCTGTCATAAAGGCCGCACCGACTCCGATCGACACAACTTTTTTAATGACGTCCCCAATGCCTGAGTCTGAACCTTTCTTATCTGCCATAAAAGTCTCCTGAGGTACCTAGCTTAGTTGTGGTTTTTTATCAAAGTGATGCTCGGCTTCGATATGACGAATCGTCCCCGTCTTACTGCGCATGACGAGGGAATGGGTTTGCGCGCCCCATGGAGAAAAGCGAACACCGCGCAGGAACTCGCCGGAAGTCACCCCTGTGGCACAGAACATAACATCTCCATGGGCCAGCTCATTGATGCTCCAAACTTTATTAATATCACTCACGCCCATTTTTCGGGCGCGCTCAATTTCTTCTTGATTGCGTGGCTTTAAAATTCCCTGGAACTCTCCGCCCAAACAGCGCAAGGCCGCTGCGGCAATAACGCCTTCAGGAGCGCCGCCAATACCAAAGAGAATGTCCACGCCTGCTTTGGGCATGCAGGTAGCGATAGCACCGGCCACATCGCCGTCGCCGATCAGCTGAATGCGGGCCCCGCTTCTTCTCACCTCATCGATCAATTCCTTGTGCCGCGGGCGATTTAAAATAATCGCCGTCAGATCCTGAACACGGCATTTTTTCGCCTGGGCCAGGCGGCGTAAATTTTCCGTGGGCGATTCGAGAATATCAATCACGCCCCGTCCTTCGGGGCCGGCGGCAATTTTTAACATATAGGTATCGGGGGCGTTCAAGAAATGTCCGTGCTCGGCAATCGCCATAACGCTGATCGAGTTATTGGCACCACTGGCACAAACCGCCGTTCCTTCCAAGGGATCAAGAGCGATATCAAGCTTTGGACCATTTCCTGTTCCCACTTTTTCACCAATGTAGAGCATGGGGGCTTCGTCTCTCTCACCCTCACCAATGACCACAGTCCCTTCACAATCCACAGAATCCAACATGGTTCGCATGGCATCTACTGCGGCCTGATCTGCGGCCTTTTCATCTCCACGACCCATAAAACGGGCGGAGGCAATGGCGGCCATCTCGGTCACTCGAACAAATTCTAAGGCCAAATTGCGATTCATGGTGCGACTCCTTGCAATAATAATTGTCGTAAAGGCATCAAGTATAAGATGCTAGATCATTGATTGGCCAGGATGAGAATCAACACGTGGCGCTGAGCTTCATGCGCAAAAAATGAGTGGTATTTTCAGGGATATAGTTATGAGGAATTCGGTCCATCATCTTACAGGCAATACTAATTTTGTGGTGATCAGCTTCGCCGTCCATTTCAAACATAAATTCATCTTCCGGGGCCAAAGGCGTCTCGATATCGCGGACATTGACCATGCGCCCTGTTTTGATGCCACGGCCGTCTTCCCACTCCACAAAATGATCGAGAAAGAGGAATTGAAAACGCGCCAGCTCACCATCATTATGCTGCCAGACAAAAACCTCGGCAGGGCCGTCGGCCTTGAGCCAGTATTTTAAGTTGGAAGGCAAATCGGTTTGAAGTGGATTTTCGTGCAAAGGGCGAAAATCTGCCGCCACATTTTCCAGGGAAAGCAATTCCATGAGATCATTTTCCAATGTGGGGGTAGAGCAAAATTCCAGACCCAGCGACTGCCCTCTGACCCAAATGACCTTGCCCAGAATGGCGACCTTCTTTCCTTTCCACACAATATGTCCATCGAGCTGCTCACCCTTTAAAAAAGGAACTCCCCCGTCCTTGAGGGCGATGTGAGCGCCACGCAGAGAGAGGTCGCGCACTTCGAAGATTTTAGAGGAAGAAACATTCCCCAACTTAAAGGCCATAAAACTAAAAGGGAAGCGAGGGAGAATGCGCTTTTCGATCACCTGCCCCTGATTTTTAATCAAATTAAATTTCGAACCACTTTTAGCTTTTGTGTTTCCACTCATAAATTGCAACGCTCCTATACATAATTTTAGCCCATTTTAAGAGTCTGGTGGGAACATCTTTGAAACAGGCCCAACTTACCCGAGCACGGTAGTTGCCTTTATATTTACAAAAGGACCTCTCTTTGCGTATTATTTCAGCACCAATAAGTGCGAAATTTCATTATGACACCTCAATCAAGTAAAGAATGGGAGATAGACAACCTGCCGAATAGGCTTACCCTCTTCCGCATTCTCATGGTTCCCATTGTCATTAGCTCCCTCTACCTAAATTTAATTGATTTTGGTCAATCGGCAAGTTTGAAATCTTGGTTTGGATGGATCGCCGCCTGGACCTTCGCGCTGGCAAGTATCACCGATTTCTTTGACGGATATTTCGCCAGAAAACACAATTTGATCACGGTTTTTGGTTCCTTTCTTGATCCCGTGGCGGATAAATTTTTAGTCGTCTCATCGCTCATGATGTTGGGGGCCCTGGGTCGAATTCCCATTTTGATAGTGATCATTTTAGTCCTGCGTGAGTTTTATATTACCTCCCTACGCCTCCTAGCGCATGAGCGCGGCCTGTCTGTTCCTGTGGGTGCCATGGGAAAATGGAAGACGACGCTTCAGATGGTGGGCATCCCATTTCTCATGGCCTTCGAAAGACCCTTCAGTATTCCCTTGCCCGAGATGGGAATCTTTTGCATCTACGGCGCTTCGGTTTTCAGCCTGTATTCCGCCTTGGAATACTCTCTCGCACTCTTTAAAAAACTCAACGCCCTCCGCTTGGAGCGAAAACACGCCAAGAGGCCTTCCCTTCAGGAATAATCTATGTCTAAAGAATATATTCTCGTTACCGTTTCCGGTCCGGATAAAACGGGTATTACCGGCAAGCTCATGAGTATCGTGGCCAAAAGTGGTGCCGTGCTGGCAGATATGGGCCAGGCCGTCACCCACGGCCTGCTCTCACTCTCCTTTTTATTGGAAATTGACTCCGATCGAAAGGATTATCCGGTCATCAAGGACCTGCTCTTTGAAACAAAAAAGTTAGGTCTGGCACTGGATTTTAATATTCTCGATAACCGCGAGTCGGACACCCGCATGGTTGATGTCTCCGAGCGCTTTATCCTCCACTGTGTGGCGAGCGAGTTTCTGACCTCGGGCTTCGTGAAAGACGTGGCGCAAATTCTGGCCGAGTTTGGAATCAATATTCATCGCATCGACAATGTCTCCCCGACACATTTTAAATCCCTCGAGCTGACCACAACCGTGCCGGCTTCGGTGGATTTAAATACCGTAAAAAAAGAGTTGCTCAAGATCAGCAACACCCATCAGATGGATCTGGTCTTTCTAAAAGATAATGTCTTTCGTCGAAATAAACGCCTTATTGTCTTTGATATGGACAGCACTCTTATTCAGGCCGAGGTTATTGATGAACTCGCCACCGTTTACCAGGTGGGCGATAAAATCAAGGCGATCACCGCCGCCGCCATGAATGGCAAGATGGACTTTGATCAGGCCTTGACCGAACGGGTGGCGATGTTAAAAGGCCTGGAAGAAAGTACCATGCGCAACATTCTGGAAAATCTGCCCATGACCAATGGGGCGGAGGAATTTATAAAAACGGTTAAGTCGCTCGGTTATAAAACGGCCCTGATCTCTGGGGGCTTCTCTTATTTTGCCAATGCCTTCAAGGAAAAGCTGGGGCTCGACTATGCCTTTGCCAATGAGCTGGAAATCGTGAACGGCAAGCTCACCGGCAAAATTCAAGGCACCATTATTAATGCCAATCAGAAGGCCATTATCTTAAAACTTCTGGCGCAGCAGATGGGAATACACTTGGAACAGGTGGTGGCGATTGGAGACGGTGCCAACGATCTTCCCATGCTGGCGGCCGCCGGTCTGGGAATCGCCTATCACGCCAAAGAGGTGGTCAAAGAAAGGGCCCGCCACCATATGGGGCACGGGCCCATGACGACTATTCTTTATTTTCTAGGCATTCCGCCTACTACTTCTTCTTCTTAAGCAATCGAGGAACTCCATAGTGCATGTAGGCCCGAGACACTTGCTTAAAGAGTGTGTCAGCATCCGGGTCAATTTGCTCATTTTTGCCTTGCTGAGAATCGTGGAGGAGCTTGTCCTCATCATATTGGGAAAGCCCTGTGGCCGTGCCACCGGCATCGCCATACGCCCCTCCGCCTCGACCATTGGAGCTATCTCCAAATAGGTTGCCGCCAAAGCCCTGTCGTCCAGCTCCGTTTTGGCCGTCTCCTCCTTCTCCATCACCGCCGTGACCGTCACCATTAGCCCCATTGGCGTTAGCACTATTGCCATCACTGCTACCCGAGCCTTTACCGGCATTGGGATCAATGGGGGCCGAGATGCCTGTCATCGCGCCTAGGCCTGAGGAATGAATGCCATCTTTAAGTGTTTTAAAAACAGCATGGGCACCATTGATACCTGCCAGATCTCGCCTGAGGCGATCAGCTCCGGAATCTTTATCATTGGCACCTTTTGTTTTACCTTTTGAGAGACGATTTCTGGCATCCAGACGTTTTTTACGATGGGCCATCAAGGTATCATTCAATCCTCCACTTCCCATACTTCCGGTACCAAAGCGTCCGCCGCCGTTCCAGGCACCGGATCCATAGCTTCCACCGCCATCAGAGAAGCCACCAGGATTATATCCGCCCAGTCCAAAGTCGATGCCGGTAATTGTATTCGTGTCAGCACCGGCCGCAGGCCCGCAGGACGGCCCGGTACAAGGTGCCGGAGTTGATACTCCTGGTGCAATGGCCTCAACCGATGTCGAGACAGTGGTCGTAATACCTGTGGGACCTCCTGAGATTGTGGCCCCACCGGCCAATCCTCCGCCCACGGTGGTCGCCATACGTGTTAAGCAGGCCGAAACTTCCGTATGCATCTCCTGTGATCGCTTATAATAGAGGGTCAGATAATCCACCATGACCCCAAAGTAGTTATTCATGTACGCTGCTCCTCCCGTCGGATATTGGCTTCCGCCGGCGGCAGCATATTTCACGGTGTGAATCACCCCACTCTCGGCTGCTTTTTTCAAGGCCAGAGCGTGCAGCTTGGGCGTGGTTAGAGGCCAATCAGAACCAACAAGGTTCTTGCAATTGGTATCAAAAGGTTCACCTTTAGTCTTGGACACCTCGATGCATTCAAGCTTGGCCCAGAAATCGGCTTCTGGAATATTCAAATCCAGTAACAGCAGTTTTAACTCATCTCGCTGGTACATGGCTGAAATATTGTGGATGGTATGGGACGTATTAAAGGCCTTCTGGGCCGCGTCCCCTCCTTCGAGAATGGCGTCTGCATAAGTTTGAAAGCCGGCAAAGATATTATCCGCCAACTTAGTCTTATTATTTTTCCAATCTTCCTGCTTCACGGGAATATCCCAGCCCTTGAAGTAGTTGATAATGGCCATAACGGCCAAAACGGCTAGACCGGCAACCGGGTTATACATGCCCACGGCCACCGCCGCACCAACCATGACTCCCGTCGAAATTGTCTGACCTTGTCCGTTGACGGTGGGGTTCAGCACCACCGCGGGATAGATGGGATCGAGCATATACGTGACCCCATCGAAATCCACTCGCTGCCTTTCAATGACGCAAACTTTATTTTTATCGAAGCGCGTCCCGCACAGACTGGTGGAAAACCAACAGTGTGGGAACCATGCTTCACAATACAAAGGCCCGCCATGCTCACCGTAATCACCGTAGACATGCTCGGGCCCAAAAAAATGTCCGGGATCATTTTGGATGGCACCGAGGCCATTTTCTCCGCTGGCAAGTGGCGAGTACAGGCTGAAATTCGCGTATTTTTGAGCATCAATCTCCGCCATGGCAAGATGCTCTTCTGCCATCAATTTCAAATATTCAACACCGCTGGCAGAATTCCCAGTGGCACCGACCGTCTGTCCGCTTCCACTTCCTACTAGTCCACTTCCGCTTCCTATTTGTGAATTCATGAAATTGGCTTGCTTTTCCTCAAGCTCGGCAAGTTTCTGGGCGTATCTGTTGTCTGTGCTCATCCGCGTTGTCGCCATCAATTTACCCAGCTCCCGGGCCTTGTCATGCATTTTGTAATAGCCATTATCTTTACCCGTATCCGAGAAGATAGGACTTCCCGCTTGGCTCCAGAGCCATTCGGCAACAAACATAAAGCGCTCAAACTGCCAAACACTTCGGGCCACAATGGTCTTGTCATCTGAACCTGATGGAATGGCGATGCGCTCCCGACCTCTGGACGAATCTTGGTTCATCACGAGTTCGAACCGGGCCAAATTTTCTGACCCGCCCACACTGGAGCCAGAGCCCGTGCCGAAGCTGGTGACGACTTTCACTCTCTGAGGTGGAGTACAATCCGCAGTGGCACATCTGAGTTCGTACATATTCGGCTGACAGGATGACTGATCAACAGTCCACTCAATCTCCTCGGGCATAGAGGGGAAGATGGTGCCGTCAGAGCAGGTGCCGCCGACTTTCCAGAGACCGAGACAGCAGAAATCTCCCGGTCCAGGGGCTTCTCCCAGTTTTGTGCAAGGTCTTCGACATTTGGCAAATGGCACACAGGTCTTGACCTTAGGCTGTCCACCGCCCGGATCTGTTTCAAGACATAATCCGGAGGAACATTGATAGTGATCGGTACAACCGTAGGTTTCAGAGATAGTTTGCCCTTGAGGCGTCTTGGAGGGACGTGCCTGGATATGAGGGTTCAAGCATGGGCCTTCGTAGGTACATTTATCTGAAAAGGCCGGCACCGCTGCAATATCAGATCCAACCATTCCCACACGCGTCTGGTTGCAGTGATTATTGCAATGAGTATCACACCATGCGTGGCTATGCTTGAGAGAACCGTCAGGATTTCTCTCGTTGGTACAAGTGTTCATGCAATCCTGCTTGCACATTTTCCTGGGAGATAACTCGGTGGGCAGGATGCAGTCATGTTCAAAGTAGCAGAGTTTATGCGGGCCATCCGCCGCAGTCCAAGGCGCGGGGCCACCGCCCAAATCACTCCACGGGGATGAGGTACTAAAATTCTTAGCGCTAGGACGCCACCTGGAATCCGCGATACAGGTGTTGCCTTGAGGCCCAGTTCCGCATTTGGGGCTCGAGCCACTGCCGCTCCCGCACTGGATTTCATCAGTCTCAGTTAAAACCACCTGATTAGGACGGCCTGGACATAAATATTCCCCATCCACATTTTCTTCCACACATTCCAAGTTGCCAGGACAGGGATGATCTTCATTGGGGTTACACTGATGCCCCTCTTGACCGAATATGTGGCTTTTAGCGAAATGTGTCGGGGCCGCAACATCGTAATCGCCGACGCCGGTTACGTAACGGTTAAAGGGAATAATCGGCCCCTTAAAGGGTTGCACGGGAGAGTGAAAACCCTCGGGGGCATCCATTGCGACCCCTCCATCAATAAATCCCGCAGGATCAGAGTGGACAGGTTGCTTATACTTGGTATCCCCGGCGTTGACGTGGTAAGGCGCTCCGCCGCTCATTAAATGGTTATTGCCAGGGTGGCCCATACACACGCTCGTCACCACGAGACCACAGCTTAAAAGAACCAAATAAATGAATAATCTTTTCATATACATTCCCCATCAAACAAACGCTAACTATCGATAACCTGATTATAAAGCCAGTCGGTCTATTCCCATAGAGCTATGTGAAATCTGCCCTTTCTAATTAGGCCATTTTTAACCACTTCCAAGGTATCCGAGTGAAATCTACCGCTATTTCCTCTTGCCCACTATTGTGGGCACCATTGTGAAAAGTTCAGGTCCGGCCTATTATTTTGGGCACGCGAGGTTCTCATGTCCCAGCAGCTCCTGACTCAGGGTAATCTCAAAATTAAATGCAAAAAAAATGTTCAAAGCTTTCGGCTCGTTCGGAGCAAGGATCATTTTCCCAAGGATTTTTGCCTGAAAATCGCCGCCCAGGAGTGTCCCGAGGAAGTCACCACCTTGGAGATTCTGGGGGAAGGTGATGGCCCCATTCCCTCCACCATCTCCCGCATGGAATGGCTTGGGCCTTTTAATCGGATCAGAAAAGTTTTTCTCTCGGATATCCAATTGTCTTCCCTGGCCCTGGATGAACAAAATTTCTGCGCACTGGAATATGTGGTGTTGAAAAATATCCGCTTCCAGGAGATCACTTTGGAAGATTTTATCCAGACTCTCCCGCGCCAACTCAAGCACTTGGGCCTGATTAACTGTGGTCCATTTTGCTGTGAAATAAAAGGCCCAAATGATTTTCTGATAGAGCTGGAGCAGCTGGATTTATCCAAAAACCAGCTGCACGAGTTACCCCCATGGATCGCCACCTTGGCCCGCCTAAAAAGACTGACCCTCGACGGAAATCAGCTTAAGACTCTGCCACTCTATCTCAAGCAGCTTCCCAAGCTGAACCATCTCTCTTTGGATGACAATCCATTTTCAGAAGAAACCAAAGGTCAGATCCAGAGAGATTTCAATCTCTGGTTCTAGCACCCTAGTAAAGAATAAAATTGAAGAAATTGCCCTTGGCCCAATTTGAAAACTGATGAGCATTCAGCACCACACCTGCCGGACGAAGCGTCACTCCCAGTTCCATGGTCATAGAACTGCCACGCAATGGTCCGTAGTAAGGGCCCAAAAGTTGAGCCAGGGATATTTCCAGATAGGCGCTCTCCTGAGTCTTCACCAGTCGGTACTCACTGGGATTAAGCGGACGATCAATGGCCATGCCACGGACAGTGTTGAGACGCAGATAAAAACCGATCTCATTTAAATCGGGAACAACGGCATAGGGAAAGTCGATTCGTACCAGACCTAAATTTTGTGGGGCCAGGACAGCTTCACGCTCAATAATGGCGCGATACTGGGATGCCAAATAGAGGGCGACGTCCACCTGGCCTGTAATAAATAAGGTGTCACCGTTCATCTGTCTTTGGCCGTTCACGCGTGCCAGAGCGACACACGCCGGGATCGCACTGGGGGCCCCATTGTCCTGGGCGCGGAGGGTGATCTGATCGGCGCGCAAATCTCCCTGAAACTCAACATCCATGGAGGTCAGGTTGGCATGGTTGGCGACGGTATAGTTAATATGAGCATTGACTCTTTTATCGAGAACCTGAACTGGGCGGGTTTCAGTGCGATAGCGAGTCACATCACGACATACCATTTCGTCGTAAGGCACATTCTGACAAACAGTTCGTGGTGGTAAGGTCTGGCATACTTGAACGGGTACGTTCTGACAAACGCGCTGGATAGTACAGATGGGTTGACCTTGGGGGCCGGGGCGACAGATTCGACGGTCCTGGCAGGTGGTGCGAGTTTCGGTACGACATACTCGCTCGCCCGGAATGGTTCGACATTCCTGACGATAGCGACGCTCGGGGGCGCACACTCTTTCGGTGTAAGGCACCTGAATGGTGCGATATTCAGTGCGATATGTTTCCGTGTTCAGGGCCATTTCAAAGTTGGGTGCGGATCGGCCTCCGTAGTAGGTAACTCGCGCGGAATCGCTTTCTCCTGCTCGAAGATTGGTGCTTGCAAACAAACAAAGACAAAAGCAAAACATGAACAATACCAGAATTTTCAGCATACCTACTCCTTCCGAATGAGACTAAAACTTGTGCTAAAAGCATAACCAGAGCATGACTGTCTGGCAAATATCTTAGGGTTTTTGTTGTCCGGTGATGATCTGAATCATGGTGTGGGCCATCGCTTTGAGAAAAAAAGAATGATAAGGGCCAATCCCAGGCGGAAGAACGGTGGCGTCCATCACATAGAGATTTTCAAAGCCCTGGGGCCGCCCAATCCGATCCAACGGTGCCAACGCTCTGTCATTATCGTTATCATGGCCGCGGACCGCGCCACCATTCGGCGCAAAGATGAGCATGGGAGTGACAGAAGGTTCCTGCTTCAAATCCACCAAATAGCTCTCAAATTTTTCCAAGGATTCAAAGTGAAAGGGACGGGTCAGCTCACTGTCGTTTCCACTGCCACTTCCCGAGCCGGTTTCGTGAGGGCGCGAAAGTTGGGGAAGCATTATCGCCCGGGCACCTAAATCAAAGTGCATTTTGGCGGCGGTTAAAAGGCCCTGCTTGAGTTTGCTAAAGCTGCTGGCAAGATTGTTATATTTAAAACTACCATTGAGGGGGTCAAAGATATTGCCTCCCACGTCCTCATTGGTAAGGGCGACCAGCAAGGTTCTCACCTGATCCGCATGTCGAAAAAGAGGATAGGCCCATTCTAAATAGGGGCCGGCGATCTGGGCCAAATGGGGACCTTCAAAAGGAATTTCATGAATCAGATATTCATAAGGGGCCATGTCACCGGAGCGCGGTGGACCAAGGGCAATCCTGGTGAAAGGCAGAGTCATCGCCTGCAGGCCGCGCGGATAGAGACCTATAAGAAGCTGGGCATAATTGAAGGCCACACTTTTTCCCAACTCCGGATGAACAATTCCAGAGTTGTGCATAATTTGCAATGTCCCCGGAATACCGGCGCTCAAAATAACCAGCTTGGGCAGAACCTTAAAGACCAGATTATCCGGCAGCTTGGTGCGGAGAGAGGGATAAATTTCATGTTCGATCTCACGCTGCCTGGGCCAGGGTAAAACCTTCATGACAGGCCCCTTGGTCACAAGCTTCGTACCAATTCTTTGTACAATGACTTTTTGTACCAGTACCCGCGGAAGCATACATAAAGGATTTTTGTAATCACTCAGGGCCTCTCGCAAATAGGCATCCAAGGCGGTGTTGGCCTTGGTGTAAGGCGAGCGGGTCAATCCCCCATCTCCGAACCCCATCCGCAGCGCTCGAACGTCCAGATTTAAAGACAGGGCGGTCTCACGAAAAAGCTTTTCACGCGAGCTTATTTCCTCATCCGGCATAACTCGAATGCCAGTGGATGCCGAAACTTTCCCCTGGAGTTCGTCCAGCTTGTCCTCATCATAAAAGGCAGGAGGAAAAGCTCCGGCCTCACGTTTCGATTGGATGAAATGAATCATCTCCGCATCACTCACCGGCCAGGACACCTGCGTCCCTAAAGTATCTCCTCCCCCGATCAGCTCGGGCCTTATCAGCAGTAGCTTTCCTTCTTCAAAAAAATTTTTACCGCTTACAAAGTCCAGATTCCATAGGGCGTATCTTTTTCCCATAGGTGAAAAATGGGTGGGCAAAGGCCCTTTATCCACCAGCAAAACCTTATGACCGGCCTTCCACAGCAGATAGGCCATGTAACTTCCGGTACTCCCCGCTCCTACCACCACCACATCAATTTGGCCGTCCAAAGTATTGGTTTTCCCATTGTAGGTGAGGTGACATTTTGAACGGAGCTTTTGAGAAGTCGGGTCCGCGACCACCGGCACAGTTGTCGGGGCCACCGGAGTATCCACGGTTTGTTCGTAGCCTTGATTTGGATCCTCGGCCTCTTTGCCAAGGAAAAAATCCTGATCCAAATCCGCCGTTCGGTTGGCGAGCAACGGACCAAAATGTTCCTCATAGATGGTGCGAGTTATTTTGCCACGGGCCTTGATACACATCTGGGAGAGAAAAGAAATGTGAGTTAGCTGTAAGGCATCGAGAAACTGTCTTCGGGCGACGGGATACATATTAAAAAGCGCCGGGAGGGTTTTGCGGGTGTGAATCCCACGCAAAAAGGGTGCCATTTGCTGCTCCAACTCCTCCCATATTTTATGATCCTCACCCTCATCTTCGCCTTTCGCGCGTTTTAAATATTCGAACACCAAAGGCCGTGCCATCTTGGACTGAAACAGCTTCAAATTGGACAACAACGTGAGAAAGATGGACCACTCCTTGTCCTCACGAACCTCCCGCCACATCTTTTCCATCATAAGCGTACTTAAGGAACGTACCTGCCCTCTGGCCTCGGTGAGATATTGGGAGGGAAAATAAACTAAAAAAAGCGCCTTGAAGGTTTCAAGGCGAGATTCGATGGAACCGAACTGGATATGGCGTTTGGACTGGGCATCTGGAACCCATATTTCAACTTTATGAGGCGGTGGAACGGGAAATTCTTGGAGCGAGACCGGAGGAAATAGGACGGTAAAATTGCCCTGCCTTAGAGCGGCGTTAGTTCTTTCGCGCTGACTGGAACAACCCCAGCTCAGGAGGCATAGGGCAAAAAACAGCAGGAGAATCCTACTTATCAAATTCCGTCTTATAAATGTCGCGAATTTTTTCAATATCAAGCTGACTCAACTCCTCGCGATTTACAGTGTACAGATCACCATTCAACTTGGCCATGGTGGCCAGCTGAGGATTGAGCGCAAAGGCTTCAGGGGGATAAAGCATGACCGAGTTAAAATCAAATTCACTGTCGGTTAAATTCTGAAAATCGGAAGAAATTTTTTTATACTGTTCCCAGTATTTTTTATCCAGATTTTCCCAAAACACCACCATATATTCATCACGATCGGGGCGCGATTGCTCGTGAAAAAAACCTAAAGTATGCATCAGCTCGTGGAGGATTTCGCCTTTTTTGCAATTGGGCCCGAGCCAAATTTCCTGCTCGCCGCCGATACGGCCGACGTGGGAAAAGCACTGATCCTTATGAGCTCGGAAAACCACAAAATCTTTTTCCTTATAGGCCGAGATAAACTCAATTCCTGTTTGCTCGCGCAACTCAGCCAGAGCGGCCTTTAACTCGACCTTCACCTTGAGATTGGAATCTATCATGTGCGGAATTCGCCCACCCGGCCAAAGTTTAGGCCGGGCCAGCGGGAGGCGTTGTCCGGGGTACATCCGCCCAAAACCGTCCGGGCCCGCGGCGATCATCACATCACCAAGTGCCACGTAGAATTCGCCCTTCTGTTCGATCTCTACCATCACCCCTTTGTCGGTGGGTTCCAGGGTATCCATTTCCTGCCAAAAGAGAGCATCGTGTTCCGCCATACTTCGCTGAGAAAGCTTACTGCGAACGGGAATGGCCTTGGGAGCATTGAAGATCGTGAAGGGGGAACTCCCTTCGTCATCGGACCGGCTGCCCTGACTCGGACGAGCTTGTGCTTTAGCATTGGTTTTTTTGTCATTTTTGGGAGAGCTTACAATCATTCTGGCGGTGAAAAACGCCACAAGCCCCACGATGATGATGAGGAGAGCATAAACCCTAGAGGAAATGTTTGAGTTATTCATAGATGCTCTGATTGTACAAGAGACCGCACAATCAGAGCAAATTAGTCAGAAGACTTTTAAGGGAAGACCGCGTTCACATCAGTTTTTTTGTCGCGGATTAATTTCTCCATATGCCATTCAAGGTGAGTCTCAATTTCCTTCCCTTCATTATACAAGGTGTGCAGGACGAAAGTCCCGCCGGGCAGGGTTTGGAGGCCAAGATCCGATGGCGTAGTACTCCACTTGCCAAGCAGCTTGGACTGCTTAAAGGGGACCTCTGGGTAACCGATCAGGACAACTTCAGAGCAGATAATGTCACTTTCGGAGTTGGTGTTGAAGTTAAAATCATATTTCTTTCCGTATTGAGCGAAAACCAGCAAAAGCTTCTGGGCAATTTCAGCATCGGTCATATTTTCTTTGCGCGCGATCGCCAGATCGTCCACGTTCATAAAGTGTGCCAGCGTGTTCAGCACTGTTCCCATGCCTAGGGCCTCAAGAATACTTCGACCTTGGCGAATTTTTTCCTGGTGCGGTTTCACCAAGGGATGCTCCCAGATGCCTAAGGCCTTAAGTTCCGCTTCCGTGCCCACCCAAACGGCGTTGTGATTCCAAAATCCCGGAATAATTCTGCCCGTGACTTTGTAACGGGATTTATCAAAGAACACGTCCATCGGCTTCAGGCGTCCGAGCATCTTAGTTTCATAATCTTTGCGATCGAATAACTTACCTTTGCGCCATTGGATCTGTCCGATACTTCGGCCGAAAGCGTAGACGACATTGAAGACAAATTTATCCGCGACGTAGCGAAAGAAATCTCGCACATTTTTTTGACCGCTGAAATATTTGGCCCAGATATGTTTGGTATTGAGAGAAAAACGCTTCCCATAGGAGTGCTGATACTTATACTGATATTGATAAGAGGCGAGAACCAGATCACGCTCCTCCAAATCGATTCCGCTGACATTGGCGGCCACTTCAACTTTCTTTAGCAAATTTCTTAGGGTGTTATTGAGCTTTGACTTGCGCGCCATCATCTTAAAGCTAAAATAGTGCTCGACCTCCTCCCGCAGCCCATTGGACACAATCGAGTAAGACTGATTGTCTTCATTTAAGAGGCGACGCAGGTCCTTTTGCTTTTGAAAGAGCATATCTGCCAGGAGTACGTTGTCATCAATAAGCAGGTAGTACAGAAAAGACTCCAGCCCGAGCAGGTAGGTTTTGGCCCCATGGGAATCTCGCTTGGCCTCTTTTTTGAAGTTAAGATAAGAGGCATCAGCGGTTTTCTTAATCTTTTTAAATAGCTCCTGGCGGACATAGTTTAACTTGTATAGATCGGCCATCTGGGTCCCGCTCAAGGGTTTGTCGGCCTTCAGGTTTTCCGAGGCCTCCATAAAAAATGCCAAGGCCATCTCACGGTAACGCAGGGAATCCGCCACGTCTTCCTGCCACTGTTGGATCTGCGGCCCATTGGCCCATAGGTTAAGGGAAAATGTTAGTACCAATAAGGCGGATAAGATAAACCACTTCATAGGTCGTACCTCTGATTTTATGAATTCCAAATTTTACAGCGAAAATGCCTTGAGCGGCGGGGGGCCTGTAATTTTTCCATACTCCCTGGTTTAAGTATTGGAAAAATGGTGGTTCACCAAATGGCGCTCACAAGGAAACTCCCTGTGGTCGGCTTGAAGAAAGTGCCGGTTGTCACAGCGCCGTCCGGTCGAAGGACTGACATACTCGCACTGATGGTCGGCCTGTTTTAAGAGTTCGCGTTTGAGAACGACTCCCGCCGTGCGCGCGGTGGGCGCTTGTCGGACTTTTTTCTGTGGTTTTTCAACTTGGGACTCACATAATTTTTTGATGGCAATTGCGTCTTTCTTCACCACCCGTTTTTTATTTTCCAACTTAAAATACCCTCGCAACTTGCTTTCGGCCTCCGCTGCGGAATTTGGTTCCTCTTGAATCAAATTGAGTGCCGCCACATTTTGGGCGTGGGTCGTCTGGGCCTCTCTTGTTACACGCTCAAGGAGCGAGAGGTTGCTCAAATTGAGATGGCCCTTTTCCACCATGGTCCGCGCCACGGGCGTTTTTTTGAGGAAACGCATGGCCTCGATTCTTCGCTGGGCCGAAGCCTCTTTGTAGCCAAGCTCTTTGACGGCAAATAAAAAAAGACTCCCATACCCCAATTCCAAATAGAGCTTGCGGGACTCGATTTCCTGGAAATGCGCCAGGACCTTTGCCAATATTCGGTTTTCCTCTTTGATCAGATTTTTGTATTTTGCACCAGAACCTCATTCTTCAGTTTTTTTAAATTCATACCGCCTCCCATTTTTAATTTCTATATACCATAGTTTTTTGTGCTAAATTTCGCCTTCACATTTTGGATATGAGCACCTTGTGGGAAATTTTAATCGTTCACCGGCGGCAGAATTTTTGACCACTTTGAAAACTAAGATGGGCGCGTTTAATCGCGCATTACATAGGATTATTTTTCTTAAATGCTGATCTCAAGTGCGCGAGTTGAACAAAAATAATTCTTACATTAAAAAGAAAATTCTGTCTTCCCGATGGTTCCAGGACACGCTTGCGACAGTATTATGCAACTTGAAAGGAAGTAATGGTATGATTGAAAAATATTGGAGCGCAACCGGATTGAGGCTCCAACACCAAAATCAGGAAGCGGTGATTAAGGGGAGAAGGTGTTGGACCTAGATACCGCTACTGCGCGCCCGCAGCGGACTTTTGAAAAAAGTAGTCTTCCTTGAATTTGTAAAAGCGGGCGAACTTCTCCTCACTGGGGAAAAGGGCCTTGATTTTAGGATAATACTCTCCTTCCGTTTCGCGCATTCTGGCCACGCCCTCTTTCTCAAAATCGGGATTGATTTTCAAGAAGAGTGGCACGAGCTGCTCGTGCATATTATTTTCAAAGGACACCAGCGAAACAATGGTCTCATCGCTCATGCGCAGTTCCTGCTCTAAAAAGTGATTACAATCCTTGGTCCACTCTTCGATGAATTTGGCATTGAGGACCAAATCCCGATATCCCTCGGTGTAGAGAATATTGTCGGTATAATTCGCCTTGAAGCCGGGAGTGGTGGCCGGATTGAACTTCGGGCGATTGCGCGAGAGTGCCATCTCATTTTCGACATACTTGTTGCTGTAGGAATCGCCGCTCACTATTTTCCCGAGAGTGCTTTGATAGAGGGCCGGATAGAAATTGGGAGCGGCAAAATGAATAATCAGAAGGAGAATGGGGATGACAATGGAGGCGGCCAACTTAAGCCAGAAAATTTTTGCCTTGCGAGATACCTTTCCCGTCCCCTGAAGGATACCTTTGGCCTTAGGGCCGGCTTCCTGGTTTGGTGGATGGAGGGCGTTTCGGACCACCTCCTGAATCGAACCGATAAAGCTATTTTTAAACTGCTCCATCTTTTCCGGAGGAAGGTCCGGGATTTTGACCAGCAGATTGACTCTCAGATTTTCACTTATCTCTTGAACGGCGTCTTCTCGAATGGTCTCCCACTTTTGATTAAACTCCTGCTCACGTCTTTTAAGTGTTTCTAACTCACGAATTTTAATTTGGGCGATTTCACGCGACTGATCGGCCTTGTAGCTTTCCAGCTCGCTGTCGATCAGTCTGCGCCGGCCGGCGATCTCATCTTGAATTTTATCCTGCTCCATTTCTTTTTGCTGCACGGCCTGAGACAGAATCTGCTCAGCGCGGGCATGGACGTCGGCCAGGAGCTTACGCCCCTCTTCTTCGGTCCTCTGGCGGGCCTCATGAATTTCAAGCTGCACACTTTCAGTCAGGGCGATGGCCTCTCTCTGCGCCTCCATGATTTTTTGCTCTTGAAACGCTTTCATCTCCTGCTCTTTCTTGGCCATCTCAAGATTGGTGGCCGTAATTCGTTCCTGCATCTGGCGCACTTTTTCTAACATCTGGGCCTTTTGCAGGGTTCCCTCATCTATCAGCTGAGCGCATATTTTCTGACCTTCGGCACGGGCCTCATCACAGATTTGCTTGCGCAGCTCCTCGGCTTCCTCTCTCACCATTTTTTCCTGGGCCATTTTCAACATGTCCAGCGAATTGCGCTCCTCTTCCATATGCTTATGCAGTTGATCCTTTTCCGCCCTCGCCTCCTGGAGCATCTGCTGGCATTTGGTTTTAAGCTCGTTTTCATTCTGCTCTGCCTTCTGGACAGCGAGGATCCCCGCATCGACCTTTTGGCGCAGCTCGGATTCTAAAATGACCAGCTGTTCAAAGCGGCCCTGGGCCAGCTCGGATTTCTCTTCATACTGTCGCAGGAGAGCTTCAAAATTTTGCTTCTCTTCCTCTAAACGACGCACCTCACTTTCGGCCGAGGCAAGCTGGGATTGGCTTTCCTGCATCACCTGAAGGCATAAGGTCTTTTCCTCACGCAGCAGGACAACCTCCTCTCCCAACGATGAAAGCTCACGCTCCCATTCTTTTTTGGTTGCCAGAAACTGTGTTTCAGAGGCAACCCGTTCTTCTCTTTGCTCCTGCACGCGCTCCCGCAAGCTGGCTTCGCTCTGTTTTATTTCCTGCAAAAATTCAGCGTGTTCTCGTCGTGCACTGGTCAGCTCTTCTCTGATCGAACCCAGCTTTTGCACACAGGTCGCCTGGTCCAGGGAAAGCTGCTCCAGCTCATGCGCCAGATATCTTTTTTTTAGTTCCCCTTCGTGGATGGCCGCCTTAAGCTCGGTTACCAGATGATTGGAGCTTTGGTACTGCTCATCAAGGTGCTTGATCTCCTGCTCGATTCTGGCCTTATCGGCCAGATATTTATGCTGGGTCTCAGCGCTTAAACGTTTCGACAGGGTATAGGCCTGGGCCAAAATTTCCTCGGCACTTTTCTCAGCACCCTGCTGAATTCTGAGGGCCTCCTCCTGCGCCTCCAGCTTCACCCGCTCATACATGCTCGCCCGAAGATTTCTTTCTTCCTCGGCCATGGCGGCAATTTTTCTCTTCTGCACATCTGCCAGCTCATGGCCGGTGGTTTGTTTCAAGTTCCCCAGCCCCTCCAATCCGAGATGATGGAGGTCTTCAATTTTTCGAAACTCGACGGTCTTTAGCTCTGGAAAATCAGCGATAAAGTTCACGCCATCGGAAGCGGTTGCCATGGCCAAGGCCGTGGCATAGGCGTTTTTCAAAAGCTTCTCGGCATCCTCTTTGAGCTGTCGCTCTTCGACTTTGGCGCCCTCGATTAAATGCTGGGCCTGTGCCGCGGCCTCCTGAATTATTTTTTGCGCCTTACTTTCGCTCTGAGAAAGGGATTCTTCCGCCTGAAGTTTTGAAACTGATTGGAACTCATTCGCCTTACTTTCCCTTTTCTCAATCTCTTGCTTGGCCTCTTTTAAGAGTCTTTCGGCATCCGCTGAGGCGCGGGCCAAAGTATCCTCATACATGACAAGTGCCGCGCCCCTTTGCGTTTCATAAGACTGCAATGCCTGATCTTTGAGCGCGAGAGTTTCCTGATAGACCTTGTCGCGCACTTCCCGTGCCATCTTTCTGGCCTCTTCGATCAAACGCTGGGCATTGGTCTCCGCTTCTTCAATAAGTTTGTCGGCCTTTCCCTGCATGGACGCCAGAGCGCGCTTCTGAAGCTCTGCCGCATCGAGGGCCTGTTTCTCATTTTCCTGTGCCACTTTGGCCTGCCACTCTTTTTCAAGCTTCATCTGCTGCTGTTGCAGATGGAACTGGGCCTCGGCCATCTCCTCCGCTTTAATTTTTTCTCGCAGACGCGCCAATTCTTGCTCCGCCTCGACCTTCCATTCAATCTGCCAGCGGGCATGCTCCACTTCCTTAACTTGCTCGAGTTGGATCTGGGCCTTCTTCAGTATTTCTTTGGCCTCTTGTTCGGCACTGCTCAGCAGCTCCATGGCCTGGGCCTGGGCCAGATAATTTGTATTTTTATTTTCGTCTTCTTGTTTTTCCGGTTCTCTGGGGGCCTCAATGATAATTTCCCGCGCCAAGGCCAGCTCTCGATCATCAAAATCGTCGAGCATCTCAGGTGCGTCGAGGTAGGCCGGCAGCGGTTCGGGTTTTACTTTGGCCTTGGGTTTTGGAGCGGGTTTCGGAGGGGTTTTGGCCGCCGGTGAAGGAAATTCTAAAATTTTTGCCTCGATCTTAAGCGCTAAACCTTTCACCTCAATTTTATCTTTGGGTGCCAGCTTGTGATATTTCTGCGGCCCAAGCAGGGAGCCATTCACCATGGTTCCGTTGGCCGAGCCCAGGTCTTTGATAAAAAGAATTCCCTCTTTTTCCTGGAGGGCAAAATGCTCTCGGCTCATGCCTTCATAGGCAAGCCGCAGATCGGCCTTCTTAGACCGACCCACAATCACATCCGACTTTTCTGACTCAAATAAACTTTTTGAACCAGCAGAATCGACTGTGACAACAATTTGTCTGCGCGCCCCCATAGGTTGGCTCAACTCCGTAGAACTCAATTACTTGTCGGTATTTATGGGGTAAAAGTGAGTCAGGCGGGAATAGTACCTAACCGGCCTTATCAACCTTATCATCAGCGGGAGCTGCGGGAGCAACTTTAACTGATTGTTTAAGCGTGGGTGATTCCCAAGGTCTAATGCTTTTCTTGGCCTTTTTATCCTTTTTCAGCTCCTCTTGAAGGGCATCCGCCGCCAAGGCATCGATGGGGTCCTTATGCTCATCAAACTCAACCAGCCCTACTGGAACATCGTTATCCATACTTCGATCCCACACCATATCCAGCGTGTTCTCAAAACGCTCCACCATATCAATAAAAACCTTCTCCACGGCGAAGACGGTATTAAATAAAGTTGTGGTGACGGAAACCATGATGCCGGTAATAGAAGCGCTCATACTAAAACTAATTTTCAGCAAGAAAGTATCCATGATGAGCTTGGAGCCTTCACTATCGCTGAGGTCCATCATGGATAGTTTTGGCAGGCCATCCATGATCCCAAGGAAAGTTCCAAAGATTCCGCCGATGATAAAAAGGCCGGGTAAAATATTAAGCATGCTGTTGGCGGCATCAATGGGCAGAATACCGAGTACCTTGCTAAAGCAGGGATTATTCTGAAAAATAGTTTTGGAGATTTCCAAAAATTTTGGCCGCTCATCCGTCTTGCGCAAATATTTAAGCTGCTTAAGCGCATCTTTGATCAAGATAGCAGAACCTTGTTGAATTAAAAAAAGGCGATCAGACAATGCCATCACATAATCAGGATTGCGCCTTTTCATGATCGCGCGCACGATAAAACTCTCGTAAAAGGTTCTCTCTAAAGTGCGTTTCACAAAGGGGTAAAAGGAAAACTGATCCTCGATCTTGGCCTCATCTAAGATCTTAAATACTCTACGCTGAAATTCCCGGGCGAACCACATCTCACGCTTCACCGTATAGTACACCAGAAGCCGCAGGCATACGGCACCGAGGAAGGTCAGAAGGATCATGGGCAGCAGAGTCCCGGAGCATATCATGACCACCTTTTCCACGAGATACTTGACGATGAGATCTGTTTCCATAACTTCCGCCTATTTCCTTACTTTTTAATATTAAATTTAATGATGACCCTTTGAGCTTGATTACAGTCAAATTTCTTGCAGAACTCTTTTTCATTCATGCCGGGAATGGCACCGGCGGGGGCGCGGCCGGCCTCAAAAAAACCTCGCCCCGTGACTTTGACTAACGGACGCAATTTGTCTTGATATTTGTAACTCAACTTCCGGCGATCGAAGATGTGATTAAAAATGGCCTTGGCACGCTCAATACTTAAATCCATATTGTACTGGGCGGCCTTGCGATCGACCTCGTTCAAACTATTGGGGTCAATATATTTTCCCTTATAGGTCGGTGAGGCAAATCCGGTAATTTCCACTGATTGTATCTTATCCGCAATCTTGGCATCATCAAATAACCCTTGGGTGTACTTGGGCATAAAACGCGCAAGGGTTTCCATCATCCCGGCCTTCAATTCTGATTTGCCACGATCAAAAAATTCTTTTTCAAAACTCAAGGTCACATCGCCCGTTTTTGTATTAATGCCACCAATGCCCGCCTCTTGCAATTTCTTCTTTAAGTTCTCCGCTACCCGACGTTGGGCCTCTTCCATCTTACGGATGCGCTCCAGATCTTCGGCCATGACTTTATTTTGCTTGGATAATTTGTCCACGGATGCCAGAGCACGCCCCTTTTCCTCTTCAACCTGAGTCAAGCTGGCACGGGTCTGTTCGAATTTTCCTGAAAGATCACCGATCTTCTGATTGAGCGCGGCTTCTTTATTTTTGGCCTCAAGATTAAACCTGGCCATGCGTTCTTTGAGGGCCGCCCCGGTCAGCTTTTCAGATTCCAGCTTTTTTTCAAAGGCGGAACGCTCGGCCTGCATGCCGGCGGCATGCTCAGCGCGTAGCTTGGCCACCTGCTTCTGATATTGTTCCCGCGAGGTTCTTAGCTCTTCCCCCGCCCGTTCCAGCTCACCCGCCAGCTTGGCCTGCTCGGCCTCCTGAGATTGAATCAAGCTATTGGCCTCTTGCAATTCGGCCCCGGCCTTACTTAACTCGGCAGAAACATTTCGATTTTGCGCCTGCAGTTTTACGATCTTACTTTCAGTCTCCCTTTTTAATTTCTGGATATCCTTAAGCAGCTTTTCTTTACTGGTTTTATGCTGGGTTTGCGTCGCTTTGAGTTCATTAATCTTGGAACCTAAATTGCTGTTCAAGCTCGCGATGCGTTTTTGGTTTTGCTCGATGGCCTCACGCTTGTCCTTGATCTCACTTTCAAGTTGCCCGATTTCATTTTGCTTTTGCTCAAGATCCCGCTGCTTCTCAAAAATAATTTGTTGTTTTTCTTCAATCGTTTGCGACTGAATTTCAATTTCCTGATCCTGATCGGCGATCGTGGCCAAATTTTCCTTAATCTCACTTTCTTTAAGGGCGATCTCCGTTTCTTTGACCGCGATGGTTTCTTCCGATGCCTTAATAATTCGATCGCGCTTCTTGATCTTAGCTTTGGAGAGCATGTTGGCATTGATAATATTTCGGACAATCTGCTGATATTTATTGAGGGCCATTTCCTTCTTCTCATTATCCATGGCCTGCTTGCGCAAATTATCCTTCTCTTTGGCCTGCTCGTCCTGCAGAAGAGTCAGCTTATCCATCAGCTCTTTATAAACCTGCTCCTCATCCTTGCTTGCCTCTTTTTCCAGATACTCCTCTTTCAAGGTATTGTAGACTTTTATCTGCTGTCGCAGATCGGCGGCATCTTCCTTCATCTGCTTAAACTCGATCTGCTTTTGAATACCCGCGGCACCACTGCGCATGCTGGTGACGACATAAAGAAGCAGAAAGACCACCGAAAGCACCATAAAAAGGTCACTGTAGGAGGTCCAGTAGCTACCGCCGTCTTCGCCTTTGCTTTTTAATTTGTCGTAATCAAAACCCATAATACAGGCCCAAAAAAATGAACTTACCGATACTCGAGTCAGTTTATCGGCATATAGAGAAAATTTTTTGAGCTAAAAATATCAGGCCCAGGAATCTGCGAGGCCACGTCATTATAAGCCCTTACCTGGCGCCTTTTTGGGCCCAGACTCGTTCGACGATTGCCTTCCGCCCGGTGCTCGCCTGAGACTTAACGAAGCAAATCTATTAGATTAGTTTTTGCCTAGCTTATCTTCCGGATGCTATCCTGCAATTTCCCATTGGAGCCCCCCCATGACCGAGTCAAGAGATTCCTCCCTGGACGATACGCCGACCCCGGCCTTTTCCCTCGATTGCCAATATCGCTATACCTTCTTTAATAGCGCACATGCTGACGTGATGAAGACGCTTCATGGTATGGAAATCCAGCTCGGGCATGCGCTTTCAGAGTATTATCCAAATGCTGAAGATTGGAAAATTGCCAAAACACATTTTGACCGCGTTTTCGATGGAGTGCCATTTCACACCTCCAGCTGGACGAGTACGCCGGCAACGTTGCAGCGTAATTTTGAAACACGCATTTTCCCCATTTATTCCAAAACGGGTGAAGTGATAGGAATTTCTGTCGTCGTGGCCGATAATTCTGAACGACAAAGAGGAGAAGAACGTCACACCGCCATCCTTCAAACGGCGATGGACGGTTACTGGCTGTCGGACAAACAAGGATGGCTGCTTGAAGTGAACAACACCTATTGCTCCATGAGTGGTTATAGCACGGCGGAACTTCTCAATATGCACATTACCGATTTTGAAGCGCTTGAAGCTCCGCAAGAGACTGACAGGCACATCCAAAATATTATGCAACGAGGTGAAGACCGTTTCGAAACCCAACATAAAAGAAAAGATGGCAGCATTTTTGATGTGGAAGTAAGCGTAAAATCTTGGCCCACCGAAGGTGGGAAAATGATCTCTTTTATACGGGACATTACCGAGGCAAAAAGGGTCTCCCGTGCCCTGCGGGAAAGTGAATATTTCTTTAAAGAATCACAGCGGGCCGCCTCAATCGGTTCGTATAAAGCGGACTTTCTCAAGGATTGCTGGGAGTCCTCGGAAGTACTCGATCAAATTTTGGGCATTGACCACAGTTACCAGAGAAGTATTCAGGGCTTTTTTGACATAATCCATCCCGAGGACACCGAGATGGTGCGCCGATACTTAGAAGACGAGGTCATCTCGCAACGCAAGCTGTTTGATCGAGAGTTCAGAATTATCCGAAAATCAGATGGTGCTCTTCGCTGGGTCAGAGGTTTCGGGGAAGGGTCCTTCGACAATCACGGCGTCATTATTTCCATTATCGGAACGATTCTGGATATTACCAAGCAAAGACAGGTCGAAGAAGATCGACTCAGAAGCGAAACTCAATTCCGTTTGATTTTTGAAAATGCTTCTGATGGCATTTTGATTGCGGACACGAGAACCAAACAATTTGTGATGGGCAACAATAAAATTTTCCAGATGCTCAAATATGATCTCTCCGAATTGCAAAAACTATCGGTGGCCGATATCCACCCCAAAGAGGAGTTACCTTTAGTTCTGGAGGCCTTCGAAAAGCAGCACCGACAGGAAGGGGCGCTGGCGGAAAATCTGCCTGTCAAACGCAAAGATGGCAGCATTTTTTTTGCAGACATTAATGCTTTCCCCCTAAAGATTAACGGAAAAGAGATGTTAATCGGTTTCTTCAGGGACATCACAGAACGTAAACGCGCCGAAAAAGAAAAATTGCAGATGCAGGAGCAGCTTTTACACTCGTCAAAGCTGGCCTCCATCGGAACCCTGGCCGCCGGCATTGCGCACGAAATTAACAATCCCTTGGCGATTATTACCGGAAGCACGGACGAGCTGCTGCGCAAGGGCCCAGATCTCTCAAATGAGGATAACGGACATGCTCTACAAACTATTCAGGATGCTTCCGTGCGAATTGGAGAAATTGTCCAAGGTTTAAAAACATATGCTCGCCAGGATAGTGATGCACTAGACGAAATAGATGGGCATCGATGCATTCGTGAGACGCTGCTCCTTATTCAAGGCCTGTATAAAAAGGAAAATATAAAAATAGAACCACAGCTCAAGGCACAGCATTTTTTCTTGAAGGCCAACAGGGGAAAGCTACAACAGGTGATTATGAACATTCTTGGCAACGCCAAAGACGCATTGATGAGTTGCAACGAACGGGATATTCGCATAACAACACAGAATAAAGATGATGAGTTTCATCTAACCATTTGGGATAACGGTCCTGGAATTCCGGAGCATCGCCTGGCCCGAATCTTTGATCCTTTCTACACTACCAAAGAGGTCGGCAAAGGAACGGGTCTTGGGCTTTCCATAAGTCACGCAATTATTACCTCATTTGGGGGAAGGTTGAGTGTGGAAAGCACACCAGGCCAAGGGACAACATTTTCAATTATCCTGCCAAAACTTGAGAAGACCATTTTGGTGAGTCAAAAAGTTCCGCAAAACGATGGGGAGTTTCAACTTGCAGGCCAGGCCTTAGTGGTTGATGATGAGAAAATTATTCGAGATATTTTGTCGGGCTACTTGTCCTCTTTCGGTTTAGATGTGGTCCAGGCCGAAAATGGAGAGATAGCTTATCAGATGATTGCCGCAAAGGAGTTCGACTTTGTGTTCGTGGATTTGCAGATGCCCAAGATGAGCGGCGATGAACTCCTGGTTAAAATAAAAGTTGAAAATCTGGGCAGGCATACAAAGTTTTTGGTTATAACCGGGAACCTTCTGGATGAGTTTTCAGCTAAGGGGGACAATTCCTTAGGTCAAAAGGTGGATGCCTACCTCCACAAGCCATTTAAACGAAATGATATTATTCCAGTCCTGAAAAGAGTCGGGCAGACGCTCCCATGACACTTCAGCCTTTGGAGAACCTCCTGTCAAGTCGATTAAGGATTCTTGTCGCGACCTTCCTCACCGGTGTTTCGGGATTGATGTATCAATCCGTATGGCACCGTTATATGGGCATCCTACTCGGAGCGGAGGCGCGATCTTCCGCTCTGGTTATTGCCATCTTTCTGCTCGGGCTTTCAGGCGGATTTTTTTTCTGGGGCCATTTCACCCGGAAGATCAAGAGCAGAACACGCCTGCTTAAGACCTATGGCCTGCTGGAAGTTCTCATCGGGCTGTGGGGCATACTCTTTCCCGTTTTATTTCTCCCGACGCGCGCCCTTTCAATCATGCTGCCGCTTTCCTTCATTGCTGATCTTGGGCTGACGATGCTTCTGATTTTCCCCCCGACTTTTCTCATGGGTGCCACGATCCCTTTACTCACGGCGATTTTGCCCTCGGATGAGACCGAGGTGAATTGCCTTCACGCCAAAATCTACGGCCATAATACGCTCGGGGCCTTTGTGGGCATTCTTCTTTCAGGCCTGGTATTAATTCAGGCGGTCGGACTTATTGGAACCTCAATCATCGCAGGTATTCTCAATATCCTGGCAGCGATGCTGTTTTTCTTAAATCGTCTGGAAGGAGACATTCAGGCAAAAAAACCACTTCCCTGGCTTGAAAACAACTTTCCCCGCTCTTCTATCTATGCCCTGGTGTTTATGACTGGCGCTGTCACCATCAGCATGGAGCTGATGTGGATTCGACTCTGGGGTCTTACCGTGGGAGCTTCAACGCTCATCTTTCCTTTAGTCGTCAGCGTTTTTGTCGCCGGTCTGGCCCTGGGTAGCCTTTGTATGGGGCAAATTTCCCTGAACAAGCTTTATCGCAATCTTTTTAGTGGATTGATCATTCTGATGCTGATTTTTTTTACAGTTCCCTATTTTCCCCTCTGGGTCAGCCTGGTCAGAGTCTCACTCACATCCAGCAAGGCCGATTTTTTTATTTTCCAATTAATCACTTACGGAATGCTGTTCGTGACCCTTTTTCCCTTTCTGTTTTTCCTAGGAAGGGTTCTCCCCTTAAGCTACGCTTTGTTAAAAAAGGACCTCGATGATTATGGTCAACAGTGCGGTCTGCTCTATTTCGCAAATACCATCGGAACCTTTTTTGGCGCCGTCATCCTCTCCTATTTTCTGCTCGCCTGGGTGGATTTTGACACAATCTTCAAGGTCAATGTGGGGCTGCTTGCTCTGGTCGCTCTGTTTTTTTTCTATCGGGGCAAAAGATTTGTCCTCCTGGCCCTGGCCGGCCCCTTGGTTCTCGGGTTTCTCGCCTTCGCGAGCTGGAACCGCACCTTTCATAAAGAGGGTATTTTTCGCATCAATACCCCATCAGAGCTTCATCGCCATGGACCTTTTTTTATTCCTCCCACCGGATATTTTGAAAATATCTTTTTTGATGACGGAGTGACTCTGACCGTTTCCGCGAATAAGTATACCGCCACCAATGAGCTGGCCATTTTCAATAATGCCAAGAGTGACAGTAGTACGACCGGTGACTACTCGACTCTGGTTCTGGCCGGGATTTTGCCCTACTTTTTTCTGTCCAAGGAAAAAGAGGTCAAGGCCATGGTCGTCGGTCTTGCCACAGGTGTCACGGCCGGTCTTATGGGAAAATTTGAAGATGTCTCTTCCGTTGATGTGGTCGAAATTTCCGATTCCATGATCAAGGCCGCAGGCCTTTTCGCTGATGATAATTTTCACCTGACGGAGAATCCCAAGGTCAGACTGCATGAGATGGATGCCTTTAAGTTTATGCAAAGAACCTCTGACAAGTATGATCTCATTGTCAGTGAACCCACCAACCCCTGGACCTCCGGCGTGGAAAATCTTTTTACGCCGGAATTCTACCAATCTGTTCGAGACTCCCTCGACGATGAGGGAATCTTTCTACAGTGGATGCATCTCTATGAGATGGATGAGAAGGTTTTTGCCACCGTGGTGAAAAATCTGAGATCGGCCTTCCCCGACATCACTCTCTTTTATCTTACGGCCGAAGACGATATCGCCTTTATTAATATTCCAAAAGGGGCGCGCTTCGGCAAATTTGCGCCCCGCCGGTTTCAGGAGGGCGTGATCTCTTTGATCATGTGGAAGATCGGTATTCCCATGCTTGAGGCCTTCGAGGTTTTACGATCCATGCTTCCCGCCGAGCTTCACTTTATTACCACATACTGGCAAACCTACAAACACGATCTAGAAAATCCGACAATCAGCTTTCATGCGTTACTGGATTTTTTTACTAAATCGCAAGTCCGCACCGACCAGCTGATTCCTCGGGAATTGAGTCGAAAATTGCGCGGTGAGGAGCCCCAAAAAATGGCTGCCTTGCCCATTTTGTATAAAGGTTTTAGCGAAAACAGCAATTACTGTGAGAGGAAGAACATGGCCCAACGTTTAGGGCGTGTTCCTTTTTGCCCTAAGGTCATGGATCTCATTTTAAACTACCAACGCTTCACCTCAGGCGAAACTCTGAATCTTCGAATGCAAGGTTACGCCGGTTTAAGACGTGAGAATTTTCTTGCCTTTGATCCGGGGTTTATTTCTAAGGTGCTGGGAGACATCGTTGAGGGGGGGAACCAGAAGAATCCCGCCGCGACCGAAGAATCCCTTTCCCTGCTTTTTGAGCAGGTGATGCTCGAGGGACAATGGAATCTTTTGAAGACCACCACGAAAACTCTGCGCCACAAAGGTATGATCACCCCGGAACGTCAAAAAGAGCTGCTAAAAAATGCTGACGACCTAAGGCGAATTGATATAATTCTGTAAAACCTGCGGGCCATTATATTTCATGGTAGAGTGCGTTCTCTCGGCCAAGGACAAAAGCGATGCCGGGAGCAGGGCGACCGCCAGTTGCTGGGCCCTCTCGCGCTTTTCTTTTGAATCCACAATACCTTCAAGCCAGTATGAGCCGTTGACGACTCTGACCGTTACATTGCGCATTCCATGTCTTTGAATTTCGGTCTGCATCTGTCTGGCAATGGTCCTTTGAGCTTGCGGCGATAATTCCACCAAACAAAGAACATCGTGATACTTTTCCAAGATCACCGCTACACGCCCGATATCGTTCGGGACAACAATTCTGCCACCCACATAGACATCATCACCGCGAATGCCAATTTCAATTCCCTCGATATCACCAAGGTGGGCCCTTAGATCTTGCACAATTTTGGATTTATCGTGCAGGCCGACCTTCGCCATAAAGCGAGCGCTGATCTCGCCCACCATATTGCGTACAAATACAGTGCTTTCACCGGCGTTTTTTGGTCTGAAAAGAATTTCCCGCCTGCTGGGAACCATGATGATCTCTAGTATCTCCGGCCGGGATACCTGGGCCTTTACATGAGGAATAAAGTCAACATATTCAACATGATCTTGCCCCACAATAAGCTCTAAGTTCCTATGGCCTGGAGCAGGTTGAACCTGTCCCCAGAGGGAGACATTGCTGAGAATGAAACAGATGAGAATGGTGGAAGAAAATTTCATAAGACAATATTTTACGGCCAAAATGCCTAAAGCGCATCAACAGCTATAAATGAGTATGATCACCCCTGTGTAAACCTCTCATCATTACTATCTTCTCAGTTTGGAATTAACGTTAAATTCTTTTACAAGAGGAAGCATGGCGCTTGAACAATCGTTATCATTATATCTGGAATTGCCGGGCCCTGCCAAAACATCACTAGACTTGTTCGATGACGATAACGGGATACGCGAGATTCTCAGTGCTGAACGGTTTATCGACCTAGCAAGCCAACTGGCGGTAGAGTCAAATACAGTGTCCACTGAGAAAACCGAGACCAATCTTCTTCGTGAAGTCACGACGGCCTCCAATGTTATTTTGAAATCTTATCGCTATCTGACAAAGCTCAACGATAGGCATGGTTTGCCGCCTGCTTCGGATTGGTTTTTAGATAATTTTTTTGTCATTGAGGACCAATTCAGAAGTATTAAACGGGATCTGCCGAAAGATTTTTATCGTGAATTACCGAAGAATGTTTTGGGAAAATACGCCGGATATCCGAGAGTCTATGCAATAGCACATTCCATCGTTGCTCATAGTGATGCCCAACTCTCGCTTGAGACAATAACAAACTTTATTATTACTTTTCAGCATGATACTCCTCTCAAAATTGGAGAACTTTGGGCCATCTTCATAACATTCAAAATCGCTTTGATTAATCGGTTAGAGCCCTTGGTCAATAGAATTATTCATTCCCTGGAAAAACGCGACGCCGCTGACCGGTTTGCTGATGAGCTGCTGGAATTTGCCATCGATTCTAAAACACGACCTCAAGATTTAGTGCAAATGTTGGCGAGTTATTTTAATACTTCAGGGAAATTAAGCTGCGCATTTATCGTGCAACTCATCCAGCGCTTACGTGATCAAGATCAAAGTATTTTTACCGTTCTAGACTGGTTAGAAAAAAAATTGAATTCTTGTAACTCCTGCACTGCAGATGTCATCAAGTTTGAACATTTTCGCCAGGCCACGGATCAAGTTACGATAGGCAATATAATCACCAGCATGCGGTTTCTTTCATCAATAGACTGGCACACCTTCTTGGAAAAAGTGAATTTGGTAGACCCCATTTTGATTAAAGATCCCATGGGTGCTTATCTCAAAATGAATCAACGCTCCCGAGATTCGTATCGAAAAGCAATCGAACGCCTTGCCAAGAGAAGTCAGGCAAGTGAAATTGAAATTGCTAAAAGCGCGGTCGAATTTGCCAGAAGAGAAATCGAAAAGAACACAAACGCCATCAGACAAACACATATTGGATATTTTCTAATCGACGATGGCGTTCTCGAGTTAGAAAAATATTTCCACTATCATGCGCGCATTAAAGAAAAAATCAGTCGTTTTATTGAAGGACATCCGGTTTTTATCTATTTCGGTCTGCTGACATTGCTCATCTCGGTTTTCTTGGGGATCATTGGTAAATTATTTTTGCTCCATGAGCAAAGCTTTCTCCTAAATATAGTGCTGCTCTTTTTCATTCTGAATCCAGTCTGTGAGTTCTCGCTTGGCATTTTGAACTATAGCATCAGCCTCCTTCGCCATCCGAGGCATCTCCCCCGCATGGAGACAAAGAATGGAATTTCGGAAATTGATAAAACCATGGTGGTCATTCCCTGCTTATTGAGCAATGAAAGTGACATCAAGGAACTCATTGGAAATCTGGAAGTACACTATCTCGCCAATCAAGATCAATATATTTATTTTGCACTTCTCACTGATTTCCAAGATGCGGACACCGAAACGACCCCTGAAGATCTAAAGCTTTTGGATATGGCGAAGAAGGAGCTCGAGGGACTTAATCAACGCTATTCAATGAATTCGATCCTTCGATTTTATCTTTTTCATCGCGCGCGTCGCTTTAACTCATCCGAAGGGAAGTGGATGGGCTGGGAAAGAAAACGTGGAAAGATTTTTGAATTTAACCGTCTTCTTCGAGGAGACAAGAGTACCAGCTATCTTGCTCATGAGGCGAGGGAAGATTTTCTTTCTCAAATAAAATTTGTCATTACACTGGATGCAGATACCAAACTTCCCTTGCACAGTGCACGCCGCTTAGTGGGAGCCATAACCCATCCTTTAAACTTGCCAGTGTATGATCCGGTCGAGAAACGGGTCAAAATTGGTTATGGGATTATCCAGCCACGAATTACAGTATCCGCCGTGGCGGCCGCTAAAACAAGATTTGCGCATATTTTCTCTGGAAACACCGGACTCGATCCATACACGACAGGTGTGTCCGATGTTTATCAAGACCTTTTCAAAGAAGGTTCCTATATAGGAAAAGGACTTTATGTTGTCGACGCCTTCCAGGCCGCGGTTGGGGACAAGGTCCCGGAAAATACTGTTTTGAGTCATGACCTTTTTGAAGGATGCTTTGCCAGAGTCGGGCTTGAGACAAATATTGAGCTGATTGATGATTATCCATCAGACTTTGGTACATTTGCCAAGCGTTTGCACCGCTGGACGAGGGGAGATTGGCAAATCGCGCGATGGCTACTTTCCAAAGTTCCTGATCGCTCAAATAAATTGGTAAATAATTATTTACCACTCATTTCGCGCTGGAAGATTTTTGATAATTTAAGGCGAAGTCTTCTCACGCCGTCGTTGCTAATTTGTTTCTTATCGAGTTGGATTTTGTTACCTGGCTCAGCTCTTGGATGGACGGCCTCTTTACTCATTATTCTGTGTTTTCCCATCTATGCTCCTTTGATTGAAGACATGACGAGAACTCACGAAACCCCTCTCCGTGAACATATCGAAAATTGTTTTCGTTCATCCAAGGTTCGCTTTCAGCAAAACTTTCTTCTCATTGTATTTATGCCATCGCTGGCCGCGAGTCAGGTCGATGCGGTGCTTAGAACTCTTTATCGTATGCTCATTTCCAAAAAAATGTTATTGCAGTGGGTAACATTTTCCCATATCGAGAGTCAGCATAAAAAAGACAAAGGGTGGGGAAATCTCGTCTTGGAAGGTCCGATATTTTCCCTTGCCACTACGGCCCTCCTGCTGTGGGTAAATCCGAGGTCAATCCCAATTGCACTTCCGTTTCTTACCATTTGGTTTTCGGGACCACTGATTTCAAAATGGTCCAAGCAATCTCTGGTTAAAAAAATGCACCCCTTGCTCAATACCGAGATTGATCGTTATCGTCGCTATGCACGTTTAACCTGGCATTTTTTTGAAACCTTCATCGATGCAAAGGGCCACTGGCTGGCACCAGATAATTACCAGGAAGATCCAAAACCTGTTATCGCGTATAGAACTTCCCCAACCAACATTGGTCTTCAATTACTCGCCACTCAATCAGCATATGACTTTGGCCATATGGGAGTGAGTGAATTGGTAGAGCAATTGGACAGAGTTTTTACAACATTAAATCAGCTCGAAACGCTGAACGGGCATTTCTATAACTGGTACGACACTCTCACACTTCGCCCTTTGCACCCACTGTACATCTCATCTGTTGATAGTGGAAATTTGGCAGGTCATTTAATTTGTCTCAAACAGGCGTGTCTCGAATTGTCCCACGGACCGTTCTTTAATCGCAATGCCAGACGAGGTCTCCAGGACGCTTTGCGAATTTTAATAGAGAATGTTAAACAGCTGCAGAAAATACCCGGTCTCCCTCGCAGTGGATCGCTCAAAAGACTTTTGCATACTTTAAATGATATTTTGTCCAGGGTTGAGAAGGAAAGCTGGCAAATATTGTTAAGTGAGCTGGGGCAAACCACCAATCTACTCAACGATCTTATAGTGGAAGGGTCAGAAGATATCTCACCCAATATACAGAGCTGGATGGGCTGCGTAATTCATCAAATACAGTCATATCAAAGAGATGAGAATGCTGATCCCCAGGCCCTCCAGGCGAAACTTGAGGCCTTCGCATCAATGTGTGAGACTTTTTCGAGGCGGATGGACTTTCGACTTCTTTACGATGAAACAAGAAAAATCCTTTCTATAGGCTTCAATGTCAGAGAGAAAAGAATAGATAATTCTTATTATGATCTTTTGGCATCGGAGTCGCGACTCACGAGTTTTTTTTCAATTTTAAAAGGAGATCTTCCGGTCGAGCACTGGTTCAGGCTTGGCCGCCAATTAACGAAGATAACAGGGCGCAAGGCCTTAGTTTCCTGGAGTGCAACGATGTTCGAGTATCTCATGCCACTTTTGGTCATGCGCACCTATAAAGACACACTTTTAGATCTCACTTGCGAGGCCATCATTCACCGGCAAATTGAATACGCTAAACAGCGCCAAGTCCCCTGGGGAATATCTGAAGCAGGCTATAATGCCAGGGACCAGCACCTTAATTATCAATATGGGGCATTTGGAATTCCGGGATTGGGGCTAAAGCGAGGGCTTCGAGATGATCTGGTCATTTCTCCTTACTCCACAATGCTTGCATCCGCGATTTTGCCAACAGAATCACTGGCAAATCTTACGGCAATAGAAAGTTTGGATGTTTTAGGGAAATTTGGTTTTTACGAATCTATTGACTACACGATAGACCGTGTTCCCAACAACCAGAAGTTTGTCATACTGCGATCGTATATGGCACACCACCAAGGAATGTCTCTCGTATCCATGAATAACCTCGTGAATGAAACAATAATGCAGCGGAGGTTCCATGCGGACCCTCGGGTAAAGGCCAATGAGCTTTTACTACAAGAGAGAATCCCAACGGAAATTCATATTGTTAAACCACGCGCTGAAGAAACTCGGGAGTTCGTGCCACCACCAGGCGAGATTTATCATGCGCGAGTCTATACTGATCTTCCATTGCCTTCCCCAAGAACACAAATAATTTCTAATGGGAGTTATTCCATCATGGCGACTTCCGCAGGTGGAGGTTTTTCAAAATGTGAAGATCTCATGATAAGCCGATGGCGGGAAGATCCAACGCAGGATCACTGGGGACAATTTTTTTATCTCCAGAATTTCACCAACGGCGGAATTTGGTCATCGGGCATTCTGCCCATTGCCAAAAAACCAGAGAAGTATGAGGCCATATTTACAGAAGACAAAATTGAATTTCTTAGGAAGGATCGTGATATTACTACCCATTTAGAGATGATAGTCTCTTCAGATGATAATGTGGAGTTGCGAAGAATTTCACTCTCTAACGAGGCAGATCAAGCATGTGAAATCGAAGTAACAAGTTTTATGGAAATTGTGCTGGCCAAGGCCAATGATGATAATGCCCACCAAACATTTAGTAATCTTTTTATTCAGACGGAATATTGTCCGGAGATAGGAGCACTCTTGGCAAATCGACGTCGCAGGTCGCAATCCGATCCAGAGATTTGGGGTCTGCATCTTTTGACTGTGGAGGGAGAGGCCATTGGGCCGATTCAATACGAAACTGACCGTTCTCGTTTTATCGGTCGGGGGAGAAACGTGAGGCAGCCAATTGTCCTGAGCAATGAAATTCCACTTTCAAATACCACGGGTCCGGTTCTTGACCCAATATTTTCCTTGCGCCAAAGAGTCCGTGTGCCCCCGCATGACATTGCCAGGCTGACATTTATCACTGGCATTGCACGCTCACGAGAAGAGGCAAAGAGACTCTCTGAGCAATATCATGATAAAAATATTTTTTCCCGTGAGAGTCATCTTGGTTGGATCAAATCTCAAGTCGCCTTACATCATCTCAAGATCACTGTGAAAAAAGCGCATATTTACCAACTTTTAGGAAATAAAATCATTTATCTCGGCCAAGACATGAGGGTGCCATCACAAAATCAAACAGCTCATAACAAAAAACAATCGGCATTATGGCCCTATGGTATCAGTGGCGACTATCCGATCATACTAACTCAAATTAGTGGGCAAAAGGACATGGTGATGATCAGAGACCTTTTACATGCCCATGAATATTTGAGACTTAAAGGTCTTAAAATTGATCTGGTCATCATTAATGAGCATCCCACAAGTTACTTGCAGACCCTCCATGATGAATTAATCAGGCAGATTCTTATCAGTGGCAATCATACCTTGATTGATAAGCCAGGCGGGATTTTTATCAGAAGGGCCGATCTTATCCCTGATGCAGACCGTAGTCTGCTCAAATGTATCGCACGTGTGGTTATCTATCCATCTAAGGGAAGTCTTGAAGTACAGTTGTACCGTAAAATTCTAAATCGCCAGCTTCCAGCTCAATTCCTCGGGACAACTAGAAAAAGAAACTACCACCGTATTCCCATTCATGTGCCGGAACTTGTTATGACAAATAGCTTTGGTGGCATTACTCAAGATGGCCGTGAATATGTTATTTCTCTGAAAGAAGACCAATGGACTCCTGCTCCCTGGGTCAATATTATAGGCAATCGAAATGATTTTGGATTTATGATTACAGAAAATGGACAAGGCCACACCTGGTCCCTTAATAGTCGTGAGAATAAAATTTCATCCTGGTCTAATGATCCTGTTTCAGACCCGCCTTCAGAAGCTATCTATATTCGCGATGAGGAAAGTGGTACTTTTTGGACGCCGACCCCGCTTCCGATTCGAGGGCCGGAACACTACCTGATTAGACATGGTCAAGGGTATAGCCAATTTGAGCATAACACTCAAGGAATCTCGCAGCTCATGACTATTTTTACTCCCATTGATGAGAGCGTGAAAATCATTTCTCTGCGTTTAAAAAATCAAAGTCCAGCACCCCGCAAGCTTTCAATCACCAGCTATCTCGAATTGGTATTAGGTGTAACGCATTCCCAATCAGCACCTACCATTATTACCGAGTGGGACAATGAGGCAGAAGGAATTTTTGCACAAAACTCATATAATAATGAGTTTGCAAATAGGATTTTCTTCATGGCCACAAGTGAAAGTAAAAAAACGTTCACTTGTGATCGAACAGAATTTATTGGACGAAATGGCTCTCTCGCGAACCCGGCAGCACTCGGGCGTATTGGTTTAGGCCACAATTATGGAAGTCGCCTCGATCCTTGTGCCGCAATTCAATGCTACTTTGAGCTTGCCTCAAAGGCAGAGCACGAAGTCATCATCTTAATCGGCCAGACAGAAACCAAGGCAGAAGCGCGAAAATTGCTGTTGAAATATAAAAATCATAAAAATGTTCACGAGTCGCTATCTTCAGTGCAATCTTTTTGGGAGCGGACATTAAGCACAATAGAAATAAAAACTCCAGATGTCGCGATGAATCTTTTAGTGAATCGCTGGCTCATCTATCAAACCCTCTCCTGTCGAGTTTGGGCAAGGTCGGCGTTTTATCAAGTCGGTGGCGCTTTTGGTTTTCGTGACCAGCTCCAAGACGTCATGGCCCTGGTGTATTCTCATCCCCAGATCACCCGCGCCCATATTCTCCTCGCGGCCTCTCGCCAATTCCCGGAAGGTGATGTCCAACACTGGTGGCATCCCCCCAGCGGCCGGGGTGTTCGAACGCGATGTTCGGACGATTTGCTGTGGCTTCCTTTCGTTCTTAGTTTTTATCTTAAGGTAACAGGTGATGAATCCATTTTATCTGAAGTTGTTTCCTACATCGATGCGCCCCAACTTTCACCAGACCAACATGATATTTATCTGGAGCCAAAATTATCAAATGAAAAAAGCAATCTATTCATTCATTGTTTACGTGCCATCGACCGCAGTCTCACAGTAGGGGAACACGGTTTACCGCTTATGGGAGCGGGTGATTGGAACGATGCCATGAACCTGATTGGCCATAAAGGCAAAGGCGAAAGTGTATGGATGGCCTGGTTTCTCGCAGCAATACTAGAGGCCTTCATTCCAATTTGTACAAGGCAGAATGGGCCTGATCATGCCTCAAGATATCAGGAACATTTACAAAAACTCAAAAGTTCAATCGAAGCTAACGCCTGGGATGGTGAATGGTATCTGCGTGCCTTTTTTGATAATGGGGAAAAGCTAGGCTCACAGAGCAGTGAAGAGTGTAAGATTGATTCCATTTCGCAAACGTGGGCGATTTTATCTGGCGTAGGCGATAAAGAACGATCACAGAAAGCGATCCAATCTGTGAACAAATATCTCATCAATAGGCAGGATCGCATTATAAAACTCATCACACCTCCCTTTGATCAGGGAGCGACCGATCCAGGTTACATCAAGGGATATCTCCCCGGCATTCGTGAAAATGGTGGGCAATACACCCACGCCGCCATATGGACTGTAATGGCCTATGCCGCGTTAAACGATGGTGACACCGCGACAGAACTCTATTCCCTCATTAATCCATTCAATCATGCGGCGGCCTATACTAATCAACAAACATATAAGATTGAACCTTACGTCATGGCCGCCGATCTCTATGGTGTCTCGCCTCATATCGGTCGGGGCGGATGGAGTTGGTATACCGGTTCGGCCAGCTGGATGTATCGGGCCGCGATTGAATCAATTCTTGGGTTCGATCTCAAGCAAGATAAGCTCATCATTAATCCTTGCATACCAAAGGCGTGGAATGAATTTACAATGATCTACCGCAGAGGAAAAACACAATTCAATATTCTGGTTCTCAACAAGCAGGAAAAAGCATCGATCGAATTTGATGGCAAGTTGCTTAAGACGCAAGAGATTGCAATCATCGATGACGGCAGAGTCCATGAGGTCTTGGTTAAACTTGGGCCAGTGGTCTGAGCGTGCCCTAATTAAATGTCACTGAATCATAAGACGCAATTGGAACTTCAAAGAATAGTTCCGCCAATTGCCAGAAAATTATGCCTCATGGGAGATTTTCTCCGCGGGGGTGGTTGCCTTACATTTCAACAACTTACACGCTTACTCAGCTGAGCTACAGATACTTTCTTCAGACCACTGACATCGGCCTTATACTAAGAAATAGAATAAAAATTATTGGGGAATTTTATGAAAAGTTTAGCTGCCCTAAAAACATTCATCATCAAATTTCGCTACCCGACGCTAGGTTCTTTTCTCCTGACGGGAGTCCTCATCATTTTTTTCAATGCCACAAACTATCCACAAAACGCCCCCGATCGACTCTGTCGTGTGGTGATTCCGGATGTGCGCTTTCCCATCACTGATGTTTCCCCCTTTTGCGACAGCTTGGGTGTGGCCCTGCTGTTTAATACGCGACAGGATTTTCATCGCCTGTTCAAACGCTATTACACCTTCGACACCTCATTTTATACCAATACCATCCTGAATGATGCCATTCCTATTAAAGTTACCTACAACGGAGTGACAGTGGCAGAGCGCGGGCCGACGGTTTATGCCAATTCCACGTTGATGTCATGGATCCAATCGGATCGCTGCAGTAATTTTCGTTTTTTCAATACTCAGCTCTTTTGCTTTAACGAAATCAAACACGCCAAGACTGGCAAAATTATCAAGGAATCCGGCCTCCATTATATGATTCCGGTTATGACAACTTTAAAATATACCCATGTGCAGGTGAACAATCTGCTCTTGCAAAAGTACACCGGAGTGACCTCAACCAATTCCTATGATTTTACCAGCGCCAATAAGACCATCTTCACGGATGCGACGAATCCGATTGCCTTGGGCTATTTGCCACGAAGTGCCGCCCAAGAAACAACCGCCGATGGTGTTCAATTGCGCTATGGCGACCCCACCCGTTGCAATCCTTTCATCGACGAACATTTCGCCGGTGCCGCCAATCATCAGGTTATGCCGGCGACTCGATGGCCAACAAACTTTACCCCAAACGCCGACGGAAAGTTTGAAGTGGTGTTCGTCTGTGGTTCGACCATTCGAACCGGAACGACAGTCGGCCACGCCCAATTCCGACAATATGATCCCAAAACTCAAATTACTGACGCGATCATCATGTATCATGAGGCCAACCACAAGTATGAAGGCCATCTAGGCTGTGATAACAATGATGCTTACGGAAGTGGCGTGGGACGCGGTAAAGATCGCGATCTGGCGACGGTTTACGGGGCCCATGTCTACCTGGGTTTTGCGCTTTCTCGTAGCCCCTATCTCAACTGCAATGAGCGACTTTATATTCATCGCAAAACTCGAAGCGAGATGCACGGCTCGAGCGATGTGGGTGGAAGAGATCCACTCAAAAGCAAACTATGCAGTGGCCTGGAACTCAGAGGCGGGCAAATTCCCTATCATCCTCAGCAGGATACTCCCCCGGTCTGCAATTAAAACACAGCCTTCTTAAACTACTTGAGTCAATCTTTGGTAACCGAGGTTCCGGACCGCCGCTGCTTGCTCACTGAATTTAATCATCGCCCCAGGCATTGTTCCGTCATGGTGGTTTGCGATTGTTGTCGTAATCTGATGGGTTTGTCATCTTTATATTTCATATGATGTCTCATATTGAATGGAATTAGGATATTCATTATAAAGAATTAGGGATTAACTTTTTAGCGCAGCAATTCCGCATAATGATTATTGCAAACCAAGGAGGGATGGAATCAATTCTAATTGCACGGTCAGTGAGGGATAGTTGCTCTCATAAAGTTGGATTCCATTTTGTATTTTTGGTAGCTCAAGGATAAAAGGAGTAAGACCATGAAGAATTTAATTTTTTTAATCATCGTTGTTTTTTTTAATTTAGGAAGTACGTACGCGAACCAACAGGACGTGTCTGTGAGTGCCATAAAAGCGCAGGGGGGAATTGACTTCACCTATTCCGCGCCAGAAATGTTTTTCAAGGAGCCAGAAATCTTAAAGCTTGGGGCGATCTGGGAAATTCTCAATTGTTATGCATGGGAAGACGGTCGGCCTTTCGATCAGTGCGTGAATCTTGAATTTTACGTCGTAAGTTCAGAATCTTATGGCGACCATGTCTTTAGAAGTATTTTAGAAGGCACAGGGTGCTTTGCTGACGGATGCGATGCCATCGTCGAGCTGCCCTTGAACACCATTCTTAATCCGGTTGAGTATGAGAACTATCAAGCAGGATCAGTTGTCACAAAAGAAATCACAATGCGCCTGGCCTTTGGTGGGGAAGAGGACGAATTTGGAAGAATTGTTGGAAGAAAATTTGCTTCTGCATTCTACACTTTGACATTCATCCTCAACGGCACTGGATTTGGAAGTGTTTCAGTTATTAGCTTCAATCGATCAGTTACACCATAGCTGATTTCGCCAATAGTGCCAGCGGTAAAGAAATCTCTCACTCCTCTTCCGCTGGCATTCGAGTGCGTGTTTGACAATTACAGCTCATCCTCGGAAAACCCCAGCTCAATCCTGAACTCATCAAACCAGACACTGTTAATTTGGGGAAATGGGTACTCCTGTTCGATTGTAAAAGCAACGAGGGGTTCCTCTGCAAAGACATAATCTGATTGAATGACATCAAAGGGAACCTGCGCATGGGATGGTTCTCCATCACCGACCGTGAAGAGAACGCTCGTTTGAATGAGCGGGTCGATGGATTCTTCTTTCACGGACGGCCCATGTTTGATCCATGGCCCTATTCCTTCGCGAAAGGAGGCTTCGCTGCCGTCCGGTTTATAGACCGTCCACTTGCCTATGGGACTGCCATTTTGATCGTAGGTACCGCGACCGGCGAGAGCTCCGTCCTTGCGCCAAGCGCTCCAGGTCCCAGTGCGTTTCCCTTTTAAGAAAGTACCTTCGAATTTTTTTACCCCGGAATCGTACCAGACTTCGCCGAGGCCTTCGAGCACTCCATGCACAAAGGTCACGCGATAGCGCAATTGACCATTGGGATACCAGTGCTGCCAGGTTTCTTCCGGGACCGTGGCGTGGGGAGGTCCAAGGGGAGAGGAACTATAATGGAACACGGCTTGTTGGAGACCATTTGCGAACCAGGTCTCCCAACGCCCGATGGGCCTGCCCTGGTGGTACGAGCCCTTGCGCCTGACCTTCCCGTTCGGGTACCACCAGGTCCAGCGATCACAGGGAATTTTTTCACGGGTAAGACGGCCTTCCACGCTGCCTTGTTCATTTGACTCTTTCACCTTCTGGGTGCCATGGGGGCCGAAAAAAGTGCAACCAACGATGATGACCAGGCAAAGAAGAGAAAGGAGCAATCGTCTTAAGATGATTTTCACGATTTTATTCTACCTGATTTTCAAAATCAGGTGCAAGTTAATCGTGACCATACCTCTTCCCAGTTTTTTTGGCGGAGCTTGAAGGACCAATTAAATTTTGTCCCAAAAAACGCCCACCCGAATGGCAAAGATATATTGCTCATAGGAATCCCTAATATAGCGAGGGCCGATATATAAAAAAATTCGACGTGATAGAAAAGCGATATAGGCAACATCGACTTTTCTCACCTCTCTTGTTCGAGTGGTGTCCTGCCCGGCACTATCCTTCATCCGATAAACAGAACCACCAAAACCTGCAGCGGCAAGAAGGCCGCCGAGAGGTGTGTGAATTTGTATTTTAAGATTGCCGAAGCCCATAAGTCGAGTCATGTAAATTGTGGGGTACGCCTCTTGCTCCCCTTGGGAATTGGTGAATTTTTCTTGCGTGATGAAGGTGTTATTATCGAGATGAATGGAAGGGGTGATGCGAAAGTTGATGGCCCATGAATGATAACGATCCGGATGCTGAATGGATTTTATGGAAAATGAAACATTTTTCATTTTTTCTTTGTTTACGTAGCGAACATTGTTAAATTTGGCGTCCGCGGTGGTATATTTTACAGTGCCGGTGCCGCTATTGAGCTGTGAGCACGAACTAATGAAAAAAAGAACCAGGATATTAAAAATACAACGAATCGGAGTAGTTGATCTCTGCACATAAAATCTCGAAAATTCCTTACCTCCTTTTTACCTTGATACATAATTCAAAACGATAACTGATCTCATCGCGCCAAGAGATAAAGGGCAAGAATAAAATAAGTCTTTCGCTTCTGAGATTCACAGGAATGGAGTAAAAAATTCTTCGATTTTTCGTCCGACCCTGCTCACAGCATAGATCACCATTTTGCCCTGTGGGGTGATGTGGACCCCACCGCCCATACGCAGATAGGCGCCTAAAAGACTGGTGTTGAGCTGCAGGCCGTGCTGATACACAAAATTGATCTGAACTTTTTCATCTAAATTGCTTGCTGCCTGCACCAGCTTATATAAATACGCGCGGTTCTGCTCGCCCATTCCCATCAGATAAAGGTCACCCGTGCCACACTCGCTGATGAAGTTGAGATTCTCAATGCCATGCCATGGATCGCCGTTCTCTCTTTCTGAATTGTGCCAATAATCCAAATATCGCCATTTCGTTTTGGGGCCAATTTCACTGGAATCAGAGATAAAAAGCCAACCCGATTTACTTGAGCCTGCACCTCCGGCAAAGAGAAGGGTGCGCCCGTCACTCAGCTTTGCCGCCGCTACGGCGGCGACTTTGGAGATCACTTCACGGCCCTGGTCGTCCCGCAGCTCTCCTTGCGACCCATCGATGAGCAGGCGATTAAGCAGTTGAAATTTTCCCGGGTCCCGAGCATCATAGATATCGACTCGGCCAAGACAATCTCGCCAATTGCTGCACTCTCCCCCAACAAACACGAGGCCGCCCAAGGCCTGCAGGCCTCCGCCATGATTGATCTCTTCAGACTTGTAGTAATAGTAGGATTGGGTTCTGCGAGACTTTTTCGATGAATACTCCCAGGCCTCACCCTTGGAGTTGATACCATCAAAACGGACCAGCAAAAGACCGGACTCACCCATGGTTTGTGTACTTCTGCTCATCATAACCCAGTTGTCGTCGCCGACGCCCGCCAGCCTGGTGATACCTTGAATGTGCCCATCAATGAAATGCAGAGCATGGGGTCTTTTACCGTTGAGGGAGGTCTTTCCCGTCATTCGGAATCTATACATACCCCTGAATTCTCTCGCGCCTGAATTTTCCTCTCGATAAGTTCGTACCACATCGGACACGCAGCGATTGCAGCCATAGGTACCGTACGCACAGTCGGTTTTTGCTTTATAGGGAAATTCAGCGGCGTCCGCGCATAAGAGCATCGACAGAAGTGCCGATAGAATCAGAGCATAGAATCTTCGTACCATGCTTAACAATATAACCCTGTATGTGAAAAATTGGCCTAAGGTCTATAGAAAATACCTGGTTGTGGATAGGCCTTCGCACGCCATTTAACGCAGCGTTCCCATGGGCGCCGCAGGTGCCTTTGATTAGAAAGAAAGGCCTGATGATTATTTAGGACAGTGGGCATGCCGACCTGCGACCTTCCTGCAACCTGCATTGACAAAAAGAACCTTGCGCCTTTTCTATAATAATCCTTCAAAGTATTAAACTGACCCAATTTGTGGGCACATTTACAAGTGATGGCCCTTTCAGTGATAAAAGTTGCATATCTTTATCTTCCTTACATTTCCCTTATGTTTCAAACAGTTACATTTAATGAAAAAGACAAAAAAGGACGATATGATCTTGCAAGAGTATTCTTTATTAATATGCGTAACAAAATAAATCTAACTTTGGTGCTTTCCATCCTTATCAGCATTGCCTGCGTTAAAGAGTCTGAAAAGGATAAGGACCAAGATTTAAACTGCCCTACAAAAAGCAATAATTCCATTGCTGGCGTTGCCTGCGGAAAGTACAAAGACATCGATGAAATTGAAAACCCGGAAGCTCCTGAAGTGCTACTTTCGATTGAGAGCAGATGGATAAAACCGCTGACAAGTATCCCTAACTTTTCTAACAACAGTAGAACTTCGGCAGTGGCCATAGACCATTCTTCTAATGTCATTTCGGTGGGCTTCAGTCATCGCACTTATGGATCTTTTTCATACGCAAATGCTTTTTTAATGAAGCAAAATAGCGCCGGCGATGTTCTTTGGTCGCAACATTTTGGCACGAACGCAATCGAGACTGCCAATGCTCTTGTCATAGACAGCGACGACAATATTTATGTTGCCGGTAGAAGAGTCCAAGCACCCGATACATTATACAATGATGCCTTTGTCAGAAAGTATGATCAATCAGGTGAGTTATTGTGGGATAAGCAATTTGGCAGTGGTGCCAGCCATGAAGTCTTTGATGCTATCTCTCTCGGCCCAAATAACCATATCCTTATCGGTGGATATACAACTGGAAACCTTGCAGGATTTACCAATCAGGGCTCAGATGATGCAATCTTGATGATGATAGATAACAATGGCAATGTCGTTTGGAAAAACCAGTTTGGGACAAGTGGAATGGATTTTATTCACTCCATTTCATCAAATGATAATTCCTCATTCTATGTAACGGGTACGACGACTGGAATTCTTGATGGCGTTGACTTTGGAAACCCGATCATCAACACCAGTATCAAATCCTTCATTTCAAAATACGACAATAGTGGCAGCTTACTTTGGCGCAAGATCATCGGAGCCGCTAGCGGAAGTGCTTTTATTTCTTCTAGTTGCCTTGATTCCAGTGGACATCTGATTGTGGCAGGCCAAACAAATATGAGCATAAATGGTGAACCAGTCATTGGCGGGATAGATGGACTGATCATCAAATATGATTCAAGTGGAAATGCGATTTGGACAAAGATTTTAGGAACAACAAAAAATAGTTCATTTTATTCCATCACGTGCGACACTCAGGGGAATTCATTGGCCACAGGCTATTCTCAATCACCTGATTTGGACGAATTGCTCGCAATCACTGTTTTGAGTGACGATGGTACAAATTTATTTTCACACACATTAGGAGAAGCTAATTCCACGAGCCATGGATATGGTATCGCAGTCAATGATGCCGATGAGATTGTTGTGGTAGGCGAAGGTTCCCCATACATAACAACCTCAGCGAGCACCATTAATGGTGGTTTCATACAAAAATTAAAAATAAACGATTAATCGATTTTCAATATCAGGTTGCAAGAACCCTACGACGCCTTCCCTTCTTCCTTATCCTCCCCACGCGCGGCCTCTGTATCGTCCTTGGCCTCATCCTCGCAAACTACAATCTGACTCTCGGGCGTCTTGAAGCGTGCCCCATCGGGAATTCTGGTTTTTGGAAGAAGCACGGTATGCGCGGGCACGACAACTTTGGTACCCACCACCACATCTCCCATGATCGAAGCTTTGAGACCGATGGTAGCCCCGCGCTTGATCACCACCGGCGACAAGATCAGAATGCCCTTCTGCCCGTAATGGCCAAAGAGCGTGGCGCTGCCGCCGATCGTGACGTAATCCTCAAGGGTGATCATGCAGGGGTCGGAGATAAAAGAGGTGTTGATCATGACCCCTTTACCGATTTTCATTCCCATCATTTTGAAAAAAAGAATATTGAGCGGGCTGGGAGTGACGAAATCCAAAAAGGTAAAACGCACAATATAGGTCAGGGCATTGTGATAAAACCACGGGATTGATTGGAGTGAGAACCAATTTCCACGCCACGGCTTCAGCTTGTAGGGCATGAGCTTGTTGGCGGCGGGAGCGATGAAGATGAGCGAAACTCCGTAGATGAAAAAACCACCCGCGAACCCCAGTCCCTTGGCGACCGCCTGGGCCCACATGGGATAGGTGGCCACCGATTGGCAAATCCACTCAAAAAGATAGAGGGCCGGACTCAAGGCCAGCCCCATACAAGACAAGGACACAATCAAAATGGGGACGAAGACGACGACGAAGCCAAAACTTTGGAAGCTGCGAACGAAACTTTCAAAGATTCCCGCCAAACCGCGCTTGTGCGACCTGGTGGAGTGGACGTCAATAAACTGTGGCCGCTTTCTGGCCTGTTTTTCTATTTTAATACCTTCACCATTGACTTCTCGTGACACAATTCAATCTCCAATACTTGAATGCCACCAGTATTCATCATACCATGGAACTCAAAAAATCACGGATGAGAGGTCAAGGGTACAGATTGCCCGGGGGTTAAAGCGATGGTTGCTAAACAAAATTTCGAGGAATTAACTAGAGACCTGCCGAATGTTGGCAAAACCCTCTTTGTGCCGCTCCTGGGGCGGGCGCGGGCCAAACAGTTCAACATCTCCTTTGAGGATACGAAGGCGGAGCAGCTGGCGCAAGATTATGAGCTGGGTCGCCACATCTCGCTAAGCTCCCTCTTTAGCAAGGCATGTATCGTGCGCGCCCGGGCCTTTGATACCTGGGCGTCCCAAGGGCTGGGAGCGGACGGTATTCTGATTTCTCTGGGTGCGGGATTATGCACCCGCCACCAGCGCCTGGCGCGGGAGGCCCAAAACGCTCTCACCTTTGAAGTTGATTTCCCCGAGGTGATTGGGCTTAAGCGAAAGCTCTACGGCGAGGGCCCGGGCCAGCATTTTTTGGCCTCCAATATTTTAGATGAGGCATGGGTTCTGGAAGTCCAAAAAATTCTCCAGACCCAGGGACGAAGAAATCCGCACTTTTTTATCACTCTGGAAGGTGTCGCCATGTACCTAACACCCGAGCAGATTACCACCCTCATGAAGCTGCTCAAACATCATTTTCCCAGTGCCCAGTTTTCCTTTGATTACATCAACCGACTCTTTGTCTCCAGGGCCTACCTGCTTCCGGCAATTAACAAGACCAACTCCCAATTTCATTTCGCCCCGTCTTGTATCCAGGCCTTTGCCAAAGAGCACCAGCTCACACTCATGTCCGACAAATCCATCGTGACTGATCTGCTCGACCAATCCACGCTGGGCAAACTTTTCCGCAAAGGCCCATGGAGCGGAATTTACAAGATGGCCCTGTTTCAGCTCCCCTAAATAAGCGGCAATTTTTTTCTGCTCTTGACCAGCACGCCCCAGACTCTTGGGCCTCAATTCCTTTGCTCCGAGAAGCCGGCATACTAATGACCGCTTACGGCGCACAAGGAAAACAATTATGAGAAAATACTCTCGTGTTCTACTCTGTCTCATTTGCCTCTTGCTAATTGCTCCCTTTCAAGGGGCCTTGGCAAACCTAATCCAGATTCTGCACACCAATGATACCCACTCGCACCTGGATCATGCCATACACCGGCCATGGCTGGGAGGCTATGCCCGTCTCAAGACTTTGATTGACGAGAAAAAGGCATGGGGCAAGGCCAACGGCATGGGGAATCTGGTCATGGATGCCGGAGATTATCTGGAAGGCAATATTTATTATCTGGCGGAAAAGGGAAAGCGCACCTACGAGATTTATGGTTCTGTCGGATATGATGTATCGGTCATCGGGAATCATGACTATCTCATGGGAAGTCGGGACCTCGATGAACTTTTTGGCGCGGTTCATCCCTCCTTCACCCTTTTAGGTGCAAATTTTTACATCGATGCCAAATATAAAAATGTCAATCAAACCATCAAGCCTTATACCGAGATGGTGATTAATGGCGTGAAGGTGGGCATTGTGGGTGTCACCTTAAACGACGTCCTCTATAAGTGGCGCATTCAAGAAGGTGGAATTACCTCGGAAGTGGACGCAGCCAAAACATACGCCCGCATTTTGCGCGAGCGTGGAAATGAGGTGATTGTTCTCCTCTCCCACGCCGGCCTGGGAAAAGATAAAAAGATTGCCAAAAAAGTTCCCGAGATCGATGTCATTATCGGCGGTCACAGCCATGACGAAACCTTCCAAATCTTCTGGCAGAAAAGTAAGGGTGGAAAAAGGGTCGCTATCGTTCAGGCCGGCCAACATGCTGAGTGGTTAGGCCAGATGATTCTGGATTATAATAAGACCAAAAAGACCCTGAAGATCGCCCAGTACCAGCTTATTCCGGTCACCAATAAAGATGTGGATCAGCAGGTGGCGGACAAAATTCAAGATGCCAATCTGCCTCTCTACGAGCTGTACGGAGAAGACTGGTTAAATACCGTCGTCGGCCAATCGGAGCTTCGCCCGATCTATCGCGGGGGCAATCCAAAAGTGTGGCATTTCTTTATCAACGATGCCATGAGAGAAACGGCCCGCGCCGATTTTTCACTCAACGTCAGTGCCCTGTCGGGATCAAACTTTCCAGTGGAAGGCAAGATTCCCCGCCGCGATCTGTATAATTCCAATCCGCGAACCTTTGAGTTTGAAAATAAATACGGCTATGACATCAACACCGCGGAAGTGCGCGGAGTTTGGGTTGCCCTGGTCGCCAAGGTGGTGACGCGTTTTGGCCTGCCACTCTACCTAAGCGGGCTGGAGTTTGATTATAAAAAGAAAGGCAGTGGCACCTGGGATGACAAGTATTCCATCTCCAACCTGCGTATCCGCGGAGAGAAATTAAAATTAACCAAAAATTACAAGATGAGTATGTGCGAGGCCATCGTACGCGGCGGGTTTGCCATCACTCCCTGGGTTCGTCTCCTGCTCAAGCGTCCGGACAACACCAAAGTTTCCATGTGGCAATCCATGGAAGACCGTTTGAAGTTGTATCCTGTGGTTAAAGAAAGTTATCTCGATGACAATTTTGGTCGCACACCGGCCAGTGCCAATAAGGTGGAACATATGTATATTCCGCCCAGAAGTCGCTCAAACTAAAATCGTGCACCCGCCGCCAAACCATAAGTGCGGTGGCGGGCCTTTAGCCCTTCGCGGTTTTCAATTTCAGACAGACCACCTTCGAGGTTCAGGAAGAGTCCTTTCACCGCAACATCTCCCTGGGCCGCCTGCAAAATTTCAGCACCTAAGTTAATCCCCCGGGTCTTAAATTCATTCTCCAAGTTGATATCGCTCTGAGTTTGCACGCTGATGGTGGAATGAACCTTGTTTTCATCCTGGAATCCGAGCACATAAACCAAAAATTGGGGAGAGGCGCGATAGCCGATCAGGCCTCCGTAGTCGGTTGACTTCAAGGTGCTATTGCCGGTAACGGTATCAAAATCTTCCGCCTTATCAAAAATTCCCGCTTTAGAAACATCCCGCTCTTTTTTGTAACCGTATGTTCCCATAACGGCCAATTTGAGACCATTCTCTACCCCACCCGGCTTTCCGAAAAATTGAAACTTTCCACCGAAGCGATAATGGGACTCACTGCGCTTGGAAAAGATAAAATCCAGGCGCGACAGGATTCCCACATCCACCCCGTACCCGAACTCATTGGAGACAGAATACTCAACATTGCGGTCAAACACGATGGCGCTGGGAGTGTTGTTAATAAGATCTTTGGTCTGGCGGGTGCGGGCCATGCTCACCTTGTGGGATGAGCCAAAGCCGGCCTGGCCGCGCAGGCCCAGCGTCTTGCCGGTTGTTTCAGGCGTCTGAAAACGTACCGTGGGTGAATGAAAATCCACATCCAGCTTACTCGAGCCACAGCTGACAAAAACAAAAAGCATCAGGCATCTGATGAAGAGCTGGAACATAAAAAACTCCCGTGAATAACTACGAAGCAGGGGTAGCGGTAGCAGCAGGGGCCGGTGCGGCCTTGACTTCCGGTGGAAAGAATTTTTTCTCGATAAACTCAGTCACATCGGCAAGCGGCACGGCCTTCTCTTTGTGAAAGGTGAGACAGTCGCGGATATAACGGGCCTGATAGGCATCCACGCCGGAGATGGAGCTTTCTTTTTTCAAGGACTCAATGATTTCCACAAATCGGGCATGCAGTTGGACTGGCTTGGTGGCCTTGTAGGCTTCCAGCAGTTCAATTAACTGTTGGCATTTTTCACCGCTCAAACGAAAATTTTCAGAACTCATAACTCCTCCCAAAATTGTCTAACATTCTGTCACATTCACCGCCAAGCCGCCAGTGGAAGTCTCCTTGTATTTGCTCTGCATATCTAGTCCGGTGTCTCGCATAGTTTTGATAACTTTATCCAGACTCACCTGGTGGTGCCCGTCCCCCATTAAGGCCAGGCGGCTTGCATTAATCGCCTTGATCGCCCCCATGGCATTGCGCTCAATACAGGGAATCTGAACCAGCCCTCCCACCGGGTCGCAGGTCAGCCCTAAGTTATGTTCCATGGCAATCTCGGCCGCATTCTCCACCTGCCAGATTGACCCGCCTAGCACTTCCGTCAGGCCGGCGGCGGCCATGGAGCATGCCACGCCCACCTCTCCCTGGCAGCCGACCTCGGCGCCGGAGATGGAGGCATTTTTTTTATATAAAATACCCACGGCCCCAGCAGTGAGAAGGAAGTCCAAAATCCCTTGGTCGGTGGCACCGGCGCAAAAACGGCGATAATACAGCAGCACCGCCGGAATAATACCGGCGGCCCCGTTGGTGGGAGCGGTGACCACACGTCCACCCGAGGCGTTCTCTTCGTTCACCGCCAGGGCGTAAAGATTGACCCAGTCAAGCACCTCCAGAGGATCGGGAACAAAATAGGCCCCGCGCTTTTCTTTAATCGCCAGTAATTTTTTGTAAGTCTCCGGCGCTCTTCGGGAAAGCTGGGTCGCGCCGGGTAGCACTCCGGTTTCCGCCAGCCCATTCTTCACACACTCCTGCATAGTCTGCCAAATTTTCCCCAGCCCCTGCTGAACTTCAGCACGGCTTAGCCAAGCTTCTTCCTTGCATGCCATTAAGGCCGAAATTTTTATTTTTTCGCGGATACATAGCTCAAGCAACTCCTGGCCTGAAGAAAAGCTCAAAGGCCCGGTGGCACGCTCCCCAATTTTAGCGCCTCCGCCGTCATCCACCACAAAGCCACCGCCAATGGAGTAGTAGTTTTGCTGAAAGATCAGCAACTCTCCCGGCCCATAAGCGCGAAAGCTCATTCCGTTGGGATGAAGCGGGAGAGACTGCTGGCGCAAAAAATGAATGTGTCGGTTTAGATCAAAAGAAATCTTCCTCTTGCCTAAAAGATGCAGCCGGCCCTGCTGACGGGCCAGGTCAAAAATATTCTGGGCCCTCAGGTTGTCCACCGATTCGGGGGCTTCGCCTGAGAGTCCGAGCACCAGGGCGCGCTCGATACCGTGGCCTTTGCCGGTCCAGGCCAGGCTGGAGAAGAGATCAATTTCCACCGCTCCTACGCTATCGAGGTCGAGGCCTTTTTTCACCAGAGCGTTGACGAAACGGAGCGCCGCCTTCATCGGCCCCACGGTGTGCGAAGAGGAGGGACCAATGCCTATTTTGAAGATATCGAAGACGCTGATATCGGAACTCATTCTTTGATGACTCGGTAGTCGGCCTCGACAATCCCCTCATCCACCGCCGACTTGGCCTGGGCCCCTGCCCTACTGCGATAAGATTTTATCCTCTTAGGCCTTCGTAAAAATGATCGAAAAAGTTGGTATAGGCAGAAAAATAAGACCAGTCGGAGGATAAACGCCATCATAATAAAGATCTCCTCAAGGAAAAGCACTGGCTAAATCATATCAAATTTCCCATAATTAGCTCTCCATCTAAGGAGTGAGCATGGCCAATAATCCGAACGAAAATGAGCAAGCACAGATAATTCATTGGGCCGATATGACTGCCGACCGCATTATTAAACAAAAGGGCGATAAAGGCCAGTATGTCTTGGCCTCAGGCATTACTCCCTCGGGCGTGGTGCATTTTGGGAACTTCCGAGAAACAATTACGGTTGATTTTGTCGCTCGGGCACTGCGGGCGCGGGGTAAAAAAGTCAGATTTATTTTTTCCTGGGACGATTACGACACCTTCCGCAAAATTCCCGCCAATATGCCCAAGCAGGAGGAGTTAAAAAAATACCTCTTCCAACCTATCGTCGATACACCCGATCCCTTTGAGCGCGATGAGAGCTACGCCGCCCACCACGAAAAAAATTATGAGGCCCAGTTGGAGAAGGTGGGAATCGAGGTGGAGGCCATCTATCAGGCCAAAAAATATCGAAAGGGTGATTACAAAGAGCAAATTAAGTTGGCCCTCACGAAACGCCAGGCGATTGTCGATATCCTCAACAAATATCGCGCCGAACCACTTGAGGATTCCTGGATGCCTCTCAACATCTACTGCTCCAAGTGCAATCGGGATAAAACCGATCACATCAAGTGGGATGGACAATGGGAAATCTCGTATACCTGTGAGCTGTGCGGCCATCAGGGCAGTGAAAATTTACAAACCACCTCGAGGGCCAAGCTACCCTGGCGAGTGGACTGGCCGATGCGCTGGGTTTTCGAGGGAGTCGATTTTGAACCCGGAGGAAAGGACCATTCCAGCGACGGCGGCTCCTACACCACCGCTCAGGAAATCGTCAAAGAGGTGTTTGGTGGAACCCCGCCGGTTTATCTGCAATATGACTTTGTCAGCATCAAAGGCCGGGGCGGCAAGATGAGCTCGTCCAAGGGCGATCTGGTCACGGTCAATGATGTGCTCAATATTTATGAGCCCGAGATGGTGCGCTGGATTTTCGCCAGCTACAAATCCAACGTGGACTTCGCCATCAGCTTCGACCTGGACGTGATTAAAACCTACGAAGATTTTGATCGCCAGGAACGACTTGCCTACGGACTTGAGGAAGGCAATGACAAAAAAGTGGCCATGGCAAAAAGAGTTATTGAACTCTCCCAGATCGGTCCCATGCCGACAGTTTGCCCGTTTCAGCCAAGCTTTCGCCATCTCTGCAATGTGCTGCAGATTAATGACGGGGATATCAAAAAGACGCGTGTTTTCTACGCCAAAGATATAAAAAATGAGCGCGATGAAAGACGTTTTCAAGAGCGCTCGCGGTGCGCTTTGCATTGGCTTAAAAATGAGGCCCCGGATGAGTTTAAGTTTACCCTTAATCGAACCCGCCCGGCCCTTGACCTGACCAAAGCTCAGACTGATTTCTTGAATAACCTCCACGCCTTTTTGGAAAAGGAATGGGACAACTTAAAAAGTGACAAGGAATTGCACGAGAAGCTTTATGAGGTCATCCATTCAGTTCCTGAGTTTGAACCAATGATGGGCTTTACCACCCTTTATCAGATTCTTATCTCGCGGGAAAAAGGCCCCAAGCTGGCCAGCTTTATTCTGGCCATTGGAAAAGAGCGGGTCCTTGGCCTACTTCGCCCCTGATTGCCATATTCGACTTTTAACTGAATTGTATTTGTCGTAGACGGCATGCTGGGCCAAAGCATCGTGGGCCTTCCACCACATCCCGATGTTGAGCAATAAAATAATCACCCCGAAGCCAAAGGCATTATGCCACACGGCCTTCCACCATTGCATCACTTTGCCCCCTGCGATGGGGGTCGCGAGCAATCCCCACAGGCCCAGGGCACCGATATTGGCGGTCACCGCCTTGTAGTTAAAATAGTAAGGCAGCGCCAGGTAAGGTTTGAACTTGATCCACCAGTGAATCGAACTTCCAAACAACCATAAAAGCAAAAAGAGTCCGCCAAAGCGAAGGTCCTTAAACGGCCAGAGACCACTTCGCCAGCGGCGCGCCAGCCAGATTGCCAGAGCGGCGGTGGCCCCGACGTAGAGATACCAGCTAAAGAGAAAGTTAAAGTAGACAAAATCTTCCTGAAAAAAAGAATCCAAAGAAACGTCACTGAAGAGGTGTGCGCCCTTCATGGTCTGAATCACCAAGGGGGCAGGCCCAAAAAAAGGCCAGGGAGTCCAAAAGCTGGCATGGGCATATTTCAAGATATTGTGCCAAAAATCTTCAATCCCGGTGGCCCAATGTTGATAGCTAAAAATAAAAGATTGTTCGCCTCCGGGAATTTGCAGCTCTTGGAGATTTCCAATCAGCAAAAAACGCATGCCAATCCACACACCGAGATAACCCGTGTAGGCGAAAATGAGCGGTAGCTTTTTTTCTTTTTTGATAAAAGTGCAATGAGCACACCAGAGGATAAGCACCAGGGCAAGATCAATCCATTGCTCGAAGGCGAAAGAAACCAGGACAAGCGAGAGCGCCCAGGAAAATTTAAAATTGCCTTGCAAAAAGGTTTTTAAATGCCACAAAAGATAGATGCACAAAAAACAGAACATTAGGGCGCGATCTTCCACCGCCAAGATAAAAAAATTATAAAAGTTCGCCAGCAAAAAAGAGGCCAAGAGAGCACCCTTCTCCTCCAGGCCAAGCAAGACGAATACCTGGCGGGCCAGGACAAAAATGATGGCGTTCAGAACAAGGTAGAAGGGAAACAAAGTGATATTATCGCGCAGGAGATGGGGCAATAGATAGCTGGACCAGCACCAACGAAAGGTTCCCTTGTATTCCAAAGGCAGGAAAATCTCCCGCATTGACAGGCCGGACATAAGCTTAAATTCGGTGAGTTCCGAGGGGATAAAGCGAAAAAAGAGAAACCACTCCATCATTTTGAAAACCAAAAACAACAGAGCGATATGCCACGGCCGAATTTTACTCGCTTCAAATTGCATCAACGAATTCAGAGGTCCCGAGACCATAAATCTTATCTCCCGAGATATTTTTTAACTTTGCTTCAAATGATTTTCTTAAATGCCAGGGAAAAATAATGAAGGTGGAACGAGCGTGGGAAAAATCCTTCAAGACCTGCTCCTCGGGAACAATCGGAATCCAGGTCCCGGGCGTGGTCCGGCCCCACTTATCTGTATTGATCTCCCCGATCATGACAATCTCTCTGATACTCACCTGCGCCAGCTGCAGCCAGATGTTTCCTTTGGTCGAAGCCCCAAGTCCCACCACTGGTCCGCGTTTACGGCGATCGTCCAGAAACTGTTTAAAGGCCTTAACTTTTTGTTCGATTCGTCCGGGCCAAAGGGTAAGCGCGCTCGTTTGCTCTTTCAACATGGCAGATAATTGCGAGTCCTCAGCGTATGGCCCGTCATCATGACCCATGAACAAAAGCAATGAGCCACCGTTCGTATCAGTTCTTTCCACTTTATGAATGGTTAAACCTACCTTACTGGCGAGATATTTCCATTGCTTTAAATCATAGCAGGCCAGGTGTTCGTGACAGAGACCCTCGGCCAAATTTAATCTCACCATATCCTGTAGTGTCATACACTCCACCAGCCACAGTCCCTGGGGATGGAGCAGCTTTTTGATCGCCTTTGCGGCCACCATGGGATCGTTGAGATCGTAAAACATCGCCAGTGTGGAAATAAGATGAAATTTTTCCGGGGAGTCAAAAAAATGCGCCCCGAAGAAGTCGGAAATCCAGCGAATCGCACTTTTATTCTGTGTCCCAAAAAAATGCGCCAAGGGATCGACCGCCACTAAATTGCGATAATTCATAACCTCGGCAAAATGCAAAAAAGTGCCATCATTAGCGCCGATATCTAAAATCCCTTGATCGGGGGTCAATTGTAAAATCCTCCTCGCCATCAGCCATAGCTCTTCTAGATGGCGGGACATCTGCGAATTCTGACCGCTGCGGTAGCCGTACTCACCATTGAAAAAGACCTTAGGGTCATACAGATAGGCCGATTGAAAAAGCTGACATTCTTGATTTTGACATTGAACAAAATCCAAAGGCCCCCAATCGGCGGCCTCGCCAACTTTGGGAAATCTCCCCGTCTGGGCCATTGGGCCCCAGTTGATAACAGGTGCGAGCCGGAACGTTCCACACAGGCGACAGGCCAAAAGTTGCGGAGGCGTGATTATATGGTCGTGAGAACGGGGCTTCACCTTACTTACCTCGCTCCTCTAAATAAGACTGTGTCAAACAGTATACCTGGGAACTCTTTGTGAAACAAAGCGGAGACAGGTCGACCGATATCTCCTTCAGTCGATCGTGGAGCACAGGGGAGTCCGTGGAGAAACCGATAGCGCCTAAGGGCCCCCAATATCTCCAATAATTTTGGGGATAAATTTTATCTCGCATCGGGGACAGACCGGTTAAAAGCTGCATCAGCCAGGAAAATGGCCAGGCACTCAAACGCAGCACCGGAACCGGGAGCAGATTGGCCAACAAAACTAATTTTTTCTGCCACCAGCTCAAACTGCGGGGCAAGCCCACCCATAACTGTCCTTGTGGTTCGAGAAGAGTCGCCATCTCCTGGAGCGCCATTTCTTGCTCGACTTTGCTAAAATAACAGAGCGTACCAAGGCAAAAAATAAAATCAAACTTACGCTGCCCGAGAGTCGCACTTGTCGATAGCGTCTGGGCCTTTTCTTGAACAAAGCTATCGGCCAATAAGGGAAAGCGCCTGCGCGCCTCATTTAACGAATGCTGACAAACATCCGCCCCGTACACGTGAGCACCACGCTTGGCGAGCGCCTGCACCCATTCACCGTTTCGACATCCCACATCCAAGATTTTTAAATGACTGACGCCCTGGGGAAAGCAGCGAGTGATTATTTGATCAAGCGCTTCCTCTTTAAAACAAGGCCCTGTACAATATTTGAATAATAATTCCCGTTTCATGACTTTGATAATGGTAACACAGAAATGACTGCCCCGCCTGATCTGTCCATCATCCTTCCCTGCAAAAATGATTGGCCAAATATCCTTTGGCTTGTTCCCGCGATTTCCGAGATCTTGAGATTCCATCAGTTCGCTTATGAAATTCTGATCATGGATGACAGTCCCGAATCTCATCAGCTTTCCTTGCCGTTTGTGCAGACAATCCGAAGAACTGGCCCACCATCCCTGGCGCGGGCCCTGCATGATGGCGTGATCCTCTCCAAGGGAAAATGGGTTATCTGCATGGACAGCGATGGCAATCATCGTCCCCACGATTTAGAGCAGCTCATTCTTAAAATCCGACCAGATACGGCAGGATGGTTGGTGGCCCAAAGAACACACTACCTGGACCCGCAGTATACCTGGGCGCATCGCCTGTTCAGCTGGTTTTTGAATACCCTCATTCAGGCGGTTTGCAATTTGCCCACTCGGGATAATACCTTTGGCCTCTTCGCCGCTCCTTCCTCCGAACTGCACCAGCTCCCGTTCAAAAAGATTTTCTCCGGTCATGGAGAATATTATTTTCGCCTCCTGAGCTTTGCCCATCAAAAAAATTTCCCTCTGATTGGCGTCGACGCGATTCATGGCATTCGCGCCCTGGGAGGTTCGGACAATCAACCGCTGAAACGTTTCTTTTCCTATCTGACAACTCTTCTTCGTCACTACTACAGCTTACGGGCCAACCTCTATGCATAATCTTTCCCCTATTCACTTCGCCTCCCCTTGCACCAGTGAGAACGATATCGAGGCCGTCAGCGATACGCTTAGAAAAGGTCACCTCTCCTTTGGTCCGGAGGTGGCGCAGTTTGAGGCGGCCCTTTCTCACATGCATCACAATCATGCGGTCATCGCCATGAGCAGCGGCACCTCGGCCCTTCATGCCATTTTCCTAGCGGCCTTGGAAAAGAAATTATTACAACCAGGCGACGAAGTTTTAATTCCCGCCTTTACCTTTGGCGCTCCTCTTAATATGGCGCTCATGACCGGGCTCACGGTGCGCCAAGTGGATGTCTCACCCCACACTTTTATGCCCACCGCCGAGCTTTATGAGCGAGCGCACACCAAGAAGACCAAGGCCATTGTCATCGTGCATGTTTACGGTCACTCGGCCCCCTTGCCCGAACTCTTGGCCTGGGCGCGCCAGCACAAGCTTCTGGTGATCGAAGATGCGGCGGAGGCCTTTGGTGCCCAAAGCGGCGGAAAATGTGTCGGTACCATGGGGGATTTTAGTGCCTTTAGTTTTCAGTCCACCAAAGCTCTTTCCATCGGCGAAGGCGGTGCCGTCGTGACCCCGCACCCGGAATACGCTGAAACTTTGCAGCTACTTCGCAGTCACGGCATGGGCGTGGAAAAATATTTTCACCATCTCCTCGGGCAAAATTTTCGCCTGACCTCCTATCAGGCAGCGCTGGGGTTATCCAAGCTTAACAATTTTGCCAGCACCGCCTTAGGACTCCAGCAGCGCTATCTGCGCATGAAAGACATGGTCCAGGACCGGGCACTGCCCATTCGGCTTCAAGAGGCCAATCCCAATACTCTCCCCGTCCCGTGGGGATTTCCTATCGTTCTCGCAAATGTCAAGGCCTGGGCACGCCTAAGTGCACAGGCACAAACCGCCGCTATCGAAATTCGACCTTTTTTTAGGCCTTTTAGCAGTATGCCGCTTTATCGGGCGCTCGACCTCGCCCCATGCCCGGTGGCCGAGCAGTTATCAGAAACTGGTCTTGTGTTACCTTTACACAATTCACTTTCAGAGGATGACCTCCAGCGCCTGGTTGACCTCATGGCGCACGCGCGCCCCTGAGATAGGGCCAAAAGGCCACCAACTCCTTGTTTTTACGCCGCATCATACGACCTTTAAAAAACAATTTTCTTACAACCGCGCCAGGTGGAGCAGTATTTTTACACGCCATCTTGAAGAACTTCATCCATTACGGGAAGGTCAAACAAATCGAATCCATCGGTATTCAAAGGAGTAATGTCATGGGTAGTTTAAAAACTGCGCTTTTTGGTTTTGTCTTGTGTTTGGCAGGCCTGGAAATTTCTGCGGCCCATGCCCAATATGCTCAATGTACCGCCCTCTTGGAAAATCAGCTCGGTCGCTCACAACAAACTTTTACCGGCAACGGCTACGATTTACGCGAGGCCTGTGACGACGCTCTGAAACAGTGTCAGTCGGAAATTCAGTGGCGCTCTTACCGTGGTGATTACGGCTCTTACCGCTGCAATCTCCCTCAGGTCGGGCCGACACCGATTCCCGGACCGATTCCTAATCCTAACCCATACCCCTATCCCGGACGCGCCAGCTGTGAGGCGGCCTTGAAAACACAATACGGCAGTGTGGTGCAGAACTTTTATGGTCAGGGCGCTGATCGTCGCGAGGCCTGTCACCAGGCGCGCTATCAGTGTCAGCAAGAGCTGATTCGCTATCAGCAGCACGGTCGTTATGCCGTCTGTGAAATTACCCGTTCCAGTGATGGGGGATATAATCCCTATCCCGGTCCTACTCCATATCCAAATCCAGGCCCCGGTCCTGGTCGCCTGTTCACCCAGTTGTGCCGTGTCGGTCTCTATGACTACACCCGGCTACTGCAAACCTTTGAGGGAACCGGTCAGGCCTATGACGCCGAAACCGCCCGTCGCAATGCCTGTGATGAGGCGCAACGTCAGTGCGGCCAATATCGCTACGGTCAGACCATGTGCCGACAACTTGATTCTCGTTTCTAGAATTTGAAGGTTAAAAGATTTCACCAAGGCCCCAATTTTGGGGCCTTTTTTTTTAGATCCCGGCGGTCAGCGCATTCAAGGCCTTGCGAAAATTGCCTTTTTTAAAAATACCGGCCAGCTCATTTAAGGCCAAGCTGCGGCTGTCAGGGGCAAAGGCCCAGGTAATCACCCGCTCAATAAATTCGTCGGCGACGATAAGCATTGCAGGCATAATGGGGATACTGTTTTCGTTGACGACACCGGGAAAGCCTTTGTCGTCGGGGCGTTCGTGATGATGCTCGATCATCACCAGCACATCGGGGCTAAAATCGCGACAGTTATCTTTGGTGAGAAGCTCCACGGTCGCCTTGGGATGATTGTAGACTTCGCCCAGCAGGCGTTTTGGGGTGTCCCTCATTTCTTTAATGCTGACAAAATCTTCAGGACTAAGAAGAATATCACGCAGAAGCAGAGCTTCCATCACATGCTGACGGATGCTGTCCGTTTTCCAATCCAAGTTGTCGAACATATTCAAAACCACCGAGCCGACGAATAGAGATCTCACATACTCGCTACTGCATTTACCCTTAAATTGGGTAAAGAAATCTTTCGTGGCCATGTGTTGCGAAATAAATTCGCCAGATTTTTTGGCCAACTCCCGTGCCAAAGTAACCGAGGCCTGGGAGACGCCAATTTTGACAAAAGATTCTTTCAGCACGCTGAAGGAACTTTGCAAAATCTCCATTTTATCTTCTGACGATGTTTTAACATCAAAAAACTTTGCGGTGAGATCTTTGTTCATGAGCTCAACAAAACGAATATAGTCTTCTTTTATGGCAAAAATTTCCTTCACACCTTTCGCCACATAGTGGGCCACCGTGTCCTTCACGTCATCATTGGCGTGCCCGACTCGAACTAATTTATCATCGGAGAGCCGCAAGTAGAGATCGAAGGGGAAATCACCACCGTAACGTTTAATCACCTCAATTGGGACTCGGCAATATTCTGGTTTCTGTGCCATACAGAGAATATTGTAGATCGGTTTCGGGAAATTCAAAAAGTTATTTTTACTTAACTCTTAGTATTTAGAAAGATCGCTGGCCTAAATAATCCACAATGTACTCGAGGGCCCTAAAGCTTTTTTGATTATCGGTGGGATTATTTTTGCCCAGTTCGCTATTCATCAGGTTCAAAATATTTCGGGCCTCATCCAACTGTTGCTGGGCCTCCGTTCTTACCGCCACGAGGGCCGTGGACAAGGATTGATTTAAAGAACTATTAAATTGCTTTTCCTGCCACAAATCCTGAATGGATTCTCCCGAACGGTAACGGGCGAATAGTTCGGGATGGAGATCGAGCCATTCAAATAAAACCGAGTTCACCTGACCGTTTTCCAGATCAAGCAGCTGATCCTTCAGACCGGGGCCCTGAAAATCCAACACATCATCCATCAGCTGGAAGGCCAGGCCGAGCTTCACCCCAAACTGTCGGGCATATTCCACCATAGGAGCAGGAGCATTTTGAATAAGCGCCGGGGCCACCCCACACCAGCTCATCACGCTGGCGGTTTTCTTTAAAGCGATCTCGCGCAGGCTTTCGCGGGTATAGGCACGATTCTGAGCGGCATCCAGCTGCAGCCATTCTCCTTCAGCCAAGTCACGAATGACCTGGGCCATTTCACTGACCACATCAGGGCGATTTAAGGTCGCTAAGTCAACAATCACATTCGCCAGGAGATAGTCTCCGGCCAGAACCGCTTTTTTGTTGGAGGCCACCACATTGATGGAGGGTTTTCCTCTTCGAGTCGAGGCATTGTCCACGACGTCGTCGTGGGACAGGGAGGCGGCGTGGACCTGCTCAATCGCCCGCGCCGGAAGTTCGCACGCATCTAAATCCAGGCCAAAAAATTGGCCCATGAGAAAAGTCAGGAGAGGGCGTAATCTTTTACCGCCAATCAAGACCGTTTGCTGGAGAAGATCATTGATTTCACGGCGACAGCTCTCACTTCGCGCATCCACACTCAAGTCGCCGAGACGTTTCAGAATATCGTGGGGAATATTGGCCAAAAATTGCACTAAAGACATACTGTTTATACACCCAAAGAATTGATGGCACTAGGTAACACTCTGAGCAATTTATGTAAATCAAAAAGCGCCTTTTTACACCCTCCAGTTGGTTGTCACCTGACATAAACTTGAGTATTGTCGCACCCCATTCCCAGGATGAGGTAAGCGATGCAACACGATGCTCTCACAGTGCGAAAGCGCGACTCTTATCAGATCTTCAACGATATCGCTCCCACCTATGATTTCTTAAACCGTATACTCTCTTTCGGGATAGACCGTTCCTGGCGCAAAAAATTGGTAAAACGCACATCGTCGACGCCAATTTCGGCCCTGGATTTGGCAACTGGAACGGGAGATTTGGCCATCGCTCTGGCCAAGCAGCGCCCTTTGGCAAAGATTACCGGACTCGATCTGTCAGAAGGGATGATCAAGATTGGCCAAGCTAAAGTTCAGGCGCAGGGTCTAACCAAGCAAATCACGCTGAGCTTGGGTGACGGCGTCAACCTTGGAGTCACCGACCACAGTGTCGATCTCATCACCATCGGTTTTGGAATCCGAAATTTCTCCAACCCATTGGAGTCCCTGAAGCAGTGTGAGCGCGCGCTCATACCTGGCGGCAAGATTTTAATTCTGGAATTTTCCTGGCCCCGCAATCCGGCCGTGCGCCTGATGTATAACTTTTACTTTCGCTATCTCCTGCCATGGCTTGGGAATCTCGTCTCCGGCCACAAGGATGCCTATACCTATTTAAATAAAACGGTGGAAGATTTCCCCTACGGGGAGAGCTTTCTTGCGATGATGCAAACCGCAGGATTGCAAAACACCAGCGCCACCCCCCTCACCTTTGGAATTGCCACACTCTACGAGGGAAGCGCGAAACATGAATAAGCCCTCTCTCCCCCATTATCTTCGCTCCGCCCCTCTGCTTTCCGCCGGAGAGGCCTGGGCCAATCTGGAATGGGAGAGCGAGACTGTTCCCGATCTTTTTCAGTGGGCGGGCAGCCGTCCCATTTTTCCCAAGGCCTATTTTTATAGCTCCCACCAACAGTCCCATCTTTTCGCCGCCGGAATTTTTAAAACCCTCCCCCATGCCGAGGGCGAGATAAATCTTTTTTGGGAACAGATGAAACGGCAGCCCAATAGTTTTTTAATGGGCGGTCAGACTTTTTTCCACCAGACGGAAAAAACAGAGGCCATGTGGGACGGCATCCGACCCCATTTCTATTTTGTCCCACGCCTCTATTTTCGTCGACCAAGCGACGGCAAAGGCAAGCTCAAAATCGGACTCAATCTCTCCCATCCAGAGTGCCTTGAATACCAGGAGCGAAGCACTCTTCCCTTTGATTTTTTGCAATTTTTTTTCTCCCTGCAAAATTCTGAGACCGCGCCTCAGTGTCATTTTCTCTCACATGAATCGACCCCGGATAAAAATATTTGGACCAACCTGATTGAGAATTTCACCGGTGAGAAGGTGGTCTTTGCCCGGCGCCTTTCTATTACCTGTGAAACTTCTCCCCGCCAGCTTCTGGAGGACAAATGGCTGGAGCAGGAGAAAAATGCTTCCGCCAATATCTTTTGGCTTGAGCTTTCTCCCAATTGGTTTTTCCTATCTTTTTCGCCTGAGCGCCTTTTTAGCTTGCATAAAAATACCCTGGCGATCGATGTTCTGGCCGGGACGACCTTGCGAGGCACGTCCCATGAGGCCGATCACGCCTTGGCCTCGGAGCTGCTTCATTCCGCCAAGAATCATCAGGAGCACAAGTTTGTGCTGGATGAGATTCAGGCCAACTTATGCGGCCTGGGACTCAAGCCAGAGCTGCTTTTTTCCGGGCAACTCCTGCAGCTACCCCATGTCCAACATATTCACTCTCTTTGGCAGACCGAGACCCCGACCAATCTCTCGCCCTTTACCATCATCAAGGCCTTGCATCCTACTCCCGCAGTCGGGGGATATCCGCGACAAGGGGCCCTCAAGCAAATTGCCGTGGGCGAAGGATATGAGCGCGGTCTTTATGCCGCCCCGGTCGGCATCTTGAGTGCCGAGTACAGTGAAATCCTGGTCGCCATCCGTTCGGCCTTGGGTGAGAAAAATAAGCTTCACGTCTTTGCCGGTGCCGGAATCGTGCGCGCCAGCGATCCGGAATTGGAATGGCAGGAAACCGCCCATAAGATGAAAAATTTTGTCGCCTTAGACCTTGGGATTTCCGGAGTCGCACCGTGAGCGTACCGGAATCAAAAAACATCAATCAGCTTTTTGCCCTTTTGATTATCGATCAGATGATCAAAAATAAGGTTCGCGCTTTCTTTGTTTCCCCGGGCATGCGCAATGCCCCTCTCTTGTGGGCGATTGATCAGTTAAAAACTGACAAGATCACCGTTGAGGTCGGTATTGACGAGCGCGCTCATGCTTTCCGGGCCTTGGGCTTTGCCAAGGTGACGGGTGAAACACCTTGCCTTTTGTGTACCTCGGGAACCGCCATGGCCAATTATTTTCCGGCGGTTCTGGAAGCTCAGAAATCTCAAACCTCCCTGCTGATTTTAAGCGCCGATCGTCCGGCGTCTTTGGTCTATGCCACCGCCAATCAGACCTTGGAGCAACCTCATCTCCTGGCCCCCGCGGCACCGACCCTCTTGACTCTCGACGCTCCGGCCTTGCACAGCTCGCCCCATGAATGGGCGGCATTACTCGGTCACGCCTTGCACCGAGGACAAGCAACTCCTAAAGCACCTTCGCATATTAATATCAGTTTTACCGAACCGTTGGATGGCTCGACCCAATCCATCCCACCGGCCATGCTGCTGGAAGCGGAAAACATCCTGGCCGACTCACGGCCCTACACTCGACATCTGACCAATGTGGAGCCTTCCATGATGGAGCGAATCTTCACCGAACCTGGGATGGTGGTCATCGGTGAGCTGCCTTACTATGAGGATCACTCGGGGATTTTGGATTTTCTAAAAAAATGTCCCTGGCCGTTTTATGCCGACGTTACCTCCTCTCTCAAATTTGATTTTAACTTACAGCATGGCCAAATTCCCACCTTCGATCACCCTGAAGTCATGGAGTGGCCCAAGCGACACGCCTTACAATATATTTTGCATCTTGGTGGTCGGGTCACCTCAAAACATTATTATTCCTTTCTGGACAAAAATCCCGAAACTCAGCTGATCGCGGTCAATGCCTCTCCAAATATGGAGGACCCGGCCCTGCGAACACGGATCAAAATTCATCAGGCCCCCCACCAATTTGTGCAGGCGCTGACTCTGCCATTAGTGCCAAGAAATATGTCGCTGGAAGGCCTTATTCCTTTCGTGCAAAAGAAGATGAACCTCATTCATCAGTCCTCACAAACATTTCCCGCGCTCTCGAAAACGATCATCGAGTTGGCACCGGATAAAAGTCTCCTGGTTCTTGGCAACTCCACCGCCGTGCGATCTTTTGACTCTTATACTTCTCTTTTGCTGAGTAAACATTTATCGGTGATCACCAATCGGGGCGTCAGCGGTATCGAAGGACTCCTGGCCACGGCCATTGGGGCGTCGGACGGCCTGAAGGCAAAACCCGTCACTCCCATTACATTGGTGTTGGGCGATATCTCAGCCATGCACGACTTAAATTCACTTCTCTCACTTCGAAATCTCAAAGCACCTTTGGTCATCATTGTCGCGAATGATTTTGGGGGAGGAATTTTCAAGCTACTCGGCCTCTCGAATATCGATCAGGCCATGGAGATGATGACCACTCCCCATGATTGGAAGCTGGCCCCCATGGCAGAGAGTATGGGAATCAACTGTTGCAGTCTTAATTCCCAAAAAGAATTGGCCAAAAAATATCCTGAGGCCATCCAAGATGCGGTCTATTCCTTACGCCCGATTTTTATGGAGTTCCTGATCAATCCCCAAGAAAATCTCGCCCTCTACAATCAGTTAAAGACAATAAAGGTATGATCAAGCATCTGCTCATGGCCATTCGGCCAAAAACGCTTTTTGCCGGAATTGGCCCGGTCATCTTAGGCCTGGCCCTGGCCCATCACACGCTAGGCCCCCAGTTCAATTATTTTGTGGCCCCCTGGCCGTTTCTTGTGGCCTTGCTCCTTCAGGCCGCATCCAATTTAATTAATGACTACTACGATGGTAAAAGTGGAGTTGATCAACATCGAAAATTTGGACCTGCACGGGTGGTGGCCCAAGGACTCCTGACGGCCAAGCAGGTGAAAATGGCCTTTCTCACTTGCCTGGCCTTGGCCTTTTCCATCGGAGTGGGGCTTTCGCTGGTGCGTGCCGGTTGGCCCTTGTTTATCCTGGGGATGATCTCAATTCTCTTTGCCTACCTCTATACCGGGGGCCCGTTTCCCCTCTCCCATTACGCCATGGGCGAAGTCCTCGCCTTGATATTTTTTGGACCGGTCGCCCTCTGCGGCACCATGTATCTGGAAACGCTGTCATGGCAGCAGTCGCTCAATTTTTACGTCATCGCCAATGCCATCTCGTGCGGTTCTTTGGCCAGCGCCATCATGGCGATCAATAATCTTCGCGACCGAGAAAGTGATCTGCGCGCTGGCAAGTTAACCCTTGCCACCCTCCTCACGGAACAGCAGGCCCGGCTTCTTCCTCCCTGCTTTATCATCATTACCTTCTGGCTTCCTCTCATCTTATTTTTCCAAACCATTTGGAGCAACACCTGGGGGCTGAAAAGTATTGTGCTCATTCTCACCCTGTCACTTCCCTTCACCTTTTATAAAATTTTCCGTATCTGTCTCGCCACGCCTAGCGGTCCTCAGCACAATCAGGCCCTGGCCCTCACCGGCAAGTTGCTTTTTTTGTATAACCTCGCCATGGCGTTTTATAATCTTTTATAATGACAGGGAGGAATCTATTCATGAGCTTTGATCGAATCATTGATTGGAGCATGACCAAAATAGAAATCCCCTTCCGCACGCCTTTCACTATTGTCTCTGGTACCAGCAAACTCAAGCTGCACACCCGCACCATCTTGCTCCTCAAGGTACGTTTATCTTCCGGCCAGGAGCTGCTCAGTGAGGCGCATCCGCTGCCTGGACTCCACCCCGAGACTATTGATTTTTGCCAGCAAGAGCTGGAGACTTTTTTGCATACCGTTCGCCATGTTCCCTTCACACTGCCGCCCACTCAGCTAGATTTTTTTAAGCTCGAAAAGCTCTCCGGGCCAAGTCGAGTCGCCATCGAAGGGCTGTTTTTGCCTCGGCTGTTACCCTACCCTCATCAGGTGATCTCCCAGCTCCTGATAGTTCCCGACTTACAACCTCCTGTTGCCAATCAATTTAAAGGATATAAATATCTCAAAATAAAACTTGGCCGACTGGATTTTAAACAGGAACTCGCCTGGGCCCAGGCCTTGCATGAGGCTTTGGCACCGGATGTTCGCTGGCGCCTTGATGGGAATCAGCAGCTGAGCGCTGACCAGCTGGCGCAGCTGGCGGCGATGCCCTTTGCAACACGCATCGATTATATTGAAGAACCCTTGGTTGATTTTTATAAAATTTTATGTGCGCCCACGCAAGACGTTCTGCCTCTGCCCTTTGCGCTCGATGAATCTCTTCCGTTAGCTTTGGCTTCTAACCTTGATCTGATCCGACTGAAAAGATTGGGTCTCAAGGCCTTCATCATTCGCCCTCCCTCGCTCGGAGGTTACACCGGTGCAATGAAAGTCATGGAGCTGGCCGACTCTTTTAATCTCTTTTCTGTTTTAAGTTCCTGCTTCGAGGGGCCGTGGGGATTTGAGCGTCTGCTTCACCTGCTGTCGGCCCCTGTAGAGTCTTTGTCCAGGGCCGAGGCCCATGGTTTGGATACCGTTTGTAATCTCGACTTTGAACACTTACATGTTAGAATACCAAACATTCCATTATTCAATCCTAGGAGTTCAAAATGAAAATGATGATTACCGTATTCTCTCTGATGTTTTTAGTGGCAAGTTGCTCCTGCTTTAAGCATAAAGGCGAGTGCTGCAAGGGAGACCCCGCCAAATGCCAGCATGAAGGCAAGCAACATAAATGCGAAGGCACCGACCATAAATGCAGCGAAGGCAAGGAATGTCCTATGCATGCGGCCCCTGCGGCACAAGTAAGTGAGCCGGCTGCGGCCGCAACTCCAGCACCTTCCGCGACTCCCGCTCCCGATAAAAAGAAAAAATAGTCATCGGCTAGTTACACGGACTTGCCTTAATGAGGCGAACCGCCCGGGCGGGATCATTGGAGGCGAGATAGGTGGAAACACCTTGGATCTTTTTTAAGATCACATTGTTGGAAACCTTACTATGGGACAGGAGTTGGATTTCTGCTTCCACGATCATGTCGTGAAAGAGATCCAACTCCATGAGGGCCTGGCGCGAGGAATCCTTAAACATCAAGGTTCGTGCCTTGCGATGACGTTCCGTCTTAGTCGGTTGCTCTGGAGGATAGGTTTCCAGGACATAATCAATAACCTTCCCCTTCTCTTGATTGGTGTCGATTACCGGTCGAATAAAACCAATCACGTGGTAAACACCACAGCCGGTAAAATCAAACTCTCCAACATCTACAGACCAGAGGCGTGACGACCATAGGATGAGTGAAACTAGGAAAAAAATATTTTTCATCGACAATCCCGCACACGGGAAGGAGTGAGAGTCGAAGTTCTGGCCTCCTCTCCATCCGGAATTCCTTCCCGCTCACAGGCCAGTAGCTCGGAATAGGCCCTGAGCTGGTGAGGTTTTCCTTGCCTGAGCAACTTAAACATATTCGCCAGGGCCTGACCGCCGGCCTTGGCGCGACGGAGATTTTTAAACTTTGCCTTGTAGGCACCCTCTTTTTCCCATTGGGAAAATTGCATGGACCGTTGCTTGTCCAGGAGTTTGCGAATTTTATCCGGTGCCTCGCCGCGATCCTTGTAAAGAAGTTCACGCGCCTGTTGCCGCTCCTGAAAAGCGGTTCGTCGCCTTTGACAATTGCACTTATTATGGACGTATTCTCCACAGCTCGGATACTGGTACCCCATTCCGGTGCGTTCCGTGATGACCCAAATGGGATCTTCCAAGAGGCCATCGGCGAGCGACGCTTCACAATCGCGCCACCGTGGAGCATCGCTCACGTAACTCGATAAGCTCCATAAGGTAAGACTGTCGCAACTGCGATGGCATTGGTCTTGATCTAGATGGCAACGTAAGGTTGCCCTGTCATCAACTCTGAGTGCAGGGCAGGGCCCGCAGCGACCGCGACAGGTGACCTTGGCCCCTTCGAGCAAACCTCTCACCTGGGTACAGCGGGTTTTTTGCTCGTCACAGGCAACTTTGGTTGCCCGCTCCTCCTGCTTATACGAGGCAGTCTGGCGCGCGCGCTCCAGCAGCTCATTCTTCAGTCGCTCCTCCGCCGCACTCAAGACCTCCTGTTCGTTTCGACAGCGAGTATCCCGAGCTTCACACAAATGATGAATGACCTTATCTGAACGGGCCTCCAAATTCAGAAGCTTATCCTTGGCAACCGCCACTAAGCTCTCCAGGTCAAAGGCCGCCGCACTTTTTGTTTCCTGATTGCTGGAACGAAGTCTACGCCTGAGATCGGGAGTAAGCGCCACTCCAAGCTCTGCCGCCAGAGACTTGTTCAGTTCTATTTTATGTTTAAGCTCCGTTTCGGCCAGCTTCTCATCCATGGCGTCCAAGCTCGAATCCATTTTACGCATGTAGCATGGCAGGGTTCTGATGCTCAAAGTGCCGCAGCTTGAAAAGCTTTTCTCCCCTCCGGCCAGGGCCAGCAGTTTTTTAAAATCATCACTCATGGCCTTCACTCTCTCTTCCACCAAGGCACGATTGCCATCGTCGGCCACCTGCCTGAAAGTCTCTGTGATGCCGGCGGGAACGAGAGGCAGGATCAGTCCCTCTGCCAAACACATTCCGCCAGAGGTATTTTGACGACTCACTTGAGAATTTGTTCCCGTAATGAAAATGAGATTCTCTGAATCACTGCTTTCTTCGGGATAGGGAGCAGCGCTAAAAACCACGTCCTTAAGATAAAGGTCTGAAGAAAGCTGGGGCACCGAAGGATAGCAGGCATGGCGCAAGGCCATGCGGTGTAGCTCTCCATCACTTGGCGCTCGACCAAACTCGCGATGAAAGTCAGCGCGCAGCTTTCCCAAGGACATTGAGCTATAACTCCAATCATCCTGATCGGCAGCGGCCACCCCGCAAACGGTGGAGCCAACGCTATCCACTCCGGCCTTCATGAGAAGAGAAAGACCGCCGCCACTGTTACAATGGTCGAGAACCGCATGGACGTTGGTCAAACGGCGAATGATATCATCGTTAATAATTTCGGTACTCCCATCGGCGTTACTTCGAATTGACATCCCGTTATTGGCACGAATGATTCCTGCCATCCGGTAGTAACTCATATTGCTGGAACTCGAAGGATCAGAATCAGAGTTGGGATTAAAGGCCGAGACGCTAAAATCTCCCGCCCGAGCGCCCTTGCCCCCGTGATCAGTCATGTAGAGCTGAAAGGAATCGCCGGTAAAGTTGGCATCGCGCAGACCTTCTTGAAAGTTGCTTTCAAAATTATTAACGGTGGCCACCCCGTCAGGCCGATCCGATGGGACCAGCCCCTCGCGCGTGACTTCATCGAAGCGCAAACAGTGAAAAGCACCGGAGTTGCCAGATAACTTCGTCCCTTGACAGCCCGGTGGGAGGGTCGATGAGTAGCGCAGGAGATCCATTTCATAAGAGCTATCGTTGAGCCCGGCGGCGCAGGTCGAGGTCGGCGCACCGTTGAACATGAGCGCGCGACAATGAGTGGCCCAGGCATAATTGGCACTGACCCAGGCGAGACAAATGAGAAGCGCGACGAGACGCAAAATCATACCTTTCTTATCGGCTCATTGAGGGGGGTAAGTTAACCACGCTATATAGCTGTAATTATTACGAAATCCAGGTTCAGGGAGTGGCACTGGCGGGACGTCGATCCAGTATTTTCCATAGCCCGGTCAAGGTCCTTTTGACCTCTTCATTTTTCTGAAAGCCGATTTTGGTAATTTGCATTTCCATATCGTGGATGTGGGCCGCGCCCCAGGCAATGACGATCAGTTTTGAGGTGGGAAGAACTTCGTTCAACTTCGCGAACAGTCTTTCGTTTCTCTTATTTAAAATATCACCAAAAATAATTTGGATGAAACCATCTTGCTTCATCAGGCGGTCAACCTCCAAAATACTGGCCAGCCCGAGCTGAGTTTCTCCCGGCTTATCGACACTCAAGAGATTAATAAATTTTATGGTCTCAGCGTGAAGTTCCGAAGTTTCCACATCGGCCCAGACAAATTTAATTTTTGTTTTCTCGGGAAATTTAAATTCACTTTTCTGCTCGGAAATTCCCATCTGCTTGGCCACAGTGCCGTAAAAGAGCTGTCCCTTGATCAAGCCTTTTGTATCCTTCACACCCTCCACCAGAAAGACAGCATCCTTGTTAAGATAGTCTTTCACAATTCCCTGGTAAAATGAGGCGTCTCCGATATGGGCCATGGGTAGCAGCACTATTTTTTTATCACCTTTGACAAAACTTTTTTCCACGCAGCGCAGATTTCCCTGCTCAATGCTGAAACCCAGATTTTTTTGCACGATATAAAAAGGACTGATCAAAGAGATCGACATGGAAACCACAAACACCGCTCCGGCCGCTGCGGTATTTACAAAAATTTTTCGCCCAGTTGTCGAGTAATACTTAGGACGGAAAAATCGGGCAGAATCAAATCTCACCAACAGAAGGGCCATGGCGCAAACCATGAGCTGGAAGAAATTTATGCTGTAGAAATAGATTTTAAAAGTATTGCCGGTGCTCATCAGAAAATGAAAGTTACTGTAGTGAGTGATGAATTCAAAAAGATTGACGTGCTCTATCAGACCAAAAATAAAGGGCGTTGAAATTAAGGAAGAGGTTAAAAGAAGCAGGGAAAGAAAAAAAACATAATTTGAGATTCTTGCCTGATAGAAAGTGGAAATTAAAAGAGTACCAAGGGAGAAGGCCCACATGAGATTGGAAAAGATATTGTAACAGCTGGCCAAAACTTGAAACTGAGCTTGGAAAATTCCGGTTAATATCCCGTGCAGGGTCCCCAGCAGGGCCAGAAGCAAGGCCAAAGAGATAAAAATTAAAAAAATCCGATCAAGTGTTTTAGTTGACATGAGTGTATTATCGGTAGTGGTATTCAGAGCATGAGTGACACTCCAGGGGGAGGACATTTGAGAGCATTTTTGAAAGTAGCCGAGAGATTTGTTCAGATAATTCTGATCTGTTGTCTCTCCACCGCCTGTGCCTTGCCCGAGAGCGAGAGCATCACCCCGGCCACCCAGTTTTCTCCCCTGTTTCGAGCTGTGCAAAAACCATTTTTGGATGGGCTGGAGGCCATACGCCATGCCCTGCCGACGAACGTCCACAAAATTGCGCCACTCAAAAGCATTCGTGAGCTTTTAGAATTTCATGACCAACGGGTTGCCTGGGGACACATCCTCTCTAAAAATGCCGATGGCACGACAAACTATGTGATGGAAACAATTCCTGCCGAAGAGGCGGCCACCGTGATCGTTTTATTTCAGACCACTCCCGCCGAGGGCTTCAACCTGCGGACAGAGGGAACGCAGTTATGGCTTTATGATTATGCCACAACCCCATTGTGGGCGGGACTGGTGCTCTTGCATGAGCTGGCGCATCTCGAGGAGGCGAGCAGGAACTCCACCCAGGATGATGAGGCCTGGCTCCAGGATGAGCTTCATGCCTATCAGCTGGAATTGCAGGCGGCAGATTTACTCTCAGGAGGCAAAGTTAGTCATGCGCTCAGGAAGTACACCGCCTCCATTAAAACCAAAATTCCCGGGGCCTTTTTTGCCGCGATGAACTCCCTGGGGGCCAGCGCCTTGTATGACCAGCTGGAAAAAACGCTGGAAGAGATTCTGCATTCAGGCCCGCCGCGAAGTGGAGAAGAATCCAAACTTCGCTATGGAATGGTGCTGGTGTCGGCAGGTCTTTTGCGCTTTGAAAATGACCACGGCAAACTTCTGGAATGGATGCGAATTCTTACCCACCAGCATGGCCCTGAGTCGATGAAAAAACGAATTTAAGGACAGGCGCCTAAATCGGTTGTGGTGCTCTTCAATTTGAGGCCGGCAAATTGAAACATCTCACAGCGTATCGCCTGTTGCGTGATATTGATTTCCCACTTCCAAACAGGAGCCGTTTTCAAGTCTCCCGAACGGGGCCAGCTTGGGAGGTATCCCTTGGATTCAAGGATGCGCTTGCGATCGCCCTTACTTGCCGCCACCAACGCCTTGAACTTGGCCTCCTGCTCCCGCCGTATTCGGTCATTCATCTCCTTGCGCTTTTTGCTATCCGCTTCCTCGTTGGACGCGTCTGCCTTTACCTTAGCGCTGATGTTGGCAATTTTCTCAGTCATGGTTTTATCGCAAAAAGCAAACCAGTCACCTATCGATTTGGTCAGCTCAGTGCTTTCTCCCGAAACTGTCATGGAAGTTGTAAGGTCATCTTGAGTGATTTTTGGCAAGGTCGTCAGCGCTGATTGCTTAAACTTTTTATAGGAGACAACTCGCTCTTCTAAACCAGCAGGACTTTGCGCCTTATGGATCACACTGCATTCGCTAATGGCCGAGAAGGCGTCATCGTAGGCCTGCTTATGAGCACCTTGACTGTCAGTTTCTTTTTTCTCCTGCTCACGCACGGCCTCTCGTTCGGCCGCATTGGATTTTTTTCGGAACTTTCCCGGACGAGTCGAGCTACTATCGGCCGCCAAAGAAAGATTAATCACAAATAGAAGGACAAACAAATGAAGACCCCATCGAGCTCTACCCATATCTACTCCAGGACAATATAATTAATGAGCAATTCTAGCACGCTTGCATTCTAAAGGAAATTTATCGTGGAATTTCTCTTAATTTTTGCCGGTCTGGTGGCAGGGTTCATCGACTCCATCGCCGGGGGTGGTGGTCTCATCACGTTACCGGTATTAAGTCTTTATCTAATGCCGGGGCCTCACTCCATCGGCACCAACAAAATCGTGGGAACGGTGGGGGCCTTGACCGCGCTTATTATCTATGCTCGAAAAGGCCATCTTCAGCTGGGCAAAGGTATGAGCTTCGTCTTACTGGTGGGTGCCGGCTCATTTCTCGGAAGCTCCTGCGCACCTTATCTGCCGGTTGATTATTTCAAAATCCTTTTGATCATCCTGTGCCCGCTCCTCCTGCTGGTGGTGTGGAACAAAGACAAATTTATTCATGAGGACCTGGAGCATAAAATTACCCCCTGGATTTTTATCAGCACCGGAATCCTCAGCGGATTCTACGATGGTTTTTTCGGCCCGGCGGGTGGAACTTTTATGCTGCTGGGATTGCTCTATGCGGTCAAGTTACCCCTCTTTGTCGCCTTGGCCATTTCCAAACTCGCCAACACCCTCTCGGCCGGCGTCGCCCTGGCGACCTACGCCAGCGGTGGCTTTGTTCACTGGAAGGTTGGTCTTTTGATGACAGCGGGGATGGCCGTCGGTGCTTTTTTTGGGGCCCACCTCGCCAATAAGAAGGCCAATCAAATTGTAAAACCTGTTCTCACTCTCATCGTTTGCTTATTAATTGTGAAGTTGATCTTCAATCTCTAAGCTCACCAGCTTCGCCGGAGGGTGGCGGCGACCTGCCGATTTTGAGCAAGGCCGCCGAAGGGCCCTCGCTCAGAACCAAAGGGTAATTCGGCCCCACCGGTCAGCTTCCAAACGTCGTTAAGATTATATCCGACTTCCCCTTTGAGATGGCCATCACCCCGGTTAAGCCCCAGAGTGAAAACCAATTTCCATTCGCCCCATTCTTCCGTGCGATTCCAGGCCGAGATCAAGGCGGGAAGAATCGATCGGTCAAAGAGCAGTACCGGATCAACGGGCGTTTTGCGGGCATTATCGGCAAGGGTCAGAAGCAGCGTGCTGTCGCCAAATCTTTTTTCGCCACTCACGGACGCGATCAGCGCGTCGCCCAACTCGTGATCGCCGGAATACGATGCGGCGACCTCTCCACGCATGACCCACGCTCCAACCAGACGTGAGGCCTCGACGCCCACCGCCTCCTCGCGGGCATAACGTCGCTCGACCGGAATTACCAAACCGGAGGGGCTTAAATAGGCCAGGTCACTTCTGAAATTTAATATGGGTGCAGGTCGGACGCCGGCCCTCCCCCAAACTCCAAGGTCCCAATCATCAATGGTGGCCAGAAGTCGCAGGGCCGAAAAACCTCCATCGGGAATAGGAGATTCGAGCTCATTAAAAATAGTTCCCTTAGGAATGTCGCGGGATAAAAGCGGCGCCTGTCTGGTGCCAAGGGCGGGGATACGCCAGGGAGTTGTCACCGGGGAGACGACAACTTCATAACGAAGCACCGCCTTTTCTCCACTCAGCCTCACGGCCCAAATGGGGAGCTTCTCATCGCCAAAAGGGTTGGTAAGGTCGCGGGGAAGAAACATATCAGCGGGGGAATGGCCGTCGGTTTTCCCCCACCCCAGCTGAAAGCGTCCGACTTGTAAATCCCACGAGTCGGTGAGAGGAACTCGCAGCCAGAACTCGGGCAGGGCCAGAGGTGCTCGACGAACTCGACGATCAAGCGGATCGAAGAACACCGGCCCCTGAATATCGGAAGAAATGTATTCCGCGCGAAGCGCTCCGGTGAGCTGGGCCTCCCCCAATCTATCTTCGCTTTTGGTATAAAGCGTGCCCCATCCCTGCGCGTCTGACTCTTGAGTTTCAGATTGCTTCAAAAAAGCGGAGCCCTTCAGCTGGGCATATCCTGAATTTTCGCGGGCACCGACGGCGCTGACGAAAAAAAATAATATGAGCGGGCCGAGTCTCACTCTCCACCTTCCCTATTTAAATTCTGAAGGGTAAAGCGCTTGGTGGCCTGGGGTTTATCAAAGACAATTTCCTTCAAAAGCACGGTAGTCTTACTGCCTTTTTTGAGATCACTCATCTCCATTTTTCGCGCCACCCAGTGCCCTTCAATCTGCTCCAGCTCCGACTGCCGGAATTTTTTTGAGGGGGTGGAATCTCCTTTCCGGTACAGGTCCTCGCTCACCAGATACAAAATATCTTTGCGCAAAATGAGAATCTTCTTTTCATACACCGACGGGCCGGCCTTGTCCGAAGGCGTGGCCTTGATGACGTAACAAGGAAGGCCGTCCACGTTTTGCTCACTCTCCAAGGACACCTCATACTTGGCATGGTCAAACTCCTCCATATCCTCATAATTAAAATCCGTACCGACAAAGGAGGCGTCGCGATCTTGACTTGCTATTCGTCGCTCGCGTTTCATGGAGGGAAGATACAGCCACTGATCCGGACTCTGTCCGCCCGAACGGGCCAGAGACAGAAAGCCGACGCCCTTGACTTCGGGAGGATTGGTGAAGCGAATTAAACTTTTGGCATCCCCGGCATATCCTTCGCGATAACTTTTCCAGCCTTTTTTTCGCTCCTTGCCCTCCTTGTTCACCACCGTCAGCTCACCGGCGTATTCTTGGGAACGGGTGCGATGGCGATTTTCAGATTCCTTAAGAAGCTCCCGCGCATCCGCCTTTCCCCAAGCGGGACGGATAGCTGTGGCAAAGAGAAGAGTGAGGATTGGTAAAAATTTATTCATGTTCAATCGCCTCCGTAATTTTCATTCGCCCTGCCTGAATTGCAGGCAACCAGGCTGCCAACATTGAAACAATCGGAAGAGCAATCAGGAGCTGCAGCAAAATATCCCAGGGATAAAAGTGGGGCATCACCCAGCCGGTAAAAATTTCGGCCAGGGGCCCTTCCAAAAATGCCGCCAAAAGATTGCCAACCGGAATGGATAAAAGCAGACCGACCAGCGCCAAAAGCAGCGCCTCCAGGATAATACTGCGAGCAAGCTGGCCGGGTAATGCCCCCAAGGCCTTCAGGATTCCAATCTCGCGGGTTCGCTCGGCCACCGAAATGAGAAGGGCGGTGACGATGCCCAGGAAGGCGACAATCAGCGCCAGGAAAACGGTGACCTGAGTTAAGGAATAAAAGGCATCCACCGCCTTGCTGATCTCGGCGGTGAATTCCTGACGAGTGGAAACCAGCGCCGGAAAACGTCCGGCCAACATTCGCCGAATATCGTCGCGCACCTTTCCCACCTCAGCTCCCGGGGCGACCGAGACGTCAAAAATATCCACGCGGTCATCCTTCCAAATTTTAATAAACTGGGCCCGATCCATTAGGATACTGCCCTGATCAGAGCTGTAATCACGAACCACCGCCGCAATGGAGCATCTCATCTTTCCACTTGGAGTCGCCAGCTCAACCTGCTGCCCTACCCCTAACTTATGACGGCGAAAAAAGTTATCGGAGACGGCGCACTTTCCTTCCTCGGTGAGTCCGCGCAGCATGCTTTGGGGATTTCCCTGAATGAACTCATAGTTGATTCGCTCCATAATTGGCTGCATCTCAATGGAGGTGATCAGGATCTGATGGCCGTCGTAGAGAGGATGAATGGCGCGATAGCTCTCGACGCTGGTCACTCCCGGCACCTGCAGCAGCTCCGCTCTAAGGGTGCTGGGAAAAAGAAAATCAGGACGGTTGAAGTTGGCCGAGGCGCGCACGAACAGATCACTGGTTAAAGCATCGTTCATCCAGATCATGAGGGCCTTTCGCGAAGACCCCATGTATCCACCCAGCCCAAGCACAAAGGAGAGGGAAAGCGTCATGGCCATGATGGTACCTGAAGTTCGCCGGGCATTGCCAAGCAGAGCGTCGCTGGAAAGAAGGCCGGCGACAGAGGTCACCCGATTCATCAGGGGGACGAGCGAGAGGAGCAGCCTGCGCGAAAGCGGCCCCACTAAAAAAACCACTCCGATTCCTCCTAGCACCAACACAGAAAAGATAAGAGCGTTACCCCCGAAGAAGGGGTGGAGACCAAGAAAGATGGCACTGGCCAAGAAAAGAAGGCCGGCACCAATTCGAAGGCGAGAGTTACTGGGAGTCTGGGTCTGAAACACCCCGCGGGCAAAGGCCTCCATGGGAGAAACGCGCGAGGCATTTAAGGCCGGCCCCCACGCCCCCACTAAAGAGGCCAGCATGCCAAGAATAATAGATTGCACCACAATCTCCGGTGGCAGACGAACGGCACCTGAGCTGGTGACGCCATAAATGGTCTCGGTGGTTTGTCCCATCATCTGAAGAAAAGCTTGGGCAAGACTCGTCCCTGCCATACAGCCAAGGGCGCCGCCCAGAAGACCGATAATCAAGGCCTCTGAGAGAAAGAGTAGCTGTACCTGCCGAGGCGTGGCACCCAGGGCGCGCAAGGTTCCAATGTCACGGCGCCGGCGATTGACCGCCACATTAAAGGCGTTGAAGATGAGAAACGTTCCAATGGAAAGGGCCAGGGCACTGGAAAAGTTAAATCCGGCAACGAAGTTCGCCACCAGCTTCTCCATCTGCTCTCCGCGCTTCGCTGGCGTTTCAATGCGATAAGCGGGGCCCAGAAACTTCTCCAGGATAGCAATCCCCTGGGCCACGCTGGTGCCTTCCATCAGCCTGACATCCAGGCGATCAAAGCGCCGTCCCCGCCCAAAGAGATCCTGGGCGGCATAGACATCCACCACCATTAAGTTGCCACCGAAGGCCTCGGCAAATCCTTTGGGCGTCAGCAATCCGCGAACCACTACACGCTTTAGACCTTTGGGCGCTTGAAGCGAAATACTGTCACCAATTTTTAAGTGGGCCTTTTCAGCAAACTGGCGGGCAAAAATAACCGAATCCGGCTGGGCAAGAAAAAGCAAAGGATCATCTAAATCGGCATCCTCCCCCTCAAATCCATACTCACGCATCTCTCGATCACCCAGAAGATCGATGCCGATCACCAGGATACTTCCCAGCTCCCCTTGCTCAGGAGTGACGATCTGTTCAATCACCGGCGAGGTGGCGCGAATCCCGGGCAGCTCGCGGATCTGCTCCTGCACTTCCTCGGGCACTCCCCCCACCATGGTGATTTGTAAGTGGGCCTTTCCGGCCACCCGATCAATGGTTGAAATTATTCCTCGCACCAGAGTCCCCTGGGCGCTCTTGATGGAGCTATAGGTGGCAACGCCCACCACCACCGCCAGGAGCGTGAGAAGCGTTTTCCCGAGATGTCTTTTTACGTAGGAAAGGGATAAGGTGCGCAGGAGAAACTTCATACTCCTTGACCCTTGTCATGGGCGGTATCCCCCTCGACTTTGCCATCGCGCAGTCGAATCAGGCGAGCGCAGGCGGAGGCCGCGTGATGATCGTGGGTGACCATGACAATGGTTGTGCCATGTTCCCGGTTGATTTTCTTAAGCAGTTGTAAAATCTCCTCGCCCCGAACCGTATCCAGATTTCCGGTGGGTTCGTCGGCCAGCAGCAAGGGGGCATCGGTCACCAGCGCCCGTGCGATGGCAACCCGCTGCCGTTCTCCTCCCGAGAGTTCATCAGGCAGATGCTCTCCCCTCGCCTCAAGCCCCACCTCGCGCAAGACACGCGTCACCCGAAGGTTGATCTCTCGCGCATGCACACCCGCGAGATGAAGGGGAAGGGCAATATTTTGCGTGACCCTCAAGGTCGGCATCAGATGGTAGGCCTGAAAAATATACGATACCTTCGAGCGGCGAAAAAGAGAGCGCTCTTTCTCGTTTTCTTTGGCGAGGTCTGTCCCCGAGACGATCACCTCTCCTGAGGTCGGAACGTCGAGCCCGCCCATGAGGTTGAGCAAGGTTGATTTTCCCGAGCCCGAGGGGCCCATGACGGCGACCATTTCGCCTGGATGAATGCGCAGATTAATCCCGGCGAGGGCGGTAACGGCCGTCTTCCCCAGGTAGGTTTTGACCACCTCATGAATATTGAGCATGCTGTTTGAACCTCTGTTCTACTATTTTTCAACAGCTAAATGCTAAATTATACCGCCCGAAAATGTTAGAGCAAATTGCAAGCTTTTTAAACTTTCAGCAGAGGAGAGCGTTTAGAGAAAACACTGAAAAATTTCTTTCACATCAGGGTTAGTGGGCAAAGGTCTCGACTGGCAGGCGAACCGGCCCGGCGCAAGCAGCTTTTCCTTTATTGCCAGCGCGTCGGCATAGGTCGGAAACTGCCAGTAGGTTTTCCACACAAATGCCGTATTTTCCACGCGACTTGAGATTTGCAAGTGATAGGTCGGACCACTTTCTTTCAGGAGATAATTTAAGACCACGCTTCGGACGGTTCCGGCGTTAATCTGATCGCGCCCTTGATTCTCCGAAAGCGTTAAATCGGCGGCCTGGGTGTTCAGAGTGAGAAATACAACCAAAACAACAAGAATAGATTTCATGGGTTCATCTCCATATAAATTTGGGTGGCGCTGGGTCATATCATGCCGACGAATGAAAATGCCACAGATTCATGGCAGTTTTTTTTGCAGGTCGCCGGCAAAGCTGCCCAAAGTTACGGGGACTTGTGGAATATTTGACTTTTTTACTAGGTTGAAAAGTGAATGCCCCCTAAACTGGGTGAATCTCAAACAAAAAAAAACTCATGAATCGGGACGTATGTTGGTTTGTAGGGAGTTTTCAAGAAGGGAGCTAAGCTGATGAGAACCTTTAAACTTACCACGACAGTCTTGCTTTTAAGTTTCACGTTCTCCGTTGCACAGGCCGCCAACCGTCTCTACTGTACCTGGTCCTCATCCGCCAATGGTTGCCTTTACAAGGACATGCAACTCTATAATCAGCGCTTGGTCAGCGACATGCATTGCGGTCCGACGTCAGCCGCCATGGGCCTCTCGGCCCTGACCTACGGAGGCATAAGCTATTATACCGGCAGCAGTACCTCGCCCAGTGATCCCTACTGGACCTATAACAAGTTTGTTTATAAGAGCGAAATTGATCGTATTAAAAACTTCGGTATCCTTATGAACACCTCGTCCACCAGCGGCACCAGCGGTTCAAATATTAAAAAATTTCAAGAACGGGAGAGAGATTTTCCCGGGGCCTCGGGCCATGTGAACAATGCGGGAGATTACACTATTAACAATACTTTCGTTCGCTCAAAAGTTTGGGACAGTGAGGTGCAAATTTTGACTTATGGACATTACAAGGAAGTTTGCTCCAATGTGCTCGGTGCCAAGTTGTGCAACTATAATCGCGACGGCGGGCACGTCATTGCCTTGAACGGTTACTACTATGATGCCGCCAATGGCGTGAATGTCACCACCTTCGACCCATGGGGCGCGGTGGTGAAAAACCGCACGCTCACCTATCTCTCCAATCTCTCGACCCTGGAAATTTTGGGCATCCGCCTCGACGGTCGAACCTACGGTGGCCGAACTCATTATGTTTATCGCAGCGACGATCGGGTGAAAATTATTGATCACACCAATGGGATTCAATCCAGGTAAGCGCTCAGGGCGCAAAACCTGATTCCTTATAAAGCTGCTCTGAGCGGGCGCTATCAAAGCGCCCGTACTCATGGATGACGATCTTTTGAATTTCCGGATGATCTTTGTGAGCGGCCAAAATATCCTTTAAGATGGGATACAAATGTTTCTCCTTGCCTTGATAGAGATTGCCCAGGACAAACAGCGCCATGCTGGGATTAAAACGCGCTTTTCCTGAGGCCTCGCTGGCATCAAAGGGACGCTTGGCCTCGGCCACCAAGAGCTCGGCCTTTTCCTCGTCCGGCACATCCAGCTTGGCGGTAAATTGCAGCAGATATTGCTTTTCCTCGGGGAAGTGATGGCCCATTCGCTGCATGACCACTCCCAGGGCCAGCATAGTCTCTTCCGGGTTGGCCTCCAGTTCCTTAATCTTGGCGTCGACCAATTTCGATTCAATCGTCCCTGCCTGCTCATGCATCTCGAGGAAGGTCGTCATCACCAGGAGATTCTGGCCACTTTCATCTTCAGGAAAGTGAGGTGCCAGGCGCTGGAAGTAGTTCATCAGTTTATTTTTTTCCATCAGCCCCCGCACCTCGGGGGTGAGGGTCTTGACCCGGCGTTCGACCTCAGGTGCTGGCGGCACCTGAAAGGTTTTTATCGCGCCTGCCGATGGTTGGACCAAAGGTGTGGGTGATGGCAAAACTGTCGGAGTCTCGACCGCGACCACCGCATCCCTCTCAAAAGATTCCGGAGCAACGGCCTTCGGTCTTTGCCCGAGATAAAATCCCACCAGGAGGGCCAACAGTCCAGTACCAGCAATAAGCCATCTACTCATGTTGATTTTCCGTACTTTCTTTTACAAACTCCACTGGCAGGTCTGGCGCCGCCGTCTCATCGTGGACCGAATCCAAGGCCGACGGCGCGGTGGTGGCGGCCTTTCCCAGGAGCGCCTCTAAGTCCGATCGAATCACCTCTTTCTCGCCAGGATATTTATCCAGATACTGCTGGGCCATTTTAGACTGAACCCAGGGCTCAACTTGCTTGGAAATGGCGTCTTTGGTGCCAAGCCAGGCCTCATTCTTTTCCGTCACTCCAAGATAGAGGGCGTGAGCGGTCAGAGGCACATTCATCGCCATGGTAGTGGAGAGGGCGAGATTGAGCTCGGCTTCATTCTTGGCCGTGCCGGCATCGGGCCGCTTGGGAACGATTTCCTTTTCCAAAATGCTAAGAGCGATTTCTTTTTGCAGTTCAGGATAACCTTCACACAGCGACGCCATCTTGAGAAAGCGCAATTTTTCCACCGGATAGGCCATGGGAGGAAATTGTTTTAAGGACTCGGCGATGCCTTCAAGGGTTTTCTTGGCCTGGGCCCGCAGACGGGCCATGAGATCTTCTCTGGCACCTTGGTATTCAGGGTGGGATTCTTCCTCGGCATTAATCTTATTCAGCCAAAAAAGCTCAGCACCAAGATTGGCATGGGCGAACATTTTTAAGAAGATATTATCCTGCTCCGAGAGCGCAATTTTTTGCTTAAGCTCCAAGTAAGATGCTGTGGAAGCAAGCTGGCCTGCAGGCGCACGGTTGTTTATAGCGGCAGCCGACTTCTCATCAACGGTCCCTTCAGTTCCGGCACGACCTACTGGCACGCCCTGCTCCGGCGTCGCCTGAAAAAAGCTCCCGGCCCAATATCCGAAACCGGCCAAAGTAACTATGAATGCAAATAATAACGTGAATTTCATTCAGCAAACTCCCGAACTGGTCCATCTCTTGTCGGTAGGAGTTTTAGAAAAAACAGTACCTTTCTGTTTTTGTACGGTAATTAATTTTACTAAATAAATTTCAACTGCCATCGATAAGAAGAGCAATCACGTTCTTACTGGAGGTTCCGGGTGGCCACGGCATCAAAAAAGGGAGAAAGCATCATTGTCAGTTACCTACTACCTCCCGGCCTCATTGTGATTGCCGTACTTTGTCTTTGGGAAAATGAGGGGCGTTTTGATTTTTCCAAGGCCGCGAAAGAGTCCGTTGCTGTTTCCCGTTCAGAGTTCAATCGGCCGAATTCTGATGCCGCGATTTCCTATACCGGCCGCAATTTTGCCTCTCCTATTTTCGAGGAATATGTGGGCAAATTTGAGGGGTATCATAAAATTTTACGAAGCACGGAAATCTATTCATGGAACAAAACCACCAGCAAAAATCGTGATAAGTGGACTCTGGGCTGGTATTCATCCATCGATAATAATTCACGCAATCGCGGGCTGGTTAAAAAACTTACCAATGCCACCCTCTATCCTGAGCAATACAAGATCGACAGTTTGCCAATTGCCCCACAGCAAATTCATTTTGTGGACACCACGATTCCACTCGACCTTCAGAAGTTTACCCTGACCGCACAGGCCAAGAATCTAGGTCTGTCGTCCGGAGACGGACAATATCTCTACCGCCGACTCTCCAATGATGATCAGCTCGGCGATGAACGCGTTCACTATGACGGTATTCCGGTGGAAGAAACGGCGACCTATTTTGGTAAGCTGGAAAATTCTCGCGGAGTGGCCAAGCAGTTTAAGATAAAAAAATCGCTGGTGTCCGAGTTCATTCTGAATGATGCCATTCTCCACCATCTGGTGAACGGCCCGCGCCTTGTGGCCTTGGAAAAAATTAGAAGCTATTTCAAAATGCTCAAATGGCTGATCCGTGGGCTGGGCATGCTGGCCCTTTTCTTCGGCTTTTGCTTCTGCTTAGAAAAATTTTTGCACGTGCTCATCGATCTCCCTGTCCTTGGGTCTATTGTAAGCTTCGGGGTCTGGGGGGCGAGTTTGGTCCTGGCCTTCCTCGTGGGCGGCTCGACGATGGTTCTGAGCATGATTTATAACAATCCCCAAATTACCATTCCGATTATTGCCGGGGTGGTGCTCATGACCTTCGCTCTCTTTAGGAGCCAGAAAAAAACCAAGGCGGGTGCCCGGGAGTTCCTTGAAAGCAGCGGCTTTGAAGGCAAGCGAGGTGAGCTTTCTTTTTTAACCTTAGTCAAACTGGCACTTATGGAGGACGGTTTGTCGGCCAAGGAAAACCGCTTTCTGGTTGCCTGGGGCAAAAAGCAAGGTCTGAGCGAGGAAACCATGACTCAACTTTTCCATCAGGGAAGAGAAAATATGTCGCCCCTTCCCCTCCAGCTCACTACCGACGATCTCTATCTTCTCACTTCCCTCGCCATGATCGACGGCCACTTGTCCTCCAAGGAACTGAAGCACCTCAATAGTGCCGCCCGCCAACTCAAACTGGGTCCCGAGGATGTGAAAAATATTATTCATCAGGTTAAAAACGGTCAAAGGACGGCCTCTGTCATCAAAAATGCCGCCTGAACGCTAAATATTTGTCACCTTTGTATTAAGCAAGTTATCCTTGATGATGATAATCGACTTGATTATTAAGGGGATTCAACCATGAACACAATCGGTGTAAAAGAACCTGTAATCCTTCTTCCCAAAGAAGATATTGATCTGAACAAATGGGCGGTGGTGGCCTGCGATCAATATACCGGCCAACCGGAATACTGGCGTGAGGTGGAAAAGTTTGTGGGTGATGCCCCCTCCACCAACAACCTAATTTTTCCCGAAGTCTGGCTCGGACAGGACGATGAAGTTCGAATCGCACGCATACAAAAAAGTATGCGCGATTATCTTGAGCGAGGACTGTTTAAAGAGCACAAAGGTTTTATTCTGGTTGAGCGCTCCACCGTGACCCCGCATGGCACCAGAACGAGAATGGGCATCATGGTCGCCGCCGATCTGGAACATTATGATTACAATAAAGGCCCGCATAGCCTGACCCGTGCCACCGAGGGAACGATCCTCGATCGCATTCCACCCAGGGTGCGAATTCGCCAAGGGGCCCCCCTGGAAGTGCCCCACATCATGCTCCTGGTGGATGATCCCGAGCATACGGTGATCAAACCTATTACGGCCGCAAAAGGACAGCTCAAGGTTCTCTATAATACAGAACTTATGATGAAGGGCGGACACATTTGTGGTTACGCCGTCGATGCCGCCAGAGCGGCCAGGATGCAAGAGGCCCTTGCAGCACTGGCCAATCCTGAGAGCTTCAGGAAGCGCTACGGACTCACCGCCGACCAACCCGTTCTTCTTTATGCCGTTGGAGATGGTAATCATTCACTGGCAACGGCCAAGGCCGTCTGGGAAAACCTGAAGAAAACCTTGCCTCCCGCCCAAATCAGCGAGCACCCTGCCCGTTATGCCCTGGTGGAGCTGGTCAATGTGCATGATGAGGGTCTGGAGTTTGAACCAATTCACCGCGTGCTCTTCAACGTTCAGGGCGATTTCCTCACGTCCCTTAAAGAGACCTTTAAAGATTCAGTGTCCTATATCAACTGCAGTCGTGAACTCATGATGGCCAGGGTGGGTGGAGATACCACGCACAGGATTGGACTTATCACAGCTCAAGGTCATGGCATTCTGGAGTTCGCCCGCCCCACTAAAAATCTTCCCGTCGCCACGATCCAGGAATTTCTTGACCCCTTTATGAAATCGGGTGGTGCCCATAGTATCGACTATGTTCATGGCGATGACGTGGTTTGTGAGCTTGGGGCCCGGGCTTCGAATGTCGGCCTGTACTTACCATCCATGAATAAAGATGACCTATTTAAGACCGTTCTCCTCGACGGCGTTTTACCCCGCAAAACCTTTTCCATGGGTGAGGCCAATGAGAAACGCTATTATCTTGAGTGCCGCAAGATTCTGTAATCACCTTTTTTTAGAACGAGAAGCTCAGCTTGGCTTCGGCAGTCTGATCTTCAATTGTCGTGGGTAACTCATCCTGGCGACGGTAATCGCTCACCGAGAAAGAAAACACCACTCCCCTTAATAACCTGATGGCCTTGCTCCACAGTAGCTCATAGGTGTGTTCAACATAATCATAGTAAGCTGCGTCGTTGGTATTTTTGGTAAACACCGCCGTTAAAAACAGATCTCCCAGGCGCCCTAGGGCGGCATGATTGGTCAAAGTGGCGGAGAAAGACATGGAAGGATCATAGGGAATTGACTCTTCTTTATAGGAGGAGGCCAGAGTAAAACTGGGGGCCAACCATTTTTTTTTAAACAACGGCACATAGTTAAAGGAAGGTCCCACCTTGTAGAGCTGATCCGCATAGATATCCCGAGTTTGACTGAGCTGTAGTTTAAACGTCGAGATACCTTTTTTGGTGAGATAGTTGAACTGGGGATTCATCTCAATAATCGTCTGATAGTTTTGAGTCTCGGCATCTTTAAAAGGCCGGTAAAAGCTTCTGCTGTAGGAAAAGGTGATGCCGGGAACCGTGCTTTCCGAGTGATTCGCCTGCAAAAGAAGATAACTTCCCACTGAGGTAAAATCCCGGTTTTTCTGCTCGCGATCGACAGCGGTTAAGTTAATACCGTTAATGATAAAGGTGGTGGACCATTTGGCCCCCATACCCGAGTAGTAATAAGCACTGGCACACAAATTTCTGTAGGCCCCCGGCACTTTCCCATACTCCGACTTTAATAGTGGCATACTTTGGCGGTCGGTATTATTGAGCTGATGAATATTTTGATGATATTGCAGACCGCCGGAAAAGCTGACCGAGAATAGCTCATTGGCCAGGGCCTTGAAGTACATATCCGCGTAGTTTTTCCAGGACTCGTTGGTACTCATTGAATTATAAAGTGTTTTTAAATATAAAATTCCGGCATCTTGCTGTCCCTGATTGATCAGACTGCTGCCCAGATAGAAATCCACGCCCGAGATTAGGTCGTTATCGTCCACTTGCTCTTGACCAATCTTTTCCTTGGCCGCAAGGAATTGATTGACCGCGCTGCCATAGTCCTTTAGTTCGGTGTCAATAATTCCCAGAAAATACTCAGGATACCCCGGTGAGTAATTGAAGTGCGCACAGACGCTAAAGTAACGACGGGCCAATTCGAAAAGTTCAAATTTTTGCTCGTCCTCACCTTTACTGGTTTGCGCGATGGTAAAATACTTTTGAGCAATATTAAAAGAAAGTTCAAGGGCCCGCGAGGAGGCGTCGGGCAATCTTCGCAGACCTTCTTCGAAATTCTTGTGTCCAACGATGTTGTTGATCTTCTCACCACCGGATTTATTCAAAGCGATTTTCAATGCCTGAAAGGTGGAATCAAAATTTTTATTCTTGTAAAACCATTCGGCGACAAACAAGTAGGATGGCAGATGGAAATTTTTTGCACCCACAATATTTTTTTTGACCAGATTAAGGGCCTCTTTCTCTTTGTTATCCACCATCAATAATTCGGCCTTCGCCAGTCTAATTTCCTGATACTCGGATTCCATTGAGGACCGTGCGGGCCCTGGCAGCGTAACCAAAAGTGACAACAATACGATTGCAAATGTCTGGAAATGAAAACATCTTCTAATTTTTAAGTTCCCATTGTTTTGAGGAGATGGCCTTCAGTTAAAATAATTCTATTTTAAAATCAAAGTGTTATCCAGAGATAACTGCACCCATTGGCAACTATTATCGAGTTGACCTTTTCTCTCGCAATTAGCTGATTTATGGTAATTTTTGATAATTCATTTACAATACACTTACCAAATATTTTTAGCCCTTCAGCATAGGAGCAGGACCGATGAATTTTCAAATCATTTTTCTTCTTTGTTCGTTGGTGGTCGCCCCTGTCGTCCAGGCAGACCCCAGCATTGGTCGAGTGGTGAAAATTCTAGGCAACGCCAAAAAAGAAAATCCCAACATGGCCGTTAATGAAAATATCAAAAACGGTGATGACATCTACGTCGGCGACCAGATCATTACCGGCGATAAGGCCTTTGTAAAAATTCTCCTCAGCGATGAAACGCTCTTCCAACTCGGACCCAAGACGGAGTTTAAATTTGAAAAATTTAACATGCGAAGCCAGAACGACCGGGATGCCCTTTACCATCTCTCCACAGGCAAATTGCGCAGTCTTTTTACCCAAAAAAATAAGGACAACTCACTCATCATAAAAACTCCCACGGCCTCCATGGGAATCCGAGGCACTGAAATTCTTTCCGATGTTTTTATGCGCAACGGCCAGATGAACACCGACATTGCCCTCCTCTCCGGCAAGATGGAAGTATCCATTCCCCAGATAGACAAATCAGTGAAGATGATTGAGCTAATACCAGGACAAATTCTCGAAACTATCGGTGCGAGAGGACCAAATATCACTGCTGCACCGGGGGCGCTTCCCCAGGGAGTCCAATCAAACATTAAACAGCTCCCTGTGCAGATGATGAATCAACTAAAACGCCCCGAAAATCAGGGCGGCACGGTTTTTTTGTTTGATACTTACCGAAAAGATTTGAAAAACTCGGGCGAGATCAAATTCTCCGAGATGACCATCTCCAAAGCTCCGATGGCACCAGTTAAAATAGATGGGAAACCTGGCGAGATGGGAAAACCTGGCTTGCCCCCCAAACCTCTTATTGATGCTCCAAAAATCGTGAACCCTGCACCAGGGATGGTCAACACTGAGATCAAGCCGCCGAGCGAAGTCGTGAAGTTACCGCCACCACCGATTGCTCCGCCACCTATCGCGCCGCCACCACCTCCTCCTCCGACAGCCCCACCGGCAACGACAGACTCGGGCGGAACAACCAATACGCTGAAATGAAGGATTATCCTGCGACTAAAATCTGACTTCTCCGGTGAGTCCTAGATTCCAGGAATTGTTTTCCAAGGAATGGGAGCCATTGGCGCCAAAACAGGCCAAGGGAGTCACCGTGCTGCTTCCGCCTGGGCAGAAAAGCAGATTGCCACCAACGGCGCGCTCGGCACCGGGAATGAAAATAGGAGTTTGCTCGCGGTCAAGGGCCCCGCGAATAAAGGCGCTGGCCCGAAATGAGGACGTGGCCAGGCCGAGGTCAACTTGGCCGACGCCACCAAGGGGAGTGTGCTGATAGGTCAGACCGGCGATGAGACTCAGGTCGGGATTAATTTGGTAAGTTCCTGCCAGTCTCGCGGTAATGCGATTGGGAAGCACGCCCAAGGTTTGGGCGAGACCATCCGTCCCGCTGCTTCCATCGGTTGAACTCGGAAAGGCGGTTTTAAAGGAAGGAATCAGCTCAATTTCCACGCCCGCATCGAGGCGAAAACGACGGGTCACTTGTAAACCAACATCCACTCTCGATCGGCTAATTAAGTTAAAGTCCCCTTCAAAGCGCGAGTCGTCCTCATCCATGGCAGAATACGATTTCATCCAAACCCCACCTTCGAGAACTAAATCGGTGCGGGCCTGAAAGGTAAATCCACGCAGCTCAAGTTTGGGCGAGACCACTCCCAGGCCGGTATTAATATAGAGAATGCCAGTGTGCAAAGTTTCCCGGCCGCTGGCGAGGGCAAAGGTATTATGAGTATAGGCGATGGCGGTAGAAAGATAACTCTGCAAGGTGAAACCGGCACCAAGGCGATTCACACCTTTCAAGTCGACCGCTACCCCCATAACCGCATCCCCTTGGCCCAGCTCGCCGAAGAAGATGCGAACCGCCGTGCCGCCGGAACTCTGCAACCCGGCCGTTATCGTGGTGTAGTTGGTGCTTTCAAAAGGGTTGAAGGAAGATCTTCCGGTGGTCACCTCCCTTAAAAATTTACCCAGGGGAGTGTCAACATGGGCCACCATTTTATCAATCTCGCCATCGTCAGAGAAGATACGATAGGCCAGACCAAATCCAGGGATACTGGTATTTTGGGCCAAAATATCTCCTGAGCCGGGGGAATTTTGGGCAATTTCCCCATAGTTAATAACGTTAATTTTGCCCTGGTCTTCAATGATCAAATTGGTATGGTGGAGATTGCTGGCGGTTTGGAAGTTCACCAAATAGGCCCTGGCATTTGGGCCAACCATTTTCTTGTAGGCCTTAAGCATGGCAAAGTGAATATCACTACACTGCCCTACCGTTCCTGCACCGGCAATAAGATGCCCGTACTGCTCAAACCTTGGAATAAATGTTCCGGCATTGGAATCGCCATAAAGTGCATTGAGCTGACTTCCCAGGGAGGCAACATACGCCATGGCGGCCTGAGGATTGTGCTGGAGGGCGTTTCCGGAGGCGGTTAAAAGCTCATCGATCTTGGCATTGGTGAGCTGACCAGCGGCATGGAGCCGACGATATTCCGTCATATCAGCGGCCAGGCGATTCGCCCCACTTGCCTCCGGGGTCACATAGCTCGAACCACCCGAGCCTGAGCGAAGGCCGATTCTCATCAGGAAGACAACTTCCCATTGGGTCCCACTTCCACTTCCACTTCCTGAGCCGCTTCCGCTTCCACTTCCAGAACTGGCGACCGGAGGTGAATCAGCATGGTCCGGGCAGGTGGCGCAGCCTGAACCTGATAAGCTTTGTCGATCATGTCTGCTTCGAGCGAGGGTGAATAAGCGCAGGGCCTCAGCATTGGGAATTCTTCGGCTTCCATCGTATTGAAAACCAAGACCCGGAATATTTGAAATCTGCCCGTCTAAATTTAAAATGGGTGCGGCAGGATTAGGATTTTGCCCATAGGCAAGACAACTCACGATTAACAGCATTACGAAGACCAACAAATGGCCGACATTTTTCAACATACAAACCCCTTCCAACAAGAAACCCCGAGGTTTAAAAATGCAATTCATGCGCCAAAAGTGCCGCAGATAACTGCTTGAATAAACAAGTTTACCATGGGTCTGAGTGTCTCAAAATAAGGCAAATTTAGGCAAAGTGAAGAAAGAGTTGTCGGCCGGGCACGCTCAAAAGACCTCGCGATGAATGGCAATTCCTCCCCGTCCATCGCGCATTATGACGACAAGGACCATGGGAGTGGCAGGAGGATCGGTTTTGTATCTCACTGATTCAAGGGAAAGCGCCTTCGGCTTACTGATTTCGCCTTCAGAAACATACCAGGCGACTTCAAAAACCTCACTGCGGGTTTCAAGAACATCGTCAACATTCTGGTAGCTGTAATCTTCCGCTATGGAAGTGGTCAAAGTTAACTGATCATCTTTGTTTGGCTTGCCACTGGCCACAATCCCGTTGATGAAAAGGTTCGAGATCGCGGGGGCAGAATTGAGTGTGCCTCTACTGGTGGCGATAATGCGCTTAAAGGACCTCACGACAACGCCATCAACTGTGAAACTGAAAATAACGATGTAGCTGACACCATTGTATTGTTCGCGCGCACTTCGACCTAGCAAAATGGTGGCCGGAATCGTCGCCGTATAGGTTGCCGTGGCGTATCCGGTATAAAGATTTCCCGCTCCCAGGTTGGCATCGTTAACGGTGTCGATAACATAAGCGCCCAGGGCCTTGTTCGGATCGTGATCACAACGGACCTCGGCCCCGAAAGCAATACCGGGATCAATACAGGCCTCAAACGTACCGGCAATTGTGCGCCCTCCCCCTTTGGTATCAGAGATGAAAAGTTGCAAAACTGAACTCCCGCCCGGCGCAACTTCAGAGTTGCTGGAGGTGATGGCCAGGACTCGAAAGCCATCCAGCGTTTCCACTTTCTTAAAATTATCATTTGAGCATGAAAAGAGTGAGAGCAGTAAAGGCCAAAACAGAATCTTCATTAAAATTCCCCTTTCACACCAATCGTGGGCAAAATTGGCAGACCATTAACCTGATTGCTTTGAGTATAGTCATAGGAAGTTTCAAGAAACTGGGAGTTTTTTGAATTTGTTATATTTTGAATATCCAGATATCCGGTCAAGATCCAGGTATCGTAAATAAATTTCCGGTCAATCCTGAGGTCTAAACTTTTAAAGGCATCAAAGCGCTGTGAGTAGAGAGCGCCCCTGATTGGAATGTACACATCGTTATCTGAATCATAGGTGGCGGCCAAAATCGGAGTGTAAGGATTTCCTGTGACATAGCGGAAGCGTGTGGAATATGCCCAGCGACCTTGACTATATCCTCCAATCAAATTGAGGTTGTGTGTTTGATCAAATTCTGAAGGATGTGTACCAAAGCCAGGAATGGTCCGACGGCTGTGCAGGTAGGTATAAACAATTTGAGATGACCAGTTGTTCAGGCGATATTTTGCCTGAATTTCACCGCCATAGATTTTCCCCGTACCCTTATTGGCATAATTGGTTTGAATATCCGAGATCACCAGACGTTTTAAATCCTTATAAAAATAGTTGTTGGTAAACTCAGGCCTTGGACTGGTTCCCTCTCTAAAATCCTTGGTAAATCCGGTGGTGTAATGGATGGCATAAGGCGATTTAACACCCGGGTTACCGTAATACTGTGATGTCTCCTGCGGTAGAGGCGGCTGCACATATTGGCCAACCGAGGCGCGCAAAAGGAGTGATGGCTCCCATTGGTAGCGCAGCTGAAAACGGGGTGCTGCGGTGGTGCTGCTATTCACGCTAAAACGATCAACTCGAAAATTGGGTAGATAGGTCCACCGCGAATCCCTCGAGGTTTTGATCTCGTGCCTGAGATAGGCCGCCAGTTCCGAGTCATGACCTTTGGAGACAAACTTCCGTTGATCACCTACGGAAAATGGATTGTTCACACCGCCGACCATATAAAAATTTGGCAAATTCACCTTCACGGTCGACCAGGTAAAATAGTTATCCATTCCCAGGTAGGTTTTATAAGTGGGCGTCCATTCTTTAACCAGCTCTGCTCGCTGGGAAAGCACCTTGGCATCAATATCGAGATAGCGTCCGTTGATATTGAGCAGGATGGCATCACGGCCAAGGCCAAGAGAATTTTCCAACTTGGTATGGGCATCGAGCTCGGTTGATAATTGCGGAATTAAACGTATAAATGAGGAGGTATTTTTGAACTCTCCTCTCAGAGCGGTGTCATTGGCAGCGGCCTTATTGAGAACCAGTTCCAGCTCATCACGGCTGGCCACAAAGGTGGTTTTAAATTGGTTCTGCTCATTGATCTTCCGTTTATAGATACTCGTAAGATCGTAAAAGGTAGGTGCCGCTGTGAGGGCAAAATCATCACTTTGCTTCGCCACCGCCTTAAGAACCTGCCCGATATAGCTATAGCGTCCGGAAACTAACAAGGAAGATTTCTGCTCGTCATCCATCGGCCCTTCGGTCAGGGCCCCGGCGTTGAATAAATCCATAAACGCCATGCCATGCCACCGATCCTGCGCCGGGGCCTTGGTACTAAGACTGATCACGCCGCCCATCGCCTTTCCATATTCCGGGCCGTAGCCACTCGGCAAATAGTCGATGCGCTCCACCGCCTCGGGGGAGACAATACTGGAGAGCCCGCCGAAGTGAAAAACATTGGGGACCCGATGGCCGTCAATCCCATAAGAGGTATCATCAACGCCCGCACCTTGAACGATGATCTGAGCGCTGGCGCCGGATTGACCTATCCCGGGTAAATTCTGAGCGGCACGAATGGGATCACCGCCGAAGGAACCGGGCATCTTAAGAAATTCTTCCTGGGTTAAGCTCATGGACTGGTCATCGCGCTTGATCACCTTGGCACTCACGGTGGTTTCAAAAGTGGTGTAGGAAATTTTTTCGAGATAGATATTGAGATTATTCTGATCGCCCGAACATAGGTCTTTCTCGTCATACTTATTGTACCCGGAGACATTGATCACCATCTGGCAAGCGGATTTGGGAACCTCACTAAAATTGAATTCCCCCTTTTGATTGGTGGTGGCCTTGAGTTTGTGGGGCAAAATAAAGATATTGGCCTCTGAGATCGGGCGCTTGGTCCCCTTCTCCCACAGACGCCCGTGAAGATGGATCATCGTCTCCTGAGCGTGGAGGATGCCCGAAAAGATAAAGACAAAAAAGAAACAAAACGCCGGCATCTAAAACTCCAACTTAAAACGCATGATATAACGGATTCTCACGGCCACGGCTTTCCCGTCAACTTTTGCCGGGGAAAAAATAAATTTTCGAATGGCCTCCAGAGCAGTGGTGCGAAATATTTCCGGGCCTTCAATGATACCGGCCTGGCGAACATTTCCTTTTTCATCAATGAGAATATTCATCGTCACCGCCCCTTCTATTTGCTTTTCCTTGGCCTCTTTGGGATAGGCCGGTTTTACCTCCGTGAGCAAAGAGGGCATCTGGCTTACAAGATACTCCTCGGTGGGAACCGGCAGAGCATCCGGATCAGAAGACTGAAGTTGCTCATTGTCAGCTACTTTGGTGGTGGTATTTCCAATTTTGGCGCTCACCGCGACGCCCTCTTGAGTCTTATCGGTGTAGGACTGCCGCGAAAGTCCGAAAATCTCCCGGCCTGTGCTTTTTGCCTGATTCACGGATTTAATAATAACTTTGGTTTGCTTCTTCAGCTCCATCAGCTCTTGGGTGGTTTCCGGTTCTTTGACCGAAATCGCCACCTCATAGGTCTCTGAAATGGGCCCGGGTTTTGCCAAGATCAGAAGAGCACCGACGCCAAAAATACCAAGGTGCAAAGACACGGAAGTTTGCCAGGGTTTTAATGCAAAATCTTTTTGGCCCATTACGGAGTCGCTTTAATTTTTTCAATCTGCAAGGCAAAATAATTTAGCCCATTTTTTTTCAACTTATCAATCACTCCCACGACATCGCCGTGGCGAGCATCAGTATCGGCACTGATTAAAAATGTTGTTTCCGGTGCCATTCGCTGTAGCTCGATTAATTTGTTCTGCAAATTTTCCTCGGAGAGCAACTTGCCATCGAAGATCACCTGACCTTCCTTCGTGATCGCCACACCGATGGACGTGGCTTTACGATTCAGGTCTGAGGTTAAGGTCTTAGGCAGGTTGACTTTCAAACTTTCTTTGAGCATCACCGGTGCGGTCACCATAAAGATAACCAAAAGGACCAGGACCACATCAACGAAGGGAGTAATATTGATCTCCGTGATGCCGTCTAAATTATCCAGGTCGAGATCTTTACCGGCCATAATTTACTCTTTGTAGGCGAGATACAAATCTTTCACCGAAGTTGCTTCACTTATAATCCAACGCACTTTGCGGGAAAAATAATTAAATGCCACAACCGCAGGAATCGCCACCAGCAAACCTGTGGCGGTTAAAATCAAGGCCTCGGCCAGGGAGAACATCACAGAGTTGGTATTTCCCGAGCCAGTTGATAATTCACCGAAGCTGACAATAATCCCAAGAACAGTCCCCAGCAGTCCAATAAAGGGGGTGGTCGATCCCAAAGTTCCTAAAACTGGCAATCCCTTCTCAAGCTTTTTGCGCTCCTCTCCCAAGAGAACGGCAAAGGCCTTATCGACTTGCTCGTAAGATTTAAAATTTTCAATCTCCTGCAAAAAAGAACCCAGTACACCGCTGTCATTTTTAACCGCCTCGGCCAGCTTGAATTTATTTTTCTGACGAATGAGATTTTTAAACTGTTCTGCTGGCAGCAAAAAGGCCTTAAAAAAACGGTGACGATCGATCATGATTGTGACGGACCAAATAGAGAGAAAGAGCAGAAGAACGAAAACAATTCGCGCTAACCAGGCGAGCAAAACCAACCAAAGCATAATCACTCCGAGACGCTACGCACAACCTGACTTTTCAAAATGGCCTTCACTTCCGCCAATAATTCAGCGCATTGCTCTTCACTCAGGCCAAATAACATATTACTTTTTTGCAAATCCTTGGCATCGCTACCCTTGCTGGCAAAGCTGCTCATGCGATTGTTGAGATTATTTCTTAAAATCCGAAGTTTTTTAGGTTTCCACGCAGTTAAGTTTTCAAATTTTTTCGTCATTGTCATTCTCCTAAGTGCAGGTCTTACATTAGGAAGGCCTATTTAGACAATAGCGGAAAGTTGGACGTGACTTGATTCTGAAAAATTCGGCTATTGCGCCATCAGATTTGAAAGCAGGGCCTCGATTGATTCTCGAAGTCCGCTTAGAACTTTTTTGGGGAAACGGTTAATCAGACCACTGTTTGAGCTGGTCTCGATTTTGATTTCCACCAGGGTTTCACCCGGTTTCTCTGTCAGAGTCCAAAGTGAGTCGGTGGTATCCATAATCGGCTCATGGGGCAATCCATATTTTCGCGACAGCTCTAAGGCCACGGCCGGGGAGACCATGGAGTTCTTGATTGTCACTTCCTCGCCATTTTCCTCAATCGTGACCTGGGAAAAATAACTGCCACTTTTGATGTTCTTGATTTTCGTCCATAGATAGAATTGCTGAGCGCCTGGCCCGGCAAAAACTCTGGTCTCTTCAACATTGGGAACATGATAGCGGCAGTGGGAATACTGGCAGCTGTTGGGATAATCCGTAATCATGGCGACGAGCTGTTCGGCCGACAGAGAATAAGACTGTTGTCCTTTTCCTAAATAATGACCATTCGTCACTTCAGTGGTTTCAATCTCCGGCGAGAGCGGGGAAAATCCGAAAAGAAAGGCCAGAAACAATGGCGTGAAAATCTTCATGGCACACTCCTTTAGAAACCTTCTTTCCTGAGTCGCCCGATGATGTCACCGAAAAAATTCAGGTGCTTCAGCTTGGCCTGGCCAAAAATCTGCCCGATCTGGGAGTAGTGATCACCTCTATAGGTACAAATATGATGGCCCCATCGTGCCGACTCTTCGGAAACGAAGCCATCATTATCTCCCTCGTAGTGTTTTAAAATGGGATGGGTGAGCCAAAACATGGGAAGGGAGTTCAAAACCACAGGCGAAGGGATCACACTGGTGGCGCTGAAATACCCGACACCCGGAACATCAGTGATGGTTTTAGAAAAATAAGCATCAAAGTTTTTCTTGCCCACCTCACGAAACCCCTGGTGGGACATGCGCAGCTTTTTGGCCAGCGACTCGGTCTTGTCCATCACATCGTTAAGAAATAATTCCAAAAAGTGATCAACAATCGCCGTCCCGCGATTGGGGGTGCCAATGGTCGTCACGCTTGCCACCCTTTGGCCCAGATCAAAACGGGTTGTAAATAAACGGGCATCCAGGCCACCCATGCTATGGCCGATCAAATTAACTTTTTCACCGGGGAAGATATTCTTCATCGCCCGGTCAAGCTCCTCGGCGCGATGGTTAATCGAATGCCAAAAGGATAGATTCACCACATGAAAACGGTTATTATGCTTCCTGAGCCAAGCTGGGATCTTATAAAAGTATTCAAACGGGCCCAAGGTTCCCAAGGCACCGAGGCCATGGACCAAAACGATAGGATATTTTAGCTGTAAATTGTCGGACATAGTAATAAAGTGTCTCATACTTTAAAAACAGAAGTAAAGCCTTGCCCAATGGGGGTTACTCTTATGCAGGTCTCAAGTAAACTTGTTTCCTTTCTCGATCGAGATAATGACTTTTTAATTCACTACTTTGAGGTAGGAAATCTCTTCAATTTTTTGGATTCACTTCATCACTATTCACCGGAGGCCAAAAAATCCGCCGATTTCTTCCTGCTCAATTTTCTTCCCCTGATCGCTTTTTTAAAGTCCGGTGAACACTTCGGGGTCTATATTGATTCCTTTACCCCGAACTTATTTTTCAAACTTGAAAGCAACTCATCCGGACAATTCAGGGCCATGCTCCTGCCTCAGGACTTCAAAACCGAATTGCAGAAGATCACCGGCCAATGCCGGGTTAATAAATATTCCCCTCGCCACCCCGATCCTTATGTATCGCATATTGAACTGGCCGATCACGATCTGACTAAAATTTGCTCGGAGGTCCTGAAGGTTTCTTATCAAACTGAAGCCAGGGTCCTCGTTGATCCCTCACAAAATTTTTCGCTCTTACTGAGTAAAATTCCCAATTCCCCTCTTGCTGTTTCGCTTGATGCCTATATCGAAAAAAGAAAGGCCCTGCTCCAGCTCCCTCTCGCCGAGTGGGGCCAAGATGGGCCCACGCAGCTCAACTCACGCAATATCACTTTTACCTGCAACTGCTCACGGGAGCAGTTTCTGCCTTCCTTGAAGCAAATCTACCAGCAAGATGGCGAGGCCTTGTTCGAGAAAAAGCACCTCACCATAACCTGCGATTACTGCAAGAGTGTCTATAACTTTTCACGGGAAGATCTCTTGACCTTTCGGCCGAATTAAAATCTTTAATTGAGATAGACGTCCATTTCACTGAAAATTGACGGCGAGTGAGTGGTCCTTTGAAAAGCATCACTGGCAATCTCAATCAGTCGCGGCCCAAACATCTCTTGAGTGGAGGTTTTCACCGTGAGCTGTGGCAGGCGACCGACGATCTCTCCCTTTTGCAGGAGGTACGATAACTGCAAGGGTGTGGAAAAATCACCCTTATCGGTAAAATCTCCCCCCCAGGCCAGAAAGGCGATGATGCAATTATCCAATGACTTTAAAATATCCTGGGTGCTGCGAGTTCCTGCTCCCACCAGAAGGCGATTAAAATTTGTTGTCACGGCACTATCAAAATTGCGCTGACCATTCCCCGTCGGCTTAAGGCCATATTTTTTGGCAGAGCGAAGATCAGCAATAACATTTTTCATCACGCCTCTCTCGATTAAAGGCAGCTTCAGTAATTTTCTCACCGTCCCTTCATCGTCATATTTTTTATAGAGTCCGTGTTCGGGAGAATAGTTGATGTCATACAAGGAAAATTTAGAATCCGCAATTTGCGCATTTAATTTATCACTATAGATGGCCGAGCCAGTGCAATATTTGTCTGCAATAAAAGATTCCGAAATCTTGCGCAGTAGAACTTCATCGTCGATAAAGAGGACCGGATAGCTGCCATTCTCAATTTTAGCTTGTGTTTTATAAGCCTCAAGATAGGGCGTGTTCTTATCCAAAGTATCCTGCACATCAAGCGTTCTGGCAGACTCACCAAAATATCCGTCGAGGAGCTGAGGCGATCCCTTTTCTTTGAAGAAATAATGCCATTCATTGACGGCGAACGCTGACTCACACAGCATCCCCTCACTACTCTTAAGCGACTGCCGATTTAATCTGCGGCGAAATTTTCCCGTAAAGGTAAACTGCCGATCAAACCTCCCCAATTTTTCCTTACTCATCTCAAATGCCTGAAGAATGGATTGTAGGGGGGCCTGCATACTTTCGTCATCCTGCAACCGCATTCCGCTTACTTCAGGCAAGGAAAACTCATAGGGTATCCCGACCGCCATATTCGCTCTGACCTTTTCAAAAAGCTGCTCATCAGAGATTTCCCCCACGTATGACGAAGCATAAATTTTGTTTTGCTCGAAAATTCGCAGACCCTTTTTGATAATATTCTTACTGCGACAAGAATGAATTTTACCGGCAATCACCTCGACGCTCAGGGATTCCTCACCCACGGTTAAAATATCGCGCATCATATTCTTCTCCTTTTAACTCACTTGCATTTCACTGACTAAAATGGATGGCCCTCCATCAGCAATCGGTAAAGGCCATTGTCCGTTTTTTCCACAACCGCCAAAGGCTCCGCTTTCCAGATGAAAATCATCGCCGCAGGCTTCAATGTTTTTCAATGTTTCAAAAACCGATCCGGAAAGAACAGAAACCAAGATAGGCTCGGCCAGCTCACCGTTTCGAATGGCGTAGGCCCGAATAGGGGCGATCGTAAAGGTACTCCCGCCGGAGCCATGTTTAAAATTGTGGAAGTAGATTCCCTCACCGGCCTGCTTAAGTAGCTCAGTAAAGGGCACCTTTCCCGCCTCGATATAGGTTGAGGTCATGCGCACAATAGGCTCATATTCAAAATTCATAGCGCGGGCATTTCCGGTGGGAAGCTCCTTCAAGACATTGGCAGTATGAGTAGAATGGAGACGCCCCGTAAGCACGCCATTTTTTATCAAATAATTTTTCCGCGCCGGTGTACCCTCATCGTCAATAGGACAATATCCCGAGGAATTGTCATGGGTCCCACAATCTACAATCGAGAGATTTTCGGAGCCCACGACACTTCCCAGCTTCCAGGCCTTGATGGCCTCATCGTCCCCCATCATGAAATCCGCTTCAGATTTATGGCCGAAAGACTCATGGGTAAAGACCCCGGTAATTTCCGGCGACAATACCACCTTATATTTGCCAGGCGTTACGGTCTTGGCATGGAGAAACTTTTGTGACTCCTTCATGTAGGCCAAAATGTCCGATTCAAGATGATTAAAATCCTTAAAATTACTTGCGTATTTTCGAAAAGCATCAGTGAAGAGCTGGCTTTGATTTTTCAAAGTACAGCCGAAGTGAAAACCGGCCTGATTAAAATCGTAGGAGAACTCTGTTCCCACCGAGGACTTGTAAAATTTTTCCTTGTAGAGATCGCGATATCCGACTCTCGAAAGCTGAACATTTTCTATCTCTTTGACAAGAAGGAGATAGGAGGTCCCAATTTGAATTTTTTGCTCGAAGGGAATGAGGGAAAAAGCCTCATCGCCCTTGGAGATCATGTGATGAATACCATTGAAGGCCGGCAGTTCATAGGTGTTTCCCAGATCTTTATGCAAGTTGGCCTGCTTTATGAGCTGTTGAATTTCCCCTGCAAGTTCAGTTACGGCGGTGGTGGATGAATAAAACCAAGCTCCATGATGAAAAAGTCGGACAAACGCACCGACCACTGGACGTTCGATGGCCTCAATCAACTCACCATTTTGAAAAAGAAAGGTACTCTCAAAGGTTCTTTCTATTCGGACGTCAATGAAATGACAGTTTATGTTCTTTAAATCCAGGCATTCGAGCAAGTGTCGCAAATCCATCCCCATCTCCTTTTCCATTTGAGCTCTCTATTGTACCCAGAGTCGTCCAGGGATGAAGCAAAAAAAAGAATCACTCAACTATTGTTATCTTCGATTCTCTCTCTTTCGTATTTTTATTCCAAAAACTTAGAATGATGAAAATAAACAATGCCACGCCGGCGGTCAGAAACAAATCTTGAACTTTGACCGGTGCGAACATGAACAAAGATTGAACGGGTTTGAGATATAGGACGACAATAAGAAAAGAAAAGGAAACCAGCACAATGGCGGTATTGGCCCTTTTTTTAAAAAAATTCAAAGTCGAGGAAATTTTCCCGTCGCACAGATCAGCGATAATTAAGCCGACATTGGAGAGAACCAGAACACAAAAACAGAGCGCTCTTGCCTCATCTGCCGATTTTCCCACCAGTGTGGCCGTGATAAATGTCCCTATGCTTGCCAGAAAAAGCAGAAGACCCTGACCGGTGCTTCGAAGAAAGTCCTTTCCGCTAAACAGGCGCAGCTTTAAATTTCGCGGTGGTTTCCTCATGACATCTTCGGCAATATCGCGGGCCTCAAAAAGTAGCGAGCAGGTGGGATCGATGATGAGCTGTAAAAAAACAATGTGGGCCGGCATTAAAATAAGCGGTAGCTGAAAAAGGACTGGAAAAAATGCTAGTCCGGCTATGGGAACATGAATGGAAGCAATATAACCCATGGCCTGCTTAATGTTGCTAAAAATTGTTCGCCCTCGGATAATTCCTGCAACAATCGATGCAAAGTTATCATCGAGAAGCACGATATCTGCAACCTCACGCGCCACATCAGTTCCCCTCCCCCCCATCGCAATACCGACATCGGCCCACTTCAAACCGGGTGCATCGTTCACCCCATCTCCTGTCATGGCGACAATCTGGTCGCGGGCCTGAAAAGCTTTTACAATTCGGAGCTTTTGCTGAGGGAGCATGCGGGCAAAAATAGAGGTTTGAGCAATTTTTGGTTCCAACTCTTCATCTGAGAGTAAGGTCAGCTGGTCTCCTGTCATTAAAATTCCGTTTGACTTAATGCCGGCCTCCTTGCCTATCTTCAGCGCCGTCTCGGGATAATCGCCGGTCATCATGATCACCCTGATACCGGCTTGATGGCATTTTCCCACGGCCTGTGGAACCTCCGGTCTCAGGGGGTCTTCCATGCCGATCAGCCCAAGCCACTCAAAGTTGAAAACATGCTGATGCGCTGGCAGTTCCTTCTGCCGAAACTCGGCGCGAGCGACGGCCAAAACTCTGAGCCCATTGGTTGCCATGACTTTGACTGCAGCGTGCACCTGGGCCGTTTGAGGTGGAGTCAGGTGACAAAGATCGGAAATGGCCTCAGGCGAACCTTTGGCCGCAATCACATAAAAGGAATCATCGGCGATTTTTTTCCAGACACATGACATGGCAAAAAGTTTATCTGTGAGAGGATAATCTTGAACAAGTGACCAATTTTGGTGCAGATGATCCTTGCCCCAGCCCGTTTCCTCGGCGAGTTTGCGAATGGCCTTTTCCATTGGGTCAAAGGGATCCAGGCGACTGGCCAAAATCGCATATTCGATAATAATGTGATGAGATTCAGGCAGATGGTCGACATTGCCTTCACGGAAATTAAAATATTTACCCCCAAAGTGAATGCAAGAAACGGTCATAGTATTTTGAGTTAGCGTGCCGGTTTTATCCACACAGAGAGTGGTTATGGCACCTAAACGTTCAATTGAATTCGGTCTTCGTACCAAAACCTGCACATGTGACAGGCGCCAGGCCCCTAAGGCCATAAAAACAGTCAGGACGACTGGAAATTCTTCAGGAATAAGCGCCAGCTGTGTGGCGAGCCCAACGAGTACGGCCTTCAGCCAATCACCGTGGACGCTTCCGAATAAAATTATGATTAAAATACAAGCAATGGCACCACACCAGCCAAAGAACTTTACCAGTGAGCGTATTTCGGTGGAAAGATTCAACTCAACAGGACCATGCTCTTTTAAGATTTCACCTATTTTTCCCAGCTGTGTATCACGACCTGTTTTTTCAACCCGTGCCAAGGCACGGCCGCTGACCACCAAGGTACTTGCAAAAAAATGTGCATCGCCGCCCGGAACGGTAGATTTTTGAACGGCAAAGGATTCGCCCGTTAATAATGACTCATCGACACTTAGACTGGATGTTTCCAGAATGTGCCCATCTGCAGGAATTCTATCGCCTTCATGAATCGAAATTAAATCCCCTGGCACGAGATTTTGAGCAAGGATTGTTCGCAGCTTACCATCCCGAATAACTTGTGCAGTTGGTGCCGAAAGTTCACGCAGCACTTGCAAGGCATGTTCAGTTTTAAGATCCTGATAAAGAGAAATCCCGATCACGAGGAGGGCCGAAAAACTAAGCAGCATTCCTTCTGCCAAATCTCCCATAAAAAGATATAAACTCGTAATAATCACCAACAAAATCAGCGTCGGTTCCTGTAAGACATTGGTGACATGGCATAGATATCTTTTTTTATCTGCCTGATTTACAACATTCGGACCATACTCTAAAAGTTTCGTGGCCGCTTCCCGACTACTTAAATTATCTGGCAGATGGGAATTCCTTATCGCAACAGAATTAGCCATAAAATAAATTATTTCAAAACTAAAACTGGCGTTGTACTCGCGCGTATCAGTTGCCGGGTGGTACTCCCCCCCATGAGCGCCGACATAGGGCCGGTCTTGGCCACAACCACGATCAGGTCCGCCATGACCTTGGCAGCGGCGTTGAGCACCAGATTCGTCATTGGTCGGATCTCGGTTGTGACAATGATCTCACACAGCACCTTACTTTTTTGACATTCGCCTTCGATCCACTCGCACATTTGCTTTACATATTTTCGATAAGAATGAATTTTCGGATTTCCTTCATCAAGCGACCACTGATACATCACTTCGGCAACATGAAAGACTGTGAGCCGTGCCTTGGTCCGGCGAGAGATCTCTATACATTGCCGAAGCGCTTTTTTACTGGAGGAGGTGAAGTCACTCGCAAATAAAATGTTTTTGATCTTCACAGGAAATTTCGCTGTTGGGTTGATTAAGAGCAGATCAAACTTACTGCGGTGGATGACTGTCTCAGCAAAACTTCCCAGGATAAAACGCTTATACCCCTTACGGGCATGGGTATAAAGGGCGATGATATCCACATCAAGCGAAGTCGCAAGTGCCAATAATCGATCAACCGCTTTAGTATTGGAGATTGTGTTAAAATCTATGACATGCAGTTTTTTGTCCTCAAACTGAACTTTCGCCTGCTGAAGTTTTTTTTTCAATAATCTCCGCGGATAAACAGTGAACCGCTCCTTATCAGGTACATCATAGGCCAAATAGAGTTCGGGCTCGGATCTGGTCACGATAAACCCCACATCAATGTTTGACATCGGGATAGCGAGCTGCCTCAACAGGCCATGCATCCCTTTTACACAAGCATCCTTTTGATGGAACGGCTCAAAGGCCCACAGTGCTTTCATGATTGATTTTCCTTTTTTTCAAAAGACTGCTCACTATGCATGGCCTTTTTAAAATCTCCCCAGGAAACCTCAGGATAAGAACCCCATGCCTGCTCTGGATCGCGAATAATGACTTCGTGATCATCGTGGAGTCTGCTTTTCCATTTTTCTTTGTGTTTGCGGAGCTGCTTCTCCATTTTTTCAACGGCTTCATCAATACATTTATAGAAGTTCTCTGACTTCGCTGTTACAAAATGATCGCCCTTAGGTCCGTTCACATGGACTTGTGCCACATGCATTCGAGGAATTGTTTCATCCATATAACAAATCCACCTGACATGGGCGGGATTGTCTAAATATTTTTTAAAATGCTTACTCTTGTCACGAATGTGCTTGTCTACCGCCGGTGTATGCTCTAGATGTTTAAAGCTGATGGTGATCTTCATATTTACCTCGTTTTTGAAAAGATAGCTTCTTCCCAATCCGATGTTCTGAGTTCAGTTTAGTCAGGGGGGAGGACTGAAGCAATGATCTGCGACATTGGATAGAGCTTAGCGTGAAAAGCTAGCGCCATTACCACAGTGAATGCAGTGACGTGCCTCTCTGACTCGCTGGAGAAAGAACTTGCCGCAAGTTTCACATTTTATTCGTTTTCTGATACGCACGACATTTTTTTTATTTTCCAGTCTGTAGTTCATTTCATCAAATTCCCCGCTTTGGGAACTCTTGCCCTTCGATAATTCCATATTTTCTCCCATGAATTAAGTTATGATAAGCATACCGTTCCCAACAATAATTGATATGACCTAGCTTAGATGCCCTACTGATTGTAGTAACTCTGTAGGTTGATTCGCCTCTGCATGGCATTTGCAAATAATCTTTTTTTAGCCGTATATCCATGGCAAAACTTGCATCTCCCGATCTCGATAAAAGACTGAGGACGGTTCATTTTATTTACTGTGCGGACATCGACAGGATGGCACGCAAAAGCAAAACACATCATCAGAACGGTTGCAATTTTTAGGCTCATCATTTTAGCTCCGTTTGGTATTTTCTTTTTTAATTTTAGAAGTATGTCGGCAGTTGGAAATGACCTTGGTCACGCTGGAAGCTTATTACGATTTAGATCAACACGCCGATCATGCGAAGTCATCGATGCCCAACTGCGTGAAGCATAGAGTGCGATAAATGCTCGTTAAAGGAGTTATCTATGAAACCGTTAAAAGATCTCTTTCTAATATCAGTTTTATCAATCGTACTCATGGAATGCACCAATGTTCAGAAGCAAGAGCTGGAAGCTGACAAGGCCAAGATCGAGGTGAGCGCCGAAGAAGATATTTCAATCCGGATTGATACCATGATCAAAGAAGCTAAATGGCCCACCGAGGAACAGAAAACCAGACTTTTTGGTTTAAAAGAGAAAACAAAAAACAAAATAGTTGAAATTAACATCAAACTAAAAAAGGCAAAAATCGTTTTAGTGCAACATCTTGTTGTAAAAGATTCCACCAATGAAAAATTGCGCCTACTTAAAAAGGATATAAAGAAACTCTACAATCAAAAAGTGGATGTCATGCTTGATGCAATAGAGGAGGCGCGAAAGATTCTGGGAAAGCTTGACCATGTTACACAGCTTGATAGCATGTATCACTTGTACTTACTGAATGAATATTAGAAGAATAAAGCATCACAGGCTCCTGTGATCTCTGTCATTCACAGAAACGCTGAGCCTTCCTAAGATTTGTAATACTTCTTTTCAACCTCACAACAACAGGAGAATAAAAATGGAAACTGCCGCAAATTTTAAAAACAGACAGAATGCCGAGGCCATTGATCATGCCTTGAAACTTCTTTACAAGGAAAAGCTAATAAGCTCTTCGGATATTGAAGGAATCACGGCAAGGGAGCATGTCAAAAACCAACCGTTCATCCCAACGATGGTAGAGAAGATGAGTGACGTGGTTGAGAATATTCAGAAAACCAGTCTTGAATCATTAAGCAAGGCCAAAGATAAAGTGCTAACGACAACCGCCGAGACGGCCAAACGTGTTGATCAAACTGCGCATAAAAGTCCATGGATTTTTGTTGGAGTTGCCAGTGCGTTGTCCGGAGTTGCAGGGTTCTTCTTGGGTCAGAGATTCAAACGATAGCTCTCTAAGCGACGCGAACAAGGAGGTTTTTATGGTTGAAGAATTTATCGAACCACTAGAAGAAAACTTTTACGAGCAGGCGTTGCCGTTAAGAGGAAAGCACATTGTGACTCAAAAAGAAGGGGCGCACCTTGGTGATGTCATGGATGTCTATCTTGACCCAATTGCCAAAAGGTTATCGGCCATTCTTTTCACTAAAAATGCATTAGGCATGGGTGAAAAGTTTTTGATTAATGCTGAGAATATTGAAGCTCTCGGCGAGGATGTGCTTATTGCATCTGATAAGAGCTGTGCCATAAGATTATCAGAGGCGACTGAAATACCGGGTGTCGCACTGGAAACTTTCAAGGGAGTCAAGGTCACCACCCTACTCGGTAAAAATTTAGGCATTATCGATGATATACAACTCCGTCCATCAAATTTGCGCATCGGCGAAATCATTTTCGAAGATGGAAAACGACTCGTTGTTGACCCATCTGAGATCACGATGGGCGAAGACGCCGTTTTGGTACCGGAAGATTACACCTCGAAGGTTGTGATCCAGGTTGCTGAATCGGAATCCCTAATGGGACGCTTAAGAAGCAAGGAAAGAGAATGGCGCAATACCATCACCGATCGCACGCGGGAAGTAGGAAAATGGATGAGTCGAACTATCCACTAGTAGTGGTTTAGCTGGGAACATCAATGGGTAGCGGACCTGGATCTTCCCAGTTCATCTCGTTCTCGTAACTTTTGCTCGACAATTGAACTGACTACAGAGGAGAGCATTTCAAACTGAGGATCTTTAAGTACGGCCGGTGATGAAGATTCCTTAACTTGCATTGCGTGTTGCATATACTGATCGATGTGACAAATTCTTAGCCATGTCTTCTCTCTAAGCGCCAGAAAAGTTGCAAGGCCTCCAAGAATGGCCAAACTAAGGCCGGAGATGGCCGTGAGATCGAATGAGATTACCCCATTACGCTGATATAGACTTATGCTCTGTATGATAAAGATAAACACGCCAAGGATGTGTGCTCCAAAGGCGAACGAACATAGAAGAAAGCTGAGGGCAATTAATCGCACGAATTTTATAGATTGAAGCATCAAGACAAGCAACTTGATCTCGACCAGTCTTCTTCCTTCATGATAAATGCCGATGAGATGAAGGCCTAACATTTTCTCGATAAGTTCCAAAGCTACGACCTTTTTGTTTTGCTTGCAAAGAGATAGCCAGTCATGGCTGAGATCACAACCGCAATTCCTAAAAACAACCATGGGTTTTTATGAATTGTCTGATCAATTTTTCGAGTAGTTTCAAGCAGCTTTTCTTTAGTTTGGGTTAGCGAGATCGGCGTCGACTCCTCTATTCCGCTCATCAGTTCAGTGAACTTTGTTTTATCATCACCTAATAAATTCTTAAATTTTAAAAAGTCATGTTCAATCATCGCACGAATTTCGTTTCCCCGAGATTCTGCCGCTTCATTTAGCACTTGTAATGCCTGATTAATCGATTCGGCTTTTTGTTCCGCTGGAATAATATGGGCCGCCTGCATTTGCTCTCCTTGGTAAAGGGAGCAAACTTTATCTTCTTTACCGACGCCAGTGAATGATGGAAGTCAACGCAGAGAATGAGCCCTATCGCGCTAGTACATATTGTTACTGTTACTGATAGCTTTTCTTTTAATCGAGCGCGATTCTCTTAGCAAAGAGATAACTTCTTCATCCGTAACCTGAGGGAAAGAGATATAATGCCGTCCTACTGACAAAAATGGTGCAGGCATATCCAGCACGCAAAAATCGTCAACCTTCGGCCTTAACCATTCCCACGCCTCTTCGGCACAGACTGGTACCGCGACAATCACCTTCAGTGTCTTATAGCGATGCAAATACTTCAACGCGGCCTTGAATGTTGCCCCTGTAGCAATTCCGTCGTCTACGAGAATAATGCTTTTATTATTTAACGCGATATGGGGCTTGCTCTCCCTCAGCTTTTTCGCCTGAAGAATTGCTAACTCTTTAGCATGAGCACACAGACGGTTTTCCTCTTCTTTTCCTAGCTCATAGTAGCTTGAAATGTTTTCATTTAAAAAAGCATCACCACCCTCGGTGACCGCTCCTAGCGCCAGCTCCTCATCAAACGGCGCACCGATCTTCTTGACGGCGACGATATCCATTGGAAAACTAAATTCTTTGGCAAGCTCATAGGCAACCGGTACACCGCCTCTCGGCAGGGCAATGATAAGTGGATTTTGCAATGTTTCGAATTTCTTTTTAAACTCTTTTGCTAAAGCTTGTCCCGCATGGCTTCGGTCTTGAAACATTTCTCAACTCCTCAGCAGATATTTGCATCCGATTTGCCCTTATGGGCCTCGGTGAAAATACTCAACAAACTCTTTCTTTTGCTCAAAATTAAGTTCTTTGGGAATTTCATTCCAGAGTCTCGCTTTTGTATCTTTGCTCAGAAAACTTCTGATTGCCCCTAAGAATCGCGGAGATGTCACGATCATTAATTTTTCAAAGCTATTATCAATCCTTGCCTTTTCAAGATAATCAGCAATCGTTTTAGCAAACCCCTTAACCATTGCCTCATGGGGGGTCGATTTTGGACGCAGCCCTTTTGTTCTGGGGTAGTTTTTATTATGAACGCGTCCTATATTAAAATCCCTTAGCTCCTTGTTATGCAGGCGACCTTCCATATTTACAAACTCATGGATAAGCGTAAGCTCATTGAGTGTAATTTCCGGAGATTCATAAATCTGGGCCTTTGTTGAATTTCCCACGATAACCCATACCTTGTCCCTTTCCTTATCCTTCATAAATACCTCCTGACACTGATTTGTATTATGCCGTAAATATTCTTCCCCCCCTACGACCACGGTGCTTCACAACAGTAATAGAAATCATATTATTTCCCGCAATTAATCTAAATCATTAGGGGCGTTGACAACTCTTAAATTGATATTGCCTCAATTTCGCGTAAGGTAATTATATTTTGTTTCGTAATAGATGGAGTAACGTAATGGCAGAAACAGGAAACCATCGTAAGCACCTTTTTAGCTGGGAGAATCTCGCCACGACAGATACAGCGATCGCTAAAAGATTTTACCAACGACTCTTTGGCTGGGAGGTTACCTACATTCCAACCGGAGACTATGGAACGCATTGTTTTTTTACTCTTGATGGAAAGGACATTTGTTCTTTTTCGGAAATCCCAGATTTCCAGCGCAAGCATTTTTCTACTCAGTGGGTACCCTATATTTCAGTCGAAAATATGGAAGATCTTGTTCATAAGGCGCAGAATGCCGGCGGCACCGTCCTCGTGCCGATCTCACCTGCTGTTGATGCCGGACAAACGGCCATGATTAAAGATCCTACCGATGCGATTTTTGCGATCTGGCGACCTCGGCAGCAAGACACTGATATCCATCGATCGCCGCCTGGTGCGGCCTGCTTTCACGAGCTTGTCACTAACAACATGGATTTAGCTGGGATGTTTTACGCGCAGGTATTTTCATGGAGTCCAAGAGCGGAGAATTTTGGAGATATTAAGTACATTATGTTCAACATCGGTAATGTCAATGTTGGAAGTATGATGGGTGTTCCCAAACAAAATGTTCATCCTCGCTGGATCACCTATTGGTGCGTGCAAGACTGCGAGAAAAGTTTGAGGAAGGCCATCGCGCTTGGCGGAACCCCGTGCAACACAGTCGAGATCATCAAGCGCAAAGGGCGCTATGCAACTTTGATTGATCCTCTCGGCGCTCTTTTTGGGATCATGCAACCCGAAAAGTAAATATTTTACAGAAGAGACCAATGGCACATAATTCTAAAGACAAAAGAAATAAAAACAAGATGCCTACTGAAACAAGGCCGCCACGAGGGTTTGGCGGAAACTTTATCATTATCTTTCTCGTCGTTACTGCAATATTTTACCTCTATGAATACTTTAACGCACGTAAGTATGTTGAGACTCTTCCCTATAGCCAGTTCATAGCCAACGTTAATGAGGGAAAGGTTAAAGAGGTAATTATCTCAGATACCAAAATCACTGGGGAATTCACCGACTCAAAGGAAAACAAGGCGCACTTTTTTTTAACCGTTCCGGTTAAGGATGAGCACCTCATCGAAACGTTGCAGGCCAAGAATGTTACCTTTCAAGGGGAAGTGGCCAGCTCCTTTTGGGGCAACATCCTTTCCTGGATCTTTCTAATCTATATTCTTTCGCTTCTCTGGTCATTGTTTTCACACAAGATGCCATCTGGCATGCAAGGAATCTTTTCTATGACAAAGTCAAAAGCAAAAGTCTTTGTGGAAAAAGACATCAAAACAACTTTCAACGATGTCGCAGGAATTGAAGATGCCAAGGATGAGCTGAAAGAAATTGTTCAATTTTTAAGCAACCCAAAACAATTTACTCGACTTGGTGGTCGCGCTCCTAAAGGGGTACTCCTTGTTGGCCCCCCGGGTACCGGCAAGACCCTGCTGGCGCGGGCACTTGCCGGGGAAGCAAAGGTACTCTTTTTCTCTATCAATGGCTCAGAATTTGTCGAGTTATATGTAGGCCTTGGCGCGGCCAGAGTCAGAGACCTTTTTGAACAAGCACGAAAGGCTGCTCCCTGCATTCTTTTTATTGACGAGATCGATGCTCTTGGCAAATCTCGCATGGGACACATCGGCCTTGGTGCTAACGACGAGAAGGAACAAACCTTGAATCAACTTCTGGCAGAGATGGATGGATTTGATGCTTCAACCGGGGTTATTATTCTGGCAGCGACGAACCGGCCCGAAGTGCTCGATCCGGCCTTAGTCAGATCTGGCAGGTTTGATCGTCAAATTTTGCTTCACAATCCCGATCAAATAGGACGTGAGCAGATTCTCAAAGTTCATATTCAAAAAATAAAAGCTTCCCCTACTCTCGATCTGCAAAAAGTCGCTTCGATTACCTCCGGATTTTCCGGAGCTGATTTGGCCAATCTAGTCAATGAGGCCGCAATTGTTGCCACTCGTCGAGGGAGTAAGGAGGTGGAAGAGCAGGATTTTTCCCTGGCGATGGAGCGCATTGTCGCTGGTCCGGAGCAAAAAAAGAAATGCATGAATGCCGATGAGAAAAAAAGAATCGCCTATCATGAGTTAGGCCATGCCACTGTATCACTGAGCTTAAAAACGCAAGACAAAGTCCACAAAGTTAGCATTATCCCGCGCGGCATGGGTGCTCTTGGGTATACCATCCAACGTCCGATGGAAGATCGCTATCTGGCAATTCAGGATGACATCCTAAAAAAAATCTGCGTTCTTTTGGGGGGCCGAGCATCTGAAAAAATATACTTTAATAATATTTCAACCGGGGCCGCGGATGATTTGTCGAAGGCCACGAATATCGCTCGTGCCATGGTCACTCAGTATGGGATGAGTGAAAAAGTAGGACTTGCCATCTTTGATGAGCAACCCGCACCGATGCTTAATACACCTTATCAACAATATGTGACTCGTCCAAAAAGTGAAATGACCAGTCAGTTTATTGATCAGGAGGTTCGCGCCATCCTTGATCATTGTTTCAAGCAAGCAGAACATGTTTTAGAGCTTAATAAAAATTTTATCAATGAAGAGGTTGTATTACTTTTAAAATCAGAAACTTTAAATGAATCTGAGATTGCCAATGCCTGGAAAAAATATGGAGTTTGAAGTTAATAATGAAAATGAAAATTCAAAAAAAACATTCACTATAATTTTCATTTCGTTTTCGCTATTGGCGGGATTTTTTTTAAACAATATTATCTCTCAAGAAAAAGAAAATACTGCCGCCGATGTCCAAGCTATTTTATCCCGAAAGATTAAAACTATGCCGGTGCTTTGGAGGCAGTTGCTCTTGTCAAAAAGAGCAACTGTTTTGGCCCCAGCGAGTGTCACAATCCCTGAGGAATCGACGCTTACCTCCATCTCTGAACAAACGACTGAAGAGCTCGCGCAATTTTTAGATTCAACCATGAAAAATATTGACGGCAATAATCTTTCAACCATTGAGAAAAATATTGAAGTCGCGGATACTATTATTGCGCGCGTACCGGATAGCTATTCGGCCTATAAGGCAAAGCTAATTTCCTTGCTTGTAAAAGAGGCCAAATTCAAGGTGGAAGTCGAAGATGATGAGATCAATAGCTTGCTCGAAATTATGGCGACCTTCGATGTCGCAAGCAGCGCTCAGGCCATCAAGGAGGCCATCCTGATTACCGGCACGGGTAATGAAATTCTTCAGCTGCAAGAGAAGCTTGCCGATCTGGCGATAGAAGAGGAGCAGCTCGCCCTAGAGTATGCTGCCTTGGATATTAATTCCCCCGAGGCGCGATTACTTGATGCAGAACAGGCGAAACTTCTGGCCGATGAGCAGGAACTATTCGAAAAAATTCTTGCCCTGGAGCATAACAATGCCGATGAACCATTATCAGGCAACGGTCTTAACGAAGATCTGGTGCATATTCCATTTCTGCGAGCACTCGCAAAAAATGATTTTGATGAAGTTCTCAGAATAGCACAGGACTTCACTGATCAGTTCCCAAACTCGCCTATTGGCTATTATTATCTAATTAAAACACTTTCGATACTCGGTCGGGATACAGAGGCGTTGTCCGTTATTATAAATTCCCCCCTCAGTAAAGATTCTCTCTTTAAAATTCAAGAAAATTTGGATAATTTCTCGGATAAGGATCCCCAGTTGTATTGGCAAATGTTGCGATTCTGATTGAAATTAAACACTCAATGAAATGATGATAGATGTATCTCGCATTTGATCCATCATCTATAAATTAATCAACGCTTTTTTTTTTCAATGATGACTAAAGGAGTGTTTATGAAGTTAGCGGAGCTAAGACCATGGCGTTCATCCCTTACTCCTGGAAGCGCGTGGCCTTTTACAAGTAATATCCCACAGGATGTTTTAGGGGTCGATCAGGGAGTCAATGATCTCATGCGAACATTTGCAGGAGATCGAGATTTTACCATTTCGTACTGCAATGATTTTAGGGCCTACCCCGCCATTGATGTTCGAGAATCAACCGATGGTTATAGTTTGGACGCGGATATCCCGGGCATTTCTGAAAATGAGCTAGAGCTCGAACTTCATAATAATATTCTTTCGATTAAAGGGGCAAAAACGCGAGAAACTTGCAGTCCTAAGGATAATTATGACCGATATATTCATCACGAACGTTGCCATGGATCTTTCTGTCGCGAAATCGCCTTTGAAAAGGAGGTCAATATGGATCTGATTTACGCAGACTTTAAAAATGGTGTACTCCATGTCGAACTTGTGAAGGCCCAACAATTAACCTCATAGCTGATCTCATGCTTCGTTTTTTTATCCTTTTATCTATTTCAGGATTGATGAATGCGCACGCTGACGAGCCATTCACTGCGGGCCTTAAGGCCAGGCTTTTGAGAAAATCTTTATTCAAAGAAAATGTCAAATTAATCAATGAACCTGGGGTGCGACAGTACTATCTGAAGAATGGCTTTACTCCCATATGGTATATTTCAGATAGTCTTTCGCAAAATGCTCTAACTCTGTTAGAGCGATTGCGACAGGCAAGACAAGATGGACTGCGTCCCCGTGAGTATCACATCAGCATCCTGAACCAGCTTCTCAGTCGTGCACCACAAGAAATCCAGGAGCGCATCAATATTGAATTGCTTTTAACCGATTCGTTTATGAGCTATACAGACCATCTTTTGCATGGTCGAACTCGGCCAGCCATTGCAGACCCGGAATGGCATATCAAACGTCCCGCAGGGCCCCCACCAGAATGGCCGCTGGACCAGCTTTCCGGGTCGAAACCCGTCACTGAGATTCTGGATGAAGCTGCTCCTCAGGAAGCGGCCTATTACCGCCTTAAAACTGCCCTCAAAAGATATCTCGAGATACGGGATTCGGGTGGGTGGAGTTGGCCTAAAGAGGGGCGATTTCTGAAATTTGGAGATCGAGGAAAAAATGTTCAAAAGTTGAGCAAGTTGCTCCATCTCACAGGTGATCTCATCGAAGAACCAAAAATTGTATCTCGAGGAGATGAGGAATGCGTTTTCGATAGTCTCGTGGGAAATGGCCTGAGGAACTTTCAACTGCGCCATGGCCTGGCACCAGATGGAACGATGAATGCGCCAACATCGAAAGCACTGGGTGTCTCGGTAAATGAGCGCATTATACAAATTGAGCTGAATATGGAGCGTTGGCGTTGGCTATCAAGAAAATTAAATCGCCCCGCTTTGATAGTCAATGTTCCGGAATTTAACTTAAAGGTTTGGGATGAAAAAGGAAGTTTGCTTGCCATGAGGGTGGTGGTTGGGCAACAGCTGCGCCGAACCCCGGCCTTTGAAGGAAGCATTAAAACAGTGGTGATTAATCCCAAATGGGTTGTCCCTGATCGCATTGCCGTCGAAGATTTGCTACCGGCAATCAAGCGGGATTTTCTTGTACTCAAGCGAAAGAAAATCCGACTCTATGGATGGAAAAATGCACGATTGGTGGAGCTTTCGCCTAAGGCGATAAATTGGCAAAATATCACCCCGGACACTTTTGATTTTCAACTAGTTCAAGATCCCGGACCTGAAAACGTTCAAGGCAGGTTCAAATTTGTATTTCCGAATCTCTTTGGAATTTACATTCATGATACTCCTGCAAAAACATTATTCGAGCAAAAGGCGCGGACTTTTAGCTCGGGTTGTATTCGGGTTGAGAATGCCGAAGCCCTGGCCGAGTATCTGTTAAAAAATGTTGAGGGAAAAAACTGGGAACAGATTAACAAGAATCTGGAAAAACCCATACCGCTGGAGATTTCACTGACATCTAATATTTCTGTATACCTGTTCTACTGGACGGCCTGGGTTGATGAAGATAATCTTCTCCAATTCCGCGATGATATCTACGGACGCGATACTCTGCTCAGGTCCGTGCTGGCATATTGAAACTTATTATGCCTACGATGAGAGGGTCTTTTCTTCTTGGTCTATATTATCAGGCCTCATCTCCCCTCGAAGAATTTCCACTAAAGCGTTCAGCGCATCGGTGGTGGTAAAAATTCCCAATAATCTTCCATACTCATCTTGAACCACGGCTGAGCCGATTTTATTTTTTGACATCTCAAATGCAACTTCACTGAGCGGTGTGCCTTTGTCGACGATATAAGGGTCCTCGGACATAATATCTTCGGCGGTGAAGTGGTTGCTTTGATCATATTTTGACATTAACAGAAGATCTCGCTGACTGATGATTCCGACAATCTCAGTTCCACGTAAAACCGGAATATGCCTTACTCCGCGCATATTCATCAGATCTTCAATATTCTGAATCGTCTCTTCAACTTGCACAGAATCATCGCAAGGGCTGGTGTATTCAAAAACGGTGATGTTATCTAAAGCTCCCGATTTCATCCTCACTCCTTAGATGATGTTGAAACAACAGATAGATGGTGGACTTCCATAAAATCAGATTCTAAGGAAGTCCGCCACCTTTCATTTTTACCGCACATTGGGTTTTCCCCAGTACGGCGAAGGGTAGGCATTTCAAACGCGGCATTCATTTTTTGCCTTTAGCTTAAGTCGACCTTACATTCACCAAAAGCATCTACTTGGCCTACGTTCTTCGCTTTGATAGTTTTACCTCAAAGCCGCCATTATCGCTTCCAGATACTCATACCTGAAAACGTCACCCTAGAGGCCCTCACTCGGTCAAAGGTTGTGCGTCCTTTAACGTTAAACGCTTCGCGGCCTCAGCTGCCCCGCTTATTCGCAACACAAAAGTTTCGCTTGTCCTTTGAAAGGACAAACTTGTCGTTGTGTTCGGTGAAAAGAAAAGGTCTCCCTTTCGCCAATTCAAGCGGTTCCGAGCTTTCTCCGACCATCCTTCTCGACATGTCATCCCTATATCCTCAAGAATCAGTTCACTGCACCAGTCTCATTCCTACGTGAACAGCACGGGCCTTCACCTCGTTTGAAAAAGGTTCGGCATTCTCCAGGACAAAAAAGTTTCACTCACGTTACAACCTGTCGATTGATCCCGGAAATTTCACAAATTTCCTTTTACACCAGCTTCAAACATGAAAGTCACCTTTCGTGTTTGTGGCGGAGATCGCGGAAACCATAAAACTCTTTTTCCGGCGGGACTTTCACCCGCCGATGGTCAGATAGCTTCGCTACCTTCAAACAATTACAACATTACGCCAATGAATTTAAAAAACAAGCTGAATGATGTTACGGAGAAATGTGCGATCTATCACTTGTTACAGAGGGGGATTGGGATGTCACAAGCGTCGTTATTTCGCCTCCTGGTTCGGCAATTGTTACATTAAAATGATATTCATTTTCAATGAGGAGTTTAAGATGCTTTAGCGATCTATTCTCGCCGTGATTTAGAATTATTAACTTCGGTTCTTTTTTGAGCTTGCCCAGCCACTCGAGAATATCAAGATAATCTCCATGGGCCGAGAGTCCGTCTATATTAAAGATATCTGCCTTAATAGGTATCTCTTGATGATGGATTCGAATCGTTTGAATCCCATCCAAAATTAAACGCCCCTTTGTCTCCTCCGCTTGGTAGCCCACAAAGAGTATCCCATTTTCAGGATGCGGAAGCCGGTCTTTCAAGTGGTGCATAACTCGCCCACCTGTAATCATGCCTGATGCCGTAACAATGATCATAGGTCCGCTCTGCTTGGAAATTCTTTTGCTTTCTTCAACCGATTTTGTCTCATGATAACTCGGGGGAGCAATAGGAGAGAGAAGTTGCTCATTTTCAATTTTAAGAATGTGATCTTCCTTATTATGTAAGTAAATATAGTTAGCAGAAGAGGACATTGGGCTATCCACAAACACTGGTACTTCCGGTATTTTTTTATTTTGCATGAGTTTGTTTATCAAAAATAAAACTTCCTGAGTGCGACCGACACTAAAAGCAGGGATAATGACGACGCCATTTCGATTAAGTACGATCTGTAGATAACGCTGCATACTTTCTTCAGGAGTGACTCGCACCTGAACACGGTCACCATAGGTCGACTCGAGGATTAAATAATCTGTCTCATCTATTGCGACGGGAGCGCGCAAAATTTGCGAACGGCCACTTCCAATATCGCCAGAGAAGGTTATTATCTTAGAAATGTCTTGCTCAAGGAACTTCAATTGGACAAAAGAGGAGCCAATAATGTGGCCCGAACGCAAAAAACGGAGCTGAAGGTTTTTCCCTAATTCGTTCCATTCATCACGCGGAAGAATTTTAAATAGAGTCAAAACATTTTCAGCATCCTGCGTGTTGTAAAGTGGCAAGGCCGGTTTATGCCTGGAATGTCCCGTTTTATTAGCATAGGCGGCATCCTCTTCCTGTAGATGGGCCGAATCTTTTAACAGTATTTCACATAATTCGAAGGTTCCTTTAGTGCAAAAAATAGGACATCGCATGCCTTCGCGATAAAGTTTTGGCAACAATCCAGAGTGATCGATATGAGCATGAGTTAAAATTACAAAATCAAGTGCTTTTGGATTAAAATCAAGATTCCAATTTCTCAGACGATTCTCTTTTGAGCCTTGAAAGAGCCCTGCATCGACAAGGAATTTTATATTCTCATGTTCGCATAAGGTTTTACTGCCAGTAACAGTTCTAGCTGCACCCATGAATTTGAGTTTCATAATTTACACCGATAAAAAAATCGGGCCTACTTCTTTGAGTCAGGCCCGGAAAGCAATTATTGACGAATTTCTATCGATTTATGCTTAGGTACTTCAATGTTTTGCTTTTTAAGCTCAATATGAAGAACACCATCTTTTAATTGAGCATCAATGTTATTCATATTGATTTCGTCACCAAAGGATATTTTTCGAGAAAACGGCCCATGGCAACGTTCAGAGCAGATATATCCTTTTTCTTTTGTCGGATCCTCCTTTATCTCACCTTTGATATAGAGTGAATTGTTCGCGACTTCAATTTCAACATCCTTGGCCGTTAGTCCTGGAAGTTCCGCATCCACGCTGTAACTTTCGGGTGTTTCCTTTACATCTATAGATGGAAATGCTCTCGTTCCGTAATCCAGCCACTGAGAAGAGTCGAAATCTGTCTCAAAATCTCGCATGAAATCATCAATATTTGACTCAAAGGTATCCGCATCAAAGCCCCGGGAAAATGGCCAAACTGAAGAAAGTGCGGACGACCGTGGAGAACGCCAAGGTGTCAATTCAGAGAATTTCATAAATACTCCTTTGTTCTTATTTTCAAAGAATTAATCATATTCATTTATATCTTAATGTAAGATTCTCAGATACAGTGGTAGTCACTGACGAGAGTGTTTTTTTTGCTTCACCAGTACTGTCATATTCATTTGTCGAAAGTGACTTTAAATAATTTTATATGCCTGTCCACTAATCTCTCTGGATAGTTTCTTACAGAGTTGATAAATATTCGCACCATCCTGGATTGATTCAATGACGCTGTTTAAGCATGACACCTTCAAGCTGCCATGAAGAGTTTGGCTGTTTTTCTTCTTTTCAATTTGCAACTGTATCTTGCCATTCTTAGGAATTCTTTTGTCGAGCATAATCAATTCCTGGCCTACAAAGTTTTTTTCCGTATTATCCAAATTAACTCCCAGTAATTCCAAATCGTACTCTAAATTATTTTGGCTTCCTTTCTTCACACTTTCAGTCATCTTACCCTCCATATAAAACTTACCTCATCCTTTGAGGTAGAAGCACGTTTTTCCATTGTAGAGATTCCATAAAAAAGACCGGCATAGCATCATTCTCAAATACCACCCTGATCTTGCCTACGAGCAAAATCAATCTGCAAGCTGATCAATACTGTATATTGGCATACTCATGCAGCTTCGCTCTGTTCTTAAGATATAAATATTTGCCTTTTTGCGAAATCAGTCCCTCTTCCTTAAACTCGCTTAAGGTCCTTATTAATGTTTCCTTAGCAACCCCGATCATTGATGCCATCTCATCACGAGTTAGAAGGATATCGAGCTTTTCATGCTCCTGTCCCTCTTCACTTTTTCCATAATCTTCCGACAAAGAAAGGATCAGCTCTGCCAAACGCTCTCTTACGTTTTTCTGAGAAAGAGATGAGATTCTATTCGTGGATGTATGAATTGCGCGTGAGAGACGATCAATGATGTTTATCACGACCGGTTTCTCCTTCAATACAGAGGTGGTAAAATAGTTTTTATCAAAAAAACAGACCACCGAATCTTCAACTGCTTCGGCAGAGGTGGAATATAATTGTTTTTCGAGGATAGAGTTAAGTCCGATTGTATCACCGGACGTCGCGATATCGACTATAGTGCAGCTGCCATTTGAGGTCAGCTTGGAGATCTTTATTTTTCCCTTGCACACCTCAAAAAGGCCATAGTTCGGCGTCCCTTCAAAAAATAGTGTCGTTCCTTTCTTATAAAAGTTTGTGACCTTATTCTTTGATGCCGAATCCAAAGCATCACTTGTGAGATTGCAAAATAAAGAATTCTTATATGCATCACAGTCTCTGCAATGCACTGTTGTTTCTGGTCTACTGCTCATGTTTCCTCCTGATAATTCCGTTAATAAATGTTTATTCTTAAAAATCTTTTGCTCCCATTGACTCTCATCATTTTCGTGCTATTCCACATAAATCAAATATGCATGTAACAATTGCTGAGTTCAAAGTTTACTAAGATTAAATAATTGTATGGGAATTACAGAGAATGGTAATCGAAACCGTCATGCTCATTATTGCATTTTAACGAGTTCCGGTTTGTATTTCGTCATAATATCCGATGCACCTGCATCTCCAGATCCATGTTCTTAATCAAGACCATGACAAAGGCGTGTCATATTCATTAAATTTCAGGCAGTGTAAATCTTTCTTGCAGGTAATTTATTTTGCGAGGATGTGTATGGGATACTCGAATAGAACTATACCTAGGCATGATCAAAACACTGATTTATTGCCAGAGGACTTCGAAGTTAAATCGCCAAGAATTAATCTAAAAAAAAGACAATGCGTGGAGTGTGGACGAAATTTTACGCCGTCTTTGAAGATTGATTATTGTTGCAATCAGTGCAAATTGGAAAATAGTCAGATGTTTGCAGAATATTCTGATCTTGGACGTTGACTTCAGCAATTTAGTCAGTCATCCGTTCGTGGGTTTTGCTTTTGTATTTTTCACATTGCTGTTTTGCAAGCCTCACATGCTCCTCAGTTTCCAAAGGCTCTTCCAGAATATCCATGGCCTTCAGGTAGCTTTGAAGAAAGGTGGCCGACATTGATTGAATCAAGACTCCAAGTAACTCCTGATCACTGTTTTTTCGTGGCAGTACCTGCTCGCTAATGGAAATTTTGATGACGTCATCATCATCAAGAGCAATACCAACGATATTGTTCGCGTTATCCACATATTTGCAATGCAGGCCTTTTCGAAAGGTGTCAACGTAGAATTTGAACTCATCGCGCTTGGTTAACTCTCGCTTGGCCCTGGCCTTTTCTAATTTTTTCCAGGTTTCAGAAAGAATAGCACTTTGGGCCGCCTTCAAATCCTCAGCGCTTGTAAAAGGTGTGCCTTTGAGCTTTGCTTTGGTGATATTCCTGGCCCCGATGTTTACGGGTTCCGCTGCAGATTTTTTATTTGTTTTTCGCATTTTAATGTCACTGTAAAATATTGTAGTCTTGCCTGAAATATTTTACGTGATATGAATATTTCAGACAAGTAAAATAGATTTTTCTGACTATGATCACCATATTTTCTTTGAGCGATCATTTATATTCCGGGTGAAGGTAAAGTAATTTTCAGTAATTATTGTAAATATTTCGCAATTATTACATGTTGCAATCTATTTTCCATCAACGATTGGAAATATGCGTCTCTTGATATATTTCCCAACAAAGCCTCAAAGATCGAGGTGAGATGTACAATGTCGATTGTCTGCCGATGCGACTTATACAACTGCTCAATTCAAAACAGCGGTATTTTTCACTGCCTGATTTAAAACATTTTTGCACCTGATGATTTGCGAAGAAGGTTTGAGCAGTATCATCAGGTCAAAAGTTATTTATCAACGTAATTTTATTTTTTTCCAATACGCTTATCATGAGTCGAAAAAGAAGCGATAACGATGAGGTCTTGATATGATTTTAAACGACGTTACATCAGCAGTTCCAGTCATGCATTACCTTGATTCTCTTGGAATTTTTGCTAGCAATGAGCTTTTTTTGCATCATATAGATAGAAGCAAGTGCAAAGTCTGCAGATCATTATATATCACCGACATTAATAAGGAAGGCATTTGCAACTATTGCAAAAGCAAAAGACTATTTTTACTAAATTATCTTGGCCCAACAAAGTGATCTGCCGACTTATCGCAATTGATTTTCGACATGAAGGCACTATCTAAAACTCACCTTGCACCATCACAACCGCCGACCAACTGAATGAGCAATTACAATTTTGCCGATGATCGATATAATTACCAAGCTCTGCAAAGCCCATACAATTATTTAATCTTAGTAAACTTTGAACTCGGTAATTACTGTGTCTGTGTTTGATATAAATGACAGACCATAACTGAGGCAGGAATTGCAAAAGATAATTTTATTTTATTAATCTGTTTCTAAGTTGGAGGAGAAATGAGTACAAAACAAGAAATCCCCGCACACTGCAAAGACTGTAGCACGCACAAAAAATCGTTATTTTGTGACTTAGCACCTGAGGCACTGGATGTCGTATCTAGAAATAGAGTCACAAATTTTTACAAAAAAGGAACAACACTTTTTTTTGAAGGGACGCCCAATTACGGCCTTTTTGAAGTTTGCTCCGGCAAGATAAAGATTTCCAAGCTGACCTCAAACGGCAGCTGCACAATCGTGGATATCGCCGCCAGTGGAGACACTATCGGTCTTAATTCAATTCTGGCACAGCAACTCTATTCAACGACGGCCGAAGCCGTCGAGGATTCGGTGGTCTGTTTTTTTGACAAAAATTTCTTTACTTCCTCCGCACTGAAGGAAAAAGCTATTGTGATTAATATAATTGATAGACTTTCAAAAGAAATTCACAATTCTACTAATCGTATATCCTCACTCTCTCAGAAGAACGTAAGAGAGAAATTGGCAGAATTAATTTTGACGCTATCTGAAAACTATGGTGGAAACGATGGAGACAGCAATACCGAGAAACTCGATATTTTACTGAGCCGTGATGAGATGGCTTCGATGATCGGTGTTGCAAAAGAGACACTCATTCGGACCTTAAGTGACTTCAAAGATGAAGGCCTAATCACCCAAAAAGGCAAATATCTTTACCTGCAAAACAGAACCAAACTAAATCAATATGCCAACTTGCAATATTAGTTAAGATATATGGGTGGGGTTATGGCCGTACTACAAAGCCCCACTCAATTTCTACCAGCTGGTCCTGCAGCATCTGCTTTGGCACACTGGTAAAAGGCCCGGACATCGTTATCGCGTCAATCGCAATATTGTCGATTTCTGCCAGACCGGACGATTGGAGAACCTTCATTCTAAAAACATTTCCCTCCTCATCAAGAGTAATCTTAATCAGTGTCATGGTCTGATTCGCTAGAATTACTTTTCTGCCATGGGCATAATACCTTCTAATCCTTTCATCAAGCAATTTTTCCCAGTTTGGTTCAAGTCTCTGCCGCATCCGATTGTAAAAACCCCAAAACTTATATTCGTGCGTATTCAAATTGGTTCCCTCGCCGACGTTGACTCCTTCGATATAATCATTATTTCTCCCCTCGCTGTTTTTCGAGAGTCCAACCGCTAATGCCTGATGATTTGTAATTTTTGCCATCGCAAATTGATCGAGATTCTTTGGTTTCCTTATAACAAGATCCGCCATCTTGAGAGATTTTAATTTTTCCATTCGATTACCTCTGTCTTTTTTGGCGGAAGGTGGCCCTTGCGCTCGAAATTGACCGATCTCCTGTGGTATCGTTTCTTTCTCATAGGTCTGATTTTTTTCACCATAAAATCGACTCGAGGAAGGCGCAACTTCGCGACCAGTTTGCTCATTGTTAACAATCTGCCTTTTTTTATTTCTCATACTCTGTCTGGGAATTATTTCGCGACTTAAAAGGACGACCTTGAGAGTATCTAATAATTCAGAATTTAAAGAATGTAATGTCGGATCTGATTTAACCCAGAAAAGAAAACATAGATGCAAAACCAATGATACGAATATAAAGTAAAAGAGCATTCTTAATTTTTCATGCCTGGGCATTTTATTAATCCCATTTATGAGCTCAATACCCTTTATAATTTTCAAATTAGTCTGATCGTTTAACAAGGCATCTACTTAAGGGGTAGGATGATACAACTCATAAGATAGAACGTACGATCATGCTTATAAAAGTGGGGTACGGTTGCGTTGCTTTCGGTAAGATACATGCATCCCAGTAAGGAGCACAAAATTATCATTCGCAAAATTGTCATAATCCACATGGTGATAATTCCTTAATTATTGCCAAATCTCTGACAACATAAATATTAAGATTCCACCATATTCACAATGACCGATAACAAAGGCCACATTGATCTTTAACGTACAAAAAAGCGAATACCTTCAAAGATATTTACGGTGACCTTCCTCATTATCTCACCGTTTTTCATTCACAGACACCGCACTCATTAATCATCTCCCAGTGCCAAAATCAAACGTATAAGTATCTCGGATCAGTTTTGAAGTGAATTATAAATCGTTAACAAGGATGAATTATGTCTGAAATGAATTCTGGCACTAAAATCTTTGCAAAGGATTTTGTTCTTAATAATTTTCCGTTACCTCTTCGTGGACAAGCTGGATTACAACATGCGGCAGATCTATTTCTAGAGCACAGTTCAAAAATTAAGCTTCACGAGGATACTAATTATCTTCTTTATGTTTCACAAATCTGCATTGCTCTCGCGCTCTTAATGCTGCTCTTACCGCTAATGATCATAATTTTCGCTGCAATCAAACTCACGTCACGAGGTCCGGGAATTTATAGTCAGAAACGAGTCGGAAAAAATGGTCATGAATTTTTAATCTATAAATTCAGAACCATGGTGTTGAATGCCGAAGAATCAAGTGGTGCCATACTATCCTGGCAAGGAGATCCACGAATAACCGCGTTGGGAAAATTTCTTCGCGCAACCCATCTCGATGAACTTCCACAGCTAATAAATGTACTTAAGGGAGAGATGTCATTTATTGGTCCGCGCCCTGAACGGAAGGAAATAATCAAAACATTTGTTGGGCAGGTTAAAGGATACAACAAGCGTTCGGTCGTGCTTCCAGGCATTACAGGACTAGCTCAAATATGCTGTCCTTATGATGCCACCCCAGAATTAAAGTTAAAGTATGACTTGTACTACATTTACAACAGATCTTCCCTTATCCTTAATTTAATGATTCTTTTTTATACCATTGGAAAGTTCTATTATGGAATCGTCGGTGATACTTCTCGACAGCAGACGTGATCGCATGTCGTCAGACAGATGGTTTCTACTATCCTTGGAATTATTTCTGGCCAGTGCATTAATCGTAAACCACTGCGAGAGCAAAGAAGAGCCCAGTATTATCTACACAAACATTAGAAGTGATACGGTCGCCAATGATGTAAGTATGCGATCGCTCACTATCAAGTTTCAAAACAATAGACGAAATATCTTCTGGCCTTATGCTGATTCTAAGCAAGCTGCCTTTGATTATGGCTTTTCGATGATTCAGAATAACGGGAATACCGCAGATTATGCTTTTGAGGGGCAACATTTTGCAGGTCTTTTTGGAAGAATGTTTACGCCTCAACATTACGTTACTTTAACCCTTGGCTCTCACACATTAAAAGATGACCATCTAGAGAATAACTCTTCTGAGCACAAGCTTGTCACTCAAGGACTCGACTACGCTTACTCCCGCGATCTTTTGCAGTTTAATTTCAGCTTCAATAAAGATTATATGTATAGTGGTCTTTTTTTACCTGCCGGTGTTGATGAAACTTTGGTTGAAAATAAACTTACCCTCATGGCTAAATTAAAAACAGAAAACAACCTTGAATGTTCCATCTCTGCAAAACACAGCTTTCTAAGTGATGGTAATCAGTTTTCATCTTTACAGACCGCAGTAATGGGAGAATATGAGATTTCCCCTATTTCCATCTCCGCTGGCGGGAGTCTAAATTACGGTCAAAGCAGATATGTCACATCAAAGTACCCTTCTCCCTGGTATATCCTTGGTGCCGGCGCACAGGTCGGCGCAAACTATTTCGTCACTGACTATTTTGTATTGTCCTCAGGATATTCCTATACACGTTTTATTGATTATCTTAAGGTGAAAGGCAATGAAATAAGTAAGCTTATTCAGGTTCAATTTGGAGATAGAAATTCACTTGAAACAACTCTGTCTTATGTCAGGATGGATTCAAAAAGCCTAGGTGAGCAATGGTATGATAATCAAGTTAATTTCGCGCTTAATTTTTCAATTTAACACTACCGCATTCGTTGCATGGAGATGAAATGAATTCCTTGGTTGTTCGCAAAATTGTGTTTTCACCAGATGATCTTGAACTCAAGGCAAACTGGTACCGGCTCTCTCAGCAAGTCAGCCAGAAGGGCCTTGCGATAGATTATATCTGGTTTAAAAGTTCTTCAGAGGCATGTCGTGCGCTTGCCATTAAGACAGAAGTGTTAGAAGTACGAGACCCCAAGACTGATAAGGTTGTCGCTCTTTTGCCATATCATATTGAGAAGCAACGCCTGTACCGTATTTTTCACGTCAAAATGCTTCATCTCATGCAATTTCATAACCAATATGGCGATCACTATGAGCTTCTCATCTGCCCTGCATACTACTCCGAGACAATGAAGGCACTGGTATGCTGGATGTCTGAAAATAATGTCGATCTTTGCCTTTCTAAAAGCATGTCGTCAGATGCCAAGTTAACCGCTTTAGTTTCTTGCTTCCGCGGAACACCTCTGCTCACGGCAATCGAAAGTACAATTCCATGCCCCGCTATTCGCCTGCCGACTCAACACAAATACCAAGAATGGAGTGACGGTAAATTCAAGAGAATCTTGCGATATAAAAGAAAACTTGAAAAGTCATTCAAAGTTTCTTATTCGTCAATTACGGCCCATGACGAGCTGCCTGAAGTTTTATCCCATTACAAAAGAATGCACTCCAAACGCTTTGGTAAAAATGATTCGTCTAGCTCCATATGCTCAGATCCTTTGCAATTCCTTTTTCTTCAACGCCTGCTTCATAATGCAACTGATGATGGAACCTTAAGGGGCAGCTACATCAAGCTTGATAACAACATCGCGGCGGTAGAGTTCTCCTTTCTTATTAATAGAACTTTATTCGCTTACACGGCAGCCTTTGACGAACAGTATTCCGCATTTAGAATCGGAACAATACAGATGCTTCTCATGGTTGAAAGGGCCATAGCGGAAGGCTCAGATATCTTAGACCTGCTTCAAGGTGATGAAGGCTACAAGAAATTCTGGGCGAATGAAGTCAACTTCGACTATAACTTAGTCCTCTTCCCCAAAAATACTTATGGATATTTTCTTTTTTTAGTTACACTTCTTCGCGTACCTTTAAAGAAAATGGTTCACGTCGCTAGCACGCTTAAGGTTTTATTATCTAAAATCCCTATGGTTTTTTTAGGGCCATTCAAAGCGAAGATGAGAATCATTAAAAGTATGTAGATATCTTTGTAGGCTGCTGAAATTGTCAGCGCATTTACAAAAAGGCACGCCAACATCGCTGAGTTAACGACAGCTCGCTCACGGTCCTCTTTCCACGTCTCTAGGATGGCGATCACTATGATTCCCAAGAATGTTGTGTACAAAAAAAACCCTAGGATGCCAAGTTCGCTGGCAATTTTCAAGAAAGTATTATGCACTTCATACGGTGCTGCTTCCGACTGGAAAGGCGGATATTGTGAAAAGGTATAGTAATGAGCAGAAGAATTATTCCAGCCTACACCGGCAAATGGATACTCAATAAATGTTTTCACGCCCGCCTTAAGCGTCTTTAGCCTGTCCAAATTAGATGTATCGGCCATGTGATTAAAACGTGTTAAAATTTCACCGCCGCTTGAAAATATCAGAGTCATACAAATCACGACAAAGCCTAATAAGATATTTTGCAATCTTAATCTCCACTTAAGAAAAATCATCATTATCGCGCTTGTAATGAACAGGGCAATTATCCCCATGCGAGACTGATTCATGACCGTACATACAAAAAACAGCAAGAGGATAACAACATAGACGAGACGCATCGCCAACTTTTTTGCGTTTCGATATTCGAATCCAGCAAGCGGGATACATAGGGTAAAATACATGCTTAAAAAATTTGGATCGCCATTTTTTATACGGAGTAATGGTCGCAAATCGTACTCACGAACTTCATGGAGAATTTTGTAACGATATAGAAATATTACGCCAAGGACCGTAAATGAGAAAAGAACCACCTTTATCAGCTGCTCATGCCTTTGCGTCGTCTTTATATAGTATATGATCAACGGAGAGAGCAAAATTATCTTGCAATAACTTCTATACTCCCCTTCCATAATTACACCGAGATAGTCATTATTGGCGATTGAGGACAAAAGCGGAAGGATAATGGCCAACAATGCGAGCATGAGCGCTTTTAGAAAGGCCGAGACGTGCATTATTCTTGCCTTATGGAAAAATATTTCATCAATAATGGCCAGCACTACGGCGCTGACCACGCATCCTATTTCCATTGGAAGATTGCTGAGGGCAGTAATTTGAAGATGAATCGTCGTAATGATTAAAAATATATAGATATAAATGTATGTCAAAGGATCAAAGAGGTGAAAAAAGCTCGCTCTATTCATGAATACGCGAAATTATGTAGTAGAAAAATACTCCTACCAATAATCCTGTGACAGTTGAGAAGAGAATGAGCAAATCCCATCGGGGCCAGATTGGGTGTGCGGGAATATAGGGAGTATTTATCACCTTGAGAAGTGTCTGACTTTGAATCGTCTGTAAGACACTTTCAACATATAATTTTGCCTCGGCATCATAGGCAGCGCTAATTCGCCCTTTGAGGAAGGAATTCATCGCACCATTCCGATTATTTCCAAGGTCCTGTTTTAATGCGACAGTTTTTAAATGTAAGGCATTTAATGAGGCATCATTTCGCTTGAACATGACCTCATCGTACAATGCTTTGAGGCGATCCATGAGAATATTGACGACTTCCTTGGCCAGCGCAGGATTACTATCGGTGACGGTAAAGATAAAGATATTCGCATCGCCACCTGTATATTGAACTTTAATCGATTTTTTCAAAAATGCGATGTAATTGGACATAGTATCCTCTTGGGCCATTTTAGGAAGTTTTAGAGAATAGCTGTGCAGCCGCTGCCTTAAAATTTCAGATTGTGCAATTATTTGCTGAAGTAAGGAATCTTGAAGCAACATATTTTTCATAGCAAGACCATCGCGAATCCAGACCCATCTATTCTGAGTCTCGGGCATGAAGTTTGACACAGGAGGTAAGGTCGGACGCATAATTCCGATGGACCCGGTGACTTCAAAAAGCGGCTGAGCGACAAGACAATAAACAACACTGCAGATTACCGCCAGAATTGCAAAAAATGGTATGGGCCAGAACCTTCTAAATTGGGTCATTATGCCTCACCTTGTAATTAGATGCCGCTCTTTTTTCCATGGGATGCCCTAAATGGAAATGACGATATCTAACGACTGCATTGATCTGAGTCAAGGCCCATCCTTACAAACACGGCTAGTGTTTATCGCATTGCAATTTTGAGGAGTGTGCTCCCGATGAAAATATCATATGCCTCGGCACAAAGCGCCCATGACAACTACTACTCGTTTCTCAAAGAACATATTTCCATCCATAAGCTGAAAAATATCTGCGAAGTCGGTGGAGGCTCTAACCCATCACTTCCGCTCGATTTTATCAAGCAAAATAATATTCAATACACACTCCTCGATATTTCTCAGGAAGAGTTAGATAAGGCGTCCGATGAGTTTCATAAAATTCAAGCCGATATTATGTCCCAGGATATTGGCAAACTGGATTCTAACTTTGATTTTGTTTTTAGCAAGATGGTGGCAGAGCACGTAATAAACGATAAAATATTTCATAAAAATATTTATCGCCTCCTGGCCGAAGGTGGATATGCTTTTCACTTTATTCCGACCTTGTGGGCCCCACCCTATATTGCAAATCTTCTTATCCCAGAAAAACTGGCCTACAAACTATTGCTTTGGATAGACCCTAATAGAAATCGTGATGGTCACTTCCGAAAATTTCCTGCCTACTACAAAGGATGCCGTGGCCCAACGAAAGGCCAGATTCGAAAGATAAATTCATATGGATTTTCGGTATTAGAGTACCTTGGGTTTTATGGTCATGCCTATTATTATGAAAAGATTCGACCGTTGAAATGGCTACATAATATTCTGGCAGCTTTTTTAATTCAACATCCCATCCCATGGCTTACAAGCTATGCCTATGTCTTACTTCAAAAGCCAATGGGCCTAAGACGGCCCTCTCATTGAGCATAATCACTGGCGAACCCTCTCTGAATCATATTCTAAACCCACATTTTTTCGCATAATCACCTCGCACAAACATTTAATGAATTTTTTTGATGATGGAGTCGTACAATGTTTAAGTTTTTAATACTTGCGTTTTATCTTAGCGGTTGCAATCTCACTGAATCGGCAAAATACCGGGTGACTGATCTAATTGAGTACAAGGCTGCTGATAATATAGAAAGTGACGTCATTAAAGATGAAATGGTCGGAAATATTACGCTAGATCTTAAAACCGCCGGAGCCAAGGGAAGCATTAGTCGGGAGTTTTATGGCACCCAGTTGTCTCCTTTTACACCTTATCCGAGTACCGATGCAGTTCAAAAACTCAACCTCGGCACAATTCGCATCGGCGGAAATCTATATGATACCTACAACTGGGAAAACGGTTTGACTTTCCTTGCCAGGGGGACTTACAAAAAACTTGAATCATATGAAGAAGCGATTAATAAGGTACGCGAGTACGGGGCAGAACCCATCATGCAAATTAACCTTCTCGGTCAAATGCCTGTGTATACGAATGGTCGTATCGGAATGTCAAATGCCGCAACGGCACAATCCGCGGCTGAATTCATTGCGCACGTTAATGGAGAATTAAAATTAAACTTAAAACACGTTTGTCTTGGAAATGAATTTGATCAATGGGCCGACACCCATGCTGATATCTGGCCTTTTAATGACGCTCTGTCTGCCGACGATTATATTAACAGATATATCGAGTACGCAGTTGCAGTTCGAGATGCGCAAGAAAAAATATCTGGAAACGCGAATGATATCAAACTCTGGGGACCGGAGATCGCAAATTCCTATGCTGACTGGCAAAGTGGAAATATGAAGAGAGACTGTGAGTGGACGTCGATACGGGGAGTTATGAAATGTAGCTATGGAAATGGGGCCTTTGACCATTTTCTACCATATTTTTATCATAGACTTAAAAATGCAGAAAACGATACCTCGATAAATCCGAAGGGTCATAAACTTCTCGACTACGCAAGTTTTCATTACTATCCAACCTTTAGAACTAAAGTAAGCGATCCTAACTCCATTATTGTGGACCGGGCCGGTCGACAAATGGTAAATGAGATGCTCGAGTCAACCCAGCTTTTCCACGCAAGCGACTATGTAAATATCCATGATCGTGGATCGTACATGAACTTTAAGCCAAACTTATTTAACCGGATGCGTGCCTGGAAAAACGAATACTATCCTGAGGCAAAGCTGGTACTGTCGGAATTTGCAGTCGATTCGTTAGACACAACTCCGAACTATCATCCCATCGTCCGACCACTCTATATGGCCGATATGATTGGAATCGCAGCGAATAATGGAATTGATAATTTTAATCGTTCCTTTTTAAATACCTATCGTCCAAGGCCAATTCCCTGGGCATTACTGCTCGATAATGCTCCGACAAACCTCGGAAATATGTACAATCTGTTCACAGAATATTTTCTTGGAAAACTTCTTGTGGTCGAGGATACATTTCATGACAAGGTAAATTCTTATGCAACAGTTGGCGACACAAGCATAGCTCTGTTTGTTGTCAACAAAAGCGCGAATGATCGAATGGCAAAAATAAACGTAAATGACGGCGCAACAAATCTTACGACGTTTAATTATACCTTAAAACCATGGGGAATGACCGTATTTCGCATACCAAAAGAAAAACCTGGCGCTGACAATATCAAGATAATTGAATATGGAGCTAAAGAAATGGGAATTGCTGTTGACTCTCATTATCAATAAGTAAAAACAATGCACCCTAATGTTTTACATGTCGTTGAATACTTGTACCAGGGAGGAATTGAACGTTTCCTATCAGAGATCGCCAGAATGGTCCCGGATTCAGCTTTACAGCAAACCTTTTTCGCCTATGAGATGAGTGACTTTTCTGGCGCTGCACGGGAAATAAAACAAGCGGGAAAAGATGTGCGCATTTACAAAAAAGAAAGTGGATACGATTTTGAACTTGTTAAGGAATTGTCACGGGTCATAAAAGAAAAGCAGATTGAGATCATCCACACCCATGACTTTGGGCCCGTGGAATATGCAGTTGCTTTAAAAATCTTACACCCTCGTTTGGTCTTAGTTCATACACAACATACTTTGCATCATTTTGTAACAAATAAGAAGTACGTGCTTTTTTTTCAGGCCGCGAGTTATTTTTATCATAATGTGATTGCTGTATCTGAGCACGTCAAAAATATTATTTCCGCTAAATGTAAATTTATGCGAGGTACACCGACAGTCATTCATAATGGTGTGGATGTTAAACGATACTTGCGATTACCTGATAAGGTAAACCTTTCAGCTAAATTAAACTTAGTTTCTATCTCCAGAATTTCCAAGGAGAAGAATCTCGAACATATAGTACAAACTTGTTTTAAATTAAAAGAGCGCAACATCGACTTTCACCTACACCACGCCGGCGCAGGAACCCAAAAGGAAGTTGAATCCCTGGTGCGTCTTATCGACAAATGTGGGCTCACACAAAATGTAACGTTGCATGGCCATAAGGATGATGTGCGAGATGTGCTTAAGCTAGGAGACATTTTTATCTCAAGCTCACTCACTGAAGGCCATCCCATTGCAGTACTGGAGGCCATGGCCAGTGGAAAACTGTGCCTATGCAGTCAAATTCCGGCGCATGAGAAAATTTCCCCACGCGGGCTTATCATTTTTAAACTCGACGATTCTGAGCATTTGCTTGAGACCTTGCTTGCCGTGAAAGCTGGAAGGTACAACTTAGAAATGAAAAGAGAGAATGCGAGAAAAGATATAGATGAAAAATATACCCTCGCTCAAATGATCAATCGCTATCTTGATGTTTATAGCGCTTCCAAGAGGAATTATGAATACAATCGCACTTAGCTTTGATGTTGAAGACTGGTTCTGTGTACAAAACATGAAATCCATTTTTCCATTTAAAGAGTGGAGTAAATGCGAACTCAGGGTTTACGAAAATACAAAATATATCTTATGGTGTCTGAAAAAGCACAATGCAAAAGCAACCTTTTTTATACTAGGCTGGATCGCAGAGCGTTTTCCTGAATTGGTCTCTGAGATTGCAGTCGAGGGACATGAAATCGCCACCCATGGCTATTCTCATACTTCCATTCTTCAGATGACAAAACAGGAATTTCAAAAAGATACTGAAAAATCAATCACCATTTTAAATAACATTATCCAACAACCGATCAACGGATTCAGGGCACCCAGTTTTTCAATCACGAAGGATACAATCTGGGCGCTTGATATTTTAAGAAATCTTGGGATTCAATATGATAGCAGCATCTTTCCAATCAATCATCCGGATTATGGGATTGCCGACTTTCCGCAAAGGATTCACAGAATTAATGGGGTTATCGAAGTGCCATTAACTTCGGCGACTTTATCCGGTTTTAAAATCCCTGTGTCCGGCGGAGGATATTTCCGCTTATACCCATACTGGTTTTTTAAAGCGATGCTTCAAACTACCATGTCCAACAACGCTACCGTCGCCTATTTCCATCCTTGGGAATTTGACCCATACCAACCTCGAATCGACTTACCCATTTTAAAAAGCTTTCGGCACTACGTTGGTCTTGGTAGAAATAGAAACAAGTTTGAAAAGTTTCTTGGGGACTTTGACTTTGTAACAATCGATGAAAAGATCAAGCACCATGGTCCTTTCACGAGAGCGGCAGTAGCATGTTAGCGCTCACCTTTGGCATCGCGCATGTCTTGTGATGCAGATGAAACTTGATTCCGCACGTGCTGTTTCCACTCGCCATAAAATGCCACTGGAAATTTACAAATGAAATGCAGGTAAGTTGGAATGTTTTAAAATATCCGAGCCGCTGATGTGAATTAAATGAGGCACGATTTTCAATATCCGTAGCAGTAACAAATCTATTCTCCGGCGAAAACTGCTTAATACAATAGCTGGCAAAATGAGGAAAAACACCTTTCAGTCGATAGGCGGGGCGAATAAATCCGTTTCCAAAAAAAACTGTTTTTTCAGGAAGCTCAAGAAACAGGTTTTTGCTCTTGTAGTCATCATATGTGATGATATGATGGTCAAGAAATGCCCAATAGTATCCAATCAAAACGTCCTCCTTCCTGGCGATAAAACAAGTATTACCTTTTTTAAAAAAGTTCGAAAATATTTCCCGCTGTGTGGGGACACTGTCCTCACCGGTTGCGAAGATAAGCTCGTTCAATAGATGGTCAAGTTGCCGTGGATTCATCGTTCGCTGATCAATCGTCTCAAACGTTATATTTAATGGTTTCCGCTGAAGGCATTTCTCATTGAATGTTTTAAACTCTAAGCCGACAATACTGTGATAATAGAAGAGATTATTTGGGCATAATCGTGATTCTGAAATACGTGATAATATTTTTGATGCCATGAAGTTACCTCAATTTTTTGCCCGATAATTAATTCATTTTTTCCCGCTCGCCAAGGTGACTATTATCAAAGCTACCTTTGCCTCTGCTCATTTACTCGTACAACTCTGATACGTATAAATTACTCGCCTAGGCTTTTGAGGAGTTTTTAATATGGACAAGTTTCTATATCCTATTAGTTTAAGTGACTTTCTGGTAAGAGCATCTGAAAAATGGCCTACACAGGTCGCATGTATTGATGAGGGGACTCCCTATTCCTACGCGTATATCGCAGATCAATCGCGTCGACTTGCAAACGTACTGCAAAGAAGGGGTCTGGTTAGAGGTGACAGAGTTGTCATCTTTATGGATAACTCCGTCAAAACTATCACCGCACTTTTTGCGACAGTGCTTGCCGGCGGTGTCTTCGCTATTATCAATCATCAAACTAAAGCTAATAAGCTGAAATTTATTTTGGATGACAGTGACGCAAAGATACTCATTACCAATTCCCAGCTCAGAGCGACATATCGAGCAGCGCTGGACTCTAGTGCTAACGTTAAGACGGTTATCGCAAGCAGAGAAACTAATGATGCGGAGACGGAATCAGAATCTTATGAAGAATACTTCGAGGATGTAATCGACGTAACCGAGCCGCTTAGTTTTCCTTATAGAAATATTCCAACCGATCTTGCCGCCTTGATTTATACATCTGGCAGCACTGGTGATCCAAAAGGAGTTATGATGAATCATCAAGCAATGATCTTCATGACACATTGCCTAGATTATTATCTTGGACTCAAGAACAATGATCGAATCATAAATTTCCTCCCCCTGGCCTTTGACTATGGACTATATCAGATTTTCATGACGTTTAGTCTTGGAGCAGCCTTAGTATTAGAAAAATCTTTTAGCTATCCCGAAAAAATTATTGAAACCATACATAAAGAGCAAATCACCGTTTTCCCGGGTGTGCCAACTGTTTATAAGACGCTTATCGCTCTCGCCCAAAGAAAAAAAACGGTCTTTAAGAATATCCGGATTATTACAAATACGGCAGCATCATTATCTGCGGATTTGATCCCTGACTTACAAAAGATATTCCCAAATGCTCAGATATTTAAAATGTACGGGCTTACCGAATGCAAGAGAGTCAGCTATCTATCGCCGGACAACCTACTCAAAGCGCCACACTCAGTAGGAAAAGCGATTCCAGGAACGGAGGTTTTCTTGTTATCACAAGCAGGTTTACCAGTTGCCACCGGTAATTTGGGTGTGCTTCATGTTCGCGGCCCTCACCTAATGATGGGATACTGGAAGCGTCCATACGAAACAGATCAGATGCTCAAAGAAGGGCACTTTCCAGGAGAAAAAATTCTCTGCACCCAAGATTGGTTTACCATTGATAGTGACGGCTTCCTTTATTTCAAGGGAAGAAGCGATGATATTATAAAGACAAGAGGAGAAAAGGTCTCACCGATTGAAGTCGAGAACTGCCTCGATGGAATTACCGGGGTTAAAGACTCGGCAGTTTTAGGTGCACCGGACGAACTCTGGGGACAGGCGATTATTGCCTATGTAGTTCCAGATGGAACACGCGAGCTTACCGAACAGGAAATAATAAAGATATGCCGAACCAGACTTGAGAATCATATGGTGCCGAAGAAGGTTATCGTCGTTGACACCTTGCCGACAACTCCTTCTGGCAAAGTGTCTAAGTCAAAACTGCTCAAAAATCAACATGTGGAGGTAGCCTATGCAGGAAATAACTAACAATATACGTGAATTTATCACGGATAACTTCTTATACGGCGTTGATATCAGCAATTTAAAAAATGATACCTCCTTAATAAATTCCGGCTTCGTTGACTCGGCTGGCATTATGGAGGTTGTTGCTTACGTTGAGCAAACATTTAACATTAGCGTTGATGATTCGGATTTATTACCATCGAATTTTGATAGTTTGAATGGAATTGCCAATTTTATCAACACTAAAAAAATGCGAATTCATCATGCTTGATACATCATCTTTTAATGAAGACATTTTGAAAATCGACCCGCAAGAGGAAGTTGATTACATTGTTGATCAATTAAGAACGACTGTTTACACCAAATTTAAAAAGAAGGGTGCAGTTCTTGGAATCTCTGGCGGAGTCGATAGCAGTGTCGTGGCAGTGCTATGCCTTCGGGCCTTCGGCAGGGATAAAGTTTTGACCTTGACTATGCCTGAATATGATACAGCGGGGGACACAAAATATTTATCCGATCTGCTCATCGAGAAATTTAAACTAAAATCGACGAATGAAAATATTGGCGGTATTCTTAAAGAATTACAGTGTTATAAGAGACGTAATGATGCCATCCGCGAAGTTATTCCAGAATTTGAGGATGACTGGAAGTGCAAGATCGCTCTTCCAAAGACTCACCTAACTGGACAAATAAACTTTTTTTCAGTCTTTGTCATGTCGCCCGAAGGGCGAACAATGTCCAAAAGACTTAGCTTATCTTCCTATCAAAAAATTGTGGCCGCCTCGAACCTGAAGCAACGTGTTCGCAAGATGATTGAGTACTATTATTGTGAGGCCTTGAACTATGCCGATATTGGAACGCCCAATCAAGTTGAATATGACCAAGGCTTCTTTGTAAAATACGGAGACGGAGCAGCCGATGTAAAACCTATTGCCCACCTTTATAAGACTCAGGTGTATCAGCTGGCAGAATATTTTGGCATCCCGGAGGAGATTACGAAAAGACCTCCGACAACGGACACATACTCTTTGCCTCAAACTCAAGATGAATTTTATTTTTCAGTTCCCTATCGTGAAATGGACTTATGTCTTTATGGCCTGGATAACCATGTTCCTGCCGAGATAGTTGCAGATTCTCTCGGCGTTGACGCAAAACAGGTTGAAAGAATCTATCAAAATATCACCCAAAAAAAACGTATGGCAAAATATCTGCATAGTAGCCCAGAGATTTTTAATAACTTCACCTCTTCGGAACAATGATCTTATGTGTGGTATTGCCGGACTGTTTCATATTCACACCAGGCGACCTTTAGATCCCTCGGACAAGCTTAGCATACTCAAAATGACAGAGGAACTCATTCATCGCGGTCCCGATGGCAAGTCCCATTATATTGATGGGCTGATTGGCCTTGGACATAGAAGATTAAGTATTATCGATATTGAAGGCGGAAAGCAGCCTATTTTCAACGAGGATGCTTCGATCTGTGTTATTTTCAATGGTGAAATTTTTAATTTCATTGAATTGCGAAACAATCTTAAGCTCAAAGGGCATGTCTTCAAAACCTCATCGGATACGGAAGTGATTGTCCACGCCTATGAGGAATACGGATACGATTTTCCAAAATTCTTAAATGGCCAATTCTCCATCGCAATCTGGGATCGCAATATTGAGGAAGTCATTCTGGTAAGAGACCGCGCAGGGATCACTCCACTCTTCTACTCAACTCTTCCCAATGGTGATTTTATTTTTGCCTCTGAGATGAAAGCTCTTTTTGTGCATCCATTGGTAAGAACAGGCTTGGATGTTGCCGGTCTTGAACAGATATTCACTCTTTGGGTAAACATCCCTCCCCGTACAGTATTTAAAAATATTTGTGAACTTGCGCCGGGAACTATGATGCGTGTTTCCTCTGAGGGAATTACAACTCGGCAATACTGGTCTTTCGAATTTCCTCACATGAATGATTACAATGTCATTCCGATCCAAACATACCAGGATATGATTGAGGAACTCCTCATTGATTCCATTAAAATACGCCTACGAGCCGATGTCCCTGTAGGCGCCTACCTCAGTGGGGGTATTGACTCTTCACTTATCTGTGGGGTGCTGGCGTCAATTACTCATAATAATTTTGAAACATTCTCGCTTGCCTTTGAAAATAAGAAATTTGATGAAAGTAGCTGCCAGGAAATAGTTCAGCAGCATCTTAAAGTTAAAAACAGCACCTATCATGTGAGTACACATGATATTTCGACTTCTCTGCAAAATGTGGTGCGATTGGCAGAACGTCCCTTACTCAGAACTGCTCCTGCTCCCATGTTAAAGCTTTCAGAGCATGTGGCATCAAAGTCATATAAAGTTGTGCTTTCGGGAGAAGGGGCCGATGAAATATTTGGCGGCTACAATATTTTCAAAGAAGACAAAATTCGTCGTTACTGGGCGAAAAGTCCTCAATCCCAGCTCCGGCCAAGGTTACTGGAAAAACTTTATCCATACATAGGAGAACAAGACGTAAGAGGATTTGGTTGGCAATATTTCTTCTCTCAGGGTTTTAGAGATACTGAAAATCCATTTTACTCTCACCAGGTACGTTGGAACAACACCGGTTTTATAAAAAATTTTTTCCATGCCGATCTTCGCGAACAGTTCAACCTGGAAGCGAACGTCTACCATCCGCTGCGAGAGTCTCTCCCAAACAACTTTATGAAATGGCATCCCCTCTCGCGCTCTCAGTATCTCGAGGCGACATTATTTCTTCCAGGAAACCTGTTGTCCTCACAAGGTGATCGCATGCTCATGGGAAATTCAATCGAGGGGCGTTTTCCATTTTTAGACCATCGGTTGATTGATTTTGTTGCGACAATTCCCCCGCATCATAAGCTGTATGGCCTGGATGAAAAATATATTTTAAAAAAGGTTGCATCAAAGTATGTGCCAAAGCAGATTCTCGCGCGAGGCAAGCAGCCCTATCGAGCTCCGATTCAGTCAAGCCTTACCTCCACAAACCCGCAAATCACAGCATTGCTGGAGGAACAAAAGTTAAAAGAGTTTGGACTTTTTGACTTAAAAAGGGCCCAAGCGCTGACAAAGAAGGCCAATTCATCAAAAACCTGCAGTGAAAGAGAAGAAATGGCCTTAATTGGCATGGCCTCATTACAATTGCTTCATCACCAGTTCCTTACTTAGCATCGCTTTCTTTATCATAGCGGACATTAAAGTTGCCTTAGATTTCCATGTCTCGTTTTGCTTCAAATAATTCAATGCCGGCGTTGACGTATGCACAATCAGTCCAGTGATTAAACCTTTTATTATGTAAACAAATTTTTCGTGCGAATCAGCAATATAAACAAACGCTCCGAGTTTAACAACCTCGGGAAGAGGAGTTGAGATAACCGGTCGACCAGTGGCCATATATTCTTTAATTTTGAGAGGATTAATATTTTCAGTTAACTCATTAATATAATACGGCAGAATAAAGTAATCCTGATCCTTTATTACTCCGGGAAGATTCTCATAGGTAACACGGCCTTGAAACATGATATTTGAACATTTATGCAGACCCGAAATATCGCACACCGCTTCTCCGATAATCGTGAGAAGTGCATCGGGAATAGCTCGTGCAAGAGTGATAAGAAGCTCCTGATCGCATCTCTCATCAATAAGCCCGAAATAGCATATTTTTTTTCGACTATATTCGACATTTGATTGCTCGGGCAAACTGAAATGAGCCAAGCTCACTCCGTGGGTAAGAAGATGGGGCACCTTTCCTGACGTTTTCTTTGATTCTGTCAAGCGTGAGGAAGTGGTAAAGATTAAGTCACTCTTCGCCAGCAACTCGCTCTCCATCGCCTTTATACGATCATAGGAAATACCCGGCCACAGCGAAAACTCATCGACACAATAATAAACGGTCAATTTTTCATCGAATATTTTGACAAAGTCGCAGACGCTGGGAACGGAGGTTATGAGAATTGGCCTCGCCACGCCCGCCTTTGTGAGTTCCCTTCTGACTTTTCGACAAATGAGGAATTTATTGAGCCTTCTGATAAGTTTAAAGGACGTATATGGCAGCATGGGGATAGAGATAATTTTAATATTTTTATTCCGCTGCTTAGAAATAAAATTATATTGTCCGATGCTCCACTTAAAAATCAACTGTGCCGTTCTTTTCATATCATAAACGGTTAAACGAGGAGAACGCATCCCAATAGTTTCAACCCAGAAAACGTTATTAGAAACTGCAAGCTCGTTAACAATATGTTCTAAACAATGGGGATGTCGGCCATAATCCTCGCCGAACACCAGCAATGTTTCATCCTTAAGCATATGCATCCCTCTTCATTTACCGAAGGGCCTTCTTCCAAACCTCGTTGGGAGAAATGTTATTTAAAAAAAACATAATGCCCTTTAAGGCAGCCAAATTCACCATGGTGTAATAGAGCGGATAGTAAAAGATCGTCTGCCGATCTCCTGTTTTGTATTGATAAAATCCCACTGCGGCACTGAGATAGAAAAGCATTTGGGCCACCAGAAAAGCTGAATATAATTCGCCGGTGAGAAAGACATTACTTCCCAACAAAAGGAGTAAAAAAATTGGCATCGTATAACGCAAGGCCTTATGCGAAAGGAATTGGAAAATAAAATAACAATGCGAGATATTGAGAATGTTCATATACCTTTGAATAACTTGCAACCCACCATATACCATTCTCGCTTTCACATTAAAATCATCTTCGAGAGTAATTGACGCTTCTTCTGAGCTTATGGCCTCTGGCTCATAAACCACCCGGTAACCTTTTCTTACAATATCAATCGTAATTGTCGAATCATCATTAATCGTTCCATCGGGAAGGTCCTCATAGAGACACCGTCTGATGGCAAAGACCTCACCGTCTGCGGTAGAAATGGAATTGATCTGACTTTGGCGCAGCTTGAGTGCTGATTCAAATTGCCAATAGGTCTTATCACCTAAACTTGCACTTCGATTCTTGAGATCTTTATTAATATCCTTTTTACCTGAGACCCCCCCCACACCGCCATCACTGAAATTCCTTACCAATTTCCTCATGCAGCTTTTCTCCAAAATCGTATTGGCATCCGTAAAAAAGAGTATCTTGCCAGTGGACCTGTTGACAGCTCGGTTTAATGCCATCGATTTTCCGCGACGAATAGGATCATGCACACAGATTACCTCTTGCGGTTTGAAGCTTTTGACAATAGCTGGGGTATCATCGGTTGAGCCATCGGAGACAACAATGATTTCCATTTTATCCTTAGGGTAGTCGAGCGCGAACGAATTAAGAATCTTTCGCGCAATAACTTTTTCCTCGTTATAGGCGGCCACAATTATTGAAACAAAAGGTAAATCGTTACCTTTTAGCGGAGTATTTTTTTTCACTGCTGACAAGACATAGATAATTAATACAAAAACTGCATAGTGGTAAACAATGACAGTAAAGCTGGTCCAAAATATTAACGCACTAATCATACAAACCTCTTCTTAAAAAAATATCGGTTCTGTTTGAATATTTTCACGCATATCAATCTGCTTGCGATTATCCATCATGGCCCGCCGGGCAATGGACTCATTCCTCTGGGAGTCTTTTTCGGAGAAAGCCGTGAGCAAAACGTGCTCTAAATCATTAAAATCAAAATAAAAGCAGCTGACCCCATGCTGTAACTGAAATCCCCGTGCCCCGAAATGGGTGGTTAGAATAGGTAACCCAAAGGCAATATATTCACACATCTTAATATTACTGCCCGACCCAATGCTCACCGGATTGATTGCGGCATCACAGGCAATAAAATAGCGATGAACATCAGAAACTTTAGCGGTCGCAAGATAGAACTCCGAGTTAATCGGCATATCCGAAACTGTTCCGGCAATGAGAAATTTTATATTCATTGCTCGCAAAAAATTCTGCTTCTCGATGCAAAACGACTTTATAAATTTGAAGGCCTCAGTGTTCGCAAAGTAGGAACTGCCGGAGAAGAGAATTAGACTGGTCTGCTGATCGATTTGGAGGTTGGCCCTGATTTGTTCTTTGTTATACGTTTGTAACGCACTTTCAATCTTGGCAAGATTTAGGGCATTGGGGACGAGGCGGGACTTGCTCGCCGGTAAACCATAATGTTTTTTAAAATACTCAAGGTCAGCAGTGGTGCAGGATAGCACCAGGGATGCCGATCTCATGGCATTTTTTTCCACATAGGCAATCATGCTACGCCTGATACCGCCGGCACACAGATTAACCTCAACATTGTGCGTATTCAAAACATATCCATGCCTGGACTTTCTGCCGGCCGGATACAAAAATGGAAAATCGATAAGCACGTTATCAGTTTTTAGTAACAATCCTCTTAGCTCTCTTGGCAGATAAAACGCCAAAAGCAGGGTAAGCCAGAATGGAGGAAAATTGAACCGATAACAAAAATACTGAATAATGCCAAAGATTAGATTGCGGTTGGTATACTCTGTAATATTTTTGCTGATTACGGTGGAAGTGGACTTTGCAAAGGCAAAATAGTCTCTTTTTCTGCCAGTAAAGGAGTAAACAGTCACATCATCTCCGCTTTCCGCCAATGCTTCTGCCAAAGTGGCGGTTCTGATTTGCCCGCCCGACTCCGCGGGAAATATTTGTAATCCTGAAATAATGAGAGTCTTTCGCACTATTGCCATTTCTTAGCTTGTCCTTTGCTTCGCAAAAATATTCAGTAATAGAATTTTACGTTTAAAATATTCTTTCTCCATCTCGCTTATAATTCCTAGACTGGCAAAAATTAAAAGTGCAGTTGTGAAGTAGAGGCACGCACTGAGTATTAAATGGGTTAAACCATTTAACTGTGCCAAGTTGCCTACGAGCAACAAGCTGTATCCCAAAACAGTACAGAGAACTGTAATCCATAAAATGATATCGATGGGAACAAACTCCGAGAGCGTAACTCCTAGTGGGCGGCGTACATTTTTAAACATGATTGCTAAACTTACAGCGCTCGAAATTACTTTTCCAACCAAGGCCCCGAGGGGACCATAGGTTAGGCCGAGAATGATCATCATCATCATTGTAAGAATGAGATTTAATATCTGTATTTTTAAAAAAATCTTATTGGCCTTAAAAACTCTAAAGAGAAGCTCGCAATCGAAGGAGTTGACTAAAAATACGAGCATGAATAACTTAAAATACGGGACGCTGGCCATATATGTGGAAGAAAAGAATCCAACGATGACTTCTTGGGCGAAGATAATTCCAAAGATGGCAATTGGAATGGCGATAATTGAAACTTTTCGCATGGTATCTCTCATCAAAGAAACTAACCTTGCACTATCCTTGCTATTATGGGCCGCAACCATTTCCAGCGAGGTGAGTTCCCACATGGTATTGAGCATCGTTCGTATAAATGGAATTTCAAAACAGCCCACGGAATATATCGCGAACTGAGTCACGGAATACATGAAAGATATTATTAATTTGTCAAAATAGATAAGCGCAGAGATGATTCGTGCTATCCCCAAGGGAAAACCATATAAAACTTGCTTCATTAGAAAAGCAACTCCACTGGAAATATCAAGTGATTGTTTTTTAAATGCCCGGAGATTGTACCATAACAAAATGGTCAGCTTGATCATATATAAAGTCGCTAACATCAGTAATACCGCGCGCAGGGAATTAAAAAATAAAAAACCCGCAAGTATAATGCAAGACTTGGCAATTTCATGAATACCTTCCAAGACAAAGGCCCATTTGATCTTCCCGAGACTGATCAGATAATTTTCAAAATGCTGGGATGGAATTGAAAAAATGAGAACGAGCGAAAATGATGGAATATAGGTTGCAAGTCCCGGGTTATGTAAAACATTTGCTAAGGTCTCTGACAAAATTCCAAGGACAGCAACGGTCATAAGTGTGGTAAATAAATTCACTATCATGACATTTATGGATAAGATTGGTGAGTCCTTTGGGTAGGTCTTCACAAAATAAAATAAACCTAGATCCATCCCTAGGTTTTGCACCTGCATAAAGATCATCCAAATTAAAATCAGCTGTTTATATGTTCCATAATCTTCTATAGTCAGCCAACGACTTAAGAAAAAAGGAATCATGAAGCTAAGACAGAATCCAAACAGTTTTCCGGATGAAAGGATCAGCATATTTTCAAAATTCTTTTCATTTGCCACGTTCATGATGTGCTCTGCCTAAGAAATAAACAATCGCCAAAGGGCCAAGCTGGGTGAAAAACGACCAGTATCATTGCAAACAAACCCATCCCAGATATTGATTCTGCTTAACTCAAGGTAATTTTGTTGGCCGTAATTTGTGCCCTCTTTCGTCGTGAAGCCCAAAACGTATCCGCATTCCTGCACCTGCTTAATCACCTCAAGGTTATACAGGCCTGCTGGGTAGGCAAAAGCTGTAATCACCTTACCTGTTATTTCTTGCAACTGCGCCTTAGATTCAAACAATTCCGCCTTGACTGCGGCTGGCGGTATCTTATCCAAAAAATTATGAGTCACCGTGTGTGATCCTACAGTGCATCCCTTTGACTCCAACTCTCGTAAAGCTTCAAGACTCATCGATCTGGCAATCGGCCCATGGATTTTTCGCAAATGACAATTATAGCTTTCATATAGATGCTCCGTAATTTCATTTATTAAATTCATATTTAAGTGCTTTATATGTTCGATCAACCTTAGAATTTCAGCGGTCCTATGCTGTTGAGGAATTATAAAAATGTTATGAAACCTCATTTGCAACTCGCCATTGAGATAAGGTTTAAGGTCTGACCAAATCGGCATTTCCAAGTTGGTGTAACGGAGAATACCATAGACAACATCCCACCAGTAAATAGCTTGTTCTCTCAGGGCCATTGTGACCGGGAATACGGTTGCCGGAATGGCGCGCTCTACGAGGAATTTCACCCCATGCTGATAGGCATCCTCATAAGCATCGTCAAAGGTGAGCATGATTGCATTTGCCGGAAGTGTTTTCCCACTCTTGTGCGCCTGTAATAAGTCTTCGGGCGAGAATGCCTTAAAGAATTTGCAAAGCAACTTGATAAATTCCAAATAGTTTTTTTTACTTATACTTATTGTCGGCAAGCCAACGGCACTGCCATCACAAACTCGATGAAACATGAGAATCATCACGCGTTTTTCAAAAAAATTACGCAAATAAAATGCAAATTCAAAGCCTTTTGCTCGATAAAATATTTCAAGCAAAAACAGCAATATTTTTTTCTTGATTCTCATGGCAGCCCATCCTGTAAAAATCCTCGGGTAAAGGCAATACTTTTTTCTGTTAGCTGCCGCAAAATGATAAAATAAACGACTGTTCTTAACTTGCGCCAGTGATGACAATGATGAATGTCAATTGACAGCGAAGCGAGTTCAAATCAAATATTCCCTTGTGCAAAATCAATTCACACGCTGATTGATGCATTTTGCTCAGATAAATCTTTAAGGCAGATTGTTGCCCACCTGATGATTTACTTTCAAAACCAAAGGATTACTTATGAGGAAAAGCCGGGTTCTATTATCATTCGTTTTTACACTAAGTTTGATTTTCCTGATGTCTTTTACAGAGGCAAATGCGAACAGTGATGAAGCTCAAGCAGACACTGTGTACTTGCTAAAAATGAAAAAAGTATTACCTCTTACCGACTTAAGTACCATTTTTGAAAAGCATGGCTTTAAACTCATTAAGTCTTTTAAGCAAATTAATGTCTCCCTAATCTCAAGCAGTGATCCGCAACAGGTACAACAGTTTAAGGAGGAGCAAAAAGACAATCTTGCCTACATGGAAATCGACTCACCCGTCTCCATTGTTCAAGCTCCTGATGATAAATTATACCCAGATCAAGATTCTCTCCAGCGTCTAGGTATAGAGCAGGCCTGGGATCTGACAACGGGTTCATCCAGCGTCATTGTGGCGGTAAGCGATACTGGCATCTTTACCCTGCACGAAGACCTTGCAAATCAAATTTGGACGAACTTTAAAGAAATTGCGAGTAATGGAAAAGATGATGATGGTAATGGTTTTGTTGATGATGTAAGCGGATGGAACTTTATTACGAGCACTGGAAAACCAAACGACGACCATGGTCACGGTACCCACGTTTCGGGAATCATTGGCGCTCAAGGAAATAACCACTTTGGAGTGAGCGGCGTAAACTGGAACATTCAAATTATGCCCTTAAAATTTCTTGATAAAAATGGCAGTGGCTCGACCTCCGGCGGTATTTCCACCATTTTATACGCAGCAGACAATGGCGCGAGAATTTTAAATGCAAGCTGGGGTTCATCCAGCAATTCGGCTGCTCTTAAAGATGCGATTGATTACGCCTTCGCCAAGGGTATGGTCACCATCGCCGCTGCCGGAAACAACTCTGCGAATAGTGATAAAGAGCCCATTTATCCCGGCGGCACAGACAGTGACGGGGTGATTGCAGTTGCCTCATCCGCTGCCGCCGGCCAGCTTTCTTCCTTTAGTAATTTTGGCGCTCTGTCGGTGCATTTAGCGGCCCCGGGCTCAAACGTTTTATCAACCTATTTGAACAACGGTTTTACACGAATGAGTGGAACCTCAATGGCGACTCCTATGGCGTCGGGTGTGGCAGGCCTTCTGCTCGCCTTCGATAAAAGTTTAAGTGCCCTGGAATTGAAAAATGGGCTTCTCAATAGTGTTATTGTCAGAGCGAGCTATGACGGGGTTCTCATTACCGAAGGCGATCTGGATGCCTCCACAACTTTAAAACAGCTCAATGAGGAATTTAAAATCTGGCCACACCAAATTAATATCAAAGACGGTGACAGTTTCCAATTTTCAGCGGTTAAGGCGCGCGGCCAAGTGGTCTGGAAGGTTGTTGGAAAGAATAAAAAACTGGCCTCAATCGATGCCAATGGACGGCTTCATGCCAATCCAGGGCAGGCAGGAACTTTAACGATATCCGCGACCGATGAGCAAGGACATGAAGCGCTCACAGGAACAATCACTGTTCTCAGGCCTAATGGCGGAAGTGGTGGTGGTTGCACAAAGGATGCGAATGCCGGAGAAGGACCCTCTACGCAACACTCAGATTCTTGGAGTTTTCTTGGCTATCTCTTATTAGCTCTGGTCATCCTGACATACAAGAAGCGCCAACGCATTTTTTCTAAGATTTAAGGAGGGAGTCGGATCATGAAGCATGTTATTCTTTTACTCTTTTCATTCGTTTTTTTAACCCTGGGAACCGCACTGGCGAAGGGCCCAAAGGCGGAAGGTCTCTTGGCCAACGGGTATGGCGGCATCGACTTCACCTACTCTTCTCCCGAATGCTTCTTTACAGAACCTGAGATCTTAAAACTCTCAACGGTATGGGAAATTCTCAACTGCTACACCTGGGAAGACGGGTTCCCTATCAATCAATGCCGAAATCTTGAATTTTATGTCGTGAGTAACACATCCTCAGGAGAGGTCGCCTTCACAAGCTTTTTAGAAGGTACGCAATGCCTCACTGATCCATGCACCACGTTTGTTAGGTTGCCCCTCACTACGGTTCTTACAACGCTGGAATATGACAAATACCAAATGGGTTTGGTGGTCATTAAGGACCTCAGAATGCACCTCGCTTTTGGTGGTGAGGAGGACCAATTCGGACAAATTGTGGGAAGGAAACTTGCCAATGCGTACTATGACTTAAAATTAATTTTAAATGGAACTGGTACGGGAAGCATTGCAATCATTGGAATGAGCAGGGAGCTAACCCTGTAGTTCATAGCAAGAAGGAATGGGAGAGAACTCCCATTCCTTCTTTAACAGTTAGTAATTATTCTGCTGGTTTTGAAGAAGAAGGTCTTGCACGAATGTGCCCATTCCTCCGTCGCCGGTCAGCAGGTTCCAGTTCGAGTCAAACATCCTCGGGCCCCAGCGGGTGTCAAAGCACCACGCCGTCCAGCTGAACTGGTGGTCGGCCATCCACTGCGCAAACGGGATTCCGTAGGCGGATCGGCTGCCGCCCTCGGTTCCCCCCGTCTCAAAGCCCCACTCCGTAACAAAAAACGGAAGCTGCTCAATCGCCTGTCCGAAATTTTTAGAAATGGCGTTGGGCCATTGATTGGAATAAATATGCGCGGTGTACACGATATTTGTTCCCACGATGGGATTGGCGAGCGCACCGGCCATATGCGCGCTCCAAAGCGGGCCTCCCACGATGATGAGATTTTCCGGCGCCACTTTTCTGATCAGATCAACCGCCGGTTGCGCGATCTCGGATTTCCATCTGTTCCAGTCATCCGGATAGATCGGCTCATTAAAAATCTCATAGATCACGTAAGGATTATCCTTAAACTGCGGCGCTACCAAACTCCAAAACTCCGCCACCTTGGGCATCTTGCCATTCCAGTCTTCCACGTAGTGCAGGTCAATGATGGTGTAGATCTTAAGCGACGTGTGATAGTCCACCAGCGGTTTGACATGGGCATCCAGGTACTTCTGGCCGCCATTGGCACCAAACCATCCTTCGTTCGGGTAGCTCGGGCTACCGGGATGAATAGGCAAACGAATCACCTTGGCATGAAAATTTTCCACCGCATTCTTGGTCACACTCAGAGCGCTTACGTTCGGCCGCTCCCAAGGTTTCAGATTCAAATGCTCGGGATCGGCAATGTTGACTCCCATGAGCACCGCCACATCTCCATTGGCATTTTTGATGAAGCGACCTTCCACATGCAATCTTCCTTCAATCGGGTTGGGATTGGGAGTTGGAGTCGGAGTCGGCACAGGCGTTGGTGTTGGTGTTGGCACCGGTGTCGGTGTGGGCGCAGGCGCGGGGGCCTGAATTCCCGTTCCCTGAAGGGCAAAGGTTAGAGCGGTCCACGTCCAGGTGTCACCCGGATAGTAACCAACCACCATGTTTTGAGAAATCGCCCCCGCCGCGGTCGGGGCAAACGTCACAATGTAGGTACAGGTCAGACCGGCCTGAAGCACCAGTCCGCCCGAACCACAGGTTCCACCTGTGACGGTAAAAAACCTGGTCCCACCTTCAAAATAGAACTCATCTATTCTGACTTTTTCAGTTCCCACGTTTTTCAGAGAGTAGGTGACGCTTTTTTTATTGTTCACCACCGTATCACCAAAGGTGAGAAGATTTTCAACCACCAGCTTTCCTTTGATCACTGGGGCGGGAACTTGATCTTGAATTCCATTCCCGTTAAGCGCCAAAGTCAGTGCCGTCCATGTCCAGGTATCTCCTGGATAATAACCCACAACCATGTTTTGAGAAATTGGGCCCACCGCTGTCGGGGCAAACGTCACAATATACGTACAGCTCAGCCCGGCCTGAAGCACCAGTCCGCCCGAACCACAGGTTCCACCTGTAACGGTAAAAAATCTGGTCCCTCCTTCAAAATAAAACTCATCTATTCTGACTTTTTCAGTCCCAATATTTTTCAAACTATAGGTCACGGCGTTCTTGCTGTTAACTAGCGTATCACTATGGGCGAGAAGGGCCTCTACAACAAGCTGTCCCTTTACAACTGGAACAGGTGTTTGGTCTTGAGTTCCTGTTCCCTGGAGCCCGAACATGAGGGCCGTCCAGCTCCAAGAGTCACCTGGATAATACCCCACAACCATATTTTGAGAAACTGTTCCCACATTGGTCGGCGCAAAAGTTACATTATAGGTACAGGTGGCACCGGCCTGAAGGACAAAACCCCCTGGGCCGCATGTTCCTCCGGACACCGTAAAAAATTTAGTTCCTCCCTCAAAATAGAACTCATCTATTCTCACTTTTTCGGTGCCAATATTTTTTATACTGTAGCTTTGAACTTTTTTTGTGCCAATAAGCGTATCTCCATAGACGGGTGAAGTCTCGACCACAAGTTCCCCTTTGACCATCCCAGTGGTCGGCGGCTGTATTCCTGTTCCTTGGAGACCTATCGTCAATGCAGTCCAATTCCACGTGTCACCTGGATAATAGCCAACCACCATGTTTTGCGAAACCACGCCGATACTCGCAGGGGTGAAAACTACTTTATAAGTGCAAGAGGCACTTGCTGGAAGTATCAGCCCACCTCCACCACAAGTTCCGCCGGAAACCGTAAAATATTTTGTTCCCCCATCAAAATAAAATTCGTCTATCCTCACCTTTTCGGTCCCGACGTTTATTAAGGTATAAATAACTTCATTTTTACTATTTAAAATAGTATCTCCATGAAACATGGGAGTTTCAAGGACAAGCTCTCCTTGGTTTGCCCCGGCCTGGGAATTCAAGAGAAAGCAACACCAGAAAATGAGAAATCGATAGCAGAACGAAAATAATTTTCCCTTTTGTGTCATCATGACACACCTCCTCGGTTAAAATAAACGCTGGATAAATTTTTTAGGGATTAACCCTGGTAAAAAAACTGTAATTGATAAGATAGTAAGGAGTGACAAACTTCGAAATCTGTCTCTTTACCTTTGCGGGAGCTGGCGACTTCTCGTATGACGAGGACCAAACCAACAAAATAACCAACATCAGTCTTGCAGCAAATAATTTAACACCAACCAAAATGAGCTGCAACAGTTTTTAAGCTGACACGTCTTTTCCAGCGTTGCTCAAGAGACCGACCTGGAAGGTCTCCTCATCATTTTATAAAACGTAATATTTTAACAATAGCTAAAAGAATATTTTTCATTAATTTTTTTTTGTCATTCAGATTCTCTCCTGTTGCGAGAATCACAATAGCATTTATCATCATGCCCGAGGACATTTTTATATGGCAGAGATGATTTCCCACTGCCAGTTAAGTAGCAGCCATCCTGTAATTGCATTAAATGTCTCATGTTGAAAAGAGAATAGTTTTTCTCTATAAAATTGTATGTGATTTTAATTGAAATTCATTAATTCTGGTGTGGCTTCAAAGTGTGCATTTTCAAATCAAAGGAGGGAGTTAATCAAATGTACATTTCAACCGCAAAGACCACTATAGTCTTGATGGATTTTAGAATCAATGTAGGAAGTATATCGAACTAGCTTAAAAGGAGTGAGACATGAAACATTTTTTGCTTTTAGTAATATCATTTATGTTTTTGACATTAGGAAGTGCTTTTGCAAGTGATACTGTCGCCAAGACTGATGGTGATGGCGACTCAAGTTCGCGCTGCTGCGGACTTGACTTCACCTATTCCGGCCCCGAAGTATTCTTCACTGAACCAGAAGTATTAAAGCTTTCAGTAATCTGGGAAATTTTGAATTGCTATGCCTGGCACCATGGTCGCACGGTGAATCAATGTGAGAATCTTGAATTTTATGTTGTAAGCCCTGGCCCCGGTGGCGATGTAGCATTTACAAGCATTCTGGAATCAACCGGCTGTCTGGTCAATGATGATGCATGCACAACAAAGGTAAGGTTACCCTTATCAAGCATTCTTGCCCCTGCCGACTATGAAAGATATCTAATGGGTCTCGTTGTTTACAAAGACCTTCGATTGCACATGGCCTTCGGTGGAGAGGAAGATCAATTCGGTCGTATTGTAGGCCGTAAACTTGCCTGTCCATACTATGACATCCGAATTGTGTTGAATGGAACTGGATTTGGATCTGTCGCAGTCATTAGCTTGGAGAGAGTTGTTCCTTAATGATGAATTTTGTTCGAAGGGTTGGGAGAAATCCCAATCCTTCTTTGCCTGGCCGCCGCGAAATAAGAAGTTATCCACTGACATTACAACATCACCTCACACTTGCCTAAATCCTCAAAACTATCTTGCCACAGAGCTTACTTCGCATTTCAAGGCGGCCAGGACTAATTTCTTGGACTGAATCAATGTCATTCATCTTCATGCGCAAATATATTTATGATAAAACCATAACGCGCATGCTCTAATTTGCGACATTATCAGCCTTCACATTCGTTTTTTCTATTCGCCGCCATGGTTTTTTGAATGCCAAAAGCATAAACCAAATGACAGACTTCACCTACCTTCTGATATAAATAGTCTGTTCATAATATTTGCACCAAGAAGATTTTGATTCAGTCAGGAGTTTCATGAAAATGTCAAAACTGGCTCCTGATCGCACTATTGCGTGATTCAAGATACAAATTATTCGGCCTTATCTTTTGATGTTGTTCTTCTAAAAATGGTGGTCCTGATACTTGTTTAAAAACTCCTCAGGCACAAAACAAACAAAAAGACTACGGTAATAAGATCAAAAATGTTGCTTCGGCTGATGTCCATCAAATTATCAACAGCTTATTTGAATGTAAGACTCTATAAATTTCGTTTTGACATGACTAATCGCTCGCCCTTAAAAGCACACAAACTTTAGAAATCACAACATTTGAGGAGTTTTCGCCTTAAATCAGTGAATTTTTTTATATTTTAAAAAGGAGAATTATTGTGTTTACAACAAACGGAGTTAGGGCCGATCACGTGCATGGTCTTAGGGGAAACGTAAGTCACACTATCAGCGATCTCAGCTCTCTGCCTTTCTTCAGTAGCTGTCCAAATTCACTTATTGAAGAAATGGAGAATGCAAAAATTCAAAGTCACTATAAGAAAGGTCAGACAATCCATTATCAAGGAACACCGTTTTTCGGTATCTCCTGCATCGTGAGTGGGTTGGTTAAAAAGGTTAAAAGTCTGGATAATGGCGAAGACATCATTATTAGCCTGGCCGAGAGAGGAGATTTTTTTGGCATCAATTGCCTACTCTCGAAAACAACAAGCTTTGCCACGTACTCCACGGTGGCCATGGAAAACAGCACAATCTACTTCTTTGATAAAGCATTTATGCAAAACCAAATTAATAAATATCCTCAGCTTGCCATGCACATCATAAGCAAGTTGGAAAATTATACAGAGAGAGATGAGTTAAGAATTCTTAGCCTTTCAAAAAAATCCGTCCGGGAACGCGTGGCCGAAACGCTTGTCTATCTTGCCAGCAGCTACGGAAAGGCCTCAGGTAAAAATTGCGTCAGCATCCCCCATAAATTTTCTCGCATAGAGCTCTCCTCCCTTGCAGGAACGGCGAATGAGACGTTTATCCGTACCTTGTCCGAGTTTCAAAAAGAAGGCATCATTAAGCTTAAAAACGGTTGTATTGATGTCACGGATCATGAAGAGCTGAGAATCTGCATGGGCGCCGTAGTCTAAAAGCTTTTCTCATCGGCCGTGATGAGCAAACTCATCACGGCCAAAACTGTATTCAGCTAAAAATGGGAGTTCTTATAAAGGAATGCTGATGCAAACGACTGCGCTGACTATTTTTCTCTACTTATGGATGCTCCCACTGGCACACTCAGAGCTCATCCAAATACTTCATACCAATGACATCCACTCTCACCTCGAGCAAGCCATTCACAAACCCGATCTTGGTGGCTACGGTCGACTGAAGAATCTCATTGAAAAAGAAAAAAATAAGGCCGCGGCAGAAGGTATTGGAAGTTTAGTCCTGGATGCCGGGGATTTCCTGGAAGGAAATATTTATTATCTTGCGTCCAATGGGCGAAAAACATTCAATGTCATCGATTCCGTAGGGTACGATGCTGTCGCGCTTGGAAATCATGATTATCTCATGGGGCTTGCTGATCTGGACAACCTTTTAGGTCAAGTGCCAGTTTCCTTTAACTTTTTGTGCGCCAATCTTCAGGCCGACGCAAAACTAAAAAATATTAATAAGAAAATTCTTCCTTATATGGAAAAAACTATCAATGGGGTAAAAGTGGGCATCATCGGCGTAACAGGCAATGACATTTTATATAAATGGCGGCTCGGCGATGGGACCCTCAAAAATGAAACGGAGACTGTTCGCCAATGGGCAAAAGTGCTTCGTGAACGGGGAAATAATCTAATCATCGCCCTCACTCATATTGGGTTGCCCCAGGACATGTTACTGGCCTTTAACGTAAGCGAGATTGATCTCATTGTCGGAGGACACAGTCACAATGCCCTCCATGACGTGATGTGGGTACATTCCAAAGAAGGCAAGAGCATCCCGATTGTCCAGGCCGGGAAACATGCTGAATGGCTTGGAAAACTGAGAGTTGATTACAATCACCAAGAGCAAAAACTCAAGATTGCGAGTTATGAGCTTTTACCTGTCAATGAGATTCCCGGTGATCAAAAAATCGACGAGCTCGTAAAGGCCGCCAACATTGACCTTGATAATTTATTCGGGTCGGGCTGGCTTTCAGAGATTGTGGGCCAAAGCAAACTACGGCCACAACACCAAGGCGGAAACGAAGACATTTGGATGTATTTTATCAATGATGCCATGATGGATACGGTCAAAAGTGATATCGCCATACACGTCGGGCCTCTTTCAGGAAATAATTATCCAATTACGGGTCCGATAACCCGAAGGGACCTTTATAATTCTAACCCACGGCAATTTGAGTTTGAAAATATAAAAGGCTATAGCATTTACACCGCCCGTGTTCGTGGTTTTTGGATTAAGCTCACTATGAAGGTCGTCATGAGTCTCGGACTTCCATTATATTTCTCCGGAATTACCTTCGACTACACCACTAAGAAACAGAAATACAACATCGATAAGATACGCATTCAAGGAGAAAAAATAAAATTATTCAAACCATATAAGGTCACCATCTCCGAAGCCATCGTCAGGGCCAGTCAGGCAATCTCACCGTGGTTTAAGGTTGTTCTCAGTTTCCCGCAAAACTGGAAAATCCCGATGATCAAGGCCTTAGAGTCCCGAATGAGAAATATCGGCACGATCACGGAGGATTATCGCCCAAATGAATTCCGAATGAGAGCGCCAGATCATCACGGTCTCTGATATCGTTCATCTTGATTTTGTTTTTCACAAGAGTAAAGTTACAGATGTTTGAAGGTAGCGAAGCAAGCTGCTCCTCCGCAGGTGAAAGTCCTGCCGGAAATAAGGGTTTCACTATTTCCGCGACCTCCATCACAAGTATTAAAGGTGACTTTTTTACTTGAGGCTGGTGCTAGGGCAAAATCCCCTTGAGGTCAATCAACAGGTTGTAGCGAAAGCAAACCCGCTAACCTTGAAGAGATTCTGCTTGGAGAAGTCCAACTGGAATCTTGGAGAATTCCGAGTCCGATTCAAACAGGACGAAGGTACACATTACTTGCCAACTTGTGAAACACTCACGGCAAGTTAATTCTCCTAAGGGTGTTGGGATGACATGTTGAGAAGGATGGTCAGCGAAAGCTCGGAACCACTCGGATGACGAGAGAAAGACCATGATACTCTCGTAAACATGGGTATAAGACTTTTCATCTGATGATGATAAGCCGAAAAATCTATTGTATGCGTCTGAGTGGGACAGTGGAGATCGGTAAGCAATGACGTCAATCGCAGTAAAACGATTGGCAGAGCGAGGGTCTCTAGAGTTAAGCCTCTCGAACTTTGTTCGAAGGTTTTTTTGGTGCTCTCTTCCGGAAGGTCGAGATGATGAGGACAGGCCAAGTTGAAACTTTTAATGTATGTCCTGGTCGACTTAAGTTAAGAGCTAAACGAAAGCAGTTCTTAAAAGGCCATCTCTGCAGCCGTATTGGGGAAAACCTAACGTACGGTAAAAAGTAAAGGTGGTGGGCGCTTGTTAATTTGGTTTAATAGGCGCTCCACCATCTCAACATCACAAAACGACCAGCACTCAACCTCCTACTGTCTCCTCTCATGACTCTAAACAATGATAAAACGAGAGGAAGTCATCGAGATATTTTCGTTTTACAAATACACTATTTTTACTCTCTCTAAGAAAAGGATTTTTATGAGTATAGAGAAATTTATGAGAAAGGACTTCGTCACAGTTCCCATGGATACAACCGTGCTTGAGGCGTCAAGATTGATGCTTGATCGTCATGTTGGTGACGTTATTATTTTAGATGAGGATATGGATTTCAATAGTGTTCCGGGCAGCCCTATTGGAATTTTAACGGATAGAGATATTGTCCTGGCCTTTGCAAAATCAGGAAGGCTGGACCCGGATTGTAAAGTCAGCACCTTTGCCAACGGAAGCGTGATGACCGCCTCAATACAGGACGGTCTCGCCGATACCATAAAAAAGATGGGCCGAAGTGGTATCCGCAGAATTCCGGTCCTTAATGCAAATAAAAAGATTGTAGGTGTTCTTTATACCGATGACTGTCTCGAGCTGCTGGGTGATGAATTAAATTCACTGGCATCGATCATGAAGAATGCCATGAAGAGAGAGAAACTTCAACAACATCTAGAAGACACAGAGGCACCATATTCCTATCTGTAGGTCTCTTGAGGTTAAAACTAAATTGCTAATTAAAATTATTGCCAGGAGTGAATATGCTTTGCAGCCTCAGTAAATTAAAGGCCAGTAATGTTTGTGCTGTTGATGGCCCGATTGGAAAAATAAAAGATTTTTACTTTGATGAAAAAAACTGGATTATCCGCTATATGCTTATTGATTCTGATGGATATTTAAATCGTTCCAATGGTTTTATCTCCACTTCATCTATCAGCAACATTGATATGGGCGCCAATCGCATCCAAGTTAACTTTTCCAGCAATAGTATTGGAAAAAAACATCGAAGCAAGAAAGAAGTTGACCAGTTAACTGGTCAACAGAAAGAGAAGCAGCACGAAATTCAGTTTTCTGACTTTTTTAAGCGCCCTAGTAGCTGGGGGCTTATGGATTATCCTTGGGTCGTTGGACCACAAGGTGTAATCTATGAAAATATTCAAGGTAAAAATGAGATAAGGTTACAGTCCTCTCAACCGAACCTCCCCTCTTATAACCAGATAAGCAAATATCAGGTCCATGCAGTCAATGCTTATCTTGGACATATTAAGGATATTTTAATCAACGACGAGACCTGGCAATTTCAATTTCTGGAAGTTGCAAAGGGTGCCTGGATCACGTCGCAATCAACTCTCATACCCTACGATCTTATCGAACAACTTAATCCCGAAGGCATGAATATAGATGTCCTGACGGATCGCATGATGGTGTCAACCGCTCCCATTTATGATGCGGACAATGCTCCTATATTCTACTTTGAAAACATCCTGGAGCATTATAAGGCGTATACACAAATTAAGCCGGCAGAGATTAAGCGGCTTGAGTTAAGCAATCAGTAAGAGCGAACAAACTCATCGAACTTCTCAAGAGAAGAAAGAAACTGAAGTTTACTGTGATTCCTAAGATAATCTATCAGCACTGGCCCATGACCGCCATGACCAAAGATAATAATTTTTTTATTTTTATTCAGCTTATCTATGATTTTTGCAAGGAAGAGATTCATTCCCTCATCTTGATTCATCGAAGTGATATGACGGGCATCCAGGATAAGATAATCTGCCGACAAAGCTTCGACTAGTTGATACAGCGACTCCACCGATAAATTGTTACCAAGACAAAAGATTTTTTGTCGATAATTCGTGCAGATCAAAGCACAACTCAAAATTCCCAGCTCTCGGCCAAGATTAGAAGGAGTCGCAAAGGCGAAGACCTTATCACTTCGAGTCTGCGTTTTAGTTGATCCATAAAGAGCTTCCCCGACATAAAATTTTAGAAGAGAATAAATCGCTAGCTCCTGATCCACTGTCAAAAGACGATATTGGACGCGGAGATCGATTTCCCGATGTAACGGCACCAGGACGCTTAGAACTAAATCTCGCGGACCCAGCGTTTGAATTAGCTTCTCCATCTCATGAGCAATAACATCTAATTTATAGGTATTGACAGCTAATAGAAGATGGCTCAATGCGTTCGGCAGATCAGCTCCTGAGTTTGGCTTGGATATCTCTGAAAAAGTCCTGGGAGTTTCTCTTTTCGTAAATTTGCTTAAAAGCTGGCTTAGCTCTGCATTGGAATAATTAGCAATCGTACCTATCGAATTTCCATAACGACATAATTCATTCAGCATCTGCAGCTTCGAGATATCATCCTCGCTGTAAAGTCTTCGACCGTTATCCGCTCGTTGAGGAGTGACGGCGCCATATCTTTTCTCCCAAGCTCGAAGTGTATGGACCCCGACCCCACACAATCGACTGGCAACTTGAATACTGCTTTCGACCATTCATTTGTCTCCAGTTACTCAGTAATCACCTTAACAAATTGCACCTCGACACGTCGATTAGCACTTCGCCCGGCGGGGTCTCTATTGGAAGCTTCAGGGCGTGACGAACCATAAGCTTTAACAATGATATCATCAGGATTAACCGATAGTTTTTTTACTAAAAATGCTTCGACGGCTTTCGCCCGTGCTTTGGCGAGGGCCTCATTTTGTTTGTTTCGTCCGCTTTTATCAGCATGCCCCGTAATAATAATTTTTACATCATTTTCAATTTTAAGAGTTTTGGCGGCATTTCTTAATTGATCATAGTAATATGGCGTAAAAGTACTTTTTCCTGCCAAAAATTTTACATTGACTTTGCTGGTGCTAATTTTTTTAGGCCCACTTACTGGTCTTTGAACTGCGGCAGAAGTTGTCCTGACTGGTTCTTCAACGATACAGGGGATGGCAGCCGCAACATAACTCTTTTCCCAAAAATAAGTGACTCCGAGTAAAGGTGCCAGCGCATAGAGCTGACTGTTATTTTTTCCCGTGGGAATGAAGGCGTGAAAATCAGCTTGAAATGTCGCCACCAGTTGCCTAGCAAGCTGATACTCGCCCCCTACGCCGATCATGGACAGAAGCTCAATTTGGTTATTGGCATCCCGGTTATTATGGGGAATGGTTCCCGCTCCGATTCCAAAGTGTAGATAAGGCTTAAAGAGTTTATCCGTCATCAATAAGTACGAACCACCCACCGTTAATCCGTTGGTATAGGTGGTCAAGTCAGAAAAATCCAAACGATGATAACTTATATCTAAGTCTAACTTTTCCATGAGTGTGTACTTGGCCCAAACTCCTCCTGCCAGGCCGGGGTTCGAGGGATCCTCCAGCCTCGCTGGATTGGTTATCATCGATGGACCGAGCCCAAGACCTACGCCATACTGTCCTTTTTCTCTTGCAAAGCTTGCAACACTGAGCAGGAAAAGTATGAGCGCAATTTTCATGGGGTTTTCCTTTTTGATCAGCTGTTTAAACTTGCCGTCTGGGTTGTACTGGCCCAGAAGCCGGCCATCGTCTGTGTCATGTTTAAGGTTATCTCAAGGACTTCATCCATTGATTCGACTGGAATAAACTCCAGCTCCTTTCTAATCTCCTCAGGGACTTCGTAGAGATCCTTTTCGTTGCCCTTAGGAATAATAATCCTTTTGATTTTATTTCGGTGAGCCGCCAACACCTTTTCCTTAATTCCGCCGACCGGAAGTACACTACCCGAAAGTGTTAGCTCTCCGGTCATTGCCAGTTCCTGATCAACCTCCTTATTTAGAATAAGTGAGGCAAGACAGGTCGCAATAGTGATACCGGCAGAAGGTCCATCTTTGGGGATCGCCCCTGCAGGGATGTGCAGATGAATGTCGAACTTATGACAGCTGAAATCAGGGTTAAGATGACTTAAGCGCGAGCAGATATAACTTAGTCCAATTTCCGCCGATTCCTTCATGACATCACCCAGCTGCCCGGTTAGCTTAAGCTCCCCATTACCGGCAGCTTTAAGACTTTCCAGAAAGAGAACTTCACCACCGACAGGTGTCCAGGCAAGGCCAGTGGCGAGACCAGGAACCCAGTTGCGCAAGCGCTGGGCCTTTAAAAACTTTGGCGGACCTAAAAATTCTTCAATTTTATCTTTGGTTATGGTTGTCGATTTATCCGCATCATGTAATTTATGATAGGCCCAGGCCCTGCAAATTGAAGACAGAACCCTCTTGAGTTCCCGAACTCCCGCCTCACGAGTATATCCTTCAATGACAAAGCCAAACAACTCGGTGGGAAAATTCACATCAGAGGTGCTCAGTCCGGCATCCTTTAAAACCGTTGGCAAAATAAATGTTTCGGCAATATGGATCTTGTCAGATATCGTGTAGGAGGACAGCTCAATAATCTCCATGCGGTCGCGCAGTGGCTCGGGAATGGTATCAAGACGGTTGGCGGTAGTGATAAAGAATATTTGCGAAAGATCAAAAGGAACATCCAAAAAATGATCGACAAAGGCATGGTTCTGTTCAGGATCCAAAACTTCCAGCATGGCACTTGAAGGATCTCCCATAAAGCTGCTGCCGAGCTTGTCAATTTCATCAAATAACATGACGGGGTTATTTACCCCCACGCGTTTTAAGCTTTGGATGATTCGACCGGGCATGGACCCTATATAGGTTCTACGATGCCCCCTAATATCGGAGGTGTCACGCACGCCACCTAGGCTGACTCTCACAAATTTTTTATCCATGGCATCCGCAATACTCCGGCCCAGGCTCGTCTTCCCCACCCCTGGAGGACCAACGAGACACAAGATAGGACCTTTTTGATTTTGGGTTAACTTTGTTACAGCAATATGCTCCAAAATTCTTTTTTTAATTTTTGAAAGCCCATAATGCTGCTGATCCAAAACAATTTCACTGTTTTTGAGGTCAAAGGAATCCTCTGTAGATATATTCCAGGGCAACGAACACAGCCAATCCAGATAATTCTCAATTACCTGAAATTCAGGGGAGGAGAAATGAATTGAGCCCAAACGATCGAATTCCTGCATGGCAACTTTCTCAACCTCTTTTGGCATCTTTGCCTTTTTAATTTTGTCACTCAGATCGGCTTGCTTATTACTTTTTGTTTCACCCAGCTCTTCCTTGATGGCCTGCAATTGCTCACGCAGCAGACCTTCCCGCTGCGCACTGTTGAGACGCTTGCCGACTTTTTCCCTAATATCCTTCTCTAGCAAAAAAACCTCGCGCTCACGACCAATCCATTCAAGAAGTTTTTGCATTTTTTTCTTCATGCTGAGTTCAGATAAAAGTTCGTGCATCTTGGCCACGTCTAAATTTAAGTAAGAAGCACTATGATACACAATTTCATCATACTTGTTTGATTCGGCGATCAAGCCAGCGGTGCTTTGATCGGCACCGGGCTTCAGCTCCAAAAGGTGTTTGGTAAATGTTTTTATATTATTACCAAGAGCTATACTTTCAGAATCAAGCTCCGTTTCGTCAGGATATTCAGTCCCAACGGCCTCGAGATAATTATTTTTTTCTGAGATGCGACTAATTTTAAAACGCACACGTCCGGATACGAGCACTTGAAATCCAGTTTTTTCATTTCCGTGAATGCTGCGCAACTCACAAAGAGTGCCAAACTGGTATATTTTGGTGGGATCAATTTCCGCCAGGTCCCGCCCTGAAGGAATCTGTGCCGCAACCACCACCTGCCCACCATCACTCTGGGCGGCATCAAGGGCCTTCACACTCATTTTTCTTCCAATCACTAAAAACAGAGATGTTAATGGAAAAACCATCGTGTTTTGAACAGCAATCAGGGGGTAGCTTTTTTCAATCTCATTTTCCATCGTAACAACTCCTGAAACGCCATTATTTTTTTCGGAGGAAAGCTGGCCTTCTCGGTTTTTGAGAAGGCCACGTCATTTTTTAATGATGAATTTCAATCTTTTTTCGTTTTGAAGTTCCGACCTCTTTCTTTTGTACTTCGACACGCAGCACGCCATTTTTAAAAACAGCATCAACCTTATCCATATTTACTTCTTCATCAAATGGAATTTCTCGGGCAAAGGCACCATAGCAACGCTCGTTATAAATGTAGCCATTGCCCTTTTTAACTTCCGAGGTCTTCTCACCTTTGATGGAGAGAATATTATTACGCAGCTCGACCTTGATATCTTTGTCTGTCATACCTGGAAGCTCGGCCTCGACTGCATAGCTTTCAGGAGTTTCCTTGACATCAATTGCTGGATAAGCGCGGAGGTCTGATGTTAATGGAAGGGCTATATCGCGATCGCCGGCAAAACTTCGCATCAAATCAAGCATCCTGCTCTCCAGTCCGTATATATCGCGAGCAAGACTACTTGTAGGCCAGGTCGTAGCCGGAAGAAGCGACGAGCGCCATGGTTTCAATTCTGATAACTTCATAAAAACTCCTTTAGTGTACTAACCGTTGCATAATTTATAAACGCTTGACCAGAATAGAGATAGGTAAACGCTCACCGGTGATAATGTTTAATTTCATTTTTACAAAATGATTAAATCAATCAGAGAGTCAGATTTTAGAGCTAAGTTTGAGTTAGCAAAATTGTTCATGTCCGTGGAGCACAAAATGATTGATCCATATAAGATATTAGGTGTTTCAAAAGAAGCAACTATTGATGAAATTAAAAAGGCTTATCGTAAGTTGGCCAAAAAACTTCATCCAGATCTTAATCCCGGAAAGGATTCAGAGCGTAAATTTAAAGATATTGCCCATGCCTATGATTTGATCGGAACGGCGGAAGCCAAGTCTAAATTTGACCGAGGCGAAACAGATGAGCAACGTCAGCAGGAATATGAAGAATCGATGCGGGCCAATACAAGAAGGGCCAAACGCCCGTCGTACCATCAGACACAACAAAACACCGGTCGATATTCAAATGTGTTTGACAGTGATTTTAACACGCAAGATATTTTTGAGCAGTTTTTTGGACGCGCACAAGAGACAAGCAAACCCGGAGAAGATGAGCTGTACAATCTAGAGATTGATTTTAAAGAAGCTGCGTTAGGGAGCGAAAAGGTTATCACTCTTCCACGGGGTAAGAAGATTAAGGTGCAGATCCCTGCGGGGATCGAGGATGGGCAAAAATTAAGATTTAAAGGACTCGGTGGGCCTGGAATTAACAATGGACCATCAGGAGATGCTTATGTTCAAATTTCTGTTAAAAAACTTTCCGGCTTTACCCGCGCCGGGCAAGATATCTTAACAACCGTTCCAGTAAGCATCTTTGAAGCTATCTCAGGTGGAGAAATCGAGGTTCCAACAATCGACGGGAGTGTCATGCTCAAGATCCCCCCCGGAGTTAATAACGGCTCAAAACTGCGCATTAGCGGTAAAGGCGTTGGCGTTGAGAATTATAGGGGAAATCAAATCGTAACGATCAACATCGTAATGCCCAAGCAAATTGATCCTGCATTTAAAGAGGCGATGCTTAAACTTTCAAACCAATTTTCTTATAGTGCAAGGGATGCAAGATGAAATTATCAATTCGAAAAACAATTGAAGATGTCTCGTTGGCCTATCATATTCCGACTGAGGTTATTATTTTTTATATTAAGCATGAATGGATTTATCCAATCGATAGAGAAAACCTGTTGCTCGATGAGGAGGATATTGCACGAATCCATTTGATTAATGAACTTAGAGAAGATTTTGGAGTAAATGATGATGCCATTCCAATTATTCTTCATCTTATTGATCAGCTCAACTACTTTCGCGTTAGATAATCTTTGAGAATAGTCCCAAGCAGCAAAGCGGCCGATGAATATATTGTCACCTCAGTCGCCGGGTCGGAGATACGAATTCCTCCCTGGGGGCCTTTGAATAAATCTAGGGTGGAGATCGCCTCCGGGCCTTGAGGTGGAGTTGTTGATTTTGAGTTAATGTTTAAGGTATCAAGTTCAAGCGGGGAAATTGTTGAAGGCACAAAGTATGCCATTTCCATTGGCGCACCATCGGCTGCTATTTTTGTGGTGTAGACACTGCCAGACACTTTTGCCAGCTTATCCTGCAGCTTTTCAATCATGATTTTTTGTTTTTTGTTTTTGACCTCTATTGGATAAGCATATTGTTGACCATCACGGACGTAATAAATAAAGTACTGATGCCCATGTATCATTTTACTTTGACTGACTTTGACTGCACGTCCCCAGACTTCCGACACTGAGGAAAGTTTCTGATCCGCCTGCGCCATTGTAATGAAAATAAATATTGCTGTCAGGAAATACATTTTTCCAACCTATTTTAAAATCAAGACATCACAGGGAGCATGTCGAATCATGTACTCGGCAAAGCTAAAAGAGAATACTCCTTTCAATCCGGTCAGTGATCGCGTCGCAACAACCACAAGGTTGGCCTTCAAGGTATTTGCGTAATTTGTAATGACTTCTTTTCGACTCGGCGAAAAAAGGCAGTGGTAGTAAATATCCTCTTTTGACTTTGCCGAAAATGGTTTGGCGAGGGCATTTCTCATCAATTCAATGGCGGATTTTTCAATTTCCGGGAATTGCTGCTCAGTAGGATAATATTGCGCATAAAATTCACCCGCATAAACCTTGGTCTCAAACCCATGGGTAATATGAATTTCAGTCGCTTTATCAAAATACGGAGTGCTTGCAAAGTCCGCAAGCCCGTTCAATGACTGCTCTGTCAAATCGGCACATAATATGACTTTCATAAATCCTCCACTGAGCAAAGAGTATCTTATTCGACGGGCACCTACGATGATGTTGTGTCTGCAGTGTCATAATGAAAATCATTCACCTCTCGATCGAAATAACTTGCTGTAGTTTTTGATATAGGCGTTTGTGATTGTGGTCCACAATGACTGACTCTCTGTTCTCTTTAGTTTTGCGCTATCGATGTTTGACAAGATGCTTTCTTCCTCTTGCAAAGACAAACCAGTATAGGATTTGTCAATCGTCACCGTAGGGGGGGCCACAATCTGAGCCAGTGACCTGCTAATATTCTTCAACGGCAACAAGCTATCTTTCTCATTTTCTCTGGCATCGCTGCCATTATGCACGGGTGCACTTACGTAGGCATTTCTTATGTATCCTGATACATTGAACTCTCGTGACAAAACCCAAAGCGAAGCACAGGCAAAAAGAAAAATTATAATTTTCGACATACTATCTCCTTTTATGATCTCCAATATATCTTACCCATGAGGCATTATTTATTAATGACCACGCTCACAACCCGCGGTGATAACTCTTAAATTGCTTAATTCTTCGAACGCGGTAGGCTACTTCACTACCAAGACAAACCAGGAGATTGCGATGAGTGAAATAAGTACATATGCCCAAAATACATTTTGCTGGGAAGATCTTTATACAAGCGACCTTGCAAGTGCGAAGACATTTTATCAAGGCATGTTTAGCTGGAAGATAGAAGATTTGCGTAGCGATGACACCCATCCGTATTCATTTTTTACGATTAAGGGAAAGGAAGTTTGTGGATTGACAAAAATTCAGGCGAATTTACAACAGCAAAAAATAACACCACATTGGCGGACCTATGTTTCAGTTCCAAATGCCGATGATGTTGTTCAAGTTGCCAAGATTGCCGGAGCGACGATCATCGATCCTGCACGGGACAAAATGGAAGCGGGACGGAGTGCCCTTATCCAGGACCCAACTGGAGCACTTATCGCTCTCTGGCAACCCAAGCGAAAAATAGGCGCCCTCGTGGCAGAAGTCCCGGGTAGCGCGTGCTGGCGAGAGCTTTTGACATCTAATTTGGATGTGGCAGGAAAATTTTACGCGACCGTTTTTAGCTGGAATCCCAGGCCTGAAAAATTCGGCGATATGGCCTATGTCACCCTCAAAAGTGGTGATACAAATGTAGCGGGCATGATGGAAATGCAAAAAGAAGGCATACCATCCTATTGGCTTACCTACTGGGCAGTGAAAGATTGCGAAAAGAGTTTGAAAAAGGCAGAGACATTAGGAGGGAAAATCCTGAAGCCGACAACTTCCATAAAAAAAGTTGGGAAATTTGCGGTTGTGGCAGATCCGCAAGGTGCCGTTTTTGCCATTTTGCAATCTGAGAAAGAATAGACGGAGAAGTTGAGAACGACACTACATATTGATAATGATATCTATAAACACTATGGCGAAGGATGGTACACTGACTACGACGGACCAGTGGCCATCCTTCGGGCAGAATCAGAAGCTAAAACTCCATGGGTTATAGAGCAGATACGCCAGCTCAAGAATAAAACCATCCTTGATGTGGGATGTGGTGGTGGTTTCTTGACTAATGCCTTAGGCCGCGAAGGATGGCAAGTCACTGGCGTTGATATCTCATCCGAATGTCTTGTTGTTGCCAGCAGGCATGATGAAACTCGCTCAGTCGTATATGTTCAGGCCAGCGCCGACAAGCTCCCCTTCAGAAACGGGCAATTTGCCGTAGTTACTGCGATGGATTTTTTGGAGCATGTTGAAAATCCGGAGCATGTCATCAAAGAAATTTCCCGGGTCTTAGCGCCTGATGGCACTTTTATTTTTCACACCATCAATAGAAATATCTTCACATGGCTTTTAATTATTAAAATCCTTCCTTGGCTGGTAAAAAATACACCTAAAAAGATGCATCTATTTCGACTTTTTATTACACCGGAAGAATTGTCACGCTTTTGCAAATTTGCCGGCATGCGAGTCCGTTCCATGGTGGGTTTAAGGCCCGTTTTTTCATCAATTCCAATTAGCAATTACTTTACGGGAGTGGTGCCAAAAAATATGCAGTTCAAAAGAATAAAATCCCTCGTGCTCTCATACATGGGAACGGCATGCAAAATGGATTCTGAGCTTACTCCGTAATTCTTTTTTGCTTATTTTCGATCTTTTGTGAGGAAAATCCTATCCAGGAATAAACAGGACAAACATTGAAAAGTCCGGTAACCAGGGGAAAGATTCCCACCAAAAACCAGATACTTTCCGGGCCCCAAAATACCAACGAAATCAAAAATGCCCCGAGAACAATTCGAACGGCTCTTTCTACAGGATGAAGGTTATTTTTCATTTTTATCCTTTGGTCATCAATTATTGATGAGTCTATTTTATTAGGAATATTTTCCAAATGATGAAGCGACAAGATCTTAATGATCAATGTTAGCGGCACCTGCATAAAAAAACTTTTGCTGTAAAAATTCCAAGGCACGCCACTCCGACCAATAGAATTCATTATTTTGATTGAGAATATTGGCGGGAATAAACCCGGCATGTCCACCGTTTGTCGTCGTCTCAAGATGAAAAAAATCATTGCTTCTGGCAATTTCACGAGGGAAACACCCCGATGATAAAAGTGGGTCATCCAAAGCGTTGATAAGCAGACAGGGAATTTTAATCTTGCAGAGATAGGTGCGACAGCTTGCCTTTTCATAGTAGTCCTCATGATCGACAAAACCATGCAATGGGGCCGTAATAAGATCATCCCACGATTGAATATCATTCACATATAGGGCGCGTTCACAGTCAATGTGTAACTCATTAAAAAATCCCAAATTAATTTTGTGCCGCAGCTTTGCTTTCATGGTGTGCAAAAAGTTGCGAAGGTAAAATACGTTCTCGGCACTGCCTATTTTTTCACAAGATGCCTTCAGGTCCACCGGACAGGAAAAGGTAATTGCCTTGTCCAGTAAAAGTGATCGGTTGTCAGCTTCCTCTCCAAGATATTTTAAAATAATATTGGCACCAAGACTGTGTCCGATTAAGGAAAGACTTTTGTAGGAAGTATTATGCTCTATCCATTTGGCAACAAAACGCAGATCTTCAGTATCTCCGATGTGATAAAATCTAGGCAATCGGTTCAGTTCACCACTGCAGCTTCGAAAGTTGATCGCGACAACGTCAATGCCTTTTTCATTGAGTATCTTTGCCATTCCCAAGACGTAAGGCTGCTTGGACGATCCTTCAAGGCCGTGGGCCAACAGCACAAGATGTTTCCCGCAGGCCTTCGACCAATCGAGATCCAAGAAGTCACCATCAGGCAACTCCAGCCGTTGTCGGACGTATTTTACTCCATAAACTTTCCTGAAAAAATATGGATAGAGGGTATGAAGATGAGGATTCTTAAATACCCAGGGCGAGACATATTTTGATTCAACTAACGGCATAATTTAAATCTCCCGATGTGTTTCTTGTTTGATTGGAGCAGTTTAAGAAAAGGATCACAATGACTTGCAATCTTATCTAATATTATGAGGATGATTGATCGAAATCATTTACGTATTTTCTGAGACAGTGAAAACATACCGTATGGCAAAAGAACTACACTTTCAATTCGACGCTCAGACCAGACTGCTACGAGGGGCGACGATTCTCGTTAATGCCGTAAAAATTACGCTTGGACCGAAATCAAAAAGTGTTCTTATTGGAAAAAAATGGGGAAAACCTGTCGTTTGTAACGATGGCGTCACCATTGCCAAAGAAATTGAACTCAAAGATCAGATTGAAAATATGGGTGCTCAGATGCTGAGGGAGGTCGCCGAACGTACTGGCGATGCAGTTGGCGATGGCACAAGTACCGCTACAGTCATTGCCTACGCGATTTTTACAGAGGGTCTGAAAAATGTTACTGCAGGGTCCAGCGCCATTGATTTAAAACGCGGCCTATTTCGTGGTTCAGAAATCGCAATTCAAGCGATTCGGACCTTATCTAAGATAATTACCACTCATCATGAGATGGAACAGGTTGCGACAATTTCCGCACACAATGATCCAGCAATAGGAAAATTCGTGGCCGATGCTCTTGAGAAGGTAGGCCCCTCAGGAATTGTCACGGTTGAAGAGGCGCAGGGAACAGAGACAACGGTTGAAGTGGTCAAAGGCCTGCAGTTTGATCGGGGTTATCTGTCACCCTATTTCATTACCGACCCCGCCAAGATGGAAACGAAACTTGAAAATCCTTTGATTCTCCTGCACGAGAAAAAGATAGGGAGCATTGAGCCGCTTGTCCCGCTATTAGAACAACTGATCAAATCCGGGCGCCCTCTGCTGGTCATTGCAGAAGATGTCGAGAGAGAGGCCCTCGCCATGATGGTGGTGAACAAACTTAGGGCCACCCTTTCGTGTGCCGCCGTGAAGGCACCCGGTTTTGGTGATGCTCGCAGAGATATGTTTGAAGATATCGCCGTGCTGACGGGTGGTCAGCTGCTTAGTGAGGAACTTGGGATTAAACTTGAGAACGTAAAAATTTCCGACTTAGGGGCCGCCGCCCATGTAATTATTGACAAGGATCATACGACAATTATTGATGGTGCCGGTAATAAGCAGGCAATAAGCGAACGCCTTGAGCAAATTAAGCAGCAAATCAAGAACTCAAAAAGTGAATATGACAAGCAGAAGCTGGAAGAGCGCCTTGGCAAACTCAGCGGCGGTGTGGCGGTGATTCGCGCCGGTGCACCATCGGAGACCGAACTCAAAAGCAAAAAAGAGGCCTTGGATGACGCCATCTCTGCCACAAAGGCCGCCGTCACAGAAGGAATTGTACCCGGGGCCGGGCTTGCTCTTCTCCGCGCCATTGATGCTCTTGAAAAAGAAGCGCCGAAGCTACAGGGAGATGAGAAAACAGCATTTCAAATTCTGGCCCATGCTCTTGAGGCTCCGACGCGTCAAATCGCAGAAAACAGCGGCGATGATGGCGGAGTGGTCGTCAACAAAATGCGCAGTGGCAGTGGGGCCTTTGGCTTTGACGCTTCCACGCGAACCTATGTCGATTTAATCCAACAGGGTATTATTGACCCTACAAAAGTTCTGCGCATCGCTATTGAAAACGCGGTATCAATAGCGAGTATGCTCCTGCTCACTCAGGCAACTTTGACAGAGACGAAGGATGCAGAGAAGGTTGAACCACACTTAGGTGCGCTCCCCAATGTCGAGGCCTCACTTTGAATACCCTTGGGCACCTATCAACAAGAATGGAAAAGGACAGTCAGGGCGAAAACTATGTTCCCAAAGACGCCTACTACGGTCTTCAAAGCTATCGTGCATTTGAAAATTTCAAAATAAGTGGTATGCAAATTCATCCACTGATGAATCATAGCTATCTTCTGCTGAAAAAAGCTGCCGCTCTGGCAAACAAAAAGTTAAATGTACTCGCTCCTCAAAAGGCCGATGTTATCATTTTGGCCATCGATTCACTGTTGGCAATGGATTTTCAAAAGCACTTCATTATCGATGTTTTTCAGGCAGGCGGAGGAGACTCGCAGAATACGAATACTAATGAAGTTATTGCCAATAAGGCAAATGAGTTACTTGGTGGTGAACTCGGCCGATATGATTACATTAAGCCCGATGATCATGTGAATATGTCTCAAAGTACAAATGACACTTATCCTACAGTCATGCAGCTTACGACTCTCAGTATGTCTCGCGATCTGGTTATCGAACTCGGAATGCTGGCACAGGCATTTGAGCGCAAGTCCCAGGAGTTTGCTCACGTGAGTAAAATAGGACGTACCCATTTACAAGATGCGGCCCCAATGCGTCTCGGTTTAGAATTTTCAGCTTATCATGCCACAATGGAACAGATTAAAGATTTGCTCTGTCAGGCGCAGGGATATTTGCGGATTCTTGGAATCGGAGGTTCGACAATCGGCACGGGGCTCAATGTTCCCCACGGATTTCGCGGAGCCATTATAACGTTTCTTCAGGAGTTGTTTCATGACCCGCAACTCACGCTGACGGCGAATCTTTTTGCCTCCTCGCAATCACAACTGCCTATGATGGTGTACTCCAATGCATTGCGGATTTGCGCGCTGGAGCTCACCCGAATTTTAAACGATTTACGATTACTAAACTCCGGGCCACATAGTGGATTTGGCGAAGTTGTTCTATCCGCTTCGCAATTAGAACTGGGAAATCAGGTGATGTTTAAAATACTCGGGAACGATAATGCTATGGCACTAGCCATGCAAGCCGGCCAACTCGAGCTAAATGCCATGATGCCTCTTATGTCACAGCTTGCGCTGGAATCAACACAGCTCCTGACCCATGCTCTTCACGCTTTGCGAGAGCATTGTATAAATGGAATTAGGGCAAATATTGAACGATGTGAAAAGTATACTTCGCAAGTATCTCAGTTACCCGCGGCACTAATTCCCATTATTGGTTATGACAAAGCGGTGGAGATCACAAGGCAAGCGGTATTGAGCAAAAAGACCGTGCAAGAACTCCTGAAAGAAACTAAATTACTGACGGAGGATCAAATCAATCGCTTCATGAGAATAAAAAATCTCTCAATCTAGTGAACGATCACTTTTACCGTCGACTGTGGCTGTACGCCGAGAACCTTGAGCGTTTTGGTATCTCCATCGGGAAACGTCCAGTTAATGACCTGATTGACCTTTAGACCTAAAAGGGTCATGCCTAAAGGTGAAAGAACAGAGATCTTATGTTGAAAAAAATCAGCATCACATGGATAGACAATTGTCATATTTATCTTTTTATTTTCTTCCATGTTTAACAGGGTGATTTGTCTATTCATGGTCACGATGTCTCTCGGCAGTTCACCCTCACCGACTATCTTGGCATGTTTGATTTCTTCCTCCAGTTTTTCATAGTCGCTTCCATGATGAAAACATTTCATCTCTTTCAGCTTGCAAAAATCCTCTCTAGTTAGAATGATTTGAGACGCAGACATAAAATGACCCTTTTGATTTTCTTTATAGTATCCTACACGCATTTACAGATTTCTCCCTCATTGAAAATCATGGTCACTCATGATGAAGGTCAAGTGTCGCAGGGGAATCAGTTAGCTTCATTTTGTAAGAATATTGCTAGGGTTTTGACAACGAAAATATTTTTTTACAAAAAAAATATGGGATGTTAACAAATTCTTGGAGGGTATTATGCTTCTTGATCTGAAAAAAATTATCTGTCTCTCTTCTCTCATTTCTGCCACTGTTTTTGCCCAAGGAGTTGGCAAAATGGAAGAAATGGCTCCTTCGGGTGAATATGTCTCTGGAGGATACGGTGCGCCTTTTACCAAAATATCGCGGATCGGTGATACCGACGGGATCTTCACAGGTATCAAGGGGGCTTGGATCGTCAATCACCAATATGCACTGGGCTTGGCTGCCTATACCTTGGTGAATAACGTACCAGTTCCTGGTTATCAAGAACCGCTGCAGTATGGTGTCGTCGGTGCAAATTTTGAATATATATATCCTGTCGCCACTGATTTTTCCATTGCCTCGAGTGTTTTACTTGGCGGTGGCTTTGATGATTTTAACGACAATCCAGATAGTGCCGATGGTCTTTTCATTGCCGAACCTGAGATCAATTTTTTATATTCGGTAACCAAAAATTTCAAGATTGGTGTCAATGGAAGCTATCGTGCCGTAGCAGACTCAGATCTTGCCGGTGTCAGCAATCATAAACTGTCTGGTTTTACCTATGGTCTAGGTCTTAATTTCGGTTCCTTTTAACTACGTCCTGTCTATGCCCGCCTAAAGTGCCAGGTCCAATAAAAGGACCTGGCACCTCCTAACCCGAAGAGGTGCTTGATGAAGTATTTAAAACTTTTTTCAGAACTGCCGGTTGGTCGGATGACGTTAAAAAATCGCATTGTCATGTCACCCATGACTCGCTGTCGAGCAACCAATAATATCCCGAACGAAATGATGGCCCAGTATTATTCCCTGCGCGCACAGGCAGGGCTTATTATTACTGAGGGAACCTCACCATCTCCGAATGGATTAGGCTATGCTCGCATCCCTGGGAATTTTAATATCGAACAAAGTCAGGGGTGGAGGAAAGTAGCCAATGCGGTTCACGCGCGCCAAGGTCACATCTTTATGCAGCTTATGCACACAGGCCGAGTTTCCCACCCGCTCAACATGAGCGGAAATTCCAAAATTCTTGCCCCATCGGCCATCGCTCTGACGGGTGAAATGTGGACAGATCAAAAACAGATGCAACCCTACCCGATTCCCGAAGCCATGAGTAAGCAACAGATCAAAGAAGCTGTGAGTGAGTACGCCCACTCGGCCCGACTCGCTATCGATTCAGGCATGGATGGTATAGAACTCCATGGTGCAAACGGATATCTTATTGATCAGTTCCTCAATCCTGCGACAAATCAGCGACAGGACGAATATGGCGGCACGCCTGAAAATCGCCTGCGTTTTGCACTTGAAGTCGCCAAAGCCGTTGTCTCCGCGATCGACCCTGACCGTGTCGGAATCAGGCTCTCTCCTTATGGGGTCTTTAATGACATGAAACCTTTTGACGGCCTGGAGGAATTTTATGGGATGCTGGCAAAACGTCTGAATGAACTTAATCTGTTGTATATTCACTGTGTGGATCATCATTCCATGGGTGCTCCAGAGGTAACACCATCAGTGAAAGCGCTTCTGCGCAAGGAATTCAAACACACCTTGATTCTCTCAGGTGGCTATGACGCCGATAGAGCGGAGCATGACCTCCTGGAAGGTAAGGCGGATCTCATTGCGTTTGGCCGCCCCTTTCTTGCTAATCCAAATTTTGTTGAAAAGATCCAAATAGGGGCCCCAATTATTCCGGCCAACCCGGCAACTTTTTATACTCCAGGTGAACTTGGATATACGGTCTTCCCGAAAGAAGCTGCTGTGTGATTAAGTTGCAGGAAAACTCTTACCGTTGGAATCGCTTATCTTTGGCAAAGAGATTCTGAAGGTGGTCCCTCTGCCTGGTTGACTATCCACGCTGATTGTTCCTCCGAAGGAGCGAACAATCGTATGACAAATTGAAAGTCCAAGCCCGGTGCCTTTGCCAGGCTCCTTGGTGGTAAAAAATGGATCAAAGATTTTTTCGCTCAGGTGCTTAGGAATTCCGGCCCCGTTATCGGCGATTTCCACCACCGTGCAGTCTTCCCCATTTTTTGTGGTAATTCCGATGATCCCCTGGCTGCTCCCATTCAGCGCATCCTTGGCATTGGAGATTATATTTAAAAGTACCTGCTGTAGCTTACCTGTATTTGCCTTAGTTAAAAAATCTTGAGCATGAAAATGTGTCTCTAGTTTGACATTTTCTTTGTCATAAATCTCTTTAATCAGGACCAATGTTTCCTGGATGCAAGCATGAATATCAACCTGCTCAATCTTGTCATTGTCCTCACGGGCATACAGGCGCAAGCTATTCACGATTTTGACAATTCTTTTCATGGCATTTTTAATTTTTTCGATGACTTCAAGGTCGCCGGGAGCGCCGTTTTTTCTAAACTTTCCTTCCATGATTTCAACATAGCCGGCAATGATCATTAATGGATTATTAATTTCGTGGGCCACCCCGGCAGCTAGGGTGCCGATAGAAGCCAGCTTTGACGAGTGTAAAAGTTGGGCCTGCACCATTTGCTTTTCCCGCTCGGTGGCCTTCTGTTCGGAGATGTCATGAACCGTGGCCTGCAAGAATCGCTTGCTACTCAGCTCAACTCTGGTCAAAGTGACGGATGCAAAAAACTCTTGCCCGGATAAACGTTTGTGTTTCCATTCAAAGAAATGATTTCCGTCTCGCATGGCGATTTCGATCATCTCCTGGGCCTTTTCACTCGATAGACGGCCGTCGGGTTGTAACTCAGGAGAATATTCCCAGGGTGGCCGGGTTATAAAGTCAACTTCGTCCCGCGCGCCAAACAGCTTGACACTCGCAGGATTGCAGGTGGTAAAGCACCAGCTCGGGGGTGCCAGCGTGCTGAGAGCATCGCTCGACATGGAAAATAGAGTGCGATGCCTCTCTTCACTCTCCTTGAGCGCCTCTTCGGCCTGCTTGCGCATCAGCATACCACCGATCATCACGCCAATCCCCTCAAGGAAATGAACCGTGTTGAGGGTAAGGCGGCCAGCTCGTCGATCATTCAGCTGAAGGAGTCCCACTATCTCCTTATTGGCACGCAGGGGAACCAATGCAATGGAAAGATAGCCGTCATAGGTGCATCGGTTGCGTGGATGATGGCGCGGGTCCTGCTCAGGGGGAATATTTAAGATTGGCAGGGAATTATTGGTCCAACAACTTCCCCCTGTCGTAAAGAGAACATTCGAAGGATCGGTTTTGCCGGAAATGACTACCCCACAGGTACATTCCAAACACACTTTGCCGCCACTATCTCTGCACATACTTCCGTCTTCTGCGCGGGAGACAAGAGTATTTTCTTTCAGGATGAAATCATGGGAAAAGCCATGCTGGAGAAAATATGGGAAATCATCTTCATTGCGCAGGCGAATTCCCACCGCATCGATTGCTAATTCCTGTTGGATTGTGGTGAGAACCCCGTTGATTGCCTCCGAGAATTCAGCTGTCTCATTCGAAATATGTAGAATTTTAGAAGAAATTCGCTGATGCATTTCAGCCATTTTGCGCTCAGTAATGTCGATGGCAGCGCCAATCATACCCACCGGGTTATTGTTTCTATCTTTTACGATGGAAGTTTCCATCCAAGTCATAAAAACAGATCCATCACGATGCGCATGCCCGACTTCGCCGGCATGGGAGCCATGCTCCTGAACCTTTCGATTAAAGGGAATAACTTCATTTTCAAGCTGCTCTTTGTTGTGACCGATCGACAGATGCTTTCCAATGAGCTCCTCGACTTCAAATCCATGCATTTTCGCCCAGGCCTTATTGGCAAAGATAAGAATTCCATTCATATCGGCGTGGGCAATTCCGCCTATTGCTTGCTCGACTGCAATGGCAAGATTATGGCCGACATCTTTTGGATTTTTCATACAGGTTTTATTTTCAAGCGGTCACACGCTCCGTTCAATAGGTAAAAGTACGTAGGAATTCCTTACTTTCTTCATGATTTCAAAGAATTAATGTCGAAACGGCATTAAATTTCATAAGACGGCGTGCTTCTTGGCGGTCTTGTCGTAAAAGCCCATCATCTGGCGAACATAGTCTCGCCTTTCCGAGTAATCTCCGGGATAGAAACTGCGTTTAAAGCCATAGGATACAATATCCTTTAAAGATTTGGCATTAATATCAAAGTTCTCAACTGCGAGCTGGATTTCTTTGGAGACAGTAGTGTTTGAGATGAGGCGATTGTCGGTACAGAGAACCAGCGACATTTTTTTATCAAGCATGGTTTTGATGGTGTGATTTTTGATGTCCCTGATCTCCGGATTAGTCTGCATATTGCTGGTCAGACAAACCTCAACGGTAATGCGCTGATCGGCGATATAGGAAGAAAGCTTCTTGATATAAGCGGTTTTATCCTTAATCTTCGGATCTGAAATTTTGTCCTCGTCAAAAAGATAGTAGCCGTGCCCCAGGCGATCGGCGTGGAGAGAGGTAATGGCCTCAAAAATACTCTCGGCACCGTAGGCTTCGCCGGCATGAACCGTCTTGTGCATAAAGTTTTTATGAACATAGTCGTAAGCGGCGGTAAAATCCGAAGCAGGATATCCTGCCTCCTGCCCGGCAAGATCAAATCCCACGATGGGAATCCCCTGCTCATCGCGAATTTTTACCATGGCCTTGGCCAACTCCAGCGCTCCCATGCGAATCACTTCCATAGACTCAGAGTAACGGTGGACAGAAAAAAGTTTGCCGTAATAAGGGGAAAAGCTCTGCCCGAACATTCTCATGGCACAGGCAATAATACCGTACTTAAAAGGTGGCTCTTCCTTGCTTTGAACTTCCGGTCGGGCATTAAATTCTTTTTCCGCGCGCGCCAGCCCCTTATTCACGGACTCAAGCACCACCTTCATGGTCATGGCCTGATTATCCACGTGCAACTGAGGAGCATAACGAATTTCGATATAACGAACGCCTTCTTTTTGATTATCAATCGCCAGCTCATAGGCGACGCGCTCGAGATTCTCCGCCTTGTGAAGCACACTGCAGGTATACATGAATCCGTGCAGGTACTCGCCCAGGTTTCCATACTTGTCTTTAAAGACGAGCTCGCGTAGCCCCTCTTCGGTGTAGGACGGAAGTTCGACCTTATCTTTGTTGGCAAGGTCAATCAGAGTTGTCAGGCGAAGTGAGCCATCCAGGTGAAGGTGTAGGTCACTTTTGGGCATCTCTTTTATAAAGGCTTCGGTAATCATGGGAAATCCTTGTTTTTTTTATGAAACTTTACCTCATAGAGAGGGTGAATTCAAATGATGTTCCCAGTTTGCCTGCATTGCCCGAAACCAGGTTGGATAAACAACCCAGTGGCGAAACGGTTTGATCAGAGTCATATAGAACGTGGTGAGTGCCCCTCTTGATTTAATATAAACACCCAGAGTCAGCTTTGTTTGTGATGTCAAACCTAAGTGAAGAAGCGCATACACGGTGCGATTTGAAATTTCTAACACGCCCTCATTGGGAAAGAGATACACGGGTTTAAATTTTTCCATCATATTAGTCGGACGCTTGGCGCGCTGAATTTGATTTGCGTTTTTTTCCTCTGGAGTCAAACGATCTGCCAGACTTTTCTCTGAAGTTCCTGGTATGGTGCCCCAACTATCAGGTCCATCCCATTTCATCAAAGCGCCGACGGTAAAACGTATTTTAAAAAGTGCATCAATCAGGCTGCTATCCTGAGCCGGATAAAAATTAGTGATAAATTCAAAGACTTCATAAAAAGACTCTGGACTCACTCGAGGTTTGATCGGCAGGATCCAGCAATCGTGCAATTCAAAATCACTGGCAATTCTATGAATCTTCCAGTTTTCTTTTCGATAGTCTTCAGGGAGCAACATTTTTTTTATCATATTATTCCTTTAGACCTTGCTAAGGTCAACGCCCACTAAGCGCGAAAGGATTTGCAATTGTTTGTGCACATCTCTTTTGGACAACGATTTCCCTTGGGAGCGATCACACCAACCCAGATAATAAAGATAAACGATCTCAGCCGTTTGCTGGGCAGGGTACTTCGTTGGCCCAAGCTTTTTAAGCAATCGCCGAAAATAATTCTGACGTTCTTGCTCAGTGGCCCGCAACACTTTTGCAAAAAGAGGGTCCCTGGCCGCATGGGTACGAAGTTGAAATAGCAAGCCGCTCGAATGCCGCATTTCCAATGCCAGGTGGAAGAGCCGCAGAATTTTCGCAACAACAGTATCCGCCTCGTCGGCCTTAGTGATGAGAGCGCGCGTCTCGCTCTCTCTCCAGAACTCCAACATTTCCCTGATAAATTCATTGCGACCGCCGAAGTACCAGTAGAATCCGCTCTTGTTGGTGCCAAGCATGCGCGCCATATTTTCGATCTTAAGTCCTTGCGGCCCAGAACGACTGAATTCCTGCAAGCCAAACCGCAACCAGGCCTCCTTACTCACCAACGTCTTGCCCATGCTCTACCCCCGGTTCTCGCCTCGCGCGAATATTTCAGCAATAACAAAGCTTGTAAGGGAAATCGTAAAACCGATCAAAGGCAGATAAAACCAAAAAAATGCCGCAAGAACGACGTAATGCAAGGCCACACCTATTCCAAAAAAACGCATTGTCTGATTAGGAATCATGCCATCGCGTGTAACGTAGAGGCCGGCCATACCCGTAAAAAGTGCCCCCATTCCCATGCCTATACTAAAGCCTAACCAAGCCGACCACATATTGGCATTCCCCATAAACATGGCCGCGAAGACAAGATTTTGGCCTGCCATTGCATCTATCAGAAAGGCCTCGTGGGGGCGGAAAAAAAGCGGACGAAAAATATCAACACAAGTTAGGGCGGCATGCAGTGTACCCAAAATCGCCAGGATCCCAAAGCCAAGCCGAAAGAACATTCTCACCTTGCTTTGCTTCATAGACCCCTCCGACGCCAGCATAGTCGCCTCAAGACAAGGCGTCAAATAATATCTAGACGGTACCGTACAGATTACAAGGTTGCGAAATTAGGGCAGGTTTTCTGACAGATAATACACATGTTTTTCGGAAACTTCCAAGCTTGAACACGACCCCGTATAGCTGGCCTCAATCCTCGGGGATAAACTCGAACTTGCTTGAACTGAATAAATGTTCACCTCATTCAGTGCCGTATTCGCGCGAATCCCCATCCCGTAATGGATTGTATTTGGAGCAGAAATTAAAGCTTTGAAGTAATCTGTCATTTCAAATTTAATTTCTCCGGCTGCGCAGGCACCGGAACTTAGGCCTACGCAGTTGGCGTTAAACGAGGTCGATGTGTCAAAGTCACCACCCTGCGAGACCCACTTACCTTTTGAAGAAAATGGATGGGCGGTGGACCAGGTTACGGAATGAAACCAAGGTTTCGTCAGTAAGTTAATATTGAGAGCGCCAGAGGCCACAGAGCTGCCGTCATTCGTGTTAAAGATCAAGATGGCAGAGGTGAGATTGGCGGGCTGAAGAATAGCATTCGAGCAAGAGGTGAGAATATTAACCAGAATGGCCACAGGCATAAAAAAAACGGAACAAACATTATCCAGGTCAAAGCAATTATTAAATAAGGTTTTATCGTCTTCATTACTGGTGGGCAATCTGACGATAATCCGCTCTTCTTTGGTGGCGTTATTGGCCAGGGAAAGATAGCTGAGATCGGCGTTGTTGCTGTTGGAAATCGAGCTGATAAAGGTGTCGGTCCTAAGCTTAATGGTCTCTTTTATTGTTTTCTCTTTTCCGCAAGCGCAGATCAGCACTAGCAAAAAGATGGTGAGGATCTTTAGATTTTCCATATTAGCTCCACAAAGACGGATCTCTTGGAAAGAGTGTAATCGGGCACAAAAGAGGGAGCTTGATAATAAATCGCCAGCTCATCATCAGGAGTTTTAAACTGATAAAATCTTCCCCACAATTCCAGGTCTCCCATAAAGGCCCCTGCACCCAAGCCAGTGCGATACAAGGTATTTTTTTCAACACGGTAATAGAATTCCTTCGATACGATGGTCGTTTCCCCAAATAGAAACCGCGCTAGCTCACCCTCGACGGCAAACTTTTGTGTTTTCCAGATAGCGCCATATTTTTGCACACGATCACTCTCATGGGCCATCTTGGTCTTCACGCCCTCGTTGCCGGCGATCTCGGTTTCGCCCACTTTCCTTGCGTAGAATGTGGCGTGAAAATCAATCGTCCACAAGTTAATCTTGGCCCCAATAAACGCTCCAACCATGTCCGCATTAAAAGCTGTTTTATCGTACTTTGAATCCTCACTGAAACTGCTGAAGCTCCCTTCCACTCCACCGAAAACCTGGACGAAGGAGAACTGATGACTAAAAGTTGGACTGAGATAAAGGAAACTTGATTGTGAATCCAAAAAAGACAGGCTGGCCTTGAGAGAAAGCGAATTTTCATCATGAAGCTTGAATAAACCGAAGCTGAGCTTTGCCGGGGGAGGTCGCACATCTTTCCGGGAAAATTGCTCAGGCCGCTCGGACCAATTTTTCATAGAAAAGGCCGAGCCGACGCCCACCTGATATTGGGTGGACTCTTCAGCAAATAAAATGCCGGTGCCAAGAATGCAAAGCAAGTAGAGAAGAGACTTCATCATATTGGTATTTCATCTTATCAGAAAGGTTGAGGTGGTAAAGGGTTTTGTTTCTACTGACGCCGATTGCGGGAGGCCGGTCCCCCTACTGGCAATGCAGGCGCGGCACCAAGGACCGCGAGTGATCGAGTATTTTTAAGCAGAACATCTTCCGGAACCCAGATATAACCAGCATCCTCATTGCATTCATAGAAATAGCTTATTTGCCCCGAGCTTCCGGCGGGGTTGACCACATAGTTGCACGTCGGTCCCCAGGAGTTTTGCACCTGATACTGCATCTCTCCGTTCACACATCTTCGGCCGGTGATCGTCATGGCATGATAGGCGTGCAACTGAGTGGCATCGCAGTTGACTCCATAGTTGCTGTCGGCGGTAGGTCCTGAGAAAAAGGCGGTGCAGAGATCAATTCCGAGGGGACGATTATTTTGCAAGGAGTCCCAGATCGTTCTTCTAAATAATTCCTCGCTTCTTGCCTTGGCCACTCTGGCCGTTTCCACCAGATCTTTTTCACCATCGGCCCCGATCACCGTTGGCACATGCACGGGAAAGTAGGTACTGTTACAACTTAGCTCCGCGGGAATTTGGGGCCGGGTATTCGGCACAGGCGGATTGTTGATCTGTTGCAGACATTGGGGACCGATGGCCCCCAGTAAAAAGTCATCATAATTTTGGTCCAAGCGGGCCAGCGCACTTAAGATACCATCCGCCGGCAAAGCTCCCTCATTGAGACCAACCAAGGTTCGGCCGGCACTACCTAACCCACTAAAGACATCCTCACTCAAACACATATTGGTGGTGCGAAAAAACTCCGCGCGCAGTGACTGGGGATTGGAGATCGCCATGGCGGCCTGATTTTGCCGACAGACCGGAGCGCTGGCATAGGCGATATCCCCTTCATATTTTTGTCTGAGATCTCCACGACTCTGTTGGGGTGCAATCAAAACACCGGACAGATGATGGCGAGTTTCTATCTCCTCTAGCGCGCTACTTAATTGCTCGGCACCTTGGGATTCCAAAACCCGATAGTAGCGACTTTCCACATCGCTGACCAAAGCTGGAAGAAGAGTACAACGGAAGCGTGGCGCTTTTCTTCCATTTTGCTTACCTGGATCGGGAGTTGTGGTTGCCGTCACCGCCGCCACCGTACCAAGATTTTGCAAATCCCTTTCGACGCGTACTTTTTGTCGTCGCAGCTCACGAATGTTGCGATCAATGGCCTGCCGACGATCTCTGACTTCGCTGGCGGTACCGGTTAAAGAACTTCGTTCGGCCGTCAGGCGCGTAATATTTCCATCAATCTCAAGATTCAAAGTATATTTCTCAATGCAACGATCCTGCAGGACTCTGGTTAAAACCGGAGGAACAGGAGCCACTCTGGGAAAATGACATTCCTCGGCCCCTCGCTGAAAGGTGGCACGCATGACCTCGGCCAAATGCGTACGCATGGAACGTTTCTGATCATCAGTTAAGTCGGCATAGGCATCGTAGAAATCGGCCAGACCGCGAATCAAGGTGCCCTGGTTGTAGCCTTCTCGTTCCAGTGGGACTTCATCGCGGGTACAAAGCGCATTTCGCGATTTCACCGCCTCAAAAGCGGCACACAGAAAACCACCTTCGGAGACAGTCTGCACGCGTCCGCTGAACTGGTCAGTATAGAGGGCACTGCCACGCCCACTTCCGCCGGGCGGACGGTGGGCACTCACTCCATAGGCGACGGCAATCTGCTGATAAGAAAGGTGTGGGTGTCCGGGCAGAGATGCTTCCAACATGGCCGACATGGTATTGCCAAAGCAAGTTCCCATGCCGTCTTGATCTTGCAGCTCAAAATTACCCATGGAGGCAGGCTGCCCGTTGGGGGCCTGACCGCTGAGCAAGGTTGCGCCCGAATCAGTCTGGGTACAGGTGAGCGCCAGCGCGGTCGTGCTAGACATCCAAAAAAAGAGCGAGAGAGTTAAGGCCGCGAGCTTCATCGTCCGCCTCGCTTGGCCGCGTTCATCTTGGCCGCCAACAGAAGGCCGCCTGAATCAACCATGGAGCCGTCCAAAAAAGCGCAGAAGGTGGCCTGTCGTCCTTTGGCATTGCGAGCAAAAACAATTTGGGCATTTTCGATCTTATGGCAAAGCGATGCCCCTATATTTTTACCACCGGATAAATCCGAGGCATCTAAGTCTTGCAAAGAAACAGAGGCCAACATTTTCCACACCAGACAGCTGGAAGTTGCATCCTCACAACCCTGATTTACTCTCATGCCCTTATCTTTGAGGTTCACAAAAATGATGTAATCTTCTCCAAAGCGCCAGCTTTCCAGCGTACTCACCGGCCCACTCGCCATGGCGGACAGGGCAAATGCCAGCAACCCTACCCGAGCTATTTTCTTTAGTATTCTCATTGATGACCACCCAGAATCTCTTTCGGCAAATGGGAGGGAATGCTTAAAAAAGGAAGGTTACAGGTCGGTCGTGCTTGAATGATTTAAGGGGGATAGATGCGATGGAGGATGCGGGCCCTCGCAAAATTCCTTAAAACCATTTCTACACGCGTACCCCGAGAGCTCTTTTGCCTTTTCAGGCTCAGTCTTTTTTATAAAGTCTGAGTAAAGGCCGCACGCTCTCATATTGCCGCCCAAACCATCTCGGCAGGATTTTTCAAAAAGTTTTGAAGCACGCTCAGATCCATTATCCTTCAAGCTGAGCCCCAGCTCCAGACAAGCAGAGGTGTCGTCTGCACGACACAAGATCTCTTGGATTTCCGCAACTCTCGCGCCATCATGTTTTTCTTTGGCGTCTTTTAATAAGACCGCGCATTCGCTTCTCAAGGCCCTTGCATCCAGGTGGGCTTCGTTGCAGAGACTTGCGGCCATGCTTAATCGATTGGCCTGATTCAGTCTTTTATCCCGTTCCTGCCACCATTCTCGAAACGCGTCAGCGTTGTAGCTCACTAAAGCGGCGACGACCAAGATGATAAAACTAATCATCACTGGTCCATGAATAGAAGACGAAATTTGCTTCATCCTGTGCAGATTACCTCAATTTTTCTCGTTTGAATAATCGAAGCATACTTCCGATGGGGAAGTGCGATGTGTCTTTAGTAAAGGCCGGACTCATCCAGAAGAACTCTATTTGAGAGTGCAGAGATCGGAAAGATTTCCTCAATCTTAGACTGCACTCTTATGATGTCATACTCAAAGGCCAAGCTTGGAATAAGCTGCTTTCTGGCAATGTCCATTTCTCTCAATTTGATAAATCCAAGAGTCTCAAGCGTCTTACAATCTTTGTAGACGTGAGGGTATTCGCGATTTAAAAGTTTTGCCAATTGATTCATCGACTCGGGATGAAATCTGGCAATCGCCATCAATATTTCCAACTTGTTTGATGACATGGCCCTTTTAAATGTTTCAATTGAATCGAACGAGATGGTGTCGCTGGAATGATCTAGCTTCTTTTCATCAAACAATGAGCTTTTAACATCTTTCATAAAATCCTCCTGAGAGGAAAAGACGATATTAAGTATTTTAAGTCCCATTTAATAACTCCTTCAGCTTGCTATCAAAAGTATTCCAAGCTTCTTGCCAACTGGTCGTGTGTACCTGCACTCTCGAATCATGAACCTCTGGTAATTTGTCGTGATCGTGAAAACCCAACGGTTCATGGTTATCGATCAGCACAACCAGTTCAAAATCCTCACTACCGCGAACTTTCTCCCTGAATACTCGAAAGACACATTTTTTTCCGTCAGGAGGAAACTTCTTCATGTCCGAGGTCTGCTCAATACTGACATCTATTTTGCACATCCGGCCTTTGCTATCAGTGAGCACCCGCTGACTTTTAATTGGTAACTTTGGACTCATACCCATATCCTCACTGGGTATATACTCTTATAGTATATACCATTTAAGTATAGATTGCCACAACCTATTTAACTACACGATTTTAAAAGCGGTAAGCGTCACCACCAACTCTCTGCAAAGTAAGCAAGTTCACACGGGCCCTTTTCACATCTACACCGGAAAGTCTGAGTAGCGATCTGAGCGTACGGAAGACAATTCACTTGTTAATCTCAATTGTCCCAATGAACAATCTTAAAACCTTCGCCCCATGGACATATTTCCATTCTGGAAAACGCTGATAATGCAATGGCCGCAATTGGAGTTGCCCCACAAAACCGGACCCTTTTGCTAAACCACGCCGCAGTGGAAGTGCGATGTGTCTAGTGACGGATTTGGGGTTGAATTGGACTTCACGTCTGGGTCAGCAACCACCATATTCATCAAGGAAGTTTTACCGTCTTCAGGGTCCTGATCAATCACAACGCGACTATTTTCAAGAATCTCCCGATACATTTTGGCAGGAACCTTTGGATATTTTTGTTCAATCAAACGAACCAGATTGTACAAAAGGGCGAGTCACCTAGCCTTTGGCGTTTATGACAGCAAAGCTGATAGGCCATCAATTTTATTCTTCAAATTCGGCCTGTTCCATGTTGGTTACAAATTTGTTAAATGCCCCCGATGCCGTCGGCATAATTGAATCAAGATTCACTCTCGTGACGTCTTGGTTAGTTGGAGCATCTGGAGGGAGATATGTGTACAAGATTACATACTGGCCAGTTCGAGTTGTACCTTTCTTGGCCGGCCTCGGGAAATCAACTCTCGCGCTCAGTGGGCTGATCTTTAATTCTTCTCTGTAAATCACGCTCTTCCCTTCTAAAGAAACTCAAGATGGGAATCGCGCTCTCGTTGGTCTTGAGAGCATACTCAATAATGTCGTCCATAATCTTGGCCCTATCATTATTATAATTGGTTGAAGGAATAAGTTTTACGGGCATCTATCCGACCTTTGTTTTTTTGCCCTTTAATTTTTCATACTTGGCAATATATTCTTGAAGAAGCTGGTCGTGTTCTTCTTCCACATCAAGATCAATCTCGGTCGCACTTTGTCCGTTCAGATGTTGCAAAGTCGAGATCAAGCTTTTTTGAAGATTCATGACTTCTTCCTTCATCTTCACAAATTCATTCTCACTCAAGAGAACAAACCTTTCGGCCCCGCGATTGATTGTATGCGATCCACGATCAGACGGTTAAACCGATTGCCGCTTGAATGGCAAAAGTTTTTCAAAATCTTCAACGGTCTTTGCCTTGGGAATTTCGGCCACCAGCCGGGTCATGTACTCGTTGATCTCCAGGCCGTTGAGCCTGGCCGTTCTCACAATCGAATAAATGTTGGCGCTAGCCTCCGCTCCGGCAACTGTGTCACTGAACATCCAGTTTTTTCGGCCTAAGGCGAAGTAGCGGATTTGTCCTTCAATTAAATTATTATCTAAATCGTAGTCTCCCAGGCAGGCCCGCTTTAAAAATTTCCATTCTCCTAGTGCATACTTAAGTGCTTTGCCTGCCAGCGAACTTGGCGTCGTTTTTACTTCCTGCTCTTCCATCCAATCGTGAAAATCATCTAGGTATTTTTCTTCAATCGGCAGTCCTTTTTCTTTTTTCTCATAGAGTTCTTTAATCACCTTGATCCCGTGTTTGCCGATTTTATTTCCACTGCTTGCCTTGAAAGCGTCGAAAAATTTTCGCCTGGCATGCGCCCAGCATCCGAGCCGAAGTATTTTCTGTTTTTCGCAAATTTCATCGTAGCCAGCATAGCCATCCACCTGAAGAACTCCGGCATAATCACCGAGCAGTTCTTTCACTACAGATTTCTTTCTGGTTGGGTCATAATAAAAAAGCATGATCGGTTCAGCGCCAGCTCGCGCCTGCACCCACATATATGAGTTACTCTCGGCAGTTTTTCCATTTTCTTTTAACACCTGCACCGGGGTTTCATCCATTCGGATGTAGGGTGAATCGAGTAATTTCTCCCGCAAAAGATTGATCAGCGGAATCAAAGCTTGCCCGAGTTTGATCATCCAGCGTGCCATGCTCTGGCGCGAGATTTCTATTTGATAACGCGAAAGCATCTCCTCCATCCGGTGTAGAGGAATCGCGTCAGCATATTTTGCCACGGCAATATATGAAATAAGAGATGGCGTTGCCATGCTCTTCGGTACCAGTTCCAATGGCAAAGCACCTGCGTGGATCTTTTCGCAGCAGGGGGAAGAATATTTTTTGCGGATGGTTTTAATTACTTTTACTTTTGCAGGAATCAGCTCCAGCTTTTCATTGACGTCTTCGCCAATGAGTTTTAACTCCGCGCCATCGTGAGGGCAGATTTTATTCTCTAGATCAATCACCACCTCTTCGCGCGGAAGGGAGGCAGGAAGGGGCAGCCGCTTGCCTCGGGCCTTGCGTTTGTGTTCAGGGATGGTGATTTCATCTTCGGGCAGATCGGCGTCCTTCGATGCTTCAATTTCGGCCTCGTTAAACAGACCCATTTGATCAGGGGACACTTTTTCCGAGCTAGGGCCGTACTGACGGCGACGGTCGCGAGCCAGAAGTTCATAGACTTCCTGTAACTCTTCCTGGATTTGAAGAATTTTTCGATCCTTCTCTGCATTTTCTTGTTTGAGCCTCGCGAGTTCAAGCAAAAGCTCCTGATAATTTTGCATAGTACGATTTTATCAAGAAAATCAGACCCGGCCAAGGCCAAAATGAAAAAAAACTATACTTGATCAAAATTTAATTTTTTATGCGGTTGAATTTTCCAGAGGTCAATCCCGGAAAGGAGCCAGGATAATTGCTCAGCACTAATGCTGACATTTTTCGCTCCCTCCTTCGGCCAGGGGAAGCGATCTTTTTCGAGCAGCTTGTACCAAAGGGCAAAACCCGTTTCGTCCCAATGTAAAATTTTTATCTTTTTGCGGTTTTTACACAGGAACACAAACAAATATTTTCCAAAGAGGTTAAGGGCCAGATCGTTTTGCACGATTTCTGAGAGACCATTGATTGATTTTCTAAAATCTACCGTGCCCTGATGAAGGAAAACCTCATCAAATTCCAAAACCGACCTCATGTTTTTCCATTAAGCCTGAGCATCAACTGTGCCAAAGCATCCAGGTCGGTTCCCACCGGGAGTTCAAGCCTGGTCAGGCCAAAGGATAAAATAGCGGCGCTTGTCTGACGGGTTTGTACTTTGACTTTGGCGAAATTGCTTGGCACAGCACTGCCTGAAAATTTTCTCCTCCACATGTAAAATGAGTAATCTTTCAATTGGTGGTTAAAGCAATAATCCCTGACGAGCTGACCTGAGTGTTGTTGGGCCTCGACGTGTTGACGCCAAAAATCCTCACGTTCTTTTTTTGTCATGAAATCCTCCTTGATGAAACTCAAGGATAATGGAAAAATTAAATCAGAAAAGATGGGATGATGGCGCGCTTACGTTCAAGCTTCTTCTTATCGTCTGGATTATTTGAGTTTACCAATGCTTCAAATCCTAAAATGTCCAGAAAGGCACAAAAAGACTTTGAATAGTTAAAATGCTTCCTATTGGTGAGTAGCAGATCATCCCCAAACATTATTTATCCTTGTTACTGCCCAACTGCAACGTCGTAGTAGGCTTCTTTCTCTTCTCCAAGCACTAAAGGGTTTGAATCAGTGTATGGTGCAGAATCTTTTTCTGTTGAAACAAGTAAATCTTCTAAGATTTTCCCCTGATAAACGGTCAATAACTTTTTGTAAATTTTATCAAGAATAGTCGAATCAGCGTTGATAGTTTTATCAAGATTTGATTCCCACTCTGAAAGAGTTGCTTTGGTTTTATCAAAAAACTCATCGTTCATTTTTTGAAGACTGTAATCAAGATAGTGACGAATGAATTTCAAAACACCACCAGTAAGAATTGGTTTATGTCTAAGAAGACTCAAGCAAATCTGATTCTCAAGTTCTTTTGAGTGGAAGTTGACTCTGATAACTTGTGATCCCCAAGATTCTTCATAAGGAACATCTTTAAACACAACGCTAATGCCGTTTATTCGGGTTTTGTACTTTTTTAGAATTTTTGTTTCATGTTTCATATATACTTTCCTGTTAGTGGGTCGATCAGCATGGTCGTTACAACTATGACTTTTTGTCCGCCACTGCTCGTTATTGCGATTGATACCGCCATATCTCTTTCTTCAACGTCTTGATCTCGCAAGAGGTAGCTATAGTCGTTCTCTTCTTCATTAAAGCGTGTTTGGTCTTCAACCATCCTGCCAAACTCTAAAACCTGAAGCACATGTTTTTGGTCTATGTTCCGTTTCTCCATCTGCTCTCTGGCATGAGTTGAATAAATGATAACAAACTCGCCTTTCTGGGCCCTCAGCGAACAATCCCTTGCGATGTCTTCCACAACTTGAGAGTCTAGAGGAGCTACATCCTTACGTTTCGTCAAATTCAACCTCCATCTTTAATTATATTACATATACTTATTTATTTCAACTTTACATTTCGTCAGCAAGGCACGTGTTTTCAATTGGTTAAAAAGAAGCCTGATATTAGTAAAATCAGCAAGTTAAAAGAAGGGCCTGCTGAACCCAGCAGACCCTTCGGTTTATACCTATGAAAACAACGAAACAACGTTATCGCTCACATCATTAGCTGGCAGCACATCCAAATTCTCGGCCACACCCTTCACATCCACCCCAGAAAGTCTGAGGTAAATCTGAAATGTCTTCAGGTCGCTCCAACCGCCCATCCTCATCACCTTCATCCGTAATCCTTCTCTAGCTTAAGAAGAAAATAATCGAACGCCAATGCAGATCGGCCTTCAAGCCAAGTTTCCAAAATTCAACATTATTTGAATTATACGGCCCTGCGTTCACGGCCATGCAAAATGAAAAAACCTCTTAAGTTCAGTATCGTTTTATCGCCAAACAAAACAATCAAACAA